>Ga0265299_10000008_pt1 | contig 383006 bp, 324 predicted proteins | sample AusTroGonzalo_MG_4_FD_193485 | JGI IMG/M metagenome (GOLD analysis project Ga0265299, IMG submission 193485) | Bovine rumen microbial communities from tropical cattle in Woodstock, Queensland, Australia - Gonzalo_02 | ecosystem: Host-associated > Mammals > Digestive system > Stomach > Rumen ... | reverse complement strand
GACTTCCGTCTCCGGAACCAAATACTTTTTTCTCATAAGATATCTAGTTTTATTGTTATCAAATTGGGTCCAAACAGCCGTTAAAGCAGGAAAATGACTTTCTCGTTTAGGTGGGCCCTTTCGACGCTGGACCGTTTATAGTTTTGCATTATACCGCTTGCTATTTCGGGCAAAGATGTGCGCCAATATAGAAGTGACATTATAATGTGACTTTTAAAAGGATGTTCCATACAGATTAGGAAGGATCATCAATCCGTCTACCTGGAGGTAATGATGTACATCTTTTGTTATAACAAAAAATGTACACGAATTTGTATCATAAAATGTAACAAATTACCTTAGGAATCCTCCGCTATGGAAGATCCCATTTATGCCTGGTGGCTGAAGAATGTTTATTTCAGCAGAGCAGAGATGTAGAAAACCTACCTCTCCTCTTCAAACACCTGCTCAAAGATCGCCCTAAGGGCCGAACGGTCACGGATGATGGCGCGGAGGCGGGCGAGGGGAGCCTCGTTGGGGGAGCCGGGGATGAGCAAATGGAGGTAGCCGCCCTCGGCGTATTTCTCCTGCAGGTGCTCCAGGGTGCGCGCCCAGTGCCCTTCCTTGTCGAGCTCCGGATAGTGCGAAAGACCGAACTGGACCGTCCGGCGGATGATGGTTTCCGGCACGATCATCCGGTCCGCTTCGGCGACGAGCGCGCCGTAGAGGCTTCGCGGCGGGGTCTTCGACGAAGCGCGATGGTCCTCCGCAGCCTCGGCGATCGTCTCGATCTGCTCCGGGCTGAACCATTCCCGCAGCCGCGCATCCCCGCGGATGATCCGGCCGCTCTCGAGGTGGTGCGTCTTCCGGTCCACGGCGAGGCCGAGGTCGTGGCAGGCCGCTGCAACGTAGAGCATATCGGGGTCAATCTCCTCATAGCGCCGACCCATCTCCAGCGCCCGCTCAATCACCGCACGGGCGTGGTCCTCCCGGTGCGCCTTATCGAAAGCGGCGTACTGCGGAAGAATCTCAGATTCAATGTATTGGACAAGGGACGGGTTCATCGTTACAGTAGCTCCACGATCAGTTCCAGAAATGCGGCATCATAGCGGTCGAAGGTGTCGAGTTCCGTGCTGTCGATATCCAGCACGGCGGTAACCGTTCCGCCAGAAGCCCGCACCGGCACGACGATTTCGCTCCGGGAGCGGTCGCTGCAGGCGATATGGCCCGGAAAGGCCTCCACGTCGGGGACGACGAGGGTCTCGCCGCGGTCCCAAGCCGTTCCGCAGACCCCCTTGCCGCGCCGGATCCGGAAGCAGGCCGATGGGCCCTGGAAAGGCCCCAGCACCAGCTCGTCGCCGGCGACGCGGTAGAATCCGACCCAGAAAAAGCCCATCCGCTCTGCGATGAGGGCGGCGAGGTTCGCCATCCGCGCGATGCCGTCCGGTTCGTCGCCCAGGTACAGGCGCGCATCCTGCAGCAGGCGGCCGTAGCGGAAGGCCTTCAGCGGGAGGTGGCAGTAGCCGCCGGGGTTCCGCTCGAGGTAGTCCTGATGGAAGGCCTCGGCGGGGAAGAAGTTCTGCAGCGGGGCGAGCTCCGTGACGGGGGACTGTCCGAGGAGCCGGGCTTGCCGGGAGAATTCAGCCTCGATCTCCGGCCGGTCCGCGGGGTCGTCGAAATAGACGCCGCTGCGGTAGCGGGTGCCGGTGTCCTCGCCCTGGCGGTTCAGCGACAGCGGGTCGATGATCGCGAAAAACAGGCGCAGCAGCTCCCGGAGGCCGATTCGTGCGGGATCATATGCCACGCGGACTGTCTCCGCGAAGCCGGTCGTGTCGGTATAGACCTGCTCGTAGGTCGGGTTCGGGATGCGCCCGTTGGCGTAGCCGGGGGTCGTACCGCTGACGCCGTCGATCCCTTTGAAGAAGTGCTCGACGCCCCAGAAGCAGCCGCCGGCGAGATAGATGGTTTTTGACATAGCGGCCAAAGATAGGCAATATTTCGAAGGATTCCTACAGCAGCGCCAGGCCGATCCGGTAGGCGAGGAAGGCGAAGATCCAGGCGATGACGAGGGTGTAAACGGCAACGCCGATGGCCCAGCGCCACGATCCGGTCTCGGAGCGGATGGCGATAAAGGTCGCGATGCAGGGGAAGTAGAGCAGCACGAAGACCATAAAGGCGAGGCCCGCCGCCGGCGAAGTGGAACCCGCCAGGGCCCGCTGCAACGTGGTGCTCGAAGCGAGGCTGTCACTGTCGGCGGAAAGGGCCGCTGCGGCGCCGTTCGGAGCGTCTTCCACCCCGTAGAGCACTCCCAGCGTGCCGACCACCATCTCCTTCGCACCGATGCCCGCGAGCAGGCCGACGTCCATCCGCCAGTCAAAGCCGAGCGGCGCGAGGGCCGGTTCGACGGCCTTCCCGACGCGGGCGATGAGCGACTGCTCCTGCTGCTCGCGCGGGGTCAGCGACGGCTGCTGCGGGAAATACATCAGCGCCCAGATGACCACCGAGCAGACTAGGATCGTCGTCGCCATCTTCTGCAGATACTGCCGTCCCTTCTCCCAGGTATGGCGCCAGATCGCCTTCCCCGTCGGCATCCGATAGGGCGGAAGCTCCATCACGAAGGGCAGGTTGTCGTCGCGAACGAACAGCCCCATCACCTTCGCCGACAGCAGCGCCAGCACGATGCCGAGCAGGTAGATCCCCATCGTCGCGAGCGCCGGATGCTCCGGGAAAAACGCCCCCGACAGCATCACGAAAATCGGCACGCGGCCCGCGCAGGACATAAACGGGATGACCGACAGCGTGATGAGGCGGCTTTTGCGGTTCTCGATCGCGCGTGTCGCCATAATCGCCGGCACGTTGCAGCCAAAGCCCATCACCATCGGGATGAAGCTCTTGCCGTGGAGCCCGATCCGGTGCATCAGCTTGTCCACGATGAAGGCTGCGCGCGACATATAGCCGCTGTCCTCCATCAGCGAGATGAAAAAGTACAGGATCAGGATGTTCGGCAGGAAGACCAGCACGGCCCCGACGCCTTTGATCACGCCGTCGACGACCAGATCGCGGACCCATCCGCCCGGCAGCAGCGCCTGCACCGTCTCGCCGAGCCATTCGACCCCGGCCTCGATCCACTGCACGGGGTAGTCGCCCAGGGTGAAGGTCGCCCAGAAGATGAAAAACAGCAGGCCCAAGAAGATCGGGAAAGCGGCCCAGCGGCTCGTGACGATGGCGTCGATCCGGTCGGTCAGCGTCCGGCTCCGGCGATGGCGGGCCATCTGGTAGGTCTCCGCGAGTGCGCCCTGGATGAAGGCGTATTTCGCGTCCACGATGAGGGATTCGGGGCTATGGCCCAGCAGGCCGCGGATGCGCTCCGTTTCCTTTTCCCGGGCCTCCCGGAGCTCGGCGGCGTTCGGGAACTCCCGGTCGATCAGCGTCTCGACGTCACGGTCGCCTTCGAAGTACTTGATGGCGAGATAACGGGTGGAATAGCGCGAACGGATCGGGGGATAGTTGCGGATCAGCAGCGTCAGGCGGTCGATGCTCTTTTCGAGCTCGGCGCCGTGGTTGACGTGGATGTGCCGCAGGTAGGTCGGGTCGCTCTGCTCGTAGATCTTGATGACGGTGTCAAAGAGGGCGGGGATGCCTTCGCCGCTGCGGCTCACGGTCGGGCAGATGGGGACGCCGAGCAGGTAGCTCAGCTGCCGGGTGTCGAGCTTGTCGCCCTTGGAGAGCAGCTCGTCGTACATATTCAGCGCAATCACGGTCCGCAGGTTCATATCGATCAGCTGCGTCGTCAGGTAGAGGTTGCGCTCGATGTTCGAGGCGTCCACGACGTTGATGATCACGTCGGGCATCGCGTCGATCAGGTTCTTTCGCACGTAGAGCTCTTCGGGGGAGTAGGCCGACAGGGAGTAGGTTCCCGGGAGGTCCACCAGGGTGATGTCGTAGCCCTTGTGCGAGAAATGCCCCTCTTTCGCGTCCACGGTCACGCCGCTGTAGTTGCCGACGTGTTCGTGGCTGCCGGAGGCGATGTTGAAGAGGGAGGTCTTGCCGCAGTTCGGATTGCCGACGAGGGCGACGCGGATGACGTGGCGCCGCTCCTCCGCGACGTGCGCAAGGGCCTTGTTGAGGAGGTCCTGGTCGATCTTCGCGTCCCGGTCGGTCGGCTCGAGGCCCTTCAGGTGCTCGTCCGTATGGAGGGCCTGTTCGGCCTCGGTTTCCGAAACGATGTCGATGTTCTGCGCTTCCGTCCGGCGGAGGGAGACCTTGTAGCCGAGGACCTCGTATTCGATCGGGTCCCGGAGCGGGGCACCGAGAACGCACTTCACCCGCTTTCCGCGGATGAATCCCATCTCTATCAGTCGTTTGCGAAAACTACCGTGTCCCTTCACGCGGACGATGACGCCGCTTTCTCCGGTCTGCAGATCCGACAGTTTCATATCCCTTTATCCAGTTTTTCTCGGAAGTCCTTTTGATTCACGATGCAAAATTACATCGAATCCCCGCAATCGGCAATCCCTATTTATAGGTATGGCTTTTCATCACTTTTTTAGGAAAAACCCTTGCAGTTCCGGGAAAAAGTAGTACCTTTGCAGTCCTTTCCGAAAGGAGGGGATCATTGAGATATGGTGTAATGGTAGCACTACAGATTCTGGCTCTGTCAGTGAGGGTTCGAGTCCTTCTATCTCAACAGAATCAATCAGCGAAAGCTGATTTTTTCTTGCCCTGGCGGGGTAGCTCAGCTGGTTAGAGCGTCGGATTCATAATCCGGAGGTCGTGGGATCGTGACCCACTCCCGCTACGAACGTCATCCCCGACTTGATCGGGGATCTCAGTAGAGCCAACGTCATCCCCGACCTGATCGGGGATCTCAGTAGAGCCAACGTCATCCCCGACTTGATCGGGGATCTCAGTAGAGCCAACGTCATCCCCGACCTGATCGGGGATCTCAAAAAAGCCCAATATATTGTCCGCAGCAAGTACGACGCTGCTGGCAAACGATAAAACTCTATATACACCCGTCGCTGATTCAGCGATGGTTTTTTGTTTTCTTAGCTTTCCGGAATGACGATCTCATAGACGGACGTGCCGTAACCGGCCCAGTAGCCGTAGCCGCCGGTCAGGTTGGAAGGCAGGTTGTCAAACACGGAAGGGTAGGTCATAATATAGGAAATGCCGGTCAGTTGCCCGAACTTGTCCCAGAAGTCGTACATTTCCCGTCCCATCGTACAGAAGCGGACGCTGACCTGCTCGCCGGGCTCGAAGCCGGGGTTGAAGTCTTTTATGTTCGTCAGGCCGCTGCCCCGGGTGACGGCGACGGTCTGGGGGCCGGTGGCGATACTGCCGTCAACCTGGCTGAGAAAGACGGGCAGATAGCCGAAACTGTCGTTGCTGCCTCTGCTGAAAAAGCCGTAACAGCCCGCCGGGTCCGGGGTAAAGCCGGCCATCACGCGCCATACGCCGTCCTCGGCCTGGACGGCTTCGATGGTATTCAGCTCCGTCCGGGCGGGAATCGTCGTCTCGCCGGTAACCCGTTTCTCCCCGTGTACGACCTCCAGATGGTAGGTCTTGCCGGCTTTCCCTTTCATCAGGGTGGTCGTATAGATAAAGGAAGGGAAGAAATCCTGGCTCAGGCCGCCGTACAACTCCACCGTCTGCGTGCCGTCGCTGACCGTAACCCGGGCATCCGTCAGCACCAGGCTGGCGAGTTTGCTCACTTTCTGCGGCTCATCCGGACGCCGCAGGGTCGTGGTGACAGATACGACGGGATAGCCGCCTTCGTCGATCCAGCCTTCGACGACCAGGTCGTCTCCACGGACCGATGTGTCCGGAACCAGATAGTCTACGACCTCGCAAGCGCAGGTCATAAACGGCAGCAGGAGAAGGAGCAGGTATCGTTTCATAGCTAGAAATGCAGGAAATAGGAGACGGTCGGCATAATGCTCAGCTTCAGGCGGACGGAGCCGTAATAGTAGCGGTTGTTCTCGTCGAGCTTGACCATCCGGGCCAGCTCATTGGGATAGGCGATCGCGTTGTAAACGGAGAAGTTGATGCCATCGCGGCGCCGGGCAGTCTTGTGGAGGTACCAGTTGGCGGACAGGTCGGTCCGCAGGTAGGGCTTGAGCCGGCCGCCGTTGTAGTCGTCGAAGACGGTCATAATCTTGCCGCCGAGGAGGTAGAACGCAAGGGGCTGGGTCCAGGGCCGCCCGGAGGCCGCAATGACGGTTACCCCGAGATCCCATTGACCGAAATCATAGGTTCCCACCAGCTTAAATTCGTGGATCCGTTCGTGCCGGGACGGATACCACTCGGGAATGCTAAACGCCTGCAGGGTAGCAGCCCCGGCGTTGTCGCTGTGCCGCAGCGAACGGCCGAAGGCGTAGGAGATCCAGCCCGTCAGCTTGCCCGAAGTCTTCTGAAGGGAAAGGTTGAAGCCGAAGTTGTACCCCTGGTTATGAAGGAAACAGTCTTCCAGGGAAAAGTTTGGATGTGCGTAGCTGAGGATGTCGCCGCAATACTCCAGCTGATTCTTCAGGTCGCGGTAATACGCTTCGCAGGAAAGGGACCAATCCCGGGACAGCGCTCCGGAGCTCCAGGAAAGATTGGCATAGCGGGACGACTGCGGCTCGCAGAGGTCTCCGGACAGGATCCAGTACTCGGTCGGGTAGCCCATATCCGTGGGACCCGTCTGGAAGAGATACTGGTGCGCCGTACCGGCTTTGATGCCGAAGGTACCGGCTCCGGGGCTCGTCCAGGCTATCTCGAAACGGGGATCGAGGCTATAATAGTTCTTTCCTTCCGGGGAGTAGTACCAGGTTCCGCGCAGGGAGGCCCCGGCAAACCAGGCCCTGCGGCGCAGTTGATAACCCGCCTGAAGGGAAGACTCCCACGCCCCTTGCTGGAGGAGCATCCGGCCGTCCGGCTGAAGCGGCTCGGTGTAGTGGCGGGCCGTCTCGGCGAGAACCTCCAGTCCACCGGCGCGAAAACGGCCCCGGTAGCCGACACTCTCGATTTCCGACGGGGCGCTCACCCGGGTGACATCCATCCGCACGTCATCCTTCAGGCGGAAGAGGGTCCCGTAGAGCAGATGGTCCGTCGTCCAGCCGTTTCCCTCGTGGCTCCAGTCCAGCGAGGCCAGGGCATTGCGCCAGTTGCCCCAGGCCTTGATTTGCCACTGGGGCGCGCCGTACGAGGCGGCATCCCGGCCGAAATAGGCGTTCGCCCGGATGATGTCGGCGGATCCGGCACGGTAGGTCCAGGTCGCATTGGCATCTCCGAAATCGTAGCGGAAGGGCGCATCGTTGAACTTCAGGAAACTGCTGTACAGGAGGTTGAAATAGCTGTGGCGCGCAGACAGGACGAAGCTGTGCTTGCCGGCGGGAAGGCGGAGGGTCGCCTGGGTAAGGAAAAGTCCGGCGGACAGGTCGAACGAAGGCTCGAACAGGGGCTCGTCCGGCAGCTGCATATCCACCACGCCGCCGAGACGGTTGTGGTCGCTGGCGACGGTGCTGTAGTGCATCTGCGGGAAATGGCCCGCATTGAATACGGACGCAAATCCGAGCATATGGCCGGCCCCATAGATTGGGGCGCCGCCCATCGATACATAATTATGGGCGTGCTCGCAGCCCTGGATATGGACGCCGCTGTCGGTTTCGTCCCCGGTCTGGACGCTGGGCAGCAGGAAGACAAAGCGCAGGGGATCGGCCAGTCCCATCACCGACGGAATCTTCTTCAGGGTGGATACCGGGATGGTCGCCGCCACACCCGGAGCGGGAAGAAGCTCCACCACCGGCCGGCGGGAGCTGAAAACGGTGGAGTCCAGCAGAAAATCCATCTGCGGCATCGTCGTCAGCGTATCCGTCTGCTGGGCGCCCAGCGGAAGGGCGGCCAGTAGCAGTGCCAGAGTGATGAGTCTTTTCATAAGTCTTTCGAGCATTGACACGAAATCGGCCTTGTGTGCATTCTGTTTGTCAATGCTCAACAACAAAGATACAAAAACGGGCGGAAAACAAAAAACCTTTGTATCTTTGCCTCCGACAAGCATTTCCCCTATGGCGATCCACACCGAAAAACCGACCGTCGGCCCGAAGAGTCCGGCCTGTATGAATGGCCTGCTGGCCCTGAGCCCGCTGCTCGTTTTCCTCGTTGCCTATCTTGTGGCCTCCATTGTGGCGCAGGATTTCTACAAGGTGCCCGTTGCGGCGGCCTTCATAGCGGCGGCCGGATACGCCTTCCTGATCACCCGGACGCTCCGAAAGACCGATGACAAAATCGCCATTTTCTCCCGTGGCGCCGGCCATCCCAACATCCTGATGATGATCTGGATTTTCGTGCTGGCAGGCGCTTTTGCCGCCACGGCCAAGGAGATCGGCGCGATCGATGCGACGGTCCATTTCGCCCTGCGGCTCCTGCCAGGAAAGCTCATTTTCGCCGGCCTTTTCATCGCTGCCTGCTTTATCTCGATGGCCATCGGCACCAGTGTCGGCACCGTTGTCGCCCTCGTCCCGATCGCGACCGGTATCGCCGAGACCACCGGAACGGCCGTCCCCCTGCTGACGGCGATCGTCGTGGGCGGCGCCTTCTTCGGGGACAACCTCTCCTTCATTTCCGACACCACCATCGCTGCGACGAAGAGCCAGGGCTGCGAAATGCGGGACAAGTTCCGCTCCAACCTGATGCTGGCCCTTCCGGCTGCGATTCTGGTTACGGGCATCTACGTCTGGATGGGCCAGGGCGTCAACTATACTCCCGACGCGGAGGAGATCTCCCTGCTGCGCCTCGTGCCTTACCTGATGGTCATCGTCCTCGCGCTCGCCGGAATGAACGTCGTCACGCTGCTCACCCTTGGCGTCCTCGTTAACGGCGTGCTCGGCTGGTGCCTCGGCAGTTTTGGCTTCATCGGCTGGATGTCCGCCGTCGGTGCGGGCATCAGCGGTATGGGCGAACTGATTATCGTGTCGCTGCTCGCGGGCGGTGTCCTCGAGCTGATCCGCTACAATGGCGGCATCGACTATGTCATCGGGGCCCTGACCCGCCGCATCCGGGGTCGTCGCGGCGCGGAGCTCTCCATCGCCGGCCTGGTCTCGCTCGTGAACCTTTGTACGGCCAACAACACCATCGCCATCATCACCACCGGCCCCATCGCCGCCGACATCGCCACCCGTTTCGGCATCTCGCCGCGGCGCAGCGCCAGCCTCCTCGACACCTTCTCCTGCCTGGTCCAGGGCATCATCCCGTACGGCGCCCAGATGCTGATGGCCTCGGGCCTCGCCGGCGTATCGGCCATCGCCATCACCGAATACCTCTACTATCCCTTCGCCCTCGGGCTCATCGCCTTCGCCTCGATCCTTCTTGGCCGCCGTCGCTAAGACATAGGGGCGGACAGTAGTGGCGGAATGGGGCCAGTTTGGCCAAATATAGTGTCGCTATTTGGCCAAACGATGGAAAATTTGCACGGTTTTGGCCAAATAGCGACATGTTATAGTTCCTGGATGTCGTAGTACAAGACCGGGCTTTCCATATGCGGCTTGCCATTAGACTTGAGGACCCTTACGCGAACCGTTTCCGAGCGAATGGTCGGGACCTTCAGAAGACGTTTGTAGCCTATAGTGGTGCCGTGGGCGATCTCTTTCCAAGACCCATCGACAAGCGCGTCAACGGCAAATTCCGCCACGGTCTGGCCGCGTGAAATGTCTTCCTTGAGGCACACGATATTGAACCGGCCTTGGGCTTCCTTGCCAAAGATACTGTCCCGCCTGGCCTTGAATTCCATCAGGCGGAGGGAATCGGCCGGGTCAATGCGGCCGCGCTGGTCCGGAGGGACGTTGAGAAGGAGGACGGCATTACGTCCCACGCTTGAAAAGTAGATGTCCATCAGTTGGTCTACGGTCTTCAGCTGCGCGGTTTCGGATTCTTTCCAGAACCAGCCGGGGCGGATGGAGACATCGGCCTCTGCGGGAATCCAGGCGGTGCCGTGGACATTGCCGGAATTGAGGGTGTCGGAGGGAAGGGGCCCCGAGCTGGGGGTGTGGCCTTCCGGGGAAAGGGTGCTCCAGTTGGTCTCTCCGGCCGCGCCGCGTTCATTGCCTACCCACCGGCAGTCCGGTCCTATGTTGCTGAATATCACTGCTCCAGGCTGTAAACGCCTTACGGTGCCGATGAAAAGCGGCCAGTCGTATTCCTGACGTTTCCCGTCCGGGCCTTCCCCGCAGGCGCCGTCGAACCACTGCTCGAAGATGGCGCCGTAGCGGCCGTCGTGCACGCTCTCCAGTGTACGGGCAAAAGCCTCGTTGTAGGCGGGAGTGCCGTAACGGGGATCGTTCCTGTCCCAGGGTGAGATATAGACGCCGAACTTGAGACCATATTCCCGGCAGGCATTGGAAAGCTCCATCAGGACATCTCCCTGACCGCCTCTCCAACTGCTCTGGGCCACGGTGTGCGTGCTTTCAGGGTTCGGCCAGAGGCAGAAGCCGTCGTGGTGCTTGGCGGTGATGATGATGCCTTTGAAGCCCGCAGCCTTTGCCGTTGCGGCCCACTGGCGGCAGTCAAGGTCCGTAGGGTTGAAAAGATCTTCCGGCTCCGAACCACTTCCCCATTCCGCTCCACTGAAGGTGTTGGGGCCAAAGTGACAGAACATATTCATCTCCATCTCCTGCCACGCCAACTGGCTTTCCGTGGGTACAGGTCTTTGGGTGCACGCAATGGCAAGTAGGGCAAGGCAAAGCATTCCTTTCTTCATAATAATACGGCATTAGTTGTTGCAAATATAGGAAATATCTGGTGATGCGGTTTTTGTTTTCCGCCCAATTTTGTATATTTGTTGAGCATTGACAAACAGAATGCACCGATGAAACGACTCATTACCTTGGCGCTGACGGCCGCCTGCCTGCTTTCCGGGATGGAAAGGGCAGATGCCTGTACCAATCTTATCGTAGGAAAGAAGGCTTCCGTGGACGGGAGCGTCATCTGCACGTATAACTGCGACGGCTTCGGCTTTGCTGCGTCGCTGAGCTTCTCGCCGGCGGGCCGCCACGAACCCGGCGAAATGATCGCCCTCCGGGGCTGGGGCCCGAACGCGCAGGTGCATTACATTCCGCAGGCGCCCTACACCTATGCCGTGGTAGGGCTGATGAACGAGCGGCAGGTCTCGATCGTCGAGACGACCTGGGACGGCCGCGAGGAGCTGCGCGACCCCGACGGCTGGCTCGGCTACTTCAGCCTGATGAATCTCGCCCTGCAGCGCGCCGGTACGGCCCGGGAGGCGATCGCCGTGATGCATCAGCTCGTGCAGGAATATGGCTACAGCGACACGGGGGAGTCCTTCGCCATCTGCGACAAGGATGAGGCCTGGATTATGGAGCTCATCGGCAAGGGCCCCGGCCGCAAGGGCGCGGTCTGGGTCGCCCGCCGCGTTCCGGACGACTGCATCTGCGCGTATGCGAATGCCAGCCGCATCCGCCGCTTCCCGCAGGCCAAGAAGGCCGATAAGAAGCTCGGCTTCTGCATCACCAAGGACGGCGAGACGATGTACAGCGCCGACGTGATCTCCTTCGCCCGCGAGATGGGTTACTACGACGGCCCCGACGCCGATTTCAGCTTCCGCGAAGCCTACGGGCCGCTCGACTGGGGCGCCATCCGCTACTGCGAGGCCCGCGTCTGGAGCTTCTTCCGGCACCATTACGACGCCGCAGCGATGGACGAATACCTGCCCTTCCTCGGCGGCGACCTGAGCGTACACGACGAACTTCCGCTCTGGATCAAGCCCAATAAGCCCGTGAGCTACAGGGACATCCAGAACAATATGCGCGACCATTACGAGGGCACCGCCCTCGATATGACGGCCGACCTGAGCGCCGGCCCCTGGGCCTCTCCCTACCGCAACCAGCCGGTGAACTTCGAGGCCTCCGATGGAACCAAAATGTTCCGCGAGCGCCCGATCGGCTGCCAGCAAAGCGGTATGACGATGGTCTGCCGGATGCGCTCGTGGCTGCCCGACGCCCTCGGCGGCATCAGCTATTTCAACCTGGACGACGCGACGATGGTGGCTTATGTCCCCGTCTATTGCGGCATCAACCGCCTGCCGGAGCCGTTCCGGAGGGAGAATAACGATATCTCGGTGTTCTCGTTCGACAGCGCCTTCTGGATGTGCAACTGGGTAGCGAATATGGTCTATCCGCGCTGGAGCGCCCTCTACCCGGATCTGCTCGAGGCGCAGACGGAGCTGGAGGACTTCTTCGAGGCGGACCAGGCGGCCGTTGAGGAAAAGGCGGCTGAGCTTACGACTCAGGAACTCTCCGATTATCTCACCGCGAAGACGATCAGCTATACGGACCAGATGATGAAGCGCTGGGACAAGCTTGCCAAACTCTTGATTGTCAAGCACAACGATCAGATTATGCGCCCGTCCAAGGACGGTGAAATCGCCCCCGGACGCCACAGCTCACCTGCCTACGCCCCGGCCTTCATCGATGCCGTCAAGGCCGAAACCGGCGAGCGCTATGTCCGGAAAGAAATCCATTGATACTATGGCCAATCGAAACAGTAAAGGACGCAATTCCCGCAGCCAAAGCCATTCCCGCGACAACCGGCGGAGCGGCAGCCGTAGAGGCGAAAGTGGCCGGAGCAAGGCCGCGGTGCGGGTCACGGAGGTGGACGGCATCGCCCGGATGAACCGGGAAGGGGCCGTGTACGTGAAGGTCGAAGGCCTCGACCAGGACATCTACGTCCGCGCCGGGAAGACCCGGGGCGCCCTGCACGGGGACACGGTCAAGGTCGCCGTGAAGCGCAGCGGCCGCGGTCCGCAGCCCGAAGGCGAGGTCATCGCCGTCCTGAAACGCTCCGGAAAGCCCTTTGTCGGCATCTACCATACCGCCGGGAAGCAGGCCTGGGTCCTGATGAGCTCCCGGACGATGCCCTACGACATCGAAGTCCCGGTGCCGAAGACCGAGGTCCGCAAGGGGATGAAGGTTGCGGCCGTAGTGGACGGCTGGGATAGGGGAGAGATGTACCCCCACGGGCACATCACCGACATCCTCGGAATGCCCGGCGACAACGAGACCGAAATGCACGCCATCCTCGCCGAGTTCGGCCTGCCGTATCGCTTCGAACCGGCCGTGGAGAAGGCTGCAGACAAGATCTCGGATGAGATTACGGACAAGGACCGCAAGGGCCGCCGCGATTTCCGCAACGTTCTGACCTTCACGATCGACCCCGCCGATGCGAAGGACTTCGATGACGCCCTTTCCTACCGGACGCTGCCGAACGGCAACTGCGAGGTGGGTGTCCATATCGCCGACGTGACCTACTACGTTCTCCCGGAAACGGCCGTGGACAAGGAGGCCCGTTCGCGCGGCACCTCTGTCTATCTGGTCGACCGGACCGTGCCGATGCTCCCGGAAAAGCTGTCGAACAAGCTCTGCTCCCTTCGCCCCCACGAAGAGAAACTGACCTTCTCGGCGGTCTTCGAGATTACACCGGCCGGGAAGGTGATCAACCCCTGGTTCGGGCGCACGGAGATCATCTCCGACTATCGCTTCGCCTATGAGCTCGCGCAGGAAATCATCGACGCCGGGCCGGAGGAGGCGATGCAGCGCGATTTCGGCGAAGGCAGCGAATGCGGCATCGTCCCCGCCGACGTCAAGGAGGCCGTGCTGGCCCTCCACGGGATCGCGAAGATTCTGCGCCGCAAGCGCTTTGCCGCCGGCGCCGTCAACTTCGAGCGCCCCGAGATGAAGGTCGAGATCGACTCGAATGGGAAGCCCATCGGCGTCCACCAGCGGATCTCCCGCGAGGCGAACTGGCTGATCGAGGAGTTTATGCTGCTCGCGAACCGCTACGTCGCGGAGTTCGTCGCCTCCGGCGGACGCTTCGGCGGGAAGGCCGTCAAGAACGCCAAGACCTTCGTCTATCGTGTCCACGATGAGCCGAACGGTGAGAAAATCGGCCGCCTCCGTGAGTTTGCGGGCAATTTCGGCCTGAGCCTCGGCGACACCGGCAGCGGCCGCGAGACCGCCCGTTCGCTGAATGCGCTGCTCGAGAAGGCGAAGACGAGCCCGGCGCTTGGCGCGCTGGAACTGCTGGCCCTGCGGGCGATGGCGAAAGCCTGTTACAGCACCGACAACATCGGCCACTACGGTCTGGCCTTCCCCTTCTACACGCACTTCACCTCCCCGATCCGCCGCTATCCGGATATGATGGTCCATCGCCTCCTCGCCCTCTATCTCGACGGGGCGGACAGCCAGAATAAGGCCTTCTACACCGAGCAGTGCCGCTACGCCTCCGAACGCGAGGTCGTTGCCGCCGAAGCCGAGCGCGAAAGCATCAAGTACAAGGTCGTGGAGTTTATGCAGGACAAGATCGGGCAGGAATTCAACGGCACGATCTCCGGCCTGACCGAATGGGGAATGTATGTCGAGCTCGAGGAGACCCATATCGAGGGCCTCGTTCCGCTGCGGACCATCCGCTCGGACTTCTACGATTTCGACGAGGAGCACTACCTCATCCGCGGACGCCGCTCCCGCCACGTATTCCGTCTCGGGGATGCGGTCCGTATCCGGGTCAAGGAAACGAATCTCGATCAGAAATTGCTCGATTTCGAGCTGGTAGAGCGCGTTTAAGCCTCCAGCAGCCCGGCCGGAATATCCAGCACCAGCGTCTGCGTATCCTCGTTCAGATCGAGGATCAGGTCGTCGTGCAGGGGGAGAAGGACCTCGCCCTGCCCCGGGCGGTCCACCCAGATGCAGAGGTTCCCGGGGATATCCTCATAATCGCGCACCGTACCGACCAGCCGACTGCTATGGCCGTCGATGACCTTCCAGCCGAGGATGTCGGTACCCTCATCCGCATCGTCCGCTTCGTCGATCAGGATGTTTCGCCCCGCCATCTCGTCGGCGTCCCTGAGGCTCCGGACACCGGTCATATGCACGAGGGCGCGGGAGTTGCCCCGCCGGGTAAAGGATTCAAAAAAGAAGGGAACCGGCAGTCCGTCGAATTCGACGTATACCGGTTCCTTGGGGTCGAAGTCTTCCGGATCCATCCCGATGAAGCTGATCAGCAGCTCACCTTCGGTTCCGTTGGATTTCAGAATCTGCGCAATCCTACGCATCGGCGGGATTATTCGGCAGCTTCTTCGGCGGCGGGAGCTTCCTCAGCGGTAGCCTCGGCAGCGGCCTCTTCGGCAGCCTTGCGGGCAGCCTCTTCAGCCTCAGCCTTGCGCTTGGCAAGCATCTCGATGCGGGCCTCATTGACCTTCGCCTCGGCAGCCTTTGCTTCCTTCGCCTTCGCGATCGCCTCGTTCTTCAGACCGGAGACCTTCGCGTTGATCTTTTCGTCACGCTGTGCCTTCCAGGCGGCGAACTTCGCGTCAGCCTGTTCCTGCGTCAGCGCACCCTTCTCGACACCGCCCTGCAGGTGCTTGCGAAGCAGAACACCCTCATAGGAGAGGATACGACGGGTAACGAGGGTCGGCTGGGCACCGACGTTGAGCCAAGCCAGAGCGCGCTCAGCGTTGAGCGTAATCGTAGCAGGGTTCGTGTTCGGATTGTACACACCGATCTCTTCGATGAAACGACCGTCGCGCGGGGCGCGGGAGTCAGCCACAACAATGTGGAAGAATGCGAAATTCTTCTTACCGTGGCGCTGTAAACGAATCTTAACAGCCATTGTGAATCTGTTGTTTAATAATGAATAAAATGTGTCTGTGCTTTCTACCCGAGAAAGCGGCTGCAAAGATAGTAATTTTTGTGACTTCCCGCAAAAAATCTCCCCGAAAGGGGTAAAAAAATCAAATAAAATTTGTCAGTTCGGAAATCGTTTGTATCTTTGCAGTCCCAAAGTAAAGCGGACGTGGTGAAATGGTAGACACGCTACTTTGAGGGGGTAGTGGGCATTGGCCTGTGTGAGTTCGAGTCTCACCGTCCGCACGAAAGTTGACCGAGTCGAAAGACCCGGTCTTTTTTTATACCCTCTTCCCGCCTTTTGGCACGATAATCGCTAATAGGGGATACGTAAGCATTCTACTCATAAATATTGATACAACAAAATAATTCCGAAGCCGGTCGCGAGACCCGCTTCGGAATTTCTCTTTCGGTAGGGGAGCTTCCTTAGAACTCGACGACTTCCTCGTCCATCTCCCAGTCTTCCACCTCGATAGCGGGCTCAGCAGCCTCAGCCTCTTCGGCGGCCGGCTTCTCCAGCTCGGAGACGGAGAGCTCGAATACGAGCACCTCGTTCGGGTAGATGGAATAGACACCCGTCCAGTAGTTGTAGCTGCCGCGGGAACCGTAGCCGAGATCACCCGGGATAACGACCGTGACCTTGTCACCTTCCTTCATCAGGAGGAGCGTCTCGGTGAAGCCCTTGATCAGACCCTGATCGCTGAATTCATTCACCGGGAATTCACCCTCGTCGAAGTTGTTCCCGTCGATGTGCATACCCTTGTAGCTGACCTTGAAGCTGTCGCCGTAGGCCACCTGCTCGCCCTGACCCTTCTCGTCGAAGCGGACCAGGATGTTCTGGGTGGCGAGGGAATCGGTACCCTCGACGGCGTAGGTAACGCTGTGGGCTTCGAAGTTCTTCACCTTCGCAGCCTTCTTGAAGAAGACCTTGCCCTGCTCCTCGATGTTCACCTTCTTCGCCTCTTCGAGAGAGGAGTAGAAGCCGCGGATCACCTCGTTGAACTTCGAAGGATCGATCTCATACTGAGCGGCATAGGCGGCGAATTCAGGATCGTTGAAGCCTTCCATCGCGAAATGGCGGAACTGCTCATCGGTATCAAAGGCGATGAAATCCTCGAGGCCCTTGCGGACGCGGGCGAGGTCCAGACCCATATCGTTGGTGCGGTAGCCGACGAGCACGCCATAGAGGTAGCTCATCGAGTCGGCAAGCTCCGGAGCGACGGTCGCGAGGCTGTCCTCACGGGCGCCGACGTAACGCTGCTGAACGTCACCGAGCAGGGCCGGGTTGATTTCGAACACATCCGTGATCGCAGCATCCTCCTCACCGGAGAAGTTCGTGCGGGCGGCATCGTTGAAGGCATTGAAGTCAACCTTGCGGAAATCCTTGACACCGCTCTCGATGCGGGCGAAGTCGAGGCTGCCATAGTTCGAGTAAACGATTTCGGCGCCGCACTGCGTACCGATCAGGTAAGCGAGCGTGTCGATCTGCGCAGCGTTCGGAAGGAGCGCCTTAGCGGCCTCGCAGAAGTTGTCCTTTTCGAGGCTGACAAACGGAAGATTCTTTTCCTTGCAGGAAGTTGCGAGCGCGAGGATCGCCAGGGCTGCAACGGCAAAATTTCTAACTTTCATAATCAATATATACGTTAACTTTAGACTCTCTTTTTTCGGAGCCTGCAAAGATACAAAATTTTTGGTTACGATGTACTGTTAGAACTGCCTTCCGATCAGCGCATCCGCGAATTCGCGGAGCCTTGCGGCAGCGGCCGGCGCAAGGATGCCTTCGATGCGCGCATTGGCCTCGTCGCTGAGGCGGGCAATCTCCGCCCGGGCGGCCTCCGGGACCCCCGTAGCGGCATACACGGCCTTCACCTGGTCGATTTTTCCGGCGGCAACGGGCGTGCGGAGCGCCATCTCCAGCGCCGGTGCATCAACCTCCGATGCGCGCACAGTCAGCCAGCTTTTCTTCCCGTTGAGAATGTCTCCGCCGATCGGCTTGCCGAAGACTTTGACGTCGCCATACGCGTCGAGATAGTCATCCGCGACCTGGAACGCCAGGCCGAGCAGGTAGCCGTAGTCGTAAATGGCATCACAGACCTCGGCCGGAGCGCCGGCGATCAGGGCCCCCATCTTCGCCGCGCAGGCGATCAGTACGCCCGTTTTCAGCCCGATCATCTGCATATATTCCGCCATTGTCACCCCCGTCCGGCTTTCGAACTCCATATCGAATTGCTGCCCCTCGCAGACCTCGGCGGCCGTTTTCGAGAAGAGGGCGAGTACTTCGGGAAGCACCGCGGCGGGCGCCGCGGAGAGACGCCGGTAGCTGTCGATGCACATTACGTCACCGGAGAGGATCGCCGTGTCGGGCGACCAGCGTTTCCAGACCGTCTCGCTGCCGCGCCGAAGCTCGGAGTGATCCATCATATCGTCGTGGATCAGCGTGAAGGTATGGAAGACCTCGAGCGCCGTCGCCGGCCCGAGAATCTCCTCCGTCAGCTCATCGCGGAACAGGCCGTAGGTCAGCAGGCAGAGCCGCGGGCGGATGCGCTTCCCCCCGATCGCGATCATATAGCGGAGCGGATCGTAGAGGCCGCGGGGTTCGTCCGTGAAGCGGATGTCGGTAAAAAGCTGTTGGATGGCGCTTTCGAGCGCAGCTTCAGCAATCATAGGGGGCTATTTTTTAATCAGTCGCATCCGGTAGGTGATGCCGAGCGAAAGGTTCAGGTTCCGGGTGACGTTCTCATAGTATCCGAAAAGGTGCAGCCGCGTGTTGCGCGCGCCGCCGACCGGGTAGAAAAACAGGCCGCCGCCAATGAAGGCCGCGTGCGTCCCGGCGGGGACGGCCCGGTCGTAGTCGCCGTTTCGCGCGTCGTTGTAGTCATAGCCGCCTTTGGAGAAGAGCTCAAGCTTCGGGAGGCGGTAGAGCAGCTGGAAGACGAGGCTGACGTCGGAAAGGAAGCCCTGCTGATCCGGATGGTAGCGCTCCATCAGGTCGAGATCGAGCCGGAAGTCGCCGAGGTGGAAGCGGTTCCCGAGGGAGATGTAGCCCATCTTGTGGTGATCGATATGGTCCGCCAGGTTGAGGCTCCAGATCGTATCCCAACCGGGCAGCATCCGGCCGTTCCAGTAGAGCGAGCCCATAAAGCAGTTGACCTTGCCGAGGCTGAAGGGCGACTGGACGAACTGCGCGGAGATCATCTGCGGCCCGCTGTGGTAGTTCAGGTTGACTCCGAGCGCATAGACCTGCCAGACGCCGCTGGCGAACTTGTCCCAGTAGAACAGGTCGATCGGGGCGTGGTCGAACTCCATCCCGCCGATGTAGAGGGCGGTCTTGCCGGCATCGAGGCTCCAGTGGTCTGCAAAGCGGTAGTTTAGCAGGAGGAGGTCCGTTGCGTTGAGCGGATTCGTCTCGCTGTAAAGGGGCTTGGTAAAGCGCTGCCGCAGGCGGTAGTGCAGTTTGTCGCCGATGCTGCCCCAGACGTTGAGGTTGAGGTGCTCGCCGGCGAAAGTGGCGTCGTGAACATCGCTGCCGAGGGTTGCGCGCACGGAGGCGCGGACTTCGAAGTTGAGGCTGTCAATCCCGTCGGTACGGGCCTGTATCGGGAGATGCCCCAGCAGGAGGGCGGCGGTCAGGGCCAGGGTCGCTTGCAGGAAGCGTCGTTTCATAGTGCGGTTGTGTGGTTAGTCCGGCTAAGATACGACTTTTTCCCGAATCTAACGATAGATTTCCCGCAAAACCGCAAGGGAGCGGATATGGAGCGTCGATTCCGTATGAATCTCCAGATAGCGGATCAGGATGGCGCAGAGGTCGTTGCGCTGTTTCCCGGTGAGGGAAAGGAGCATCGCTTCCGGGAAATCCGCCTCGAGCAGCTGCTTCAGCGTACCGAAATACTCGCCCGCGATCGGCGCCAGCCCCTCCGCCGACGGCTGGAAACCGAGGGCCGTGCACAGATCCTGCAGGAAGCGGATCGGGAAGTTGCCGAACTGCCCGTCCATCGCATCGAGGGTCAGCACTTGCTGCGCGCAGCGCTCGTAGAGTCCCGGTTCGAAGAGGCCTTCCCGGATGGTCCGGTAGAGCACTTCGCTCATAAACAGGGCGATGCTGTTCTTGTAGGGATTGTTGCGGATGCCCGTCAACGGGGTCAGGGGCAGGAAATTCCGGGCACTCCAGAGGGAGGAGCGGGGATTCTCCGTGACGTCGGCCTCGAGCAGGTTCATCGGAAGGAACAGCGCCATCGGCGTCTTCGGCCCCACGCGGACAAGGAAACTGCGCCGCCCGTAGCTTTCGCTCAGGGTGTGCAGCGCGAGCTTGTTCTCTCCGAAGGGGGTGTGTGCCAGCACGAGGAGCCGGACGCTTTCCGTCGCCATAGGGTCGCCGCTACAGATTCTTTTTCAGGAAGGCCGCCATCTCGCGCAGGGCCTTTCCGCGGTGCGAGATTGCGTTTTTCTGCTCGGGGCTCAGCTGCGCGAGGGTCCGGTCCGGATAATCGTCCGGGATGAAGACCGGGTCGTAGCCGAAGCCGCGGGCGCCCGACTGGCTCCGGGCGATCTGCCCCTCCAGGATGCCGTCGAAAAAGTACGGCTTGTCATTCAGGATCAGGGTGACGCAGGTGCGGAAGCGGGCCCGGCGGGAGGCCATCGGGGTGTCGATCCCGAAACGGCGGGCGGCCGAGGCACCATATTCGCGGCGCTTCATTTCCTCCAGCAGTTTCTCCATATTGGCCTGCGGATTGGCGGGCTCTCCGGCGTAACGGGCAGTAAAGACGCCCGGCGCGCCGCCGAGGATATCGACCTCAAGGCCGGTGTCGTCGGCGAAACAGTCCCGTCCTCCGCTGTGCTCCCAGATGTACCGGGCTTTCTGCAGGGAATTGGCCCTCAGGCTGTTGCCGGTTTCGGGGACGTCGTCAGAAATGCCGATGGAGGCAGGAGAAATTAACTTAAATTCAGGTCCGAGGATGCCGGAGGCCTCCTCGATCTTATGCGGGTTTGCTGTAGCAAAAAGTAACTCTTTCATTATATAGTGATTAAGGGCAGGGTCAGCGCCTCACGGAGCTGCTCGTCGTAACGGAGCCGGATCAGGGCACCGCCCCGCTGGTAGTAATAGCGGACGGCGATCTCCTCTTCGATGAAGGGGATGATCTCGTCCTTTTTCATCTGCAGGAACTGCTCTTTTTCGATTTCGAGGGCCTTTTCAAGCGCTTCGAGCTGCGGTCCCATCGCTTCGGCGAGGCCGTCTTCCGTCAGTTCCTTTTTCATTTCGTCGTAATAGGTCCGGGCCTGCGAACGGTAATCGAATGTCTTGTCGGAGGCGAAGCGGACAAAGTCGTCATAGTCGGTGAAGTGGAAGTCCTTCAGGGCCGGGATGCTGGCGTGGTTGCGGACGTATTCGATCGCGTAGTTGTCTACGATGCCGCTCAGTACCAGCGAGTAAGTCAGCCGGCTGTATTTGTGCCGGAGGGGGACCGTATGGTCCGGGGTGATGCCGCCGCCGTCGCGTACCGTGCGGCCGTGGGCGGTCTTGAATTCGTGCGTCAGGGAATCGGGAATCGGGCGGACCGATCCGTCTTCATTGCGCTTGGCGTAGTCGATGGCCTGAACGCAGCGGCCCGATGGAGTGTAATATTTGGCAATCGTGACCTTCAGCTCGCCGTCGTAGGGGAGGGGACGGATGCTCTGCACGAGGCCCTTGCCGTAGGTGCGGGTACCGATGATGGTCGCGCGGTCATAGTCCTGCAGCGCGCCGGAGACGATTTCGGAGGCCGAGGCCGTACCGCCGTCCACCAGGACGACGATCGGCATCTCGAGATCGAGCGGAGCCGTTTCCGTGCGGTATTCGAAGCTGCTGCCGGCGTTCTTGCCCTTGGAGCTGACCACCAGCGTGCCCTTCGGGACAAAGGCCGATACGATGCCGACCGCTTCGGTGATCCGACCACCGCCATTGCCGCGCAGATCGAGGACAAAGCGCTTCATCCCCTGCTTTTTCAGCTGCAGGAAAGAGGCTTTGACAGCGTCCGCCGCCGCTTCGGTAAAGCCCGTCAGCTCAAGATAGCCCGTCTCTCCGTCTTCAAGGATGCCGGCGTATTCGACGTCGGGGATATGGATCCGCTGCCGTACAATCTCGATACGCATTACCTCACCCTGCTTCCAGCTCGGGCCGTCGTGGACCCGCTTGACCTCGAAAACGACGCTCGTTCCCGGTTCGCCGCGCATCTTTTCGCTGGACTGCGCGCTCGTCAGGCCGTGGGTCGAAAGGCCGTCGATCGTCAGGATCTCATCGCCGCAGCGCAGACCGGCTTTCGCGGCGGGAGAGTTCTCGTAGGGCTCGTTGATGATGACATTGCCCTCCAGATCGGGCTTATAGATGATCGCGCCGATGCCGCCATAGGCCTTGTTCAGCGCCATATCCATATCCTCGCGCTCCTCCTCCGGGATATAGACCGTGTAGGGATCCAGCGCCGCGAGCATCGCATCCGCGGCCGCTTTTTCCATCCGCTGCAGTGGCAGGGTATCGACATAGCTGCGGGTCAGCTCTGACAGGATGGCATTGTGCACCTCGACCCATTTCCCGATGCGGAAGGGTTGGGACTGGGCGGAAGCGTTGCTGGAAAGGAGGAAAAGGGATGCCGTGAAGGCCGTCAGAAACAGGAATATCTTGCGCATAGAGCTTATTTTTCGTTCAAACCGGGGGCGGAATTTAACAAATTCTGTGCCGGGTCCGTCACCCAGAGGTAGAGCCGGTCGCCCCGCCGGGGATGGATCCGCGTACCCGGAACGGGCGATTCGCCTATCCGGTCTTCGGGCAGGTCGCTGGTCGGGACGGCGATCGAGCAGCGGGAGCCTTTCGGCGCGCATTCGGCCGGGGCCATTTCGATGCGCATATCGTTAACCGTCAGCTCGATGCATCCGCTGGTCGGACCGATGATCAGGGCCTGATCGCCGAGACGGATTTCACCCGATTCGACCTGAATTTCCGCAACGCCGATCCGGTCGAACCAGTTCGTGACGCGGCCGGCATAGACTTTCCGGCGCGTGGCCTGGCTGCCATAGACCTGGCTCCATTCCCCGAGGCGGGCGCCCTGGTAGTAGCCGTCCCAGAAGCCGCGGTTGAACACCTCCGCGAGCTGGGTTTCGAGCGCCTGTCCCAGTTCGGGCGTGAAACTGCCGTCCGCGACCGCATCGGCGGCCTTCCGGTAGCAGGCGACCGTCCGGCGGACGTATTCGGCACTCCGGGCGCGCCCTTCGATCTTGAGCACCCGCGCACCGGCCCCGATCACGGCATCGAGGAAACGCACCGTGCAGAGGTCCTTCGGCGACATAATGTACTCGTTCTCGATCGCGAGCTGCTCCCCGGTTTCGCGGTCCGTCACTTCATAGCTGCGGCGACAAACCTGCATACAGGCGCCCCGGTTGGCGGAAGCGCCGAGGGTCTGGAGCGAGAGGTAGCATTTCCCGGAAATCGCCATACAGAGCGCCCCGTGCACGAACATCTCGATCCGGACCGGCTTTCCGGAGGGGCCGGTGATGCCTTCCCGGAGGATGGCCTCGTGGATGGCCTTCACCTGGTCGAGGCGAAGCTCCCGCGCGAGGACGACAACGTCCGCGAACTGGGCGTAGAAGCGCAGGGCCTCGACGTTCGAAACGCTCAGCTGTGTTGATAGGTGCACTTCCAGCCCGATGCTCCGGGCGTACTGGATCGCCGCGATGTCGGAAGCGATGACGGCGTCAACCCCGGCCGCCTTCGCCGCATCGAGGGCCTTGTGCGCTGCGGGGATGTCCTCGCCGTAAAGGATGATGTTGAGCGTCAGGTAGGTCTTGACCCCGTAGGCCCGGCAGATGCGGACCACTTCCGAGAGCTCCTCCGGCGCGAAATTGGCCGCCGAGCGCGAGCGCATATTGAGCTGCCCGACCCCGAAATAGACGGCGTCGGCCCCGCCTTCGATCGCGGCGCTCAGGCATTCGAAACTCCCCGCGGGAGCCATTATTTCAATCTCGCGTCTGTCCATAGGCAGTGTCGTAGAAGCGGCGGAAGATTATTCCTTCTGGAAGCTGCGCTGGAAATAGGGGAAGCGCATCATCAGATGGAAGAGGAAAGGTTGGATCGTGTAGCTGAAAAGGATCGTCGTCGCCATACCGATCAGCGCGCTCAGGCCGATCGTTCCGATCGAAGGATGCACGGCGAAGAGCAGCGAACACATCACCACGAGCAGCACCAGCGCCGAGAAGAAGATGGCGCTCTTGTGCCAGATCAGGAGCCGGTCGCTGCCGGTCCGGGCGACGGAGAGCAGGCCCTCCATCACGAAGATGCTGTAATCCACGCCGATACCGAAAATGAAGGTCGAAATGACGATGTTGATCAGGTTGAACTGCAGGCCAAGCAGGACCATCGCGCCCTGTACCACGTACCAGCTCAGGGCCATCGGGATGAACGACAAGATGGCGCTCCAGATGCTCTTGAACGACACCAGCAGCACCAGCAGCACGAAGAGCGAGGAGATCAGCACCGCAATGTCAAAGTCCCGGTGCACGATCTCGACCATATCGCGGATGTAGTACATCGGATCGACGGCGATAATGTGGTCGCTCATACCCTTTTCCGTCAGGGCGTCGCTGGTCGCGTCTTTTTCAGCAACCGTGGACATCCGGACCGGAGTGAAAACGAGGAAGCGGTCGCCGCATTTTTCAATGAAGTTCGACACTACCGGCTCCGGGAAAAGCTCCGAAGCGTAGATGTCGAGGGTCTGCTGCGGATCGCGGTCCATCCCGAGGATCTCGTCCTCGAAGGTATAGAAGTCGCCATAGTACCCGACCTCACGGGCGGCATTGCGGGCCAGGGTCAGGGCCTGTTTCTGCCGTTCCGGGGTCCAGAAAGCGTTCCAGGCCTCCGTCCGGCGGATTTGCTCCTGCTTCGGGATGAAGATCTTCGACACGACGTCCGAATAGCCGTGGACGATCCCTGCCTTCTGGAGCGAATCGAGCTGCTCCATCACCCGTGCATTGTAAATCAGGGCTGCGTCGAGGTCTGCATCCGCGGCGGCGTAGTATGCGTTGATGCTGTCGCGGTTGTAATTCATCACAGAGAAGAGCTTCTCGCTGCGGAGCGTCTCCTCTTCAAAGTAGCTGAGGTTGCGGAGGTCCTTGTCGAAGCCGATCTTCGGCGAGAAGGCGATGCACAGGGCCGTGACAACGAAGATGACGGCCATCAGGCCCTTCCGGCGGTGGAACTGCACGGCGTTGATGCGGTCGATCACGTGGAAGGCCTTCCAGTTGCGGTTTATATCGCCCTTGCGGAAGAAATGCGGCAGGAAGATCAGCGCGAAAAGCGTGCTTCCGAACAGGCCCAGCGAGGCGAACATTCCGAAGTCGCGCAGCAGCTCGCTCTGCGTAAAGAGCAGGCCCGAGAAGGCGCCGATCGTCGTGATCGCTCCGAGCGTAACCGGCGTCGCTTCTTCGCGGAGGACCTTCTCCGGATCACCGGTGTATTTGAAATGCGTAATGATGTGCAGGCAGTAGCTCAGCGCGACGCCGAGCACGATCGCTCCGATGCCCATCGCGAGCAGCGACATTCCGCCCTTGATCCAGTACACGCAGGAAAGGGCGAAGAAGGTGCCGTAAATCACCGGCAGGAGCTGGAAGGGAATGACTTTCCAGTCCTTGAAGCAGAGCACGATGAGGCCGAGGATGACCAGCAGCGACAGCCCGATCGTGATCAGGAGGTCCATCTTGATCCGCCGGGAGTTGTTGACGCTCCGCACCGGCGCGCCGTGGAAGAGTACCTCGACGTCCTCGTGTGTCGCATTGAAGGCCTCGGCCTCTTCGCGGATCATCGTCACCAGGTCCGTTCCCGCGCCCGTATCCGTCGAGACGAAGGAGGGCGAGAGGAAGAGGTAGGCGACCGTCGTGTCCCGCGAAACGAGGTGATCGTTCATCAGGGTGAAGGCACCGACGCCGAGATTCATCCCCTCCGCCTCGTCCGAGAAGGACCGGAACAGGCCGAGCGGGTCGGCGTCAATGAGCATCAGGGTCGTTTCGTCCGCGTGCTCGAGGTTCCATTCCATCCGCTCCCGCGCGGCTTCCGGGGTCAGGAGTTCTTCCATCCGCCCGTACACGTCGGTAGGGATGAAGGAAGGGAGATGGTATTTGAGCGTATCCTCTACGTTGCCCAGCAGGTCGAGTACCGAGACGGTGTAGAGGATGTCGTCGATGTAGCAGGTGGTCGAGTCGCGCTCGAGGAGGGCGTCGGCAAAGGCGTCGGCCTCTTCGGTCAGGAGGTCGATGTCCACGGCCTCGGCGTGGCCCTCACGGGCGGCGATCTGGATAAAGATTTTGTCCTTGACCCGGAGGCTGCCGAAGGCGAGCCCCTTCTCGGAAGAGCCCGTGGAAGGGATCAGTTTCGTGATGTCTTCCTCGAAACGGGCTTTCGCGCCGAACCAGACGAACAGGAAGCTGGTGAGCGCCAGGAGGACGAACATCAGCAGCTTGTGCTGTTCAAAGAATCGGTATAGCGGAACGAAAATCTTATGCATACGCGCGCGCGTTGGTTCAAACACGCAAAGTTAATCATTTTACTCGGTTTTTGACGCTTTTTTCCCGATTGCGGACGAAAAACTCGCTTACAGGCTGAGCTGGATCTCGACGGGACAGTGGTCGGATCCGAAGATTTCGTTGTGGATCTCCGTAGAGCGGATCTGTTCCCGGAGACGGTTGGATACGACGAAGTAGTCGATTCTCCATCCGACGTTCCGTTCGCGGGCGTTCATCCGGTAGCTCCACCAGGAGTATTTCACCTCTTCCGGGTGCTGGAAGCGCCAGCTGTCGGTAAAGCCGGCTCCGAGCAGTTCGGTGAACTTCCCGCGTTCCTCGTCCGAGAAACCGGGATTGAGGTGGTTCGTCGCGGGATTCTTGAGGTCGATCTCCTCGTGGGCGACGTTGAGGTCGCCGCAGTAGATGACGGGTTTGACGCGGTCCAGTGCGATCAGGTGTGCGCGTAGGGCATCTTCCCAGCTCATCCGGTAATCCAGGCGCTTGAGCCCGTCCTGTGCATTCGGAACGTAGGCGCAGACGAGGAAAAAGGCCGGATACTCGAGGGTGATGACCCGCCCTTCCGTGTCGTGCTCGGGAATCCCGAAGCCGTAGCGGACCTCGAGGGGGAGGTGTTTGGTATAGACCGCTGTACCGGAATAACCTTTCTTTTCGGCGTAGTTCCAGAAGGAGGTGTAGCCCGGGAATTCGAGATCGATCTGTCCCGCCTGCAACTTGGTCTCCTGCAGGCAGAAAAAGTCGGCGTCGAGCTCCACGAAAATGTCGGCGAAGCCTTTCCCCGCCACGGCGCGAAGGCCGTTTACGTTCCAACTGATGAATTTCATAGCTATTCCAGTGTCCAGCTCGCGCCGTCCTTGGTGTCCTTGACGCTGATGCCGAAGGAGGCGAGCAGGTCGCGGATGCGGTCGCTTTCGGCCCAGTTCTTCTCGGCGCGGGCCTTCTTGCGGTCTTCGAGGACGATCTGCATCACGCCTTCGAGCGCTTTCTCCGCCTTGCCGGAGCCGCCATCGGCTTCTTCGTCGCGAAGGCCGAGGACGCCGCCGACCACCTCGTCAAAGAGGTGCTTCAGGGCGCTGCGTTCGGCGTCGGAAAGGTTGCCGGCGTTGATCAGCTTGACGGCCTCGAAGAGGTGCGCGATGGCGATAGGGGTGTTCATATCGTCGCAGAGGGCGTCCCAGACGGCCTCGGAGAGGGCGGCGACGGGGGCATCCTGAGGAGCGTTAGCGACGAAAGGATCTATCGCACCGCTCGGGCCGAGGGCGCGCCAGGCTTGCATCAGGCGCTTGTAGCCTTTTTCGGCCGCCTGAAGGGCCTCGTTCGAGAAGTCGAGGGTGCTGCGGTAATGGGCCTGCAGGATGAAGAAACGAACCGTCATCGGGCTGTAGGCCTGCGTGAGCTTCGGATGGTCACCGGCAAAGAGCTGCGGCAGGGTGATGAAGTTCCCGAGGGACTTGCCCATCTTCTGCCCGTTGATCGTGATCATATTGTTGTGGACCCAGTAATGGACCCCCTGCGTGCCGCGCGAAGCGACGTTCTGCGCGATTTCGCATTCGTGGTGCGGGAACATCAGGTCCATTCCGCCGCCGTGGATGTCGAACTCCTGCCCGAGGTATTTTTCGCCCATTACGGAGCACTCCAGGTGCCAGCCCGGGAAACCGTCGCCCCAAGGGGACGGCCAGCGCATAATGTGCTCGGGCTCAGCCTTTTTCCAAATGGCGAAGTCGTAGGGCGCCTTCTTGTCGGACTGCCCGTCGAGGGCGCGGGTCCCTTCGAGGGTCGCTTCGAGCGTGCGGCCGGAAAGGATGCCGTAGCGATGGTCCTTGTTATACTTTTCGACGTCGAAATAGACAGATCCGTTCGACTCGTAGGCGTATCCGGCTTCGAGGATCTTTTTCACCGTCTCGATCTGCTCAATGATGTGACCCGAAGCGCGGGGCTCGATCGAGGGGGACTCGCAGCCGAGCAGGCGCATCGCTTCGTGGTAGCGCTCCGTATAGTACTGGACGACCTCCATCGGCTCCAGCTCCTCGAGCCGGGCCTTCTTCGCGATCTTGTCCTCGCCTTCGTCAGCGTCGTGCTCGAGATGGCCCACGTCGGTAATGTTCCGGACATAGCGGACTTTGTAGCCCAGGGCCTTCAGCAGGCGGAAGAGCACGTCGTAAGTCACACCCGGGCGGGCGTGTCCGAGGTGCGCGTCGCCATAGACGGTCGGTCCGCAGACGTACATTCCGACGTGGCCTTCGTGAATGGGCTTGAAAAGTTCCTTTTCGTGGGTCAGGGTATTGGTTAGCAGAAGCGGTCTCATAAGCGTTAATCAAAGGGGCTGCAAGTTAGGAATTATTTCGGTTCTATGCAATTTTTGACTAACTTTGCGCCTATGCAAATCATCGACGGAAAACAGATTGCGGCCGGGATGAAGGCCGCGCTGGCGGAGCAGGTGGCGACCTTCCCGCAGCAATATGGCCGTGTGCCGCACCTGGTAGTCATCCGCGTCGGGGAAGACCCGGCGAGCGTGGTGTATGTCCGCAACAAGGCGAAGGCCTGCGAGGCGGTCGGGATCCGCAATACGACCCTCGTGGAGGCGGAAAGTATCTCCGAAGAGGCCTTGCTCGACAAGATCCGGCAGCTGAACGCCGACCCGGCCGTGGACGGCATCCTGATGCAGCTGCCCCTGCCCGCCCATATCCGCGAGGCCCGCGTTATCGAGACCATTGCGCGGGAAAAGGACGTCGATGGCTTCCATCCGGGCAATGTCGCCGGGCTCTGGCAGAAAACGCCGCATATGGCGCCCTGCACTCCGGCCGGGATTATGCACCTGCTGGATGCGATCGGGGTGGATCCGAAGGGAAAACGCGCGGTCGTGATCGGGCGGAGCAATATCGTCGGCCTGCCGGTCGCGAAGATGCTGCTGGACCGCAATGCAACCGTTACGCTCTGTCACACGCGGACGGCCGATCTGGCCGCCGAGACCCGCCGGGCGGAGATTCTCGTCGTCGCGGCCGGACGGGCCAAGATGGTGACCGCCGATATGGTTTCGGAGGGCTGCGTGGTGATCGACGTCGGTATGGACCGCGATCCGGAGACCGGCAAGCTCTGCGGTGACGTCGATTTCGAGGGCGTCGCCCCGAAGTGTTCCTGGATCACGCCCGTCCCCGGCGGCGTCGGTCCGATGACCATCGCCTGCCTGATGGAGAATACCGTGGCGTGTTTTCTCTCCGCTAACGGAGCAACTGTTTGACTTCCTCGAGGGACCCGTCGTTCGCGGCGGGGGTAATGCCAAGTAAATAGCAGATTAAGGGATAAACCGACACGTTCCGGAAGGATGCGGCGTGGAATCCCTTCTTGAAATCCGGCCCTTCCGCCCGGAAGATCGGCTGCATATCCGGCTCGTAGGGGTTGTAGCCGTGGGCGCCGGGGTAGGCGCGCGGACGGTCGCCGACCTGCCAGCCCAGATCCGGGGCGACGATGATGTCGCCGAGGCGCACCGACGTGCCGTAATTCAGCTCGGCAGGGACCTCCTCCTTTTTCCAGACGCTGATGTGTTCAACCCCTTGCAGGGCATTGTACACGGAATCGCGGTACTCCGGTTTCGTGAAGATCGAGGTCGGCGTGCCCGTGATGATCTTGTCGAACCATTCCTTCCGGATGTAGTCATAGGGATTGACGTTCCGCTCGTAGCTGATGTCCGTCATTCCGTGGTCCGCGAGCACGATGAGGTCAATCCGGTCGGCATAGCGGGATTTCGCGATCCCTTCCCGGAGCCGTCCGATCATCTCGTCCACGCGGGCGACCGCCTCCCGGACCTCTTCGCTGACGGGACCGTAGCTGTGTCCGCTGTGGTCCGGCTCGTCGAAGTAGATCATAATCAGCTGCGGACGCTCTTTCTTCGGAAGGTCCAGGAAGGCCAGCGCCCGGTCGATCCGCTCCTCATACTCGAGCAGTGGCTTCTCGCTGTAATCGTACCAGTAAGAGGCGTGCTTACCCAGCACCGGGACGTCCGAACCGACCCAGTACACCGTGGCGGCCTTGATGCCCTGGCGCTCGGCGGTCAGCCAGATGGGCTCGCCGAGGTAATAGCCGGGGATGGCCTTGTTCGGCCCGCCGATGGAATAGTATCCGTCCATATCCGGCGCCCAGAAACTGTTGTTCACGAGGCCGTTATGGTCCGGGACGAGGCCGGTTGCGATTGCGTAGTGGTTCGGGAAGGTCGAGGCGGGGTAGGAGGCCCACATCGCCGTAGAGACTCCGTTTTCAGCGATCGCGTCGATGTTCGGGCTCGCATAGAGGGTGGGGTAGTCCCAGCGGAAACCGTCGAGGGATACGACGATGACATAGCGGGCCGGTTGGCGTGCTTCGGCCGAGTAGACGATCCCGCAGAGTAGGAGCAGGACCGGCAGCAGAATACGGGTAAGGCGGGCTTTCATCAGATGATCTAGGCGATAAAGGAAGCGAAGTATTCGGAGAAGAAGACGTTGGTGATCAGGTAGGCGACGACCGTCGAGACGAAGACGCTGACCAGGCCCGGCATCATAAAGGAGTGGTTCAGCAGGTACTTGCCGATCTTGGTCGTCCCGGAACGGTCAAAGTTCACCGTCGCGATATCGGACGGATAGTTCGGGATGAAGAAGTAGCCGTACACGCTCGGCAGCACGCCCAGCAGCACCGGCCCGGGGATGCCCAGATTGTACGCAAGCGGAACCATTGCCGCGACGACGGCACCCTGGCTGTTGATCAGCACCGAGACGAGGAAGAAAACGACGGCGATCGACCAGGGATGCGCCTCGACGACGTCCTTGAGCATCACCTTCATTCCTTCTTCATAATGGCCGAAGTAGGTATCCGCCAGCCACGCGATGCCGTAGATCGCGATGACCGCAACCATACCCGATTTCCAGACCGATCCGGAAACGCAGTTTTTCAGGTCCACCTTGCAGAGCATAATGTTCAGCGCAGCCGCGACGAGCATAATGATCTGGATGCAGAGGTTCATCTTCGGCAGCCCGATATACTCCGCCACTGTTACATTGGGCTCAGCTTCGAACATCTGGCAGAAAGCGAAGCCGACGATCACCAGCAGCGCGCAGAGGAAGACGTACACGGACAGCTTCGCCGAAGGGGTGATTTCCTTGTCCAGGGTCGTCGTCTTGTTGACGTACATATACTTATAGATCTTCGGATCCGCCTTGCGGGCCTGGAACTCCGGATCGTCGTCCAGGTCCTTGCCCCGCTTGTAGGAGGCTGCCGAAGCGCACAGGAGGCCGATGACGCAGGCCGGGATGGTCACCATCAGCACCTGCGGGATCGTGATCATATAGTCGTTCGCATTGGAGAAGGCGACGAAGGTCACCACCGCGGCCGCAATCGGTGAACAGGTGATGCCGACCTGCGAAGCGATCGACGCCACGGCGCAGGGCCGCTCCGGACGGATGTTCTTTTTCAGCGCGATGTCGCAGATGATCGGCATCAGCGTATAGACCACGTGGCCCGTACCGACGAGCACCGTCAGGAAGAAGGTCGTCAGCGGTGCGAGGAAGGTGATGTGCCCCGGATGCTTGCGCAGGAGCTTTTCCGCGAGCTGGATGAGCCAGTCCATACCGCCCGAGGCCTGCAGCGTTCCGGCGCAGGTCACCGCCGCGATGATGATGTAGATGACGTCCGTGGGGGGCGTGCCGGGCTTCAGGCCGAAGCCGAAGACGAGAATGGCCAGGCCGATGCCTGAGATGGCGCCGAGCGCCAGGCTGCCGTACCGCGAACCCACGTACAGGGCGGCGAGTACGATCAGCAGTTGAATGATCATCAGAAAAGTTTCCATATCAATCAGGGTGGTTAATTCGTTTCAGTGTCCGTGCTTCGGAAGGATTCGTGGATCAGGGATCCGGTGCCGAAAAGCACCTGCGTCAGCAGCTGCGACTCGTGCGACAGGGTCGCGAAAACGGCAGCGAGGCCGGTCGGCAGGCCGAAGAGGCTGGAGAGGGTAAAGGTCAGGGCGGCGTGGTAGGTGCCGAAGGCGCCCGGGACCGGGATGATGGCGACGATCGAGCCGACGAGCATCATCAGGAGCGTGTCCAGCGGGCCGATCCCGCTGAGCGAAAGCGCCGCCACGATGCAGGAGATCATCGCCCAGTACAGGCCCCAGATCGCGGCCGTCAGCAGGAAGAACTTCCAGGCTCCTTTCATCCGGAAGCAGGCCTTGACCCCGTCGATCATTCCCGCGACAAAGCCCCAGAGCCGCCCGAAAAGGCGCGAGCGTTCCCGTAGTCGATAAATGAGCCAGCCTCCGAAGATCAGCAGCACGAGCGCGCCGGAAAGGAGCCCCCAGGTCAGCAGCGCGGAGCCCGCCTCCCCGAAAAGCACCGCCCCGATCGCGGCCCCGTAGCGGGTCCAGGTCAGGGCCAGCATCAGTCCGAGCAGCAGGGCCAGTGACAGGGCGTCCCACACCCGGTCGGCGACGACCGAGCCGAGCACCTTGTCGAACGAGGCCCGCCGGGAGCCGTCTTCGTTTCGGGAGGAATGCCGCACCACGTAGCCGCAGCGCACGAATTCCCCGATGCGCGAGAGGGCGTTGCTCGCGAAGTAGCCGATGTTGATTGCATTGAAGCAGGTCGTCCGCGAGGTCGCGGGATCGACGGGCAGGAGCATCATCCGCCAGCGCAGCGCCCGGAGCCAGAATACTACGGCCCCGAGTCCCATAGACAGCAGCACCCATTCCCAGCGGCAGTCCGCGAGATAGCCCCGCACTTCCGCCCAGGTCAGGTCCCGGAAGCAGAGCCACAGCAGCAGCGCCGCGACGGCGATCGAGGCGGTGACAGTCAGGATTCGCTTGCGGGACAGGGTGGCCATCAGTCTTTCCGGAAGAGTTCGTGGATATAGGAGAAGACCCCGCCGACAATCATCGCGAGGGCCTGCGATTCGTGTGCGAGCACGGCAAAGATCATCGCCGTCGCGTAATCCATCTGCAGCCCCGCCGTGTGCAGCGCGGGGAAAATGGCCGGCGAAACGAGCGCCGCCGCGACGATCAGGTGGAAGGAGCCGAAGCCGCCCGGCACCGGGATCAGCATTCCGATGCTGCCGGCAATCAGGAGGAAGAGCGCATCGAGCGGACTCAGCACGTCAGCGGCATACACGCCGTCCGCGACCGGGGCCGCATAGGTGATCGAAACGCCCATCGTCCAGTACATCAGCCACACGCCGGCCGTCAGGGCGAAAACCTTCCAGGCGTGTTTCATATGCAGGCAGGACTTGAAGCCGAGCCAGATGCCCTTGATGAAATCGGCGATCTTCCGGAACAGGGGATGCCGGTTGCGGAGCACGCAGGCGGTAATCAGGAAAAGCAGCAGCAGGCCCACGAGCCCCAGAACGATCCAGATCAGGGTCATATCGGGTCCGCCGCCTTCGGCCTCTATCCCTTCGGTCGCTTCTCCGCTGAGCAGCGCCCGGAACTTGCCCCAGAACACGGCCAGCAGCGTAAGCAGGATGACAAAGAGCATCGAAATGTCCATCACCCGGTCCAGCAGGGCCGTTCCGAGGACCTTGTCGTATTTGACGATGTGCTTCCCGTCCGCTCCGCGCGCGGTATGCCGGGCTACGTAGCCGCAGCGGACCAGCTCACCGAGCCGGGGGAAGATGAAGTTGGCGAGGTTGCCGATGTTGACCCCGTTGAAGGTGGAGATCCATTTCGTGGACGGGTCGACGGTCCGCATCAGATGGCGCCAGCGAAGGCCCCGGAAGGCGTAGGCGCAGAGCAGGGCGGCGATGCCCGTCACGATGAATTCCCAGCGGCACTGCTTCAGGGCCGCGAGGAATTCCTCCCACTTGACGTCCTTCAGCGAGAAGTACATCAGCGCGACGGCGACCCCTGCCCAGAACAGGTATTTAACGATTTTTGAAAAACTCGATTTCATCAGGGCAAAGATATGAAAATTATCTGACTATTTTTCGTAAATTTGCACGTTCTACAAAGACAGTTGACGATATGACGAGCAAATCCATCCTGGGTATCGGCAATGCCCTCACCGACGTCCTCGCCGTCCTCCCGGACGACACCCTCCTGAAGAAGTACCATCTTCCGAAGGGAAGTATGCAGCACGTGGATATGGAGACCGGCGACCGGATCTGGGAAGCGCTCAAGGAATACGGCGTCAAATACGTCCCCGGCGGCAGCGCAGCCAATACGCTGACCTGCACCGCGATCTTCGGGATGCCCTCCGGCTTTATCGGCAAGATTGGCAACGACGACCTCGGTAACCTCTTCAAGAGCACGATGGAGCAGTACGGCGTCAAGGCGCAGATGCTCTACAGCACGAAGTCCAGCGGCCGCTGTATGGTCTTCATCACGGGCGCGAACGCCGAGCGGACCTTCGCCGACTATATGGGCGCGACCCTCGAGCTCGGCCCGGACGACCTGACCCTCGAGCAGTTCCAGGGTTACGACTATTTCCATATCGAAGGCTATCTTGTGCAGAACCAGGAACTGATCTCGAAAGCGGCGCGCCTGGCCAAGCAGGCCGGCTGCACGATTTCGATCGATATGGCCTCTTATAACGTCGTCGAATCGAACGACGCCTTCTTCCACAACCTCATCGAGAACTATGTCGACATCGTTTTCGCGAACGAGACCGAGGCCCGCGCCTTTACGAAGCTCGCTCCGCGTGAAGCGATCGATGAACTCGCCCGCCATTGCGACATCGCGGTTGTCAAGGTCGGCAAGGATGGTTCGATGGTCAAGCAGGGCGATGAGTACTATTACATCCCCGCCTGGCCGGCCAAGACCATTGACGCGACCGGCGCCGGCGACACCTATGCGGCCGGTTTCCTCTATGCGCACGCGCTGGGGATGCCGCTGAAGGTCTGCGGCGAGATCGGATCGATCATTGCGGCGAAGGTGGTCGAGGTCATCGGTACGAAGATCGATGTTCCCCGCTGGCGCGATGCCAAACAAGAAATCCGCGACCTGATTGCCGCGAACCAAAAGTAGCTGCCCCCTATGTCTTCCCTGATTGATAACGCCATCTCCCTGATCCAGCGACGCAGTCTGCGCCGCTATGCCAGCTCCGCCGATACAGGCATCCTTCCGCTGTCGAGTATCCACAATGCGATCGCTTTTCTCGATGTCGAGGATACCTCGTTCGATCTCTGCAAGAACCGCATCCTGCAGTTCTGCCGGAGCCATAATATCAAGGTGGAGATTTTCTTCCTCGACTTCCGCAAACTCGGCGAAGGCGAACGGCTGATCACCAGCATCAACACGACCATTCTCCGCAAAGACCTGAACTGGTTCGGCCGTCCTTCCGAGGAGAAGATCCGGCTGATGAACGGGATGAATCCGGACCTGCTGATCTCGGCGATCCGGGAGAAGAATTTCGCTTACGAATTCCTTGTCACCGCGTCGAATGCGCGCTTCAAGGTAGGCCGCAAACAGCTTCCGGGCCGCATTTTCGACGTCGTTCTCCTCGAAAAGGACAACAAGGTCCTCAACGAGGCCGATGCCTTTGCCAATCTCGCGAAACTGATGGAGCGGATGCAGTAGATGGGCACCCTCCTTCATTATCTGATCGTCTTCCTGATCTCGATGGTCCCTGCCATCGAACTGCGCGGCGCGATTCCCTACGCCGTCGGCTTCGATCTCCCGATCGTGCCTTCGTGCATCATCGCCGTCATCGGCAATATGATTCCGGTTCCCTTCATTTTCTTCTTCGCCCGCAAGGCCCTCGTCTGGGGACAGGACAAAAAGATCATCGGGGGCTTCTGCCGCTGGTGTATGACCAAGGGCGAAAAGGGCGTGAAGAAGCTGGAAGCCAAGGCCGGTGCGGGCCTGTACATCGCCCTGCTGCTCTTTGTCGGGATTCCGATCCCGGGTACTGGCGCCTGGACCGGCACCTTTGCCGCCAGCCTGCTCGGTATGGACTTTAAAAAGAGCATCATCTACGTCTTCCTCGGCGTCCTTCTCGCCGGGGCCATTATGCTCGCCGGTTCCCTCGGCCTTTTCGGCGCCATCGCTGCGCTGTAATCGCTCCTTATTATTAGAATAAAGAGCCCCGTCGCAGTAGCGGCGGGGCTCTCTATTCTAGAGATATTTTCCGTTAGAGGTTGATCAACTGATCGACATCCTCATCCTTCTTGAATACATTGATGTCATTGTATTCCTTCAAGCCGGTACCGGCCGGAATCGGATGACCGCAGATGACGTTCTCCTTGAGGCCTTCGAGGTGATCGACGCGGGCGCGGATCGCGGCTTCGGAGAGCACCTTCGTGGTTTCCTGGAAGGAAGCCGCGGAGATGAAGCTGCCGGTCTTGAGGGCCGCGCGGGTGATACCCTGGAGCACGAGCTGGGCCGTAGCCGGACGGGCCGGACGGGCCTTGATCAGCTTCAGGCCCTGGCGCTCGAGCGAAGCGTTCTCGCTGCGGAGTTCGCGGGCGGAGATGATCTCACCCTCGGAGCAGCGCTCGCTGTCGCCGTGGTCTTCCACGAAGAACTTGCCGAAGATCTCGTCGTTCTTGTCCATAAACTCCCACTTGTCGATCAGCTCTTCCTGCAGGAATTCGGTGTCGCCCGGATCGTCGATCTGGACCTTGCGCATCATCTGCCGGACAATGATCTCGAAGTGCTTGTCGTTGATCTTCACACCCTGCAGACGATAGACGGCCTGGATCTCGTTGACGATGTATTCCTGCGCCTTGACGGGTCCGAGGATGTTGAGAATGTCGGTAGGGGAGATACCGCCGTCGGAAAGACGGGTACCGGCCTTGACATAGTCGTTCTCCTGGACGAGGATCTGCTTGGTCAGCGGAACGAGGTAGGACTTCGAAACGCCCGAACGGTTCTTGACGATGATCTCGCGGTTACCGCGCTTCGGTTTCGGGTTCATAAAGACCTCACCGTTGATCTCGGACAGGATCGCCTTGTCGGACGGGGTACGGGCCTCGAAGAGCTCGGTCACACGCGGCAGACCGCCGGTGATATCGCTCGACTTGCCGATCGCACGCGGGATCTTGATGATCACGTCGCCGGCCTTGACCGCATCGCCGTCGCCGACCATAATGTGCGCACCGACCGGCAGGTTGTACTGACGGAGGATGTCGCCATTGTCGCCGACCAGAAGGATGGCCGGGTTCTTGGTCTTGTCGCGGGATTCGATGATAACCTTGTCCTTGTTGCCGGAGAACTCCTCGGCGCTTTCCTCGCGGTAAGTTACGCCCTCGATCATACTCTCGAAGCGGAGCGTACCGGCCATTTCGACGATCGTCGTGGCGTTATACGCATCCCATTCGCAGATATGGTCGCCCTTGCGGACCTTGTCGCCATCCTTGAAGAAGAGGACGGAGCCGTAAGGAATATCGTACTGGGAGTAGGTAATACCCGTGTTCTCGTCCACGATGCGGAGTTCGGTCATACGGCTGACGACCACCTGCTGCGTTTCGCCGGTGCTCTCGTCGATGCGTTCGATCGTACGGAGCTCCTCGAAAGCGAGCTTACCGTCGTACTTCGAATCGATCGAGTTGTCGGCCGCGGCACCGGAGGCGGTACCACCAACGTGGAAGGTACGGAGGGTCAGCTGCGTACCCGGCTCACCGATGGACTGCGCGGCGATGACACCGACCACTTCGCCCTTCTCGACCATACGGCTCGTCGCGAGGTTGCGGCCGTAGCACTTGGCGCAGACACCGTGACGGGACTCGCAGGTAAGGACGCTGCGGATCTCGACCTGTTCGATCGGGAGGGAGTCGATGAGGTTGGCCACATCTTCGCGGATTTCCTCGCCGGCCGCGATGATCAGCTCGCCCGTGAGCGGGTTGAAGATGTCGTGGACGGAGGTACGGCCGAGGATGCGCTCGCCGAGGGTCTCGACAACTTCGTCCTTGTTCTTGATCGCCGTAGCGATAAGGCCGCGGAGGGTACCGCAATCGTTGTCGGTGATGATCACGTCGTGCGAGACGTCGACCAGACGACGGGTCAGGTAACCTGCATCAGCGGTCTTCAGAGCGGTATCGGCCAGACCCTTACGGGCACCGTGCGTGGAGATGAAGTACTCGAGCACCGACATACCTTCCTTCAGGTTCGATACGATCGGGTTCTCGATGATCTCCGCACCGGCGGCGCCGCTCTTCTGCGGCTTCGCCATCAGGCCTCGCATACCGCAGAGCTGCTTGATCTGCGTGGTGGAACCACGGGCACCGGAATCCAGCATCATATAGACCGGATTGAAGCCCTGCTGGTCCGCCGAGATCTGCTTCTCCACGAGGGAGGACAGCTTGTTGTCGATCGAGGTCCAGAGGTCGATGACCTTGTTGTAACGCTCGTTGTTCGTGATGAAGCCCATCGCGTAGTTCATCTTGATCTCCTCGATGTCCTTGTAACCCTTGTCGATCAGCGCGGTCTTCTCATCCGGGATGAGGACGTCGCCGAGGTTGAAGGAGATACCGGCCCGGAAGGCCTGCTCGTAACCGAGGTTCTTGATGTCGTCGAGGAACTTCGCCGTACGGGTGACGCCCGTGGACTTGATAACGGTCGTGATGATGTTGCGGAGGGCTTTCTTGCCGAGCACCACATTCACGAACGGGACCTCGTCCGGGACATACTGGTTCACGATGATACGGCCGGCAGTGGTCTTCACCATCTGCGTACCCTTGGACGGATCCTGCTTGTCGGCAGGGATGCGGACCAGGATTTCGGCGTGCATCTCGATCGCCTTCTCGTTGTAGGCGATGATGACCTCTTCAGGGCCATAGAATTTCTTGCCTTCGCCCTTGGCGCCGGGACGGATCTTCGTGATGTAGTACAGACCGAGCACCATATCCTGAGAAGGAACGGTGATCGGGGATCCGTTGGCCGGGTTGAGGATGTTCTGCGAGCCGAGCATCAGCAGCTGCGCCTCCATAATGGCGGCGTTGCCGAGCGGGAGGTGGACAGCCATCTGGTCGCCGTCGAAGTCGGCGTTGAACGCCGTACAGGCGAGCGGATGCAGCTGGATGGCCTTACCCTCGATCATACGCGGCTGGAAGGCCTGGATACCGAGGCGGTGCAGGGTCGGAGCACGGTTCAGGAGGACCGGGTGGCCCTTCATCACGTTCTCGAGGATGTCCCAGATGACCGGATCCCGGCGATCCACGATCTTCTTCGCGCTCTTGACCGTCTTGACGATACCGCGCTCGATGAGCTTGCGGATCACGAACGGCTTGTAGAGCTCGGCGGCCATATACTTCGGCAGACCGCACTCGTGCATATTGAGCTCCGGACCGACGACGATAACCGAACGGGCGGAGTAGTCAACACGCTTACCGAGGAGGTTCTGACGGAAGCGGCCCTGTTTGCCCTTAAGGGAGTCGGACAGGGACTTGAGGGCCCGGTTGGACTCGCTCTTGACGGCAGAGGATTTCTTGGAGTTGTCGAAGAGGCTGTCGACGGCTTCCTGAAGCATACGCTTTTCGTTGCGCAGGATCACTTCCGGAGCGTGGATTTCGACGAGCTTTTTCAGACGGTTGTTGCGGATGATCAGACGACGGTAGAGGTCGTTGATGTCGGAGGTCGCGAAACGGCCGCCATCGAGCGGTACGAGCGGGCGGAGATCCGGCGGGATCACCGGCACAACGCTCAGGATCATCCACTCGGGACGGTTGATGTCCTTCGACTCGACGAACCACTTGACGACGTTCAGGCGCTTGAGGATCTCGGTTTTCCGCTGCTGGGAGTTCTCCTGCACCATACGGGCACGGAGTTCCCGGCTCAGGGCCTCGACGTCGATCTCCTTGAGTAGGTCATAGATACCCTCGGCGCCCATCTTGGCGATGAACTTGGCGGGATCGTCGGCCGGCAGGTTGTCGTTGTCGGGGATGCGGGCCAATACGTCGATGTACTCGTCCTCGGAGAGGAGGTCCATCTTCGCGCAGCCGCTGTTACCCTCTTTCACCACGATGTACTTCTCGTAGTAGATCACGGATTCGAGCTTCTTCGCGGGAATGCCGAGCAGGGCGCTGATCTTGTTCGGCGCGCTCTTGAAGTACCAGATGTGGGCGACCGGGACGGTGAGCTCGATGTGGCCCATCCGTTCGCGGCGCACCTTCTTCTCGGTTACTTCGACGCCGCAGCGGTCACAGACGATGCCGCGGTAGCGGATCCGTTTGTATTTGCCGCAGTAGCATTCGTAGTCGCGGGTCGGTCCGAAAATCTTTTCGCAGAAGAGACCGTCACGCTCCGGCTTGTAGGTGCGGTAGTTGACCGTTTCCGGCTTCAGCACCTCACCGCAGGAACGGGAGGTGATGTCTTCCGGAGAGGCCAGCGAGATGGAAATCTTCTGGAAATTGGTCTTGACCTTGTTTTCTTTATTGTTGAAATTAGGCATATGTCAACTTGTCAAAGCGGGTGATTATTCCAAAGTGACTTTCAGTCCGAGTCCGCGGAGCTCGTGCAGGAGCACGTTGAGGGATTCCGGAATACCGGGGGCCGGCATCGGGTCGCCCTTGACGATCGCTTCGTAGGTCTTGCTGCGACCGGCGACATCGTCGGACTTGACGGTCAGGATTTCCTGGAGCACATTCGCGGCGCCGAAGGCTTCGAGGGCCCAGACCTCCATCTCACCGAAACGCTGGCCACCGAACTGGGCTTTACCGCCGAGCGGCTGCTGGGTGATGAGGGAGTAAGGACCGATCGAACGGGCGTGCATCTTGTCGTCGACCATATGGCCGAGCTTGATCATATAGATGACACCCACGGTTGCGCTCTGGTCGAACCATTCACCGGTACCGCCGTCGCGCAGGCGCGTCTTACCGAATCTCGGCACGCCGGCCTTGTCGGTGTAGCTGCAGATCTCATCGATCGAGGCACCGTCGAAGATCGGGGTGGAGAACTTCAGGCCCAGACGGGCGCCGGCCCAACCGAGGACCGTTTCATAGATCTGTCCGAGGTTCATTCGGGAAGGCACACCCAGCGGGTTCAGCACGATGTCCACCGGCGTACCGTCCTCGAGGAACGGCATATCTTCGCGACGGACGATCTTGGCGACGATACCCTTGTTACCGTGACGGCCGGCCATCTTGTCACCTACGGTGATCTTACGCTTCTTGGCCACATAGACCTTGGCGATCTTCATCACGCCGTTCGGGAGGTCGTCGCCGATCTTGATCATATCGATCTCGCGGCGGGCGCGGGTCTCCGCTTCCTTGTACGTGATGCAGTAGTTGCCGATCAGGTCACGGACCAGTTCGTTGGTCTTCTTGTCGGTGGTCCACTTGGAGGAGTTGATATTCTGGTATTCGATGCCGCGGAGCACCTCCGGATCGAAAGCCTTGCCCTTGGCAATGATCTCGACACCGTAGAGGTCGCTGATCCCGGCGCTCTTCTTACCTTCGAGCAGGGTGACGAGCTTACCGATGAACTCACCGCGGAGCTTCTCGGCGAAGCGGTCGAACTCTTCCTGCTTCTTATCCATACGGGCCTTGCGGTCCGCCTTGGCGTTCTTGTGGTTGTCCTTCTCGACCTTCGAATAGAGGGCGGTCTTGATGACGGTACCGCTCAGGGACGGGTTGGCCTTCAGGGAGGCATCCTTCACGTCGCCGGCCTTGTCACCGAAGATGGCCTTGAGGAGCTTCTCTTCCGGGGAAGGATCGCTCTCGCCCTTCGGGGTGATCTTACCGATCATAATGTCGCCCGGCTCGATGTGGGCGCCCACGCGGATGATGCCGTCCTTGTCGAGGTCACGGGTCGCGTCTTCGCTGACGTTCGGAATATCGGAGGTCAGCTCTTCGGGACCGCGCTTGGTCTCGCGGACTTCGGTCAGGTACTCGTCGACGTGGACGGAAGTGAGGATATCCCACTTGACCATCTCTTCGCTGAGCACGATGGCGTCCTCATAGTTGTAACCCTTCCAAGGCATAAACGCGACCATCAGGTTGCGGCCGAGGGCGAGTTCGCCGCCTTCCGTCGCATAACCCTGCGTCAGGACCTGTCCGGCCTTGACCTTGTCGCCCTTGCGGACGAGCGGTTTCAGCATAACGGTCGTGCTCTGGTTCGTACGGCGGTAGTTCGGGAGCTTATAGACGGTGATATCCGGATCGAAGCTGACGAACTTCTCGTCGGCGCTGCGGTCGTAGCGGATATGGATCTCGTTCGCATCGACATAGACGACTTCGCCGCTGCGGATCGCGATGATCTGCGTGCGGGAGTCGATGCAGACGCGCTCTTCCAGGCCGGTACCCACAATCGGGGACTCCGGATTGAGCAGCGGCACGGCCTGGCGCATCATGTTCGCACCCATAAGGGCACGGTGCGCATCGTCGTGCTCGAGGAACGGGATCAGGGAAGCCGCGACGGATGCCATCTGGTTCGGCGCGACGTCCATATAGTCGACTTCTTCCTTCGTAACGACCGGGAAGTCGGCCTCGAGGCGGCACTGGATACGGTCTTCCTCGATCTCGCCGTCGGCGGAGAGGCGGACGTTCGCCAGGGATACCTTCTTGCTTTCTTCCTCTTCGGCGCTCATATAGTGCCAGCCCTTGTCGGTCAGGTTCACCTTACCGCCCTGCACCTCGCGGTACGGGGTCTCGATGAAGCCGAGGCCGTTGATCCGGGCATAGACGCACAGGGAGCTAATAAGACCGATGTTCGGGCCTTCCGGGCTCTCGATCGGGCAGAGGCGGCCGTAGTGCGTGTAGTGTACGTCTCGGACCTCGAATCCGGCACGGTCACGGGAAAGACCGCCGGGGCCGAGAGCCGACAGACGGCGCTTGTGCGTGATCTCGGCGAGCGGGTTGGTCTGGTCCATAAACTGGGACAGCTGGCTCGTGCCGAAGAAGGAGTTGATCACCGAGCTGAGGGTCTTCGCGTTGATCAGGTCGATCGGGTTGAACTGTTCGCTGTCGCGGACGTTCATCCGTTCGCGGATCGTGCGGGCCATACGGCTCAGACCTACGCTGAACTGGTTCGCGAGCTGCTCGCCGACCGTGCGGACACGGCGGTTGGACAGGTGGTCGATATCGTCGACCGTCGCGCGGGAGTTGATCAGCTGGATCAGGTACTTGATGATCTCGATGATGTCGGTGTTCGTCAGAACGCGGATGTCCGGGCTCGTGGAGAGTCCGAGCTTCTTGTTCAGACGATAGCGGCCGACGGTGCCGAGGTCGTAGCGCTTCTCGGAGAAGAAGAGCTTGTCGATGACGTCGCGGGCCGTGGTCTCATCCGGCGGTTCGGAATTGCGGAGCTGCTTGTAGATGTAGTTGACAGCTTCGATTTCCGTATTGGTGGGGTCTTTCTGCAGGGTGTTGAAGATGATGGCATACTCTTTCGAGCCGGCCTCATCCTTCTGCAGCAGGACGGTCTTTGCATCGGTGTCGAGGATCTTGGCGATCGTATCGTCGTCCAGAATGTCGCCGCGCTCGACCAGGGAGCGGGAACGCTCAACCGGGATGACCTCACCGGTGTCTTCATCCTCGAAGTCTTCGGTCCAGGTCTGGAGGACCTTGGCGGCCAGCTTGCGGCCGGCGTTGGCGCGGAGCTCTTCCTCGGTAGCGGGAATCTCGTCGGCCAGTCCGAAGATGTCGATGATGTCCTTGTCACTGTTGTAGCCGATCGCTCGGAGCAGGGTGGTGACAGGCAGTTTCTTTTTGCGGTCGATGTACGCGTACATCACGTTGTTGATGTCGGTCGCGAACTCGATCCAGGATCCCTTGAACGGGATGATACGGGCAGAGTAAAGCTTCGTGCCGTTCGAGTGCATACTCTGGTCGAAGAAGACGCCCGGGGAGCGATGCAGCTGCGAAACGATGATGCGCTCGGAACCGTTGATCACGAAGGTACCGGCAGGGGTCATATACGGGATGTTCCCGAGATAGACGTCCTGGACGCGGGTATCGAAATCCTCGTGTTCCGGGTCGGTGCACGAAAGGCGGAGTTTTGCCTTCAGCGGGACATTGTATGTCAGTCCCCTTTCCAGACACTCCTCGATGGAATACTGCGGCGGATCAATGAAGTAGTCGATGAACTCGAGCTTGTAGTTGTTCCGCGTATCCTCAATCGGGAAAATCTCCTGGAAAACCTGGTACAGTCCTTCGTTCTTCCTGCTGTCCGGAGTGGTCTCCAGCTGGAAGAAATCCCTGAAGGACTTGAGCTGTACTTCAAGGAGGTCAGGATAGTCCAGGATTTTGGAGGTTGCGAAATGGATTCGCTTATTGGTTTTATTCGACATATTCTGCCTTGAAATGGAGAAAAAGTTTAATACGGAAAAAAGGTTTAGAGCCTATTATCCCGGCTCTAAACCTGAATTTGTCCCCTTCGAGGGGAAGCGGCGGAGTTACTTAATCTCAACCTCGGCGCCGGCTTCCTCGAGAGCGGCCTTGAGGGCCTCAGCCTCAGCCTTGGAAACCTTCTCCTTGACAGCGACAGGAGCCTTGTCAACCAGTTCCTTCGCTTCCTTCAGACCGAGACCGGCGTTCTCCTTAACGGCCTTGATGACCTGGAGCTTAGCCTGACCGGCGCTGGTGAGGACGACGTCGAATTCGGTCTGCTCGGCGGCAGCGGCTGCGCCACCTTCAGCGGCCGGAGCGGCGACTGCGACTGCAGCGGCTGCGGGCTCAATGCCGTATTCTTCCTTGAGGACCTGAGCGAGTTCCTGAACGTCTTTCACAGTAAGGTTAACCAACTCTTCTGCGAGTTTCTTGATGTCTGCCATAATAGTTTTATTTTTAAATTGTTATTGTTTGTTTTTCTTATTTCTTTTCGGAGATGGCTTTTACGAGGCCGGCAACCGTCTGAGGACCACCGTTCTGGAGAGCGGAGATAACATTGCGCATCGGGCTCTGGAGGAGAGCGATGATGTCGCCGATGAGTTCCTCACGGGACTTGATGTTGACCAGTTCGTCGAGCTTGTTCGCGCCGACGAAAGCACATTCCTGGACGTAAGCGCCCTTGAGAGCCGGCTTCTCGCTGCCCGCCTTGTTGAACTTCTTGATGAGTTTGGCAGGAGCGTTCGGGGCCTCGCAATACATAATGGCGGTATTGCCTTCGAGGGTAGGGAAGAGGAGTTCGAGTTCGGCGTCACCCTTGTCCGCGAGCACCTTCTTGAAGAGGGTGTTCTTGACGACGGTGAGCTTGATGCCCTGCTCGAAGCACTCTTTGCGGAGCTTGTAGGTATCTTCAGCATTCAGACCGGCGATGTCGGTGATGTAGAAGTTGGGGTACTTCTGAAGCTGTGCTGAGATCGTCTCAATTACTTGGGATTTGAGTTCCTTCTTCATAATCAATCACTTTTTATTTCTCAGCACCGGAGGTGAATGCCTTGATGTCCAACTTGAGGCTCGGGCTCATCGTCGTGCAGATGTGCGCGCCTTTGAGATACGTGCCCTTAAGAGCCTGAGGTTTCAGTTTGAGGATAGCGCTGATCATCGCACGGGCGTTGTCGGCGATCTGCTCCGGAGTGAAGGAGACCTTACCGATAGCGGCGTGGATGATACCGGTCTTGTCGACCTTGAAGTCGATCTTACCGCCCTTGACTTCCTTAACGGCGTTGCCGATTTCCATCGTGACGGTACCGGTCTTCGGGTTCGGCATCAGGCCGCGGGGGCCGAGGATACGGCCGATCGCACCGACCTTCGCCATAACGGAAGGCGTACAGATGATGACGTCGACGTCAGTCCAGCCACCCTTGATCTGCTCGATGTAGTTGTCGAGACCGACATAGTCGGCACCGGCTTCCTTGGCTTCGTTCTCCTTGTCCGGGGTGCAGAGCACGAGGACGCGGGTGACTTTACCCGTTCCGTGAGGAAGGGTGACAACGCCACGGATCATCTGGTTGGCCTTACGCGGGTCGACACCGAGGTTGGTGTGGAGCTCGACGGAAGCGTCAAACTTGGTGAAGGTGATGTCCTTTAAAAGTTCGCAAGCCTCTGCAAGCCCATAAGCCTTGGTCGAATCGTACTTCGCTTCAACGGCTTTCTGATTTTTGGTCAATTTGCTCATTTCGGATGTGAATTTTAAAGGTTCTCAGGGAATGTGCCTTCCACTTTGATACCCATACTACGGGCGGTACCTGCGACCATCGACATAGCGCTACGCAGGGTGAAGGCGTTGAGGTCCGGCATCTTGGACTGGGCGATCTCCTTGACCTGATCCCAGGTGACGCTGGCGACTTTCTTGCGGTTCGGTTCTCCGGAAGCCTTGCTGATCTTGGCGGCCTCTTTCAGGGAGACGGCCACCGGCGGCTGCTTGACCTCGAAGGAGAAGGACTTGTCGCTGAAGACCGTGATGACGACGGGAAGGACTTTCCCGGCCTGGTCCTGCGTGCGAGCATTGAACTGCTTGCAGAAGTCCATAATGTTGAGGCCCTTGGAACCGAGAGCCGGTCCCACCGGAGGTGCAGGATTCGCAGCTCCGCCTTTGATTTGGAGCTTGATAAATCCGGTAACTTCTTTTGCCATAATTTAATACCTATTCTTTAGTTACTTGTGTAAAGCTGAGCTCGAGGAGCGTCTTGCGCCCAAAGATCACAACTACCACCTTAAGTTTGCTTCTGTCTTCTATGATCTCTTCGACAGTGCCGCTGAATCCGCTGAACGGACCATCGGTAATCTTGACGGACTCGCCGCGTTCGAAATTGACTTCGACGTCGGCAGCGCGCGAAGCGTTCTCGTCCTGCTGGCCGAGGATGCGCTGGGCCTCTTCCTCGCGGATGGGGACCGGGATGCGCTCGCTTGCGTTGGCGCCTGTTTTTTCCGTCAGGAAACCGGAGACGTTCGGGATGTTGTTGCGGATGATGTATTCCAATTCAGGGGAAAGCTCCGCGTGGATAAAGACATAGCCCGGGAAAAGAAGTCTGTCGACTTCCTTTCTCTTGCCGCCTTTCGTAACGATTTCTTTCTTGACCGGAACAAGGACGTTGTCCACCAGCGCCTGTAAATCTGCGCTGCGTTCAACTTCTTTATCGAGATATTCTTTCGCCTTTTTCTCCTTGCTTCCGGCAGTCCTGAGGACATACCACTTCTTGTCGCCCATAAAAAACAGTTCTTTTTAAAGCTTGTAGATCGCCTTCATAATGGTCTGGAAGACCCAGTCGACGCCGAACAGGATGGCGGCCAGGGCGACGGTCGTCCCCAACACGAGGAGGGCCGAACTCTGGAGCTTCTGCCAAGTAGGCCAGGTGGTCTTCTTGGTCAGCTCGACTGCACACGCTTTAAGATAGTTTACGAACTTTCTCATCTTTGCTTTTAATGGACATCGGATAATTGGAAGCGGGACCGGTGTCTGTTAAACATTTACCAAATCGTAACCTTTGATATTTGGCAGGGGAAGCAGGATTCGAACCCACATCGACGGTTTTGGAGACCGCTGAACTACCCTTGTTCTATTCCCCTGTGGGAAGTGAGAGCCCACGTCTGGACTCTCACTTTGAATGGCTTGGAGAAATTACTCCACGATAGCGATCACCTGACCGGCACCGACGGTACGGCCGCCTTCGCGGATAGCGAACTGCAGACCGGCGTTCATAGCGACCGGAGTGATGAGCTTCACGGTGATTTCCACGTTATCGCCAGGCATAACCATCTCGACGCCGTCCGGGAGCATGATCTCACCGGTCACATCCAGCGTACGGATGAAGAACTGCGGACGATAGTGATTGTGGAACGGGGTGTGGCGACCACCTTCCTCTTTCTTGAGGACGTAGATCTGAGCCTTGAACTCGGTGTGCGGAGTGATGGACTTCGGCTTCGCAACAACCTCACCACGCTTAACTTCCTTCTTGTCAACACCACGGAGGAGGAGACCGACGTTGTCACCAGCCTCACCCTGAGGGAGGAGCTTGCGGAACATCTCAACACCCGTAACGACGGAGGTGCGAGGCTCGTCACCGAAACCGACGAGTTCGACCGGGTCGTTCACGTGGATGGTACCGGACTCGATACGACCGGTAACGACAGTACCACGACCGGTGATGGAGAAGATGTCCTCGATAGGCATCAGGAAGTCCTTGTCAACAAGGCGCTCCGGAAGCGGGATGTACTCATCCACAGCGTCCATAAGCTCCATAACCTTGTCTTCCCACTGCTTCTCACCGTTCAGAGCACCAAGAGCGGAACCACGGATGATCGGGCAGTCCTCATCGAACTTGTAGAAAGCGAGGAGGTCGCGGATTTCCATCTCAACGAGGTCGAGCATTTCCTCATCCTCAACAAGGTCAACCTTGTTCATGAAAACGAGGATCTTCGGAACGTTAACCTGACGGGCGAGCAGGATGTGCTCACGGGTCTGAGGCATCGGACCGTCGGTGGAAGCGACAACAAGGATAGCACCGTCCATCTGGGCAGCACCGGTAACCATGTTCTTCACGTAGTCAGCGTGACCAGGGCAGTCCACGTGTGCATAGTGGCGCTTCTCGGTCTCGTACTCAACGTGAGCGGTGTTGATGGTGATACCACGCTCCTTCTCTTCCGGGGCGTTGTCGATCTGGTCGAAGGACTTGACCTTGTCCGCGTTACCGGAAACACGCTCGGCGAGCACCTTGGTGATCGCAGCGGTGAGGGTGGTCTTACCGTGGTCAACGTGGCCAATCGTACCGATGTTGACGTGCGGTTTGGTTCTCTGGAATGTTTCTTTTGCCATAATTTAATATTGTTTAAACAATTGTTGTCTTTCAAAGGGCGTAAACCCACAAAAAGAGCCGGTGATGGGAATTGAACTCATGACCTCATCCTTACCAAGGATGCGCTCTACCCCTGAGCTACACCGGCTTACATTCAGAGCGGAAAACGAGGTTCGAACTCGCGACCCTCAGCTTGGAAGGCTGATGCTCTACCAACTGAGCTACTTCCGCAGAACTCTGTGGGGAGAGCAGGATTCGAACCTACGAAGGCATCGCCAGCAGATTTACAGTCTGCCCCAGTTGGCCACTTTGGTATCTCCCCAAATTATTGATTGATCGCCGTTTAAATCAGTCGAGCCGATAGAGGGATTCGAACCCACGACCCCGAGATTACAAATCACGTGCTCTGGCCAACTGAGCTATATCGGCGGTATTTCAAAAGAGCTTTTCCCGAAAAGGATTGCAAAGTTAGGTATTATTTCGGAATCGCCAAAACTTTTTTAACAATTTTCTATTTTTTGCCCATCTGGCAGAGCTTCCGGTAGATCCCTTCCGCGTCGATTCCACAGGCGGCGCGCTGCTTTCGCTGCGGGGCGCATTCGATGAAGCGGTCCGGGATGCCGAGTCCCTCGACCGGGACGGTTCCGCCGAAATGCTCCAGCACCGCGCCGTAGAGTCCGCCGGCGAGGCAGCCGTCCTCGACGGTCAGGATCTTGCCGCAGCGGCCGGCCTCGGCGAGCATCGCTTCGTCCAGCGGCTTGAGGAAGCGGACATCGTACACCACAGGGCCTTCCGTGCCCGTTTCAGCGGCGTAGCGCTCCGCCGCTTCCAGCGCCCGGTTCGCGCAGGGACCAAGGGCGAGGATGGCGAGGTCGGAGCCTCCGGCACGCAGTTTTTCCGCCTTTCCCATCGGGAGGGTTGCAAACGGAACGTCCCGCCAGGCGACGCCTTCGCCGCAGCCGCGCGGGTAGCGGAGGATGATCGGTCCGCGGGCCTCGAGGGCGGAGAACATCAGCTGCTTGAGCTCGAGCTCATTGCGCGGGGCCGCGATGGTGATGCCCGGAATGCTGCGGTAGGCGGCCAGATCGAAGCTGCCCTGGTGCGTCGCGCCGTCTTCCCCGACCAGACCGGCCCGGTCAAAGCAGAGCACCACGGGGAGGTCCTGCAGGGCGACATCGTGGATAATCTGGTCATAGGCGCGCTGCGAAAAGGCCGAATAGATATTGCAGAAGGGCTTCATCCCCTCGGCGGCGAGTCCGGCTGCGAAGGTGACGGCGTGCTCTTCTTCGATGCCGACGTCGAAAAAGCGTTCCGGCAGTTGCTGCTCAAGCAGTTGCATTCCGCAGCCGGAGGCCATAGCGGGCGTGATGCCGACCACCTTCTCATCGCGCTGAGCCAGCTCGACGAGCACCTGCCCGAAGACGTCCTGATAGCGCTCCGCCGGGCTCGACGTCTTGATCCGCTCGCCCGTGTCGGGGTTGAAGCGCCCCGGGGCGTGCCAGGTCGTCGGATCGGCTTCGGCCGCCACGTAACCCTTGCCCTTTTGCGTCAGCACGTGCAGGATGCGGGGACCCTTGAGTTCACGCAGTTTGCCCAGGGTCGAGATGACCTGCGCGATGTCGTTGCCGTCGATCGGGCCGAAGTAGCGGAAGCCCAGCGATTCGAAGACGGAGCCGCCGGAGCCGCGCACGAGGTTCGATTTCTTGTCGCGCACCTTTTTCTGGATCCATTGACGGAGACGGCTCTCGCCAAGCACGTTCCAGATCTTGCGCTTGACGCGGTTGTAGGTCGGGTCCGTGGTCAGGCGGAGCAGGTAATTGTGGAAGGCGCCGCGGCTGCGGTCGATCGAGATGTTGTTGTCGTTGAGAATCACGAGCAGGTCCGCTTTCCCGGAGCCGGCGTTGTTGAGGCCCTCCCAGGCGAGACCGCCCGTCAGCGAGCCGTCGCCGATCACCGCGACCGCCCGGTCGGGGAGGTGCTGCATCTGCGCGCCGACGGCCAGGCCGAGGGCTGCCGAGATGGAGGTCGAGGAGTGCCCGACACCGAAAGCGTCATAAGGACTCTCGGCCCTTCGCGGGAAACCGCTGATGCCGCCTTCGGTACGCTGCGTCCGGAAGGCTTCCTTGCGCCCCGTCAGGATCTTGTGCGCGTAAGCCTGGTGTCCGACGTCGAAGACGATCTTGTCCTGCGGCGTATTATATATATAATGGAGTCCGACGATCAGCTCGACCGCTCCGAGGCTGGAGCCGAGATGGCCCGGATTCTCCGCGCAGCAGCGGACCATATAGTCCCGGACTTCGGCGCAGAGCTGCGGCAACTTTTCAGGTGCAAGTTTCCGCAGATCTTCGGGGGTTTCGATCGAATCTATGAGCTTCTTTTCGTCCATAAGGGAGGCGCAAGTTACGATTTTTCTGCCGAAAATGCAGAAAAAAAGTGAGCTTGCCGAGAATTTTTCGTACCTTGGGCCCTTGTTGTGTCCGAATAATAAAAAACCGCAGATATGACTGACAAGATTAGAAAGTTTATGAATGACAGCCCGGCCGCCCGCTGGACTGCACTCGTGCTCATCGCCCTGATGATGTTCTTCGCGTACCTGTTCGCCGACATCTTCTCCCCGCTCAAGTCGCTCCTCGAATCGCAGCGCGGCTGGGACAGCGCCGTTTTCGGCACCTATGCCGGCGGTGAGTACTTCCTGAACGTGTTCTGTTTCTTCCTCATTTTCGCGGGCATCATCCTCGACAAGATGGGGGTGCGCTTTACCGGCGTCCTCTCCGCATCGTTGATGGTAATCGGCGCCGGGATCAAGTACATCGGCGTCAGCGACTGGTTCCAGGCGACGGCCTTCTGCGACTGGCTCGGCAGCTGGTGGACCTCCTTCCCGGCGAGTGCGAAGATGGCGACCTTCGGCTTTATGATCTTCGGTTGCGGTTGCGAAATGGCCGGTACGACGGTCTCCAAGGCGATCGCCAAGTGGTTTAAAGGCAAGGAGATGGCCCTTGCGATGGGTCTGGAAATGGCGATTGCGCGCCTCGGCGTTTTCGCCGCGATGTGGCTTTCTCCGGCGATTTCCGGCGCCTTCACCGACAAGATCGGCGCTCCGGTGCTTTTCGGTACGCTGCTTCTGCTGATCGGTCTGATCACCTTCTCGACCTTCTGCTTTATGGACCGCAAGTTCGACGGCGAACTCGAGGCGGCCGGCCTGGCCGATACCTCGAAGGCCGATGAGTTCCAGATCCGCGACCTCGGCAAGATCTTCGGCTCGAAGATGTTCTGGATTGTCGCCATCCTCTGCGTGCTCTATTACAGCGGCATTTTCCCCTTCCAGAAGTTTGCGCCGGACTACCTGGAGAAGACCCTCCATATCGAGGCGGCCGTCGCAGCCCGGCTCTTCAGCGTGTTCCCCATCCTGGCGATGGTCCTGACCCCGTTCCTCGGCCTCTTCCTCGACAAGAAGGGCAAAGGCGCCACGATGCTCCTTGTCGGTGCGCTGATTATGATGGTCTGCCACCTGTGCTTCGCCTTCGTCCTTCCGGTGTACAAGGCCAAATGGCTGGCCGTCGGCCTGATCCTGACCCTTGGCGTGAGCTTTTCGCTCGTTCCGGCCGCCCTCTGGCCGTCGGTGCCGAAGATCATTGAGGACAAGGTGCTCGGCAGCGCTTACTGCGTCATCTTCTGGGTACAGAACATCGGCCTCTGGGGCGTTCCGCTGCTAATTGGCGCGGTCAATAAGTCCACCGGCGGCTATATGGTCCCGATGATTATCTTCGCCAGCTTCGGTTTGATTGCCTTCCTCTTCACCCTGCTGCTCAAGATTGAAGACCGCAGGAAGAACTACGGTCTCGAGAAGCCGAATATCGAGGGCTAGATTCCGATAAGGATTAGATCATTTCTTCGCGCTCACGGATATCCTTGAGGCGAAGTTGTACCGTGGAAGAACCGCGGTAGAAATTCTCTACGACACTGTAGCAGACGTCAATCGCGTTGCCGGCCTTGATGTGCTCGTAGTAGGGGGCCATATTGAAGCCGATCGCGGCGATCTGGTGGTAGGGATGCGATTCCTGCATCAGGTCGAGCTTGAGGTGGATGCCGCCGGCGCCTACCTTTCTCGCTCCGCCTCCGTCATAGACGTCTTCCGTCATAAAGACCGGGTTGGAATTGCCGGGTCCGAAGGGCTGGAACTGCTTGAGGATACGGAGGAATTTCGGGGTGATCTGCGCGAAATCGAGCCGCGCGTCGATGTCCACGACCGGAGTCAGCATCTCGGGGGTAATCTTCCCCGCGACGAAGGCGTTCATCCGCCGGCAGAACTCGGGGACGTTCTCCTCCTTCAGCGTCAGGCCGGCCGCATAGACGTGGCCGCCGAAATTCTCCATCAGGTCCGCGCAGTGCTCGATCGCCCCATAGAGGTCGAAGCCGTGGACGCTGCGGGCGGAGCCGGTGACCAGACCGTTCGACTTGGTGAGCACGACGGTCGGTTTATAATAGGCTTCCACCAAACGCGAGGCCACGATGCCGACCACGCCCTTGTTCCAGGTCGGGTTATAGACGATCGTGACGTTCTCGCTCTCGAGCGCACGGCCGTCCTGGACCATATCGATGGCCTCCTGCGTGATTTCGCGGTCGATGCTCTTGCGCTCGTTGTTGTTGTCGTTGATCTTGTTGCCGATCTCGAGCGCCGTCTTGTCGTCGGTCGCGGTCAGCAGCTCAACGGCGAGCCGGCCCGATTCCATACGCCCTGCGGCGTTGATGCGCGGCCCGATCTTGAAGACGATGTCGTCAATCGTCAGGTGCCCCGGGTCGAGTTTTGCGAGGTTGATCATCGCGAGCAGACCCTTCCGCGGGTTTTCGTTGAGGCGGCGGAGTCCGTAGTGCGCCAGGACGCGGTTCTCGCCGACCATCGTCACGAGGTCCGAAGCGATGCTTACCACCTGCAGGTCCAGCAGCGGCTCCAGTTCTTCGAAGGGGATGCCGTACTGCTGCGCATAAGCCTGTACGAGCTTGAAGCCCACGCCGCAACCGCAGAGGTCGTCGAAGGGGTAGTGGCAGTCTTCGCGTTTGGGGTCCAGCACGGCGACGGCCTCGGGGAGCGTGTCCTCGGGGAGATGGTGGTCGCAGATGATCACTTCGATGCCCTTGCCGGCGGCGTAGCGTACCTTGTCGATCGCCTTGATGCCGCAATCGAGGGTAATCAGCAGGCTGTAGCCGTTGTCCGAAGCCCAGTCGATGCCCTTGTAGGAGACGCCGTAGCCTTCGTCGTAGCGGTCGGGAATGTAGTAACCGCAGTTCGCGGTGAAGCGCTTGACGAAGGAATAAACCAGGGCAACGGCGGTCGTTCCGTCCACATCGTAGTCGCCATAGACGAGAATTTTCTCTCCGCCTTCGATCGCGCGATGAAGGCGCTCGACGGCCCGGTCCATATCCTTCATCAGGAAGGGATCGTGCAAATCCTGCAGGCTCGGACGGAAGAAGGAACGCGCCTGTTCAAAGGTCTCTACGCCGCGGCCCACCAGCAATTCCGACAGGACCCGGTCGATGCCGAGTTCCGCGGAAAGCTGGCTGACCTTTTGCGGGTCGGCCGCTTCTTTGAGAGACCATTTGCGTTCCGATGCAGACATAATCGGACAAATTTAAGTAAATTTTTCCGGAATACCTTGCGGAATGCGGAAAAATCGCTATCTTGCCCGATGATATGCGGAGCATCCGCAGCACAGTAATCACTTAATAACCTTTTGCGCTATGTCACTCAACAAAGTAATGCTTATCGGTAACGTTGGCAAAGATCCCGAAGTACGTTACCTCGACCAGAACCCCCAGAATCCTGCCGCCGCAGCAAAGGTCGCCACCTTCCCCCTCGCTACTTCCGAACGCTACCGCGACCGCAACGGTGAGCAGCGGGAGAACACCGAATGGCACAACATCGTCGCCTGGAGGGGCAACGCCGACGTCATCGAGCGTTTTGTCCGGAAAGGCTCGCAACTCTATATCGAAGGCCGGCTCCGTACCCGCAACTGGACGGACCAGACCGGCAACAAGCGTTACACGACCGAGGTGATCGTGGATACGCTCCAGCTTCTGGGCAAACGCTCGGAGAATCCGGGCCAGGAAGGCGGCTATCCGCCTCCGCAGGGTGGCTATACGCAGCAGTCCGCTCCGGCAGCTCCGTCCGCTCCCGCCGCCCCGGTTCCGGGCCCGGGCCCCGAAGATGATCTTCCGTTCTAGGATCTATGTATCAGTACCGGACCAGCGCTGACGGGAAGCGTTACATCCTCAGCGTCAGCAATCACACAGAAATCGTCGCGGCCCTCGCGGCCTTCTGTCAGGAAAAAGGCATTGCCTCCGGCATCGTCGGGGGCATTGCCGCCATTTCGGAAGCGACCTTCCGCTTCCTCGATCCCGCCACGAAGCAGTATGTCGACCGGACCTTCTCCGAGCAGATGGAGGTCACCTGCCTGACGGGAAACATCTCTCAAAAAGACGGGAAGCCCTATCTTCACGTCCACGTCACGGCGAGCCGCCGCGATTACAGCTGCATCGGCGGGCACCTGCTGACAGCCGTTGTGAACGGCGCTTGTGAACTCTTTGTGGAAGATTACGGCATCGAAGGTGTCGGACGCCGTTTCGATCCCGAGACCGGACTCAATCTTTACGCGCTGTAGCCCCGGCTGCATCGGCCGCGGCCTGTAGCAGGGCGGGGATGTCGCAAGGCTCCCCGGTCATCATACCGTACCCGGTAACGGCCTGGTACAGAAGCCACTGAATCCCCGGAATGTAGTGTGCGCCGCCGTTTTCCAGCATTGCGGCGAGGTTCCCCGTAAAGGCCGGTGTCTTGTATACGGCTTCGAGGATGCGCTTGTCCGGGCGGCCGGCCGTTTCGCCGGCGAAATCGTCGGCGGTCAGCGTCTCCAGCGCCGGGACGGGCTCCGGAAGCGTGTAGATCACCAGGTCGCATTCCCGGATGGCGGCACGGAAATCCGAAAAAGGTACGGGCAGGAAGTTATACTCAGGCAGAGCGGCAGCCAGGCGCTGCGCCTTTTCCGCCGTGCGGTTCATCAGCGCCGTTTCGAAGCCCATCTCTGTCGCGGCGACAGCGGCTGCCCGTCCGGCGCCTCCGCAACCGATAATCAGCGCCTGCGGCCGGTCGGGGAACAAGGTGGGCAGATGCTCGCGGACGAACTGATGGACCTTGATGTAACCGCGGCTCCCGAAGACCTGGTAGCACTGGGCGACCAGCCCGGGGAAGTAGTTTTCCGCTACGCTCAAGATGATGCCGCTGAAATCGGAATTGTGCGCCGAGAGCCGTCCGTCTGCTTCGCGGACGATCAGGTTCGTCGCGCCGATCTTCCAGGCCGGGCCGTCGATCTCGCCGCCGCCCTGGCGCACCTTTTCGAAGGCGGGCTCCTTGAACGGGGCCGTCACATTGAACGCCTGGATGTCCGGGTCACCCGTTACGCGGCCCCAAACTTCTTCGAAATCAGCGCCTTCCAGCAGCTCGTAGCTATATTTTCCGCCGTAGGCTGCCTGAAACAGCTGCGGGCTCAGGCTTCCGGTCAGGGGATGCCCGATGATGCCGAAACGGGGTATGCCGCGCTCCGGGCTCATTTCGTAGTGGTGCTTTTTCGCTGCCGGACGGCTTCGAAGAGGAGGATGGCCGCGGAAACGGAGACGTTGAGGCTGTCGAGACGGCCGCACATCGGGATACGGATGTGCGCATCGGCCGCTTCCCGCCATTGCTGCGTCAGTCCGGTCGATTCGGTGCCCATCACCAGAGCCGTTCCGCCGGTCATCGGCGTTTCATAGTACCACTCGCTGTCCTGCAGCTGGGCCGTCAGGATGCGGATGCCGTGGCGTTTCAGCCAGGGGATGACCTCCGCGGAGGGAGCCGCTACGGTCGGGACCGTGAAGATCGCCCCGATCGAGGCGCGGATCAGATTCGGATTCCAGAGGTCGGTCAGCGGGTCGCAGACGATGACGGCGTCCGCCCCGGCGGCATCGGCGCTTCGCAGCACCGCACCGAGGTTGCCCGGCTTCTCAACAGCCTCCAGCACGACGATCAGCGGGTTCTCACTGAGCTGCAAATCCTCCAGATGCCGCTCCCGGCACTCCACTTCGGCGATAATGCCCTCCGTTCCTTCCCGGTACGCTATCTTCCGGTACAGCGCCTCCGGCACTTCGATCACCGTCGCCGGCTCTGACGTTGTAGCGGAGGAAGGTGGCTCCTTGCTGCGGGCGTGTCCACCCCCGGACACGGGCAGGGGGAGGGGCCCGTTGGATACAAGTTCCTGCGAAGCAGGGACGCAGGAGACAATGGGAGGGGCCGGAGCGAACGAAGTGAGCGGAGTTCCGCAGCAGGGAGCCACCTTCGCAACGGAAGCGTCAGGGCCGGCGATTTCCGGGCAGACGAAGAGGGTGCGGACACGGAGGCCCGCAGCGACGCAGTGCTCCAGCTCGCGGCGGCCTTCGACGACAAAAAGACCCTGCTCCTTCCGGACCCGGGACTTTTCCTGGAGAAGGAGCAGATTCTTGATTTTCGGGTTTTGCGCCGATGTGATTGATTCTATCCGCATAGGAGATTCCTTCGCTTCGCTCGGAATGACAGGGCTAGAACTTTTCCGGTCGCATCGTGGGGAAGAAGAGCACGTCCTGGATCGTGTCCTGGCCGGTCATAAACATCGTCAGACGGTCGATGCCGATGCCGATGCCGCTGGTCGGCGGCATACCGTACTCGAGGGCGCGGACAAAGTCATAGTCGATGTACATTGCCTCGTCGTCGCCCTTGGACTTGAGGGCAGCCTGCTCCTCGAAACGCTCCAGCTGGTCGATCGGGTCGTTCAGCTCGGAATAGGCGTTCGCGAGCTCCTTGCCGTTGACGAAGAGTTCGAAACGCTCGGTGAGGGTCTCGTCGTAGCGGCAGCGCTTGGTCAGCGGGGACATCTCGACCGGGTAGTCGATGATGAAGGTCGGCTGGATGAGGTTCTTCTCGCAGTATTCGCCGAAGATCGCATCAATCAGCTTGCCGACGCCCATCGTCTTGTCCACCTCGACATTCAGTTTCTTGCAGGTGTCGCGGAGCTGCTCCTCGTTCATTCCCTTGACATCGACGCCGGCGTATTCCTTGATCGCGTCGAGAATCGGCAGGCGGCGGTAGGGACCCTTGAAGGAGATTTCATTGCCGCCGATGGTCTTGGTCAGACCGCCGGTCGCTTCGGCGACCTTTTCGAGCATCTTCTCGGTGAAATCCATCATCCAGAAGTAGTCCTTGTAAGCGGCGTAGAGCTCGACGCAGGTGAATTCGGGGTTGTGCGTGCGGTCCATACCCTCGTTGCGGAAATTCTTCGCGAACTCATAGACCCCGTCGTAGCCGCCGACAATCAGACGCTTGAGGTAGAGCTCATTGGCGATACGCATATACATATCGACATCGAGCGCGTTGTGGTGCGTGATGAACGGACGGGCCGTCGCGCCGCCCGGAATGGGCTGCAGGATCGGGGTCTCGACCTCGAGGCAGCCGGCCGCGTTGAAGTATTCGCGCATCGTGGCGATGATCTTCGCCCGCTTGATGAAGGTCTCCTTGACCTGCGGATTGACGATTAGGTCGACATAGCGCTGCCGGTAGCGGAGCTCCGGATCCTCGAAGCTGTCGTGAACCGTGCCGTCGGCGTCGGTCTTGACGATCGGAAGCACGCGCAGGGACTTGCTCAACACCGTCAGCTCCTTCGCGTGGACCGACAGCTGGCCGGTCTGCGTGATGAAGGCGTAGCCCTTGATGCCGATGATGTCACCGATGTCGAGCAGCTTCTTGAAGACGGTGTTGTAGAGGGTCTTGTCCTCGCCGGGGCAGATCTCGTCGCGCTTGACATAGACCTGGATCCGGCCCGTTGCGTCCTGCAGCTCCATAAAGGAGGCGGCGCCCATAATGCGGCGGCTCATAATGCGCCCCGCAATGCAGACGTCGTCGAAATTGCCCTTTTCGGGATCGTATCCGGCCGCGATGTCAGCCGTGTGGGTATTGACGGGATACAGCGGCGCGGGATAGGGGTTGATGCCCAGTTCGCGGAGTTTGCTGAGGGATTCTCTTCTTCCGAGCTCCTGCTCGTTCAGTTCGTTTGCCATATTTCGTATTGCTTTGTTTCCATTTCCGGCCCTCCCGGCCGACAAAGCGCAAAAATACGAAAAAAGCGCGGAATTCCCAACAGCTACGCCCGAGGGATCAGTCTTCGGGCTCGTTGAAGGGCAGGAGGAAGGGGTTGGTCATCGCTTCGCGGCCGATCGAAGTAACGGGACCGTGGCCGGGGAGAACGTCCGTGTCGCCGGGAAGGACCATCACGGTCTGCAGCAGGGATTGTATCAGCACGTCATAGTCGCCGCCGGGAAGGTCGCTGCGGCCGATGCTGCCGGCAAAGAGGATGTCTCCGCAAAGCAGAAGCTTTTCATTTTCAAGGTAATAGCATACGCCTCCCGGGGCGTGGCCGGGCGTAAACAGAACGCGGATGGTGAGGCCGGAAAGGGAGAGGGTCTCGTCGCCGGAGAGGTCCTTCGTCGGGAAGTTCCAGTCGATGTCCATCCGGTTGAACAGGGCGGCGTAGGCCGGGGCGAGCCGGCGGTTCTTTTCCTCGGCCGGATGCATATAAACCGGGATGCCCGGGAAAGCGCGGAGCAGGGGAGCGACCCCGCAGATGTGATCGAAATGCCCGTGGGTCAGGAGGATTGCCTCCGGCGTCAGGCCCTTTTCGGAGAGGTAACGCAGCAGGGTATCCACCTCCTCCGGTTCGCCCATCGACGGGTCGCAGACGGTGCAGCGGGTCCCGCCTTCTTCATTCAGGACGGTGCAGCGGGTTTGCAGGGGATTGAATTCGAAACACTTTATCCGGAGCATAGCGGAGAATCTTTGAAAATACTTTTGCAAAAATAAAAAGAAAAGTCGTAACTTTGTAGAGTATGCACATCGGAATCGCAGGAAATATCGGCGCCGGAAAGACGACCCTGACCCGTATGCTCTCGGAGCACTACGGCTGGACGCCGAAATTCGAATCCGTGACCTACAATCCCTATCTCGAAGATTACTACAAGGATATCGCCCGCTGGTCCTTCAACCTGGAAGTCTATTTCCTCGAGCAGCGTTTTCAGGATATCCTCGACATTGCGCAGTCGAAGGAGACGATCATTCAGGACCGCACGATTTTCGAGGGCGTGTACATCTTCGTGGCGAACAACTACCGGATGGGGAACCTGTCACAGCGCGATTTCGATACCTATATGCGTCTCTTCGAGATGATGATGTCGCTGGTGAAGCCGCCGGATTTGATGATCTACCTCAAGTGCTCGATCCCGCACCTGGTCTCGCAGATCCAAAAGCGCGGCCGTGGCTACGAGCAGTCGATCTCGATCGATTACCTCAAGGGCCTCAACGACCTCTACGAATCCTTCATCGGACACGATTACAAGGGAAAGGTGCTGACGATCGATGCCGATGAGCTCGATTTCGTCGCCCGGCCGGAGGACTTTTCGCACATCACCGACAAGATCGACGCGGAACTGTACGGATTATTTAAATAAAACATACGCATTATGCACATCGCTGTAGCAGGAAATATCGGAAGCGGCAAGACGACGCTCACCAAGATGCTGGCCGCCCATTACGGTTGGACCCCCCGTTTCGAATCCGTGGACTTCAATCCGTATCTCGCTGATTTCTATGAGGATATGGAGCGCTGGTCGTTCAATCTTCAGGTGTACTTCCTCAACAAGCGCTTCAAGGATGTCGTCGAGATCTCGAAGCAGAAGGAAGTCATCATTCAGGACCGCACGATCTACGAGGATGCCCGCATCTTCGCCCCGAACCTGCATTCGATGGGCCTGATGTCAACCCGCGACTTCGAAAACTACAGCGACCTGTTCGACCTGATGATGTCCCTGGTGAAGGCACCGGACCTGATGATCTATCTCCGCTCCAGCATTCCGAACCTGATCGCGCAGATCCAGAAGCGCGGCCGTGAGTACGAGCGTTCGATCCGTATCGACTACATTACGGGTCTGAATGAGCGGTATGAGGCCTGGATCAAGGACTACAAGCACAAGCTCCTGATCATCGACGTGGACAAGATCAAGTTCGAGAACAAGCCCGAAGACTTCCAGTACATCACGGACAAGATCGACGCCGAACTCTTCGGCCTCTTCCCGTCCGTATAACGTAACTCCGTTTAAGCCCTGCGGTATTCGGAGGGCGTCATCCCCGTGTGGGTCTTGAAGAATTTGTAGAAGACCGACTGGTTGGGGAAGTGAAGGCGGAAGACGATTTCCTTGATCGGGACGTCTGAATACTTCAGCATATTTTTGGCCTCCAGGATGACGAACGCGTCAATCCAGTCGGGGGCGCTGCGGCCGCTGGCCTGTTTGACGAGTTTGGACAGGTACTTCGGCGTCAGGCAGAGGCGGTCGGCGTAGAAGGCCATCCCGCGCTGCGTGTCGTGATACTCGGTCACGAGCTGGATGAAGCGGTCGAAGATCTGCTTGACACGGGCGGGCGTCTGGGCTTCAGGCGTGCTGGCCGATTCGCGTGCCGAGAGGATGTTCTGCGACCAGACCGTTCCGAAAACATACATCAGCGAAGCGATCAGCGAGCCGACCGACTCGCGGAGGTTCGGGTAGGAAGTCCCGAGCAGGTCGCTGGCGAGGAAGAAATAGCGCCTCGCCAGGGAGAGTTGCTCTTCGCTCAGCGAAATGCAAGGGTTGTTGAACAGGGTCAGGGAATCTGCGAACATCTTGTTGAAGTCGAAATGCACCCCGCTCATAAATTCCTTCGACAGGACGATCATCACGAAACGCGCATCCTCGAGCTTTTCGACGTTGACATCGGCGGGGGAGACCCGCAGGATGTTGCCCGGGACGTTGATCAGCAGCGTGTTCGGGGATACGGAAAACGAATGGAGATTGATATCGACCGTAATGTTGCCGGCTACGCAGAAAAGAGCCGTGTAGCCGTCGATGCGGATCGGATACCGCATCAGGTCGAGCACCGCCTTCTTGCGCTCGTCGCTGACTCCGGCGGAGGACAGGTCGCAGATCAGCATATCCTCACCGATGCCGGCATCCGGGAATCCGTCCAGGATTGACTTGAGCTGGCGGATGCCCAGGGTTTTGAGTGAATCGTCCATATCTTTTTGCTTTTCGAACAACAAAGATAGGCGTTTATTTTTAGTTTCTTCTCAATTTTCGACCTTTTGACATAAAACCGGCCGTTTGGTCTATCTTTTACTCTATCCTGCACAGCATTTTTGTCGTATCTTTGCAGTCGGAAAAAGAAAAAACCAAAATCACGATATGAGAAAAGGATTCCTTCACCTCATTCTTGCCGCCGCAGCGCTGTCGCTTCCGGTCTTCGCCGCGCAGGCCCAGCCGCGCACGCTGACCCTCGAGCAGTGCCGCGAGATGGCGGTCGATGCCAGCCGCGAACTCGACCAGGCGCAGACGCGCCTCGAGATGGCGCATTACGATAAGCGGATCGCGCGCGCGAACTATTATCCGAATATCAGCGCAACGGGCGCGTACATCCACAACAACCGCAATCTGTCCCTGCTGCCGGAATGGATCTCTGATCCGCTGCTGGGTGCCGGAACAAGCGCTCAGTCCTATTACGATGCGACTTTCCAGCGGCTGCAGCAGTTCCTGGAGAGCTATCCGCAGATCGCGAGCCAACTGATGTCGGATCCGAATTTCGCCGCCTTTATGCAGGCCCTCGGCGCGACCGACCTCAAAACCCCGATCAACGATATCGCGCAGGAGGTCAACGACGCCTTCACGATTGACATCAGCGATATCTACGTCGGTGCCGTGACCCTTGTTCAGCCCGTCTTTATGGGCGGTAAGATTGTCTATTCCAACCAGATGGCCGTTCTCGCCGAGAAGCTCGCCGCTTCCCGCTACGATATGCAGTACGCCGAAACGGTTGTCGCCGTGGACCAGGCTTACTGGCAGATCGTTTCGATCGCCGCGAAGAAAAAGCTCGCCGAGTCGTACAATGACCTGCTCGCGCAGCTCGCCCACGATGTCGATATCGCCGTGAACGCTGGTGTTGCGACGCAGGCCGACGCCCTGCAGATCCGGGTCAAGGCGAACGAGGCCAAGATGACCCTGACGAAGGCGACCAATGGCCTGACTCTGTCCAAGATGCTGCTGTGCAAGCAGATCGGCCTTCCGCTGGATACGGAGATCGAGCTGGCCGACGAAGAACTAGACGCCGTTCCGATCCCGCAGATTGCGGTCGAGAAGGACATCGAGCAGGTCTGGGCCGACCGTCCGGAGACCCGGAGCCTCGCCCTGGCGGGTGAAATCTTCGACCGCAAGGCGAAGGTGGCCCGCGCGGACCTCTTCCCGAAGGTGGCCCTCGGCGCGAGCTATATGGTGTCGAACCCGAATATGTACCACAGCTTCGAGAACAACTGGCGTGGCGGTATGTTTACCGTCGGCGTGATCGTCAACGTCCCGCTCTTCCACGGCTTCGAAGCGCAGCAGAAAACCCGCAAGGCCTACGCCGAAGCGCGCCTCTATCGCGACCAGCTCGCCGAAGCCCGCGAGATGATCCAGCTGCAGGTGACCCGCGACCACAAGCTCTGGGCTGAGGCCCTCGACCGCCTGAATATGGCGGAGAGCAACCTCGACAGCGCCGAAGAGAACCTCCGCGCAGCGACCGTCGGATATGACGCCGGGGTGGTCGATACCGACACCGTACTCGGCGCGCAGACCGCCTGGCTCAAGGCCCATTCCGACTACATCGACGCCGGCATCGAGCTTCAGGTCACCGCCTCCCTGCTCCGTCAGGCCGAAGGCAACATCCCCTCCAACCGCGAATAAGAAAAACAAGATACTATGAAAAACAGCAATTCCAGCTACAACCTGCTGATTGGCATCCTGGCCCTGGCCGCCATCATCCTCGTCATCCTCGTGGTCGGCTACATCGTCGCGCAGGACAATGGCCCGAAGTTTATCCAGGGTGAAGCGGAGGCGACCGAATACCGCGTTTCCGGTAAGGTCCCCGGCCGTATTGAAGAGTTCCGCGCCATCGAAGGCAGCCGCGTCAGCAAGGGCGACACCCTCGTGGTGATCGATTCTCCGGAGATCCGCAGCAAGATCGCCGAAGCGAGTGCAGCCCACGCCGCCGCAGACGCCCAGCGCCGCAAAGCGATGAACGGTGCCCGCACCGAGCAGATTACCGGTGCCTACGAGCTCTGGCAGCAGGCGATCGTTCAGGAGGAGGTGCTCCGCAAGAGCTTCGAGCGCGTGCAGAGCCTCTTCGACCAGATGGTCATCTCCGAGCAGAAGTACGATGAGACGAAGGCCCGCTACGATGCCGCCTGCGCGCAGACCAAGGCTGCGAAGAGCCAGTACGATATGGCCGTCGCCGGTGCCCGCGAAGAGGACAAGGCGGCCGCCATCGCCCTCGTCGACCGCGCCAACGCCGCCGTCGAGCTGGTCAATTCCTACATCTCCGAGCTCTATCTGACGGCCCCTGCGGACGGCATCATCTCCGACGTCTTCCCGAAGGTCGGCGAACTGGTCGGCACGGGCTCCCCGATTATGACGGTTCAGGATCTCGCCGATATGTGGTTCACCTTCAATATCCGCGAAGACCAGCTGCACAGCCTGCGGATCGGCGACCACTTGACACTGACGATTCCGGCCCTGGATGGCCGCGAAGTCTCCGCCACCGTCTATTATCTCCGCGCCCGCGAGTCCTATGCGACCTGGAAGGCGACCAAGGAGATCGGCGAGTATGACACCAAGACCTTCGAGGTCCGGGCCCGTCCGGACGCCGAGGTCGAGGGCCTTCTCCCCGGTATGAGCGTGCTGATCAAGCAATAAGCTGCCTCCAAGATGAAAAGGTTCCTCAAAACGCTCGGTCGCGTCAACCTGCGTGAGCTGAAGATCATCCGCATCCGCCCGATCTTCCTGCTGGCGTCGGTTGCCGTGCTGGCGTTCAATGCCTTTTTCTACACGACCTTCCTCCGGGACGGCCTGCCCCACGATATGCCGATCGGCGTCGTGGATATGGACCACAGCTCGACCTCCCGCGCCTTTGCCGCGCAGCTCGATGCAACGCAGCTCGGCCGCGTCATCTGGTTCGACGACCACCGCGTCGCGCAGGAGGAGATGCAGCGCGGCCGGATTATGGGCTACGTCGTCATCCCGGAGCATTTCAACGCCGAGATCCAGGCACAGCACCGTCCGACCCTTCCGTTCTACATCAACTCGCTCTATTTCGTCGGCGGCGCCCTGGCTTACAAGGACCTGTTGCAGATGACCATACTGACCAACGGCGCCGTCGAGCGCCAGATCCTCCGGATGAAGGGCGTGAACGAGAACGAGATTATGGGCCGGCTGCAGCCGATCGTGCTGGACCAGCACCAGATCGGCAACGTGACGACCAACTACGGCGTCTATCTGAACAATGTCCTGCTGCCGGGCATCCTCGAGATGATCGTCATCCTGGTGATCATCTACGCCGTCGGCCTGGAACTCAAATACGGGATGTCACGCCATCTGCTCAAGATGGCGGGCGGTTCGATGGAGATCGCGATGCTCGGGAAGTTGATTCCCTATACGATCATCTTCACGGGCCTCGGCCTGGCGACGGAGTTCTTCCTCTATTATTGGATGGACTATCCGATGGCGGGCTCGGTTTGGAATATGTGTCTGGCGGTTCTCGCGCTGGTAATGGCCAGCGAGGCGATCGCGCTGTTCATCATCTCGATGGTGCCGACCCTGCGTCTGGCGATCAGCGTCGGGGCGATTTTTAGCATCCTCGGCATCACGATGGCGGGCTTCACCCTGCCGCTCGACGGTATGCCGGAGATCATCCGCCCGCTGGCGGTCATTTTCCCGCTGCGGCATTACTACCTCTTCTACGTGCAGGAGGGCATCTACGGGGCCGGATTCGCCGCCTGGTGGCCGTACCTCGTGTATATGCTGCTCTTCCTCTTCCTCCCGGCGCTCGGATTCAAGCGCCTGTGGCACGCCTATTATTATCAGGACTATCCGCGTAACTAGGTATGAAACTGTTCCGAAAAGATTCCTACGTCAGGACCTGGCTGCACCACGCCTGGGAGATCTGCGTGAACGAGCTGAAGATGATCTTCACGGATGGCGGGGCCATCATCATCTTCTTCGTCGGCGGTCTGCTCTATCCGGTCCTGTATAATTTCGTCTATGGGGTCGGTATGGTCAACGATATGCCGGTTGCGGTCGTGGATATGTGCCACAGCTCCGACAGCCGCCGCTTTCTGCAGAAGGTCGATGCGACCCGAGAGTGCGAGATCGCCTATGACTGCATCGATATGCTCGAAGCCGAGAAGCTGATGCAGCAGCAGAAGGTCCACGGGATCATCTACATCCCGGGCGATTTCTCCGAAAAGCTGGCCCACCTCGAGCAGGCGACGGTTTCGACCTACGCCGATATGTCGAGCTTCCTGTACTACAAGTGCCTGACGATGGGGACGAGCTACGTGATGCTCGATGAGATGAAGACGATCCAGGCGGAACACTATGCCGCCGCAGGATTCTCCGGCGAGGACGCCGCCCGGCTGATGGATCCGGTGCGCCACGAGGAGAACATCCCCTACAATCCGGCCTTCTCGTATACGATCTTCTTCCTTGCGGCCGCGCTGATGCTGGCCCTGCAGCAGACCCTTTTCTACGGCTCGGCGCTGCTGGCCGGTACCCTCCGGGAGCAGAACCGCAGCTTCGCTTCGATGCCGGACCGCCTGCAGGGGGTCGGTATGGGCCGCGTCGTGCTCGGGCGCGCCGGGGCGTATATGCTGGTGTACATTTTCGTCGGCACGATCGTTCTCTTCCTCGTCCCGTGGCTGTTCCGCTATCCGCAGCGTGCGGATATGTGGGAGGTGTTCATCCTGATGCTCTTCTACATCGCGGACTGTATCTTCTTCAGCTTTACCTGGAGTACGCTGATCCGCCGCAGGGAGACCGTCTTTGTGCTCTTCCTGTTTATGTCCCCGATCCTGATGTTCCTGAGCGGGGTGACCTGGCCGGAATCGGCCTTCCCTGACGGTTGGCGCTGGTTCTCCTACCTCTTCCCTTCGACCTTCGGTTGCCGGGCGTTTATGAACCTGAACACCGCCGGCGGCACGATTCAGACCATCGTGCCGGAGCTCTTCTGGATTGTCATCCAGACCGTCACCTATTATATGACGGCCAACATCGCCGTGTACATCGAGAACCGGGTGATCAAGAAGCGCCGGGAAATCCAGGCGGCTCGCGACCGGATCGCCGGCCGTTTCGGACTGGACCGCGACAAGGATGCTTACCTGATCGGCGGCAAGGCCGGGGTGGAGCGCCTGCACAACAAGCGCGAAGGCAAGTACGGAATGAATTGATCCACAGTTTGCGACACAGAGAATGTCCCCTCCCGCTCCGGAGGGGACGTTTCTTTTTTTGTGGAAAATGAAAAAAATCCGTATATTTGAAAGCTAATGCGACAATTGCTAACACTAAAATCATAAAACTATGACACAATCCAAGAGTAAGGTGAATATCGTTGCGGTCGTAACGATGTGCTTCATCTTTGCAATGATTGCCTTTGTTACCAATATGGCTGCGCCGTTTGGCAACATTTGGAAAGGCCAGTATTCCTGGGCGGCGATGATGGGTAACCTGATGAACTTTGCCGCTTATCTGCTGATGGGTATTCCCGCCGGTAAGATGCTGATCAAGATCGGTTACAAGAAGACTACGCTGGTGGCCCTCGCAGCCGGTTTCCTCGGCATCGTGATCCAGTGGCTCTCCTCCTTCTCCTTTGTGGCGGGCGCTGCGATCTACGTCTACCTGTTCGGTGCTTTCATCTGCGGTATCTGCGTCTGTATGCTGAACACCGTCGTGAACCCGATGCTGAACATCCTCGGTGGCGGCGGTAACCGCGGCAACCAGTTCATCCAGATCGGCGGTACGCTGAACTCCGCTACGGCGGTTCTGACCCCGCTGTTTATCGGTGTTCTGATCGGTACCGTGACGAAATCGACCACGATGGCCGATGTCGAACCGCTCCTCTACATCGCAATGGGCGTGTTCCTCGTTTCCTTCCTGATCATCGCCGGTGTCAAGATCCCGGAGCCCGGTCAGTCCCGTACGAATGTCAAGTATGAGCACAAGCCGCTGGATTTCCGTCACCTCAAACTCGGTGTCATCGCGATCTTCTTCTATGTCGGTATCGAAGTCGGTATTCCTGCCGAGCTCAATCTCTTCCTCTCTGAAACCAGTGACGCCGGCGCCGGCATCCTGATCAATGGTGCCCTTATCGGCGGTGCATTCTATGCAGCCTACTTCTTCCTGATGCTCTGTGGCCGTCTGCTCGGTACCGTAATCAGCAAGAAGGTCAGCACGAAGACGCAGCTGACCGCCGTCTCCGCCCTCGGTATTGTCCTGATCCTCTGCGCGATCTTCACCCCGAAGACCGTCGGTATGAACGCCCCTGGCATCATCTACAACCCGGAGAAGGAAACGGTCAAGATCCTGGTTGACAACGATATCCCCGAGGCTGATGCGCAGGCTTATGTCGCCAGCCCGGACGAGGCGATCATCGCCGGTCATCTCGAAGGCCTGGCTGAAAGCCTGAACATCGAGATCAATGAGAATACCCCGGCTGAAGAGCTGGAGGCGCAGGTCAGTGAGATGCTCGCCAAGTCCCTCGAAGTTCCGGTCATTCCGCTCAGCGCCCTCTTCCTGATCCTCTGCGGTCTCTGCACCTCGATTATGTGGGGGGGTATCTTCAACCTCGCGGTCGAAGGTCTCGGCAAGTACACGGAAGCCGCTTCCGGTATCTTTATGACGATGGTCGTCGGTGGTGGCGTAATGCCGTTCCTGCAGCACGAAATGGCGAAGGGTATCGGCTATCTGGCGAGTTACTGGCTCGTGATCGGTATGCTCGCGTTCATCCTCTACTACGCCCTCATCGGCTGCAAGAATGTGAATAAGGACATCCCTGTCGAATAATCAACGCATATGGCACAAGAACTTGTAATCGGTATCGACGTCGGTGGGCAGACCACCAAATGCGGCGTGGTTGACGCCCGCGGTACCGTCCTCGCACAGACCGTCATCCGTTCCGACACCTACACGGTGATCGAACCCTATATCGCCGAACTGGCGGAAGCCCTGAACCGCATCATCTCCGAGGCGAAGGCCGAAGGCCTGATCCGGGGTATCGGTGTCGGCGCCCCGAACGGCAACTACTACACCGGTACGATCGAGTACGCTCCGAACCTGACCTGGGCCGGGCAGAAGAAGATCGAGTTCGCCCGCCTGCTCAGCGAGGCGATGGGTGGAATCCCCGTCTCCCTGACCAACGATGCGAACGCCGCCGCGATGGGTGAAATGACCTATGGCGCCGCCCGCGGTATGAAGAACTTCATTATGATCACCCTCGGTACCGGTGTCGGCAGCGGCATCGTCATCGACGGGAAGGTCGTTTACGGGCACGACGGTTTCGCCGGCGAGCTCGGCCATACCTGCGCCGTGCGGCACAATGGCCGCGCCTGCGGTTGCGGCAAGAACGGCTGCCTCGAGGCGTACTGCTCGGCCATCGGTATGGCCCGCACCGCCCGGGAGTGGCTGGAAATGAGCGATGAGCCCTCCATCCTCCGCAGTCTGGAGAAGATCACGTCGAAGGACATCTACGATGCGGCGAAGGAAGGCGACAAGGTCGCGCTGAAGCTTTTCGAATTCACCGGCAGAATGCTCGGCGAGAAGCTCGCGGACTTCATCGAGTTCTCCGCTCCGGAAGCGATCGTCCTCTTCGGCGGTCTGGCCCGCAGCAAGGAGTTCCTCACTGAGCCGATCACCAAGGCGATGAACGAGAACGTCCTTCCCCTGTGGCGCGGCAAGGTAAAACTCGTTTACTCGCAGCTCAAGGAGTCCGACGCCGCCATCCTCGGCGCCTCGTCCCTTGCCTGGGAGTTGTAGCATCTGGCCCTGCGGCTTGTCCGCGGGGCCTTTTTGATTCGTTTACATTAACCACATATTGATACTATGGTAAGAGTAAAACCCTTTGCGGCCATCCGTCCGCCGAAAAGCCTGGTCACCGAAGTCGCGGCCCCGCCGTATGACGTACTGAATTCCGCTGAAGCGAAGGCGATGGCAGGGGAGAAGTCCCTCCTGCATATCACCAAGCCCGAAATCGACTTCGACCCGATCGCCGGCGAGCACGAGCAGCGCACCTACGACAAGGCCGTCGAGAACTTCAAGGCCTGGCAGAAAAAGGGCTGGCTGGTCCGTGAGGAAAAGGAAAAATACTATGTCTATGCGCAGACGATGGGCAGCCGTACGCAGTTCGGCATCGTCCTCTGTGCGCATACCGACGATTACGCGAATGGCATCATCAAGAAGCACGAGCTCACGCGCAAGGACAAGGAAGACGACCGGATGATCCACGTTCGGATCCAGAACGCGAACATCGAGCCCGTCTTTTTTGCTTTCAAGGACAACGCCGAACTCGGCGAGATCATCGCGAAGACCGCTGCCGGTGCACCGGAATACAAATTCGTTGACGAAAACGATTTCACGCACACCTTCTGGGTGATCAACGATGACGCCGTCAATGCCCGCATCACCGAGATCTTCACCAACGACATCGACGCCTTCTACGTAGCTGACGGTCACCACCGTACGGCCGCGGCCGCCCGCGTCGGTGCCGAGAAGAAGGCCCAGAACCCCAACCACACCGGCAACGAGGAGTACAACTTCTTTATGGCCGTCTGCTTCCCGGAGAGCCAGCTCGCGATCATCGACTACAACCGGGTCGTCAAGGACCTGAACGGCCTCTCCACGAAGGACTTCTTCAAGGCCCTTGAGGAGGATTTCATCGTCGAGTGCAAGTGCGACTGCACGAAGGATGGCGGCGAGTGCCACTGCGAGTACCCCTGCCACTGCAATTGCTCCGAGATCTACCATCCGAAGGCGCTCCACAACTTCTCGATGTATATTGAGGGCGTTTGGTACAGCCTGACGGCCAAGCCCGGCCGCTACAATGACGCGGACCCGATCGGCGTGCTCGACGTGACGATCCTGTCCAACCTCGTCCTCGACAAGATTCTCGGCATCAAGGATCTCCGCACCGACAAGCGCATCGATTTCGTCGGCGGTATCCGCGGTCTCGGCGAGCTCTCCCGCCGCGTCGATTCCGGCGAGATGAAGGTGGCTTTCGCCCTCTATCCCGTGTCAATGCAGCAGCTGATCAACATCGCCGACACCGGCAACATTATGCCGCCGAAGACGACCTGGTTCGAGCCGAAGCTCCGCAGCGGTCTGGCCATCCACAGCCTTGATTAACAACTAATAACCCCCATACAATGAAAAAAGTCCACGTTTTCAACGCAGGTCCCTGCATCCTTCCGCAGGTGGCCATTGACAAGGCCATCGAAGCCCTGAAGGATTTCAGCGGCACCGGTATTTCCGTCCTTTCCATCTCCCACCGTACGAAGGAGTGGGACGCCGTGATGGATGAGTGCCGCGCCCTCTGGAAGGAACTCCTCCATATTCCGGACACGCACGAGGTCGTTTTCCTCGGCGGCGGTGCCTCCCTCCAGTTCCTCTATGTCGCGATGAACTACCTCGAGAAGAAGGCGGCCTACCTCGATACCGGCGTTTGGGCGCACAAGGCCCTCAAGGAAGCTGAAGGCATCGGTGACGCCTATGCCATCGCCTGCTCCAAGGACAAGAACTACACCTATATCCCGAAGGGGTACGAGGTTCCGGCTGATCTGGACTATCTGCACATCACCACGAACAACACGATCTACGGTACCGAGATCCACGAAGACTATGACGTGCCCTGCCCGCTGATCGCCGATATGTCCTCCGACATTATGTCCCGTCCGGTCGATGTGTCGAAGTACGACCTGATCTACGGCGGTGCGCAGAAGAACGTCGGCCCGGCCGGTGTCATCTTCGCGATCATCAAGAAGGACTCCCTCGGCCGCGTCACCCGTCACCTCCCGACGATGCTCGACTACCGTACGCACATCGACAAGCTTTCGATGTTCAACACGCCGCCGGTCTTCGCCATCTTCGTGATGAACGAGACCCTCAAGTGGCTCAAATCCATCGGTGGTGTCGAGGCGATCTATGAGATCAACAAGAAGAAAGCGCAGCTCCTCTACGACGAGATCGACCGCAACTCGATGTTTGTCGGTACCGCCGAGAAGGAAGACCGTTCGCTGATGAACGTCTGCTTCGTGATGGCCCCCGGCAAGGAAGAGCTGCAGGATGAGTTCTTCGCCTTTGCCAAGGAGCGCGGTATGGTCGGCATCAAGGGCCACCGCAGCGTCGGCGGCTTCCGTGCTTCCCTCTACAACGCTTGCCCGATCGAGGACGTCCAGGCCCTCGTCGACTGTATGAAGGAATTCGAGAACCTCAAGAAGTAAGAAGCTATGAAAGTCCTGATTGCTACGCAGAAGCCTTTCTCCGAGTCTGCGATTCACGATATCCACGAACTGCTGGAGGCTTCCGGCCACGATGTCGAGTTGCTTGAGAAGTATCCCGATGAGGCGGCGCTGATTGCGGCCGTCGCCGATGCCGAGGCGATGATCGTCCGTTCGGACAAGGTCACCCCGGCCGTTCTCGATGCGGCGAAAAAGCTCAAGATCGTCGTCCGCGCCGGTGCCGGCTTCGATAACGTCGATCTCGCCGCAGCGACCGCCCACGGTGTCGTCGTCGAGAATACCCCCGGACAGAACTCCAATGCGGTCGCCGAACTTGCCCTCGCCCTGATGATCTTTATGGCCCGCGGCCAGTTCAACGGTGCGACCGGTTCCGAGCTGCAGGGCAAGCGTCTCGGCGTCCAGGCCTACGGCAACGTCGGCCGTCTGGTCGGCCAGAAGGCAAAAGCCCTCGGTATGGAGATCTGCGCCCTCGATCCGTTCCTCACGGACGAGCAGATCATCGCCGGTGGCGCCGAGCCCGTGCACGACATCGAAGCGCTCTACAGCCAGTCCAACTTCCTCTCCATCCATATCCCGGCCCTCCCGTCCACGATCAAGTCGATCGGTTATGACCTGATCACGAAGATGCCGAAGGCTGCGACGCTGGTGAATACCGCCCGCAAGGAGGTCATTGACGAGGAAGGCCTGATGAAGGCCCTGGAGGACCGTCCGGACCTCAAGTATGTCACGGACGTGATGCCGGACAACTACGCCGAGCTCCGCGAGAAGTTCGGGGTCCGCGTCTTCGCTACGCCGAAGAAGATGGGCGCGCAGACGGCCGAAGCCAATATGAATGCCGGCATCGCCGCTGCGAACCAGATCATCGCCTTCTTCGCCACCGGCTGCACGAAGTTCCAGGTGAATAAGTAGTCCGGAATCGTATACAAAAAAACAGCCTGCAGAAACACCTGCAGGCTGTTTTTTTAACCGATCGTGGCGCCGTTGGCGAGAGCTTCCTGCGGGGTGATGAAGCGCATCTTGCCGTCGCCCTGCTTGGCCATCAGGATCATACCGCGGGACTCGATGCCGCGGATGGTGCGCGGGGCGAGGTTCGCCAGGATGCAGATCTGTTTTCCGAGCATATCCTCGGGGGCATAGAACTCCGCGATGCCGGAAACGATGGTGCGGGTATTGATACCCGTGTCGATCGTGAGCTTGAGGAGCTTGTCGGTCTTCGGGACGCGTTCGGCCGCGAGCACCGTCGCGGTGCGGATGTCCATCGCGCCGAACTGCTCGAAGGTCACTTCGGCCTTCTGCGGTTCGATCTTCTTGGCGGCTTCGGCCGCTTCGGCAGCCTTTTCGGCGGCCTCACGCTCGGCCTTGATCTTCTCGAGGCGAGCGATCTGCCGATCGATTTCGGCATCCTCGATCTTGCGGAAGAGGAGCACGGCTTCGCCGAGGGTGTGGCCGGCGGGCAGGAGCTCGGCGGCGCCGAGGTTGTCCCAATGGAGGGTGAGGGATTGCCGGTCGGGGCCGGCAATGACGGGTGCGTCGCTCGGAATGACGGAAGGGTCGGGGCCGGCAATGACGGACGCTTCGGCGGGGCGGGTGTGGAGGGCACGCGCTTCGTCCGGGCGGTAGAAGTTCACGGTCGGGCTGCCTTCACCGGCACGGTGGTCGGTACCGGCATCGAGGCCGACGCGAAGGATCGCGCGGAGCTTCTCGGCGGAGAAGGGCGTGAACGGCTCGAAGGCGATCGCAAGGTCCGCACAGATCTGCAGGCAGGTGTAGAGAATCGAGGCCGTACGGTCCATATCCGTCTTGGCGGTCTTCCAGGGCTCGCTGTCGGAGATGTATTTGTTGCCGATCCGAGCGATGTTCATCGCCTCTTTGAGCGCCTCGCGGAAATGGAAGGTCTCGAGGTTCTCTTCGAGGGCCTTCTTACAGGGAAGGATGGAGGCGAGCGTCTCGGCATCGACCGGCTCCGGCTTGAGGTTCTGCGGCACGGCGCCGCCGAAGTACTTGTGCGTCAGGACGACAGCGCGGTTGACGAAGTTGCCCAGCACGGCGACGAGTTCGGAATTGTTGCGCTGCTGGAAGTCCCTCCAGGTGAAATCGTTATCCTTGGTCTCGGGGGCGTTCGCGGTCAGCACGTAACGGAGCACGTCCTGGTCGCCGGGAAAATCCCGCTCGTATTCGTCCACCCAGACGGCCCAGCCGCGGGAAGTCGAGAGCTTGTCGCCCTCCAGGTTGAGGAATTCGTTCGAAGGGACGTTATCCGGCAGCACGTAGTCGCCGTAAGCCTTCATCATCGAAGGGAAGACGATGCAGTGGAAGACGATGTTGTCCTTGCCGATGAAATGCACCAGGCGCGTATCCGGGGACTTCCACCACTTCTCCCAGCTTTCGGGAAGCAGTTCCTTCGTGTTCGAGATGTAGCCGATCGGAGCGTCGAACCAGACGTAGAGCACCTTTCCTTCGGCGCCATCGACGGGAACCGGCACGCCCCAGTCCAGGTCGCGCGTAACGGCACGGGGCTGCAATCCGCCGTCCAGCCAGCTCTTGCACTGGCCATAGACATTGGTCTTCCACTCCTTATGCTGCTCGAGAATCCAGTCGCGGAGCCAGGGCTCGTACCGGTCCAGGGGCAGGTACCAGTGTTTCGTCTTTTTCTTCACCGGCACGGCGCCGCTCAGCTTGGAATGCGGATCGAGCAGCTCTTCAGGGCTGAGGGTCGAGCCGCACTTCTCGCACTGGTCGCCATAGGCCTTCGGATTGCCGCACTTGGGGCAGGTGCCTTCAATCAAACGGTCCGTCAGGAACATCTTCGCCTCGGGATCGTAGAGTTGTTCGGACTCCTGCGTGATGAAATCGTCCTGGTCATAGAGCTTGCGGAAGAACGCCGCGGCATTCTCCGCGTGCACGGCCGACGAGGTCCGCGAATAGATGTCGAAGTTGATGCCGAGCTCCGTGAAGGCGTCCTTCATAATCTTGTGGTAGCGGTCTACGACATCCTGCGGGCTGACGCCCTCGGCCCGGGCCTTGATCGTGATCGGCACGCCGTGCTCGTCACTGCCGCAGATAAAGACGACGTCCTCCCCGCGCAGGCGCAGGTAGCGGACGTAAATGTCGCCGGGAACGTAGGCGCCGGCGAGGTGCCCGATGTGGATCGGCCCGTTCGCATACGGAAGGGCGCAGGTGACAAGGGTGCGGTTGAAAGGCTTCTTAATCATAGCTAGATCTCATTTTTATCTCTTCCGAGTTTACCGAGCAGCAGCTTGCGAATGCCGCTGACCCGCCCGATTTCTTTGAGGATGCGCATCTGCTCCTCGGGACTTGTGGCCGATTTCAGCTCTTCGGCCAGGGCCGCCCCCTGCTTCTGCATCCGCTTCTCCTGATAGGCCAGGATGCTGCGGGGCACGTAATGCGTCAGCCACGACTGCCGCGTCGTCATCGAGCTGGTGAAACTCTTGACGCTGAGCTGGTATTTCTCTTCGATCAGCTGCCCGGCGACGAAGGCGACTTCGCGGTCTTCGCTGTCAAGCAGCATCCGGACCATCTGGTCCTGCGCATACCCCTTCTCATACAGTGCGAAATAGGCCTCGTACACCTTTTCGTAGCAGGCATTCGAGAAGGTGATGCCGTCGGCCGCCATCGCGTCGTCGATGAACTGCGCGACGCAGCGGGGCGACTGCGCTTCCGCCGCGGCTTCTTCCGGGTCGAAGTAGGGCGAATCGGAGGAAAACTCCAGCGGGGTCAGGCCTTCGCGCAGGATAAAACGCAGGAGTTCCTGCTCCGACGGCGCGAGCACCGGATCCGTTTCCATCGCGGCGAGTCCTGTGGGCGTGGGGAGCGGTTTCAGCTCGGCGACAGGCCCCATCGGCGGTGCGTCATCCAGAGAGGGCGGCGGCGGAGTCGGGGCACCGGCATTGCGGCGGCGTTCCCGTTCGCGCTCGACCTGCTCTTCCTGGATCATCTTTTCCCGCGTGCGGCGGATCCGGTCGAAGAGGAGGTCCTCCCCGATGCGGAACTTCCGCGCGGTCTCATCGACATAGACCGAACGCTTGACGGCGTCCGGGATGCCGGCGATCGTGTCGGCGATGTCGTTGATCAGGTTCGCCCGCTTGAGGGGATCGCTCCCGGCCTCTTCGAGCAGGAGGTCCGTCTTGAAGCCGATGAAATCGCGCTCGTTCGCGGCGATGAACTCCTGCACCTCCTCCAGGGTATGTTTCCGGGCGTAGGAGTCGGGGTCGTCGCCGTCCGGGATCAGCACGATCTTGACGTCCATTCCCTCTTTCAGGACCATATCGATGCCGCGAAGGGCTGCGTGAATCCCGGCGCTGTCGCCGTCATACATAATCGTGACGTTGCCGGTGAACTTCTTGATCAGGCGGATCTGCTCGACGGTCAGCGAAGTGCCGCTCGAAGCGACGACGTTCGTAATGCCGAGCTGATGCATCGAAAGGACGTCGAGATAGCCCTCCACGAGGTAGCACTTGTCCTTTTTCGAAATCTCGCTCTTCGCGTAGTAGATGCCATAGAGGGAGCGGGACTTGACGTAAATCTCCGACTCCTTCGAATTGACGTATTTCGCGACGGTCTTGTCCGTCAGCAGGGTCCGGCCGCCGAAAGCGATGACGCGGCCGCTGACCGAATGGATCGGGAAAATGACCCGGTCATAGAAGCGGTCGTGGAGCCGGTGGTCGCTATCGTATTCTGCACAGAGGCCCGTTTCGAGCAGGTATTCGTCCTTGTAGCCGGCCTCCTTCGCGGCCTGCGTGAAGGCGCTTCGGCTCCGGGGTGCCCAGCCGAGACGGTATTTTTCGATCGTCGCATCCTCGAGGCCCCGGGACTTGAAGTACTGGTAGCCGATCGAACGGCCTTCGGGGGTCGCGAGCTGGTCCACGAAGAACTTGCCGGCGAACTCGGACACGAGCAGCAGGCTTTCGTTCCGCTGCCGGGCCGCGATCTGCTCGGCCGTTTCCTCTTCTTCGCGGATCTCGATGTGGTATTTCTTCGCCAGGTAGCGCAGCGCTTCGACATAGGACAGGTGCTCATACTCCATCACGAAGCCGACGGCCGATCCGGACTTGCCGCAGCCGAAGCACTTGTAGATGCCGCGCGAGGGCGATACGTTGAAGGAGGGTGTCTTCTCGTTGTGGAAAGGACAGCACGCGACAAAATTGCCACCCCGGCGTTTCAGGGTGACAAAATCGCTGACGACATCCACAATCTGGGCGGTGTCCAGTATGAGGTTGACGGTCTCCTGCGGAATCATCGGGTTATTTCTCTTCTTCCGGCTCAACTTCCCGGACGGCGCCCTCCAGCTGCAACGTAACGTCGCTGGCAGGGGCCTCCTGGGCCTCCTTTACCGCACCGTAGCGGATAATATAGACTTCTTCGGCCTTCCGGACGCGGAACAGGGAAAGCACTTCGGCAACCCCGTACACGACCAGCAGTACGCCCGTGACGATGAAGATCGTCTTCCCCGGATGGAAGAACATCACGGTGATCGCGCCGATCAGGGCGGCGGCGGTCAGCAACAGCGGAAAGACCGTGAACCCCGTCAGGGACATCGCGCTGATCAGGGCGATCAGCTGGATCACGCAGAAGATGATAACCGAAGCCGCGACGAGGATGATGAAAAAGTTCGTGTAGAAGCGGGGCCAGAGGATCGCCGTCAGGCCGATGATCGCAGCAATGCTGCAGATCGTGGCGCCGACGATGAAGCCGAACGTACCGCCGCGGACCTGCTCGTCTTTCTTTTTCGTAATCATCGGGAGGAACGACACGACCGACGCGAAAAGGATGCCGATGCCGATCAGGCGGACGAAAATATCCGCTCCTTCGCTCTTATACAGGAAGAGAACGACGCCGAGGGCGATCGCGATGACGGCCCGGAGGATGCTCTCTACCGTTTTTTTGTATCCGAAAGTAATCATAGCTGACCTTGTCTTGTAAGATGCGCAAAGATAATACAAATTTGCCACAAATCGAACCGACGCGAACAAGTATCCGAGAAGAAAAAAGATAAGATAATTTTGGCTGGCGATAAAAAATTTCGTAAATTGTAGGCGAAATTTGATGCGCTATGGCGGCTGATCCTTTAGTACTTCGGGAAAAGCTTAAGAATTTTTTCGGCTATGACGCCTTCAAAGGCGATCAGGAGGCCATTATCTCGCACCTGGCCGGCGGGCACAATGCCTTTGTCCTGATGCCGACGGGCGGCGGGAAATCCCTGTGCTATCAGCTGCCGGCCCTCGTGATGGAAGGCACCGCGATCGTCATTTCCCCGCTCATCGCCCTGATGAAGAATCAGGTGGACGCGATCCGGGGTTTTGTCAACGGCGAGGAAGGCATCGCGCATTTTCTCAACTCCTCCCTCAGCCGGACGCAGATCGAAGGCGTGCGCAAGGACCTTCTTTCCGGCGCCACGAAGCTGCTCTACGTTGCCCCCGAATCGCTGACTAAGGAGGACAACATCGCTCTCCTGCGCGACATCAAGATTTCCTTCTATGCCGTCGATGAGGCGCACTGCATCTCCGAATGGGGCCACGATTTCCGCCCGGAATACCGCCGGATCCGCAGCCTGATCACCGAGATCGGCAATGCTCCCGTCATCGCCCTGACCGCTACCGCTACGGAGAAGGTGCAGAGCGACATCCTGAAGAATCTCGGCATCCAGGACGCGAAAATCTTCCGCTCTTCCTTCAACCGCCCGAACCTCTACTACGAGGTGCGCGACAAGGAAGAACCCGAAAAGGACATCATCCGCTTCATCCGGCAGAATCCCGGCAAGTCCGGCATCATCTACTGCCTCAGCCGCAAGAAAGTCGAAGAGCTGGCGCAGCTCCTTTCCATCAATGGCATCAAGGCCCTGCCTTATCACGCCGGCCTTGATGCGAAGACCCGGGCGGAGAACCAGGATCGCTTCCTGATGGAGGAGATCGACGTCATCGTCGCGACGATTGCCTTCGGTATGGGAATTGATAAGCCCGACGTCCGCTTCGTCATCCATTACGATATCCCGAAGAGCATCGAAGGCTACTATCAGGAAACCGGCCGGGCCGGACGCGACGGGCGGGAAGGTCGCTGCATTACCTATTATAGTTATAAGGACATCCGCAAACTCGAGAAGTTTATGCAGGGAAAGCCCATTTCCGAGCAGGAAATCGGGCGTCAGCTGCTGGCGGAAACGATGGCCTACGCCGAGACGAGCCAGTGCCGCAGAAGGCTGCTGCTCAACTACTTCGGCGAAGATTATACGGAGGATAACTGCGGCGCCTGCGACAACTGCCTGCATCCGAAGCCGCGTTTCGACGGGCAGAAGGAGATGCAGCTCGTGATCGAACTGATCGGGACCCTCCGCGAACATTTCAAGGCCGAGCACCTTGCGAACATCCTCGCCGGGGAGACGAATTCTCTCGTCAAATCCTACCGGCACGACAAGCATCCCCTTTTCGGCGCCGGCAAGGAACACAGCGTCAAATTCTGGATCACCGTCATCCATCAGGGCATTATCCTGCACCTGCTCGACAAGGAAATCGAAACCTACGGTCTGCTATCGGTATCGCCAGCCGGAATGGACTTTTTCGTCGATCCGCATCCGCTGATGCTCGTTGAGGACCGGCAGTTCTCCGAAGGCGGCGACGATGAGGATGACGACGACGAGATGAGCGCAGCGGCGGCCAAGGGCGGCGGTGGAGGCGACCAGCAGCTGCTGGCGATGCTGAAGGACCTGCGCCGCGATATGGCCCGCAAGCGCGGACTTCAGCCTTGGATCCTCTTCAGCGATCCGGCCCTGGAGGATATGTCCATCCTCTTCCCGATTACGATCGAAGAGCTGAAAAGCTGCCAGGGTGTCGGCGAAGGCAAGGCCCGCAAGTTCGGGCGCGAGTTCGTCGAACTGATTGACCGCTACGTCAAGGAGAACGATATCCTGCGGCCCGACGATTTCGTCGTCAAGACGATGGCCGGGCGTTCCGCGAACAAGGTCTATATCATCCAAAGCATCGACCGTCAGCTTTCCCTCGATGATATTGCAGCGGCGAAGGGATTGGAAATGACTGAGCTGCTCAGCGAAATCGAATCGATCGTCGCCTCCGGCACGGTCCTCAATATCAATTACTACATCGAGCAGAATATCGACGAAGACGTCGTGGAGGAAATCTACGACTGGTTCCGCAACGAGGCAACCTCCGATTCCCTGGCCGAGGCGATGGATGCCCTCAGCAGCGACTACGAAGAGATGGAGATCCGCCTCGTCCGGATCAAGTTCCTCTCCGAGGTCGCGAATTAAAAAAAACAGCCTGCAGAATCCTGCAGGCTGCTTTTTTGCTGTTCTTTCGGCGGAACTATTTTTCATCAATCAGATTGGGATCCGCGCAGTAGACGACACTGACGGAAGCAAGGTGGTTCATCAGCCGGCCGGCATTCTGGGAAACGGTTACGAGAGGGATGTTCACAGTCGGGTCTACACCGCTCAGGTTGGCATTAATGACACCCGACTGGTTGTTGGCGCAGATGACGGCGATGGCCCCGGCATCATAAGCGTTTTTGAGTTTAACGGCAAATGAGATGGAGCCCCTGTCCATAACGACAATCTTACCCATTACGTCCACCTTGTCAAAGTCTTCTTTCTCTCCAAAGTTGTTCATCCGGACGAAGGGAATGGTCTGCTCCAATCCGGAAAGGATGGCGTCTTCAAAGGTCGGAAGTCCATAATTGGCGCAGGTGTCGTGAATCGCATATAACTTGCCGCCGATATTAAGCGCCCAGGTATTCCAGTCCAGCGGCTGCGGGGAAGAAGCAGCCGTTAAGAATAACTCTGTTCCCGTCTCATAGCACCCGTATTCATCTGCCGTGTAGTGATCGGCAGGATATATATCCGGATAAAATGCCGAAAAATACATCCATTCCTCATAGTACTCCAGAGGATGGTATTCAAAAAATTCAGCGCTTGTCTCCGTTACGTTTCTTAAGACGTAAAAAACTTCCTGGTTGTCTGAAAACAGCTTAAAGGCGCCATTAGGCAATTGATACAGCATATACTGCCTGTCGAACTCGTCATCAGGGCCGATGACATCCCCACCGTCATAATTTTGCTGCGTGAAAAAGCGCTTCTCATACGAATAACCGACATCGATGATGTTTTCCCAACCGGAATACAGGGCAACCCACTGTTTTTCAACAGCGGCAAGAACCGATTTGTCGTACTTCAGCGGGAAATAGCCGGAGGCGGCGGCGTGGGTGCCGTCATCGATACCAACGGAGGCGCTGGCAGCCAGCTTACCTACGGCGAAATCTTCGCCCAGTTCGGATCCGTCCACCGTGAGGGTGAGGCGGCCGTCGGAACCGGCAATGCTCTTGACGGGAAGGCTGAGCCCCCCACCGACCTCCGCCTTGGTCCGGGTATAGACTACGTTCACTTTGAACAGGCTCGGGTCCATCTCGGCTAGGGTTTTTGAGGCCGATTCGGGCAGGACGTCGCAGCGGATGGTGAAATCGTTCAGCACGCACAGCACGCTGCCGTCTTCCAGGTCCGGAACGACCGAGAGGGCCTGAACGCCGTTGACGCCGCGGCTGAGCTGGAGTTTCGTATCGTCCTGGAGGGTGACATAGACATAGTTGTCATCCCATGTGACGGCTTTGAAGAAGGAATCTCCGTCCTCGCCGGTGGCTTTGTCTATGAGGCCCCAGGTCTCTCCATCGTCTATTGAAACATACCAGTAGCCGTCAATAATCGTCAGCTGCGGCGTGACGCCGTCCTGACCGGGAGTGCCGGGATCTCCGGGCTCACCCTTTTCGCCGTTGACGCGGATTTTGTTGCCGTCGCCATCCAGCAGCCATTCGCCGTCGAGGGTCCAGTAATAGACTTCGTCCGCGCCCTTCTTGACACCGATGGCGGGAGCGTAACCGTCTTTCCCGTCCTTGATGGTCGCGCTCGTGCCGTTGGAGAAGCGGATCTCATAGCCGTCCGTGAGTTTGTTGACGGCCGTCACGAACACGGCTTTGTCCAGTCCGGCGGTAAGGATCTGGAGGTCCTGAATGTTCTTGTTCGCGGTTTTTACCTGCTCTTCCAGCGCGCCGAGGCGGCCTTCCAGGTAGCTGACCTTCTCCTGCAGATCGGAGTCGTCATACTTCGCGCACGCGGCAGCCAAGCCCAACCCGAGCCCCGCCACCATCAAAAGATTGAATAATCGTTTCATCGTTATAGGGAGTATTATCATTGTCAACAAAAACAAAAGTAAGAATTCCGCTCCACTTTTCCAAAAAAGTAGCTACCCTACAAACCGCCGGTAGGGGTACAGGCGATGGACCCTTGCCGTCAAAAAAGGCCGTTTTCGCCGGTAGGGGTACAAGCGATGTACCCCCACCGGCACCCCGAAGGCCTTGCGTCTAGACTAGAGCGAAGCGAGGGCGCCATCAGGCGCCAGTGGCGGTAGGGACCGAGATTCCGCTGCGCTTCGCTTGCGCTATCTCGATAGTCTCCTTAATTAGGATCAAATCATTATTATACAGCCGTCGGTCTTGACAGACCTCTTGGCTCTTTTGGCCGTCAGGGACCTTCGAAGCAAGCTTCAAGGCCCCTGACAACCAAAACAGCCAACTGCTTGCGCAGTCGGCTGTAAATAATGATTTGCGGAGAGACCGAGATTCGAACTCGGGATACCCTTTTGGAGTATACACGCTTTCCAGGCGTGCCTCTTAAGCCACTCGAGCATCTCTCCAGTACTTAAACAAGCAGTCCCGCGGAAAACGGGACTGCAAAGGTAGAATCTTTTTCGGAAGTTTCCAAAAAAACTTTAAAAACGGTAGGACAGCCCCACGCTGAGCGAACCGGCGATGTCTTCGCCGATTACCAGGTAGGCCAGGTTGAGGCCAATGCCCTGATACTCAACCCCGGCACCGAGGCTCAGGAAAGAGGGGAGGGGCGCATCGTTCGTTCCGAAATGGTAGCCCGCACGGAGGAAAACCAGGCGGTTGTAGCTGTACTGCGCACCGACGGCCGCAGAAAACGCGCCTGAGAAGAAGTAGCCCGCATCGACGCAGGCCTTGACCGCGTGCACCTCAGCAAAAGTGAAGTCCCCGCAGAAGCCGGCCGTGGCGGAAGTCGGGATGTCAAAGCGGTTCCCGAGGCTGTCCTCGACGGAGGTGCCGAGATTGGAAAGCCCGGCGGAAGCCGTGAAGGCCCCGAAGCGGTAGAGCGCCGCGACATCGCCCGCAAAGGAGCTGTAGTCTTCCCCTTCCGCGACCGAGCTCTTCAGGAAGCGAAACGTTGCCCCGACGGAAAGGCCGTCCAGGATCGCGTAGCCCGCGCTCAGGCAGGCTTCCAGGTCGGAAGGCGTGAAACTGCCGGTCTTGACCCCGATCTCGTTCCGGATGTCGTAGGCCGTTCCGGGCAGGTAGCGAAGTCCCGCTCCAACGGCCAGGGAGCCGAAGTGCCCGGACAATGCCCCGCCGAAATGGCTGATCGGATCCCCGTCGGCTGAAGGCATCCAGCGCGTATAGGAAACGGCCGCCTCAGCGGTCTGGGCTCCGGAAAGGGGCAGCAGGGCTGCATTGCGGAAAGGCGCCCAGGCGGAGCGCTCCGTGTCGGCGAATCCGGCACTGCCGCTGCCGAGTACTGCCGGGTCAGGCGAAATCCGGGACCAGGGGAACATCAGTGAACCAGGTCCGTCCGCGGCAAAGGCCTTCGTTGCTCCCGAAAGGGCGAAAGCCAGAAAAAGGAAGGATAATGTTCTTCTCATCATAGCGGTTTCCCGTAAATGAGATGCAAAGATTGCAATAAAAAACAGAAATCACAAATGGTTGGGCGTTTCCTTAAATTGTTTTAACTTTGCATCCCTTTAAAAGGAAGGATCGTTATGAGAATACGCCATATCTCTTTTTTCGTAATGCTTTCGGCCCTCCTTCTGGGCGCCTGCACGGCCGTCGAGACGGAGAATCCCGAAATCCCGGCCTCCGACGGGGAAACCTCCCCGAAGCTGGATAACGGCGCTTTTGCCGGTGAAGCCATTGTCGAATTCGACGATGAGATGATCGCCCGGATCGAAGAAGACCTGGAACAGGGTCTGGTGGAGACCAAATCCGCCCCCCTGAATGAAGCCGTCCGCGAACTCGGCATCGTCTCCCTCGAGCGCGTATTCCCCGATGCCGGCCGCTTCGAGGCCCGCTCCCGCGCAATGGGTATGCACCGCTTTTATCACGTGCGCTACGAGCGGGAGATTCCCGTCACGAAGGCCGTCACAAGCCTGGCCGACCTGCCCGGCATCGTTTCCGCCGAGCCCGTCCGGCCGTTGGAGCGGCGGGCCATCTTCAATGACCCGTACCTTTCCAAGCAGTGGCACTACATCGATGCGCAGAACCACGCCGACATCAACGTCGAGGAGGTCTGGAAGAACTATACCACCGGCAGTGACCGCGTTGTCGTCTGCGTCGTCGATGAACCCGTGGACGCGACCCATCCCGACCTCGTCGACAACCTCTGGTACGATGACCAGGGCCATACCGGCTTCAACTTCGCCCGCGGCAGTTATGACCTTCGCATCCTGCCCGCCAACGGATCGGGCGATATGGGACACGGCACGCACGTGGGCGGCACCATTGCGGCCGTCAACAACAACGGTATCGGCCTCTGCGGCATCGCGGGCGGTGATCACGCCAAGGGCGTTCCCGGCGTTCGCCTGCAGTCCTCCGCCATTTTCTCCGGAACGGAGATGGCCAGCGAGAACGGCGCCGCCAACGCCATCAAATGGGGCGCGGATCACGGCGCCGTCATCTCACAGAACAGCTGGGGCTATTCGCCCGATATGAACGGCGACGGCCGTGTTTCGGACTCCGAGCTTGCCCAGTATAAGCAATGGACGATCTCCAGCGTGATGAGCAAGGCCGTCGATTACTTTATCCGTTACGCCGGCTGCGACGAAAGCGGCGAGCAGCTGCCGGATTCTCCGATGAAGGGCGGTCTGGTCTTCTTCTCTGCGGGTAACTCCAACGTCGATTACGACGTCTTCGGGGCGTACGATCCCGTCATCGCTGTCGGTGCCACCAACGAAGCCGGCGGCAAGGCCAGCTACTCCTGCTACGGCGACTGGGTTGACATCGCGGCGCCCGCCGGCGAAGGAACGCGGGAGTCCAACTCCGTCTGGAGCACCCTCCCGGAACGCGTCGCCGACGGCTACGGCCGGGTCGTTTCGACCAACTACTATGGCGGTTCGGGCTGGTCCGGCACGTCGATGGCCTGTCCGCACGCTTCCGGTGTCGCGGCCCTGATCGTATCCTATTTCGGCAAGCAGGGCTTTACCGCCAAGGATGCGCGCAACATCCTGATCGGCGGCTGCGGCGATCCGATCGGCGGCAACCGTCCGATCGGCCGGAAACTCGACGCCCTCGGCGCCTTTGAATGGGCTTTCGAGCACGGCTACACCTCGGGTCTCGTGCCCACGGAACCGCTCCCGCCGGTGATCGAGATGTCCACCGTCCCGGTCGAGGTCCACGTCGGCGACACCCTGGAGATTCCCGTCACCATCTCGGATCCCAACCTCGACAAGTTCACGGTCCGCTTTACCCCCGGGAGCGCCGCGGCGACCCTGACGGGCGGAACGGACGGGGCCTATATCCTGAAAATCGACGCCTCTGCGGCTGCGGAAGGTACCTATACCGCTACGATCCGGGCGACCGACAGCGGCGGTCTTTCGACCGAAGCTTCGCTGACCTACACCCTCTTCGCGAAGTATTCCCCCGTTCTCCAGCTGGAAAGCAAGGAAACGACCCTCCGGCAGTACGAGGTGGCCGTCATCGCCGGCAGCGCCTCCGATCCGAACGGGGAGGTCCTGACCCTCTCGCTGGAGTTGGACGCCCAGGCCGTTACGCTGGCAACGGGTGCTGAGGGCGCGTTCACGCTCACCATCCGGGGCGACGGCGCAGCGCCCGGTACGCACACGGGCCGCGTCGTGGCGACCAATGAGTCCGGCCTTTCCGCCAGTGCAGTCTTCGCCTACACCATCCTGGAGAACCACGCGCCTACCGTCGAAATCGATGCAACGAGCTTTACGCTCAAGGCCTACGAGAGCGCGGAAGCGAACATCGTCGTCCAGGATATCGACGATGACCTGAAAGAAGTCCAGCTCGAGCCCGGCTCTCCCGCCGCCGTCTTCACCAAAAAAGGCCCGGGAAACTACCATCTGGCCATCACGGCCTCTCAGGCGAACCCCGGTACCTATGCCGCGCACATCATTGCGACCGACCTCGGCGGGCTGACCGTTGACGGCGTCATTACCTATACCATCCTTGAAAACCACGCGCCCGTTATCACGCGCGAACTCGGTAACTGCTACTTCGAGGGGAAGAAAACCGATACCCACGTCGATGTCGATCCGATCTTTACGGATCCGGACGGCGATGCGCTGAGCTATTCGATCGAGGTGGGGGATGCCCACGTCTGCAAGGGCAGCGTCGCCGGCAGTATCGTCAGTCTCAAGCCGGTCGGATACGGCTATACGACGGCCGTCATCCAGGCGACCGACCTTCTCGGCCGCTCCGCCAGCCTGGAGGTGGGGATTTACGTCCGCAATCCCGAACAGCGGGATGTCGCGACCTGGCCGAACCCGATGACCGACCAGCTCAATTTCCGGATCGACCAGCTGCAGGCTGACCTGAGCGTCCGGCTGCTCTCTTCGAGCGGCGCGCAGGTTTACAACGAGACCATCCCGGGGGCTTCCTGCTTCGCTCCGATCACGATCGATGTGAGTCATCTTGCGCCCGGCAGCTATCGTTTCCAGCTCAGCTACGACGGCAGTTCGACTACCCAAACGGTTGTAAAGCGCTGATCCTTACTTCTCTATGTGGATTGTCCTGGTCATCGGATCGGCCTTCTTCCTGGGCCTGTACGACGTCGCGAAGAAGCATTCGCTCGCGCGCAATGACGCGCTGACGGTGCTGCTCGTTGCTACGGCGCTCTCCACGCTGCTGGTCAGTCCCTGGCTCATCCTCGAGCCCGGATCCCCGGAGGGACACCTCGCCCTGCTGTGTAAGGCCTTCCTGGTGACGGCCTCCTGGATCAGCGGAATGCTGGCCCTCGGGCGGCTCCCGATCACGCTCGTGAGTACCTTCAAGGCCTCCCGCCCGGTGTTGGTGCTCATTTTCTCCATCCTTTTGTACGGGGAACAGCTCAACGGCTGGCAGTGGGGCGGAACGGCCCTGACCTTGCTCGCGATCTTCCTGCTGAGCCTGACCGGCCGGGCCGACGGCATCCGGTTTACCCGCGACCGGGGCGTTTTCTACCTTCTGCTGTCGGTGCTGACCGGCGTCGCGAGCGCCCTCTACGACAAGCACATCCTGCAAGGATGGCAGATGGCTCCGATGTTCGTCCAGAGCTGGACCAACCTCTACATTACCGTCCTGCTTGCCGTCGCCTACCTGATCTGGCGCCGGGTCCGTCCCCGGGACATCCGACCGCTTCGTGCCGACTGGACCCTGCCCCTGATCGCCGTCCTGATTACGCTGGCCGACGCCCTCTACTTTTTCGCCGTCCACAGCGACGGAGCCCTGATTTCAGTCATCTCGATGGTGCGCCGCTGCTCGATTATCGTGAGCTTCATCGTCGGTGCCGCCTTCTTCCGCGAAAAACGGATGCTGAAAAAGTCCGTCGTGCTTTTTGTGATGCTCGTCGCGATGGTATTGATTTTCGTCGGAAGCCGTTAGAATCGGATAGCATCTTTTCCCTTTTTTCTCTATATTTGTGAAATCACTAACCGCATTTCATAAATGAATCTTCGCATTTCTTTACAGTACCATACCGCCTGGGGCGAAAGCCTCGCCCTCAAGGCCGGAAAGAAAGTGTATCCGATGGAGTTTGGCTATGGCGGTCTCTGGCAGTTGAACCTGCCCGGATCCGCCTTGAAGGACGGCGATTCTTATTGTTTCCAGGTCCTTCGCGGGGAGAGCCTCGTCCGCGAGGAGTGGCGGGAGCACCGCTTCCATCTGCCGTCCCCGGCGCCGAAGACCCTGATTCTGCGCGAGCGCTGGAACGAGCGTCCCGCGAACGCCGCCTTTTACAGCAGCGCCTTTACGGACGTGATTTTCCGTCGCGAGAAAGCGGCGGCGAAGGCTAAGGCCGTAGCAGGGGCTAATCTGACCATCCGCATCCCGGCGCCCGAGGTCCGTCCGGACCAGGCCGTTGGCCTTGTCGGCAGCGGTCGTTCGCTCGGTGATTGGGGCAAGGTGAAGCTCCTCAGCGACAGCGAGTTCCCTTACTGGAGCATCGCCCTGAAGGTAGCTGAACCCTTCGCCTTCAAGTTTGTTATCGTGAATAAGAAAAGCGGCGAAATCGAGATGTGGGAAAACGGCTCGAACCACTTCTTCGCCGAAGTGCCGGGCGAGGGGAGTTATCTCCAGCTCGGCGACCTCGTCCCCGTCTTCCCGACCGTCCCGTGGCGCGGCGCCGGCGTAGCCGTCCCGGTCTTTTCGCTACGGAGCGACGAAGGCTATGGCGTCGGAGAATTCAATGATATCAAAGCCCTCGTGGACTGGGCCGAGAAGACGCATCAGAACGTGATCCAGCTGCTTCCGGTCAACGATACCACGATGACCCATACCTGGCAGGATTCCTATCCCTACAATGCGGTTTCCTCTTTCGCCCTGCATCCGCAGTTCTTGAATCTGCAGGAAATCGGCATCAAGGCCGACGCCGCCTTCAAGGCCCGTCGTGCCGAGTTGAACGCCCTGCCGAAGATCGACTACGAGGCCGTTAACAATGAGAAACTCGCTTATGCGCGCAAGGCCTTTGCGAAGGTCGGTCCCGCCGATCTCGCCAAGGCTGAGTACAAGGCCTTCGTCGAAGAAGACAAGATCTGGCTGCTGCCCTATGCCGCCTTCTGCGTGCTGCGCGACCAGAACGGCACGGCCGACTTCTCGAAGTGGGGTGCGATGGCGAAGTTCAGCGAAAAGCGCCTGAAGGAATTCATCGCCGCGAACGCCGAGGCCGTCGATTTCTACTGCTGGCTGCAATACCGGCTCGACCGGCAGCTCAAGGATGCCGTCGCCTATGCGCACGCCCACAATGTCGCGTTGAAGGGTGACCTCCCGATCGGTGTCAGCCGCACCAGCGCCGACGCCTGGACCTTCCCGGAGCTCTTCCACCTCGATTCGCAGGCCGGTGCACCGCCGGATGCCTTCTCCGTGAACGGACAGAACTGGGGCTTCCCGACCTACAACTGGGAGAAGATGGAGGAGACGGGCTTCGCCTGGTGGAAGGCCCGTCTGCGCAAGATGAATGCTTATTTCGATGCCTTCCGTATCGACCATATTCTCGGCTTCTTCCGCATCTGGGAGATTCCGCTTCACGCCGTCCACGGCCTGCTCGGTTACTTCAATCCGGCCCTGCCTTTCACGGAGGAGGAGCTGCGGTACCGCGGATTCGACCTGCGAAGCGGCGCTTTCGTCACCCCGCTGATCACCGACTGGGTGCTCGGCGAGATCTTCGGCGACCTGGCCGACGAGGTGCGCAGCCAATACATCGTCGACGGCCACCTGGCCCCTGCGGTTGCGACCCAGCGCAAGGTGATCGAAAAGTTCACCGGCGACGACGACAAGTCCAAGCGCCTGCGGGACGGCTTCCTCGGCCTGCTCGAGGATGTGCTCTTCATCGAAGATCCGCGCAAGAAGGGCTGCTACCATCCCCGCATCTCCGCACAGTTCACCCTGACTTTCCGCACCCTGGACGACGGGCAGAAAGCCGCTTTCAACTCGCTCTACAACGAGTTCTTCTATCGTCGGCACAACGAATTCTGGAAGGAATCCGCCTATCGGAAACTGCCATCCCTGCTCCGCTCGACAGGTATGCTCGCCTGCGGTGAGGACCTCGGTATGATCCCGGCCTGCGTACCGGATACGATGGCGGACCTGAACATCCTCTCGCTTGAAATCCAGCGGATGCCGAAAGCCGTTACCGAGTCCTTCGGCAATCCGGCGCATTATCCTTACTGGTGCGTATGCGCAACGGGTACCCACGACACCTCGCCGCTTCGCGCCTGGTGGGAGGAAGACCGGCAGCAGACGCAGCTCTTCTACAATATGATGATGGGCCAGCAAGGTCCCGCGCCGTACTTCTGCGAGCCGTGGGTGGCTGAGCGGATCGTTCGCGACCACCTCGCCTCCGGAGCAATGCTCGCCATTCTTCCGCTGCAGGATTACCTCGCGACCGACGGGGAGATCCGCTATGGCGGCAATCCGTCCGACGAACGGATCAACGTTCCGGCGATTCCGCGCTACTACTGGCGCTACCGGATGCACCTGAGCCTCGCTGAACTCATCGCGAGCGACAAGTTCAACGCTTCCCTGCGGGATATGGTAAACGGAACGGGTAGAGGCGTTTAGCGCTCCATCCAACTGATAAATGCGTCGGCGCGTGCACGGGAGACCGTAAGGTCCGTGAGCGCGTCGATGCCTTTTTTCAGCGTGATGCGGTAGCGGCCGCCGAGGAGCTTGCCCATCCGTTCAATGGCCTGCTCGTTGATGATGCAGGAGCGGGAGATGCGGAAGAAATCCCGACCGTCGATGCGGCTCTCGAGCGTGTCGAGGGAATCGTCCAGCACGTAGCTCTTGCCGGAGAAGGTCACGAGGTAGGAGTTCTTCGCTTCCGAATAGAAATAGGCGATGTCGCGGACCTCGACGGGCACGATCTGGTCGTTGAGGCGGATCAGGAAGCGCTCGCGAAGGATCGGGGCCGGAATCGGAGCCGGGGCCTCGTTGTGGGAAATGCGCTCTTTGACGCGTCCGACGGCCCGGACGAGTTCCTCCGGATCGATGGGTTTCAGCAGGTAGTCGACCGCATTGGCGGCGAAGGCCTGGACGGCGTACTGGCTGTAGGCCGTGGTCATAATGACGTGGATCCCGCTCAGGTCAACCATTTTGAAAATATCGAAACTGCTGCCGTCCGACAGCTCCACGTCCATAAAGATGAGATTGGGGGCGTCAGCACCGATATGGTCGTTCAAATAGCTGACGGCTTCCTGCACGGATCCCGTTTCCGCGACAATGCGGATTTCCGGGAACATACGGGTCAGCGTGTCGTTGAGATTCTTGCGCGCAATCGGTTCGTCTTCAATGAGGAATACCTTGATTTCCATCGTCTTTCGTGTTATTTGATAAGGGGAACGCGGACCGTGAAGGACTCTTCGTCCTGAAGGATCTGGATGTCGCGTTCCGACAGGTCTTTGTATCGGGACTGGATATAGTGGATGCCGACGCCGGTTGAGGCGGGCGGACTGGTTCTGGGACGGACGTTGTTGCGGACGATGAACCAGCCTTCTTCCGAGGTGACGGTGATTCGGAGGGGATGCTCCGGGGAGAAAGCATTGTGTTTGACGGCGTTCTCGAGCAGGATCTGGATCGAGCAGGGAACGATTTTGGTGTTGAGTTCTTCGTCCCGGACGGTGACGCTGGTTTCGATGGCGCCGGGGAAACGGACGCGCATCAGGTTCATATAGTTTTTCGCAAACTGACCTTCGTCGGAAAGGGGAACCAGCGCTTCCCCTTCGTGGACGGTCATATAGCGGTAGAGGGCCGCCAGCCGGTGCAGGTAGTTCTTCGCCGCTTCGTTTTCCGGCGGGATGAGGCCGTCGAGATTGTTCAGGGAGTTAAAAAGGAAATGCGGGTTGACGAGGTTTTTCAGCGTGGCGTAACGCATATCCGCCATTCGACTCTTTTCGCGGGCGTTCATCGCCGCGCCGTATAGGATGGCGGAAAAGACCATTACGAGCAGGAAGGCCAGTAGCTCCGTCAGGATGACGGGATTGGTTACGATCGCGCGGATGTAGAAGCCCTGCGAAATCAGGTTCATCGACATCCGGAGGAGGAAAACGCCCGCGATGGCGAGAATCAGCAGCCCGATGCGGGCATTGCGGTGTCCCGCCTTGCGCCGGCTGTGGGGCGAAAGGACGGTGGCGCGTTCAAGAATCCAGCCGATGACCTCCGTGGTGACCAGGGTCGAGACCGTATGCGAAATCCAGTCCCATTCCGCCGGGATGACCCGGTCGAGGCAGAGGGCCCCGAGGGTGCCGAGCAGGAAACCGCCGAGATTGACCAGGATGATGGCGAGGGCGGTAAATTCGACCTGCACCTGACGCCGCGTACAGATCATCACGGTCATCACCATCGTCAGCAGGGTCAGCAGCGTCGTGTCGGGCAAACCGAACAACGCGCACGCGGTGCAGACGATCGCGTGCGCCAGGGCAAAAAGGTGAATGATGTATGCAACGCGGGGCTGTTTCATTGCCGCCAGTTGGGGTTTCTGCGCAAATGGTTCTAAAAACTACGCGAATTTACACTTTTGCGGCAAAATATGCAAAAAAATCTACCGCTCGTCGCGAAATACCCGCCCTTTGTCAGCGGATTCCGCCCCCGACTGTTACGGTGAGCCTAAAGATTTATAATCTTTACTATCTTTGTTTGCTTAACCACTGATTATAACACACAATATGCAGAAGAGAACCTTGTCCTTTTGGGATATGTTCAATCTGAGCTTCGGTTTCTTCGGAGTACAGACTGCCTATGCCCTGCAAAACAATTCCAACAGTCGTATTTTTGCGTCACTGGGCGCTGACCCTCACGATCTGAGCCTGTTCTGGATACTCCCTCCGCTTATGGGTCTGATTGTCCAGCCCATCATCGGATCGATGAGTGACAAAACCTGGAATCGCTTCGGTCGCCGAATCCCTTACCTCCTTTTCGGCGCAGTCATAGCGGTGATCGTGATGTTCCTCTTCCCCTTCGCTGGTCATCTCGGCCTTCAGAGCGTTGCCGCTGCGCTGGCTCTCGGTGCGGTGTGTCTGATGTTCCTCGACACGTCGCTGAATATCGCCATGCAGCCTTTCAAGATGATGGTGGGAGATATGGTGACAGAGAAGCAGAAAACGAAAGCCTATTCCATCCAGAGCCTTCTTTGCAATGCGGGCAATCTTGTTGGATACCTGTTCCCTTTCTTCCTCGCATTCCTCGGTATCAGCAATGTTGCCGGTGATGGTGAGGTCGCCTGGAATGTTATTCTCTCTTTCTGGATCTGCGCCGGAATTCTGATCGCCTGTGTAATCTATACGGTATTGAAGGTGAAGGAAATGCCTCCCAAAGAGTATGCGGAATTCCACGGCTTCGATCCTGCACAGCAGGAGAAGAAAAAGGAGAATATGTTCAAGCTCCTTCCCAAGGCTCCCAAGACGTTCTGGACCGTCGGTCTCGTCCAGTTCTTCTGCTGGTCCGCATTCCTGTATATGTGGAATTACAGCACGGGCGCTGTTGCCAATCTCGTATGGGGTGTGGATACAACCGTAGAGGGTTATACCAAGACGGCGGAATTCGGCGATGCCGGTGACTGGGTAGGCATTCTCTTCGCCGCACAGGCTGTCGGAGCTATCCTCTGGGCCCTCGTTCTTCCCAAGTTTAAGAAAATCCAGGTGGGTTATGTAATCAGCCTTCTTATCGGAGCCGTCGGTTTTGGGTCGATTATGTTCCTCCACAACAAGTGGGCGCTGATTGCTTCTTATACACTGATTGGCGTTCCGTGGGCCGCGATGCTTGCGTATCCCTTCACGCTTCTCACGAATGCTTTGGAAGGCAATCCCCATCTGGGGACCTATATGGGACTGTTCAACGGGACCATCTGCTTGCCTCAGATTGTTGCCGCCGCCCTCGGTGGCGTGGTCCTCGGCTTGGTTGGAGATGCTCAGCCCCATATGCTGATGGTTTCTGCTATCCTGCTTATAATCGGAGCCTGCTGCGTTCCGCTTATCAAGACAAAATCTACCAAATAATTCATAACTAACAACAATCAACTACACTCAATGAAAAGGATTATTACCGCAATGGCCGTCGTGCTCGCCTGCAGCATTTTCGGTCAGACCGTATTCGCCCAGGGCGGATATCAGGTCAAGGGAGTCGTAGTCGACGATCTCGGTCCGGTTATCGGCGCCACCGTCCTCGAACAGGGGACCTCTAATGGTGTCTCGACCGGCCTGGACGGCGACTATGTCCTTACCGTTTCGGGTCCGAACGCAGTCGTGGAGATCACCTGTATGGGTTACACCACACAGACCTTCGCTGCGAACGCCGTTCCGGCCACCGTTACCCTCCGCGAAGACACCCTCTTCCTGGATGACGTCGTCGTGATCGGTTACGGTACCGTCAAGAAAAGCGACCTCACGGGTTCCGTCGCGACGGTCAAGGCTGATGAAGTCAACAAGGGTGTCGTCACGACCCCGGCCGACCTTCTCCGTGGCAAGAGCGCGGGTGTCGTCGTTACCTCGGGTTCCGGTATGCCGGGCGCCGGCGCAACGGTCCGTATCCGTGGCGGCGCTTCCCTGAACGCTTCCAACGACCCGCTCTACATCATCGACGGTCTGCCCGTTTCCAATGACGGCATCTCCGGTATGAGCGACCCGCTGTCCTCCATCAACCCGGAAGACATCGAGAGCTTCACCGTTCTCAAGGACGCCTCCGCAACCGCTATCTACGGTTCCCGTGCTTCCAACGGTGTTATCGTCATCACGACCAAGAAGGGCGCCAAGGGTGGCCACTCCGCCATTCCGCGCATCGCTGTCGACCTGACGACCTCGCTCAATACCATCGCCAAGTACCAGGATGTTCTCACCGGTGACCAGATGCGCGAACTCATCGCCCAGCGCGTAGCGGACGGCAAGATCGCCGCTGCTGCTCTCGATGCCCTCGGCACCGCGAACACCGACTGGCAGAAGGAAATCTACCGCGCTGCCCCGACCGTGGATGCCAACGTGTCCGCCAACGGCAACGCCATCATCGGTGAGCATATCACCCTCCCGTACCGCGTTTCTGTCGGTTTCACGACCCAGAACGGTACCCTTAAGGGCTCCAAGATGAACCGTGGAACTGCTGCCCTCAGCGTCTCCCCGACCTTCTTCGACAAGCACCTGAGCGTCAACCTCAACGGCAAGTACACCTTCGCGCAGAACTGGTACGCCAACCAGGGCGCCATCGGTGAGGCCCTCCGTTATGACCCGACCCAGCCGATCTACGCTACGGATGAAGAAGGCGGCCTCAACGGCTACCGCATCTGGCGTATGAGCAATGGCGACGTCAACACGATGGCTACCTCCAACCCGGTTGCTACCCTCAACGAGAAGGAAGACTGGGCCACCGCCAACCGTTTCATCGGCAACGCGCAGTTCGACTATAAGATCCACGGTTTCGAGGATCTCCGCCTCAACCTCAACCTCGGTATCGACTGGGCAAAGAGCTCCGGTGAGACCGAAGTAGCCCAGGGTTCCGAGCAGTCTTATCACAGCACCTCGCAGAGCGGTAGCGGTTCCCATACCGACTACAACTATGGCCGTCAGGACACCACCCTCGAGTTCTATGCCGACTACAACAAGAGCTTCGGCAAGCACTTCGTCGATGTGATGGCCGGTTATTCCTGGCAGCGCTTCTACAGCGACAGCGACTCCTTCTCCTACAAGCTCAGCGATCCGACCTATGTCCTCGGTGACTCCGTCGGCAAGGGCGAGTACTTCCTGATCTCCTTCTTCGGCCGCGCCAACTACAGCTTCGGCGATCGCTATATGATCACCGCCACGGTCCGTCGCGACGGTACTTCCCGCTTCCAGAACCACAAGTGGGGTCTCTTCCCGTCCGTGGCTCTCGGCTGGAACATCAAGAATGAGAGCTTTATGAAGAGCGTTGACCTGCTTTCCACCTTGAAGCTCCGTGCTTCCTGGGGTATGACCGGTCAGCAGAGCGTCGGTGGTTACTATGACACCTTCGCCACCTTCTACACGAACCAGATCGGTTCCTACTATCAGTTCGACGGTGCGACCATCATCCCGATGACGGCACTCGGTTACAATGCCGACCTCAAGTGGGAGACCACCACGACCTACAACGTCGGTATCGACTTCGGTTTCTGGAACGACCGTCTGACCGGTAACGTCGATGTGTACAAGCGCGATACCAAGGACCTGCTCTCCTATGTCCAGGTCGCTGCGCTGTCCAACCTGACGAACTACCTCAACACGAACATCGCTTCGATGACCAATACCGGTGTCGAGGTCGAACTCAACGGCGTTCTCATCGAGAAGCGCGATATGAGCTGGACCGCCGGTATCAATGCGGCTTGGAACAAGAATGAGATCACCAAGCTGAACGCCTCCTCCGAAAACAAGGCTGGCGTCCGCACGGGCGGCATCTCCGGCGGTACCGACAACTGGGTCCAGTACCACGACGTCGGTCACCCGATGAGCTCCTTCTATGTGTACCAGCAGGTCTATGACAAGGACGGCAATCCGGTCTTCGGTCAGTATGTCGACCGCAACAACGACGGTGTCGTCAATGAGTCCGACCGCTACTTCTTCCACAAGCCTTGGGCTGACGTGACGCTCGGTTTCAACACCAGCTTCAGCTACAAGAACTGGACGGCCGCCCTTTCGGCACACGCCTCCCTCGGCAACTGGGTCTACAACAACGTCGCTTCCAACAGCGAAATGTTCAAGGACCTCTGGGTTAACAACTTCGTCTCCAACCGTCTGACCTCCGCCCTCGATTCCAACTTCGATGACGCGATGTACATCTCCGACTACTATGTCGAGAACGGTTCCTTCCTCAAACTGGACAACTTCACCGTAGGTTACACCTTCCCGGAACTCTTCCACCTCGTGGGCGACCGTCCTGCCTCGCTGAACATCTTCGGTACGGTCCAGAATATCTGCACGATCACTGGTTACAAGGGTATCGACCCCGAAGTCTTCGGCGGTATCGACGGTACGGTCTATCCGCGTCCGCGTACCTTCGTCATCGGTGCGAAACTTAACTTCTAAAAGGAGGATACGAATATGAAAACTGTAAAATATATCCTTTCTTCCCTCGCCATCGCGGCTGTGATGTCCTCCTGCGTCAAGGACCTCGAGGTCACCCCGATCGATCCGAATATGAACACCGCCGACAAGGCCCTGACCAGCGAAGCTGATTTCGAGGCCCTCCTTGCCGGTATCTATACGGGTTACGCTACCTCCGGTTTCCACGGTCCGAACGGTGATCCTTCCATTTCCGGTCTGGACGGTGGTATGAGCCAGTATTTCCGTGGTCTGTTCCACCTCTGCGAACTCTCCACCGACGTATATATCTGCGGATGGAACGATGAAGGTGTTCCGGATGTCTGCAAAATGCAGTGGGATCCTTCCACGGGTCTGATCTACTCGATCTACTCCCGTATGTTCTTCCAGATTGCGCATTGCAACGAGTTCATCCGTGAGGCCAACGCCACCTCCGTCAACCTTCCCAAGAAGGCTGAGTGGATTGCCGAGGCCCGCGCCCTCCGTGCGATGAGCTACTATCACGCCATTGACAACTTCGGCAACGTCCCGTTCGCTGACGAGACTTCCGTCGTGGGCCAGATTCCCAAGCGCATCACCCGCGCTGACCTCTACAACTGGCTCGAGACCGAACTCACCGACATCATCGACAACTCCGCTCTTGCCGCTCCGCGTACCGCTATCTACGGTCACATCGACAAGGGTGCTGTCAAGATGGTCCTCGCCAAGCTCTACCTCAATGCCGAGGTGTACACGGGCACGGCCCAGTGGGAGAAGTGCGCCGGCGTCATCAAGGACCTGATGGATGACGGTTACAGTCTGCATACCACGAGCGCCGGTGTGTACAACGCCTACCAGGAGCTCTTCCTTGCTGACAACGACAAGATCAACGATGAGATTATCTTCGCCGTCGAGCAGGATGGTGACGACACGCAGTCCTACGGTGTGACGAACTACCTCGTCTTCGCCTTCACGGGCGGTAGCATGGTGGCCGCTGACCTCGGTATTTCCTCCGGTTGGGCCGGTTGCCGTACCACGCCGGAATTCTACCACAAGTTCACCGCCGGCGACAAGCGCGCCCTCTTCTGGACGGACGGCCAGACCGAAGATGCTACCGAATTCGGTGAATTCACCAACGGTTACGGCTTCCAGAAATACCGCAATATGAACTCGGACGGCACTCCGGGCAAGGCTGAAGGTTTCGTGGACATCGACTTCCCGGTGTTCCGCTATGCCGACGTCCTCCTGATGGCTGCCGAGTGCTCCCTGCACAGCACGTCCATTACCGCTGCTGAGGGTCTTAACGCCCTCAACCAGGTCCGCGCCCGTGCCGGTCTCGCCGATGCTGGTTCCATCGATGCCCAGTCGGTTCTCGATGAGCGCGCCCGCGAGCTCTACCTCGAGCTCTGGCGCCGTCAGGACCTCGTTCGTGCCGGTCAGTTCACGACGGACAAGTACATCTGGCAGTGGAAGGGTGGTGTCCACGACGGTCGCGCCGTTGAGGATTACAAGAACCTCTTCCCGATTCCGAACTCTGATATGATGGTCAACCCGAACCTCGAGCAGAACAAGGGTTATTAATAGCAATTAGCAATGAAGAAGATTCTTTCAATCATAGCTGCAGGTGCGCTGGCAGTGCTGGCCGTATCCTGTACCAAGGATGACAAGGCGACGTTCAGTCCTTCCGACGTGACCGCCCCTGTGCTGGGCACCTTCACGGTGGCTGACAATGTCGTTGTCAACTATACGCCGGCCGTCTTCTCCCTGGATTTCAACACGGAGATGCCGACCTATCATACGCTCGGCCTGGTCTCTGTCAACGGTGAGGCTTGCAATGTGACCCTTTCCGCTGCCAAGGACAGTGGCACGAGCCTTACCCTCAAGGGCAAGGCGATGACGGAGGCGCTCAGCCTTCGTGGCTTTTCCATCGGTGATGCCGTGACCGTGGACGTCGTCGTCCGCGCTTCCATCCAGGATCCGTCCAAGGGTGTGACGAACGGTTACGTCGATTCCGAGGAAAAGGCTTCCTTCGCCTGGACCCTCTCCGAGGATAAGCCGGGCGGCGATCCGTACGAAGGCTGGGAGCCCAGTACCTGGGGCGTCACCGGTTCCATCGCTTCTGCCGGTCTCAACTGGGACAAGGATATCGCGATGGTGACCGACGGTACCTGGCACGTGGCCAGAGGCGTGGTCCTCACCCCGAGCGACCAGTTCAAGTTCCGCAAGGACGCTGCCTGGACGGATAACTTCGGTGCCGGTCCTGACATTACCGAGGAGCCGTATGCGGTTACCCTGGACGTCGAACTCCCTGCCGGTGCGGGTGGTAAGAACCTGACCGTTGCCGAAGAGGGTACGTACGACCTGTTCATCAACCCGGATGCGAAGATTTACAAGGTGATCGTCACCGGTAGCAACGTTCCGCAGGATCCGTATGCCGACTTTACCGAGAACAGCCCGTGGAGCGTTATCGGCTCCATCGCCTCTACCGGCAACAGCTGGAATGCAGACTCCGCGATGGTTACCGACGGTACCTGGCACGTCTGCCGCAACCTCGAGCTGGCCACCTCCGACCAGTTCAAGTTCCGTAAGGACGCTGACTGGGGTACCAACTTCGGTGCCGGTCCGGAGATTACCGAGGAACCGTATGTGGTCACCCTGGGCGTGGAACTGCCTGCCGGCCCCGGCGGAAAGAACTTCGCCGTCCCTGAGGATGGAACCTATGACCTCCTCCTCAAGCCGGATGCAGCGGTTTACAAGATTATCCTCTCCGGTGAAGATCCGCAGCTCTAGTCGCTGACCGTTCTTTAACCGAATTTTTCATCGGCTCCCGCTTCGGCAGGAGCCGATTTTTTCGTATATTTGCCCTATGCGAAAACTATTCATCCTAATGGCAGTCACACTTCTGGCGGGCACCGTGGCCCGCGGACAGAAAATCGAGCGGGTAGAGCCGCTTTCCTGGTGGGTCGGTATGCCGATGCCGCTTCAACTGATGGTGCAGGGGCCCGGTATCGGGGACTTTGACGCCGTTTCCGTTGTGGAGCCTGGCGTCAGCGTTACCGCCGTCACGAAAGGGGAGAGCCCGAACTACCTCTTCGTGGATCTCGACATCGCCCCGGACGCTGCCCCCGGGAATTATACCTTATTATTTAATAAAGGGAAAAAGAAGCTGAGCCTGCCCTACGAGATCGCCGCCCGCGGCGAAGGGTTCCGGGGCGAAAGCTTCGGGACGCAGGATCTGATCTATCTCATTGTCCCCGACCGCTTTGCCAATGGCAATCCCGCGAATGACGCGACCCCGCAGACGCGGGAGGGTGTCAACCGCGCGAAGGACAATGCCCGTCACGGCGGCGACATCCAGGGCATCATCCAGCACCTGGATTACATCGCCGACCTCGGCGCGACGGCGATCTGGTCCACGCCGCTGCTGGAGGACAACGACCCCCGCGGTTCCTATCACGGCTATGCCTGCACGGATTATTACCATATTGATTCCCGCTTCGGCACGAACGCCCTCTACCGCGATTTCGTCCGCGAGGCGCACGACAAGGGCCTCAAGGTCCTGATGGACGTCGTGACGAACCATTGCAGCAGCTCCCACTGGTGGATGAAGGATCTGCCTTTCGCGGATTGGGTGCACCGCAAGGATACGCTCGAGATCACCAATCACGCGATGTCGGTCGCGATGGATCCGAACGCCTCGCAGGAGGACCGCCGGCGGATGGAGGAAGGCTGGTTTGTCCCCTCGATGGCGGATATGAACCTTGATAACCCATTTGTGCTGAGATACTTCCAACAGTGGGCCCTCTGGTGGATCGAATATGCGGGCCTCGACGGCTTCCGAGTCGATACCTGGCCGTACAACGAGAAAGAGGCGATGGCCGCCTGGGCGAAAGCCGTGACCGACGCCTATCCGGGCTTCAACATCGTCGGCGAGATCTGGAACCTGCACACCGATATGGTGGCCTACTGGCAGAAGGATCATCCGAACCGCGACGGTTTCAATTCGCAGCTGCCGACGGTGATGGATTTCCCGCTGATGACGGCGATGGTCGAGGCCCTGTCGGCCCCGGGGGAGGGCCGCGCCCGGAAAAACGGCGACATCGGAGCGGTCTATGAGGCCCTGTCGCACGACTTTAACTATCAGGATCTTTCGCATCTGATGATCTTCCTGGCGAACCACGATGCGGCGCGCGTCGGCGACGTTTTCGGGGAGAAGCCGGAGAAGATGAAGCTCGGTCTGGCGATGCTTGCGACCCTTCGCGGCATCCCGCAGCTGTTCTACGGCGACGAGATGATGTTCGCTACGGGAAATCCGCGCCGCGAAGACGGACGCCTGCGGATGGACTTCCCGGGCGGGTGGCCGGGCGACAAGCGCAATCTCTTCACGGCGGATGGCCGGAAGGCGGATCCAGTGAAGGAAGACCTGTTCAACTACGCCCGGACCCTGTTCCGCTGGCGTAAGGGGAAGGCGGTCATCCATAACGGGAAGACCCTTCATTTCCTGCCGGAGAACAATACCTACGCGTATTTCCGTTACGACGAAAAAGAGGTGGTGCTGGTCTTTCTGAACAATTCGTCGGAGGAGGCCCATCTGCCCTGGACGCGCTGCAGCGAGATCACGGCGGGGCTCAGCACCGGCCGCAATGTGCTGACCGGCGAATGCCTGATGCCTTCCGATGAGACCGTCGTCCCGGCAGGGGAGGCGCTCATCGTCGAGTTTGTCCGCTGAAAGCGGCTTCCTATCCTTCTATTCTGCCCGGCTGCTTGCATTTCCGGGCAGAATTTGTTAATATTGCTTGCTTGTTACAAGCCCACATAGCTGATATAAAGAACACTAAAGAATCGTCTCTGCGATGAAAAGACTGAGTATGCTGATGCTGACGGCGGTATCCCTCGTACTGCTGACGCTGGTTTCCTGTAATAAAGATGAAAAGACCGATCCGATTTCGATCGAGGCGTCTGTCTCCGGGCTGAGCTTTGCCGGAAACGGCGAGAGCCGCTCCTTCGACGTGAAGACGGAGGCTTCCTGGACGGTCTCCTGCGATGCAGACTGGATTACGGCAGATCCGGCTTCCGGTACAGGAGATGCGAAAATTACCGTGACCGCTACGGCCAATCCGGCCGCCGAAAAGCGTTTTGCGAGCCTGTCGGTGAGTACCGGCGCAGCTCGCGTGAACCTGGCTATCGTTCAGGGCGCCAAGGATGAGGAGCGGCCGGTGGATCCGGTCGATCCCGTGGATCCCGTGGACCCGGAGGATCCGGAGGCACCTGACACCTCTTCCCTCGTCATTGATCGGAGCGAATTCACCGGTGAGAGCGTCTGGAGCGTCACCGGCGGCATTATGGGCCTGAATTGGAGCAGTGACCATCCGATGTATGAGGAGCCGTCCCACGGCTGGATCGCCGCTTTCGACGTGGTGATCACCGAGGAGGAAATCGCGGCCGGCAGCGGCGGCGGTGAGTTCAAGTTCCGCAAGGACGGTGACTGGCTCGTGAATCTCGGCGCCGGCAAGGGACAGCCGGAAATCGACAAGCGCTACAAGCTCGCGGATGACGGCGGCAACTTCAAGCTCGCTGCCGGAACCTACGACCTCTATATCCAACCGACCTTTATGCTCCTGTATGTCGAGCCGGCCGGTGCGACCTTTACCCACGGCGACGCCGTTTCGCAGGGCGAGCAGGGGGAGAACGTGCGCATCTATCTGCTGAACAACTCGACCTGGACGCGGCCGTACCTTTATGCATACGCAGCGGGCGGCGCCCTGCAGCCCAACGGCACCTGGCCCGGCACCTATGCGGCCGGCACGAAGCTCTTCGGCGACTATACCTGGACCTACTGGGAGGCTTCCGGCTTCAGCGGCGTCGGCGGCATCAACCTGATTCTGAATAACAACGGCGAGCAGCAGTATCCGGCTCCGGACGAGACGGATCCGCTGTGGAGCGACCTGACGGTGCTCAATACGCTGTACTTTACCTGGGACGGGGAGAAGGTGACGCAGGTGGAAGATCCGGCTGCTCCGGGTGTCGAAGGCAAGGGCATCGAGCCCGTCAAGATGGTCTTCGGCTCGAGTTCCTGGACCGTCATCGGCACTCTCGGCGGTACGAACTGGGACTATGATTTCCCGATGGATACCGAAGGCTACTGGGAGGTCGGCCGGAATATCGACATCGCCGCCGGCGAGCAGTTCAAATTCCGTATGAATCGCAAGTGGGATACGAACCTAGGCTCGGGCGAATACTCCGAGACCGGCGCGAATCCCGTCGCCCTCAATACCTCGATCGCGCTTTCCGACGGGGCCGGCAATATGACGGTCTCCACGGGCGGCACCTTCGACATCTACCTCTGCGTTGAGAAGAAGATCGCCTATGTGCTGACCGCTGGCGCAGCCTGGACGCACGAAAACGAAGGCAAGCCGGATTACATCTCCGGTGGCGAGTATGACCCGAACCTCGATCCGTCGAAGAAGGGCTCCGGCCTGACCTATCAGGTCAACGTCTTCAGCTTCAAGGATTCCGACGGTGACGGCTACGGCGACTTCCAGGGCATCATCTCCGAGCTCGACTATTTCGACAAGCTCGGCGTGACGGCCCTCTGGCTGTCCCCGATCCAGCCGGCACAGAGCTACCACGGCTATGACGTGACCGACTACGAGGCCGTCAACAAGCGCTTCGGTACGATGGAGGACTTCCAGGAGCTGATCAACAAGGCGCATCAGCACAACATCCGCATCTATATGGACTATGTCATCAACCACTCCGGCGACCAGAATAAGTGGTTCCTCGACATCAAGGAGAAGGGTACTGCGAGCGAGTACTGGAACTACTATTCCCTGTCCAAGAATCCGGAAGCGGACGTCAAGGCTGGCAAGATCGCTCAAGTCCCTCCGGAGTATGGCTACAATACCTACAAGTGGTTCCCGGTGACCATCGGCGGCAAGGGCGAGAAGCGCTACAAGGTCGAACTCGACTGGTCGAATGCTTCGGCTCCGACGATGACGGTAACCGAGACGACCGAGGCGCCGACCACCAGTGGCACCTACAACAACGCCGAACGTTACCTCTACTGGGGCAGCGGCACCTATACGCAGTTCGTGGACAACGGCGCGAACAAGTACAAGCTCGTGCTCGACTACAAGAGCGACTGGGGCTGCCTCGTTCGTACGACGAAGCAAGATGTCTGGACCGGAAAGACGAAGTGGGGCTTCAACAAGACGGGCGACCAGATGAAGCTCGGACAGCCGCACGTCCTCTATTCCGACGACAATCCGGACAACGTACAGACCATCGTGATGCCGGGCGGCGAACTCTACTACTATTATACCGAGTTCGGAACGGGTATGTTCGTAGACTTCAACTACGGCAAATCTACCGAAGTTGCCCAGTCCGATGCCTTCAAGGCGATTATGAAGGGCGTCGAGCAGTGGCTGAAGATGGGTGTCGACGGCTTCCGCCTCGATGCGGTCAAGCACATCTACGCGAACGAGACCGGCCCGGAGAACAAGGATTTCTGGCGGGCATTCTATGAGGCCTCCAACCGGATCTACAAGGAGAACAAGGCGGCCCGCGCCGGCCTTTCCGGCATCGTCGACGAGAATATCTTTATGGTCGGCGAAGTGCTGAGCGGCGACGGCGACTGTACGCCGTTCTACAGCGGCCTGCCTGCCCTGTTCGAGTTCCAGTTCTGGTGGGATCTGCGCGAGTGCCTCAATGGAGAGAATATCTACGGTGCCGGCTACGGCCAGACCTTCCCGGGTTCGCTGCCGTATCGCTGGAACAACCATCGCGCCGTCCGCGCCGATGCCATCTCGACCCCGAAGCTGGCCAACCACGATGAGGACCGTACGGCTTCGACCCTCGGCAACTACAAGCCGAAGATCCGTCTCGCCGCCTGCGTGCTGCTGACCGCGGCGGGCCGTCCGTACATCTACCAGGGTGAGGAACTCGGTTACTGGGGCACCAAGGCCGGTGGCGACGAGTACGTCCGTACCCCGATCCTCTGGACTTCTTCGCAGTCTTCCGCTGCCTCCAAAGGCGTTTCGAACAAGGTGGACTGGACGATGCTCCAGCCTTCCATCTCGGTGGAACACCAGGCGGCTGACGAGACCTCGCTGCTGACCCTCTACCGCCACTTCGGTTATGCGCGCAGCATCAATGCCGCACTCGCCGACGGTTGGCCGGAAGCGGACAGCGCCGACAATGCCGGCGGCAAGATTGCCGGCTGGTACCTCCACGCCAACAACGGCTCTGACAAGGTGGTGCTCGTGCTGCACAACTTCTCGGGCGGAGATGTTTCCGTAAGCCGCTGGCCGGGTGAGAACGCGACCGAGGCTTCGATTCTGGTCTCCAACGGACGGGTGTCCGTGACCGGGTCTGTCGATACCGGTACCACGGTCCATCTGCCGGCTTATAGCTCTGTCGTTTTTGCGCTGAACTAGAAAATCTTACATACTATGTTATTGCATCTGAGACACTGGTTGCTGCTCTGCCTCCCGGCCCTCCTGTTGGCCTGCGGGGAGAAAAACGACGAGCCGCAGCCTGCTTCGGGCGACACCTTCCCCGAGCACACTGACTACCGCATCTACGTCGTGGACAACACCGGCTGGGATGCCCTTGCCCTCTACTCCTGGGGTACGGTCAACGACCTGACCGGCAAGTGGCCCGGGAAGACCTCTGACGGTACGCTTACCGTGAGCGGCCAGCGCTACGCCTGGTTCTCCGTCCCGGTGGAGGATGCCTACGGCTGTGCGCAGCAGCTCATTTTCAATAACAACAACGGGGGAAAGCAGCTCGCGGATACGCCCCTGACCTTCGGGGATGATGCCGATTATTTCTTCTCGATTACGGGAAGCGGAGCGACGGCCCTGAGCATCAAGACCGGCTACAAGGTCGATCACGATACGGGCCCGATTGATGCGACGGCGACGGTCGTTGCGACCCTCAGCCCCGTCGGCAACGTTTTTTACAACATCTATCAGGTCAACCCCAAACTCTATGGCGGCAGCGGGGCCTTCCAGGCCATCAAAGGACGGCTGGATGCCATCGCCTCCCTCGGCACCGAGGTGCTTTACCTGATGCCCGTCTATCCGCAGGGCAAGGTCAAATCCGTCGGATCGCCCTACTGCATCAGTGATTTCAAAGGGGTGAACAGTTCGTATGGCAACCTGGACGATCTCCGCTCCCTCGTCAATGCTGCGCACGAAAAGGGAATGAAGGTGATGTTCGACTGGGTGGCGAACCACACGGCCTGGGACTGCGCCTGGGTAAGCGAGCATCCGGACTGGTACAAGAAAGACGCTTCCGGCAACATCGTCTGCCCGACCGCCGACGGCACCTGGTCCGACGTGGCACAGCTGGATTATTCCAACCGGGAGCTCTGGGCGGCGATGACCGAGGCGATGGTCTACTGGTTATCCGAGCTGGACATCGACGGTTACCGCTGCGACTATGCGCACGGCCCGACCGGCAGCCGGAGCGGAGATTTCGACCTGTTCTGGCAATCGGTGATCGGGGAGCTCAAGGCGATTAAACCGGATTTCCTGATGCTCGCGGAGAGCGATTTTTCGAAGCTGTTTGACGACGGTTTCGATATCAACTACTCCCGATCCACTCGGAGCAAGCTGATCGAAGCCTATGGCAGCGGAAAGCCGCAGGGCTTCGTCACGTCCTTTGCGAGCGCTTCCGCTGCCTGCAAGGAGGGCCAGTCGAAGCTGGTATTTGTCACGAATCACGACGAAGCGTCCACCGCTTCACCTGTTCAGGATTTCCGGACGAAAGAGGGTGCGCTCGGAGCTTTCCTCCTGATGCGCTGCCTTCCGGCCTCCAACCTCTTCTACGGTTCTCAGGAAATCGCCTATCCGCGTGCAATTGATTTCTGCAAGAACGTCAGCATCGCCTGGGATTCGAACGCAGACTATTTCAATACCTTCCGGAATATGCTGGCGGATATTGACGCGATGCGAAAGGACGCTTCGGGCGTTTTCCGCACCAGCACCGTCCGGGTCGCCGGACCGGCCGTCATCATCAGCTTTGACGACGGCGCCTCCCTGGCGGTCAACACCGCGGATTCGCAGGTGAACGTTACGATGCCTGCGGACGCTGTGACCGCCCTTCCGGGTAGTTTTACACTGGAACCCTACGCCTTCCTGATCGTGCGCTGATAAAGCGCCGTTTTAATCGCCGATATGCGCATCGACCTCCGCGAGGACTTCTTCCTGGAGGCGGTGCGCTTCATCGATAATCGCTTCAGCGCGGGAGAGCAGGGGAGCAGCCGGGGCTTTGTCCGTCAGCCCGGCGACATTGATCCGTACGTTGAGGGCGGCGCCGCGGATGCCCGCAACCGCTGCGAGCGCGGCGACACCGGCGTCCGAAGCCGAGGCGGGATTGCCGCTACGGGCCATCTCCAGGGCCAGCGGAAGCGCCTTCAGCGCAGCCTCCATCGTTCGGAGCGGAACCTGAGCGGCGTGGAGGGTCGCTGCCTCGATGGCCGCTGCCCGGGCCGCCTTCTCTTCCGGCGTACCCTTCGGCATTCCGAAGGCGTCCATAATGGCGTCAAAAGCGCGCGTGTCTTCGTCCACCAGCACGAGCAGTTCGTCCACGAGGGTCTGGCCCTTCTCCGCAACGTCGGAGAATTCCTTCCAGCGATCGTCCCAGCCCCGTTTGTGGGCCGATAGGTTCGCCACCATCGTCGCGAGTGCGGCACCGAGCGCGCCCATATACGCGGACACGCTGCCGCCGCCCGGTGCGGCCGATTCGGACGCGGTCTCCCGGGCAAAGCCGGCGACGCTCATCCGGACGAGCCGCTCTTTCTTCGCGGCCAGCGCTTCGTCTTCGAGCAGGTATTCAATGACTTTCTCCTTCGGATCGAAGGGCTTCAGGTCATCGAGGGACATCGATTTGACGGCCAGGCGGATAATCTCCGCTTCCGGGATGCCGAGCGAACGCTGCTGGCGTTCCAGATAGAAGCGACCGGCCTCGAGCAGCACCCGTTTCGGGACCAGCCCGACGATTTCGGCGCCGGTGACCCGGAGCCCGCGTGCGGCTGCGGCCCGGCAGACCTCCTCAAAGGCGACGTGCAGGGGCGTCGCGTCGATGTCCGTGATGTTCATCGACACCTGCGCGATGCCGTATTCGTCGATGTACCAGCCGATTGCCTTGCAGCCTTTCAGCGTGCCGGGAATCCAGATCTGCTGTCCGTCGGCGTCCTTGAGCAACTTGCCCGTCAGGGAACCGCCTTCCCGGGCTTTCCGGCCCTTTTCGCGCACGTCGAAGGCAACGGCCATCGCCCGGCGCGTAGAAGTCGTGTTGAGGTTGAAATTCACCGCCACGAGGAAGTTCCGCGCGCCGACGTTCGTAGCACCGGACTTCGCGACGGTCTCGTTGAATTCGCCGCCGAAATCCGGCTTCCGGGCCGGGTCCGCCATCTTTTCCGGCAGGGCCTCATATTCTCCGGCGCGGCAGACGGCGAGGTTGCGGCGCTCCGGCGTGAAGGCCGCGGCTTCGTAGCAGTAGCAGGGGATGCCGAGCTCCGTGAACAGGCGCTCGGCCAGCTTCCGGGCGAGGACTGCGCATTCCGCGAGGGTGATGCCGGCCACCGGAATCAGCGGCAGGACGTCGCAGGCGCCGCTACGGGGATGGGCCCCGTGGTGACGGCGCATATCGATCAGCTCCTGCGCCTTTTTCGCTCCGGCGAAGGCGGCTTCGAGTACGGGCTCCGGAGCGCCGACAAAGGTAACGACGGTGCGGTTGGTCGCCTCACCGGGATCCACATCGAGCACTTTGACGCCATCGACGGCCGCAATGGCCGCTACGATGGCGTCAATGATGCTTCGGTCGCGTCCCTCGCTGTAGTTCGGGACGCATTCGATAACGGGCAGGCACATATTAAGCTGCCGAGAAGGGGAACAGGATGGTCAGCCAGACGTATCCGAGGATGAAGCCGATGACACCCATAATGATACCGACCTTCGTCATATCCTTGGTCTCGACCAGGCCGGTCGAAGAGGCAATGGCATTCGGAGGAGTCGAAATCGGGAAGAGCATCGCGATCGAGGCGCAGACGGCCACGAAGGAGATCATCGCCTGCGTGCCGCCAAGGGCCGCGAAGGATTCGGCATTTTCGCCGCCGGTCATACCCTCCGCCACCGCGATCAGGATCGGGATCAGCAGGGCTGCCGTAGCCGAGTTCGAAATGAAGTTCGACAGGAAGTAGCAGACCAGACCGGCGACCATAAAGACCAGGACGACGCGCATCGAGCCGAACGGGATGGCCTTGATCAGCACGGCCGCAAGGCCCGTGGACTGCAGGCAGGTACCGAGGGCGAAACCACCGGCAACGAGCCAGAGGACGCTCCAGTTGATTTCCTTGATGTCGTCTTTGGTGAAGATGCCGAGAGCCGTCAGGACGCCGAGCGGGATGAGGGCCACGACATTGGAGTTGATCTTGGTGATGCTCTCGGTCGCCCAGAGGAGGATCGTACCGATGAAGACGATCCAGACGGCCGTGGACTTCCAGTCCCGCTTGCGCTGGTTCTTCGGGAGTTCAAGGACGACCTTGTCGGACTTGAAGGGGAAGAGGAAGAAGAGGACGACCCAGGCGATCAGGATCATCACGATCACGAATGGGATCATACGGACGGCCCAGTCGCCGAAGGTAACGGCGAAGCCGGCCTTTTCGAGGGCACCGGCGGCGGTGGCGTTCGGCGGCGTACCGATCAGGGTGCCGATACCGCCGATGTTCGCGGCGACCGGAATGGCCAGCGCCAGGCCGATCTTGCCCTTGTCATCTTTCGGAAGAACGGCGAGAACCGGGGCGAGGAAGGCCAGCATCATCGCGGCGGTAGCCGTGTTCGACATAAACATCGAGAAGACGGAAATCACCACGAGGAAGCCCAGCAGAACCATCTTCGGCTTCGTGCCGAAAGGCTTCAGCAGGTAGCGGGCGAGGGTGACGTCGAGGCCGTATTTCTCCGCCATAATGGCGAGCACGAAGCCGCCGAGGAAGAGCATAACGACCGGGTCGGCCATCGAGGCCATAATGGCCTTGTAATCGACGAAAGTGCCTTCCAGACCGGTCATCAGCGGCTTGCCGTTCGCACCCATATCCAGATGGGTCAGGAATCCGATACCCTTGTTGGAAACGGTCAGCAGCGCCAGGACGATGACCATCAGGGAGGTCGTCCAGTTCGGGATGATTTCGAAAATCCACATCAGGGCCGCGAAAACGAAGAGGGCGATAACCCGCTGCTGGGTCACCGTCAGGCCGATGAACTCACCGGCATCGTTGTAGACATTGATATGGAACCACTCAGTCGGCATCGTGAAGAGCACGGCCGTGAGAATCAGCACCAGCGGAAGCAGGATATAGTACTTCACGCTGAACTTTCTTTGGCTTGTCATAGTTAGTTATGGTTGTTTCTTGATATTTTGTCTGGTTTGCAGCCCGCAAAGGTACGCAATTATTTCGAAAAGACCGCGTGTCCCGCTAGCTGACCATATCCTCAATCCTTACCCGGTCGAGGTTGCCGTAGTCGCCGCGGAGCGGAATCCGGCGCAGGAGCAGGATGAACCCGGCCGTGACGGCGGCTCCGACCACCAGGAGCAGGAGATAGCCCCAGAGCGGCATCACTTCGATCAGGCTGTCGTACTGCTGTAGCGGCGTGTAGATCAGCAGATAGCTGACCAGGTTGTTCGTCGCGTGCATCAGCATCGCCAGCCAGAGGTTGCCCGTCTTGTAGTAGGCGTAGCCGATGATCAGACCGAGCAGGAAGGCATTGACGCCCTGGATGATGTTGCCGTGGATCACGGCGAACATCAGCGCGGAGAGGATGATCGCCCATTTCGGCTGCACCGTCTTGAGCATACCGCGAAGCAGGATGCCCCGGCAGAAGGTCTCCTCAAACAGAGGCGCCAGGATGACCAGGTTCACCAGCCAGATCCAGCGGTTGCCCCCGAGAATCAGTTCCACGAACTGCTCCATAATGTCCGATCCCGGCATCGGGATCTTGCTGATCGCCGTGTTGATCGGGTCGAGGACGATGACCGTCCCGAGCGTACCGATGATCACGAGCAGGGCCAGGGGCAGAAAGCCGCCCGCCTCCTTCAGGTGCTTCCCGCTTGAGAGCGTGATGCCCTCCTCCATCCGGGAAGCATTGAAACGGCTGAAACTGGCGCAGGGGATCAGCAGCAGCGCAAAGGTGAGCGTATAGGTCACCAGCTGAAGCAGATCGGAGCCGAAGTAGCCCAGCATAAAGGGCAGCGCGAAGAGCACGCCCACACTCAGCTGCAAAGCCAGGCAGATGCCGGTCATAATCCAGCCGAAACCGACGCTCGGGGTGAAGAAGGTAAACAACCCCGAGACGTCGTAGTTACGGATTTTTTTCATTTTTACTTCTTGTAAAGAGGAGTCGGATAGACGCCCGTGTCGGCCAGTTCCTTAAACTTCGCGACAACGCCCGGGCGGTCTTCCTTGAAGGTGACGCCGAACCACTTGGACGGGGTGGAAAGCACCTCGCAGGAGCCGTTGCCGGCGTGGATGATCTGATCGACGGCGTAAGGAATGTAGTATTCCTTCTTGAGCTCCCCGCCGAAGGCCTTGAGGAAGTCGTGGAAGATGGCCTCGCTCTTGGTGAAATAATCCGGGGTGAAGCCCCACATATTCATCGAGCAGAGAGCCTTCGCATCGAGCTTGACGTGGGTGTCGCCCGTGACGGAGTTGTCACCGTAAACCTCGCCGTCCGCCTCTTTTTCGATGTTGAGGTGCTCGGCGATGCCGGTCAGGATGTTCTTGTCGTCGTAGAAGCAGATACCGCGGGAGACGGAGCCGTTCTCGGAGAGGGTATTCTCGAGCTCGAAGCCGACGATGCAGTATTGGCCCTCGGTGTTCGCGTGGGCGCGGCACCAGTCGCCGAGGATGTGGAAGGAGTCCTTGCCGTAGTAGTCGTCACCGTTGATGACGGCGAAAGGTTCGTGGATAACGTCCTTGGCCATCAGCATCGCGTGGGCGGTACCCCAGGGCTTGACGCGCTCGGGATTGACCGGGTAACCGGCCGGAATCTTGTCCAGTTCCTGGGTGACGAATTCGAACTTGAGCGGCTCACCGTCCAGGGTCTTGACGCTGGCGTATTTTTCCTTCACGGCCTTCTCCATATCGGCCTTGAAGTACTCGCGGACGATGTAAACGACTTTTCCGAAACCCGCCTCGACGGCATCGTGGATCGAATAGTCAATGATCGTTTCACCGGAAGGACCGACACCGTCCATCTGTTTGAGTCCGCCATAGCGGCTGCCCATACCGGCAGCGAGAACAAGAAGAGTAGGTTTCATAGAATTATTGTTATTAATGTTAGATTTCCTTTTCAACATCAGGCAAATTTAATTATTTTTGCACACAATTCCTCTCCCTATGGCAGAAAAAGATCATAATTCTTTTCTCAAGTTCGCGCTCATCGCTTTCGCGTGCTTCGTGCTGTTTATGACTTTCATCAGCCGGGACAACCTGATCCGCTGGTTTAAGGCCCGCAGTGTCCTGCGCGAACAGGAGCAGATCCAGCGCGACCTCGAGGCCGAGAACGCGGCGAAGCAGGCGGAATACGACGCCCTCACTTCGAGCATCGATTCGCTGGCTGCGCACGCCCGTGAGTACTATCAGTTCTGCGAGCCGGGCGAAGACGTCTATCTTATAGAGGAATAATTTCGTGGACCCGAAGGATGGAGGCACCCCGCGTAACGGCGAGGCGGTGCAGCGTGTCCATATCCATCCCGAGCGCGGCGATCAGGCGCTTGCGGGAAAGGCCGATCAGAATCGGGCGGCCGAAATCCTGAAACGCCGGCAGGTTCTCGATCAGCTCGAGGCACTGCGCGGGCGTCTTGGCAAAGCCGAGCCCCGGATCGAGGATCCAGTCGCGGATTCCGAGCGCGGCGGCCTTTTCGGCGAAGGCTTCGAAATAGCGGTGCACTTCGGTGACGACCCCATCGGGATAGTCGCATAGGGAATCCATCGTCGCGGGCGTTCCCCGCATATGCATTGCGACGTAGGGGAGACCGCAGGAAGCGACCAGCGGCAGCATTTCGGGATCCATCTCCCCGGCCGAGATGTCGTTGACCAGAAAGCGCGCTCCCGGGCCGAGCACCGCGAGGGCCCGGCGGACCACGGCGCTGCGGAAGGTGTCGATGGAGATTTTCGGTAGGAGTTCAGGCGCCTGGGCCTGCAGCAGGCGGAGGGCCGATTCGACGCGGTCGCATTCCACTTTCTCGCTCACCGGCTCCGATCCCGGCCGCGTTGAACAGGCGCCGAGATCCAGCCAGGCGGCACCGCCGTCGGAGAGCCCCCGGGCCCGTTCGAGAAAGCGCGAAGGGTCCAGCCGTCCCGCTCCGTCCAGCGTCCGGCTCGGCGGATAGAACGAATCGTCAGTCAAGTTGACGATTCCCATTATGCGATAATCGCCCATCGCGGCCAAAGTTACGGAAAAAAACAATATCTTTGCATTTCAAAGCCGATTCGTTTATGCTCATTGTCGTTGAAGGACTCGACGGGGCCGGAAAATCCACACAGGTGGCCCTCCTCAAGGCCTGGCTCCAGGAAAGGGGCGGGCTCGAATACATCCATTTTCCCCGCTATGACGCCCCTGTTTATGGGGACCTGATCAGCCGTTTCCTGCAGGGGCGCTTCGGCGCGAACGACGCCGTGCACCCGCAGCTGGTGGCGCTGCTCTTTGCCGAAGACCGTCACGGCGCCGCTCCGGAAATGAAGGCGGCCCTCGCGGCGGGGAAGACCGTCCTGCTGGATCGCTATGTCTATTCGAACATCGCTTACCAGTGCGCCAAGCTGTCGGATCCCGAGGAGCGCGAGGCCCTTCGCGAATGGATTCTCAAGACCGAATACGGCCCCTTCGGCCTGCCGAAGCCGGATATCAACCTTTTCCTCGACGTGCCGATTTCCTTCGTCGCGGAGAGCCTTTCCGCCGCCCGTAATGGCGACGACCGGGGCTATCTCGGCGGGGCACAGGACATCCACGAGGCGGACATCTGCTTCCAGCAGGAGGTTCGGACGGTGTACCTGCGCCAGGCTGCCCTCGATCCGCATTTCCTGCGCGTGGACTGCGCCGATGACAGCGGCCGGATGCTGCCGCCGGAAGGCATTTTCGAGCGCGTGCTCGCGACCGTAACCCCGCTGCTGCCGTGACCCTGTATTCCCGCATCAAGAAAGTGGCGGCGACCCTGGTTGGGATCACGCTCTTCGTTTCCGGCTCTTTCAAGCTGATGGATCCCGTCGGCACGGGCCTAATTGTCGCTTCTTATGGCAACCTCTTCGGCATCAGCCTCTCCGCGGGTTTTGCGGAGGGCTTCGGCTGGCTGCTCTCGCTCACGGAGACCCTGCTCGGCGTCGGGCTGGTCTCGGGTGTTTTCCGGAAGCCGGTCCGCATCGCGGCGACCGCGCTGATCGGCGTTTTCACCGTCGTGACGGCCATCCTGCTCGGCCTCAATCCCGCGATGGACTGCGGCTGCTTCGGACAGGTCCTGCAGCTGAGCCATACCGCCTCCTTCGTCAAGAATCTGGTGCTGCTTGCCCTCTGCGCCCTGATGCTTTTCCCGCATATCGAGGCACCGTCCGGCCGCCACGAGCGCTACCTCTGCGCTGGCGTGCTGACGGCGGGCGTGCTGTTCAGCGCCGTCTATATGCTCCTCAGCATCCCACCGGATGACTTTACCGAATTCCGCCCGGGTATCGAACTCGCGGCCTCGCAGGCCGATGCGATCCAGGCGGAGGAGGACGTCTATCTCAGCTTTATTTATGAAAAGGACGGTAAGACGGGTTCTTTCCCGCTTTCGGCCATCGAAAAGGCGGAGCAGGAAGGCTGGACCTTCGTTCGGCAGGAAGTGGTCGAGCGGAGTGCCGCCCGTCCGCTCGACGAGGTCGTCGCCCTGCCGCTGCTCGGCCGCGGGGACAGCTACGCCGATACCCTCGCCGCCATCGGGCAGGTGATGGTTGTATCGGTCTATGATGTGGTTTCGCCGGATGCGGAGGACTGGGCCGAAACGGCCGCCTTCCTGCGCCGGGCGGAGGCACTTGGTGTCCGGGGACTGCTGCTGGTGAGCGAACCGCTGGAGCGTTTCGATGCGCTGACGGCTTCGCTTCCCGATGCGGCCTACCTGCAGGAGCGGGCCTTTCAGACGGACCGGAAGAAACTCCTCGCGCTGAACCGGGACAATGGCGGCGCAACCTGGTTCGCCGACGGTATGCTGGTGGAGAAATGGTCCCGGAGGGGGCTGCCTTCCGAAAAGGCCCTCAGCAAGGAGCTGGCGAAGGATCCGGTTGAGGCGATGATGATTTCCGGATCCGAGAACCGGATGAAGCTGCACGGCTATTTCCTCTACGCGCTCGCCGTCGCCCTGCTGCTGTAGGTTTCCGATTGTCACATATTCTTTGTATATTTGTACGATAACCGCATAAAACCAAACGATAACTAAAACTAAAACGAAAAATACTATGGGAGCATTTCACGCTTATGACATCCGAGGCATCTACAACGTAGATTTCGACAAGGACATCGCTTATAAGGTAGGTTACTTCCTTCCGGAGCTGCTGAAGGCAGATAAGGTCCTCGTGGGCCGCGACTGCCGCCTTTCCGGGCAGGAAATTCACGACTATCTGATCAAGGGCATCACCGATGCCGGCGCCGATGTGGACGATATCGGCTACAGCAGCACGCCGCTGGTGTACTTCGGTACCGCGAACTATGGTTACAAGGCTTCCGTGCAGATCACTGCGAGCCACAACCCCCGCGAGTACAACGGTATGAAGGTGAGCCGCGAGATGGCGCTTCCGGTCGGTCTCGACACCGGTCTGGGGCAGATCAAGCAGTGGATTGACGAAGGCCGTCCGACCCCCGTGGCCGCGAAGAAGGGTGTCGTGAAGGAGATCGACATCAAGCCCGATTACCTGGCCTTCCTGAAAAAGTACAAAGGCGATTACTCGAACCTCAAGATTGCTTTTGACCTCTCCAATGGGATGAGCACCCTCTTCGCCAAGGAGATCTACAAGGGCGAGGATGCGACCTTCCTCTTCGACGAGATGGACGGCAGCTTCCCGAACCACGAGCCGAATCCGCTCGTTCCGAAGAATGTCGAGCCGCTGCGCAAGCTCGTTTCCGAGATCAAGGCCGATGTCGGTGTGATCTATGACGGCGATGCCGACCGCGTGATGTTCGTCGATGACAAGGCCCGCTTCGTGGCGCCGGATCTGGTGGTCGCGCTGATGGCCCGCTATTTCTGCGACGAACGCGGAGAAAAGAAGCCGCGCGTGCTGCAGGAGATCCGCTCCAGCCTGGCGGTCGCCGAGTATCTGGGCGAGAATTATGGCGCCGAGGTGCATACCTGGCGTGTCGGCCGTGCCTTCGCGGCACCGAAGCTCCGTGAGATCGACGGTCTCTGGGGCGGCGAGCTGGCCGGTCACTATTACTTCAAGGATTTCTTCTACAGCGACAGCGGTATGCTTTCGAGCATCATCGTTCTCCGCATCGTGAGCGCCCTCAAGAAGCAGGGCATCCGCCTCAGCGAGGAGATCGACCGCCTGACCCGCTATGAGAATTCCGGCGAGATCAATTTCCGCCTCGAGGACAAGAAGGGCGCGATGGATGCCATCAAGGCGCACTTCGAGGCCGTCGAGACCCCGACCAAGGTGATGGACTTTGACGGATACCGGCTCGAGTTTCCCGAGTGGTGGTTCAATATCCGTCCTTCGAACACCGAACCGTACCTCCGCTTCATCTGCGAGGCGACTTCTAAGGAGTTGCTGCAGAATAAGATCGAGCAGGTGAAGGAGATTCTGGTCAAGCAGTTTGGCGCCCAGCTCTGATGAGGGCGCTCCGATTGCTTCCGCTGCTGTTTCTGCTGCCGCTTCCTGTTTTCGGACAGGAGGCGGCGGACAGCGTTGCAGCCGAGGCTGCCGCGCGGGCTTACGCCCGGGAGCCGGTTATGTCCTGCCTCTTCAGCCCGGCGGGGGACACGCTCCTGACGGAAGATCCCGACATCCTCGTTGTACTCAACCCGGATTATACCTGGCGGCTGATCAAGAACCCGGATACCGTCCGGGCGGACTCGATCTTTATTCGCAACTGGGACATCCGCGCCGTCGATCCCTACCATATTTCCCTGGAATCGCTGCCGTATTCGTGGCAGATGTGGATCGTGGATTCGCTGGAGCAGTACCATTGCCCTTATCAGACTGCGGTGTATTCGCCTTATGGCGTCCGGCACGGCCGCCGGCATCAGGGCGTTGACCTCCCGCTGAAAACGGGGGACCCGGTGTGTGCCGCCTTTGACGGGAAGGTGCGCATCAGTGCCTGGACGGGCGGTTATGGCAACCTCGTCGTCATCCGGCACGCCAATGGTCTCGAAACCTTCTACGGGCATCTTTCCAAGTGCGAAGTCCAGCCGGGCGAATGGGTCTCGGCCGGCCAGGTTATCGGTCTGGGCGGCTCTACGGGCCGTTCCACGGGGCCGCATCTGCATTTCGAGACCCGCTATCAGGGCTACTCCTTCGATCCGCAGCGCCTGATCGATTTTAAGACCGGTACCCTCCGGCACCGGCTGTTCGTTCTGCGCAAGCGCTATTTTGACGCCAACAGCAAGTATGTCCAGCAGGACGACGACGAGGAAGTCATCGCCCTCGGCGACGAAGAAGACCACCGCCGGGCGGAGGAAGAGCGCAAGAAGCAGGAAGCCGCGCAGCAGCAGTGGCACAAGATCCGCAGCGGCGACACCCTCTCCGGGATCGCGAAGAAGTACCACACGACGGTGAATGCCATCTGCCGCCTCAACAAAGGCCTCAAGGCCGACTCCACCCTCCAGATCGGCAAATCGATCCGGGTAAGGTAAACAAAGACAGAAACTCGATAACAATGAAAAAATCCCTCCTTCTTGGCATTGCGACGATTGCCGGCCTTTGCCTGATTTCCTGTGAACGGAACGAAATCGCCGTTTCGGACGAAGTGACCTCCGACAGTCCCGTCTATTATGCCAGCATTGAGCAGCCGCAGCAGGTGACGGAAACCAAAGCCTATGTCGACAGCGACTACAAGGTGCTCTGGCACGCCGATGACCACATCTCGGTCTTTGATAACTATTCCTTCAATCGGGAGTACCGTTTCAAGGGCCAGACCGGTGATAATGCCGGGCGTTTCGAGGCGGTTCCGGACGATGATTATGTGGTCGGGAATGAGCTCTCGCACATTTACGCCGTCTATCCGTACCGGGAGTCGAACCGGGTCTCCAATCAGGAGGTGATAACCGTGGAACTGCCTTCCGAGCAGGGTTATGCCGAGCATTCTTTTGCGCAGGGAGCCAATACGATGGTTTCTGTAACGGATTCGAAGAATCTGCTCTTCAAGAATGCCTGCGGCTATCTCGGCATCAAGCTTTACGGTGAGAGTGTCTCCATCCGCAAGATCGTTCTGAGCGGCAATGACGGCGAACTGATCGCCGGAAAGGCCGAGATCCGGATGGAACCGGGCGGCGTCCCTGCGACGCTTGTTCTGGATGAAGGAAAGGAGGAACAGAAGGCCGTTACGCTCATTTGCGACCCCGCCGTTAAGCTCGGCGCCACCGCCGAGGATTGCACGGAGTTCTGGTTCGCTCTTCCGCCGATGACCTTTGAGAAGGGCCTGTCCGTAACGATCTTCGGCTCCGACGGCAACAGTCTTGTTCAGGAGACCGAGAAAGCCATCACGATCGATCGTAGCCGAATAACGCATATGGCTCCTATTGCCGTATCGATGCAGACTCCGACCCCGGAAATAACGATTGACGGCGACTTTGCAGACTGGGCGGCGCTACCGAGTTCGATCGTGACGGTGGCCCGGACGCAGCCGGATGCCCCGTCGGATGCGGTGACGGAGATCCGTGCCTGTATGGACGAGGATTATGTCTATTACTACATCCGCTTCAGCAGTATTATTGACGAGTTGAAGGCCGTTACGGCTGAAACCCTCCCGATCCGCCTGAACATCAACACCGACGGTGAATTCACGAGCGGATACAATAGTTATTATCTGGATGCCTATGACTTTATGATCGAAGGCGCGCTGATGAGCAATAACAGCACCTCCTTCATCTCCTTCAACGGCACTTTGTACCAGCGAATTAACGGTGCTTGGAATACGCTAGGGAAGGGTATTACCCGGGGTTCCGGAGAAGGCCGCGAGTATGAAATCGCCCTGTCCCGTTCTGCCTTCAACGCAGCCGCGGCCACGAGCTCCGTCCCGATGCCGATGGGCGACGTGATCCAGACCGGCATTCGTTTCTACACGACCGGCACCGGCAACTGGGACGGTCTTTCCAATCTCCCGAATGCGGCCGTGGATGCCTCCAATCCGAACGGTTACGGTCATCTGATGACCGTGGGCGTCGGCATCGGTAGCGGCTCAGAAGCGGGACAGGAGGAGAACCTGGCCCCGCAGATTAAAAGCGGCGACCGGGTCTGCGCGACGAACGCCGACGTGCAGCAGTTCCTGACGGACATCCAGTACCCAACCCACGACTACAGCTACTCCAGCCTGCTGACCTGGGCCGAGCAGAATAACGTAACGGTCAGCCCCGGCAACTCCGACAAGCCGGCCGAATACACGATCCGCTGGAAAGCGAACGCTGCTGCGGGAGACATTACCGTCAACATTGAGGAGTCGGACCGCACCTGGGTCTATACCGCTTCGGCCGGATCCTACTATGTTACCATCTCCAACCTGCTGCCGAACACGCACTACCACTATACCGTTCTGGGTGCGAACGATGAGACCCTGGAGGCTGGTTCGTTCGACACGTACGGTAAACTGCACCAGCTCTTTTTCAAACGGCAGATTCGCAACTGCCGCGACCTCGGCGGCTGGACGACGCAGGATGGGAAGACCATCAAGTACCGCAAGGTCTACCGGGGCGGCCGCCTCGAGCCTTCGTATCTAACCAAGGCGGGCAAGGCTGATCTCGTGACCGAAGGCATCAAGGCGCAGCTCGACCTCCGCGGGCAGAGCGATGTCCTGGCCGAATCCACGCTCAAGGGCCTCGTTGACGACTATGCCTTCTGCGCGCCGGTTATCGAGGAAGGCTATTCCCAGATGCTGAAGAATGACAAGGAGAAGACCCGCCAGTGCATCCAGTTCATTATGGACTGCGTTGCCGCCGATAAGCCGGTCTATTTCCACTGCTCCCTCGGCCGTGACCGTACCGGCACCGTCGCGATGTTGACCCTCGGTATCCTCGGCGTTCCGGAAGGCGACATCTCACAGGAATACGAACTGACCCAGTTTGCCCCGAGCGGGTATTCGGTTGCGAGCGGTGAAAAGACCAAGATGGTCCGCACCGTGGATTACAAGGGCGCTGCGAACGTGATCTGGGGCTATGTCGATGAGGGACAGGGTGAGACCTTCCGCGACGGCGTGGAGAAATACCTCCTCGAAATCGGCATCTCACAGAGGGATATCAACGCCTTCCGCGCGAATATGCTGGAATAGCGTTTATTACTTCAATTTCGAATTGTAGTGCGTGGAGACGCGGCCGTGGGAGATGTTGAGGAGCTTTTTCGAGATAATCTTCTTGCGGATCGGGGTGACGTGGTCGGTGAAGAGGTCGCCGTCGAGGTGCGAGAGTTCGTGCTGGATCATCCGGCAGGCGAAGTTGTCGAAGGTCTCGCTGACCTGCTGCAGATTCTCGTCATAGTACGACAGTGAGATCCGTTTCGGGCGGACGACGTCGCAATAGATCCCGGGAATGCTCAGGCAGCCTTCCTGGTAGGTCGTCTTCTCAGCGCTTTCCTCGAGTACGACCGGATTGATCAGCGTGCGCTTGAAATCCTTCAGGTAGGGATAGGTTTCGGCGAGTTCGCGGCCGTCCACGATGACCACGCGTTTCGAAACGCCGATCTGCGGCGCGGCGAGGCCGCAGCCGTCGGCGCGGGCGAGGGTGTCCCAAAGGTCCTGGACGAGGGTCTGGATGGCGGCCTTGTCGGCGAGGTCGATCTCCGTGGCCTTCTGCCGGAGCACCTCGGAGCCGTATAAGTAAATCGGTTGGATCATAGCGTGGGGGAGGGGGATGATACGCCGCCATTGCGTCGGTCGAGGAAGCTCTGCAGGATGATCGCGGCACTGATCCGGTCCACGGAAGCCTTGTCCCGGCGGTCGGAAGCCTTCATCCCACCGTCGATCATCGCGCGGTGCGCCAGGACCGAGGTGAAGCGCTCGTCTTCGAGGGTGACGGGGATCCCGGGGAAGGATTTCCGGAGCAGGGGGAGGAACGCATCCACGTCCCGCGCCGCCTCGGCGGGTTTCCCGTTCAGGTTCATCGGATAGCCGACGACAAAGCCCGAAATCGACTCTTTTTCGGCGTATTTTTTAATAGAATCTATTATCTTTGCAGAATGGACCGTGTCAAGGGGAGAGGCAAAGATGCCCAGCGGGTCGCTGACAGCCAGTCCCGTGCGTTTCCTGCCGAAGTCTATTCCGATGAATCTGTCCATAAAGCGCACAAAGGTAGTATTTTAATTTAAGAATAAGAAATCGATGGCGAAATCCGCCCCCCGGAAAAAGTTTCATCTCGCCCTTTACGACGACTTGACCCACGACCATATCTGGAAGATTCATTTCACCAAGATCGGGATCACGATTACCGTGACGGCGGTCTTCATCCTGCTGATCGGCCTGACCTATGCCGTCATCGCCTTCACGCCCATCCGGACCCTGATTCCGGGCTATCCGGACGAGAAGACCCGCCGCGTGGCCGTCACCAATGCCGTCAAGATCGACTCCCTCGAATACGAAATCCGCAAATACGACCTCTACGCCGAGAACCTCCGGCGGGTGCTGGAAGGGGAGGAGAGCCTCTCGCTCGACAGCCTCTTCACGCACATCTCCGCCGTTTCCGCCGGTCCTTCCGATCCGGAAGGCATCCAGTGGCTCAAAGAGCAGGAAGCCGCGCTCCGGCGCGATGTCCGGGACGCCCAGCAGGAGGCGGAAGCCCGTAGCCAGGCCGGGATGGAGGGCCTTGATTTCTTCGTTCCGGTACAGGGAACCCTCGCGGTCGGCTTCGACCCTTCGGCGCATCCCTATGCCGACATCGCGGTCCAGACCGGATCGACGGTGATGGCCGTGCTTGACGGAACCCTCATCCTGGGCGACTGGGACGACCGCAACGGCTACACCGTGGTGATCCAGCACGAAGGCGGCATCCTTTCTGTCTATCGCCATTGCGCTTCGCTGACCCGCCACGCCGGCGACCGGGTTAATGCCGGCACGCCAATCGCGCTGACCGGCCCCGTCGCGGGCACCGACTCCGGCGCGGAGGACCATCTCTTTTTCGAACTCTGGTATCGCGGCGCCCCCGTGGATCCCACCGCCTATATCCGCTTCTAAGCCTATGGAGCGCAGCCATCTTGCCATTCTCGGATCGACCGGATCGATCGGCACGCAGACCCTCGACGTGGTGCGGCAGCATCCGGACCGCCTCGCCGTCTCGATGCTTTCGGCCAACCGCAGCGCTGACAAGTTGATCGCGCAGGCGCTGGAGTTCCGGCCGAAGCACGTGGTTATCTGCGCGCAGGAATGTTATGCCGACGTCGCGAAGGCCCTGCAAGGCACGGGCATTCAGGTCCATAGCGGCACCGCAGCCCTCTGCGAAACGGTTGCCGACTCCGAGATCGACATCGTCGTTGCGGCAATGGTCGGCTTCAGCGGCCTGCGTCCGACCCTCGCGGCGATCCGGGCCGACAAAATCATCGCCCTCGCCAACAAGGAAACCCTCGTCGCGGCGGGCGCCCTCGTTACGTCCCTGGCAGCGGAGCGGCACATCCCGATCCTCCCGATCGATTCCGAGCATTCGGCGATCTTCCAGTGCCTTCAGGCAGCGGGGCAGAACCGGCCCCGGCGGATCCATCTGACCGCTTCCGGCGGCCCCTTCCGGACTTGGGAACGCGAACGGATTGCCCGAGCGACTCCGGCCGAGGCGTTGCGACATCCGAACTGGGATATGGGCGCGAAGATCACGATCGACTCCGCGACGATGATGAACAAGGGCTTCGAGGTGATCGAGGCGAAATGGCTCTTCGGGGTCGATCCGGCCGACATCAACGTCGTGGTCCATCCCGAATCCGTCATCCATTCAATGGTCGAATTCGCGGACGGGGCTGTGCTGGCGCAGCTGGGCTGCCCGGATATGCGGCAGCCGATCCAGTATGCGCTCTCCTGCCCTTCACGCTGGGAGCTGAACAACCGGAAACTCGACTTTGCGACGCTGGGCTCGCTGAGCTTTGGCGCCGCTGACACGGAGCGCTTTCCCTGCCTCGCGCACGCCTTTGAGGCGATCCGTCGGGGCGGCAACCTGCCCTGCGCAGTCAATGCCGCAAACGAGGCCGCCGTCAAGGCCTTCCTGCAGGAAAAGATTGGCTTTTACGGCATTGCCGAGCTCGTGGAGCAGGCGCTGGCGATGACCCCCTTCATCGCGGAGCCTACCCTTGACGATATCTTTGAAACAAACCGCCTCGCTTACGACCGCGCGGCGGATAAAGCCGGCCTGTGATGCGATCGCTGATGCAAATTTTCGAGCTGATCCTTGCCCTGGCCATCCTGATCGGCGTCCACGAATTCGGGCACTTCCTCTTTGCGAAGCTGTTCAAGGCGCGGGTCAGCAAATTCTATCTCTTCTTCGACGTCCGCGGCCTGCGGCTCTTCTCCACCAAGCACAACCGCCTCTTCCTGAAGCTGTTCCCCAAGGCGGCTCAGTGGGAGACTGACTACGGCATCGGCTGGCTGCCCTTCGGCGGCTACTGCAAGATCGAAGGGATGATCGACGAGTCGATGGACAAGAGTCTGGTCGGCCGCAAACCCGAGCCCTGGGAGCTGCGCTCGAAACGGCCCTGGCAGCGGCTGCTGGTGATGTTCGGCGGCGTGCTGATGAATTTCGTGCTGGCGGTGCTGCTCTTTATCCATATCCTGGCCGGGTGGGGGAGTGACCACCTCCTGAATGAGCGGACGGTGCTGTTTTCCGAGGAGGGAATGCCCTCCTACGCGATGGGTTTTCGCACCGGCGACCGGATCATCGCCCTCGACGAGGAGGCCCCGCCCGAGGATTTTACCGACATCCAGGCCTATCTGGCCCGCCACGGCATCGGCCGCGTGTCGCTGTTGCGTGACGGGGATACGCTCGACCTCTATATTGACCGCTCCCGCGTCAGCGAGCTGATCAGCGGTCCGGTGCTCTATCCGGCCTTCCCCTTCAAGATCGACCTGCCGGAGGAGGACCCGGGCCCGAATGCGGCGCTGCTGTGCTCCGGCGACCGGATCATCGCCCTCGACGAGACCCCCGTCCACTATTTCCACGAAGGCCGCGCCTATCTGCTGGAGCGCCCTGACACGCTCGTGACCGCGACCCTGATCCGGGAAGGGGATACCCTGCAGCGGGTGCTCCAGACCGACTCCCTGGGCCGGATCGGCGTCCTGCAGTCGCTCGATGTATCGATCCGCGACCTGGAGGGCTTCGAGCACCGCGATTACAGCTACCTCGCTTCCTATCCGGCGGGACTGGAGCAGGCCGGGGAGTACATCTATGGCTACCTGCTCGATCTCAAGCTGATCTTCACGCCGAAGACGAAGGCCTACGAGTCGGTCGGCAGTGTGGTGACGATGAAGGAGATTATGCCCGCGAGCTGGGACTGGCAGCATTTCCTGTCCATCCTGGCGCTGCTGTCGGTGATGCTCGGGGTGATGAACCTGCTCCCGATTCCGGGGCTGGATGGCGGCCACATCGTCTTCACCCTGTATGAGATGATTTCGGGGCGGAAGCCGTCGGAGAAGTTTATGCTGGCGGCACAGATGGTGGGGATGCTCCTGCTGGTGCTGCTGATGGTGTTTGCCCTGGGCAATGATTTTAAACGCTTTTTTTAACGATAGCTGTCTATGAAAAAGTTCGCATTCCTGCTTGTTCTCGCGCTGGCCGCCCTGTTGGGGCTGAACGCCTGCGATTCGACCTCCATTCTCGGCTCGGCCGGCGAGGTGATCGTCGTGATGGACAAGGCCGACTGGGAAGGGGAGCTCGGGACCGAGATCCGGGCGGCACTGGAGAGCCCGGTGGAATTCCTCGATCCGGCGGAGAAGAAGTTCAAACTGACCTTTATCCCGAACGGTGCCCTGAGCCGGCAGCTCCGGATGAACCGCAACATCGTCCTCTGTCAGAAGGTCGATTCTTCCGCCGTCATTTTCCGCAAGGATGTCTGGGCCCATCCGCAGATCGTCGTGCAGGTCGATGCGCCGAACGCCCACGCCCTGGCGCAGCTGGTCGCTGCGAATGCGGACGCGATCTACCGCCGAATCGAAATGGCCGAGATCAACCGCAACGTAGAAAAGTGCTACAAATACGAGATTTCGGAGATTACCGCAAAGATTGAAGCCTTCGCCGGCGGCTCTCCGCGCATCCCGGCTACCGGCTACCGGGTCGGCAATGAGGCGGACCATTTCATCTGGGTGAACAACGCGACGCAGTATGTCACCTCGGGTGTCATCGTGATCGCCTATCCGGCCGCGGGCGACGGGCTGGATCTCGATCCCGACCGGCTAACGGCCCGCCTTCGCGAGCAGATCAATCTCAACGTGCCGGGCGGTCCGGAAGGCTCCTATATGGACATCTCCCCGCTGGTGGTCCCGATCGTGTCCGACCTGAATGTCAACGGGCGGGCGATCAAGCAGATCCGCAGCCGGTGGATCATCGAGGGCGACTCGATGGGCGGCCCGTATGTCAGCCATTCCTTCCTGAGCCCGGACGGGTCGAAGGTGGTGACGATGATGGGCTTCCTCTTCTGCCAGCGTTATGATAACCGCAACTATTTCAGGCAGGTAGAGTCGATTCTCTACTCCTTCAAATGGGCCGGAGAAGCGGCGTCGGAGAAATAGTTGAAAAAAGTTTTGCAAGAAGAAAATTTTCTTCGTACCTTTGCAGTCCATTTCGCGAGACCCCGTCGTTTCGCGTGTGATGGTGGGTTCGTATAACGGTTAGTACTCGGGATTTTCATTCCCGCAATAGGAGTTCGATTCTCCTACCCACTACGAAATATAAAAAATAAACATAATGGCAAACACGAAATCCGCCGCGCGTGCCGCCCGTCAGAGTGAGCGTCACCGCCTGCATAACAAGTATTATGCAAAGACTACGAGGAACGCTATCCGCGACCTCCGTAACACGACCGACAAGAAAGCTGCTGAGGAGAGCGCTCCGAAGGTCTATGCAATGATCGACAAACTCGCCAAGATCGGCGTGATTCACAAGAACAAAGCTGCGAATCTCAAGAGCGGTCTTGCAGTTTACATCAACAAACTTTCCTAAGGAAATTAAGCCGAAAGGCATCGGGATGTAGCGCAGTTGGTAGCGCACTACGTTCGGGACGTAGGGGTCGCTCGTTCGAGTCGAGTCATCCCGACACACAAAAAAAGAAGCGAAACGTCGCTTCTTTTTTTGTGCGCCGGGATGACCAGAATATTCCTTATAACAAAAAACGGGCAGCTGGAAAGCTGTCCGTTTTTTGCTCCTCAAGTAGGACTTGAACCTACGACCCTCTGATTAACAGTCAGATGCTCTAACCAACTGAGCTATTGAGGAATTTTTCCCCGTCTCGAAACGGGATTGCAAAGGTACAACTATTTTTCGAATCTCCAAATATTTTTTTTGTCAATCCCCCTCGGATTGCGTAAATTTGCGCTGGTTATGGCAAGTGAGATTTACAACGAAGGATACAAGTTCTGTCAGGATCTGCGGATTCCCTGTTACGATACCGATTCGGCGTTCCGGCTTAAGCCCGCATCCTTTATGGATATGGCGCAGGAAATCGCGTACTGGGCGGCGCAGGCCCTCGGTTTTGGTTACGACGATCTGCAGCGGCATCAGACGGCCTGGGTTCTTTCCCGGATGCATTTCCGCTTCGAGCGCCCGCCGAAATGGCGCGATCCCGTGGTGCTGAAAACCTGGCACAAAGGGGCGGACGGACTCTTCTTCCTTCGCGACTTTCACCTCCTGTCCCCGGAAGGGGAGTCCCTCGTCCGGGCGACGAGTTCCTGGCTCGTGATGGACCTGCAGACCCGCCGGCTCGTTCGCGGCGGCGACGTGCTCGCGCTGGTCGATGCCGATTCCCGCGTTGCGGAAGATGCGATCGCCGAGCCCGCGCCGAAGATTCTCCTGCCGAAGGATCTGCCCCTCGAAGAGAAGGGCCGCCATACCGTCGCCTATTCGGATGTCGATATCATCGGCCACGCGAACAACGCCCGTTACATCGTCTGGGCTTTCGACCTGATCGACCCGGCGCTGACCACCGGCGCATCCGTCCGGGACGTCTATATCAATTTTAATAAGGAGACCCGTCCCGGCGAGGAGGTGACCCTGATGCTGGGCACCCTCCGGGAAGCGGATACGGTAACCTGCTACGTCGAGGGCCTTTCCGAAGGGAAGAGCGCCTTCGTCGCGAAAATCGTCTTTCAGCTATGAGTGAGCTCTTTTTCGGAAACGGTATCGCCCATTCGATCCTCCTTCTCGCCTTCGTGATCGGCGTGGGCCTGTATCTGGGCCGCCTGAAGGTCCGGGGGATTTCGCTCGGTTCGACCTGGATCCTCTTTGCGGGCATCCTGATGGGCCATCTCGGCTTCTCGGCCGACCCGGAGGTCCTGCACTTTGTCAAGGAATTCGGCCTCATCCTCTTTGTCTTCTCGATCGGTCTGCAGGTCGGTCCCGGCTTTTTCCACAGCTTCCGCAGCGGCGGAGTCAAGATGAACCTGTTTGCCGCGCTGAACGTGCTCCTGGCCGTCGCGATGACCTGGATCCTCTCGACCCTGACCGATACGCCCCTTACCACGATGACCGGCGTGATGTCCGGCGCCGTGACGAACACCCCGGGACTGGGTGCCGCGCAGCAGACCCTCACTGAGGCCGGGGCTGATCCCGTCCTCTCCGACGCCCTCGCATCAGGCTATGCCGTAGCGTATCCGCTCGGCGTGCTGGGTGTCCTGCTGGCCCTGATCGCCCTCAAGGCTCTTTTCCGCATCGATCACAAGAAGGAACTGGCAGATCTCGAAGCTACGGAAAATGCAATCGGGAAAGCCCGCCGGATGCACGTCGCCGTTGAGAATCCCGCCATTTTCGGGAAGAAGATGCTGGATGTCATCCGGGACTTCGGCGGTGATTTCGTCGTATCGCGCATAATGAAAGGGGAGGAGATCCTCTTCCCGAATTCGGATACCGTCCTCGAAGAAGGCGACAAGCTCCTGATCGTGACCCGGCAGGAGGAAGTGGACAAGATCCGCATCCTTTTCGGCAGCGAGATTCCGATGCACGTCGAGGACTGGAGAGAGAAGGACCACAACCTCGTTACCCGCCGGATCGTGGTCACGAAGTCTTCCCTGACGGGAAAGAAACTCAAGAGCCTGCACTTCCGCGGCGCCTATGGGGTCAGCGTGACCCGCGTCGTCCGCTCGGGCGTCGAACTGGTCGCCAGCGGTGACCTTTATCTCCAGATGGGCGACGGCCTCGTCTGCGTCGGCCCCGCGGCGAACATCGACCACCTCGCCGAAAAGGTGGGCAACTCCGCCGAAGCGCTCAACAAGCCGAACCTCGTCCCGATTTTCCTCGGCATCGTCGTCGGCATCCTCTTCGGTTCCATCCCGATCGCTTTCCCGGGCGTCCCGCAGCCGGTCAAGCTCGGTCTCGCCGGCGGCCCTTTGATCGTCGCCATCCTCCTCGGCCATTTCGGCCCGAAGTACAAGATCACGACCTACACGACGACCTCCGCCAACCTGATGATCCGCGAAATCGGCATCTCGCTCTTCCTCGCGGCTGTCGGAATCGGCGCCGGCGCGAATTTCTGGTCTTCGATTGTCGGCGGCGGTTATTACTGGATCCTTTACGGCGCCCTGATCACCCTGGTCCCCGTCACGCTGACCTTCATCCTGGGCCGCCTGCTCGGAAAGCTCAATTTCTACCAGCTCTGCGGCCTGGTTTCCGGCTCCTGCACCAATCCGCCCGTCCTCGCCTTCGCGCAGGGGATGTACGGTAGCGACTATACCTCCGTCAACTATGCGACCGTCTATCCGCTGTCGATGTTCCTGCGGGTACTCGCTGCGCAGCTGCTCATCCTGATAGCCCTCTAAGCCGATGTTCGATCTCGTCTATCCCGTTGAATCCGCCCCGCTCTTCCCGCAGCGGAGTGTCGATGCGCCCGGGGCGCAGGGACGTCCGCTCCCGCTCGACGAAATGCTGCCGCTGGTCAAGCCGAGCGGCCTGGTCTATGGCCGCGCCGAACGGGCTTGGTGCCACGGCGATGCGGAGGGACGGCAGCACCTGCACCCGGTCGTGCATCTGCAACTGATCGACCCCCTGGGCCGCTTTTATCTCCAGAAGCGGAGTAGCCGCTGCAGCCTCTGGCCCGGTCTTTGGGATGGCGCCGTCGGTGGCCACGTTACCTATGGCGAGCAGATCCTCGAGGCGCTCCGACGTGAGGCGGCGGAGGAGATCGGACTGGTGAATTTCACCCCGGTTTTTGTCGACAGCTATGTCTACGAAGAGCGCGAATTGATCACGACCTTTGCCCTGATCGGCCATCCGGAGCTCCATCCTTCCAATGCGGAAGTCTCCGAAGGCCGCTGGTGGACCCAGGAAGAGATCGAAGCGGGCCGGCGGAAACTCACCCCCGGCTTCCTGAACGAGTATGCCCTGCTGCGCAATGCCCTCTTAGCCCTGATTTAGCGATATGACCCCGAACGATATTGAAAAATTCGTCCACGACCAGCTCTCCGTCTGGCCCGAGATGGCGGCCTCTTTCCGTAGCCTGAAGGCGGTCCGGATGCGGCAGCTCTCCCTCGGCGGCTTGAACGTGACCCTGCAGTGCAATCCGCAGCGGATCAGTTCGACGACGGCGGATGTCTCGCCGGAGGCCCTCGCGGCGCGGCCCTGTCCCCTCTGTGCGGACCATCGCCCGGCGAATCAGCATTTCATCAAGCTAGAAGGCCGCAAGGGGCGCAAGTACGACCTGATCGTCAACCGCTTCCCGATCTTCCCGCAGCACTTCGTGATCGTGCGGGAGGCGCACGAGAAGCAGTCGATCTGGCACCGCTACGTGGATATGCTCGATATGGCCCTGCACCTGCCCGGCTGCGTCATTTTCTACAACGGGCCCGCCAGCGGCGCCTCGATTCCGGACCATCTCCATTTCCAGGCGGCCCGCAAAGGTTATATGCCGCTCGAGCGTTCGGTGGACAGGCTCCTCGGCATCGTGTCGCAGACGGAAGGCTGCGCGGTCCCTGAAAGCCTATCGCGCGATCTGCGCTTCGTCGCTTCGGTGCAGGATGCGCAGCTGTTCCATTATAAACACCTGACCCGCGGGGTCTTTGCCCTCCGCGCCAAGACGTCGAAGTCGATGGCGAAAATGTTCTACCGCCTGCTCGACTGCGCGCCTTTCCTGCCGGGCGAGGAGGAGCCGCGTTTCAACGCCCTGACCTGGTTCACGGACGGGGAGTACCGCGCCGCCGTCGTGCTGCGCAGCGAGAGCCGTTCGCACCATTATTTCGCGACGGGGGAGGACCATTTCACGGTCGCGCCCGGCTGTGCCGATATGGCGGGCTGCTTCATCTTCCCGGATCCGGCTGATTTCGAGCGCATTGACGCAAAGACCCTGGCCGACATCGTGGACGAAGTGTCCATCTCCGAAGAGACGGAAAAGCTCATTCTGTGGCGCCTCGTCCGGCGGCAGCCGCGCATCGAGGTGGGGATTATGTCGGGACAGGAGATTACCTTCGAGATTGTCGCCGACGGCGCCGGGCCGCAGAAGGTCAGCTACCGCGAGGGCAAGATCGATTATGGCGGCACGCTCTACGACGAGCTCTATTTCGAGGCGCAGACGATATCGACGCTCTTTGCCGAACCTTCGTTCAAGCTTTACGGCGTGCGCATCGGGAAGGATTTCCATTGGGAGCGCCAGCAGGACCAGACCTTCGCGGGGACCCTCAAGTTCATTGTCGAAGGGGGTAAGGTGACGGCGGTGAATGTCATCGGCCTGGAGGATTATCTGCTCAGCGTGATCTCGTCCGAAATGCGCGCGAGCGCTTCGCTCGAGTTCCTGAAGGCTCACGCGGTGATTTCCCGCTCCTGGGTCATTTCCCAGCTCCGCTCCCGTCGGGTCCGCACCGGCGAAATCCCTTTCGCCGCCCCGGACACGCCCGCGCTGGTCACCTGGCTGGACACAACCTCCGGCCTCCGTTCAGAGGGTACGGGTGTCATTCCGAGCGCAGCGAAGGAATCCGGAGCCTCTGTCATTCCGAGCGCAGCGAAGGAATCCCTCCGCATCGAAAAATGGTTCGACCACAGCGACCACACCCACTACGACCTCTGCGCCGACGACCACTGCCAGCGCTACCAGGGCCTGACCCTGGCGATCGGGGAGAATGTCCGGACGGCGATCGACCAGACCTGGGGAAAAATCCTGACCTATGACGGCAAAGTCTGCGATACGCGCTTTTCGAAGTGCTGCGGCGGGCTGACGGAGCGTTTCTCGACCTGCTGGGAAGATCGCGATGAGCCCTACCTGCCCGTGAAGGAGGACCCCTGGTGCAACACCGACGACAAGACCGTCCTGGGCCAGGTGCTCAATGACTATGACCTTGAGACGCCCGATTTCTACCGCTGGACGGAAGAATATACGGTGGTGGAGCTCTCTACCCTCATCCGTGAGCGCAGCGGGATCGATATCGGGACGCTCAAAGCCCTTACGCCGCTGGAGACCGGCGGTTCGGGGCGCATCAAGTGCCTTCGTATCGAGGGAACGAAAGCGACAGTCGAGGTCGGAAAGGAGCTGATGATCCGCCGCTGGCTATCCACTTCCCACCTCAAGAGTTCGGCCTTCGAAGCGGAGTTCACCGCTGATGGCCGGGTCATCCTCCGCGGCCGCGGCTGGGGCCACGGCGTCGGTCTCTGCCAGATCGGTGCCGCGAATATGGCCGCCCACGGGCACAGTTACGAGGAAATCCTCGCCTTTTATTATCCTGAATCTACCCTGACCGATGAAGCCTAAGTTCCGCCTATCGCCCTGGATCTGGGTTCCGACCCTCTATTTTGCGGAGGGCGTGCCCTATTTCATCGTGAACAACATCTCGACGGTGATGTTCAAGAAGCTCGGTATGGGCAATACCGAGATGGCCTTTTACACGAGCCTCCTCTATCTGCCCTGGGTGATCAAGCCCTTCTGGAGCCCCTTCGTGGACATCTTCCGGAACAAGCGCTGGTGGATCACGACGATGCAGCTGCTCATTACCGCCCTCTTCCTCGGCCTGACCCTTTCGGTGCCGGTGCCGGAGGAGGCGCAGATCCTATCCGGAGCGGCCCCCGTGTCGCTCTTTACCCTGAGTATCATCATCTTCTGGGTCACGTCCTTCGCTTCGGCGACCAATGACATCGCCACGGACGGCTACTATATGCTCGCCCTGAAGGAGAAGGAGCAGTCCCTGTTCGTGGGGATACGCAGCACCTTCTTCCGCTTTTCGAACCTCTTCGTGCAGGGCGCCCTCGTCGCGCTCGCCGGCTTTTTCGAGACGCGTGGCGACATCCCTTCTTCGTGGCGTCTGACCCTTGGGATCACGACGGCCCTGTTCGGCCTCCTCGCCGTTTTCCATCTCTTTACGATCCCTGCTCCGGAAGCGGACCGCGGGGCGATCCAGAAAGGGGAGCGCCCGTCTGCAGGCCGCATCGTACGCACCTTCGGCGAGTCTTTCGTGACCTTCTTCAAGAAGGACATCGCCTGGGTGACCATCGGTTTCCTGCTGCTTTTCCGTCTGCCGGAGGCGCTGACCCTCAAGCTCGTGCCGGCCTTCCTGCTGGACGGAGCGGACAAGGGCGGAATGGCCCTGACGACCATCCAGTACGGTATCGTCAACAACACGGTCGGGGTGATCGGCCTGCTGCTCGGCGGCATTCTCGGTGGCGTCGTGATCAGCCGGGGCGGTTTGCGCAAATGGATCTGGCCGATGGCGGCGGCGCTTGCCCTGCCCTGCGCCGTATATCTCTGGATGGCGCTGGAGCACAGCGTGTCGATCTATGCGATCGGCGCCTGCGTCCTGGTCGAGCAGTTTGGCTATGGCTTTGGTTTCACGGCCTTTATGCTCTATATGATCTTCGCTTCGGACGGGCCGTTCAAGACTTCGCACTACGCCCTTTGCACGGGCTTTATGGCCGCCAGTATGATGCTGCCAGGCCTGTTTGCCGGGGCCCTGCAGGAGGCGGTCGGCTATCCCTGGTTCTTTACCCTCGTGATGATCTCCTGCCTCGCGACGGCGGCGGCCGTGCTGCTGGTGCGGCGGCGGATTCCCGAAAACTTCGGCGCTAAATAGTACTTCGATATGAAAAAAGCTTGGCTCATCCCCATTATCTTCCTTCTGCTGGCTCCGCTGGCCCTGGCGCAGCAGGCTCCCGTCAAACCCGGCATCGAGGTTCTCGCCGAGAAAGGCTTTCCCGGTCTGCAGGGGAAGCGGGTCGGCCTCGTGACGAACCCGAGCGGCGTGGACCGTCAGTTGCGCTCGACGATTGACATCCTCTTCGAAGCGCCGGAGGTCGAACTGGTCGCCCTCTTTGCCCCGGAGCACGGCGTCCGCGGCGACGTCTATGCCGGCGGCAAGGTGCTCGACTACACGGACCCGGCGACGGGCCTTCCCGTCTATTCGCTCTACGGCAGCCAGCGCGAACCCAAGGACGAAATGCTCAAGGGACTCGATATCGTTGTCTATGACATCCAGGACGTCGGAACGCGCTCCTATACCTTCATCAGCACGCTCGGCCTGATGATGCGCGCCTGCGCCAAGCTCGGCATCGAGGTAATGGTCCTTGACCGCCCGAACCCGCTCGGCGGCCGGAAGGTGGAAGGCCCCCTCGTGCGGCCGGGCTTCCACTCCTTCGTCGGACAGTATAGCATCCCCTACATTTACGGCCTGACGGTCGGTGAACTGGCGATTCTGATCAACGAAGAGGGCCTGAACTGCGGGCAGAACGGTAAGCTGGAGCCCCTCCGCTGCGACCTGCAGGTCGTCCCGATGGAGGGCTGGACCCGCGGAATGCGCTTTACCGATACGGGGCTGCCCTGGATCCTCCCGTCGCCGAACATCCCGTCTCCGCGAACGGCGATCTGCTATCCATCCGCGGGCATCTGCGGCGAGTTCTATGGCTACCTGAACATCGGCATCGGCTACAACATCCCCTTCGAGACCTTTGCGGCGGAGTGGATCGATGCGGATCAGCTCAAGGAGCGGCTCGACAGTTATAACCTCCCCGGAGTCGCTTTCCGGACCATCCACTACAAGCCCTTCTTCGGCGGCGCCCGCGACAAGCTGATCCACGGCGTGCAGTATTTCTACACCGATTATGAAGCGGCGACGATTTCCCTGACGCAGTTTTATGTGATGCAGGCAATCCAGGAGCTCTATCCCGCGCACAACCCCTTCCCGGGGCAGGAACGGACGCGGATGTTCGACATCATCTGCGGCTCGGACTACGTTCGGACGACCTTCAGCCAGCGGCTCAAGGTGGAGGATATTCTGGAATACTGGAACGGGGATGTGGCAGCCTTTAAGGAGCTGGCTGCGCAGTATTTTATCTATCCGGACCGATAGCGAGGGGATAAATCCGCCGCAGGGCTTCCGGATCGCCGGAAGAGAGCAGTTTTACCCGCGGTGCACTCTTGACGAAGGCTTCCTCCCGGAGGAGGCCTTCGCTGCGCATAACATCGACCAGGCGACGCGCTACGGCCGGGGCGGGATCGATGACGCGGACCTTCGGCCCCGCGATCCGCTCGATCAGCGGCCGCAGGAAGGGATAATGCGTACAGCCGAGCACCAGGGTGTCGGCGCCGGCCTCTAGAAGCGGCTCCACGCTCGCGCGGACCACGCTTTCGGCGTGCGGCGAGTCAAGATCGCCCGCTTCGACGAGTTCGACAAAGCCCTGCCCGACGTGCTCGAGGATTTCGACATTGTCCTGATACTTTCCCTTCGTGTTGAGGTACTTCGACCCCTGCAGGGTGCCGGCGGTCGCGAGGACGCCGATCACGCCGCTGCGGGTCCCGATCGCGGCGGGCTTGACAGCCGGCTCCATCCCGATGAAGCGCAGCGCCGGGTAGCTCTCGCGCAGGTAGGCGATCGCCGCAGCCGTCGCCGTATTGCACGCGACAACGATGATCTCCGCGCCTTCCGAGAGGAGCGTATCGGTGATCCACCGGGCGCGGGCCTGTATCTCTTCGGCCGATTTCTCCCCATAGGGGCAATAGGCATTGTCCGCGTAATAGACGTAAGATTCGCCCGGCAGAAGCCGGACGATTTCCCGCAGGACGGAGAGGCCGCCGCTGCCGCTGTCGAAAATTCCGATCATACTCCCGCAAATATACGGAAAAGAATGCTTATCTTTGTCAGATTGTGAAAAAAACCTTAGAAAAGATATGATGGAAAAGAATTTCGTCCAGGAGCTTACCTGGCGGGGAATGATCCAGGACATTATGCCCGGAACGGAAGAGAAACTGATGGAAGGCCCGCAGTCGGCCTACGTGGGGATTGATCCCACGGCGGACAGCCTGCACATCGGGCACCTGGTCAGCGTGATGATTCTCAAGCATTTTCAGAACTGCGGCCACAAGCCCTTCGCCCTGGTCGGCGGTGCGACCGGTATGATCGGCGACCCGTCGATGAAAAGCGCCGAGCGGAACCTCCTCGATGAGGCAACCCTCAATCACAACGTCGCCGCGCTGAAGGCCCAGCTGGCGCGTTTTCTGGATTTCGACTCCGATGCGCCGAACAAGGCCGAGCTGGTCAACAACTACGACTGGATGAAGGACTACAGCTTCATCAACTTCATCCGCGACATCGGCAAGCACATCACCGTCAACTATATGATGGCGAAGGATTCCGTCAAGAAGCGCCTCTCCCGCGATTCCTCCGAGGGGATGTCCTTCACCGAATTCAGCTACCAGCTGATGCAGGGCTATGATTTCTACTGGCTCTGGAAGAACCGCGGCTGCATCCTGCAGCTCGGCGGCTCCGATCAGTGGGGCAACATCACGACCGGTACCGAGCTGATCCGACGGATGGACGGCGGCGAGGCCTTCGCCCTGACCTGCCCGCTGATCCGCAAGGCCGACGGCACGAAGTTCGGCAAGACCGAAAAAGGCAACGTCTGGCTCGATCCCGAGCGCACCTCCCCGTACGAATTCTACCAGTTCTGGCTCAACGTCTCCGACGAGGATGCCGAGCGTTATATCAAGATCTTCACGATGCTCGACCGCGAGACGATCGAGAGCCTGATCGAGACGCACCGGGCCGATCCGGGCCGTCGCGAGCTGCAGAAAGTGCTCGCCCGCGAGGTGACGACGATGGTCCACGGTGCCGATGAGTACGAAAAGGCGGTCGCGGCTTCGCAGATGCTATTCGGCAACGCGACCTCCGAGGCGCTCCGCAAGCTCGATGAGCGTACTTTCCTGGAGGTCTTCGGCGGTGTGCCGGGCTTCGAGATCCGCAAGGAAGATCTGCCCTGCGGCCTGCTCGATCTGCTGGCCGTCAAGACCGCCGTATTCCCTTCGAAGGGGGAGGCCCGGAAGATGGTCCAGGGCGGCGGCGTGTCGCTGAACAAGGACAAGATTGCCGACATCGACTATCAGGTCAGTGAGGCGGACATCCTCGACGGGAAGTATATCCTTGCGCAGAAAGGAAAGAAGAATTATTTCATTATCAAGGTGTTATAATGGAGAAGCCCGCATCTACCCGACAGCTCAAAGTCGCTCGTGAGATTCAGAAGGATCTCGCGGAGATCATCCGTGCCAAGGGAATGGCCGCTTTCGGCGGCGCGATGGTGACGGTCAGCGAGGTCCGCATCTCGCCGGACCTTTCCGTCGCGAAGGTCTATGTCAGCATCTTCCCTTCCGAAAAGCAGGAGGCGGTGATGGGACTGATCGAAGAAAACGGGAAGGCCCTCCGCGGCGAGCTCGGCCGGAAAGTCGGCAAGCAGCTGCGCATCGTTCCCGAGCTCGTTTTCTATCTCGATACGACCCTCGATTACGCCGAGCACATCGATCAATTGCTGAAGAAATAGCTTGAATGTTCCGCTCCTCATAGCCAGACGATACCTTTTCGCCCGGAAAGCGCACCGGGCGACGGGCATCATCTCGACCGTGAGCGCAGCCGGCATCGCCGTGGGTACGGCGGTGCTGCTGGTGATCCTGTCCGTTTACAACGGCTTCGACGCGCTGATCCGGGATTCGCTCAGCACGGTCGATCCCGACCTGAAGGTGACCCCCGCATCGGGCAAGCTGATGGACCCCGCCGGAGAGACGCTCGCCGCGGCCTGGGAATGGGCCGAAGGGCAGGAAAGCGTCCGTCTGGTCAGTCCCGTCGTGGAGGAGCAGGTCTATCTGATGGCCGGGGGACGGCAGGCGCTGGTGCTCGCGAAGGGGGTGGACGAAGCCTACCTGCAGGCCTCTCCACTACAGAATTTGACTCGGCCTTCGGAGCCGATCGTGCTCGATCCCGGCTACGGGACGCCGCGGCTGGCGCTCGGGCAGCAGCTGGCGGTGGAGCTGGGGATTCAGGTGCTCATCCGGGAGGAGGTGGAACTCTATTTCCCGTCCCGGAAGCGCCCCGTTTCGCTGCAGAATCCCGCGGCCTCGCTCGGGCGGATCGGCCTTCGCGCTTTCGCCGTCTTTGCGAGCGGGAGCGAATACGACCGCTCGCTGGTGCTGGTTCCGCGGCACTTGATGCAGGAGCTGCTCGAATGCGATGAGGGCGAGATCTCCTCGCTGGAAATCCGTTTCCGGCCCGGCGTAGGGGAGGCGGAGAAAGTCCGCGTCAAGGAGGGCCTTGCAGCCCGGCTCGGGGCCGATTTCCGCGTCCGCGACCGCGTGGAGCAGAACGATGCGCTCTTTAAGATGATGGCCTACGAAAAGGGGGCGATTTTCCTGCTGCTGCTCGCGGTGGTGCTGATTGTCGCCTTCAACATTTTCGGCTCCCTGTCGATGCTGATCCTCGAAAAACAGGAGGACGTCGACACCCTGGAAAGCCTCGGCGCGACCCGTCCGATGCTGCGCGGGGTCTTCTTCTACGAGGGCTTCCTCGTTTCCCTCTGCGGGCTGGCGGCAGGTGTCGTGCTCGGGCTCGGAACGGCGCTCCTGCAGCAGCAGGTCGGGCTGGTCCGGATGCCCGGGAACTTCGCCCTGACCTACTATCCCGTGATTATCCGCTGGAGCGACGTGCTCCTGACCGTGGGTGGCGTGGCGCTGATCGGCCTGCTGGTCGCCTTCCTCGCCTCCCGAACCGTTAAACCCCATACCGAAAGCTTATGACAACGCTTACCTGGATTCTGGTGATCCTCGCCACACTTTTCTTTCTGACGCTGATTGCCCATACCTTCTACGCCGCCCGGCGTCGCGAAAAGCTCATCCGCTACTACGAAGAGCGGCAGACCGAACGGCTCGAACACGAGCTGCAGGAGGCCCGCGAGCAGTGGGAACGCGACTCGGAGATGATGCGCGAGGAGTTCAATCAGCTCAAGCAGGAGCATTTCAAATCGATCAAGGATATCATAGACAAAGTCAAATAAGATGAAAACGCGAAGCCTTCTCCTGTCCCTTGTCGCGCTCCTTTGCGCCGGGACCTCTTCCTTTGCCCAGCAGGGCGGTATCACCCCGGAAATGCTCCGGGAGCTTGGTACGGCCTATAATGCGGATTCTCCCGCCGACCGGGCCCTCCGCAACGCCCTCAACGGCGCTTCGATCCAGGTGCTCGCCAGCCGGGCCGACCATATGGCGATGATCGACACGCATTTCTCCGACGAGGTCAAGACCCACGGCCGCACCGACCAGAAATCCTCCGGCCGCTGCTGGCTCTTTACCGGTCTCAACGTGCTGCGCAGCAAGATGATCGCTGAGCACGACCTCGGCACTTTCACCTTCTCGCAGAGCTACATCTTCTTCTATGACCAGCTCGAGAAGGCGAACCTCTTCCTGCAGGGCATCATTGATACGAAGGACCTGCCGGACGATGACCGGACGGTGGACTGGCTCTTCTCGCATCCGATCGGGGACGGCGGACAGTTTACGGGCGTGTCGAACCTCGTGATGAAATACGGCCTCGTCCCTTCGGAGGTGATGCCGGAGACCCTATGCGCAAACAATACCGCGCAGATGCGCTCGCAGATCGCGACCAAGCTCCGCGAAGACGGCCTGCGCCTGCGCCAGGCCTATGCCGCCGCAGACAAGAAGGCCCGCAAGGGGATGGATGCCAAGCTGCAGGAAATGAAGCTCGGCTACCTGAAGGAGATCTACCACATCCTGGCGCTCTGCCTTGGCGTGCCGCCGACGGAGTTCGAATGGACCCGCTACGATGCGAAGGGCCATTTCGTCAGCACGAAGACCTATACCCCGAAATCCTTCTACGAGGAATTCGTCGGGAAGGACCTCGAGGGCGGCTATATTATGGTGATGAACGACCCTTGTCGCGAGTACTACAAGACCTACGAGATCGCTTACGACCGCCACGTCTATGACGGCGAGAACTGGCTCTACCTGAACCTCCCGATGGAGGACATCAAGGAGATGGCGATCGCTTCGATCAAAGATAACACCGCGATGTACTTCTCCTGCGATGTTGCCAAGTTCCTGAACCGCAGTTCGGGCGTCGCCGATCTGGAGAATTTCGATTACGGCGCTCTGCTTGGCGTGACCTTCGGAATGAACAAGGAGGAACGCGTACGCACGCACGCGAGCGGCTCCTCCCACGCGATGACCCTGATCGCGGTTGATATCCAGGACGGCAAGCCCGTCAAGTGGATGGTTGAGAATAGCTGGGGCGCTACCAGCGGCTACAAGGGCAATATCATTATGACCGACGCGTGGTTCAACGAGTATATGTTCCGCCTCGTTGTCGAGAAGAAATACGTTCCGGAGCGCATCCTGGCGCTGATGGACCAGGAGCCGACGCTGCTCCCGGCCTGGGATCCGATGTTCCTGCCGGAGGAGTAGTTGCTCCGTATGGCGCTTTTCCGGCATAAAGGCTTCCTCCTGCCCCTGCTGCTGATGCTGGCGGTGGCGGGAGGTCTCTTTGTGCTCGATCTGCTCTGCGGCGACAGCGGCCTGGGCCCGGCAAAGGGGATCGTGCTGACGCAGATCCGCCTTCCGCGGGTGCTGACGGCCCTGCTGGTCGGGGCGTCGCTGGGACTGGGCGGCGCGCAGATGCAGGCTCTGTTCCGCAATCCGCTCGCCGATCCGCACATTATGGGCATATCCTCGGGTGCCGGTCTCGGTGCAGCCGTGGCGGTGCTGGCCCTGCCTTCCGGGGCGCTGGTCGGCCTGACCGCCGGGGCCTTTATCGGGGCCTTCGCGACGGCGGCCCTGGTCGTGCTGGCTTCGGGAAAGACCCGGAGCGTCGGGACGCTGCTGCTGCTCGGCATTATGCTGGGCTTTATACTGAGCGCCGTCAGCGCGACACTGCAATACGCCGCGGATGAGGTGAGCCTCAAGCGCTTCTACAGCTGGGCGGCCGGGAGTTTTGTTGGGAACGGAATTCGCGAGCTGGCCGTTCTGGGGTGCTGTTTTGCCGTCGGGGCATTGCTCGCGGGGCTGAATGCCCGCGGACTGGACCTCTTGCTCTTCGGAGACGGGTTCGCCGCTGCGGCTGGAGGACGGGTCCGCCGCATCCGGAGCCTGTCCCTGATCGGCGTCTGCCTGATGACCGCTGCCGCCACGGCCTTTTGCGGCCCGATCGGCTTTGTCGGCATCGCCGCCCCGCACATCGCCCGCCTCCTTTCGGGCTCATCCCGCTTGGCCCTGATCCTGCCCCTGAGTGCCCTCTGCGGGGCCTCCGTTGCGCTGCTGGCCGATGCTATCTGTTTTCTTGGCCCCGTGCCGCTGCCCGCCGGATCGACGGTGGCGCTCATCGGGATTCCGGTGATTATCCTCGTTTTGCTGAAAAAGATATGAATCGGCCCGACGGAATAGCGTTCTCCATCCCGGTGCTGGGTTATCCCGGTGCCCTGCTGGCGCGGGATATCCGCTTCTCGCTCGCGCCCGGATCCTGCGTCCTGCTGGCCGGTCCAAACGGCTCCGGAAAGACGACGCTGCTGCGCGCTCTGGCTTCGGGAAAGGCTTCGATGGCGGCGGATTCCCCGCTCAAGATCGTCTATATCCCGACCGGCATTCCGAAGGTCAAAGGCTTTACCGTGCGCGAATTCATCCGGACCGGCTGTTACCGCGAAGAGGACCGCTCGGACCTTGCCGAACGCATTGAAGAGGCGCTTTCTGCCCTGGACATAGCGGATTTGGGTAATCGGGACCTTTCTACCCTGAGTGACGGTCAGTTTCAGAAGGCCATCCTCGGGATCGCCCTGACCCGTCGTGCGGACCTGCTCCTGCTCGATGAGCCTACGGCATTCCTCGATCCCGGCGCCCGCCGTGCCGTTCTCGCGACCCTCCGCTCCCTGACCCGGGTCGCCGGCTCCGCTGCTGTCTCCGGGGTGCGTCCGCTCACCATTCTCTTCTCCTCCCACGACATCGCCGATGCCCTCCCCGTCGCGGATGCCGTCCTCGGCCTGACCGCCTCCCACGACTTCCTCGTCTCCGGTCCCGACCTTTCCCCGCAGGCCCTTCTCGAGCGCCTGTTCCCGGTAGCGTGATCGCAGGGGCCTGTGCGTGAAATATCATTATTTTTTCGTATATTTGACCCCTCTATGAAAAAATGGATCAGCATACTTGTTCTGATGCTCGGACTCGCTCCCTTTGCGGGGGCGCAGGACGGCGGGAAAAGCCCCGTGGAGCAGAATCCCTACGCCGATTACATCCTCGTGATCGACAAGGGCGCCTTCACCCTTTCGCTGCTGGATGACAGCGGCCGGGCGCTGTACGTCTATCCGGTGGCAACCGGCGAGAATCCCGGACAGAAGCGTAAAGAAGGCGACTGCAAGACCCCGGAAGGGATCTTCACCGTGACCTGGGTCCAGGACACCCGCGGGGTGATGTATGACTACCACGACGGAAAGGGCCTCGTCGAGGCTTACGGTCCGAAGTTCATCCACTTAGAGACCCCGGGATTCAAATACATCGGCGTCCACGGCACCTGCCCCGAACGGGATGACCGGATCGGAAAACGCGACAGCAAGGGCTGCGTCCGCCTGCATAACGAAGATCTGTTGACCATCATCCCCTATGTCTATCCCGGGATGAAGGTCTATATCATTCCCGGCCCCGAAGACATCGAGGCCGATAACGCTTATCAAGAGAATTAATGGAGAAACACTTGGAACTCAACCCGAACCGGGTTGTAGCCTATCTGGAGAAGGATCCGCGCGATTTCACGCGGGAAGACCTGATCGATTTCATCGTCAACAACGGCATCCGGATGATCGATTTTATGTATCCGGCCGAGGACGGTCGCGTCAAGACGCTGAATTTCACCGTCAATAATCTGGCTTATGTAGAGACCGTCCTGACCGAAGGCGAACGCGTCGATGGCTCCAGCCTCTTCCCTTCCTTCATCGAGGCCGGCAACAGCGACCTCTATGTCATTCCCCGCTACCGGACGGCCTTCGTCGATCCCTTTACGGAGATCCCGACCCTCTGCCTGCTGTGCAGTTTCTTCACGAAAAACGGCCAGCCCTTCGAATGCGCGCCCTTCGCGACCCTGATGCGGGCGGAAGAAGCCTTTTACAAAAAGACCGGCCTGCACTTCGAGGCGATGGGCGAGCTGGAATACTACGTCATTACGGACGAAGACGACTTCTTCCCGGCGACCGACCAGCGGGGCTACCACGAGAGCGAGCCTTTCTCGAAGTTGAACGACTTCCGCCGCGCCTGTATGGACCACGTCGCCAAGACCGGCGGGCAGATCAAGTACGGGCACTCCGAAGTCGGCAACTTCACCCTCGACGGCAAGATCTACGAGCAGAATGAGATTGAGTTCCTGCCGAACCCGGTAGAAACGGCCGCGGACCAGCTCCTGCTCGCGAAATGGGTCATCCGCAACCTCGCCTGGCAGTGGGGGCTCGACGTCTCCTTCGCCCCGAAGATCACCGTCGGCAAGGCCGGCAGCGGTATGCACATCCATATGCGCCTGATGCGGGATGGCAAGAACGTCACCCTCGGCACCGGCAGCACCCTTTCCGATACGGCCCGTCGCGCCATCGCGGGTATGATGTACCTTGCTCCGGCGATCACGGCCTTCGGCAACAAGAATCCGACCTCCTATTTCCGCCTCGTTCCGCATCAGGAAGCCCCGACGAACGTCTGCTGGGGCGATTGCAACCGCAGCGCCCTGGTCCGCGTCCCGCTGGGCTGGTCGAGCGGCACCGATATGTGCTCGAAGGCGAATCCGCAGATGCCCGCTTCCGAACGCGACACGACCGGCAAGCAGACCTTCGAGATGCGCTCGCCGGACTGCTCGGCCGACATCTATCAGCTGATGGCCGGCCTGTGTGTCGCCGCCCGCTACGGTCTCGAGATGCCGGAGGAGGAAGCCCTGAAAAAAGCGGCCGACACCTATGTCGACCTGGACATCCATAAGAGCGAGAACGCCCGGCGGCTGGCGCAGCTGGACTGCCTCCCGACCTGCTGTGCCGAATCGGCCGACTGTCTGGAGAAGGTCCGGGGCATCTTCGAGGCCGAGGGCGTCTTCCAGCCGAAGATGATCGACGGTATCCTGAAGGGCCTTCGCCGGTATGGCGACAGCGACCTGCACGAAGCGGCCCGCAAGGATCCCGAACTGATGCACCGTCTGGTGAAAGAATACTTCTACTGCGGCTAGCCTATGATTACCGCCGAGCAGATCAAAGACCTCCGCGAGCGCCTCGCCGTACTCGAGAAATGCCTCGATATCGCCGGGAAGCGCCGCGAAACCGCCGCCCGGGAGGAGCAGACCCTCGCCCCGGACTTCTGGAACGACCCGAAGGCGGCCGAGGCTTTCCTCAAAAAGAGCGCGGCGATCAAGGCCTGGGTGACCGACTACACGAAGGCGGCGACCCGGGTGGACGATCTCGACGTGCTGTATGAATTCGCTAAGGAAAGCATCTCCGGCAGCGATGAGGAGGCCGTCGAAACGGATGAGACCCGCGAGCTGACGGCGGCGTTCCGTGCAGCGGAAGAGGCCGTCGAGGCCCTGGAGCTGCGCAATATGCTCGGCAATGAGGGCGACAACCTCGGCGCCGTGCTTACGATCAATTCCGGCGCCGGCGGCACGGAAGCGAACGACTGGTCCGCGATGCTGATGCGGATGTATATGCGCTGGGGCGAACGGAACGGTTTCAAGATGACGGTAACCGCCCTGCTCGAAGGCGAAGAGGCCGGCATCAAGTCCTGCACGATCGAGGTCGAAGGCGATTATGCCTATGGCTACCTCAAGGCCGAGAACGGCGTGCACCGGCTCGTGCGCATTTCCCCTTTCAACGCGCAGGGGAAGCGGCAGACGACCTTCTCCTCCGTCTTCGTCTATCCGCTCGTGGACGATTCGATCAACATCGAGATCAACCCCGGCGACATCGAATGGGACACCTTCCGCAGCGGCGGCCATGGCGGACAGAACGTCAACAAGGTCGAAACCGGCGTCCGCGTCCGGCACCTTCCGACGGGAATCACGGTGGAAAACACCGAGACGCGCAGCCAGCAGGACAACCGGCAGCGCGCCCTGCTCATCCTCAAATCCCGTCTCTACGACATCGAGCTCAAGAAGCGTCAGGAAAAGCAGGCCGAACTCGAAGGACAGAAAAAGCGCATCGAGTGGGGCTCGCAGATTCGTAACTACGTCCTGCATCCCTACAAACTCGTGAAGGACCTCCGTACCGGCTACTCCACGGCCGATACGCAGGGCGTCCTCGACGGCGACATCAGCGAGTTTATGAAGACCTTCCTGATGGGGAAGGGCGCCGCCGTCACGGATGACGAATCGCTGGATTAAAACGGCATAGCAAGAATGGAAACCAAGAAACTATACCCTTTCCGCTTCTCTCCGGAGACGGCCGGGAAGGACTGGGGGGAGGAGCGCATCCTCCTGGCGGACCTCGGGGAGACGGATTCGACCCTCGCCGAGGGCTGGCTCGCTGGGAATACCCTCTCGGAACTGATGCAGACCTATCTGGAACGGGTATCCGGTGAGACTTCTTTCGAATACTACGGTACGCAGTTCCCCGTTGCAGTCCGGGAGCTCCGCATTGAAAAAGGCAAGCGCACGTCCCTGCGCGTGAACCCCGACGACGAGACCGCGGCGCAGCGCTATGACGCCTTCGGCCGGCCGGCGCTCTGGTACATCGTCGAGGCAGGGGAGGGCGCCCGCATCTGGATGGGCCTGAAAGAGGACATTTCGGCGGAGGAATTCTACCGCCGCAGCCTCGACGGCTCGCTCGAGCAGGTGCTGCAGGCCGTGACCCCGAAGGCGGGCGATGCCTTCCTGATCGCCCCCGGGACGCTCCACGCCGCGATGGGCCCGCTTCGCATCGTAGAAATCTCCGAGGCCTCCGACCTCTATTTCCGCATCCACGACTGGGGAACGGGCGACAAGCCCCTGCACCTGGAGGAAGCCTTCGATCTGGTGGACTTTCGGAAATGGGACCGGACGGCGTGCGTAAAGCATCTGGCTGGTGGTAAGGAAGTTACCGAGACCGTCGCGCAGTGTCCGCAGTTCGCCGTGACCCTGTTCCGGCTGAAAGATGCGCTGAAAATCTCCCGCGAAGAGGCCGACGGCTTCATCCTCTACAGTTGCACCCGGGGCGAAGCGCTCCTGCAGGTGGAGGACGGATCCCAGTATCCGCTCCGGGCGGGGGAGACCCTCCTGGTGCCGGACGAGGTGGGGGATTTCTTCCTGATTCCGGGCGCTCCGGGAACGGAACTGCTCGAAACGCTGCTGCCGCCCCGTGCAGGGGAGGAGCAGGCTGAACCCGTGGAGGAATAGGCTATGGCGGCGCCGACAGGTCCGGTCCGGATCGACAAGTTTCTCTGGGCCATCCGGGTCTTCAAGACCCGCACCGATGCGACCGACGCCTGCAAGGGCGGAAAGGTCCGGGTCGGGGATGTTCCGGCCAAGCCTTCCAAGGTGGTGGTTCCGGGCGAGCGCATCTTCGTCCGCAAAGGCTCCGTTACCTATCAGTATAAGGTGCTCCAACCCCTCGAAAACCGGATCGGGGCCAAACTGGTTCCCGACTACGTCGAGGACCTGACGGATCCCGTCGAGCTCGAGAAACTGCAGGCGCCCCGCGAAACCTTCTTCGTGCGGCGTGACCGCGGTGCCGGCCGCCCGACCAAAAAGGACCGGCGCGAGATCGAGCAGATGTGGGACCTTTTGGAAAATTTTGACTAACTTTGCCCGCTTAAAACCCCTAACGTATGGATAAGAACAGTTATGCCCTTGGAATGAATATGGGCCTGAGTATGCTGCAGTCCGGTATCCGCGATATCCAGATCGACGATTTCGCGGCCGGTGTGCAGGCGATGGTGGAAGGGAAGATTCCCGCCCTGTCGATGGAGGAAGCGACGCAGGTACTGGAAAAGTACTTTGCATCCCTGGATGAAACCCGTCGCGCCGAGCAGGCGGAGATCGGGAAGGCTTTCCGGGAGGAGGGAGAAAAATTCCTCGCCGCGAATGCGAAGCAGCCCGGCGTCAAGGTCCTGCCGAGCGGCCTGCAGTACAAGGTGATCCAGGAAGGTTCCGGCCGCAAACCCGGCCCGACCTCCCGCATCCGCTGCCACTACGAAGGCACCTTCACTGACGGCCGTGTTTTCGACAGCTCCTACAAGCGGGGCGAACCGATCGAATTCGCGCTCAATCAGGTGATCAAGGGCTGGACCGAAGGTCTTCAGCTGATGGCCGAAGGCGCGAAGTATGAACTCTATATCCCGTACCAGCTCGCGTACGGTGAGACCGGCTCGCAGGGTGCGATTCCGCCCTGCTGCGCGCTGAAATTCGTCGTTGAACTGATCAAGGTACTCTCGTAAGCGCATCCCGGTGCCCTTTTTCGAAAACAGCTATCCGTCCCGCCTGCTGGAAGATGCAGTCGATGCGATCGGCTCCCTGCCCGGAGTCGGGCGGCGGAGCGCGCTGCGCCTGGCCCTGCATCTGCTCAGCCAGCCGGCCGAAAACGTCCACCATTTTACCGAAGCCGTGAACCGGCTTCGCGACGAGGCCCGCTATTGCCCCGAGTGCCGGATGATCTGCGACGGTGAGGAACGCTGCGCCATCTGCGCCGACCGGAGTCGCGACCACCGCACCATCTGCGTCGTGGAGAGCGTCCGCGACGTGATGAGCATCGAAGCGACCGGGCAGTACCACGGGGTCTATCACGTCCTCGGCGGGATCATTTCTCCGCTCGCAGGCGTGGGCCCGTCCGACCTGACGATCGAAGCGCTCACTGAGCGCGTCCGGTCGCTGGAAGATCCTGAGTCGGCGGAAGTTATCCTCGCCTTGAGCGGCGATGTCGAAGGGGAGACGACCGCTTTCTACATTTACCGACAGATCGGCCGGACAGGCGTTCGCGTCAGCACCCTGGCCCGCGGCCTCGGGTTCGGCGACGGTCTCGAATATGCGGACCAGCTGACCCTCGGTCGTTCGATCGTCAACCGGCAAATCTTCAAACCGTGAAAAGCAACAGGAAAAAACATAACCGGCAGGACCTCGATATCCTCGAGATGATCCGCCACGACCTGCAGATGCGCGATTTCGAGCTCGTCTTCACCCCGCCCGTGACCACGCCGCTGCGTTTCCACGTCCTGGCCCGTGCCGACGACCTCCTCGAGGAAGACATCCCCGGGTACATCACCGTCCTGTCCGAACTCCGGAAAGGTCTTTTCGCCTGCGAATGCGACCCCGATGCTTTCCTGCGCTTCCTCGACGAGGACCGCGTCTGCACGATCACGCCCGAGCAGCTGCAGGGCTTCCTGGACATCGTCGAAGAGGCGACGGGCGGACGCGTCACGACCTATGAGGCCTGCGACGACGGACTGGCGTACCGGGTCGAGCTCGGTGCCGGTGCGACCCGTGCAGCGCTGCCGGATTTCGTCTTCGTCGAAGAAATCCTCTTCCAGCAGCACATCTTTTCGGCCATCACGCCCTATTCCTACGTGCCGGATACGCTGCTGCGCTGGCCGGAAATGCGGGAGAGCTTCCTCTCCGCAGCCGATACAGAGGTCCCGCCCCTGACCGCCGGGATCGCCGGGATGACCTTCCCGCTGATGTCGAAAAAGACTCTTCCTTCCTGATTCTAAACGATTCCGTCCCGCCCCGGGGCGGTTTTTTTTGCTGTTTCGGGGAAAAACACTACCTTTGCAGGCTCGCCTTTCCGTGTAGGCGGCAGGTTTAAGGAAGTACAACCCGTCCTGACGACTGGCAGGACAAAAAACAGGATGGAGGATGAAGTGATGATCAGCATCTTCTACAAGAACAACGGAATGATCGATGTTACCCAGTCGGTAACCGCCCTGACCGGATCCCTGGATCCGAAGGACGTCATCTGGATCGATCTGCTCGCCCCCTCGGGCGAAGAAAAGCGCAGCGTTGAGGCGTTTCTTGGTGTCGAAATCCAAAGCCGGGCACAGGCGGAGGAGATCGAGAGTTCCTCCCGTTTCTCGGAGGACGCTGACGCGATCTATGCGAATACGAACTTTATGATTCCGGGCCCCGACGAATACGCGATGGAGGCAGTGTCCTTCACCCTCGTCGGAACGTCCTTGACGACCCTGCGCGAGGTCCCGCTCCGAAGCCTGACCGAACTGCAGCGCCGCTTGCAGGCCAATCCGAAACAGTTTACCTCGGGCTACAGCGTTTTTGTCACGATTCTCGATCAACGTGTCGACCTCGATGCCGATATGATTGAGTTGATGGCCAAGGAGATCACGCAGTACAGCCGCCGCGTCGGGCAGAACGAGGACATCAACGATGAGTTCATCCTCGACATCAATCAGTTGCAGGAGAATGCGATGCTCGTTCGCGAGAACGTCGTGGACAAGCAGCGTCTGATTTCGAACCTGTTGCGCAGCCCGAAGTTCCCTACTGAACTTGAGCCGCGGCTCAACGTGCTCCTGCAGGATATCTCTTCCCTGATCAACCACGCGAACTTCAGTTTCGAGCGTCTCGAGTACCTGCAGGATACGGTCCTCGGCCTGATCAACCTCGACCAGAACCGCATTATGAAGGTCTTTACGCTGGTTTCCCTCCTGCTGATGCCGCCGACCCTGATCGCGAGTTTCTACGGAATGAACGTCCGCCTTCCGATCATCGGGAGCGGGGATCCCGGCGCTTCACCCTGGAACTGGGTGATAATCATCGGGGTGATGGCCCTGTCCTTCGGAACGGTATGGCTGATTTTCAAGAAGAAAAAAATGTTGTAATTTCGAAGAAATTGTCTATCTTTGCACGCCCAAATCCGGGGCGTGTTTTTTTGCACCGCCCGGAAGGCTCAAGAAATAATGTTAAACCCCTAATTTGTTCAGAAACAAAATTATGGCAGAAGAAACCAAGAAAACCCTGAATGCCTCCATCAATCCGGAGAATTTCGACTGGGAAGCATTCGAGGCCGGACAGGCCGAAGGCTTTGACCGTGCAAAGGACGAAGCCCTTTACGACCAGACCCTTTCCCGCGTTACCGAAAATGAGGTCGTGGAAGGTGTCGTTACCGGTATCAACAAGAGAGAGGTCGTTGTCAACATCGGCGCGAAGAGCGAAGGTGTAATCTCCGCCCCCGAGTTCCGTTACAATCCTGACCTGAAGGTCGGTGACAAGGTCGATGTCTATGTCGAGTCCGCCGAGGACAAGAAAGGACAGCTGATCCTCTCGCATAAAAAGGCGCGTGCGCTCAAATCCTGGGATATGGTCAACGCCGCCTTCGAAAAGGACGAGATCGTCAAGGGTTTCGTCAAGACCCGCACCAAGGGTGGTATGATCGTCGACGTGTTCGGCATCGAGGCCTTCCTTCCGGGTTCCCAGATCGACATCAAGCCGATTCGCGACTACGATGTCTTCGTCAACACGACGATGGATTTCAAGATCGTCAAGATCAACCAGGAATTCCGCAATGTCGTCGTTTCCCACAAGGCGCTCCTCGAGGCCGCTCAGGAACTCAAGCGTGCTGAGCTCATCTCCAAGCTGGAGAAGGGACAGATCCTCGAAGGTACCGTCAAGAACATTACCAACTACGGCGTATTCGTCGACCTGGGCGGTGTGGACGGTCTGATCCACATCACCGACCTGAGCTGGGGCCGCATCAGCCATCCGGAAGAGGTCGTTACCCTCGACGAAAAGATCAAGGTGGTCGTGCTCGACTTCAACGAGCAGCAGAAGCGTATCGCCCTCGGTCTCAAGCAGCTCAGCGCTCACCCGTGGGAGAACCTCTCCGCCGACGTCAAGGTGGGTGACACCGTGAAGGGTAAGGTCGTCGCGATCGCCGACTACGGCGCATTCGTCGAGGTCGAGCCGGGTGTCGAAGGCCTGATCCACGTCAGCGAAATGAGCTGGAGCCCGCGTCTGCACAGCGCGCAGGAATTCCTGAAGATGGGTGATGAGGTCGAGGCCGTCGTCCTGACCCTGGACCGTGAAGCCCGCAAGATGTCCCTCGGTCTGAAGCAGCTTACCGCCAATCCTTGGGAGAGCATCCGCGAGAAATATCCCGTTGGCAGCCAGCACAAGGCTACCGTCCGCAACATCACGAACTTCGGTGTCTTCGCCGAGCTCGAGGATGGTGTTGAAGGCCTGGTCCACATCAGCGACCTGAGCTGGAACAAGATCAAGCATCCGTCCGAGATGGTGCAGAGCGGTGATGTCATCGACGTCGTTATCCTCGACTTCGACGAGCAGAACCACAAGCTGTCCCTCGGCCACAAGCAGCTGACCCCGAATCCTTGGGATGAGCTCGAGGCGAAGTTCCCTGCCGGCAGCACCGTCGAGGGTACCGTCAAGAGCGTCAGCGACAAGTCCGCGACGATTGAGCTCGAGGACGGCACCGAAGCTTTCGCTTTCTCCCGTGACATCGTCAAGGAAGACGGAAAGCCCGCCGTTGCTGGCGAAAAGCTCCCGTTCAAGGTTGTCGAGCTGCGTCGCAGCACCCGCCGCATCCTTGTCTCGCACGTTCGTACGTACGCCGAGGCCCGCGCCGAGAAGGCCGCTGCCGAGGTTGACACGACCAAGCGTGCCGTCAAGAAGATCAACAACACGATCGAGAAGGCGACCCTCGGAGACATCTCCGAACTTGCCGCCCTTAAGGACAAACTCGAGAAGGGTGAGTAATCTCCTCCTTTGCTGATGAGATTCACCGTTACGATTCTCGGCAGCGCTTCGGCGATGCCGGTGTCCGGAAGGAATCAGAGCGCTCAGGTACTTTGCGTACGTGAGCGCTTCTTCCTTGTGGACTGCGGTGAGGGCGCGCAGCGGCAGATGGTCCGCTACCGCGTCCCGATGCAAAAGATCGAAGCGGTGATGATTTCCCATATCCACGGCGACCACGTTTTCGGCCTGCCCGGCCTGCTCTCCACCTTCGGGATGCAGGGCCGGACGGCGCCGCTGCAGATCTTTGGTCCGCAGAATCTCGGTCCGCTGCTGAAATTCTACCTTTCTTATTACGGGGAGGGGCTTCCTTACGAGATCCGTTTCACCCCGCTCAAGATGAAGGCGCCCGAGACGATTTTCGAATCGAAGACCGTCGAGGTGCTTGCCTTCCCCCTCCGGCACGGCATCGACTGCTTCGGCTACATCTTCCGTGAGAAGGAGCCGCTTTTCAATGTCCGCAAGGAGGCCCTGGAGCGTTTCAACCTCACGCTGACCGAGATCGGCAGCCTCAAGCGCGGCGAGGATGTCCTCCGCCCGGACGGGACCCGGATTCCGGTCTCCGAATGGGCCTACCGGCCTTTCGTGCCCCGCAGCTATGCCTATTGCTCCGACACGGCCGTGTTCCCGGAGGAGGCGCAGTGGCTACGCGACGTCCGTTGGATCTACCACGAGACGACCTATATGAACGCGTTCGCGGAGCAGGCCCGCCTGCGTTCCCATTCAACCACCCTCGAGGCGGCCCGGATGGCGGCGGAGACCGGCGCCGAAAAGCTCTTCATCGGCCATTATTCCTCCCGCAGCGGCGATCCGGCCGACTACGAGGCCGAGTGCCGGAGCCTGTTCCCGGAGACCCGAGCTCTGTCGGACGGCGACGTCCTCGATTTTCCCTTTGTCAAGAACGAATGAAAAGAAGAATCTTCCTTTCCCTGATGGCGCTCATCGCAGCGCTGCCGCTTTCCGCCCAGTGGTCGCAGGACCGTGCGGATTACATCGTCCGCTATGCCCCCTATGCCGTTGAGGAGATGCTTTCCTCGGCAGTCCCGGCAAGCGTTACCCTGGCGCAGGCCGTCCTCGAATCCGGCGCCGGCAAGTCCACGCTCTCCCTCGAGACGAACAACCATTTCGGCATTCAGTGCCATAAGGGCTGGAAGGGAAAATACGGGAAGGCAGTCGATAACGGCGAGCTCCGCAGCTTCCGCGCCTACGACACCGTGCGCGATTCGTACGCGGACCATTCGGAGTTCCTGCGCGCGAACCGGCGCTACCATCCGCTCTTTGAGCTGAAACTGACGGACTACAAGGGTTGGTGCCACGGCCTCAAGAAGGCGGGTTATGCGGAGGACAGCGCCTATCCGAAAAAGCTCATCGATATCATCGAGACCTATAATCTCAGCCGCTACGACCGGATGACGGAGAAGGATCTTTCCGACCTTTATGCCGCGGCCGAAGCGCTCACGAGCGGTTCGCCTGCCGTGAAGAAGGAGATCAAGGAGGAGAGCAAGAAGGAGCGCCGCCGCGCCGCCCGGAAGCAGAAAAAGGCCGCCGCGAAGGGCGAAGGCTATGAGCCGATCACTCTGCCCGAGCCGCCGGCCGCCCTCGAGGCGCCGAAGCCCGCGACCCGCGAGGAGATCCATTCCCGGAGCAGTTTCACTCTTTCGCGCCCGATGTACACGCAGAACGGCGTGCTCTTCGTGACGGCGGTGGAAGGGGAGACCTATGCGTCGCTGGCCCGGAGTCTCGACCTGTTCGAGGGTGAGATCCTCCGCTTCAACGACCTGAAAAAGTCGCAGCCTCTCCACGGCGGCGAACGGGTCTATATCGAGTCCAAGCGCAGCCAGACGCAGAAGGGCGTTGAGAGCCACGTCGTCGAGGCTGGGGAGACTTTCCGCTCGATCGCGCAGGATTTCGGCGTCAAGGAGGCATCGCTGCGCAAGCTCAACGGCTTTGCCGCCGGCGAGGAGCCCGAGGAGGGCGACCAACTGCGGCTTCGTAAACGCACGTCCTCGGATGAGGGCCACTGGTGGCAGTTCTGGAAATGAAACAGCGCCGCGGACTGATCTATCTGGCGATCCTCGCGGTTTTTGTCGTGATGGCGCCTTTCCTGCTGGTCATCTGGGAGATCGGCTCGGAGGCCTGGTATGACCGCCGGACGCCGAATTTCTCGCAGCGGGCCGTCATCTACGTCTATCCGGATATGTCGCGTTCCCGTCTCGTGGATTCGATCTGCATCAAGGCGGGCGCCCTCGATCCGGAGAGCGTCGACCGTTGTATCCATAAGTCCGGCCCGCCGGTGCCCGGCCGCTATGTGATCGAACCTTCGATGACCAGCGTTGTCATCGCCCGGAAGATTTCCCGGGGCTGGGAGGATGAGATGCGCCTGACGATCGCGCCGGTATTCCGGAGCCTCGGTGATGCGGCGGGGATTATCGCCGCGCAGGTGATGGCGGATTCCGCGGCCGTGTATGCGGCCCTGACGGACCCAGAGCGGCTGGAGCGCTGCGGCCTTCGCGCCGAAACGGCCCTGGCCCTGATCCTGCCCGATACCTATAATGTATTCTGGTCGGTGTCGCCGGAAGACCTGGCGGACCGGCTGGCGGACGAATATGCGCGCTATTGGACGGCGGAGCGCAGGCAACAGGCGCAGGCGCAGGGGCTTACGCCTGCCGAGGCCGCGGTTCTCGCTTCGATCGTCAATGAAGAGACGAAGTATCAGCCGGAGATGTCCCGGGTCGCCGGGGTGTATCTCAACCGGCTGCACCGGGGGATGCTCCTGCAGGCGGACCCGACGGTGGCCTACTGCTTCGGGTATGGGCTCAAGCGCGTACTGACCCGGCACCTGGAGGTGGAGTCTCCTTATAATACTTATAAGTATGCGGGACTGCCGCCGGGAATGATTTCCTGCGCCCCGAAGGTCTGCATCGAGGCGGTGCTGCACCCCTCTTCGGAGGACAATCTCTACTTCTGCGCTTCCCCGGCCCTCGACGGGACGCACCGTTTTGCCCGCACCCTTTCCGAACACAACCGCAACGCCGCGGCGTACCGCGCCGCCCTTTCCCGTCAGTAAAACGCTTCCTTGTGTTGCGAACTTGCCGGGAAATGCTTACTTTTGTAAGTTAGTCAGTTGTGCAATATGGATCCCGTCAAGGAACTCTTCCCCCAGTACAGCCCGGAAGGGCAGGAGTTGATCCGCAAGGCGTACCGCTTTGCGGAGGATGTCCTCAAGGATGATCTTCGCGGTGACGGAAGCCCTTTCCTCACGCACCCGGTCGGTGTCGCGAAGATCGTCGCGGACGAAATCGGCCTCTCGCCGGAATGCGTCGCGGCCGTCTTCCTGCACGAGGCCTGCCGGCTGCATCCGGACACGGCGCAGATCCGTAGCCTGGGCTTTGACGAGGTGGTCTATACGATGGTGGACGGGCTCAACAAGATCGCGACGATTTCTCCGCGCGATACCCGTCTCGAAGCCGAACGCTACAAAAAGCTGATCATCCAGTATTCCACGGACCCCCGGGTGACGGTGCTCAAGATCGCCGACCGGCTCGAAGTGATGCGGCATCTGTCGCTGTTCCCGAAGCCCGTGCGCGAGAAAAAGGTTCTGGAAACCCTGATGCTCTATATTCCGATCGCCCATCAGCTTGGCCTTTACAACATCAAGCGCGAGATGGAGGACATCTATCTCAATTGCGCTGATCCGGAGCAGTATCGCTTGATCACCAATAAATTGAAGGCGACGGAGCGGGACCGCGAGAAACTGATGCACGAGTTCATCGAGCCGCTGAAAGCGAAGCTCGATGCCGCCGGGATTCACTATAAGCTCAAGATCCGGACGAAGGCCGCCTATTCGATCTGGGCGAAGATGCAGAAGCAGAAAGTGCCCTTCGAAGGCGTTTATGACGTTTTCGCCATCCGCTTCATCATTGACTGCGAAGAGGATCCGAAACGGGAAAAGGACCTCTGCTGGCAGGTCTATTCCTTCGTTACCGAGGAATATGAACCGGATACCCGCCGCCTGCGCGACTGGGTGACGAACCCGAAGCCGAACGGCTATGAGTCCCTCCACATTACGGTCAAGAACCGGGAAGGCGCCTTCATCGAGGTGCAGATCCGCACGCGCCGGATGGACGAAATCGCCGAGAGCGGCTTCGCTTCGCACTGGTCCTATAAGGGCATCAAGCGCGAGGAGACCCTGGACAACTGGCTGACTACCGTTCGCGCCGCGCTGGAGCACCCCGGGAGCGAATCGTCGGAGGATCTCCCGCAGCCCCCGTCCCGCGAAATCTTCGTATTTACCCCCTCAGGCGAGCTGAGAATCCTGCCTGCAGGATCATCTGTGCTGGATTTTGCCTTCGATATCCATTCCGGCATCGGCACCCGCTGCATCTCCGGCAAGGTCAACGGCAAGGCTGTTCCGCTGCGGGAAAAACTCGCAACGGGCGACCTGGTCGAAGTGGTTACCTCGAAAAACCAGCACCCGAACCGCGACTGGCTCGGCTGGGTGGTCACCTCGAAGGCCCGTTCCAAGATCAAGCAGGCCCTCAACGAGGATGTCGTCCGGAAAGCTGCCGACGGCAAGGAACTGCTCGCCCGGCGCCTGAAGAACTGGAAGCTGGAGTTCACCGATGAGCTGCAGCACGACTTTATGAAGCATCGGGGCTATACGACCCTGAACAGCTTCTTTGCTGACCTCGGCGACGGCAGCCTGGATGTCAACGTGATCAAGGATTTCATCCTGACGGCTGAGCAGCGGCATCAGGAGGCCGTCGAGGCTGCCCAGGCGATGGAGGCTGCGAAGGTCCATCGCGGCGTGACCACCTCCCACGACGACATCCTCGTCCTGAATGCCAAGAACGTCAAGGGCATCGAGTACAAGATGTCCCGCTGCTGCAACCCGGTTTACGGCGACGATGTGTTCGGCTTCGTGAGCCGCACGGAAGGGATCAAGATCCACCGGATGAGCTGCCCGAATGCCGCCCGCCTGCTTGAGAACTATCCGTACCGGATCCAGAAGGTCCGCTGGGCGGAGGCCCCCTCCGGAGGTACCTTCCAGGTCAGCCTGAAGATCATTACGGCAGGGGAGAGTGCCATCCTGGCGAAGATTATGGAGGTCGTCAGCAACTTCAAGGCTTCGATCCGGGCCTTCAACGTGAGCGAAAACGCCCGTCAGGGCACCTATGAAATTTCCGCCAAGATCGCCATCCTGTCCAACCTCGAGCTGGACAAGGTCGTTTCGCAGATCCGGGCGCTGAAAGATGTGATCAAAGTGACAAGACAATAAAAATAACGATATGAAAAAGCTTTTTACCCTGTTGGCCCTGGCCGGCGCGCTGACGCTGACCGCCTGTGAAGTTCCCGCCGATGACGAGCAGCCGGTGGATGATCCGGAAGTCGTCGATCCCGATCCGGTCAAGCCGGACGATCCGGAGGAACCGGATCCGGAGGACCCGGACGATACCGAGTATTCCTTCACCGTCACGCCGCTCAGCGTCGAACTCGAGGCTGCCGGTGGCCAGTTCGAGATTACGGCCACGGTGACTTCGGGCGCATCTCACTTGACCGGAACCCCTTCCTGGATCAGCCCCGTTTCTGTGGATGGCGGCGTCTATGTCCTCAATGCCGCGGCGAATCCGGACCGGGATCCGCGCAGCTCGACGCTCGTTTTCTGCGATGACAAGAAGAATTACATCTCCGTGGCGGTAAGCCAGAAGGGGAAAGATGTGTTCGAGATCTCCCCGAGGTCCGTAAGCCTTTCCTCCGAGGGCGGTGAATTTGAAATCACGGTGGACTGCACGACCTCATACGAAGTTTCTTCCGTTCCGAACTGGATTTCGGAACTGTCCTCCGGTGACGGGAAGAACCGCTTCCTCGCGGAGGCCAATGAGAGCACCGAACCCCGCAGCGGCATCATCGTCTTCTGCGATGCGCTCGGAACCTGCCTGCCCCTGCAGGTTCAGCAGGATCCCCAGCCCGCCGGCCACCTCTCCCTGATGATGCGCTTTACGGCAACCTGGTGCGGCTGGTGCCCGCGAATGAACAATTCCGTCCATCTCGCGATGGAACAGTATCCCGACAAATTCCTGCACGTGGCCGTGCACGGGAGCAGCAGTGACCTGGCCTTCAGCGCTGCCAATTCGATTATGAATCAGTACGGCATCACGGGCTTCCCGACCGGCATCGTCGACGGGCGTACCGAGATTGTCAATTATACTTCCGATATTGCCTCCGTCAATATCATCAATGCCTGCAAGGAGACCGAGGAGACCTACGGGACGAAGACGGGGATCACGATCGGCTCGACCCTTACCGGCAGGAAGCTGGATACGGAGGTGAAAGTCTATGTGAATACCCCGGGCGATTACAAGATTACCGTTCTCCTGCTGGAAGACGGCATTATCAATGAGCAGTCGGACTATGAGCAGAGCGTCACGCATCCGGATTATGTCCACGATGACGTTGCCCGCATCGCCGTCACCAACGTCCTCGGCGAGGCGTTCTCGGTGAGCAGCGCGGGGGTCAAGTCTTTCCAATACACGGTCAACAGTATCCCGGTGACCTACAATCTCGCCAATATGCGCGTTCTGGTCTATGTCCAGGCCGCCTTCGGTGCGCAGCAGCGGATCCAGAGCGGCAACTACGGCGACTACTACGTGGACAACTGCGCGACCGCGCCCCTGGGTCAATAGCCAATGAGACCTGCCTCCGCATATTTGACGCTGCTTCTGCTGCTCGTCCCGCTCACTGCGGCGGCGCAGCGGGACTGGGGCAGTGTGTCCGGGGGGCTCGAGTCGAACTCCGTCTATGAGACGGACGGGCACTTCCGCTCGAACAACTACCTCAAGCTGGACTATGTCCTCGGGCATTTTTCGGCGGGCGTGCAGGCGGAATACTATCCCGATCCGCTGCCCGGCTACAGCGCCGCGCTCAAGGGCTTCGGCCTGCCGGAAAAGTACATCAGCTTTGCGATGCCTTCCTGGAGCGTGACGGCGGGGGATTTCTATGAGCAGTTTGGCACGGGAATCCTCCTGAGGAGCTGGGAAGACCGGACCCTCGGATGGAACAATTCGATCGGCGGCGGTCGCGCGAGCTTCCAGACCCGCGACGGCGTCTTCGCGTTGAAGGCGCTCGGCGGCTATGCCCGGGAGGGACTCCGCTACAGCTCCAATGCCCTCGCGGGAGCCGATGCGGCCCTGCACCTCGGGGCCTTTACCCTCGAGGGTGCTGCGGTGACGCGCTGGCTGCCCGATGCGCGCCCCGACCCGGCGGGCTCGGCCCTGGTCGCCTACGACAGCGGCGCTTTTTCGGCCCGCGGCGAATGGGTCGCCAAGAAGGGTGGCAACGCGCAGACCCTCGAGCTCGCCTATGCCCAGCGCGGCTTTTCGTCGGCCGTGACGCTGCGACGCCTCGAAAAGATGGAGGACCCGATGGAGATGAACTACCTGCCGGCGCTCAGTATGGAGCAGTCCTATATGCTCGCGACGCTGAACCCTTACACTACCTTCGGGGCGGGGGAATGCGGCGGCAACGCCTCGCTCTTCTACAACTACAAGCGCTGGAAGTTCCACCTGAACGGCTCGATGATCTATGCCCTGCCGGTTGCGCTGGCCCATTACGACCATCCGCGGATGGCCTATCGCGACATCAACCTCGAGGTCGAGAAGCGCTGGGGCCGCCGGCTGAAGACCGTCGCCTTCGTCAGCATTCAGGAGAATTCGCCGAGCCACGGCGACCGCAAGGCTACGAACGCGCAGAACGTCTTCGTGCTCGACGGCCGCTACAAGTTCCCGAAAAAGCTTTCCCTGCGCGCGCAGTTACAGTACCTCTATTCGGAGGAACTGACCCGCGACTGGATGGCGGGCTCCCTCGAGCTCGCGTCGACCTCCGGCTGGAGCATCCACGTGCAGGATATGTATAACCACGGCGACACGAAGGCGCACTACTACGAAGTGGCGCTTTCCTGGACCCGGGCCGCATTCAAGGCGGACCTTTCTTATGGGCACCAACGTGCCGGCTTCGTCTGTTCGGGCGGGGTCTGCCGCTGGCAGCCGGAATACCGCGGTGCGATGCTGCGCCTCACTTACCAGTTCTCGCGATGAAAAAGATGATGCTATTTTGCGCAGCGCTGCTGTGCCTGGGTGCCTGTGTCGGACAGAAGGATGATCCGGAAGAACCCGAGCCGATCGTCGAACCGGTTGAACCCGTGGATCCGGGTGCAGCGGAAGGCAATGCCTTTTTCCGCCGCGTGCTGGCGATCGAATTTACGGGGACCTGGTGCCACAACTGTCCGGATATGGCTGCTGCCCTCGTTGACGCGATGGGGCAGCGCCCGGAGCGCATCATTACGATTGCCCTGCACGAGAATGATGAACTGATGGCGCCGGAGGTTTCGGGCATCGATGCGCTCTTTGGCGTGTATTCCCTCTGCCCGACGATGATCCTGGACTGGGACAAGTCCACTTCCTTTACCGAGAAGAGCGCGCAGCGGATGGTTACGTACGTGGATCGTGCCGTTGAGGGGAAGGCCCCCTGCGGGATTGCCCTTTCCTCCGATCGGATCGGGGAGAGCCTGTCGGTGACGGTCCGCATCCGGGCCGCAGCCGAAGGAACCTATACCGTTTTTGCCGCTCTTGTTGAGGACGGCATCCGGGTTTATCAGCAGGGCTACGGCGCGAATTATGTCTGCGACGCCGTCCTTCGCGAATATTTGGGTCACGATTATCAGACCGGGCGCAGCGCTACGCTCAAGGAAGGGGAGGAGTTCGAGACGGTCTATGCGACGGCCGTCCCGGAGAATCCTGCAACTTTCCGCATCGTTGCCTACGTCCTTCAGGAGGGCAAGGCGGTGAATGCCGTTACCGCCCCCCTGGACACTTCAAAAGATTACAGTTATGAAAAAGTGGATTCTCAGTAGTGCCCTGGCACTTCTTTGCGCCCTCACGCTTCAGGCGCAGAATACCGAAAAAGTGGAACTCCAGACCCTCGACGGCGGCACGGTGACCCCCGCCGAATGGGTGGACGGGAAGACCCCGTACGTCGTTTCCTTCTGGTTCGTCACCTGCAAGTACTGCATCGAAGAGATGGATGCCCTCAGCGAGGTCTTCGAAGAATGGACCGCCGAGACGCCCTTCCGTTTCATCGGCGTCTGCACGAACGATACCCGTTCCCTCGGCAAGGCCAAGGCCCTGGTGCGCAGCCGCAACTGGGACGATTTTACCTTTGTCTTTGACGTCAACCAGGAATTCGCCCGCGCGATGAAGGTGACGAGCGCCCCGCACCTGTTCCTCTTCGATAAGAACGGGAAACTGGTCTATTCGCACCTCGGTTACGCCCCCGGCGACGAAGAAATCCTCTTTGAAAAGATTCAAGCGCTGAAATAGCCGTGCTGTTCCATCTCGACGCCCCGTTCAAACCCTCCGGCGATCAGCCGCAGGCGATTGACGCCCTCTGCGATGCGCTGCAAAGCGGAGTGCGGGACGTTACGCTTCTCGGTGTCACGGGCTCCGGCAAGACCTACACGATGGCCAGCGTCATCGAGCGCCTGCAGCGCCCGGCCTTGATCCTGAGCCACAACAAGACCCTCGCGGCGCAGCTCTATGGCGAGATGAAATCCTTCTTCCCCGGCAACGCCGTCGAGTATTTCGTCTCCTATTATGATTATTACCAGCCGGAAGCCTACATTCCGGTGACGGATACCTATATCGAGAAGGATCTGAGCATCAACGAGAAGATCGACGAGCTGCGCGTGAGCGCCGCCAGCGCCCTGATGTCCGGCCGCCGCGACGTGATCGTCGTCTCGAGCGTATCCTGCCTTTACGGCATCGGCAACCCCGATGACTTCCACGACCAGACCGTCCGCGTCGTCAAGGGCCAGGCCCTCTCGATGACCCGCCTCCTTTACCAGATCGTCGATGCCCTGTACTACCGCACGGAGACCGATTTCAAGCGCGGCTCCTTCCGCGTCCGGGGCGACACGGTCGATGTGTTCCTCGGCGGAGCGGACTATGCGGCCCGGATCGAGTTCTTCGGGGATGAGGTCGAGGACATCTCCCTGATCGATCCCGTTTCCGGCGCGACCTACGAGCACCTGCAGGAGATCCTCCTGTATCCGGCGAAGAATTTCGTCACCTCGAAGGAAAAGGGCGCTAAGGCCGTCAGCCAGATCCAGGACGACCTCGTCCGCCAGCTCGAATATTTCGAATCCATCGGCAAGGGCCTCGAGGCCAAGCGCCTGAAGCAGCGCGTTGAATACGACATCGAAATGATCAAGGAGATGGGCTACTGCTCCGGCGTCGAGAACTATTCCCGCTATTTCGATGGCCGCAAGCCCGGCCAGCGCCCCTTTACCCTGATCGACTATTTCCCGGATGATTTCATCACCATCATCGATGAGTCGCACGTCACCCTGCCGCAGATCCGCGCGATGTTCGGCGGCGACCATTCCCGCAAGGAGACGCTCATCGAGTATGGCTTCCGCCTCCCTGCCGCGGCCGACAACCGTCCCCTGACCTTCGACGAATTCGAGGGCGTCACCGGGCAGCGGGTCTATGTCAGCGCGACCCCGGCCGACTACGAGCTGGAGAAATCGGAGGGCCTGGTAGTCGAACAGATCGTTCGCCCGACCGGCCTGCTCGATCCGCCGATCGAGGTGCGCCCGACGGAAAATCAGGTCGATGACCTGATGGAGGAGATCCGTGTCCGGGCCGAGCGCGACGAGCGGGTGCTGGTTACGACCCTGACCAAGCGGATGGCGGAGGAACTCGATTCCTATTTCGCCAACAACGGCGTCCGCTGCCGCTACATCCATTCCGACGTCGATACGGCCGAGCGCGTCGAAATCATCGAAGATTTCAAGAACGGCCTCTTCGACGTGCTGATCGGCGTCAACCTCCTCCGTGAGGGCCTCGATATCCCGACCGTGTCGCTGGTCGCCATCCTCGACGCCGACAAAGAGGGCTTCCTGCGCAGCGGCAGGGCCCTGACGCAGACTGCAGGCCGCGCCGCCCGAAACGTCAACGGCCTGGTCATTATGTACGCGGATTCGATTACGCGATCGATGGAGGAAACCATACGGGAAACCAACCGCCGCCGCGCCAAACAGCTGGAATACAACAAGATCCATCATATTACTCCGACGCAGGTCGCCGCCCGAAGCAACGCCCTCGTGCGCGAGCTCGTCCACGCGAAGGAAGATACGACGCACATCAGCGGCTTCCTGTCCCCGGACGACGGCGAGAATCCGGTGCTGCGCAACGGCACTACCGGCCGGGTCAGCGCCCCGAACTCCTACGACGATCCGACCTACATCCCGTCGCCCTCCGAGCTCGGCAAGGGTCATATCTCCGTCGGCTTCGGGCACGATTCGGTCCGCGAGAGCCGTTCCGCCTACGATGCGCAAGGGTACATCACGGCGGATCTCGCCGCGGTCCTGCAGGATCCGGTCATCCGCTCGATGACGCGTCCGCAGGTTGAGAAGGCCGCAGCGGAGGCTTCCCGCAAGATGAAGAAGGCGGCGGCAGAGCTCGATTTTACCGCTGCCGCGAAGTACCGCGACGAGATGTGGGCCCTGCAACAGTACCTGAAAGTATGGAAGGATTAGCCCCGGTTGGCGCTTATTTCTTAAAAATATTTGTTAATAGCGAAAAAATACTTACCTTTGTGGTTGATTGAATGAGAAGGGTTGAATAGTAGGGAAATAATGAGTAGAATTAATTAACTTAAACAACGAATATGAAAGGTATTAAAACTATCCTGAGCGTTTTTGCTTTCGCAGCGCTCCTGAGTGTCTCCTTCAACGCTTCCGCGCAGGAGAATGCCAATCGCGATGCCGATGGTAACATCGTTCGTGGCGCTTATGAGACCAACGGTCTCTGGGACAACTGGTTCCTTGATCTCGGTCTCGGTTTCAACACCGTGATCAACGATGGTATCAAGGGTCACGCCGGTGTCGCTACCGAGCTCAATATCGGTAAGTGGCTCACCCCGGTTTCCGGTATCCGTCTCGGCTGGCAGGGTCTTTCCAATGAGCCTAACGGCCAGTGGATCGGTACCGCCCGCGAGCACGTCGCTTTCAACTACATCCACGCTGACTATTTGCTGAACGCCAGCAACCTCTTCTCCGGTTACAAGGAGACCCGTCTGTGGGATGTGATCCCTTACGTCACGACCGGTATGGTCGTTGTCGGTAACGGTGACGGCGACATCATCAGCAACCGTGAGTGGATCACCGGTCTCGGTGTCCGCAACGAGTTCCGCCTCAGCAAGCGTGTCAACTTCAACCTCGACGTTCAGGGCCTCCTCGCCAAGTCCGCCGCTTACGGTATGAAGGGCACCTTCGCAGGCTTTGTTTCCGTTCTCGCCGGTGTCGGTATCAACCTCGGTAGCAAGACCAACTTCGACCGTCACGACAGCATCACCCCGGTGGTTATTCCTCTGCCGTTCACCGAGGATGACTACAACAACCTGAAGGACAAGGTCGCTGCGCTCGAGAAAGAGAACGCCGCCCTCAAGGACAAGATCGCCGAACTCGAGGCCCGTGGCCCGGTTGTGGAATATGTTGAGGTGGGTGTTTCCTCCGTTACCGTTTACTTCGATATGGGTCAGACCGTTGTCAGCGACCGTGAGAAGGCTCACATCGAGTACTTCGCCAGCGAAGTTGACAAGGAGAAGGCTCTCGTCGTTACCGGTTCCGCCGACCTCGGTACGGGTTCCGCGAAGCGCAACGAATACCTCGCCAAGAAGCGTGCAGAGGTTGTCAAGGGTATCCTTGAAGGCCTGGGCTACACGAATGTTGAGGTTGCCGAGCCTGAGTATGACGCTTTCGCTCCCGCTGTCCGCAGCCGCGTTGCGATCGTCAAGGTGAAGTAAGTAATTCCCTTACATATCAGAAAAACCGACCCGCAAGGGCCGGTTTTTTTGTTGTATCCTGTGGCGTTGTTACCAGGTCTTGAAAGGCCGCTGCGTCAGGTAGGAATTGTAGTAGCGCTTGTCGCCGGTTACTTCCTCGCCGAGCCAGTCGGGATGCGGGAAGGCGGTATCGGGCGAGGGGAGTTCGATCTCCGCCATCACGAGGCCCTCGTTCTTCCCGTGGAATTCATCGACTTCGAAAGCGAGGCCGCTCTCCGGAACCGGAACGATGTAGCGGGTCTTGTCGATGTCGCCGCCGTGGCAGAGCGGGAAGAGGTCGAGGGCGTCCTGCTGGGGAATCTCTTTTTCCCATTCGGGGCGGCTGATGCCGTCCAGGCTGCGTCCCTTGATCGTAAGGTAGCCGCGCTCGTCCCAAAGACGGACGCGCACCGTGTTGCCGCCGTCGTGGGCGATGTAGCCCTGGCGGATCCGGTGGGAGGCTGTCGCCGCGGCCTTGAAGGCATCGCTGCGTACGAGAAATTTGCGTTCGGTTTCGATATGCATTGCGGGGGGAGTTTACATTAACCAGGGGGTCATATCGCGGCCCTCGGAGCGACCTTCCCGGATCTCGGTCGAGGAAATGGTCACCAACGGGGCCTTCAGCAGGGTGATCCGGTAGGCGGGATCTTCGCGCAGGAGACGGGCCTTTGCGTAGCCGCGGTGATGGCCCTTTCGCGGGAAAACGACAACGCCGTATTCGCGCAGGATCCGGTCGTGGTAGCGCCAGCCCTGAAAGCCCGTGAGGTTGTCGGCGCCGATCACGAGGGTATACTCGTTTTCGGGCTCCAGTGCCTTCAGTGCGTCCAGCGTCCGGATTGTGTACTGCGGCGGGTCCATCTTGAGTTCGATGTCGATGAGCCGGACCTTCAGGTCGGGGTAGCGGGAAACGGCCTCGACGGCCGCGTCAAAGCGATCCTGGCCCGTCGGCAGGCTGTGCCGCTGCTTGAAGGGATTCTGCGGCGTAACGACGAGATAGACGATGTCGAAGCCCGCCTTCTGCGTCAGAAAGCGGATGATGGCGAGGTGCCCTTTGTGCAGCGGATTGAAACTGCCCGAGTAGACGGCGACTTTCACTTTGCGAGGAAATGGTCCACCAGGCGTTCCGCTTCGGCGAAAGCGGTCTGCAGATCGTCGTTCACCAGAATGGTATCGAATTGCGGGGCCCAGGTCATCTCTTCGGCGGCCTTGGCCACGCGCTCGGCGATAGCCTCAGGCGTATCGGTTTTCCGCTCAATGAGCCGGCGGCGGAGTTCCTCTACGGACGGGGCCTGGATGAAGACCGAGAGAGCCTTGTCGCCGAAATACTTTTTCAGCGAGACGCCGCCCTTGACGTCCACGTCGAAGACGATGACGTGGCCCTTATCCCAGATCCGCCGGACCTCGCTCTTGAGCGTGCCGTAGTAGCGGCCCTCATAGACCTGCTCGTACTCGACGAAGGCATCCTGGGCGATCAGCTCCCGGAAGCGGTCCACGGGGATGAAATAGTATTCCACCCCATCGTGCTCGCTGCCGCGCGGCGGCCGGGACGTCGCCGAGATGGAAAACTCGATTTCGGGATGCAGGCTGAGAATATGGCCCACGATGGTGCTCTTTCCGGAGCCCGACGGGGCGGAGAAGATGAGGACTTTTTCGTTCATTGCGAATGGAAAACGGTGTGGAACAAAAATACGAAAAAAATGCGAAGATTGGCATTCTGAATGTCCGTAAAAATGAGTATATTTGCGTGATTGAAAGCTGACAATATTCTAACACCTTATAATACTATGGTATCTTACAAAGAATTGGGCCTTGTGAACACCCGCGAGATGTTCGCCAAGGCCGTTGCCGGCGGTTACGCCATTCCCGCGTTCAATTTCAACAATATGGAGCAGCTGCAGGCCATCATCCAGGCCGCTGCGGAGACGAAGTCCCCGGTGATCCTCCAGGTTTCCAAGGGCGCGCGTAACTACGCCAACCAGACCCTCCTCCGCTATATGGCGGAAGGCGCCGTCGAATATGCGAAGGAACTCGGCTGGGAGAAGCCGCAGATCGTCCTCCATCTTGACCACGGCGACAGCTTCGAGACCTGCAAGAGCTGCGTGGATATGGGCTTCAGCTCCGTGATGATCGACGCTTCCTCCCTCCCGTACGAGGAGAACATCGCCCTCACGAAGAAGGTGGTTGACTACGCACACCAGTTCGACGTGACGGTCGAGGCCGAACTCGGCGTTCTCGCCGGTGTTGAGGATGAGGTTTCCGCCGCCGAATCGCACTACACGAAGCCGGAAGAAGTCATAGACTTCGCTACCCGCACCGGTTGCGACTCCCTCGCCATCTCGATCGGTACCAGCCACGGCGCCTACAAGTTCACCCGTGAGCAGTGCACCCTCGATCCGAAGACCGGCCGCCTCGTGCCCCCGCCGCTCGCTTTTGACGTTCTGCACGAGATCGAAAAGAAGCTCCCTGGCTTCCCGATCGTCCTCCACGGCTCTTCCTCCGTCCCGCAGGAGTATGTGGACATCATCAACGAGCTCGGTGGCAAGCTTCCGGACGCCGTCGGTATTCCCGAGGAGCAGCTCCGCGAGGCCTCGAAGAGCGCTGTCTGCAAGATCAACATCGACTCCGACAGCCGTCTGGCGATGACCGCTGCGATCCGCAAGGTCTTCCACGACAAGCCGGGTGAGTTCGATCCGCGCAAGTACCTCGGTCCTGCCCGTGACGAGATGAAGAAGCTCTATGAGCACAAGATCGTCAACGTTCTCGGCTCCAACGGTAAAGCTTAATTATGAATCAATTTTCACTACTTTTTGTCAGCGGCCTGCTCCTTATTGGAGCGGCCGCTTGTCAGAAGGATTCGTCTGCGGATGAACCTTCCGGCAGCGCCTCCGGGGATGAGCACCTCGCGGGCGAGATGGTAAACGTAGGTGTCAATGCTTCTTCCGCAAAGAAACTCTTCGTACTCAACGAAGGCGGAATGGGCTCCAATAATGCGACGCTCGACTTCCTGGATCTCAGGACCGGCAAATACGTTCGCGACGCCTACGGTAAAATGAACCCGGAGATCCCGCAGGGCCTCGGTGATGTCGGCAACGATATCGCCGTCTGGGGCGATGCGCTCTGGATCGTCGTCAACAATTCCGGCATCGTCGAAGTCGTCAATCCTGAAAACGAGCGGCACATCGCGACCGTCGCGGTCCCGATGCCCCGCAACATTGCCTTTGACGGCATTTATGCCTATGTCAGCTCCTGGAACGGCGCCGTAGCCGTTTATGGGGCGGACTGGGCCGTCGATCCGGATAAATCCAAGAACCCGAAAGGGGCCGTTTACAAGATCGACACACGCACCTATCAGGTCGTTGCGCAGGTGGAGGTCGGCTACCAGCCGGAAGGCCTCGCCGTCAGCGACGGGATGCTCTATGTCGCCAATTCGGGCGGCATCGCTTCGAGCCTCCCCCCGACCTATTCGTATGATAACACGCTGAGCGTCATTGACCTCGAAACCTTCACGGTAACGGATACGATCGAGATCGCGCCGAACCCGAAGGGGGTCTATGCCGCGCCGAACGGGGATATCTTCGTCACGATTCTCGGCAATTATTACGACGTCCATAGCGGAATGTACCTCGTCCGCGACGGCGCTCTGGTCCGCCGGATCGAAGAAGGCACGGATATCGGCTGCAACGTCAGCGTCTCTGCAATGGAGGCCGACGGCTTCTTCTGGGCGATCGGTAACGATACCGAGCTGGACTGGTCCGTTACGACGCACGACTGGTACTTCTGGGGCTTTAATTCCCTGACTGGAGATACGGTTGTTTGGCGACCGGATTTCTCCTTCACGGGGAAGGTCCCCTACGGCCTTTTCGTCGATAATTCCGACATCTATATCGCGGACGCCGGCGATTATTTCAATCCCGGTACCCTGAGTCTCTATCAGGGCGTCAGCTTCCAGAAAAGCTGGACGGTGACCGCCGGCGTTTGCCCGGCGCACTTCGCCCTCTGGAAGTAGCGTGCTTTCCGCAGCCGCGACGCTTCTGCTGGTGCTTTCCGGCCCGCAACCGGATACCCTTACATCGGCCGTTGTGACGGCGCAGACTTTAGGGCCTGCGCCGACTGCGGTCGTGTCGGGGCCGCTGCTGGAAACTTCCGCCTCGGCAGCCGATGCCGTGCGCAGTTTTACGGGCTTGCAGTTGAAGGATTACGGCGGGGTGGGCGGCCTCAAGACCGTCAATGTCCGCAGCCTCGGCAGCGAGCACCTCGGCGTCTATATCGATGGCATTCCCGTGGACCGGACGCAGAATATGCAGGTGGACCTCGGGCGCCTTTCGACCTGGGGCTGGGAGAGCGCCGCGCTCTATCAGGGGCAGAAATCGGATGCCCTCCAGTCGGCGCGGGAGTACGGCACGGCTTCGGCCCTGCATTTCCGCTCTGCGGCTCCGGAGACGGCGCAGCTGCGGCTCCGGGCCCTCGGCGGCGCTTTCGGGACCTTCTCGGGTGCCGCGCTTTGGGACCGGCCGCTGGGTCGGCGGGGGACGGCACTCCGGCTTTCAGCCGAGGCGCAGCGTACCGCGGGGGATTTCCGCTATGGCCTCAGCAGCTACCGGGATGGACGGCCCTTCGACACGACGCTGGTGCGCGAGAACGGCGACCTGAAGGCGCTCCGCGCGGAGGCGACGCTCTTCGGGCGCATCCCGGAAGGGGAGTGGCGCCTCGGGGTGAACGGCTATCTCTCCGACCGGGGCTATCCGGGACCCGTGATCCGGCGGGCGGAGGCTTTCCCGCTGAGTGCGGACCGGCAACAGGACCGTACGCTGTCGCTGCACGGGTCGCTTCAGCGCCGCTACAGCTCGGGGTACGCCCTTGCACTCCGCGGCCTCTATACCGACGACTGGACGCACTTTGCGACCCATCCGGAGCGCAACCCGATGGCTTTGCCTTTCGACAGCCGCTATCGGCAGCGGATGGGCTATCTCTCTGTCTCCCAGGCGCTTTCCCTGGCAGAGCGCTGGGGCCTGTCGCTGGCGTTCGACGGTCAGTACAACACGCTGGATTCCGATGTGGGGCAGTTTGTGCAGCCCACCCGTCTGAGCCTCATTGGGGCGCTCGCAGGGCGTTATGCTTCGCCGCATTTCCAGGCCACGGCCAGCCTGCAGGGCCTCGCGGCCTGGGACCGCTTTGACGCCGATGCGGGCGGCTTTTCCCGCGAGAACCGGCGCCGCGCTGCGCTTTCGCCCTTTGTCCAGGCCCTCTGGCGGCCCCTTTCCGCGCTCGAAGTCTCTGCCTTTTTCAAGCGTTCCTACCGCCTGCCCTCCTTCAATGACCTCTATTATACGCTGATCGGCAACGCGAACCTCTCGCCGGAATCCGCGCGGCAGTTGGGGCTGGATCTGCGCTGGATGCCGGCAAGCGCCTCCGGCCTTATCCCCTCCGCCCGGGCCTCGTCTTCTGGCTTCGTCCCCTCCGCCCGAGCCTCGCTCTACCGCAACCGGGTCCGTGACAAGATCGTCGCCATCCCGACCTCGAGCCAGTTCCGCTGGACGATGCTCAACCTCGGCACGGTCGATATCACCGGCGCCGAGCTGGAGGCTGGACTACGGTATTCCGACGGCGGCGCTCGTCATTGCCGGCCCCGACCGGCAATCTCCTCGAGCAATGCCGACAGCTCTTCCCGTCATTGCCGGCTGCGCTCTTCCCGTCATTGCCGGCCTCGACCGGCAATCTCCGCCGGCCTCACCCTCCGCTACACCTACCAGCGCGCCGTAGACCACACCGACCCCTCCGGCCCAACCTACGGCAACCAGATCCCCTACATCCCGCTCCATAGCGGCTCGATCGCCTTCGACGCTTCCTGGTGCGGCTGGCGCCTCGACTGGATCACCGTCCTGACCGGCCTCCGCTACAGCCGCACGGCGAACATCCCCGACTACGAAGTCCCCGCCTTCTCTACCACGGATCTGCGCCTTTCCCGCTCCTGGTCCTTCCGCGGCTTTGACCTGACCCTCCGGGGCAGCGTCAACAACCTCTTCGATCAGCCCTACGCCGTCGTTCAGGGCTATCCGATGCCGGGCATCCACGCCCTGCTCGGTGCGGAAATCTGCTTTTGAAGGCATACCTCACCATAAATGGGGATTGCGCAGCCTCGCGGGAATCCCTACCTTTGCAGCCGTAAAAATGTACGATTATGGAAGAACATCATCACCATAGCCCCGCGTGCCACTGCCACGAACACGAGCATCACCACGAGCACGAGCATCACCACGAACACCATCATCACGAGCACGAAGACGGCCCCCGCGCTGCGATCATCCGCATCGTTGTCGCAACGATCCTCCTTATCGCTGCGAGCCTGATCACGGAACACATCGCTATGCCCCTGTGGGCACAGTTGCTCATCTTCCTCGTCCCTTACCTTACTGTCGGATGGGACACGCTGAAAGAAGCGGCGGAAGGGCTCTCCCACGGCGAAGCCCTCGATGAGCACTTCCTGATGAGCATCGCCACCTTCGGTGCCCTCGGGATCGGCTTTTTCCCCGGCGTTGAGCCGCAGTTCGCGGAAGGCGTTTTCGTAATGCTCTTCTACCAGATCGGCGAGCTCTTCGAAGGCATCGCCGAAGGCCGCTCCCGGAAGTCCATCGCGCACCTGATCAATATCCGGCCCGACAGCGCCTGGGTCGAGCGCGATGGTGAAATCCGCAAGGTCAACCCGGAGGAAGTCGCCCTCGGCGAGACCGTCGTCATCCGCCCCGGCGACCGCGTCCCGATGGACGGCATCATCCTGGAGGGCAGCTCCAGCCTGGACACAGTCGCCCTGACCGGCGAAAGCGTGCCGCGGAGCGTCCACGATGGCGACGAGATCTTCTCCGGCTGCCTGAACCTGAGCGGCCTGCTTAAAGTCAAGGTCACCAAGGCCTTCGGCGAATCGACCGCCTCCCGCATCCTCGAGCTCGTCGAGGACGCCGCCGACAAAAAGGCCGGCAGCGAGCGCTTCATTACCCGTTTCGCCCGCGTCTATACGCCCATCGTCGTTGCCGGAGCCGTCCTGTTGGCCCTGCTTCCGCCCCTGTTCCTCGGCTGGGCGACCTTCCCGACCTGGCTCTACCGGGCGCTGATGTTCCTGGTCGTGAGCTGCCCCTGCGCGCTCGTCATCTCGATCCCGCTGTCCTTTTTCGGCGGCATCGGCGGCGCTTCCCGTCGCGGCATCCTCGTCAAGGGCGCAAATGTGCTCGAGCAGCTGGCCCGTACCCGTACGGTCGTATTCGATAAGACCGGCACCCTGACCAAGGGCGTCTTCGAAGTGACGGCCGTCCACCCGGAAAAGATTGCCGAACGGGAGCTTCTGCACCTCGCGGCCCACGTGGAGCGCTTCTCGACGCACCCGATTGCGGCCTCGCTCCGCGCCGCCTATCCCGAAGAATCCGACCACTGCTCGGTTGCCGATATCACCGAAATCGCCGGTCACGGCATCGAAGCAACGGTCAACGGCGCACGCATCAGCGTCGGCAACGGCAAGCTGATGGACCGGGTCGGCGCCGCCTGGCATCCCTGCCACAAGACCGGCACGATCATCCACGTCGCGATCGACGGCGAATATGCCGGCCATATCGTCATCTCCGACCGGATCAAGGAAGACGCTGCGGAGGCAGTCGCCGCGCTGCGGAAAGCGGGCGTCTCGCAGACGCTGATGCTGACCGGTGATGCGGAGGAAATTGGGAAAGAAGTCGCTGCGGAAATCGGCCTCGACGGCTACCGGGCCGGCCTTCTGCCGCAGGATAAGGTCACGGAAGTGGAGCGCCTGCTCGCGGAAAAGCCCGCCGGAAGCGCCCTGGCCTTTGTCGGCGACGGCATCAACGACGCTCCCGTGCTGACCCGCGCGGACATCGGTGTTGCGATGGGCGCCCTCGGCTCGGACGCGGCCATCGAAGCGGCGGATCTCGTCCTGATGGACGACAAGCCCTCGAAACTCGCGATGGCGGTGCGCATTGCCCGCCGTACGCTCCGGATTGCGCGGGAGAACATCTGGCTCGCCATCGGCATCAAGCTCGCCGTGCTGGGCCTGGCTTCGGTCGGTATCGCCACGATGTGGCTCGCCGTCTTCGCCGACGTCGGCGTCACGGTCCTCGCCGTCCTCAACGCGATGCGCGCGCTGCGGTAATTACAGCACTTTCAGGAGAGTCAGGCCGTTGCGCTCGCCGGCGACGTAGCGGGATTCATTGTCGGAACCGGCCCGGCGGAAGCGGTCAAGATAGAGCGGGCGGCCTTTCTGCAGCTGCACGCATTCGAAACTGTCGCCCGGCTGCAGGCTGGAATTGATCGACTCGCGCACGACAAAGCGGTGCTCGCCGAGGTATTCTACGGTGACAATACGGTCCGGCATCCATCCCAGACGAAGCCGCGTGCCCGGCGTAAGGCCATAGGAAACGACGGAGTCGCCGCCGAATTCTTCCGATTCAATGGGGGAGTCCGCCTTCAAGCGGGCGCAGAAATCTTTCCATCCGGCAGCGCCGACATAGCGGGAAAGGACGTCCAGCGTACGTATCGAGATCGCCTCGGTGCCCCGGGAAGAATAGCCCCAGAGCCGCTCCAGGGTACTTTCAGAGAGATGCTCGTGCAGGGCTGCATCGAGGGTATCCACCAGGGCGATGAATCCGTTATGGGTTTCCGGAGCCCGGCCATAGACCGTTTCCACCTGCTGACGGAGTGCCGTTACTTCGGGTCTGTTTACTAAAATTGACATTGCGTGACAAAGATAAAAACAATATCTTTGCAGCGCAATGTCTTTTTATGTCAGAAATCGTAAGTGAAACCCTGCGTGAAGTGACGCCGCGTCTGGAGGGAGGCTCGTATTCCATTCTGGAAACCCTTCGGGAAGGCCGTCTTTACCTGGCTGAAAAAGCCGGGAAACGCTTCGTACTCAAAACGCCCGCTTCCGGCGACGCCCGGTCCCTGGAACTGCTGAAACGGGAGTACGAGCTTTCCGTTGGGCTGTCGCATCCTTCGCTCGCGTATGTATTTACCTATGAGGATGATACGCCGGTGGGTCCTTGCCTGGTGCAGGAGTACATTGATGGCCGGCCGTTGGATCGCTACCTGGCGGAGCATCCTTCCGCCCGCGAGCGCCGCCGCCTCTTCGACGAGTTGCTCTCCGCCGTGGGGTATCTCCATCAAAAAGGCGTTATTCACAATGACTTGAAGCCGGAGAACATCCTCATTTCCCGGGCGGATGACCGCTTGAAACTGATCGATCTCGGCTTTGCGGACAGCGGGGTACACCTGGCCCATTCCCTCGGCGGGACTCGCGGCTATGCGTCGCCTGAGCTCCTGGCCGGGGAGGCCGTGGATGCCCGGAGCGACATCTATTCCCTTGGCGTGCTGCTGCGGACCTGCTTTCCGCATCGGTATGGCTGCATCGTCCGCCGTTGCCTGCGAAAGGATCCGAAGCAGCGCTATGCTTCCGCGGACGCGCTGGGACGGGCGTTACGACGCCGGGGACGGCTGTCTCTCTGGGTCGTTCTCGGGCTGGCAGTGCTTCTGCTCGGCGCTTTTGCCCATTCTTATCTGTCGATGCGGGCTGATCTTCGGGAAAGCCGTGCCCGTTGGGAAGGCCTTCGGGAGGCCGAAGCGGCGCAGCGGAGCGCACTGGAAGAGGCGAAAGCTGCGATCGATGCCTGGTATGGCAGCGAGATTCCGGCTTTCCGGGAGGCGATGCAGGCGGCGGTTTCGCGGAAGGAGCTGGATGAGGCCTGGACGGGACTGGTGGACAGGATGTTCGTAATTAATTATGATATACCCGATTCTGCTCCCGAAGCGGTCCGTCCCGCTGTCCGGGATTACCTTCTGGAGCGCTACAATGCGGTCTTCCCGGATCTCCAGCTCGAGATGATCGCCCGGAGTGGCGAACTCCAATAGCCTGCAAAATAGACATTAAATGACAACTTGCCCTTTGCGGACAGGTTGTTATTTTTGTGTCGGGCAAAAAAGAATGCCCGATAGTGCGTTTGTAAAGAAATATCGCTATATTTGTAGGTAAAGGCGTAAGCCTTTGACACAGACAAATAAGCGTTTGCATTTGCTCTGACTTGGTAGAAACGTAGGAAATTTCTTTTAGCAGGTTCAGCAGCAAGTCGTGAACGCCCGCAGCAAAGCCCTCTCGCAGGGCCCCGCGGGCGTGACTTGTACCTGCTTTGGTTTCCTACGACCACTACCGGACGAGTTTCGCCCGCGTTTTTTGTATGTACACTGAAACCAATAATAACGATTAGATATGGGACTTATTAACAACATTCTTGATGCCTTCAATAAGGCGGAGTTCAATGTGGCACCGAACAAAAAACTCAAAACCATTTCTGCTGAGTTTAAGAAGACATTTAACCTGACACTGGTTTTCTATAAAGGCGTGACGATTGCCGATTCCGAGCTTACCCTTAACCAACTGGGTCAGAAGACCACAAAAGAGGTAAATGCTACCGCTGAGGGCATTAAGATCAAGGGTAGTACCAAGGTGGGTGAGGCTGAGAAGATGTTTGACAAAGCCTTCGGTGTTACCGTCCAGATCAAGGATAAGACAGGAAAAATCCTCGTTCCCAACGGAATTACTATCGGCCAGGCCGCTCGAGGTGAGTACAAATAATCGTGAGTATGGCAAAGAAGTCCGTATCTTGGAAAGAATATCTCATCGAAATAGATGAGAAAGGTTCGGTAAAGGTCGCAAAAGCTGGAGTCCCCTGTGACAATACCAAAGCTAGCCTGAGAGAAATCGCCGATGCTGCTGGCTTTGTCTTCGATGAAAAGTGGAATACACAGCAGTGTGGAGCCAAACTCGCCAAGTTCCTGGAGGAGGCTGTCCCCGTACCTGTTGAAAAACCAATAGCTGAAAAGCCCAAAGTTGAGAAAAAGGAAGAAGAGCTTCAGGTAAAGGCATCCAAGGCCGATATCGCAGGTGCTCGTGTCCGTGTTTACGGAAAGGCGCAGAACCGCACGGCTTTGGGTATTATGCACGCCTATATGGTGATGTATCCTCAGGCCAAACTTGAAGAGATTCGCAAAGCGTTCCCTGATGAGTTGAATCCGGATTCCGGTGTTAAGAAGAACTTTGTTTATGCTGAGGATAAGGGAACTACGGCTGATTGGAACGGATTCTTCAAGGCCGAAGAAGAACTTCTTAAAATGGGAGACGGCAAGAAGGTATCCGTCGTCTCTATGTGGACCAAGCCCAGCTTTGAGCGCCTGGTGGCCTGGGCCAAGCAGTATGGCATTGTCGTAGCTGATTTCGAGAAGGCTGCCGGCGGTGGCCAGAAAGGCGGATTCCGTTTGGAGTATCTCAATGGATATATCCCTCCGAAGCAGAAGAAAGGTATTGCCTGGTGGGTATGGGCACTTATTGCTGCACTGATTGTGCTCTTGTGCATTCTCCTCTTTGGCGGGAAGAAAGTTGAGCCTCAGGTTATTGAGACTGAAAAAGTCGTGGTTGTCCACGATACGCTCTACATCAAGCAAATTGCGGAAATAGAGGACCATTACAACGCCGCCACATTCGTTGCCGGCAAAGCTGATCTCAGTGACGATGCCAAGTTTGTTCTTCACGACCTGGCAAAGGTGATGAAAGACAATCCCGAAATCCGCCTCCGCCTGGAGGGCCATACTTCTGCCGAAGGCGACGCCGCCTTCAACCAGCGTCTCTCCGAAGCCCGCGCTCAGGCAGCCGTTTATTTTATGGTAGATCACGAGGGCATCGCCCCTGAACGCCTTGAGGCTGTGGGCAAAGGCTCTACCGAGCCCAAGAACCCTGAAGATCCTACAGCTCCCGAGAATAGAAGGACGGAGTTTATAGTAATAGAGTAAAGTGATATGAGATTAACTAGCGATACAGCAGGGGCATTACTACACTCTGACGGGACTTGCACCGTTTTTTCGCATAGTAGATTGTCTTTTGAACCGGAGGTGAAAGTAATAGAGTTTCCCAAAGTTTGGAGAGAGCATGGGAGACAATATAAAGTGACTGAGTGTGATCTAGAATATTGCAGATGTGCAATTGCAAGAATCCCGAAAGGTTCTAGTATTTCATATGGTTGGCATGCTGATAAAGTGGAGGAATACTGATGAATTGTTCGCTTTTAGAAGAAGAGCTATTGGATGCTGAAAAATACTCTTTTGATGAAAATAATGGTCTCCCAGTAATTTCTCATAGGAATGTTGTCTTAGCAGAGGCAATGATTGCGAATGATTCAGATTACATTCAGGCTGGGGATACTGATGCAAAACCTTTGGGAAAATACAAAGGTTCAACCGCATATTGGATGACAGAGTTAAAAAAGGACCTTAATAGAAATAGTCAAAGATTAAAGGAGACAATTCTAAATGCAGTTTTAGCCGTCGACAGAGAAAATAGTACACACATTGCTGCCGACAGTCTGGGGCCTGAAGTCTTGACAGATAGGATTTATTCTAAAAGACATTCGTTAATAGAGATTCTTAAAGAAAGAAAAAAAGGATTCGAGTTTATTCAAGTTTTATCTCAAAAAACATTTGATAATGCTCTTGTAAAGGAGGAGAAAACATATTATCCCAGAGAGAATTACTCTTTCGCCACAAAATTCTGTCATTACGCCTGCCTGTACTTCTTTAACAATGACACCGAAAGAGAGTATAGGGATAATTACTCGATTTATGATAACGTTGTGGCAAAGGCGCTGCCAGATTATCTAAAAGGATATGGGATAAAAAAAAGCAACGGAAAGAATTACAGCAAGACAGATTTCGTTAGAGCTGAATCGTATGAATTGTTTTCAAATCTAATTGATCAGCTACGGGGTAATATAGTAAGCAGGAACGGTTTTGATCACCTTCTTTGGTACTATCACAAGGCAAGATAACCATTATTATCAACCATTTATACTCATAACATTATGGCAGAACTCAAAATTGACGGCCGTATGAAGGTAAAGACCCTCAAGGCCAACTTCAAGTCCAACTTCGGCAGCACCCTCCGTGTTTACAAGAGCGTTACCTGCAAGGGCGCTTTCGCCGATGACGATGCAACCCTCGCTTCCCTCCGAGCTGAGGGCGCAAAGGGCGGTGAACTCACCGTTGGTGGCAACAAGACTGTTGGTAAATTCGAGGAAGAATTCGCCGCTACCTGGGGCATAGGTGTCCAGGTCGCAAACGCCGACGACAGCAAGCTCGCCGACAACAAGGCTACCCTCGTAGCAGCTGGCAAATAATTGCCCAATCACATTAATCCGGAAGGGTGGGGACATCCTTCCGGGTTCCATTTATGCGTACGCGAGAACTCAAAAAGGGATTGGCGCGGGTTTTCGATGATAACCTGCACACCAAGCAGTGGCATAATTACGTAGATTATGCTATCATCGGCCTTATCCTTCTGAGCACAGCTGAGATATTCATCTCCACTTTTCCCATCTCAGCCACGGCCGAGAAGTGGATGAGGGGTATAGACTGGTTTACCCAGATCTTCTTCACCATTGAAGTCTCCCTGCGAATCTGGACCGCCGATGAGATTGACCCCAAGTACAAAGGGCTATGGGGCCGGGTAAAATACTGCTTTTCCTTCTATGGATTCATCGATTTCCTGGCCACGTATCCATTCTGGCTCAACTTCATCGCCCCTGTGCCGTCTACGGCGCTTAAGTCCCTCAGAATAATGCGGTTGTTCCGCGTGGCGAGGATGTTTCGCATCTTCCGCTATATGAAGGCTTTCCGCTTTCTTGGGACAGCCGTGAAGAGTAAGAAGACCGAGATGCTGGTCTCCGTCCAGTTCCTTCTCATTACCACGGTCGTACTTTCTTTGCTTCTTTATATTGTGGAGCACGATGCCAATCCAGGAATGATCGGCGATGGGTGGAAATCCTTTGTATGGGCTTTCGCCAAATATATAGGAGATCCGGGGAAAATAGCCGACGAACCCATTGTTACCGTGGCGGGACAGATTATCGCCTTTATCGTAGGTGTGCTGGGCATCGCCATCTTCGCCGTTCCTATCGGCTTGATTGGCTCTGGCTTTACGGAGGCCATTGAAGAGCAGCAGAAGGAAGAAGAAATCAAGGACAATGTGGACAAACTGCATCGCGCTTTTGAAAGGACGCAAGATCGCCAGACTCTTTTTCAGGTTGTTCCGATGTGTCTTTCTGTGGTTGATATCCAGGCGCGGATGGGTATGACGCAGGAGGCGGTATTTGAAGCCGTTAATGCTTCGGGAGATTTCCGCATTTTCAATATGGCAGTTACGATCCCGGCTGAGCAAAATCCTGCAGATAGGCTGGCTGTTGAGCATTTCGTTGTCAATAGGCCATACGGATGCTTTATTGACCGGGGCTCTCGTGTGACGATTGTGTCACCAGCCTCCATGATTGACCCGATGGTGGGTAACTTTTCATATTATCTCGCGAAAATCGGCGGGTTCAACTTCGTGAGCCGCGAATTGGGAGAAGTTAGACCGTACAAATCTTTCTATCTGGCTGCGTCATTTGACGAGCCCGGCCAGCCTGAATTTATGGCTGACATCAATGAACTGACTTCCCGTGAAGGGTCGTGGTGTGTTACCATCCTCTCGGCCAGCGGTACCAATGAATCGGAATACCCGGAAGTGGTACATATCGGCTACGGCGGAGGACGTGGCGAGAGCGCGCTGGATAACCCCAACCTCTTCATCCACGATGTCGAAAAAGCGGAGGCTATCTTTTCTGGTATTGAGAAGACCCTGCAGAATGATTTCGGTTGGAAGGCTGAGCGACAGATGCGCCACAAGTCGGATAACTCCAAGGTGTATCTCCGCCATCTCACATCTATAGATATTTTGAACGCCTTTATCCTTCGCATTGCATGGAGCGCGATGTCCCGCGATCCGCGACGGATCAAGATGGCAGAGGCGATAGCCGATGTCCTTCATAATGAATTGGAACCGGACCGGCCAGTCGACCGTTCCGAATTAAAAGCTAAGAATATAGGATATTCCGATTATCAAAACTGAAATGCGAAATGAGCAAAGAATTCTACAAGAAGAAGATTATTGATCTTCGAGCCAAACTCCAGAAGGAGAAAGATGCAAAGAAAAAAGACAACGAGCGGTATGCCGATCATATCAAACGCGCTACTACAACCGATCGTAAAGCCTATTATCGCAAAGAAAAGGTGTCCCACGCCGCCTCGCACGACCGTCAGATTGAATCCATTAAGCGAGAAATCGAACGGGCGAAAGAGGCGCTAAAACGAGAGAAATAGCCAATGCCGCAGTTAGTTAGTGACGGCCCCAGACTATACAAGGTCAATATGGCCAAAAATTGTATTGATGTATCGTATACAAAGGGCGTGTTATGGGTGTCCCGTTCCCGGATGGGATCTAAGTTTGGGCGACTGAAGGACCTCCTGTGGTTCCATAATCACCTTTTCGCTTTGACAGACACCGGGATTTGGTTCTCCAACAATCAGGGATCGGATTGGGGTTGTCGCGGTTCAAGCAAGACGGCAAGGAGTATGGTCGCCCTGCAGGACGGCGGGAAAAACTTGCAGGGACTTCATCAGGATGGACATCTTTACGAATCCTACAACGAAGGAGCCGATTGGAGACGGCTAGGGTAGGCGTGCTTAGTAGAGCATTGACACGAATCGCCATTTAGCGGCGGTGCAGATGTCAATGCTTCGGCTTTTTTGGCGATTTTGGCGGTTTTTGGCTGAGCATTGACGCCATATCGGCCTCCTGTGCATTCTACGTGTCAATGCTCAACGGGGGGATGACGCCGACTGGGAGCAGGGTGGTTAAAAGAACGCATCATTTATTGTTTGAGATGCTTTTATGAGTACCTTTGCAAAAAAACAGATATGGAACGGAAGTCGAAACCCAATAAAGACGCTTTGGCGTCGCAAAGTGCTGCGAAGTCTGGGCGGCATTCTGAATACAGCCCGGCGGTAGCTGGATTGATCGGTTCCGCCATACCAAAGGGGAAGGGGATAGATCTGGAGGATGACCGGTTGCGTTATCTGCTTTCCAAATGATCGTTTCTCCGTACGCGATGCCGGTTGCAAGTGGGGCATCGCGAGCAAAATCCCCTTGTAAATCTTCCCGGGAATGGTTATATTTGTGGCATTGAACAACTGCCCGCTATGCCGAACCAACCCCTCGATACCCAACTTGTTGACCGCGCGATCGTTTTTGCGGTCAAGGCCCACGCCGGCACGGAGCGCCGCGGCAAGGGTTTTCCCTATATCATCCATCCCCTCGAGGCAATGGCCATCGTGGCCACGATCACCCCGGACCAGGAAATGCTCGCCGCCGCCGTGCTGCACGATACGGTAGAGGACACTGACGTTACGCCCGAGGAAATCCGCCGTGAATTCGGCCCCCGGGTGGCTTCGCTCGTGGTTTCGGAAAGCGACGGGGTAGAAGGGGAGAGCTGGGAAGTGCGCAAACAGCGCGGCCTTCAGCGTCTGCAGCAGGCGACCCGCGACGAGAAGATCGTCGCCCTCGGGGACAAGCTCTCGAATATGCGGGCGATGGCGCTTGACTATGCGTCCCTCGGCGATGCCCTCTGGAGCCGTTTCCACGAAAGCGACCCGTCCCGGCACGCCTGGCGCTACCGGGCGCTCGCCGATGCGATGCGCGATGAGCTCGGCGACACGGCCGCCTTCCGGGAATTCGACGCCCTGATTGAGCAGGTATTTGGAAAACGATAGCCTATGGAACCGATCCGCATTTCCCTCAATGATTACGTGCTTTCCGGCGGCGGCGCCAACGGAGAGAGCTACGACCACAAAACCGACCCCTCGGTAATGCTGAAGCTGTATTTCCCGGGCAAAATCCAGCAGCCGCTGGACGAGATGATGCTCGCGCGGAAAGTCTTCGATATGGGCATCCCGACCCCGGAGCCGGGCGAATACGTCGTGACGGAGGACGGGCGCTATGGGATCCGCTTCCATCGCATCCTGGGCAAGAAATCCTATGCCCGCGCGACCGGTGACGATCCCGAAAACGTCGCCCTGTATGCGGCCGAATTCGCTGAGCTGTGCAAGAAGCTCCACGCGACGAAGGTCGATCCGACGCAGTTCGAGAACGTCAAGGACCGCTACTACCGCCTGCTCGCGGCCAATCCTTTCTTTACGACGCAGGAGAAGGACCGCATCGCCCGCTTCATCGCGGATACGCCCGACGAGCAGACCGCCATCCACGGCGACTTGCAGTATGGCAACGCCATTTTCGTCGGCCAGGAGCGCTATTTCATCGACCTCGGCGACTTCTGCTACGGCAACCATCTCTTCGACATCGGTATGGTTTATCTCTGCTGCTGCCTCAGCGACGAGGCCTTCATCAGCGAGACCTTCCATATGCCGAAATCCGTCGCCATCCGTTTCTGGCAGGCCTTCGCACCCGTCTATTACGGCACCGACCGGCCGCTGAAGGACATCGACGAGGAGATCCGCCCCTTCGCCGGCCTCAAGACCCTCATCATCGAGCGCGATACGCAGTGCCCGATGCCCGAATTCCGCGAAGCCCTCGCGACCATCTTGTGATTTAGGCGTTTAATTACTACCTTTGCCGGCTAAAAAATATAAGTAAAAACATTGCATAATGGAAACAAAACAGAGAAACCTTTATAAAGTCCCTGCGGTTTTGGCAGAAGAGGTGATAGAGGAAGCCGATATCTGCGTCAACGAATCGAACTACCCCGTAGGCCCGGATGATATCACCAATATGATCGGTGGTGGTGAAGATCAGGATTGGTAATTCTTAAATGGTAGAAATGATGAAAAAGATACTGATCATTACGGCTGCTGTCCTCGCGCTGGCAGGATGCGCCAAAGAAGCTGCACAGGTAGAAGGAATTACTACTAACGACGGCAAAGAATATATGACCTTTAAAGTGGTTGTCGCAGATGAGGTCGTTTCTTCCGATGATACCAAATCATTTGTCAACCGGAGCGGTGTGTTTAGCTGGGAAGATGGCGATAAGGTCTATTTTATTGATAATGACGGCAATAAGGCAACTGGCGAGTATTCCGAATCCGAGGCTGAGATTACCGTTGAGGCGGGTGACTGGATTGCTGCTTCTACCGCACAGTTCACGTCGACGACCCAGTTGGATTTCAACAATGTCAAGGGCCCGGTTATCGCTGCCGAGGTTTCCGGTTCTACCCTTCAGTTCCACCACGTGGGTTCTGTGATTACCCTCAAAATGGAGATTCCCATTGACTGCACCCTGAAACTTACCGCTAATGGCGGTCTTCAATGGGGGAATGGCGAGTTCTCATTCGACGTCGACGGTAAGCCCGTACTGGAAAGCGGCTCTACCGATGTTGTTATCACGAAGGAGGTTACGCCGGACCAGAATCTTCAGGATATCACCTTTACCGTTCCGAATCTCAATTACGAATCGGGCTTCAAGGTAAACCTGGTTGTGGGTGATAATGTTTTCTTCGAGAAGAACACGGCGAAGGCTTTCGATCTCTCCACCCGTCCGACACTTCTGAATATGAAGACGCTTTCTATGCCCACGTATACCGTCGTGGGATGCACGGGTTACGAATCAGAACCTCCTTATGCCGCTATCCCCGGTATTTTCGGTACATCCTGGGATCCCAACAATGCAGATAATGATCTGACCCTTTCCAGCGATGGTGTTTACAGAAAGACTTACTATGAGCCCACTTGGATGAGCATAAAGGTCGTGGAAAATCGCACTTGGGGCGCCGCCTATGAATGGGGTGAACCGGGTACCTCTCCGGCACAAAACTATGAATATGCCATTACCTCAGGTGAATTTACCATTTCCTTTACGCTGAATAACGGTATCACTTTCACGGATCAGAAGGTTACTTATACCGTTGCAGGCGTAGTTGAATTATGTGGCTCGAGTTGGGCCCCTACCGATCGTGCAAACGATATGGAAGAGGTCTCTACGAATGTATTCCACAAGCAGTTCGAATCCGTTTCCGCTGGTACCTATTCCTTTAAGGTTGTGAAGAATCATTCCTGGGGCGACTCGAACTGGGGTGCTGATGGCGATAACTTCAGGTTCACTACCGCTAAGGCCGGTGATGTAGACATCTATTTCTATCTGGATAACCCTTCCATTAAGGTGGTTGGCTGGAGTGAAGACTACAGAATAGCCGGAAATCATATTTTTGGATCTCCGGAGTGGAGCCCCTCCAACGATGATAACCTGTTGGAAGTTCAGGAAGATGGCACCTACAGCAAATCCTTCTCCACAGGCACCTATAACGGTTATGTCGAGTTTAAGGTTACCCGAGATGGCAGCTGGGATTTTTCAAGACCGTCTGATGGCAATTATTCGGTAGACGTGACCGCAGGCAAGACGCTTACCGTTAAGTATAATCCTGTGACGATGGACATTTCTCATACGCTTGAGTAGGGTTTAGAAATCCATCCAATAAGCCAAAGCGTCTACCCAATCCGGGTAGGCGCTTTTGTATAAACTGTTTGCAGAGGTCGTATTGAAGCGCTCTCACACAGGCGGGACGTTGTTTAATCTTGTTGGCGTAATGATAATTTATTACCTTTGCAAAAAAAGAGAGGCTATGAATCAGATATTCTTTGAAGCAAAGGGAGAAGCGTTACTGGAAAACATCGGAATGGCCAAGGCTGAGTTTGCCAGAAGGATGGGAATTCGGAAGCAGAATGTGAAGGCGCTGTTCAAGTCCAAGAACATAGAGACGATCTACAAGGCTGCCGGCGTGATGGGGGTGCCGTTTGCGATGCTTATCGGCTACATTGAAGAACCGGATTTGAGTGAGATGCCTATTGCCCCGTATGAGGAGAATGAAGAGGATGTGATTTCTGAAGATGACATTCCAAGGGCTGATTCTCCGGAAGATGTGGCAAAGAGAAGATCAATCATTTCAAAGTTCTATCACGATTGGAAGGAGAAGAATCCCCTTCAGCGTAAATATAACCTTTCTCTTAAGGAGTTTATCAACATACGCTTTGTCTCAATTACAGAAACTTGCACTCACGCATCCAGAACATATCTATCAACCCTTGCGGTTCTTCAATTGGACGCAATCTTAACTGGAGCAAAAAAAACGACGACCGTCCCGGCAAAAAAGAACCAGAATCAAAAGGAGTTTGATAAGATGATAATTATGCATTATCACTGTCCGGGCATTGGAACAGTAAAGATGACTGTTGGTGTCAAACGAAGGAGCCTTGAGAAGATCCAGTACTGTATTACTGCTCTGGAGGTATAAAAAACAGCAAGGATGGCGAATTGCCATCCTTGTTATTTTTGCCCCAAGAATACGTGAGGGATGTTTACCTTTCGGTGAGGCTCGAGGCGGGGACTTTGCACGTAGCGAACTACCTCATCCGTATCACGGTTTATTATCTCGCTGCAAAGGTAGCATAAAAAGAACAATCCTCCAAAAGATTTGCAGAGGTCGGGGGGAATGGTTAACTTTGTAAGAATTGAAACAACAACAATCACAATAATGGCACAAGAGTTTAAATACGCCCCGATGTTTCAGCTGGGGCCTGACACGACCGAGTATTATAAGATCCCCGGATCGGAGAAACTGGTGAAGACCTCCAAGTTCGGCGGCCATTGCGGCTGCGGCGGAAAAACCATCCTCGAGGTATCGCCGGAAGCCCTCACCCTGGTGGCCCAGCAGTCCTTCCACGACTGCCAGTTTATGCTGCGCCGCGCGCACAATGAGCAGGTGGCGGCCATCCTGAAGGACCCCGAAGCCTCTGACAACGACAAATACGTCGCCCTGCAGTTCCTGCGCAATGCCGAAACAGCCGTAAAGGGCATCCTTCCGTTCTGCCAGGACACCGGCACCGCCATCATCCACGGCGAAAAAGGCCAGCGCGTATGGACGGACTTCGAGGACGAGGAGGCGCTGAGCCGCGGCGTTTTCAACACTTACACGCAGGAGAATCTCCGCTACAGCCAGAACGCCCCGCTGGATATGTACAACGAGGTCAACACGAAGTGCAACCTGCCGGCCCAGATTGATATCGAGGCCACCCAGGGCGATGAATACCGCTTCATTATGGTGGCCAAGGGCGGCGGCAGCGCGAACAAGACCTACTTCTACCCGATGACCAAGGCCACCATCCAGAACGAAGGTACCCTGATCCCGTTCCTCGTGGAGAAGATGAAGAGCCTCGGTACGGCAGCTTGCCCGCCTTACCACATCGCCTTCGTGATCGGCGGCACCTCGGCCGAAAAGAACCTCCTGACGGTGAAGCTCGCCAGCATCAAGTTCTATGACAATCTGCCCACCACCGGCGACGAAACCGGCCGCGCTTTCCGCGACATCGACCTCGAGGAAAAGCTCCTGAAGGAGGCACAGAAGATTGGCCTCGGCGCCCAGTTCGGCGGCAAATACCTGGCCCACGACATCCGCGTCATCCGTCTTCCGAGACACGGCGCCAGCTGCCCGATCGGTATGGGCGTCAGCTGCAGCGCAGACCGCAATATCAAGTCGAAGATCAACGCCGACGGCGTATGGATCGAGAAGATGGACACGAACCCTTCCGAGCTGATTCCGGAAGAACTCCGCAGACCCGGCGAAGGCCCGAAGGGCATCGAGATCGACCTCGACAAGGGCATTGACTCCGTTCGCGCCGAGCTCACGAAATATACCGTTGGCACCCGCGTGAACCTGAAGGGCACCATCATCGTGGCCCGCGACATCGCCCACGCCAAGCTGAAAGCCCGCCTCGATGCCGGCGAAGGGATGCCCGCCTATTTCAAGGACCATCCCATCCTCTATGCCGGTCCGGCCAAAACGCCCGCTGGCTACCCTTGCGGCTCGATGGGCCCGACCACGGCCAATCGTATGGACCCGTACGTCGATGAATTCCAGGATCACGGCGCTTCTCTCGTGATGATCGCGAAGGGCAACCGTTCCCAGGTCGTCACCGACGCCTGCAAGAAGCACGGCGGCTTCTATCTCGGCACCATCGGCGGCGTTGCGGCCGTCCTGTCGCAGAGCAGCATCCGCAGCATCGAGTGCGTCGAGTATCCGGAGCTCGGTATGGAAGCCATCTGGAAGATCACCGTGGAGGACTTCCCGGCCTTCATTTTGGTCGATGACAAGGGCAACGATTTCTTCAAGACGATCGGCCTCTAGTCCTTCCGCTGCAAGGGTACATCTTTTTTGAAAAAAAATTTGCAGATCAAAAAAAAAGATGTACCTTTGCAATCCCAACGCGCCGCTGGCGCGAAAAGTTCTTTCAAAAGGTGCGGTAGTTCAGTCGGTTTAGAATACCGGCCTGTCACGCCGGGGGTCGCGAGTTCGAGTCTCGTCCGCACCGCAAAAGAGGGTTCAGCCGTTTGGCTGGACCCTCTTCTGATTTGCTGTCGGTTCTTCGAACGAGCGACCCCCAAGCCCCCCGAGGGGGCAGTTGCCGCAGGCAACGGGGGGTAACGTAAAGGAACGCGATGGCCCGCGACAGCGGGCTCGAGTCTCGTCCGCACCGCAAGAATGGAGTTTAGCCTTTTGGCTGAACTCCATTCTTTGTTTTAGTACCCTGGATTCTGCTCCAGCGAGGGGGCGAGGGCGCGGATGTCGGCCGGGATGGGGAAGAGGTCCGTGTAGCGGGACGTTGCTTCGCCGGGGAGCTGCGGCCGCAGGGTAGTGGCGGCACCGAAGCGGCCGAAACGCACCAGATCCTGCCTCCGGAGGCCTTCCCAGGCAAATTCCCGCAGCCGCTCCTCGAGGAGGATGTCGAGGGTCAGCGTCTCCAGGGCCGGCGCGTTGGCACGCGAGCGGACCGTATTCACCAGCTCCAACGCCTGATCGGCTTTCCCGCTGCGAAGCAGGGCCTCCGCCTTCATCAGCAGGACATCGGCATAGCGGAAGATCACCCAGTCATTGTCCATCAGCTTGCCGTCCTTGAAGGCATTGTAGTCGGTTTGGTACTTGCGCATCCGGGCGCCGGCGGTTTTCTCGTCCGGGCTTCCGGTCAGATCCAGCGCGATCGAGCGCGGCTTGTACTCGACAGCAATCGGTTTTCCACTTGCATCCGTCGGAATGCCGCCCCAATAATTCATCGCGAAGCGGGGATCCTCGTTTTCAGTGCCGAAAGCGTTCGCATCGAGCACCTCCGGCGTCGCCGAAGAACCGTTCTCGGACGTGAAGCCGATCGCCGAAGCGTGGTCGTAGTGGATGGAGCGGAAGATATACTGATTCTGCGCCGAGAAGAGGTGCTTGTCGAGCGGAATTACAAAGATATTCTCATCCGAGTACTCATTGTGTACCAGGAAGTTATCGGTGTACGATGCGGAGAGCGAATAGCCGAATCCCTCCAGGGACTCCGCCATTTCGAGCACTTTGTCCCAGTGTTCTTCGGAGGCGTAAACCGGCGCATTCATATATAGTTTCTCAAGAAGGAACAGCGCGACCGGAAGGGTGAAACGCCCATAATAATCTCCTGCGTGCTGGCTCATCACGGCCGGAAGCAAATCCAATACTTCCTCCAGTTCGTCCACGATGAAGTGGAACACTTCGGCCCGCGGGCTCTGCTTGACCTCGGCCATCGAAACCCCGGGCTCCGTCAGGACTGGCACGTTGCCGAACAGGTCCATTATATAGTAATAGAAGTAGGCCCGGAGGGCGCGCGCTTCGGCCTGCCATTCCGGATAATCCTTCAGGTCTTCGATGGCCTCGTTGGAGAGGACGACCATCTTGTAGAGGTAGTTCCAGGCGTTCTTGATCGGCGCTTCGGACGTCTCCCAGGTATGCAGGAACAGCCGCTGCCACAGCCCGCCGTCGTACCAGTCGCCACCGCGCGTAGGGATCAGGGCCTCGTCAGTCGTGAAGGTGTTCAGGTCGTAGATGCCGCGGTAGGTGCCGGCGATACCTTCGCCTTCGGTCGACGAACCGATCTGCCGGTAGAGATTGCCCAAAGTATTCTGATACAGGGCTTTTTCAGAAGTGATGGCTTCTTCGCGGGGGAGGCTGCTCCGGGGATTCTCTTCCAGGAGCGAACAGGCGGAAAGACCGGCGATGGCCAGTAGAATCAATATCTTTTTCATCTAGAACTGAATGCTTGCAGAAAGGGAATAGGAACGGTAAACGGGATAGGCGATCTTGTCATCCAGGCCGAAGGTGGAACCCGCCACGGAACTATTGATCATCGGGGTCAGGCCGCTGTAGCCCGTGAGGGTGGCCAGGTTGTTGACCGAAAGGGAAAGCCGCAGGGAGCGGATCGCCCGCTTGACGGGGATGTTCCATCCGAGGGTGATGTAGTCGACGTTGACATAGTCTCCGCTTTCTAGCCAGTAGTCGGTAACCGTCTGGTCCACAATGTTTTTCGCGGGCGCATCGGCGGCGACGTTGTAGTAGGGGAGCGATCCGGTGTTCATATAGGTGAGGGACGTGCCGTTGAAAATCTTATGGCCGAAGGCCCCGTTCACCTGTACGGAAACGTCGAAGGCTTTGTAGCGGAAGCTGATGTTCGATCCCAGCAGCGCTTTCGGCGCCGCCTGGCCGCAAATCCGGTTCACGCCGTCCGTCTCATAATATCTGGTGCCGTCTTCGGCCACTTTCAATCCCGTGCAATGCGGCAGGTAGAAAACGCCTAGCGGCTGCCCGACAATCTGATACACGACGTCGTTGTGTCCGCCGTGGAAGCCGGCGCCCGTCATTGCATTCATCGGCTGGATGTCCGGTGCCTCCAGATACTGGCCCTGCCACCATCCCGAGAGGGAAATCAGCCGGTTCTGCTGGAAGGCCAGGTTCATCGAAAGGTTCAGCTCCGCGTCGGAGGTCCGCAGGATGTTGGCGCCGAGGCCCAGCTCCACGCCCGAATTGGACATCTGGCCGAGGTTGGCCATCAGCTTGTTATAGGCAAAGGGCGGCACGCTCACTTCGTACATATAGAGCATATCCCGCGTGACGGAGTGGTAGTACTCGGCCGTAAATACCAGCCTGCCTTCGAAGAAGGCCGATTCCAGCCCCAGATTTTCCTGCTCCCGCACTTCCCAGCGGAGGTCCGGATTGGCATTGTGCAGCTGCCCGAAGCTGACGGCGACGTCGCCGCCATAAGGGGAAATTCCCGTCGGCGACACGGTCTGCAGCGAATAATACGGCGTCAGCGCGCCCTGATTACCCGAAAGACCGTAGCCGACGTTGAATTTCAGCCGTTCCAGCCAGCGCACATCCTTCAGGAAAGTCTCGTTCGAGGCGGTCCACGATGCCGATACGGAAGGGAACCAGCCCCAGATATGGTTGGCGCCGAAAAGCGAAGCCGCATCGGAGCGGAGGGTGGCGGAAACGCCGTAGCGCCGGGCATAGGTGTAGGAGGCTTGGCCCATCACGGAGAGCATATTCTGCCGCTCCCAGGCCGAGCCCGTGCCGTCCCAGGGCCGGATGGCGCCCGCCTGGATCGCATTGACTCCGTAGGCGTTGGTGGAAAAACCGGTGGTCGTGGCGTAGAAACCGCTGGAACGGCTTCCCTGCAGTTCGCCCATCAGGTTCGCGGACAGCTGGTGCGGCCCGTATTCCCATCCGTAGGCCAGGTTCAGATAGCCGCGGTATTCGCTTTGCGACGTGGTGCTGCGGAAGGCTTCGCCGCCGGACCAGATGATGGTGGGGAAGAAGTGACCCTCGTTCAGGACATTGTAGCTATATGAGGCAAAGCCGCTGAGCGTGAGGTCTTTCAGCAGCTCGGCTTTCGCCAGGATATGGGCGTTGAAGTGTGCCGCGGAACTGCCGAAGGTCTTTTCCAGCAGGGAGACCGGGTGGTTGATCTGGCTGGCGGCGGGAATCTGTACATAGCTGCCGTCGGGCTCGGCCCCTGCGCGGATCGTTGGGTTGAACGCGGCGGCGGAGTAAAAGAGCTTCTGCATATCGTGGAGGGCATCTTCGTTTTGCAGCGAGCCGAAAAGGCCGAGATCCAACTGCAGGAAACCGAAGGCCTTCTGCCCGACGTCGAGCTTGACGGAATAATTCTGGCTGCCCTGCTTCTTGACCACGGCCCGGTGGTCCAGAACGCCGATGGAGGCCCGATAATGGCTGTCGTCGGATCCGCCGCCGAAGGCGATGTGGTGGTTCTGCACGAAGCCCGTCCGGAGGATGGACGAGACCATATCGGAGTTAAAGCCGTCGTCCCGGTAGGCGTAGCCGTGGGCGTTGTTCCAAGCGCGGAAGCCCTCGGCCGAAAGCATCTTCAGGTTCTTGTACACCGCTTCGGCGCCGGCCGTTCCGTCATAGCTGATGGTGAAAGCGCCGCCCTGGCCCCGCGTAGTGAGGACCTGGATGACGCCGGAAGCGCCCCGGGAGCCGTAGGGGGCCGTCTCCGAGGCGTCTTTCAGGACGGTGAAACTCTCGATGTCGCCGGGATACAGGGAACTGAGGGTGGCCAGGTCCGACATCACGCCGTCGATCACCACCAGCGGATCATTGCCGCCGGTCAGTGAGGTGGTACCCCGGACCCGCACAGCGCTCAGCATCGCCGAGGTATTCGCTCCGGAAACGGTAACACCAGCAGCCTGGCCCTGCAGGGCGCCCAGACCGCTGGTGACAAGTCCCTTGTTCATCTGCTCCTTCCCGACGGTGTGGGAAGTGCTCAAACTGTCGCTTTGTGCCGCGGCAATCCAGCCGGACAGGCATACGGCAGCCGCGAGACAGAGTATTTTCTGGCGCATAGTTCTTCGTGTTAACCTATGCAAATATCGGAAATTATTTGCATACTTTTGCTAAGCGGCGAAGAACTTTGTCAGAATGCGTAAACGACTATGTAGTACATCATCACGCCGGTGCAGATGAGTTTGAGACCGGTGCCGAAAATGAAGCCGAGGAAGGAACCGATCGCGGAGGCGACGCCGTCGCCGACATCCTTGCCCGCGAAGGCGAGCTCCCCGATAAAAGCGCCGACAAGTGCTCCGATGATCATCCCGGCCGGCGGAAAGAACAGGCCCAAGAAGAGGCCGATGAGCGATCCCCAACTGCCGTATTTGGTCCCGCCCGTCACCTTGGTGAACCAGGCCGGGACGACGTAATCCAGCACGGTGACGACCGTAACGATGGCGAGCCAGACCATCAGCGTCGTGGTCGACATCGGCTCTCCGCCTCCCCAGAAGTATAACAGCAGGAAGCCCACCCAACTGATGGGCGGGCCAGGAATACCCGGGACGATGCTCCCGATGATTCCAATAATTCCTAAAACGATGGCCAGTACGGCGATAGCGATTTCCATAGGTCGGGGTTATTTCACCTCAATGACTTTGTTGGTGTTCTCCGGGGCTACCTTCGCGATCTTCGGGATGAAGACCTTCAGGACGCCGTTTTCGACCGTGGCGGAGATGTCCTCGCGCTGGGCGTCGTCCGGCAGCAGCATCGTCTGCTGGTACTTGCTGTAGGAGAATTCGCGGCGGAGGTAGTGGCCGCGGTTCTCGGCGGGCTTTTCTTCTTTGTTCAGCTTCTTTTCCATCTTGATCACCAGGTCGCCGTCCTTGTCGAGGTTCACCTGGAAATCTTCCTTGGTCATACCGGCCGCTGCGAGCTCGATCTCGTAGGCCTTGTCATTCTCGAGGACATTGATCGCCGGCGCAGTAGCGCGGGTCTGTTCGAGATAGCGGTTGTCGAAGAAATCATTGAAGAATTCAGGCAGCCAGGCATTGGTGGAAGTGTGTCTTGCAGGTAACATAATGCAAATCTCCTATACTTTTATTGTTTTACTTCTTTTTTCTTTGTCCCGTCCTTTCGTCGGGACGCCTTCCCATACGCAAAGCCGGGGCCACAGCCAAAAAAACGCGCTTTTTATCAAAAAGTTGACACGATGGCACGTTTTCCCGCCACTTTGGCAGGAATCGTTGTCAAAATGGCTCATCGGGGGGATGGGTTGCATATCCCGGGAAAATTGGCTACCTTTGCTTGATTAAACGTTGCTGAGTACAATGGAATTCACATCAGTCAATAAGCTCATCGAAAAGAGCTTCAAGGCAAACTGGGAACGTCCCGCCCTGTCGAACTATCAGGGAATCACCCTTTCTTACCGGGATGTCGCCCGCCGGATGGCAAAACTCCACATCGCATTCGAACAGTGCGGCCTCGAAAAAGGGGACAAAGTCGCCATCTGCTCGCGCAACCAGGCCAACTGGGGCGTCAGCTTCCTCGCGACCACGACCTACGGCGCCGTCGTCGTTCCGATCCTGCACGAGTTCAAGCCCGATAATATCCACCATCTGGTCAATCACTCCGAGGCGAAGGTCCTCTTCGTCGACGAGGTAATCTGGGAGGGCCTCAGCCCCGAAGAAATGCCCGGCCTGTATGTGGTCGTACAGATCAATACCTTCAAGTTCCTCTATACGAAGACCCCGGCGTTCAACGAAGTGCGCGAGCACCTGAACGAGTCCTTCGGCCGCCGGTATCCGAACAATTTCGGCCCCGAAGACTTGAATTACTACGAAGACAGCGCCGACGAACTGGCCCTGATCAACTATACCTCCGGTACTTCCGGTTTCTCCAAGGGCGTGATGCTCCCGTACCGCACGATCTTCTCCAACATCGAATTCGCGAAAAAGGACGCTATGCCGATGCTCAAGCCCGGTATGCAGGTCGTCGCGATGCTCCCGTCCGCCCATATGTACGGGATGATGTTCGAATTCTTCTTCGAGATGACGATCGGTATGCACGTGCACTTCCTGACGCGCGTCCCGAGCCCGAAGATCATTATGCAGGCCTTCTCCGACATCAAGCCGGATGTCATCATCGCCGTCCCGCTGATCATCGAGAAGGTGTACAAGTCCAAGCTCAAGCCGATCATCGACAAGAACAAGCTGATTATGAACCTGCCGATCGTCGACCAGTTCATTCAGAAGAAGTTCTGCACCGAACTCACGCAGTCCTTCGGCGGCAAGTTCGAGGAAGTCATCCTCGGCGGCGCGGCGTTCAACCCGGAGGTCGAGAAATTCTTCCGCAAGATCGGTTTCCATTTCACCGTCGGTTACGGTATGACCGAGTGCGGTCCGATCATCTGCTACGCGCACTGGGACAAGACGAAGGAAGGCTCCTGCGGCCGTCCCGCCCTCAATATGCAGATCCGTATCGATTCCGACGATCCCCGCACCATCCCCGGCGAGGTGCAGGTCTTCGGTCCGAACGTCTGCCTCGGCTATTACAAGAACGATAAGGCGACCACCGAATCCTTTACGGAGGACGGCTGGTTCCGCACCGGCGATATGGGTATTATCGATGAAGACGGATACCTTTTCCTGCGCGGCCGTTCGAAGTGTATGATCCTCGGCCCCTCCGGGCAGAACATCTATCCGGAAGAGCTCGAAGCCGTCATCAACAACTTCACCTATGTGGTCGATTCCCTCGTGGTGGAGGAAGGCGGCGGCCTGACGGCCCTGATTTACCCCGACTACCATTCGGGCGACATCGACGGGATGTCCCGCAAGGATCTCGAGCAGCGCCTCCTGTCCGCCCTGCCGGAGATCAATCGCCAGCTTCCCGGCTATGCGCAGATCAAGAAGATCGAGTTTATGCCCGAAGACTTCGAGCGGACCCCGAAGCGCAGCATCAAGCGTTATCTGTACCAGCGTAATTAATGGAAAAATTCGATCGCAGCTATCTCGAGATGGCCTCCGTCTGGGCCCGCAATTCGTATTGCAAGCGGCGCCAGGTCGGGGCCCTTCTCGTCAAGGACCGGATGATCATTTCGGATGGATACAACGGCACGCCCTCCGGCTTCGAAAACGTTTGTGAGGACGAAAACGGGGTCACCAAGCCCTATGTTCTCCACGCCGAGGCGAACGCCATCACGAAAGTGGCCAAATCCGGCAACAACAGCGCCGGGGCGACCCTTTACGTAACGGCTTCCCCCTGTATGGAATGCGCCAAACTGATCATCCAGTCCGGCATCCGCCGGGTCGTGTACAAGGATGCCTATCGGCTCACCGACGGGGTGGACCTGCTCCGCCGCGCCGGGATCGAAGTCGAAGGCCCGGTAGAAGATCTATAAGTCCCTGGGACACAGCATTATGGATAAGAAGACAAGGCTCAGGATATTCATCGTATTTCTCGCGGGGCTCCTGATCGGTACCCTCTGCGCCAGCGGCGTGCTGACGCACCAGTACCGCCAGCTGCTCAAGCAGCGCACCGTCACCGTCCGGCACAATATCAACGGCCGGACCGTATGGGACAAACTCCCGATCGTGCTCGATATTGTTGAGCGCAAGTATGTTGAGGAGATCGATCCGAAGGAGCTCGTAGATGTGGCCCTGGATGCGGCTCTCGCCTCGCTTGACCCGCACAGCATCTACCTGCCGCCCGTCGATCTCGAAGAGACGGAGAGCCAGCTCGCGAGCAATTTCGAGGGCATCGGCATCCAGTTCAACGTTCCGAACGACACGGCGATCGTGCTCGAGGTCATCTCCGGCGGCCCCTCCGAAAAAGCGGGCCTGCTCCCGGGCGACCGCCTGCTGAAGGTGGACGGGCGCGATATTGCGGGGCAGCAGTTCCCGCAGGATTCGATGGTCGCGCTGATGCGGGGCCCTTCCGGGACGAAGGTGCAGTTGACCCTCGACCGGCAGGGGAGCGTCTTCCCGGTGGAAATCACCCGCGGAAAGATTCCGCTGAACAGCGTGGACGCCTCCTTTATGGTCAACGACACGACGGGCTACATCCGCCTCGCGAAGTTCTCGATGTCGACCTATCGCGACTTCATCGCCGCCGCCCTTCCGCTCAAGGATGCGGGGATGCGAAGGCTGCTTCTCGACCTTCGCGGCAATTCCGGCGGCTTTATGGATCAGGCCATCCGCATCGCGCAGGAGTTGCTGCCCAAAGATGAGATGATCGTCTATACAGAGGGTCTCCATTCGCCGCGCGTCGAGACGCACTCCAAGGGGACGGCGATGCTGAGTGACGTCGAGCTGGTCGTCATCATTGACGAGTTCTCCGCCTCTGCGAGCGAAATCCTCGCGGGCGCCGTACAGGACAACGACCGCGGTGTCATCGTCGGGCGCCGTTCCTTCGGCAAGGGCCTCGTTCAGGAGCCTTTCTACTTCACCGACGGCTCCGGCATCCGGCTGACCGTGGCGCGCTACTATACGCCCTCGGGCCGCTGCATCCAGAAGCCCTACACCGACGACTACGACTTTGAGACCTACGACCGCTACAACCGCGGCGGAGAGGTTTATGCCAAGGAAAACATCCACCTGGACTCCACGCAGGTCTTCCATACCCGCGGCGGCCGGACGGTCTATGGCAGCGGCGGTATCGTCCCGGACATCTTCGTGCCGATCGACACGACCCGCGTTTCGGCCTTCTACGTCGCCTGCAACCGCAAATCGACGCAGATGCGCTTCGCGTCCCGGGTCTTTGACCAGCACCACGCCGAGCTCGCCGCGATCGACAGCTACCCGGCAATGGACCGCTTCCTGTCGCGGCTCAACCTTCGCGTGGCTTTCCCCGCCTTTGCCGCTGAGCGTGACGGCATCACCCTGCAGAAGGGCGAATGGGAGGAGACGGCGTCCTATCTCGTGCCGCAGCTCAACGCCCTGATCGCCCGCTACTCGAAGCTCGGTGAGAATGCCTTCTACCGCTACTACCTCGAGACGGATCCCTGCCTGACGGCCGCGATGGAGGCGCCGCCTATTGCGCTATAAATTCGTAAACGATGTTCCCGACCTGCGGGTTCGGGGCTGAAGAAGAATCGGAGAATCGGGCCTGCATCGCAAAGCTTCGGGCCCATTTCCGTAGGCACGGATCCGTCGAAGAACTGCCTTCCTCGACATCCGCGGAGAGGACGCGCCCGGCGGGATTGACCTTGATGATCACCGTCACCGAGCCGCCGCCATAACATTTGTAAGCGGGAACGGGCATATTGTAGGCCTTCCGCCCGTCCAGTTTCCAACTGAGAATCGATGCACCCGAATAGACTGGAGGGTCGATTTTCTTGTCGTCCTTTTTCCCGGCGTCGCCCTTGTCTTCGGTAGGGGAGGCAATGTCTCCGCTGTTTTCATCGCGCGAAAGTTGCCCGTTTTTCAGCGCCTCGGCGAGCCGCTCCGCGTCTTCGTAGAGCTTGTCGGCATCGGTGCCGCGCGCATCGGCATTGCGGGTCGTGATGATGTTGCGATGGGGATCGGACTGGCTCTGCCGCTGGGCGATCATCTGCTCGATCGAGCGCTGGATGGCATCCATCTCTTCGTCCGTCATCGGCTCCTCCTCGAGCTTCATTTCCTTTTTCTCGACGAATTCTACCTCATCTTCAAAGGCGAGCAGAAACGTGCTGCCGCGGCGGGAGATCACCGTGATCGAGGTCAGCAGCAAAACAATAATCACCGTGAGGTGAACCGCCACGGTGACCAGGATACCGGCACGCTTGTCCTCGGAAAGCATCCCGGAACAGGATTATTTCTTTTTCATCTTGTCCATCGCCTTCTCGACCGTCGCGCACATCACGTCGATCGCCACCTTGTTGTGGCCACCCTGCGGGACGATGATGTCAGCATAGCGTTTTGAAGGCTCGATGAACTGCAAGTGCATCGGCTTGACCGTGTCCGTATAGTGCTCGATCGCCGTTTCCACGGTACGGCCGCGCTCGGCGATGTCGCGCACCAGGATACGCATCAGGCGGTCGTCATCATCGGCGTCCACGAACACCTTGATGTTCATCTGGTCCCGAAGCTCCTTGTGCGTAAAGATCAGGATGCCCTCGATGATGATGACGTCGGCAGGCTCTACCGTAACGGTCTCGGTCGTCGAGCGGGAACAGGTGAGGTAGGAGTAAACGGGCTGCTGGACGGTCTTGCCCTGTTTGAGCTCCCGGATCTGCTGACAGAGGAGTTTCCAGTCAATCGCGTCCGGATGGTCGAAATTGATCTTCTGGCGCTCCTCGAGGGGGAGATGGCTGGAATCCTTGTAGTAGGAATCCTGCGGGATGACGACGACCCGGCCGCTGAGCTGCTGGGTGATGGCCCTGACTACTGTCGTTTTTCCGGAGCCTGAGCCCCCTGCGATACCGATTACTAGCATATGGATACTTTTAAATAATGTCTAGAACTCCGCATTCTTCGGCGTCCGCGGGAACGGGATGACGTCACGGATGTTCGCCATACCGGTCACGAAGAGCAGCAGGCGCTCGAAACCGAGGCCGAAGCCGCTGTGCGGAACGCTGCCATAGCGGCGCGTATCAATGTACCATTCGAGGTTCTTGCGGGACATACCGAGCTCGTCGATGCGCGCTTCGAGCTTCTCCAGGGACGCTTCGCGCTCGCTGCCACCGATGATCTCGCCGATCTTCGGGAAGAGGACATCCATACCGCGGACCGTCTTGCCGTCCTCGTTCTGCTTCATATAGAAGGCCTTGATGTCCTTCGGGAAGTCGATCAGGATGACCGGCTTCTTGTAGTACTGCTCGACGAGGTAGCGCTCGTGCTCGCTCTGGAAATCCGTGCCCCAGTGCACCGGGAACTCGAATTGCCGTCCGTTCGCGACCGCCTCTTCGAGGATCTCGACCGCCTTCGTGTAGGTGACGCGCTCGAAAGCGATACCGAGCACGCTGTGCAGACGCTCGATCAGGCCGTTGTCGTATTTGTCGTTGAGGAACTGAAGGTCGTCCTGGCAGTTGTCCAGCGCATACTGAACGAGGTACTTGACGAACTCCTCGGCCAGCTCCATATTGTCTTCGATGTCGTAGAAGGCCATTTCCGGCTCGATCATCCAGAACTCAGCCAGATGGCGCGGCGTGTTGGAATTCTCGGCGCGGAAGGTCGGACCGAAGGTGTAGATCTCGCCGACGGCCGTGGCACCAAGCTCGCCTTCGAGCTGTCCGCTGACGGTCAGGCAGGTCTTCTTGCCGAAGAAATCACGGGAGAAATCCACCTCGCCCTTCTTGTCGAGCGGGATGTTCTTCAGGTCCAGGGTCGTGACCTGGAACATATCGCCGGCGCCTTCGGCGTCAGACTCGGTGATCAGCGGGGTATTCAGATAGACGAAGCCCTTGTCGTTGAAGAACTTATGGATCGCGAAGGCCATCGCGTGACGGATGCGGAGCACGGCACCGAAAGTGTTCGTACGCGGGCGCATATGCGCGACCGTGCGCAGATATTCAAGGGTCGTATCCTTCTTCTGCAGCGGGAAACGCATCGGGTCGCAGTCGCCGAAGATTTCAATCTCGCGGGCCTGGATCTCCACGGCCTGGCCGCTACCGATCGAGGGAACGAGCGTACCCAGCACATTCAGGGAGGTGCCGGTGCTGATCCGCTTGATCAATTCTTCGTCGAAGAGGGTGGTGTCGGCGACAATCTGGATATTGTTGATGGTAGAGCCGTCGTTCAGGGCAATGAACTTGACCTGTTTGTTTCCGCGTTTCGTCCGGACCCATCCTTTCGCCCGGACCTCCTGACCCGGCTCGCAGCGGAGCAGGTCCTTGATCTTCATTCGTTTGACGCTTTCCATTGCTATTCTGATTCCAAATCACGCAAAGTTACAAAAAATCGGCTGCGAAACAAAAAAAGAAAGCAGCCTTTCAGCTGCTTTCTTTCGGAATTTCCTACGGAAGACCGGACTTAGTCGGCCTGACGCGTAGTCTGATACATAATCTTCAAAGCTGTGACCAGTCGGAGCTGCCACTTCACCTGCGCGACCATATCCATTTTGGTCTGGTGGTCGGCCTTGATGGCGACGCGGTACTGCGGCTTGTCCTTTTCGGCCAACGCCTTACGTTCGTTGACGATCTGGTTGCCCAGATCCTCGATCGGAACGAGTTCGCCGTTGAGCTGGATACGGTCGGTCTTACCGAGCTGATCCTGCAGCGCCATAACCGGTTTACCGATCAGGACGAAGGAGGTGAGGTCTTTCCGCTCGAGCTTGGTGATTTCCGTGGCCTTAGGCAGGGAGACGGACACCTTGCTCTCGGATTCTCTCATCTGGGTCGTAACCATAAAGAAGAACAGGAGCATGAAGACGATATCGGACAGAGATCCCGAGCTGATGCCCGGAGCCTCTTTCTTGTCACCTTTTCTGAATTTAGACATATTCCTATCCTCCAGTTTTAGTTAGCTTTGAACGGTTCGCTTTCAGAGATGTTCTGCGGAACGGCGGCCTTGATGATGTCAAGCTCCGCTTTGTTCAGGTCTGCGTAATCCTTCTTGAAATAGTCCTCGCTGAACTTCTTACGGACATCGTTCACACCTGCGACCAGCTCGTTCTGTACGGCGATGAAGCGCTCGTACGAGGTGACCGAGTTGTACTGCAGGGAAATAATGCCGCTCGATACATTATAGAAGGTATTTCCTCCGTTGTACTTGGCAAATCCCGGGATTTCGACGGGCTTCCGTTCCGGAAGGACGGCGGAATTCTTGTAGCCGGGGCTACCATTGAGGAAGAAGTCGTAGACCATCGTCCGCAGTTCGCCGAGGTTGTTCGAAACCTCTTTGAAAACCTCTTCACCCTTCTGCACAAACACCCTGTCCTTGTGGTTGATACGCACAATGAGAAGGTTGCGCTTACGGGCCTTCTGGTTCTTCTGTTTCTCAGCAGTAGGGATCTGCGGCATCTGCCGCTCGATTCCGAGCTGCTGGTCCATAGTGGTGGTCATAAGAAAATAACACAGCAGCAGGAAAGCGATATCAGCCGTTGAGCTGGAATTGATTTGTGGTGTTTTCTTTCCCATAAGTAATCAGCGTGTTATTATCTCTTGATCAGTCTGTAGCAACCACCTGCCAAAAGGGAGAGGATAACGCCTGCGAGGGCGAAATAGGTTACATAAAGGGCCGTGTCAGCCAGCTTGAAGGTAAACGGAGTCGCTTCGGTGCCGGGCGCAAGCGTGACGGCGGTACCCGGAGCAACGAGGAAAGCGATCAGCACGACGGCTGCGAAAGCAACCAGGCCGCACGCCAGAACCACCAGTCCTTTCGGGTTATTCTTCAATCCGAGGGCCGTGCCGCACAGGACGATGATCAGGATCGGAAGGAGGAACATAGCGTAGCCCCAGTACAGGAGCAGGCTCGTAAAGAATGACGGCTCTTCGATGACTTGCCCCGTCAGCGGATCTGTGGATTCAATCACAAAGCCCTTGACGACGCAGATAGCGGCGATCACAATGCTCGCTATCATCAGCGCGTAGGAGAGCCATTTGATAATTTTTGCGTACATTGTTGACCGGGTTTTTATTTATTTTTCTTCTCGAAGTCGGTGAGGATGTCAACCAGGGTGATGGAAGAATCTTCCATATCGGAGGTCAGACCCTCGATAAGGGCGAGGATGAGGTTGTAGAAAATCTGGAGGATCATCGCGACGATAAGACCCGCGACGGTCGTGATAAGGGCAACCTTCATACCGCCAGCAACAACGTTCGGGGAGATATCACCAGCCTTCTGGATATCATCGAAGGCCTGGATCATACCGACGACCGTACCAAGGAAACCGAGGGACGGGGCGATGGCGATGAACAGGGCGATCCAGCTCAGGCCTTTCTCGAGGAGGCTCATCTGGACGGAGCCATAGGAGGTAATGGTGCGCTCGACAACGTCGACACCCTGATCGGCGTGAAGCAGCCCCTGATACATAATGCTGGCCACCGGGCCGCGGGTATTGCGGGCCACTTCCTTCGCAGCTTCGATGCCACCCTTCGCGAGGGCTTCTTCGATGTCGGTGAGGAGTTTCTTGGAATTGCTCTTGGAGAAGAGGAGATAGAGGATGCGCTCAATGCAGAGGGCGAGACCGAGCACGAGAACGAGGATAATCGGGGTCATCCACAGCGGACCGCCTTCGATGAATTTCTGCTTGATGGCAGCGTGGAAGGTCGCATTCTCTTCGGCGTCTTCGGCGACGACTTCTTCGTCAACGACCGGGGTGGTCGCAGGGGCTTCCTGGGCAACTACCTGCTCCTGATCCGGAGTCTCTTCGGCAGCCTGGGCGTTGACAGACATCGGCGCAGAAACGGCGAGGATGCCGGCTGCGGCCAAAATCATGAAAAGTTTTTTCATAACTGGTTTTGTGTTTAATTAATTAATATTGATAGTTATACTATTTTCGCGTCCGGTCCGTCGTGCTCCGACGAAACTACAAATGCGGTGCAATTTAGCAAAAAAAATCCAAAACACAATAAGAAAGTGGCTTTTATTCCGTTATTTCCCCCCGCAGATTCTCGGTGAGGCGACGGATCACACCGGCGTTGTCTTCTTCCTCGCCAAGCAGGACAAACAGTTTCGCCAGGGCGCTTTCGGTCGTCAGGTCCGCACCCGATACGACACCGGCGTCGGCGAGGGCTTTCCCATTGGCATACAGCGACATATTGACTGATCCGACCGGGCACTGGGTGATGTTGAGCAGGATCTTTCCCTGCGCCGCGGCTTCCCGGATGATGTCGAGGAACCAGGGCTGCGCCGGGGCGTTCCCGGAGCCGTAGGTCTCGAGGATGACGGCGCGGGAATCCGGGTCCAGCAGGATGTGCCGCACCACGCCGGGGGTAATCCCGGGATGGATCTTCAGGATCGATACGCGGGTATCCAGCCGATCGTGGATCCGCAGAGGCCGCCACTGGGGCGGGGGAGGCAGGATCTGCCGGCGGTTGTAGCGGATTTCGATGCCGGCGGTCGCGAGGTCGGGGTAGTTCGGCGACTGGAAGGCGTTGAAGTTCTCGGAGCTGACCTTCATTGCGCGGTTGCCGCGGATCAGGTGCGAGTCGAAGTAGATGCTGACCTCCGGGGCGAGCGGTTCGCCTTCCGGGGTGCGTCCGGCGGCGATTTCGACGGCGCCGATCAGGTTCTCACGACCGTCCGTGCGGGGGACGCCGATGGGTAGCTGGCTTCCGGTGAAAACGACCGGCTTGCCGAGATTCTCCAGCATAAAACTCAGGGCCGCCGCCGAATAGGCCATCGTGTCGGTTCCGTGGAGGATGATGAACCCGTCGTAGCGGTCGTAGACGTCGCGAATCGTGTGCGCGAGCCGGATCCAGGTGGAGGGATCGACGTCCGAAGAGTCGATCAGCGGATCGAAGGTCTCGGCGTCAATGCGGAGTGCAAAGCTCTTGAGCTCAGGCACTTCCTGAAGGATGCCGCTGAAATCGAAGGGCCGGAGGGCGCCGTCAGAGGGGTCCTGTTTCATACCGATGGTGCCGCCGGTATAGATCAGCAGCAGCGAGGCCTTGGCCTGTCCGGGATGGAGTTGGGGTACGATTCGCTTGGGTTTCATTGGTGTTTGCGAAGTTGGAAAAGGTCCAGGGCGGAAGCGGTTGTAACGGCTTCGACCTCGGACACGGGAATGGCTTTGATTTCGGCGATTTTTGCGGCGATGAGCGGGATCATTGCGCTCTCGCAGCGGTGGCCGCGATGGGGGACCGGGGCGAGGTAGGGGCAGTCCGTTTCGAGTACGATCCGCTCGAGGGGAATGTCCGCCACCGTGCGGGCGAGTCCGGCGTTCTTGAAAGTGACGACCCCGCCGATGCCGACCCGCCAGTCGCCGTAGCGGCTGATTTCGCGGTAGGATTCGAGGCTGAGGCCGAAGCAGTGCAGGTTGCCGCGCAAATGGAGGCCGGCGGCATCCTTGACGGCCCGGATGAAATCTTCCGTCGCATCGCGCAGGTGGATGTTCACCGGCAGGTCCCGCTCCGCCGCCAGCTCGAACTGTACGCGCAGCGCTTCGTTCTGCTCCCGGACGAATTCCCGGCCCTCGTGGTAGTCCAGGCCGATCTCTCCGACGGCGACGACCTCCTCGCGGTCGAGGTAGGGGAGCAGGCGGTCGATTTCCTCCTGCCAGTCCGCCCCGACCGAGCCGGGATACAGGCCGGCCATCGGGAACAGAACGCCCTTGTGGCGCTCCCCGACGGCCCACATCGCCTCCCGCTCGCGGCTGTCGACGTCGGCCTGGATCATCATTCCGACCCCGGCCGCAACGGCGCGCGCGATGGCCTCGTCAGCCTCCTGCGGGGACGCAAAAGCCTCGTCGTAGTAGTGCGTATGCGTGTCGATGAACATACAAGACGCAAATATAACGAAATTTTTCCTTTTGCGCTACGGCAGCACGCAGCGTTGGAGGATGTCCACCGACAGGAGCCCGTCGCTCTCGAGGATGCCGCTCGCGGCGATGACCTCCGACAGGGCCCATCCCGTCCGGGCGCAGAGTTCGCGGACCGTGATGCCCGGCTCTGCCTTGACGAGGCCCAGCAGCGCACATTTCCGGTCGTCGGGGCCATAGAGGGCCGCGGCGCTGGTGAGCACGTCCCCGGCGGCTTCCCGGCGCCCTTTCCGATGCCGCATCCCGAGCTTTTCGAGCAAGTCCTCCTCGCTGATCACGGGCTCGGCGGTCTTGTTGCGCAGCAGCAGGTTGCAGCCCTGCGAACGGGTATCCTCCACCCGCCCGGGCAGGGCATACACGTCGCGATTGTAACTGAAGGCGTGGCGCGCCGTAATGAGCCCGCCGCCCTTGATCTTCGATTCGACGAGCACCGTCGCGACGGCGATCCCGGCGATGATCCGGTTGCGGCTAAGAAATTGGCTGGCAAGCGGTTCCGTCCCCGGCGGATAGCAGGTGATGAGCGCGCAGCCTTCGGTCTCCGCCATCCGCTCGGCCAGCTTCCAGTGCCGCGCCGGATAGACGTTGTCGATCCCCGTCGCCATCACCCCGATTGTAGGCAACCCTTCTTCCAGGGCCGTTTCGTGGGCAACGGCGTCGATCCCGAAGGCCAGGCCGCTGACGATGACGGGCCGCTCGGCCATCCGTGTCTGCGCGAGGGCCGCCACGAGGTTCCGGCACCAGGTCCGCCCGTACGGCGACAGGTCCCGCGTCCCGACGAAGGCGACGCCCCGCCGGCGGTTGAAAAGCTCATCCGGCGGTGTTCCGCTGCGGATATACAGGCCGAGGGGATGGTCCGGGCACTCGAGCAGCAGGCGCGGATAACCGGGGTTGCTGCGGCCGATGAAGCGGGCACCGAGGCGGGGGAGCTCCGCGAGTTCTTTAGCCGCTTTTTCGAGGAGGTTGTCCCCGCTCCCAAAGGCCTCCTGCAACTGGGGCTTTCCCCGGAGCAGGTTGTGGATCTCGGAGGGGGGCGCCGAGAAAACTGCCGCGGCCGTACCGTAATGCGCGAGCAGCTGCAATCCGGCGCCCGGCTCGTAGCAGAAGAGACGGTTCAGGGCGCACAGGGCCAGCGTCTCCTTGTCTTCATTGTAACTTGTCATAGCGGGACAAAGCTACGCCGAAAAAACGGAAAACCGGCGCTCCGGAAGGCGTCCGGATGCCGGTTTTTCCAAATTTGAAAAATAAATTTCTGAAATTGAATAAAGATAAATCTTAACGGCTAGACAATCAGCAGCGCGTCGCCATACGGACCGAAGCGATAATCGCCCTCCAGGGCCGTCTGGTAGGCTTTCATTACGGCATCATAGCCGCCGAAAGCCGCTACGCTCATCAGCATCGTGCTCCCGGGCAGGTGGAAGTTCGAAACGATCGCGTCGGGCACCGAGAAACGGTAAGGCGGGAAGATGAACTTGTTCGTCCATCCGTCGTAGGCGTTGATCTGCCGGGTCGTCGTGACATAGGTTTCGAGGCCGCGGATGACGGTGACGCCGACCGCGAGGACCTTGTGGCCCGCCCGTTTGGTCCGGTTGACGGCCTCGGCCGCTTCCGGACTGATGATCAGGCGTTCAGAGTCGGTCTTGTGCTTGGACAGGTCCTCGACATCCACTTTGTGGAAGTTCCCGATACCCATATGGACCGTGATGAAGGCCTTGTTGATGTCCTTGAGGATCATCCGGTTGAAGAGCTCGCGGGAGAAGTGCAGGCCGGCCGCCGGAGCGGAAACGGCGCCTTCCTTGTCGGCGAAGATCGTCTGGAAATTCTCTGCATCCTCCGGGGTGACTTTCGGCTTGACCCAGTCCGGAACCGGCGTTTCGCCGAGGGCGAACAGGGCCTTCTTGAACTCCTCGTACGGGCCGTCGAAGAGGAAGCGGAGCGTACGGCCGCGGGAGGTCGTATTGTCGATGACCTCGGCGACAAGTCCTTCATCCTCACCGAAATAGAGCTTGTTCCCGATGCGGATCTTGCGGGCCGGATCGACGATCACGTCCCAGAGGCGCTGCTCCTTGTTGAGCTCCCGAAGCAGGAAGACGATGATGTCTGCGCCGGTCTTTTCCTTCTTGCCGTAGAGGCGGGCGGGGAAGACTTTCGTGTCGTTGAGCACGAAGGTGTCGCCCTTGCCGAAATAGTCGATGATGTCCTTGAAGAGCCGGTGCTCGATTTCGCCCGTATCTTTGTGCAGGACCATCAGTTTGCATTCATCCCGCCAGCGGGGCGGCTCCTGGGCGATGCGCTCCTGCGGGAGGTGGAAAGAGAATTGCGATAGCTTCATAAGTGTATAGGTATTGGGGACGCGCCCTTTCCCGGGCGGCGTACTCCCTTAATACGGCTGCCGGGGCAAATAAGTTTCATTTCGGCGGAGAAATCAGCTCCGGGACTCGCGGAACACCTCGATGATCGAGGGGAAAGTCTTCTTGAGGAAGGGGGGAAGGCTTGAACGGGCGACCCACGCGGCCTTCGAGATGTCCTCTTCCCGCTGCGGGGTCAGGTTCGTCGGATCGGTGTAGAGCATATCGTACCACCAGGTATGCTTGAGGTGCCAGATCCCGTCGCGCAGGTAGCAGTGGTCGGTAATGCAGATGAGCTTGCGGATCTGCAGTTGGTCCACGCCGGTCTCTTCCTGCACCTCGCGGATGGCGGTAATCTCGATGTCTTCGCCCGCCTCCTGATGCCCCTTCGGGAGGTCCCAGAGGCCGTTCCGGGAGATCAGAAGGTAGTCTCCGCGGCGGTTCGACACGAGCCCGCCGGCCGCATTGACTTCCTTGAATTCGGCGCAGAGGCGGCGGTAGGTTTTCTCGATATCGTCCGAGGGAATGTAGATCCGGGTCAGCGAACGCGATACTTCGAACATCCCGACGAGGGCGTGGATGTCCAGCGGACCGCCGGGGTGGAACTCCACGGAATTCGGGTCCGAGAGGGCCTCGTCGTCGGGCGGGCAGATAATGATGGCCCGGTTCTCGAAATATATCTTGTGCATAAACCTTTTTTCGTATCTTTGCGGATGCAAATATAAGAATTTATGGCAGAATATAAAAGCAAGCACGGGACGGTTTCCCGCCCCCCTTACGAACTCTATATGTCTTTCGTGGATATGCGCAATTTCCTGCGTTTCCTCCCTCCGGAGCGGCAGGAAGGCGTCACGGCGGACTATGATTCCCTTCACGCGACGGTGCAGGGCTTCCCGCTCGGGGTGAAGATCACCGAGCGTACGCCCTACTCCCGGATTATCATCTGGGATGACGGCGCGCCCTTCCATTTCACGGCGGAGTTCCACTTTGATCCGGTCGAAGGCGGCGCGAAGACGGATTTCTACCTGATCGTCAACGCCGAGCTGAACCTGATGATGAAGATGATGCTCGGTTCGAAGCTGCAGAAGGCCCTCGACCAACTGGTCGATGCGATGGTCGATGCATCCGAAGGCCGTATGCCGGAAGGTTTTGACCCTTCGAAATTCGGGATGTAACAGGCGATGACGCTGTTCCCGCAGGCTTTTTCGCAGATGCTCTCCGACGCGTACGGGCCGGAGATCGCCGCCTGCGTGCTCGATGCCCTCGGGAACGGTACGCCCTCCGTCTCCATCCGTTATAACCCATCCTTTCCCGGCCCCTTCGCGGAAGCCCTGACCCCCATCCCCTGGAGCCCCCACGGCTTCCTCCTCGCCGAAAGGCCGAATTTTACCCTCGACCCGCTTTTCCACGCCGGCTGCTACTATGTGCAGGATTCATCCGCGATGTTCGTCGGCCATCTGCTGCGCGGCCTGCTCGATCAGAAGGCCCCCGGGACCCGCGTGCTGGATCTTTGCGCCGCACCGGGCGGGAAGACGACCGATGCCGCGGCGTCCCTTCGCGAGCGGTATGGCGACGGGTTCACCCTCCTCGCCAACGAGGTGATGCGCCCGCGTTTTTCCGTCCTCCGGAGCAACGTCCGCTGCTGGGGCGATCCCCGCGTCGGGGTCGTCAGCCGCGATCCGGCGGTCTTTGGCGCCGAAGGGCCCCTCTTTGATATCGTCATCGCCGACGTGCCCTGCTCCGGCGAAGGAATGTTCCGGAAAGATCCCCGCGCCCTCGCGGAATGGTCCCCGGAAACGGTCGCCTTCTGCGCGGCCCGGCAGCGGCGGATTCTCTCCGACGTCTGGCCGGCCCTGCGCCCGGGCGGGTTCCTGCTCTATGCGACCTGCACCTTCAACCCCGACGAAAACGACCGGCAGCTGCGTTGGATCTGCGAGGAGCTCGGCGCCGCCATCCGCGATATGGGCCCTGCGCCCGAAGGCATCCTGCGCACCCCGGAGGGCGGTTATGCGCTGCTTCCGGGCCTGGTCCCCGGCGAAGGCCAGTTCGCGGCCGTGCTGCAAAAGAGCGGAGAGGAGAAGGCCCTTCCGGGTGATCCCTTCCGCATCTTCCGCGCGGAGGTGCCGGCTGCTGCCGAAACGGCGCTGGCAGAAGCCCCCGAGTTCGAAGTGGACCGTCGGACGGCCCTCGACTTTCTCCACGGCGATGCCCTCCGCCTCCCCGAGGCACCGCTGGGCCTTGTCACCCTGACCTACCGGGGGCGGAAACTCGGGCAGGTCAAAAACATCGGCTCCCGCTGCAACAACCTCTATCCGAAGGACCGCCGCATCCGGATGGATATACCTATTGAATTATGAAACGTACCCTTATACTTTTCCTCGCTGCCCTGCTGCCGCTGATGGCCGTTGCCCAGACCCCGGACGACTTCCAGCGCCGCTATAACAACCTCACCGAACGGGTCGGGAATGCCGGCCTCGGCGTCGAGACCCTGCTCAGCCAGTGGGAGGCGGCTTTCCCCGAAGATGCGAACCTCTGGCGCGCCCGCTTCCTGCTCTGCATTGAACAGGCCCGGGAGGTCTCCTACATCCGCCTCGATGCCGACCGCTATCTCGGCCGTGAGCCGCTGGTTGCCTATACGGATTCGCTGGGGGTCAGGAGCAATATTTTCGAGGACATCTCCTACGAGCCCACCCGTTTCGCGGAGGCCGAAAAGGCCCTCGGACAGGCCATCCGCCTGCAGCCCGGCGACCTGGACCTGCGTCTGGCGAAAGTCGCGGCCCTGATGGCCTACGAGAAGGAAAGCCCCGAGATGGCGACCCGCGAGCTCTGCGGCCTGGTGGACTACAACTACCTGTCCAAGCCGGAATGGACCTGCCTCGGCGAGGCGGTCGATGAGGAGACCTTCCTTGCGATGGTGCAGGATTACTGCGTCGGCTTTTTCCGCCTCAATACCCCGACCGGCTTCGAGGCCTTCCGCCTCGTCTCCGAGAAGGTGCTCCGCTACCGGCCCGACCATCCGCTCTATCTCGACAACCTCGGCTCGTACTGGCTCGTGGGCAAGCACGAACCGAAGAAGGCGTTGAAATACTATAATAAGGTATTGAAGGCGCACCCCGACGACCTGACCGCGATCCGCAACGGCATTCTGCTCGCCCGGAGCGAAAAGGACGTCAAGCTCGAGAAGAAGTTCCTCGCGATGCTCGCCCAATATGGGGAGAGCGAAATGGACCGGGAGGGCGCCCGTCGCCGCCTGGAAGCCCTGGAAAGCAAGAAATAATCATTAAACCTACCTGATATGAAACGCAGCTTTACCCTTTCTGTCCTGACCCTGCTGGTCCTGCTGGCCGTTCCCTTCTCCTGCAAGAGCGTGAAGGAAGAAGGCCCGCTCCAGCCGATCGTCATCCTCTACGAGAACGATGTCCACTGCGCCATCGACGGCTATTCAAAACTCGCAGGCCTCCGCAATGCGCAGCCGGATTCGGTCTATGTCGCCGTCGTCTCGTCCGGTGACTACCTGCAGGGCGGCACCGCCGGTGCCCTGTCCCTGGGCAGCTACATTATGGACATCCAGAAGGTCGTCGGTTACGATGCGATGACCCTCGGCAACCACGAATTCGACTATTTTACCCCGCGCCTGCTTGAGCTCGTCAAGGCCTACAACCCGCCCGTGGTCTGCGCCAACCTCTATGACGCCCATACCGGAGAACGCTGCTTCCCGGCCTATATCCTCAAGTCCTTCGGCCCGAAGAAGGTCGCCTTCATCGGCGCAACGACCCCCGAGACCGTGGATTCGGAGTATTATGCCCTCTTCGATGAGGATGGCGAGGCCATCTTCGATCTGCGCGACGATGATGTCTATGCCCTCGTTCAGGAAGCCACCGATGCGGCCCGGGCGGAAGGCGCCGACTATGTGATCGTGCTCGCGCACCTGGGCGAGGATCCGATCCGGCAGAATGTGGATTCGCACGGCCTGATCGCGGCGACCAGCGGCATCGACGCCGTCCTGGACGGCCATTCGCACGCGGTGGTCCCGACCCTCTGGCTGGAGAACAAGCTGGGTGAGCCCGTGCTCATCTCGCAGACGGGTACGGCTTTCGCCAACATCGGCAAGCTGACGATCGCTCCCGACGGCACGCTGTCCAACGAGCTGATTCCGGTCGCCACCCTGACGGACGAGGATCCGGACGTGAAACAGGCGATCGAGACCGTCTATGCGAAGATGGACGAAACCGCATCTCAGGTGCTCGGCGAGAGCGAAGTGGACCTGACGATCACGGACGACAACGGCCGCCGGCTGGTCCGCCGCGGCGAGACCAATACGGGCGACCTCCTGGCGGATGCGCTCTGCTATGTGATGGACGCCCCGATCGCGATGAGCAACGGCGGCGGTATCCGCACGAACATCCCCGCCGGTACGATTACCTATGGCGACATTACGGCCATTTTCCCGTTCATCAATTTCGCCTATAAGGTCGAACTCACCGGCGATGACATCCTCCAGGTGCTGCACCATTGCACCCGCAAGGCGCCGGAGGAGGAAGACGGTGACTTCCCGCAGGTTTCCGGCATCCACGCCGTCGTCCGGCTTCCGGACCACAGCCTCTCTGGCGTTGAGGTCCGTAACGCCGACGGCAGCTGGTCCCCGATCGATCCGGAAGGCGTCTATACCGTCGCGACGATCAACTACTGCGTCAACGCCGGCGGCTTCTCGATGCTCCTGCAGGATTGCAAGATCCTCGAAAAGACCGATATCTTCTACCGGGATGTCGTGGCGAAATACATCACCGAGAAGCTCGGCGGCCACATCGGACAGGAATATGCCCGTCCTCAGGGCCGCCTGGTGCTGAAATAGGCTAAGCCTGCAGACGGGCGATCAGCTCGTCACCGAGGGCCTCCTTGACCCGGATGTGGTCGAGGACGGCTGTAACGAAGGAGTTGGATTCGAAGTCCCCGCGGACCTGTTCGAAATCCTGCTCCTTCTCGATTTTCGACCCGTCGGCGCCGAAGCCCGTCATCGCGGCGAGGCTGAACTCCTTCCGCGCGTCTTCGTAAATCTGCCGGTCGAGGCCGATGACGGCCTCCTTCCACTGCCGGACAATCGCGATGACATCCGCCTTGGTGAGCGTCGCCATATCCACGTTGAAAAACTCGGGGATCTGTCCGTAGGCCCAGGTCCATTCGTAGTCATAGTAGCGCGCGTGCATCGCGGCAAAGGCTTGCTGGACCTCGGCGATGGATTGGACGGCACCGGAGGCAATCTGCTGGAGCAGCGCATCGACGACGCTCTTCGGAGCGATCATTCCGCTGACATCGACCCAGTAGCCTTCGCCCTCGGGGAGGGTCGGCAGGAGGGCTGCCCGCAGCTGCGCATCGTCCGCCCCGGCAGGGAGCGTTTCGAGGCGCTTGATGATCGAGTTCCCGAGGAACTTCGTGATCGCGGTCTGGTAGAAGCGGATGCCGCTCCGGAGGGAGCTGTTGCGGATTTTCGTGCTGTGATAGGCGTAAACGTCGGACAGCTCGCCGGAGGAATACTGCAGGTTGCGCAGGAGCTTGATGCCCTTGATCATCTTCTGGATCGTAAAGGGACTCAGCAGGTTGTAGTTGATGCTGTCGAGGCGGTCGGGATCCTTGCGCGCGTCGCGCTTGGGCCATTTCTGCGCATCGCGGATCGTGCCGACGCTCCGGAGGTTCACGCCCGGAACGAGGTAGGTCGTGTTCTGCTGCTCGATCAGGTAGGAGAACGGGAGGTTCGTCGTGTCGGAGTGCGTGACGTGGCGGCCCATCACCAGCGAGAAGGCGCCGATGCGGGACGGCCACAGGATGTAGGAGTCGGAGGCGGTCTTCGCACCGCGCTCGAGGATGCCCTGGTGGATCGGTCCGAGCTTGTACATATGGTTGCTCTGGTTCGATCCGGAGCCGGCGTTCATAAAGGAGAACATTCCGGCGATCAGCAGGGTCGATTTGTGGTGGGTCACCGTGAAGGGGCCGGCGAAGATCGCGCAGGCCTCGCCGTTCTCGCCCTGGCAGTTGGAGAAAAAGAGCGAATCGGAGGCGCTGTAGCCGTGTCCGAGGATGCAGCACTGGCCGACGAAGCAACGGTTCAGGGTCGTGTTGTCCTCGACGCGGGAGCCGCTTTCGATGATGAAATCGTCCGCGATGACGCCGTGGCCGATCTTGATGGGCGCGATCTCGTTGCTGTTGATGCTGCCGTTGCGGAGCCGGCTCGCACCGATGATCCGGGCCCAGGGACCGATCCGGACGCCGTTGATGACCCGGGTGTTGCGGATGGTGACGTGGTCGCCGATTCGGCCCCGCCCGCTTTCGACCGAGGCGGCATAGGCATCGATCATTCGGTCGAGGGCGGCCGTGACTTCGGGCTGGTGCCGGTACATCGCGAGGATGTAGGCGGTCTGGGCGCTCAGGCGGTCGTAGATGCGGACTTCGCGACCGCCGGTTTCGTTCAGGACGGACACATCGACGCCATTGCCGAAGCGGCTCGGGCCGTCGGTCAGCATCAGGTCCACGTTTTCGATGTAGCAGTCGCTGCCGATATCGTAGTTGGCGATGTAGTCGGTAATGTTCTCGACGAGGGTGTTGTCCCCGACCGTGACGTTATGCAGGGTTACGTCCCGGAGTCCGCTGTGCTTGCGGAGTCCGCCGGGAAGAGTGAAGGCGGCTTCAAAGCGGCCGAACAGCACGTCTCCGGAGAAACGGACGTTCTTGATGTACTTGAGGGTTTCGGGAGCGGAGGTTTTCACGCGGTCCCAGTCTTCCGCCTTGCAACCGGCGGCGGTCAACAGCTCGATCTCCTGCTGCGTGAGGGTTCTGAACGCCTCGGCGGGCGTCTTTACAGCATTTTCTTTCATAGCGTATGTCTTTTTGCAGTGCCGACGCAACGGCGGCGCCGGTCACCGGGGGCGCAAAGGTAGGAATTTTTTTGTATCTTTGCACGATTTCTTAAAAAGACGCACAGTATGAAACGTATGATCCGTGTTTTTTCGATGATGATCCTGGCCGCTACGCTCGGCCTCGCCCTTTCCTGCTCCAAGGATGAAAAGGAGACGAAGACCGTTCAGACGGCCGATCCCGAAGAAGTGGCCCTGCTGGAGAATACGATTGATGAACTGACCCGGTCCCTTACGGCGGAAGATATCGCGGAGCTGGGTGGCTTCATCCGCTCGGGTGAGACCCCGGGGACGCTGGAAGTCCTGATCACAAAGGGTGAGCAGACGCTGGTCAGCGGCGTTGTCGGCCGCGTTTCGACCGAAAACGGTCTCGCGATTACGATGGATCTGCTCCTGATGAACTTGGTCCCGGTCGTGGGCAATGTCGTTGTCCTTCCGCTCATCAAGGGCGTGATTGAAGCGGCCCTGTATGAGAACGCGAATCCGGAGAAATTCGCCGAGGCGGTCGCCCTGGTCAATGGGGCGGTCAATGTGACCGTGATGGGTACGTACGAGGTCAGCTACGTTCCGGCCCCGGATCCGGAAACCGAAGAACCGGTCTATCAGTGGTGCCTCGTTTACGAAGAAACGATCCTTTCGATTCAGCAACTCGTGACGCTGCTCGCGTCTATGGCGGCTTAAAACTGCCCCTCCCGTCCGGATGGCGGAAAAGAAGAAAACCCTGCATCGCACCCTGCTGGCCCTGATTCCGCTGGCAGTTCTCGTCGGATTACTATCCCTGGATATCGCCATCTTCGGCGCGGATTCCATCCTGGGGGCCTCGCAGGTCGTCCTGCTCGTGGCCTCGGGGATCTGCGTCTGGCTGGCGATGTGGCTCTATGATACGCCCTGGAAGGACTTTGAGCAGGCGATTGCCAAGAATTTCGGCGACATCGCGCCCTCGGTGCTGATCCTCTTTCTGATTGGCGCCATTTCGGGCACCTGGACGATGAGCGGCGTGGTCCCGGCTTTTATCAACTACGGGATCGGCCTGATCAGCCCGAAGGTGTTCCTTCTGACGGCCTGCCTGCTCTGCGCGGTGGTGTCCGTGATGACGGGTTCCTCCTGGACGACGATCGCGACGGTCGGCGTGGCGCTGCTCGGCATCGGCCGGGCGGAGGGCTTCAGCGACGCGATGATCGCGGGCGCCATCATTTCAGGCGCGTATTTCGGCGACAAGATCTCGCCGCTTTCCGACACGACGGTGCTCGCCTCGTCGGTGAACGGCGTGCCGCTTTTCAGCCACATCCGTTATATGCTCTTTACGACGGTGCCGTCGTTCGTGGTGACGCTCATCATCTTTACGGTGCTCGGCCTGACCCATACGGGGACGCCCGATGCGCAGATGGAGATCTATACCGAGGTGCTCGGGGCGCATTTCCACCTAACGCCCTGGCTCCTGCTGGTGCCCGCCTTTACGGTGTGGATGATTTGGAAGCGGCAGCCGGCCATTATGGTGCTCGCCCTGTCCGCCGGCGTTGCGGCGCTTGCGGCCCTGCTTTTCCAGCCCGACATCGTCCGCGGCATCGGTTCCGCCGTCACGGAGGGTTCGGCCGCCCGGGTGCAGTTCACCGGCGTCGTCCGGATGGTCTATGACAGCCTTTCCCTTGATACGGGAGTTCCGGAGGTGAATCAGCTTCTGGCCACCCGTGGAATGCTCGGTATGCTGAACACCGTCTTCCTGATTCTCTGTGCGATGTGTTTTGGCGCCTGTATGAAGGCCAGCGGGATGATCGCCGACCTGTCCCGCATCCTGACGCCGCTGACCCGCACCCGCACCGGGCTGGTCGGCTCGACGGTCGTCACGGGAACGACCCTGAACGGCATCGTCTCGGACCAGTATCTGGCGATACTGCTGACCTCCAATATATATAAGGACTCCTTCGCGCGGGAAGGCTATGAGCCCCGGCTCCTGAGCCGGAGCGTTGAGGATTCGGCGACGGTGACTTCGCCCCTTTTCCCCTGGTCCAGCTGCGGAATGACGCAGGCGACGATCCTCTCCGTCCCGACGTTGGCCTACGCGCCCTTCTGCTTTTTTAATCTGCTGTCGCCGCTGATTTCGATTCTCGTTGCTGCGATCGGCTGGAAAATTGTCCGCCGGAAGGCGTAATTATTCCTCAAACTGCCTGAGCAGCGCCAGGGTCTCCTCGAGGGATTCGGGCAGGGGATGACCGGCCTGGAAGTAAGCATCGATCTCCGCTTTCTTTTCCGGGAAGAGTTTCCGGAAGTTCTTCTTGCTGAGGGCCATCACCTTGTTTCCCTTGTATAGGGCGACCGTTTCGGATACCTTGTAGGGGTACTGGCGGTCGATTCCGTAGGCGACGCCGTCGGCGTAGATGATGTCATACTCCTTGACCGAACTGGTCTCGGACGAAGTGCCGTAGGCGCCCTGCTTGACCTCGCGCCGGATGCTGACTTCCTTCAGCAGCGCCGCTCCGGCCTCGGGATTGACGGGGAAGAGGCGGTAGTAGTAGCCCTGGCTCCGGAGGAAGAACACCGTGTCGATCCGGACCTTGACGATCGCATCCTCATCTTTTGCGGCGAGTTCCTTCCCGTCGCGGTCAAGAAAGCGCAGCGTGTGGTCGAGGGTGCAGATGTTCAGTTTGCCCTGCGCGGGCCCCTGGCCCTCAAAAAAGATCATCCCGTCGGTAAACTCCGGCATCAGGTAATAATCGGAGACAGGAATGCCCTGAATGGTCTTTTCCTCCTGCGGGAGGGGGACCTGCGCCCCTGCGGCAAGACCAGTCGGCAGCAGGATCACGAGCGCAAGTGCGATGCGTAAAATCGTTTTCATAGACTTCATCTTGGTTCGCAAAGATACAATTTTTTGACGGTTTCCTGCAGCAGGCGGCAGGCTACGTCGGGGCGGAGGGCTTCCGCAAGGGGCAGGTCCGGCGGGGTGACCGCAACGAGGCGGGCAAATCCCGCCTCACGGAGCGCAGCTTCGTCCCGGATGGCCCCGGAAACCAGCCAGACGGGGGTACTTCCCGCGGCCCGGAGGACGCCGATCGGAACTTTCCCCGACAGGGTCTGGCGGTCCGAACGGCCTTCGCCGGTCAGGATTAGGTCCGCACCGGCGGCTTTTTCCCGGAACCCCGTCAGCTCCAGCACGCGGCCGATGCCGCTGACTCGCCGGGCACCGAGCCAGGCCATAAAGGCTGCCCCCAGGCCGCCTGCGGCTCCGGCACCGGGCAGATCCGCCACCGCGATGCCCGTCCGCTTCTGCGTCCGTGCGGCAAAAGCCCTCATCCGCTCTTCCAGGATCTCCACCTCCTGCAGCGAGGCGCCCTTTTGCGGGGCAAACACCCGCGCGGCTCCGTTTGGTCCCAGCAGGGGATTGTCCACATCGCAGAGGATCTCGATGTCGCAGCCACGGAGCGCTTCCCGGAGTCCGGGGACGGCCAGCATCCCCGTTCCGCCGTCGCAGGTGGCGCTGCCGCCGAGGCCGATGAGAAAGCGGGTACAGCCCGCCTGATGGGCCGCCAGCAAGAGTTCCCCGACCCCGCGGGTCGTGGTTTCGAGGGGATGGCGTTCGGAAGGGGAGAGCAGCGGTAGCCCGCAGGCTGCGGCCACTTCAAGGATCGCGGTGTCACCGGCGATGCCGAATCGGGCCGTCACCGCCCGTCCGAGCGGATCGCTGACGGTGGCGCTCCGGATGCTGCCGCCGAGGGCTTCGGTCAGCACCTCGACCGTCCCTTCGCCCCCGTCCGCGAGCGGAAGGGGCTCCGCCCGTGCCTCCGGGTGTGCTTCCCGGATGCCGGATGCCATAGCCTCCGCTACCTCGCGGGCGGAGAGGCAGTCCTTGAAAGAATCCGGTGCGATGAGGATGGTCATAACGAGTAAAGATAATAAAAGTGTTGCGCGTAAACAACACTTTTCACAAAAAACCAGTCACGCTTGCCGTAAAGATTGTATCTTCCTTGTTTGGCAAAGTGCAAAAATGTTGTTAATTTTGTAAACTCTGAGCTATACTCTGCCAATGCTGGAACGAGATACATTCAATAAGTTTTGCGCCGCTAAATATCCGGGGCTTATTGCATACGCGCAGTTGTGTCTCAGGGGAACAGATGCATCGTGGGCCGAGGATGTGGTGCAGGATGTGCTCTATTCCGTGTGGAAGAGGAGGCTCTTTATCAGGTGGGATTCCACAAATGGGGGGGGGTATAATATTTATGCCTATTGCCTCCGCAGCGTGTTCAACCGCTGCATAAATTATATGGAGCATCGCAAGACCCGCCGGGCCTACGAGTCAGAGGAAAAGACGTTCCTGCAAATGGCGGAACGCTACTACGACCCGGACCGGAATCCGGTAATCCAGCACTTGTTCAATCAGGATATCAAAGAAACCATAAATCATTCGGTAGAGGCGCTTCCGGACCGTTGCCGGGAGGTATTTCGCTTAAGTTATATAGAAGGTTTTTCCCATCGTGAAATAGCCCAAAAGTTGGGCATTTCCGAAAGGACCGTGGACTCACACATCTATTCCGCCCTTCGTGAACTGCGTACTTCGCTAAGCAGTATCTAAAAAAACTCAGTTTTGACTAAGTAGTTTGTCTTTCTTGTCTGTATTAATAAAGTATGGACAATAAAGATAATAACAGAACCAATGGTCAGCAAGAACGTTTGGACGCTTATAGGAAGGCGCTGGACGAGGCCTTCCGCGTAGCTTCTGACTCTTCCATCGATAAGCGGAGAGAACGGATGCTGGAACGTCTGGATGCGCGCATAGAAGCCGACCAGGAGAAAAACCGGCGCAGAAGACGTGTCCTGGGTTCTGCTTTAGCCGTTGCGTGCCTTTCTTTGGCCGCCGTTTTCATTTGGCACAAACAGCCTTCGGAAATGCAGCAGGCAGTTGTTGCCTTCGAAAATACGCAGGACGTAGTGAAACGCGTATCGCTCCCGGATGGAACCAGTGTATGCCTGCACCATGGGGCTTCACTGCTGTTTTTAGAGACGGATGACCTGCGTCAGGCCGAACTTCGCGGTGAAGCATATTTTGATGTGGCCAAAGATTCTCTAAGGCCCTTTGTAGTTAAAACAGATGCGCTGGATGTTAAAGTATTAGGCACGACATTCTGCGTATCGGCCACTCCCGGATACTCTAAAACAGACGTAATCCTTGAGCGCGGCTCCGTAACGCTGCAAAGCAAGGGCGGCGCTTCCATCCTGCGCCTTGCGCCCAATCAGAAAGCCGTATATGACGCATCTACGGGCTATGTTGCCGTTGAACAGGTTTTGGCAAAGAACTTAATCCAGCAGGAGTTCGGTCTGGTAAGTTTCGAAAATGCCTGGATTCCGGAGATTATAAGCGCCATTGAAGACCAGTTTGGCATAAAGGTAAGTGCGTCGGGGTACAATCCGGATAAACAGTATAATGTGAGTTATTTCAGCAGCGACATCCCCGGCGATATCCTTGCCATGCTGGAAGTGCTCACCGGAGGTCATTTCTCATCCTGCAATTCATTTTAGGGAATGGTAAAGAGTTTACTTATATCTTTGATTTCAGGCGTGCTGCTGTTAGGTGCTCCCCATAAGGTGGACATTTCGCAGCAGAACGCTACTGTCAAGTCGTTTACTGAGGAATTTACGGCCCAGACCGGCATCCCGTTCTCCTATGAGAGCGAGCTGGCTTCTTTTTCTCTGGGGAAAGTTTCCTTACATACTGATGATACGCTGGAAGCCCTTCTAACGGCAGTTTTCAGCGGAAAAGGTATAGAGTTCAAAGTGGTGAACGATATGGTAGTGCTTGCCAAGGCGGCACCCGTAGTTTCAACCCCTAGTCCCGCTGTACAGCAACCTCAGCCACAGGCAATAACGGTTTCCGGTACAGTACTAGACCAGGAAGGTATGGGACTTATAGGTGCCGCCGTTATGGAGAAGGGGAATACAACCAATGGCACTATGGTAGATTTGGACGGTAATTTTTCCATCCAGGTATCGCCGGATGCCGTTCTTGTATTCGAATGCATAAGCTACAAGACTGTGGAGGAAGCCGTGAACGGACGCTCCCGCATTAATGTAGTTATGCAGGAAGACAATCAGCTGTTGGAAGAAGTTGTGGTAGTTGGTTACGGCGTCCAGAAGAAGGTTAACCTTACCGGTGCTGTGTCCGTTATCGACGGCAAGGAACTGAATGCCCGTCCGGTCACCAACACCGCCATGGCAATCCAGGGAGCCGATCCTTCCCTGGTACTCACTACCTCCAGCGGTTCTATCGACGGCACCAACTACAGCGTCAATGTGCGCGGTAAGGTGTCTCTGAACAGCGGTTCTCCGCTGGTGCTCATAGACGGTGTGGAGGGATCTCTGACACAGGTCAACCCCAACGATATTGAAAGCGTTTCCGTGCTCAAGGATGCATCGGCCTGCGCAATTTACGGTGCCAAGGCGTCGGCCGGTGTGATTCTGATCAACACCAAGAGCGGGGCCGAAGGGGATGCCAAATTAACGTACAACGGCAGGTTCAGCCTGTCTTCCAACACAACCAGCACAGACTTCATAACCTCTGGCTACGACTACGTAACCCTTACCAACGATTTCTATACCACTTATAAGGGTTATGGCGCCTGGACATACACGGACGAGCAGATGGAAATGCTCAAGGAACGCCGGTACGATGTGACTGAAAATCCGGAACGCCCCTGGGTCGTTCCCGATGAGTCCGAAAAATACACTTACCTGTATCTTGGAAACTTTGACTGGTACAAGTTCCTGTTCAACCGCGTCCGTCCTGAAACGGAGCATAACGTGACGGTTCGTGGCGGAACGGAAAAGGCGAAGTATTATGCATCGGCCCGCTACCTGTATCGCGAGGGTCTATTCACCGGAACCGCGCAGGACAGGTTCAACGGTGTATATCTTCGCGGAAAGATGGATGCTAAAATATCCCGCTGGTTAACCTATTCGTCCAACGTGAGCCTTGAGAGGACCGATTATGACTGGGGCGGCTTCTGGGAGATGGACGGTTCCACCGGTTATACCAGCCAGGGTATTATGTGGAACGTTACCCAGAATGTGGGTCCCCAACTGGTACCGTACAATCCGGACGGAACAATTAATATGGTCCCGGGTTTCCTGGCCGATGCCAATTCTCCTCTGATGTCGGGCCGCGGCGGTGTGTTTATGGATGGCCGCAATCATAACTCCAATGTCAATAACTATTGGACCTGGACCAGCCGCCTTCTGCTCGATATAGCCAAGGGACTCAAATTCACTGTAGATTATTCCTACAAGCGTCACGACCGCCGTTCCAATTTCCGCAGCTTGCCCACGGCCAACAGCTACGACAACGTGAACAAGCGTATGTATTCCGGTAACGGACTCAGCGGCGGTGACTTCTCCAACGGCTCGGTGTACGACTTCACGCGCGAGTACCGCTATTACAAAGACGGTCACGTTGTAAATGCCTTCTTCTCTTACAATCATACTTTTGGTAAGGACCACAACTTGTCGGCCACCCTGGGCGGTAATTTCGACGACTATTATTCCAGCAGCATCACCATCCAGCAAAAGGGTTCTCTAAGCGATGCCCTCTCGTACATCAACATGGCCAACGGTGAAATAGAAGAAGCGGCCCAGAGCAACAGCGCTTATCGTACGCTGGGTTTCTTTGGCCGAGTGAACTATGACTGGAAGGGCACCTACCTGTTGGAATTGTCCGGCCGTTTCGACGGCTCGTCACGTTTCCCCGCAGCTCACCGCTGGGGCTTCTTCCCATCGGCATCGGTTGGCTGGCGCATTTCGGAAGAACAGTTCTTCCAACCCATCAAGAACGTTGTATCCAATGCCAAGATCCGCGCCAGCTTTGGTACGCTTGGAAACCAGCAGGTGGATGATTACTATTACTGGGAAGAGATCAAAACAGGCCTCTTGTCCGGCTATACCTTCGATGGAATCTCCAATGCTCCTTATGCATATTCCGAAGCGCCGGTGTCAAGCACCCTCACTTGGGAAACCGTAGTGTCCAAGAATATAGGTATAGACCTTGGATTCTTCCGTAACAGGTTAAGTTTTACTGCTGATTTCTTTATCCGTGACACCAAGGATATGCTTACGGCAGGTATGGCACTTCCGTATGTGTACGGCGAGGATGCGCCTAAAGAAAACGCCGCCGATTTACGTACCAAAGGCTACGAACTGGCTCTCAGTTGGAAGGACAATCTCACACTTGGCGGCAAGCCGCTTTACTATGGCGTAACCGCCACGCTCGGTGACTTCGTTACCCATATCACCCGCTTCGATAATGAATCCATGCTCCTTAGCCAAAACTACGTTGGAAAGCGCCTGGGCGATATTTGGGGCTACCGTACGGATGGCCTGTTCGCAACCGACGCCGATGCATCGGCCTACGAAGCGAGCATTGAGTCTTTCTCTACTGTTAACAAGGGTATCCAGGCACAGGCGGCGCCTTACAACCACCTGATGGCCGGCGATATCATCTACAGGGACCTTAACGGTGATGGAAAGATCAACACCGGCGACAATACCCTTAACAACCCGGGCGACCGTGAGGTTATAGGCAACAGCCGGCCCCGTTACAATTATGCCTTCAAGGCCGATTTCAGCTGGAACGGAATAGACGTAAGCATCTTCTTCCAGGGAGTTGGAAAGATGGACTGGATGCCCAGCGCAAACTGCAGCTATTTCTGGGGCCCGTATTCCTACCATAGGCCTACTTTCATCCCTACGGATTTCGCACAGCGGATCTGGTCACCGGAAGAGGGCGCCGACAACAGCCAGGCGGTATATCCCCGTATGCGCGGCCGCGTGGCTGCCAGTTCATATCTGGTAACATCCGACTACTACCTCCAGAACGCCGCTTACCTGCGTCTTAAGAACCTCACAATAGGCTATACTCTTCCTTTGAAGGGGGAAGTATTTGAACGTGTACGTTTTTATTTATCCGGCGAGAACCTATTTTATCTGTCACCGCTTACCCGTGTCACAAAATATGTAGATCCGGAAGTGGCGACAACATCCACAGGTGACGACTGCACCTATCCTTATTCCAAGACTTTCTCCCTGGGCGTTGACATTACATTCTGACGATGATGAAAAAACATATCATACCGCTATCCATACTGGCAGCGTCGCTGTTGATGGTTTCTTGCAATGATTTCCTTACCAAGACTCCGGAAACCACGCTTTCTCCCGGTTCCTACTTCTCTACAAAAGCAGAGCTGGAACTCTGGGCAAACGACTTCTATAACGACATCCTGCCTTCGCCCGCCGACCTGGCCGAACTTAATGCCGATGACTGCGGATCGTCTACATCCCTGAGCGCCCTGCAGAAAGGCACAAGGGATCCTTCCAGCAAGTCGTGGAGTACCAGTACCTGGAAGCCGCTCCGCAATATCAACTATATGCTGGAGAACAACAGATGCAAGGATTCTGAGGCCAGGGATATGTACAACGGAGTGGCGTACTTCTTCCGTGCGTTGTTCTATTATGAAAAGGTACGCGCGTATGGCGATATTTCCTGGTACGACCATGTTATTTCATCGGACGACAAAGAGGCGCTGAACCGTCCCAGGGACCCTCGCGGTTACGTAATGCTAAAGGTGATGCAGGACCTGGACAAGGCTTATGAACTGCTTCCGGCCAGATGGAGCTCGGATGCCGTGTATCACGTGTCCAAGGATGCGGCCCTGGCCCTGAAATCCCGTGCCGCGCTATTCGAGGGAACATTCAGAAAGTACCATGCAGGCACCGAATTCGTACCGGAAGACAAGCAAACGTTTGATGGCGTTGAAATCTCTTCCGAATACTTCCTGCGCCAGGCCGTTGATGCTGCCGGCAAGATGCTGGGTACCCGCAAGCTTTATACGGGTAATACCCTTGGCCTTGCCACCAAGGCTACGGATGCATCTTACAGGGAATATTTCATACTGGAGAATGCCGAGACCGACGAGACCATCCTGTCCCGCCGCTACAATGTGGATGTGCTGGTGCGCCACGGACTCCAATTCGACTTCGGCAGCCAGAAACGCAGCGCCAGCCAGCGTATGGTGAATCACTACCTGCAGTCGAACGGAAAGCCCATCCAGGCCCGTAACGGTTATGCCACTATGGGTTATTGGGATACTTTCCAGAGCCGTGACCCCCGTATGAGCCAGACTCTTCAGGGCCCTGGATACGTAAAGGCCGATATAGATGAGAAAACCGGTTCGCACCCTCACGAGAGCCTTCCGTTCGGGCGTACTTTCAACGGATACCGCGTAATCAAGTTTATCTCTACCTCGGAACACGAGACAGCAAGCACTTCCACTTCGGACTATCCGCTTTTCCGTTACGCCGAAGTTCTGCTGAATTACGCTGAGGCAAAGGCCGAACTTGGGGAGCTCACCGCCCAGGACATTGCCAATACCATAGATGTCATTCGCGCACGTGTGGGAATGCCTCCAATGGGTGGTGTCCCCACGGAAGAGGATGCACTTATGCTTCAATATTATCCCAACGCCAAAGGCACTCAGCGCGCCGCCATCCTGGAAGTGCGCCGCGAGCGTGCCGTGGAACTCTTCTGCGAGGGCTTCCGTCAGTGGGATCTCTTGCGCTGGAGGGAAGGTGCGGCCCTTCCGCCACGCTCCACCGGCGGCTTCCAGGGCATTTACATTGCCGCCTCTGAAATAGGGGAAGACCTGGATCTGGACAGGGACGGCAAGCCGGACCTGTATCTGTACACGGGAGATAAGCCTGGTTCCACCAGTGTCGATGCCGACGGCCGTATCCAGATTGGCGGGAACTGGATACTCTCATATGACACCAGTGGGTTCCTTACATACTGGTCCAAGGAAGACTATCTCTGGAATGAGGACAGGGACTATCTGTGGCCCATTCCCGCCGACCAGCGTACGCTAACAAATTATGCTTTGTCACAGAATCCCGGATGGGACGACGGTTTGTCACATTAATTGCCGAGTGAGATGAAAACAAATGTAATAATGATATCGGTTGTTTTGATGGCTCTTCTGCTGTCTTGCGCGCCCGAAGAAAATCCGGGTGAGCTACAGCCGCTTCAACTTTCCGCCACATCCGTGGAATTCGAAGGACTGGGTGGAGAGCAGAAAACCCTGTCGGTTACATCTTCAACGGATTGGTATGCCCGCTCTTCGGAAAGCTGGCTGCGCTTGCACATTGCCAGTGGTGAAGGCGGTGCCGATGCCACTCCGCTCCGCTTTTCGGTAGAAGACAATGACAAGACCGAGTCCCGTTCCGGCGTTGTTACCGTGAACAATCTGGGAGGCGAGAGCCTCACTTTTACAGTTACCCAGTCTGGAGGTACAGGGGGATCCAAGCGCCGCGGTATCTCTACCGTGGAAGATTTGCTGGGCTTTGTCAATGCGGTCAACGGCGATGGCTCCGTCGCTCCTTATCTGGTGGACGGGGTGGTCAAGTTCAATGCCGACATTGATGCCGGATCAATTACCGAGTGGGTGCCGATAGGAACGGATGCCAATCCCCTTATTTACAATATTGACGGAAACAACAAGGTGATTAAGAATATCAACTGGACCATAGATGTTTCCAAATACCCGGCAGCAGGATTTATCGGCGCCGCAGAAGGCATCAGAATCCGCCGCCTAACCCTGGGCGTAAAAGGGACCGGCAAGATCACATTCGAAGGCGAGGGCGCCAGTCCGGTGAGCATTGGCGGCATAGTGGGCATTGCCCGTAAAGTAGAGCTGGAGAAGGTGGTAAATTACGCCACCCTGGAGGTGAAAGGAACGTCCCAAAAAGGAGCCGACCTTTCCGTGGGCGGCCTTATCGGCCAGACCGACAAGGCTTGTCATATGGGCGGAGATCTCCGACCTACCAAGGGATGCTTTAATTATGGAGATATAGTGGTGCCCGTAGCGGCGCAGGTGGGCGGCCTTGCAGGATACAATGCCGGCATTATCGAAAACTGCACTTACGATGCAAGTATTACGGCTCCCAAGGAGGGTTCCTTCGGTCCGGGATGGATATGCTCCCACAGCGATGCAGCAATGTCCAAGGTTCGTGACAATGTGGGTAAAGGTTTGGTGGCCGGTGTCCCTTCCCTTATGCGCAACTCCATGATGAACTGCACCGAAGGCTACGACCCCGAAGGCAACACCGTGGACTGGACTCAGGACGCCTACTATGACTGGACCGAAGTGGAGTCCAGGAATCTGCACGCTGGTGTCAAATATTCCCACTATAGCTGCACCTGGGTGCCCAGGCATATCCATGTGCTGGAGGTAGACCTTAAAAATTCCGGTGTAGAAATAGCCTCGGCCTATGCAGGAGATATGATTCCAAACCCTAACGGAAACGCCAACAACAACAACGGATTCAAACTGCGTGAGCGCCTGTCTGACGTGTGTACCCGCAAACGCGCCGGGGGAGAGAAGATCCTTGCCGGTGTAAATGCCTCGTTCTTCGATTCCAACGCAGGTATTACTCGCGGCTTCCACGTGCAGGACGGACAGCCGCTGTATATCAACAATCCCGCTGTTGTGAATAATCTTACTAATCACGTGTGGTCCTTTACCGTGTTCAATGACGCCACGGCATCGTGCGGAATCAAGGAGTTTACCGGCACTATGCGTATGGGTGGCAAGGAATATCCTTTTTATTCCGTGAACGACACCATCATGCGCCATACCAGTGTGGATTATCAGGCCAACCTTTACACTTCAAATTATGTAAGGACCCCGTATCCGTCCAGGCCCACCATTGTGAACGAACTGGCCAAAAATGCCCTGTATATCATTTGTGAGTATACTTCCGCCCCCATGACGGTAAATACAGGATATGCCAAGGCAAAAGTGGTGGAAATAAAGGATGGCCGTAATACTCCGCTCGGAACGGGACCGTATTTTACGCAGAAAAACAGGGTTGGCATAGCCCTTTCCGGCGAAATGGCCAAAGCCTGGAGCTCTGTAAGAGTTGGCGACCAGGTGGAATTCGCGTGCCGGATAGCTGTTGACGGTGTGGATAAACCCATCGTTACCCTGGTCACGACAATGTACCAGCTTATGACAGACGGGCAGGACGCTTCCAATACACCCGGACAGTCGGCCAGTCTCTATACAAAGTACGACCCCAAGACCTTCCCAGTCGTGAGCCAGGACCTTTCCAAGGTATGGCTTGTGGAAGTTGACGGCCGCGAATTATGGTATTCGCTGGGCGTGAAGGGCTACGAGATATATCGTATAGCCAAGAAACTTGGCGGCTGGTGGGTATCCGGCCTGGATGGCGGCGGCTCGTCGGCCATGTGGGTATGGGATGCCGGCAAGGGCAAAGGAGGCCTTGTGAACCGCACGGCCGATGCCTTGGGCGAGAGAAGCGATATGAATTATCTGCTTGTCAGGGAAAAATAAAGGAGATATGAGTATGAAGACAGTATGTAAGATATTTCCTGCGGTTCTTTCCCTGCTTGTGACTTTTACTTCCTGCCGTCAGGAAGAAATATACTATTTTGGCGACAGGACTTTCTCTATGTCTGTGGATATGCCAGCCATTGTCGATGTACCTGCGGCCAATCCCGGCCAGGTGGCACTGGTGGTTACCACTGACGCCCCGTACTGGATAGTTACCACACCGGACTGGGTTACGCCAAACGCCGTAACCCATCCCGGCAGCCTTCAGGGCTCGGTTGTGTGCTTCACAATAGACGCCAACTATAAGAATATTGCTACAACCACCGAACCAAGAAGTGGTGAAATCAAGATTTCCGGCGGCCGTACTTATGTCACCATCCCCATCAACCAACTTGGATACGAAGGCTGGGTAGATCCCGATTCCGTTATTGGCGGTATTCCTAACATGGAGGAATTCAAGGACTTTGTGACGGCCGTAAACGACGGCGAGACGCCGGTGCGCTGGATGAATGCCAACAATGAGGTGGAACTGCTAACAGACCTTGATCTGTCAGAAATGGAAGAATGGGTGCCCATCGGCTATGTAGTATCTTCCGGCAACGTGAACAACGCCACCTCTCCTAAGGGTGAGAAATTCACCGGCGTGTTCAACGGTGGTGGCCACACTATAAAGGGCTTCAAATCCTCAGTCACATTGGGGGACGAGGAAACCTGGGGCTTCTTTGGCTATCTGGATGGAGCAACGGTAAAGAACCTGAACCTGGAAGGCGTAGATATTACGCTAAGCGCAACAGGCAAGGCCGATGCAGGCGTACTTGCCGGTACGGCATCCCGTTCGGTAATTGAAAACGTAAAGGTTAGCGGAATAGTCCGCTCCACGGGCGGCACGGCCAACGACAGGCGTGTGGCCATAGGCGGCATAGCTGGCTTTGTCTTCAGCGTTTACGATACCGATTCGAACACTATTTATGACAGCGTCATCCGTGATTGCGAGACAGACCTGATTGTTCAGGCCGACTGCGGCTCAAACGTTAAGAACGGTGCCACCAGCGTAATGTACGGCGGCATTGCGGGCTTCTGCACCGGCGTAAAGGAAACACCCTCCCGCGTAAGGATAGAAAACTGCGTGAGCAAAGGCTCCATGACTATGAACCTGGGACGCAGCAGCGGCATCGTTGCCACATCCAATTACGGAACCATTCTCACCGGCTGTACCAACAGGGCAAGTCAGCTTAATACTTTCGAAAACGGCCGTATCGGCCAGATCTGCTGCTATCTCGGGTCCCAGTCGGCTATTTTGGACTGCGTAAACGCCGGAGACCTTATTACGACGGATTCCCAGACCACGACGGGCGCCATAGCTGCCCTTATGGCCGACGACAGTGATTATATTGAAGGCGGTTCACGCGTGGCCAACACCGGCACCATAATCGGGGCCAACACCCAGTACCTTAGCCTGCTGTGCGCCAACAACAGCGCCTTCGACCATATCTCCGACGTTATTCTGAGCGGAAAACTTGGCCGTTACAGCGCCGACGGGAAGCATAAGATGTATTCCGTTACCAATTCCAACATCTTGAAATTCATCGGCGCCATCAAGGCTGGATATGCCGACCGCATAACCAACATCTCCTATATCCAGTCCGCTCCCGGCGGCGACTCGGAGGGCGGTTCCATCGATCCCCTTGATCCTTTTGACGATTTATGGCAGGAGGGGTCGATAGGCGGTATTCCGAACCTTGACGAATTCAAGGCCTTTGTTGCGGTTGTCAACGCAGGATTGGAGCCGTCGCGCTGGATGAATGCAAATAATGAGGTAGAACTCTTGACCGACCTGGACCTGTCCGGAATGGGCGAATGGGTTCCTATTGGCAAAGTACTTACTTCAGGTAATGTGGGCAACGATACCAGGCCTACCGGCGGCGGGCAATTCACCGGCGTTTTCAACGGCGGTGGCCATACTGTCAGGGGTTTCAAAGCCTCTGCGACTTTGGGGGACGATGAAACCTGGGGCTTCTTCGGTTATCTGGAAGACGCAACGGTCAAGGACCTGAACCTGGAAGGCGTGGATATCACGCTAAGTGCAACAGGCAAGGCCGATGCAGGCGTGCTCGTGGGTACGGCATCCCGTTCCGTGATTGAAAACGTGAAGGTGAGCGGCGTGTTCCGCTCGTCTGGCACCACGTCAGATTCCAAGCGATTCGCCATGGGCGGCATCGCCGGCTTTGTCTTCAGCGGCCTGTACGGCTCTGTCGGAAGCCGGACATACGACACCGTCATACGCGACTGCGATGTGGATTTGCAGGTAAGTGCCGATTGCGGCTCAAATGGAGATAACGGAGCCGCCGGTGTCATGTACGGCGGTATCGCGGGCTTCTGCACCGGTATTAAGGATAATCTTTCCCGCACACGGATAATAAACTGTGTGAATAAAGGCTCCCTTACCATGAAGGTGGGCCGCAGCAGCGGCATAGTCTCATCGGCCAATTATGGGGTCATTATGAAAGGCTGTACCAACCAGGCCAGCCATCTGAATACTGTACAAAACGGCCGTATCGGCCAGATTTGTTGCTATGTGGGTGCTCAGTCGGCCATTGAGGGCTGCGCCAACGAGGGCGATCTCATTACAACGGATCCCAATACTACCACCGGTGCCATAGCGGCCCTGATATTGGATAACAACGCGTACATAGAGGGTGGTTCCCGTCTGGCCAATACCGGCATCATTATCGGGGCAAACACCAAGTACCTTAGCCTTCTGTGTGCGAACAACGCCGCTTTCGACCATATTTCCAACTTGACATTGAGCGGGAAACTTGGCCTTTACAGCGCCGACGGAAAGCATCAGATGTATCCCGTTACCTCGGATAACATCATCAATTATATCGGAGTTATCAAGGAGGGAGATGTGAACCGCGTGACCAATATTACTTATGTACGGCCAGATTCCGGCAGCGACTCGGAGGGTGGTTCCATTGACCCGCTGAATCCAGTAGACGATTCCTGGCACGAGGACAATCTGGGCGGCGGGGCAAATGATCTGGATCCCGTACACGATAACTGGAACTTTTAAAAATAATAAACACAATAGACTATGAAAAAAATCGGATTATTACTGGTATTGGCGCTCGCCTGTGCCTGCGCAAAGGAGCACAGGGAAATTGAACCCGAGAGTGAGGGTACAGTCCTAAAGGCATCGCTGTCCCCGCTGAGCAAAACCACAATTGATGGGGTAAAGATCAGCTGGACTGCAGGGGACGCCATCTGCGTGAACGGACAGAATTCGGCTGCTCTTACAGAAGATGCAGCTGTAGCCACGTTCGTATTTGAGAACGCACTTGAGGCTCCTTACAAGGCCATTTACCCTACTTCTTTGTACAAGAATGCCTCCACCGTAACCCTTCCCGCAGTATGGGATCCATTCCATGTTCCCCTTTATGGTTATCTGGAAAGCGGCGATGAGATTAGCTTCAACAGCCTGCTGAGCATTATCAAGCTTACGCTTACTTCAGAAACTGCGACTACACTGAGCCGTGTGGTCTTCAAACCTCTTGGTGGGGAACAAGTGAGTGGTGATTTTACCATCAATTACTCCACGGGCGCCCTCACGGGCACATCAACGGCCGAAGCCGACAAGAGCGTAGTGGTAAAGGTGAACCAGGCTCTCGGGTCAGAAGCTATCACCGTATATATCCCTGTTCCTGCAGGAACCTATGCCAGTGGATACTACATCGACCTCATTAACAGTGAGGAAGAAATCATGCGCTGCCCGGTGGCTGCACGTACGCTTGCTGCGGGAGATCTCCGTATTATGCCGGCCCTTGCATTCGTTCCCAACGTGGGACCTGAAATTTTGGGCGGTATAAGCAACGCTGCAGAATTCGCCGATTTCGCCGCCGCTGTCAATGCCGGTGCATCTACGGCCAAGTGGGAGAACGGGGACGGCTGGGTAACCCTTCTGGACGATATTGATTTTACAGGAGTAACGGAATGGACGCCCGTAGGCGATGTTACTGTCGCCTGGGGAAGCAGTTATAATCCTGCCCTCCCCGATGGACAGCATGCCTTTACCGGCAAGTTCGACGGGGCCGGACACCATATCAAGAATCTGACAATGGTTGATGCCGTGAGTGAGACTGGTCATCATTTCGGTTTATTCGGTTATGTGGGAAAAGGCGGCATCGTAAAGAATCTCATCATTGACGATAACTGCTCACTCACTGTAACATCGTCGGCCAACCACAGCGCAGGCGTGATTGCCGGGGTGCTGTACGACGCCACTGTCCAAGATGTCACAAGTTATGCGCCTATGACTTATTCGGGAGGTGCAACTGGTACTTTCCATATGGCGCTTATTGGCGGAATCTATGCTGACGAGCAGGGTTGCTTGGTTGATAATGTGCACAACTACGGCGCCATCGAGGCCCAGAATACTGCCAACCTCAACGGAGGCGCTACCGGACTGCATATTGCAGGAATCGCGGGCTTTACCAACGCAGGAGAAGCAGCCATCACAGTAAGTTCTTGCAAGAACTACGGCAACATAACCTCACAGGGCGGCCGTACTGCAGGTATTGTAGGCGCAGCCAATAAGAACACCACCATCACAGGTTGTGAGAACCACGGTAATCAGCTTAACACTATGCCCAAGAATGACGGTGGACGTCTGGGCAACATCTGCTGCTTCACGAATAACGGCTCCATCGTTTCTTTCTGCAAGAACTATGGCAACCTTATCTCTACCACTGCGGCCCGTGTTGGCGGCATTGTCTCACTGCCAAGCGAAGGCACTTATGAAGGAAACGAGAACTACGGCGAGATTATCTCCGACAGCCAGTTCCGTGGCGTACTGTACGGCTATTTGACAGCCGAGATAGCCTGGAAGGGCGGCGTGGCCGACGGACGGGTTGGTACCTACAATGGCGGAGAATATGTCTACGATATGTATACGGTAGCCGATATCCTGAAATACCTGGGTAAGGACGGCTCGTCCGGAAATGCTACATATACTGATATTACTATCAATATTCCAACAATTCCTGCTCCCGGCGGCTCAATCTCCGATCTTAACGCCGTTGTGGACGAGTGGAACTTTTAAATGACTTCTATTATGAGAAGAGTAAGTATATTTCTGGTGACTGTCCTGACTCTCTCCTGCGCCAAAACGCAGGAGGAGCCGGTAGCACCGCCCGCTGACGGCCGGGTAACTGTTCTGAATGCCTCGCTGTCGCCGCTAACCAAAACCGCCATAGACGGCATAAAAATCAGTTGGACGGAAGGCGATGCTATCTGCGTGAACGGCCAGGAATCGGCCCCTATTACGGAAGGCGGAGCCAGCGCTCAGTTTGCCTTCGAAGGATCACTGGACGCTCCATACGAGGCTTTATATCCGGCTTCGCTGTTCAAGGACGCGGCCACCATAACCCTTCCTGCCGTCTGGAATCCCTTCCAGGTGCCCCTGTACGGCTATCTGGAGAGCGGTGATATGATTGGCTTCCACAGCCTTACCTGCATTATCAAGCTCTCCGTTACGGCCGATACGGAAACCACGCTTGCCAGTGTGGTGTTCAAGCCTCTGGGCGGAGAGCAGGTGAGTGGTGACTTTACCATCGATTATGCTACAGGCACCCTTACGCCCGCCTCCTCGGCCGACAAGGATAAGACAGTCAAGGTTATTGTCGGGCAGGCACTGTCTGCCACCCCGCTTACCGTCTATCTGCCCGTTCCTCCCGGAGAATATCCGTACGGATACGACATCGAATTCGTGAGCTCGGAAAATACAATTATGCGCCGCCGTGTAGATCCCCGTACGCTGGAGGCCGGACAGCTGCGCAGTATGCCCCAGCTTAGCTTCGTTCCCAATGTTAGTCCGGAGTCATTAGGCGGTATAGGCAGCGCGGCCGATTTCATTGAGTTCGCTGCTGCCGTGAACGCCGGCGAGTCCACGGCCAAATGGGAAAATGAGGACGGCTGGGTAACCCTGCTTAACGATATCGACTTTGCCGGAGTGGATAGTTGGACGCCGGTTGGCGATGTTACGGCCCCCTGGGGGAGTGGTTTTAACCCTGTGGTATCGGCAGGCAATCCCTTCACCGGTAAGTTCGACGGCAATGCACATCATATCAAGAACCTTGCACTGGTGGATAACGGCACAACGGACGGCAGGCATTTCGGCCTGTTCGGTTATGTTGGCCCAGGCGGTATCGTGCAGAACTTTGTGATCGAGGAAAGCTGCTCGCTCACTGTTAATTCGGCTGTTTCCCACAGCGCAGGCCTCATTGCCGGCGTGCTTTATGACGCCACTGTACGTGATGTCACCAGCTATGCGCCTATGACCTATTCCGGTGCAGCCAGCGGATATTTCCATATGGCTCTCATCGGCGGCATCTATGCCAACACTGTCGGATGCACAGTTGACAGCGTACACAATTACGGAGCCATCGAAGTCCAGAATACGGCCAATCTGAATGCCGGCGCAACGGGCCTCCACGTGGCAGGTATCGCAGGCTTTACCAACGCAGGTGCGGAAAGTACGGTAAGTACGGTTATTTCATCCTGCAACAACTACGGCGAGATGACCTCCCAGGCCGGTCGTACTGCCGGTATCCTGGGCGCAGCCAACAGGAATACCACTGTCATTGGCTGTGAAAACCATGGTAACCAGCTGAATTCAATGCCCCAAAATGACGGCGGACGTCTTGGAAACATTTGCTGCTTTACCAATAACGGCTCCACCATCATCAATTGCAAGAACTACGGTAATCTTGTTTCTACAACTTCGGGCCGTGTTGGCGGCATTGTCTCCCTGCCCAACGCCGGGACGTACTCGGGCAACGAGAACTACGGCGAAATTATCTCCGACAGTCAGTACAGGGGCGTCCTGTTTGGCAACCTTACTACTGCTGTTGCATGGGAGGGCGGTATAGCTTCCGGCAAGGTAGGAACTTACAACAACGGAGAATATAGCTATGACGTCTATTCAGAGGCCGACAAACTCAAGTATCTGGGCAAGGACGGTTCTTCCGGCAAAGCCACATATAACAATGTGGTAATTGACATTGCCTCTGGAGATACGCCGGACCCGTCAATTGACGTAGATGCCGATTTCCGTATTTTCTTCATAGGCAACAGCTTTACGAAGGATGCTGTAGAGCATCTGCCCGGAATTCTTAAGGCCGCAGGGCTGGACGGCATCCAGATGATACACATGTATTACGGCGGCCACACCATCCCCGAATACAACAATGAGTGGAACGACAGCGCAGGTTACCATTGCTATGTGTGCAATCCCGGCGAAAGTGGTTGGACAGAGTTTACAGACAAGACCCTGGCGCAGATAGCCGCCACCGGAAAGTGGGATGTGGTAACCATCCAGGAGCATACCGGCAAGCGTCTTGCCTGGGGTTGGACGGCCGATGAGAAGGCAGCTATAGACGGCCTAGTGGCTAAGGTCAAGGCTGCACAGGAGACCACAGGCGGCTCCCCGAAGCTATACTATATTCTTTCTCAGGCATACCACGACCTTAGCAAGGCCCAGAGTGGTGAAAAGCCGTTCACCAATACGGATGAAATGTGGGATGTGATATCGGCCCAGGGACAGAAGGTGATGGAAGAGTGCGAATTTGACGGTATCATCTCTACGGGAGCCATGCTCCAGAATCTGCGTACCACATCACTCAACAATTCCAACGGACTCACCAGGGACGGATATCACATGGATCTGGGTCTTAGTCGCTACGGCGCTTCCTGTACTGTATTCGAAACGGTCATCGGCCCCTTCAACGGCAATGTAAACATGGATGGCAACACTTACAGGACAAGCTCGGGGACTCCTGTCACCGACGATAATGCGCCCATTGCAATAGCTGCGGCGAGGGCCGCAATTGAGAAACCGTACGAGGTAACAGACCTGAGCGGTCTTACCCCTTCTGTGACACCGGCCGTGGTTTCCATCTCCGACGCTGCCGGCCTGCTGGATTTTGCTTCCAGGGTAAATGCCGGCGAAGAGGCCTATAAAAAGGCAACTGTAACGCTTACCTCGGATATAGACTGCTCGTCAATAAGCTCATGGCAGCCCATCGGTAACTGCACCTTGAGCTCTTCCTGGTCGGCAAATGCCCTCACTACGGACGGGCATATATTTACCGGCAGTTTTGACGGCGGAAACCACAGTATCCGCAACTTGCACATGGACTTTACTCCTGCACAAGGCAGCGGCGCGTGGGGCTTCTTTGGCGGTTTGGGCGAAGGCGCAGTGGTGAAAGACCTGAACTTCGACTCCACATGCTCCATGAACATCTCTACCGGTTTCTCAGGCGTTTTCGGTATGCTGGCCGGAGTTGTGGTGGATGCCACTGTGAGCAACGTGAGCACATCGGCGTCCATAAGCGGCGGAGGCACCTCGTCGCTTGCCAATAATGCTGCCGCCGGCCGTGTGGCCGTGGGCGGACTTATTGGCTGGGTAATCGCAAATACCACTAACGTATCCTTGACCCACCTTAGCAATGCCGGAACCATCGGAACGGCCCAGAATGGCTTTTCGCGTGGCGGTAATGGCGGCAACGGAGCCAATGGTTTCATGCTGGGCGGTATTGTAGGTTTCAGCACCACCGGCAGTACTTCGTTTAAGGTAACGCTTGCCAATTTTGAAAACGGTGCCGATATTTACACGGATGCCGGCCGCGTATCCGGAATCCTTTCATCGGCCAACCGCTATACAAGGATAGAGAATTGCTCTAATACCGGCGACATCCATTACAGCGGAAACGGTACTTTCCGTCCCGGCAACATCACTTGCATAGCAGGTGAGGGGAGCGCGCTTGTTGGCTGCACCAATACCGGCGATCTTATTGCTCCTGACTGTGCATCGGCTGCCGGTATCGTATGCCTTGTGAATCATGCCAGCGTTGTAATCAACAACTGTCACAGCCTTGGTGCAACAATTGTCTGCAAAGGCTTTGATATCGCTACGCCCAAGACCACTTATGCAGGTGCCCTGTTCGGCTACTGTAATTCTGCCGCCACCTTCAGCGGATGCTCGGTGAGCGGAGCCGTGGGCACTGCTGTCAGCGATGTCGTGGCCCTTACGGCCGACAACTATTTCACCTTCGTCGGGCAGGCTACTTCTAATTGTCCCTCGGCAACCTCTGCCAACATAACCTTCGCGCAATGAGAAGATTTGTCCTTATAACAGCTGTTCTTCTTTCCCTTTTCGGCACTGCATGCGGAAAAGGGAAGGAAGTAACGGTGTTGTACTGGAATATCCAGAACGGCATGTGGCACGACCAGGGGAACAACTATGACAATTTTGTAGAGTTTGTGAATGAGATCAATCCCGATATATGCATTTGGTGCGAGGCCGAATCCCGGTACATTACCGACACGGCCGTCAAGATGCAGATGCCTGAGGATCAGTACCTTCCCTGGAACTGGGACCTGCTGGCCCGCCGGTACGGACACCAGTATGTGCTTGTCTGCGGCAAACGCGACACCTTCCCGCAGGTGATAACTTCAAAATATCCTATCCGTATAGTCAAACGTATTACCGGCAACGGTGACGACATTATTGTGGTTCACGGCGCAGGCTGGGCTACGGTGGACCTGGGAAAGGGCAGGGAACTGAACGTAGTTACCCTGCACACCTGGCCTTTTGCCTACGGTTATAAGGCCGATGATGAAAAAGCCAGTGCCAAGGCAGGGGAAGGCGACCGTTTCCGTGCAACGGAGATGCAGTACATCTGCGAAGAAACCATAGGCACGGTCCCCGGGGCCGATAAACAGCTTTGGCTGATGACCGGTGATTTCAATGCTATCTCGTCCGTTGACAATTTCCACTACGGGAAACCGTTGGAAAGTACGGAGTTCCTTGTGCACGACTACGTGCTTAACAACACTCCATACCTGGACCTGGTCCACGAACGTTTCCCCGGTGAATTCAAGAAAAGTACCCTCTCGGGCCGCCGTATAGATATGGTATATGTAACTCCGGCTCTTGAGAAGAAAGTTACAAAGGTGCAACCCCTCTACGAGGGTTTCGCAGCCTCTACCCGTGATCCCCGCGGCAAAGATATCCGCTACTTCTGCCACCCCTCGGATCACTATCCCGTTATGATGAAAATTAAACTTTAATCATATTATAATGAAAAACAAACAGCAAACTAAGAAGGCCTTCGAGCAGCCTAAAGCATTTGTAATTGAGTTGAAAGCTTGCCAATCGATACTTACGGGATCTGTCGTCAGCTCGCCAAGTATCGAAAGTTTTGGCACCGAGGATGACTCGGATAACTGGGACTAAAATAGGAGGACAGAATCATGAAAAGAATGAATAAAGTATTCGGGCTTCTTGCGATGGCAGCCATCGTTTTCTCCTGTGCAAAGGAGACCCCAGTAAACGAAGAGACGGTTACTCCCGGTGAGGAACAAACCGGGCCCAAAACCAATCTTTCCGATTTGGACCCCAGTGAGTATTTGCTTGGATTCGGAGGCACCATAGAGAACCAGACCAAGGTGAATATAGACGTTTCCACGGGAGAACTCTCTTTTGAGAATAACGACGAGGCGCTGGTCTATGTTCCAGCCACCGAAGCGACGGGCACCTACAAGTACAACAACGCCACGTCGCTCTTCGAGCCCAAGACGGATGGCGATGCGGTTGCCATAGGGGACAACTACGCTCTCGTTTATTATCCCGCAGCCAGTTTCAACGGGGCTTCCAGCGGTAACGTCACCTTCACTATGCCAACTGCAGTAACGGCAGGAGACGACGCCGAGAATCTTGGCGACAAGAACCCCATGAGCGGCCTTATCGTTGCGGGCAGCCGCGACGATAAGGGCAACAGCCGGGTGGTGTTCAAGAACCTGTGTTCGATACTTCGCGTGAGCCTCACCGGCAATGTGGATGACCAGGCCGCGGGGAAGACGGTGAGTTCGGTAACCCTTTCCAACACCACCGTTCCCATTGCTGCGGAAGGCACATACACTGTGAGCTGGGACGGCTATACCGACGCCGAGGCAAACGTGCCTTCGCTTGCTACATCGGCTTCCGGTTACTCCATGAGCGTCACCTCGTCCATTACACTGGATCCGGATACCGCAACTGACTTCTATTTCCTGCTTCCCCCCACGGGAACCATGGAGGGAATGACTGTCACCGCCACGCTCAGCGATGACGCCAGCTATGTTCGTACCCGCTCCAACCTCACCATCGAGCGTAGTAAGATACTCACGCTTGCCTACCGCGCCGGCGTATTCTACGACGGAGCCGGCACCGCAGGGGATCCCTGGCAGATAAAGACCGCCGACGATTTCAAGCAGATTTCCAAGCGCTGCGCGGCCGATGGGGATTATCTTGACGACGAGTACATCCAGGTTGCCGACATCAACTTCGGCACCGATGGCGATCACAAGAGCAACCTTTCCGGCTACATGATAGGCACCAGCGCCAACCCCTTCACCGGGAAATACAACGGAAACACCCACTCTCTCAACTACTTTTCCTTAAGCGGGACAAATCCAGTGGGTCTTTTCCAGTATATTGGCGCAGCGACCATCGACGACGTGGTAGTCTCCGGCTTCAGCGTGAACGCCACTAAGCAGGCGGGAGCCATTGTGGGCTATGTGAACGACGCATCTGCCAAAATCCTCAACTGCGAGACCTCAGAAGGGACCATTTTTGCTACTACCGGTGAAGCCGGAGGAATTGTGGGACGTGTCCAAGTAGCCGGCACTGAGATTACAGACTGTATCAATGGCGCTAATGTAACCAATACGACTAACAACAATAACAATATCGGTGGAATTGTTGGTTATTCTCATGCAGATATAACTATTACGCGCTGTTCAAATTCTGGCACCATCGATAACCAGAGTGGTGCACAGGTTGGGGGTATTATTGGCAGGTGTGCGGCAGATGTGACCATTAGTAATTGCTCAAATAGCGGCATTATTCGTTCTTACAAAGGGATAGCTGGTGGCATTGTCGGCACGTTTGCAACGGCAGCATTGACTGCTTCTACGGTTACTGGATGTAGTAATACTGGAGCTGTCCTAGTATCAGAGGATAATGCCGACAACATTGGTGGCATTGTTGGAAGAATGTATTCTGGCATAGTATCCCGATGTCGAAATCATGGCCATATTGGAGCATGGAGCACTACGGATGGCACTTCTTTTACTGCTTTAGATGTGAATAATCACGCTGTAGGTGGCATTGTTGGACTGATGAATACGGGAGTTGTTCAGGAATGTTATGGCGGAATCCCTGGCGTTAGTAAAGCCTGGATTCGTGGCGGAGAAAATATTGGCGGAATTGTTGGTTGTGCTTCAACAGATAATAGCGAGAAAATTTATATTATCAACTGTTTTAATAGAACGAGTGCCCAGTCTTCGAACAGCGGAGACGCACCAATCGGTGGAATCGTGGGTTATGCCAACGCTAATAAGATGCAGATTGACATTATGAATTGTCTTAACTGGGGTAGTGCATATCTTCTCAATACAAATGGCTCAAATACCTCATCATGTATTGGCGGGCTTGTTGGGAAAGGCGACACGGGGGCAAGTGTTAATCTCAATATCCGCAACTGTATGGCTGTTAATACACGCGGTACTATCATGCAACGTGTAGGTAGCGAGGACAAAGCAATTAACGAACTTGACCTGACGACCTATCAGACTTATGGACTCATTTATGGACTGGTGTCCGGGAAAACGCTTCTCAGAGATATCTATTACCGGACTACCGGGAGCGGTGCAAGTTATATGGGTACCAACTCGAGCAGTTACTCCGGAGTTCGAAATATGAAGACTGGTGTAAGCGATAATGTGGCGAAGAATACGGAAGTGACAACGTTGAATATCTGCAAAAATAATACGGAAACCTACGAATTCAATGGCTATATGTACGCCGGCCTTACGCGTGGATCATATTCACCCTCTAATGAAAGCGTTAAATTGAGCGTTGGCACATATAATAGTGTTGTTGCATTACAGTTATCGGATTGGGTTAGCGTATCCGGCATGAGTGGTTATTCGCTACCTAAAGCACTTGTCGATTTAGGCATTGATTACTATAACCGCTAATGAAAAAAAACCTCTCCATCCTGTTTCTTCTCCTTGTCACCTTGACGCTGGGCGCTCAGGGTGTCAGGGAGATGATTCAGGAGGATATCTTTAAGGCTGGCGGGGTGTACTATATGTATCCTTTCAAGGAGCATGTGGTAACCCCGGCGCCTAAAGGATATACACCCGTGTACCTGAGCCATTACGGCCGTCACGGGGCGCGGTATCTGGAGAATGAAACCCAGTACGACCGTGTCCTGGGGCCGCTCAAAGCTGCTCATGAAGCTGGCGCCCTTACCGAAGAGGGGGAGCGCCTGTGGGAGGAAGCATCGGCCTATTATGAGGAAACCTGCCGGTACAGGGCGGGAGACCTTACTCCGCTTGGATGGGACCAGCACTTCCGTATAGCCGGCGATATCTACCAAGACAACCGGTCCCTTTTCCGGAAACAGCCCTCCGTAATTGCCAGCGCTACTCAGGTCCCGCGTTGCATCGTGTCCATGACGGCTTTCTGCCAGGGGCTCCTGAAGATGGATCCAAAGCTGGACATTTATGCCCAGGCTTCCAGGGCCGAACTGGACGCCCTCAACCCCAGGGCCAAGGAGAATCCACGCCATACCGTTCCTCCCGAAACGGTTGGTAAATACCAACGTAAAGACCCGTGGGGAACAGGGCTTAAGGAATTCACCGACAACAGAATCGACCACAAGGCCATCTGCTCGCGCTGGTTCCGTGACCCGGAATTCACTTCACAGTTCCGCGGCACTAGGGCCTTTGTGACAGACCTGTACGATCTTGTCTTTAATATGCAGTGCACCGGCACTTCGCGCTGCCTGCTATGGGTGTTCCAAGAAGATGAAATCTATCCGCTCTGGGAGATAAACAACTATCTCCATTATATGGGCGGAGCCACTCCGGCAACGCTCAGGGACGCCCCTGTACTAAAGCATCTGATTCAGGATGCCGACGAGGCCCTGGCGGCCGGAAAACCTGCCGTACGGCTGCGTTTCGGGCACGACACCGTAGTGCTTGCCCTTATGTCCATGATGGGAGCCGACGGCTACGGCATTATCCCTGAAAACGCCGACGGCATCTCTGAGCACTGGTGGAATTTCCGCGCCCCCATGGCCGCCACCCTGTACCTGCTCTTCTGCCGGAACAAAAAAGGCGACGTCCTGTTCAAACTGGTCATAAACGGCGAAGAGGCCACCCTTCCCATCCCGGCCGTCTCCGGCCCCTGGTACTCCTGGGAAGAATTCAAAAAACAAATGATGATATACTGTCAGTAATGAAACGAATACTGCTGATTATTCTGGCGGTCCTTGCCACGGCCTGTTCGCAGGGTGTTATGGGGAAGTACCCCAACAGGGCGGAGGCCATTGTGGCTCAGATTCATGATCCCAATTCCAAGTATGTGGTGGTGGCTTGCCACCGCGGGGACTGGCGAAACTTCCCGGAGAATTCCATATCGGCCATAGAGAGTATTATTCGTATGGGGGCCGATATTATGGAGCTGGACCTTAAGATGACCAAGGATTCCGTGCTGGTGCTGAGTCACGACAAAGACGTTAAGCGCTGCACCAATTTTTCTTCGATTTTTCGCGACGAGCCCGGAAAGAGCGCAAAGGTCTGCGACCTTACCTATGCCGAAATCCAGCGGCTGTCGCTTAAGCGTGCTCACGGCGTGGTGATAGACACGGTGAAGATGCCTACCCTCCGCCAGGCTCTTCTATGCTGCAAGGACCGCATTTGCGTGAATGTGGACCAGGGATACGAGTACTACGACCAGGTGCTGGCTATCACCGAAGAGCTGGGAGTTACCGACCAGATCCTTATCAAGGGCAAAAAGCCCATCGAAGTAGTGGCGGAGCACGAGGCTAAATATCCGCACAATATGATGTATATGCCCATTGTGGACATACAGAAAGAGAAGGGGATAGCGCTGTTCAACAGTTATATGGAACAGGGCGTAGTACCTCTGGCATACGAAGTTTGCTGGCAGAACAATGACGACGACGCTTTTCCTGAGGCATGCCGGAAGATACGTGAGCAGGGCTCGAAAATCTGGGTGAATACCATCTGGGCCAGCCTATGCGGCGGCGACGGCAACGACGACGATGCAGCCTACATTGCCGCCGATCCCGGTGACGTCTATCAGCAGTACATAGACCAGGGCGTCTCAATGATCCAGACCGACCGCCCGGAACTACTGATAGGCTGGCTTACAAAGCACGGACACCATACGCTTAGATAAGGAGACGCAACCTACATTAACAACCATTTCCAAACCGGTATTACTTCAATTGTAAGCCCATCTTTTTCAATAGTTTCCTCCTCGTCATAAGTAATAATCAAAGCCCGGTCAAGTTTGAATACTTTGCTGAAGTCCACAAGAGCATTTATCTCGCGGTCTCGCGTGGCTTGGGCGGTCAGGTCGTATGAAGCCTGTACGGCCAGATTCTCCTGAGGAACGTAGAAATCCAGATCCACGCTTCTGTGCTTGTAAAAGAACAGTTTTGGTTCTTCTGGATCCCAGTATTTCTTGCGAAGCTGCAGAGCCACAAGGTTCTCCAACAACTTCGTCTCACCCTTGTATAAATAAAGATTCAACAGACCGTTATCCATGAAGTAGCGTTTGCGCAGTGTTTCCTGTTCGGAATCCGCCGATGCAAAATTGGGAATGGAATAAACCAGGTAGCACTCCTCCAGATATTCCAGATAATCTTTGACCGTGGGCAAACTGATTTTCTCTCCCGATGATTTGATGATATGTTCAAAACGGGAAACGGCCGTCGGTTGCATTACATTATCGGCTACCTTTCTGACCAGGAGCCTGAGCTGGCGGTCATTTCTGATTTTATAACGGGAAATGATATCGCCCATAAGAATCTTCTGCAACAGACTGGTGAGCCATTCACGCTTTCCTACGATAGGAAAGGTCTCGGCAAAACCGCCATTGTAAAAATAATCTTCGAAGCGAGTACGCACGGCGAGCCTTGTCTCCGGTTCAAATTGCCAGTTGCTTCCAGGGAAGATTCCGTGGTATGACAGATACTCCTTCCAAGAGAACGGGAACACTTCCCGGATGACAAAACTGCCTCCGAGCGTGGACGCAATCTCTTTACTGAGCATCTTGGCATTGCTGCCTGTCACCATAATCCGGTACTTGGCTTCCGCGAGCCGACGTACAAACTTTTCCCAGCCGTCAATATTCTGAATCTCGTCCAGATATACAAGCGGCTTCTTAAGGCCGAACATCTCCTGGTAGCAATCAATGAATTGTCCAAGTTCTTGGGACGTGATGCCAGCGATACGTTCATCCTCAAAGTTTACATATAAGCAGTCTTCGATTGATATTTTGCCATCGGCAATCCGCTGCTTTACGTCCTGATATAGAAGCCAGGACTTGCCTGCCCTGCGGATACCTACATTCACATAAGACATGCTGTCCTCATATATCACCGGCCGTTTTACCAGTTCAACCTGAGCAATCTCATGGTGTTTTTCACCTATGATTGTTTTCATTATGTTTTTATCCATAGCGCAAGACTATTAATTATACTTTGCAAAAATACAAAAATATTTGAAACTATACTTTATAATATTGTAAAAATCTTTACGGTTGCTGTGACATCGTTGATTCCATCAAGGAATTTTGGTTCTTCATCCCTCCCCGCCTGCGGCGGGGCTATGCTTGCGGTGCCAGGGGGTCTGGGGGAGCGAATCGTTCCCCCAGTCAATAATCACAATCCCTCACCAACGCGAAAAGCGCCTGCGGATGCAGACGCTTTTTGCGGTGAGTGAGGGATTCGAACCCCCGGTACGCTCACACGTACACCTGTTTTCGAGGCAGGCTCCTTCAACCACTCGGACAACTCACCGGAAATGGGACTGCAAAAGTAGGTATTTTTTAGCTTATCTCCAAATCGCATTTTCGCTTTGCGAATACGGGAATAATTCCTAACTTTGCGCGATATTATGGAAGGTTGGCCGAGTGGTCGATGGCGGCAGTCTTGAAAACTGTTAGTCCGAAAGGGCTCAGGGGTTCGAATCCCTTACCTTCCGCTGTTTTTTGAGGAAAAAACAATAAACCAAAATACTTTTATATCAACACTATGGAGAAAAAACTCAGCTACAAGGCTCCGTCCTTGCGCCTCCTCGCCCTCAGCGAAGAGGAGAATTTCCTGGTATCGGCCGTTGGCGGCATTGACGTCTGGACCGAAGATCCGGATGAGGTTACCTTCTAAGTCAAACCCTGAAATGAAGAAAGCAATGAAAAAGAATTTCCTCTTTGCGGGTTTGGCACTGATCGCTGCCCTCACCGCTTGCGACAAGAATGAAATCGCAGTTTCCGAACCGGTGAATGCCGGCCGTACCGTTTCCCTCTTCGCCACCCCGGCAGACACCAAGACCGCCAATGACGGCCTGACCACGAAGTGGGTTGCCAATGATGCCCTGACCGTCTTTGCAGCTGAGGCTGGCACCGAAGACTATGGTGGCAACTTCAAGTTTGAGCTCACCGATGCCGAGACCGGCAAGTTTGACTGCACCGGTACGCTCAGCCTTACCGAAGATGCCTACGACTGGTATGTGTTCTATCCTTACACAAGCCAGATTGAGACTCCGGCGAATAAGTCCAAGGGTTATGTCACCGTCGGCTCTTCCAAGTCCGGTGCACAGGTGCAGAACGGAAATAGCAGCAAGGCCCATCTGGCTGGTGACGGTTTCCCGCTCTGGGGCCAGGCCAAGGCTGCTTCCAGTGAAGAGACGCCTGAGATTACGATGCATCAGGTGGCCGCTGTTGTCGCCGTCAAAGTGACCAACGGAACGAGCGCTCCGCTTCAGGTTACCAACGTCGCCCTGACCGCTCCGACTGACATCATCGGTACCTATTACATCGATTTTACGGGCGAGGCGCCTGCCTTTACCGGTTCCGGTACGAACTACGTCAGCCCGACCGCTACCCTGTCCGTCGTTGAGGGAGAGGAGATTGCCGCCGGCGCGACCGCTACGTTCTACCTTGGCGTAAAGCCTTTCACGGCTGAGGCCTCTTCCAAGCTGAAGCTGACGGTTACCGCGAATAACGGTCCTCAGACGATTGAGAAGACGCTCGATCAGATTGTCAATGTCGAACCCGGCTTTATCAAGACCTTCAACTTTACCTACGACCAGACGCAGGTTGAATATGCGTTTACTTCTATCGCTGAGCTGAATGCGCTGGCTACGGCCGAATCTGCCACGCTGATGGGTAAGCTCGATGCGGTTGTCTCCTTCGTTCCGGCCAACAATCAGGCGATTATCAAGGATGCGACGGGTTCGATTCTGTATTACAAGTCGAGCCACGGTCTCAAGCAGGGTCAGACCTATTCCGGTGAAATCACGGTTACCGCCCTGGTTTACAACGGCCTCTATACGGAGCTGACGGCTATCGATGCGACCTTCACGGGCGAAGGAGCTGTCGTGGATCCGGAAGTGGTGACCCTTGCGGATCTGGTCGGTAACTATTCGACCTATCAGAACGCCTATGTCAAGGTTCAGCACCTGGAGGTAACGGCCGTTGATGCCAAGAATATCACGGTTAAGGACGAGAGTGACAATACCTACGTCGTTTATACGAACTTTGGCAATGCGACCAACAAGGTCGGTGATGTCATCACGGCTGTCGGTACGGTTACCAAGTACAGCACCACCGAGGAAATCAAGGTTTGGAAGGCTGCCGATATTACCGTTGAGAATGAGACTCCGTCCTTCGGCGTCGCTTCTACGTCCCTGAATGTTGCGGCTGCTGCGACTTCCGCCAAGATCAGCGTTACCGGCAATGTCGCCTGGACGGCTGTTCCTTCTACGGGCGCTACCGTCAATCCGGGCAGCGGTGAGGGTGCTGGCGATATCACCGTCACCTTCGATGCCAACACTTCGACTGAGACGGCGAAGACCTATACCGTGACCGTTTCGACCACGGCCGACGTGCCTACGCAGTCGATCGAGGTGACTATCACCCAGGCTGCGGCCTCTGCAACCGGCGCCTCCTGGGTCCGCATTACGAGCGTGGCTGACCTTCTGGCCGGCGGTACCTGCATCCTCGGCTATGAGGCCACTGCAAACAGCGGTGCGATTATCCCTATGGCCAACGAAGGGTCTGCAACGAACACTGCTGCCGGCTTTATGTATTCCGGCGCTACGGCCGAATCCGGTAATAATGACACGATTGATATGTCGAATCCGGGTGACACTTCGAAATTCGAGGTTACGATTGCTCCTTCTACGTCGGTGGACGGCGCGATTGTCATCATCGTCGGCGATTACTACCTCGGCAATACGAACACGAAGAATAACTGCAAGCTCTTCGAAGAAGAAGCCGCGACGACCGCCTTTACTCCGACCCTGGGCGACAATGACGTCTTTACCTTGACCATCGACGCGAATGCACAGTACACGACTCTGCAATATAACGCCAAGAATCCGCGTTTTGCGGTTTACGGTGGTACGCAGAATAATCTTGTGATTTACAAGCTGTCTGAGAGTACGAAGTAATGTCTTCTAAAACCTACTTGATCGGCGGGCACGGGGTCCGCGTGGTGCTCGAAGCACCCTGGACTTTCAAGAGCCTGAGCGCGGCACAGCAGGAGATGGTCAGCCTCCTCGCCTCCGGCGGAGACCTGGGCATCCGCCCCGTACCCGCAGACAAGTGGGAAGAACTTCCCGATAACGAGCGCGCCCTCGGCAAAGAGCCGATGACGCGCTCGCGTTGGGAAAGCCTATCCGAGGCGGAGCAGGAGCGTTACCGCCACGAACTCGATCTCTTTCAATACGCTCCCTTCGAGGTTCCCGACGATCCTGCGCGGGCCCTCGTTACCGTGACCGTGCGCGACAAGCAGCCCGAATGGCTCGCAGCCGCAGCCCCGGCGCTGCTGGCCCGCCGTCCCGGTCAGGAGGCTACCGGCCTTCCCGAAGGCTGGACCCCGGTTGTCGCCGTCGATGAGGAAGTGCCGATCTATTACGGCTACCGCGTCGGCGGGACTACCGTCTATACCTATTTCCCGCGCGAGGACCGCTGTGCGGGCATTTTTGTCCTCGACGCCGGCTGCCATACCGGCACCTACTATCCGGCTCCCGGGACCGGTTCCCGCACGACGCAGATGCAGCTGTCCACTTCGCTGATGATCGCGTACACCTTTGCGACGGCCCCGCTTAGCACCGTCCTGCTGCACGCTTCGGTGATCCGCTGTGGCGGCACGGCGCAGCTCCATTTCGGCGTCAGCGGCACCGGCAAGAGCACCCACAGCCGCCTCTGGCTGGAGCACGTCCCCGGCTGCGACCTGATGAACGACGACAATCCGGTTATCCGGATCGACGAGGCCGGCCGCGCTGTCGTCTATGGCTCGCCCTGGAGCGGCAAAACCGTCTGCTACCGCAATGTGTCCGCCCCTGTCCGGGCGCTGATCCGCCTCGAGCAGGCCCCGAAAAACAAGATCGTGCGGCTCACTTCGCTGAGCGCCTATGCGAGCGTAGTTGCCGCCGTTTCGACCATCCGCTGGGACTCCGCCGTGATGGACGCCCTCGTCCCGACGGTCGAGCGCCTTGCGATGAACGTTCCCTGCTTCAACCTCTCCTGCCGTCCCGACGCCGAGGCCGTTGAAGTCTGCAAAAAGGCCGTCCTATAACCTTATATATATTATGAAACTCGGAATCTGCAACGACCACGCAGGCGTGGAGTACAAGAACAAACTCGTCCGTTACCTCAGCGCGCACGGCTATGAAATGGTTAACTTCGGTACGGACACCGAAGAGAGCGTCGATTACCCGGTCTATGCGCACCGCCTCGCCGAAGCTGTGGAAAGCGGCGAAGTCGATCTCGGCATCGCCCTCTGCGGCACCGGTAATGGGATGGCCATCACCCTGAACAAGCACCAGGGCGTTCGTGCCGGCCTTGCCTGGGGGACCGAAATCGGCCGCCTCGTCAAGCAGCACAACAACGCCAATGTGCTCGTGCTTCCGGCTCGTTTCATCAGCTACCGGCTGGCCCTCGATGTCGTCAAGGCCTGGCTCGGCACCGAATTCGAAGGCGGCCGTCACGCCCGTCGCATCGCGATGATGCCCCTGAGCAGCCGATGAGCTCCTTCCTTGTCCCCGCCCCGGGGACCCTTCTTTCCCGTGATATTGCCGATTATCCGGAAGGCATCGTCCTCCCGGTCGATAAGCCGTTTCGCTGGACCTCTGCGGATGTCATCCGCAAGCTCAAGTACGCCGCCATCCGGCACTTCGGCAAAAAGAATCTCAAGGTAGGCCACGCCGGGACGCTGGACCCCCTCGCAACGGGGGTACTGCTCGTCTGCATCGGCCCGGCCTGCCGCTCGGCGCAGCAGCTCCAGGATACGGACAAGGAGTACCTCGCGACCCTTCGCTTCGGCGCGACGACCCCGTCCTATGACCTCGAGAAAGAGCCCGACCGTTTCTTCCCCTTTGACCATATTACGGAAGAAGCCGTTGCTGAGGTCCTGCCCCGCTTTACCGGGACGCAGGAACAGGTCGCGCCGCTGTTCAGCGCCAAGAGCGTCGACGGGGTCCGCGCCTACGAAATGGCCCGAAAGCTCTACCGCAACGGCGACCTCGCCTCGCTCGATACTGCCGCGCTCGATCTTCTACAGCGGAGCACCATCACCATTTCCTCCATCACCCTCGAATCCTTTACCCCATCGCGGCAGCTTGCCCTTGACAATCAATTAGTTACTACATTTACTTCCCCCGAAATCGAGGAAAGTAAAGTATGCAACTCGTTGAGTATCAATGCTGATCTGCCGCAAGCCGCGAACGCCTCCACCCCCTCCGGCCGGATAAACCTCGCCGACACCTCGGCCCTCGGCCTTCCCGAAGCGGTAATCCGTATCGCCTGCAGCAAGGGAACCTATATCCGCGCCCTGGCCCGCGACCTCGGCGAAGCGCTCGGCTCCGGCGCCCATCTCAGCGCCCTCATCCGCACCCGCAGCGGCGCCTTCTCCCTCGCCGACGCCCTCTCTCTCGATCAGGCACTATCGCTGCTTGCTTAGCTATAACTCCAAAGGGAGAAAGCGTCGCGGATAAGGGTGCTGCCTGCGGCGGGCGTGCCGCCCCCGGCATCGTAGAGGGGGAGGGGCCCATCGGAGACAAGTTCCTGCGAAGCAGGGACGCAGGAAACGATGGGAGGGGCGAACGAGCGAAGCGAGTGAGTTCCGCAGCAGGCAGTACCCTTGGAGCAGAGCTTTCTCCCTTCTATTGATTTAAATCGTTTCGCAAAGAAGCGTAGCGGAAGTGCTGTCGATGACCCGGACCTTGACATAGGTGCCGGGCGCGAAAGTGCCGGGGAAAACGCACATCATACTGTTCGACGCACGGCCGCAGGACGCAGCGCTGTCGCGCTTGGAGGGACCTTCGACGAGGACCAGCTGCTCCGAACCGATCTGCGCCCGGTAGCGTTCCAGACTCTTGCGCCCCTGCAGCGCGATGATCTCGTCGAGCCGCCGCGCCTTGATCTCCGGAGGGACATCGTCCGGATAGTGCCGCTGCGCGAGCGTCCCCGGCCGTTCGGAATACTGGAACATAAAGGCCCAGTCAAACCCGACCTCCTCCATCAGCGAAAGCGTTTCTGCGTGATCCGCCTCCGTCTCCGTGCAGAACCCCGCGATCACGTCCGTCGTCAGACCGCAGTCCGCCCCGAGCACCTCGCGGATCTTGGCGACCCGCTCCAGGTACCACTCCCGGCTGTATTTACGCCGCATCAGCTCCAGCATCCGCGTCGAGCCCGACTGGACCGGAAGATGGATGTGCCGGCAGATGTTCGGGAACGCGGCCATCGCGTAGAGCACCTCGTCGGAGATATCCTTCGGATGTGAAGTGGCAAAGCGCACGCGGAGCAGGGGATCGATCGCCGCGACCCGGCGGAGCAGCTCCGCGAAATTGACCGTTTCCGCGGCCGTCTTCCAGAGGTAGCTGTCCACGTTCTGCCCGAGCAGGGTCACCTCGCGATAACCCGCTGCAAACACTTCCCGGGCCTCCCGGACAATGGATTCCGCATCGCGCGAACGTTCGGCGCCGCGGGTATAAGGGACTACGCAGTAGGAACATACGTTGTTGCAGCCCCGCATAATCGAGATGAAGGCCGAAACCCCGTTGCGGTCCGTCCGGACGGGACGGATGTCGGCATAGGTCTCGTCGCGCGAAAGAAGGACGTCAATCTGCGGGCTGCCCGGGCGGACGGCCTCGAGCAGGCGCGGCAGGTTCCGGTACGCATCCGGGCCGACCACGAGGTCCACCCGGCCGTCTTCGAGGAGTTGCTCCTTCATCCGCTCCGCCATACAGCCCACGATGCCGACGACCGGCTCGTCTTCGGATACGCCGCGGCGCCGCGACTTTTCCTGAGCGAACACCCCGATCCGGCCTTTGATGCGCTGCTCGGCGTTGTCGCGGATTGAGCAGGTATTCGCGAGGATCAGATCCGCCGCATCCATCTGCTCCGTCTGCTCATAGCCGGCATCCCGCAGAATCGACAGGATGATCTCCGTATCGCCGACGTTCATCTGGCAGCCATAGGTCTCGACGTAGACTTTCTTCTTTTCCATATGTCCCTTTTTTGAAGGCACAAAGTTAGGACTTTTCCCCGAATTATTTCTATCTTTGTAAACTTGACAAGAGACTTTAATGATGAAACTGCTTCGCCTGGGTAAACGCATCCTGCCCCTGCTGGTCCTGCTGATGACCCTTTTTGCGGCCTCCTCCTGCGGTGATTCCTTCCGTAAGAAGGTTCACTTGCAGTCATACCGCGTCAAGTACGTCGTGCCGACGAGCGCCCGCTCGGCGGATCTGGTCGTCAAGCTGGAGATCGAGAACGAGACCGTCGGCTTTACGGTTACGAAAATCGGTGGGCAGATCAAGTTGAACGAGGAGCCGATCGCGCGCTTTACCGCCGACGACATCGTCCTGAAGGCCCGCACGACCGAGGTGTATGAGCTGCCGGTGAAGGCCGAGCTCTGCGACGGGGTGTCTATCCTCCGTGTCCTGATGCTGGTCGGCCTCGGCGGGACCGATGGCCTGACCGCCGACATCGATGCGAAGGTCTCCAAAGCCGGCCTCTCCAAGAAAGTCTCCGTCAAGGACAAACCCATATCGGTCCACATCAAGTAGTGCGCCTATGAAAACGATGATGCTTCGCAGTCTCCTTGCCGCCCTGTCGGCTCTCCTGCTTCTCGGGAGCGGCTGTGCCTTCGCGCAGAACGAAGGCGGGGAGGAGGAATACGTCAATGTCCCGGAAGGTTACGATCTCGTCGATTCGGTCTATCTCCGCAAGGCCCCGATGCTCGATTCCGCCTTCTTCGGGCACAACATCTTCAATGATATGCCTTCCCGCGCGAAGGGAGACGCCGCCGAAGTGACGGTACGTCAGTCGCAGCAGATCCGCGCCGCCTTCCACGCGACGATGAACTCGAATCCGAACCGCAAGCTGCAGGGCTACCGGATCCGTATTTTCTTCGATAACAGCCAGACCGCCCGCGCCGAGTCCGAAAAGACAGCTGTCGCTTTCAAGAAGGCCTGGCCCGGGGTCGGGGTGTACCGCACCTACGAAAGCCCTTTCTTCAAGGTTACGGTCGGAGACTTCCGCTCCCGCTCCGAGGCGCTCGCTTTCCTGCAGAAGCTTCGCGGAAGCTACCCGAGCGCCTTCGTGCTCAAGGGGACGATCGAATTCCCGCCCGTCAATCCCGAGCGGCCCTTTGTCACCGACACGGTTTCCGTGCTGAAACGCATAGACCTCTGATGCTATGGCACAGATCGGACAGGGCCTCGAGCTGAAGCAGCAGCAAAAGCTTTCCCCGCTGCTGATCCTGACCAACAAGCTCATCGAGCTGCCGGTGCAGGAACTCGAGCAGCGTGTCCGTGAAGAGCTCGAAAACAATCCCGTCCTCGATGACGAGCCCGCTCCTGCGAAGGAAGGCGACGAGAACGAGGGCCCGAAGGATGTCTCGATCACGGAGATCGAGAAGAAAGAATCCGAAGGCGCCAGCGCGGAGGACAGCTACAGCAACTACTCCGACGACATCCCTTCCTACAACCTCTATATCAACAACTGGGGCAAGGACGAGCGGCCGCAGTACAATACCTTCTCCGTCAAGCAGAGCTTCACGCAGTCGCTGATGGAGCAGCTCGGCTTTAAGAACCTGACCGAACACGAGCGCGCCGTGGCCTCCTTCATCATCGGCTCCCTCGACGAGCGGGGCTATCTGCGCCGTGACCTGGACTCGCTGGTCGATGACATCGCCTTCCGCGCCGGGATTGAAACCGACTATGAGGAAGTCGAGCACCTGCTCACGCACGTCATTCAAGAGTTCGAGCCTGCCGGCGTCGGGGCCCGCGACCTGCGCGAATGCCTCCTGCTGCAGCTCAAGGACAAGAAACGGACGCCGACCGTCGCGCTCGCGATCCGTATCCTGGAGGATTATTTCGACGATTTCTCCGCACGGCACTTCACCCGTGTGATGGCCCGGCTCGGCATCGAGAAGGTGCAGATGCAGGCGGCGATGGACGAGATCCGCAAGCTCAATCCCTCGCCCGGCGGACAGATCGATGATACCTATGAGGATCAGGCGCAGCAGGTGGTGCCGGATTTCAAGCTGGATTACGAGAACGGGGAGTTCATTCTCTCGATGCCCCGCTTCAAGATACCCGAGCTCAGGATCAATGCGAAGTACTCCGATATGCTCGAGACCGCGAAATATTCCAACCAGCGCGCCGACAAGGAAGCCGCGTCCTTCGTCCGGCAGCGGATGGACAAGGCGAAATGGTTCATCGAGGCACTCAAGCAGCGGCAGAATACGCTCGAGAGCACGATGCGCGCGATCCTGGAGTACCAGCACGACTATTTCGTCGATGGCGATGAGACCTCCCTGCGCCCGATGGTGCTCAAGGACATCGCCGACCGGACGGGCTTCGACATCTCGACGATCTCGCGCGTGGTAAACAGCAAGTGGATCGAAACGCACTTCGGCGTCTATCCGCTCAAGTACTTTTTCTCCGAGGGACTGGAGAACAAGGACGGGGAAGAGGTGTCAACGCGCGAAATCAAGAAGGTGATGCTTTCGCTGATTGAAAGCGAGGACAAACACAACCCGCTGACCGACGACGAAATGGTCGGACTCCTCGGAGAAAAGGGCTACAACGTCGCCAGGCGTACGGTTGCGAAGTACCGCGCGCTGCTCGATATCCCGACGGCGCGGCTCCGACGGGAGCTCTGATAAAAGGCGAAAAAATTCAAAAACGTAAATTTTTCTTTCAAATTTGGAAAAACTTGCCGGCCGGAGCTTCCGGGCCGGTTTTTTTGTCGCGCGCTTTTCGTAGCTTGCGAAAAAAAAGCTGCTATGAAGATTGCCGATTTGATGCCGGAAGAGCGCCCGAGGGAAAAAGCGCTGCAAAAGGGGACCGCCGCCCTCTCGGCGGTAGAACTGCTCGCCATCCTGATTCGTACCGGGCCGGGGCAGGGAAGGGGAGCTGTCGATATCGGTCGGGAACTGCTCCAGCGCGCCGGCGGCTCGGTGACTGCGCTTGCGGGAATGTCCCTGGAACAGCTGCAACAGGTCCCCGGAATCGGCCCGGGGAAGGCCGTCACGATCCGGGCGGCTCTGGAACTGGGGAAACGTCTTTTCCTCGAAGGAACCGAAGGCGGGAAGGAGCTGCTGATCAACAGCCCAGAGGCTGTCTTTTTCCGGATGTATCCGCGCCTGAAGGCGCTCGACCACGAAGAATGCTGGGCCCTCTTCCTGACGAAAAGCCGTCTGCTCATCGGGGAGGAATGCCTCTCGAGCGGCGGACGCTTCCGTCTCGAGATGGATATCCCGATCCTGATCCGGCGCGCGCTTGACCGGAAGGCCGCGAGCATCATCCTCGTCCACAACCATCCCGGCGGCAGTCCGGATCCGAGCCAGGCCGACATCGATATGACGCACCGGATCCAGCAGGCCTTCCACCTGATGGATCTCGTCCTGCTGGACCATCTGATTCTTGCCGAAGGCTGTTTTTACAGTTTCGATGCCGACCGTCGCTTCCAGATGCTTCCGGGCGGGGGAGCGGAAGAAGAAAACTTGATAAATTCAAAACAACTTGTTACCTTTACATCCAATATTTAAACCGCTCCCTCAATGAAGATCGTCAATCTCGGAGAGAACAACAGCGTTCTCAACAACTTCATCGCGGAAATGCGCGATGCGACCATCCAGAAAGACAGCCTCCGCTTCCGGACCAACCTCGAACGCGTCGGACAAGTTTTCGCCTACGAAATCTCCCGCACGCTTTCCTATTCGGTCAAGTCCGTGAAGACCCCGCTCGGCATCGCTTCCGTGCCGACCTTCGACACGAAGCTGGTCATCGCGACGATTATGCGCGCCGGCCTTCCGCTGCACAAGGGCATCTTCGATGTCTTCGACCACGCCGAGACGGCCTTCATCGCCGCTTTCCGCAAGTACGGCAAGGGAGACTATTTCGAGATCAAGATCGACTACTGCACGACCCCCGAAATTACGGACAAGACCCTGATCCTCGCCGACACGATGCTGGCGACGGGATCGTCCATCGAGATCGCCTACAACAAGATTATCGAGGAGGGCGGACAGCCCGCCCATACGCACCTCGTGTGCCCGATCGCGAGCCGCTACGCCATCGAGTTCCTGCAGAAGCGCCTGCCGGAGAACGTGACCCTCTGGGTCGCCGCGATCGATGAGGAACTGACCAGCCACAGCTACATCGTTCCGGGCCTCGGAGATGCCGGCGACCTGGCCTTCGGCGGTAAGCTCTAGCGCCTCTTCCCGCGATGCCGGCCCCCCTCTATCCCAGTCTCGCGAGCTTTAAGAACCTGCTCCACAAGCACGGGCTCAAGGCTACCGGGCAGCGTCTCGCCGTCCACGAAGCGATGCTGGACCTGATCCACGGTTCGGCGGATACGGTGTCGGCCCATATCGCCGCGAAGGGGGAGCAGAAGGTGAGCGTCGCTTCTGTCTATACGATTCTCAGCCAGATGGCCGAGCTCGGGATCTACACCCGGCGGATGGGCGGCGGCAGCAAGATGGTCTTTGACGTCCGCTCCGGGAACCACCTGCACCTGTACGATCTCGAAACCGACAGCTTCCGGGATGTGCCCGATGACGACCTGATCGACCTGATCGAGCGGAATGTCCGGCGCCGTTTCAAAGGCTATACGATTGACCACATCGACGTGCAGTTCGTCTGCCGTCCTTCCAAACGAAAAAACGCGAAAAAGATATGAAAAAGTTTCTCTTACCGGTCCTCTCGCTCCTTTCCGGGATCGTAATGACTTCCTGCAACGAGAAGGTGGACCTGCTCGTCTCCAACGATCAGACGATGGGAACTGTCCTGGCCTCGGAGAAGGCGATCATTACCGACCAGGGCGTTCGCTACGACATCTTCAGCAAGGATTGCGACGACGGCATCTACGACCTGCACCGGGTGTTCATCTCCAGTGATATCCTCCGCGAAGGCAAGGAACCGTCTTCTTATGATATCCATCTCCGTCACTACGAGCCGGTAGGCCTGCCGCCGTATGATTCGGAACAGAAACGCCCGGCCGAAGGCGTTCAGACCGATCCGGTGATGATCAATGTGATGTGGGTGTCCGGCCATTATCTCAACTTCCGTCTGGTCTATGCCGTGCCGAAGGGTTCGGATGAGGGGGAGCACGATTTCTCTTTCATTACCTACCGGGAGAAGGAGGATGATTTCTTCCTGATCGACATCCTGCACGATGCCCACGGCGAAGTCTATGGCGCCACGCTCGATGATAAGCGCGAATGGACGGTGAAGACCTGCTTCGTCTCCCTCCCGCTGGAGAGTTTCTATGAGGCCGGGTCAATGTCCGGTACCGTTACCTATGAAGTACATTACACTTGGTACGTCACGGAAAACGGTAAGCTGACGGGCAGAACGCAGCCGAATTACCTGCGCGGTTCTTTCCGGGCGTATTAGCGCGTCAAAGATTTGCAAAGACGGATTTTTTTCGTACCTTTGCAGTCCCTTAGGGGAAAATATGGTGGATGTAGTTCAGTTGGTAGAGCATCGGATTGTGGTTCCGAGTGTCGTGGGTTCGAGCCCCATCATCCACCCCTGACGACGCTCTCGGAGTTTTCCGGGAGCGTTTTTTCTAAGAATTCCGTATATTTGTACGCAAGACAATATTCACATCGCTATGGCCAAACGTGAAATCAAATTCTCCCTCGTCTACAGGGATATGTGGCAGAGCTCCGGCAAGTACGTGCCGCGGGTGGACCAGCTCGTGGAAGTCGCCCCTGCCATCATCGATATGGGCTGCTTCGACCGCGTCGAGACAAATGGCGGCGCCTTTGAGCAGGTGAACCTTCTTTTCGGTGAGAATCCGAACAAGGCCGTGCGTGCCTGGACTGCGCCCTTCCACAAGTCCGGCATCCAGACCCATATGCTCGAGCGCGGCCTGAACGCCCTCCGGATGAATCCGGTTCCGCTCGACGTGCGCGAGCTGATGTTCAAGGTCAAGAAGAAACAGGGCACCGACATCGCCCGCAGCTTCTGCGGCCTGAACGACCACCGCAACCTCAAGGGCTCCGTCATCGGCGCCAAGAAAGGCGGAATGATCTCGCAGGTCGCCCTCTCGATCACCCACAGCCCGGTCCATACGGTAGCTTACTATATGGACATCGTGGACAAGGTCGTAGAATACGGCGCCGACGAGATTTGCCTCAAGGATATGGCCGGCATCGGCCGCCCGAACGTGCTCGGTGAACTCGTCGCCGACATCAAGAAGAAATACCCGCACATCAAGGTCCAGTACCACGGACACACCGGCCCCGGCTTCTCGACCGCTTCGATGCTGGAAGTCGCCCGCGCCGGCGCAGATTACCTCGACGTCGCCGTCGAGCCGCTCTCCTGGGGCAAGGTGCATCCGGACGTGATCACGATCCGCGAGATGCTCCGCTGCGACGGCTTCCTCGTCAAGGACCTGAATATGGACGCCTATATGGAAGTGCGCCGCCTGACGCAGAAGTTCATCGACGACTTCCTCGGCTACTGGATCAACCCCTCGAACGCGAAGATGACCTCTCTGCTGGTCGGCTGCGGCCTGCCCGGCGGTATGATGGGCTCGATGATGGCCGACCTGAAGGGCTTCCAGGGCGCGATCAATGCCGCTCAGCGTGCGCACGGCCGTCCCGAGATGTCGCTCGATACGCTGATGGTCAAGCTCTTCGAGGAAGTGGAGTACGTGTGGCCGCGCCTCGGCTATCCGCCGCTCGTGACCCCGTTCAGCCAGTACGTGAAGAACACCGCGCTGATGAACCTGTTCAATATGCTCAGCGACAAGCCGCGCTGGACGACGATCGACAAGGATACCTGGGGGATGATTCTCGGCCATATGGGCAAGCTCCCGGGCGAACTCGCTCCGGAAATCGTCGCGCTGGCGAAGGAGAAGGGGCTCGAATTCACGACCGGCAATCCGCAGGACAACTATCCCGACGAGCTCCCGAAATTCCGTCAGATGATGAAGGAAGAGGGTTGGGACTTCGGCGAGGACGACGAAGAGCTCTTCGAGATGGCGATGCACGAGCGTCAGTACCGCGATTACAAGAGCGGTATCGCGAAGGAACGTTTCAACAAGGAACTCGAGGAGTTCAAGGCGAAGGCCGGCGCCCCGATCGTCGTGACGCGTCCGGTCGTCGAGATGCCGAAATACGACATCGACAAGCTGGTTGAAAAGTATCCTAAGGCTACGCCGGTCCAGTGCCCCGTCAAGGGCCAGCTCCTCTGGGAGGTCGATGTGGACGATGCCTCCGCGGCGCCGACGGTCGGCAAGGCCGTCAAGGCCGGCGAGGTCATCGGTTACGTCCAGACCTACTACGGAATGGAGGGCCTGGTTTCCGCCGTCGACGGCCATATCGTTGCCGTTACCGGGAAACAGGGCGACAAAGTCGAGAAAGGTGAGATCGTTGCCTTCGTGCAATAAGCCCGCGACAGAATACAAAAAAACCGGCTCCGTGAGGGGCCGGTTTTTTGTTGTTCAGGGGAAGCTTACTGCTGCTGGGCAGCCTGCGCCTGGGCGGCGAGTTCGGCCTGCAGGGACTCGAGCGTACGGTCGGCCGGGATGCCGAGCTTCTCGCGGGCGGCCTGGGTCAGGTTGACGGCCACATTCTCATCGAAATACAGGGCGGAGGAGGCGTCGAAGAGGGCGGTGAGTCCCAACTCCTTCGCGAGGGCCTGGACCGTTTCCTGCGCTTTCTGATAGATCGGAGCCATCAGTTCGCTCTGCTGCTGCTGGAGCTCGCTGCCGGCGGTCTGCTCGTATTCCTGGATGGTCTGGATGATACGCTGGAGTTCGTTGGACTTGACCTCACGGATGGAGGGACCCCAACTGTCCTTGTTCTGTTCGTAGGCTTGCGCCTTGGTCTGGTACTCGGCGACCATCGTATTGTACGTCTCGGCGGCATCGGCCTGGAGAGCCTGGTAGCGGGCGCGGGCGGCGTCAGCCTCGGGCATCAGCTGGACCAGCTCGGAGAAGTTGACGTAACCGATCTTGACCTGTGCGCTTGCGGCCAGGGAAAGCAGCGCAGCTGCAGCGATAAGGATAATTTTTTTCATATGCTTGACGTTTATAATTAATTCTAGAACTGTTGTCCGATCATAAAGTGGAACTGGCTGCCGCCATTGTTGGCGTCGTCGAAACCGTAGCCCCAGTCGACACCGAGCAGACCGATCATCGGGAGGAAGACGCGGACGCCGAAGCCGGCGGAGCGCTTGATCTGGAACGGGTTGAAATCGCGGATGTCGCTCCAGCAGTTACCGCCCTCCAGGAAGCCCAGGACGAAGATCGTGGACTGCGGCTGCAGGATGACCGGATAGCGGAGCTCGACGGTGAACTTGTCATAGACGTTGCCGGCGTAGCTGTAGCCGCTCTGCGAATACGGCGTGGCGATGTACGGGGTCAGGGAGTAGTTCTCATAACCGCGCATAGCAATGATGTCCGAGCCGTAGAGGTTGTAGCCCGACATACCGTCGCCACCGACCTGGAAGCCCTCGAAGGGGGAGTAGCCCCAACGGCGGTTGTAGTAGCCGAGGTAGCCGAACTGCGCGCGTGTCATCAGGACGAGGTCGCCGGCGAGTTTCGTGTACACGGCGCCGCTGAATTTCCACTTGTGGTACTCGATCCACTTGTAGCGCTGCTCGGAGGACCAGTTGTCGTAGTTGATGTCCTTGTAGGAGTTGACGCTGAAGCGGTTGCCGTCCGCATCGTAGCTGTGGCGACGGAAGAGCGAGAACGGCGGGGTCAGCTGCAGGGACAGGGAGAAGTCCGAACCGGTACGCGGGTAGATGATCTGGTCCGTGGAATTACGGGACAGGCCGATCGTGTAGCTGATGTTGTGCGACACGCCGTCGTTGAACATAAAGTAATTCGAGGTCCAGTTCGTCAGGCGGTAGGTCTGCCAGCTGAGGTTGTTATAGAGGACGAAGTAGTTGTCGGGCCATTTGAGGCGGTTGCCGATACCGGCCGTGAAGCCGAATACTTCGAACATCTTGTCTTTCGAAAGGATACCGATCGCGAGGTAGGAGTCCGTCATACGGGAATAGTAGCCCGAGAGGGAGAGGGACGTCGGCTTCTTGCCGAAGAGCCAGGGCTCGGTAAAGCTCGCGGACAGGGAGGTGTAGTAGGTACCGTTCGTCTGGAAGCGGAAAGCGAGGTTCTGCGCGTCGCCGAGCGGGACCGGACGCCAGGCGCCCTTGTCGAACATCCGCCGGGTCGAGAAGTTGTTGAAGCTCACGCCCGCCGTCAGGACGAAGGTGTTGCCGCCCCAACCGCCGGAGAGTTCCAGCTGCGAGGAGGGTTTCTCGGAGACGTTGAAGATCAGGTCCACCGTGTTGTTGGCCTGGTTCGGAATGACGGAGAAGCCCTTGTTTGGATCCATCGCGTGCTCGGCATCGAACTGCCCGAGGGAAGCGATCTCACGGACGGAGCGCTCGAAGTCGGACTGGCTGTACAGGTCTCCCGGACGGGTGAAGATCTGCCGGCGGACCACCTTCTCGTTCGTCAGGTCGTTGCCGTTGATCACGATCTCGTTGAGGGTCGCCTGCTTGCCTTCCACGATGCGCATCTCGACATCGACGGAATCCTTGACGATGTTCACCTCGACCGGCGTGACGTTGAAGAAGAGGTAGCCGTTGTCGCGGTAGAGGCTGCCGACGGAAAGCTCATTCTGCTTGCCGCCGCCCTGCAGCCGGTGGTTCATCGTAACGACGTCATACACATCGCCTTCCTTGATTTGCAGCACCTGCGACAGCTGGTCGGAGGTATAGACGGAGTTTCCGGTCCAGGTCACGTCGCGGAAGTAATAGCGGTCGCCCTCCTCGAACTCGAGGTCGATCCCGAGGCGGTTATCCGTTACGTAATAGACCGAATCGCGCACCAGGCGGGCATCGCGGAAGCCCCTTTCGTTGAAGGCCTCGATCACGCCCCGCTTGTCGTTGGCGTATTCCTTCTCCTTGAATTTCTTGCCGTAGAAGAAGTTGTACCAGCGGACCGATTTGGTCTTTTTCATCGAACGGGAGAGCTTGTAGTCGGAGACGTTTTCGTTGCCGATGAAATTGACGGTCCGGATGCGGACGCGCGGGCCCTTGTCGATGTTGAAGTTGACCCGGATCGCGCTCTTAATCACGGTATCGCGCTCGACCTCGACGTCCACCTTCACTTTCAGGAAGCCTTTTTCCTTGAAATAGCGCTTGATGATATCGACCGAGGTGCTCTCGACGTAGTCGGAGAACTCGCCGCCACGACGGAAGTTGAGCCGCTCCTGAAGGTCTTTCTTTTCGCCGCTGCGGATCCCGTTGAAGTTCCAGCGCGACATTCTCGGCCGTTCGATGATCCCGATCACGAGCCAGGCGGTGTCGCGGGCGGCGCTCAGCGAATCGATGCGAATCGCGATGTCCTCGAAGTAGCGCTGCTTGAACAGGCGGCGGTGGATCGCGGAGATTTCATCGCCCGGCAGGGTCAGGGACATTCCGGGCTGGATGCCCGTCAGCTGGATGATCTGCTCGGCCTTGATGTATTGGTTGCCCTCGACGCCGATTCCGCCGATGACGTATTTGCGCGGGGCATTGTAGTCGACGACGATGCCGCTGCCGCTCTGTCCCATTGAGGGAAGGGCTGCCAGCAGGAAAAGCGCTGCGGTCAGGGACCGGAAGAGGGTACGCCGTCTCGGATTCATTCGTTTCGCTTCGTTCAAACTGCAAATATACGAAGATTATTTGACTTTACCGTATCTTCTGTTGCGGCGGGCGTATTCTTCGAGGGCCGCAAAAAAGGCCTCTTTCCGGAAATCCGGCCAGAGGGTATCGGTGAAGTAGTATTCGGTATAGGCGCACTGCCAGAGCATATAGTTGCTGATGCGCTGCTCGCCGGAGGTACGGATCAGCAGATCCGGATCCGGGATGTCCGCCGTCACGAGGTAGCGGCTGAAATCGGAGGTCGTCACCTCGAGCGAAGGATTCGCGTTCAGGACGGCGGCCATCTTCTTGGCGGCCTGCAGAATGTCCCATTTCCCGCTGTAGCTGAGCATCAGGATCAGGGTCAGGCGGTCGTTGCCGGAAGTGGATTCCTCGAGACCGTCGATGGCGGCGTTGAGGGCATCGGAAAGATGGCTGCGGTTCCCCAGGACGCGGAAGCGGATGCCGTTCGCGAGGAAGGTCTCGAGTTCGGCCTTCATCGTATTCATCATCAGCTCCATCAGGGTATTCACCTCCTCGGTCGGGCGGCCCCAGTTCTCTTCGGAAAAAGCGAAGAGGGAAAGGTAGCGGACCCCGGCTTCGACGGCGGCTTCGGTGCAGGCACGCACGCTTTCCACCCCTTCGAAATGTCCGAATGTCCGCTGCTGTCCACGGGCTTTGGCCCAGCGGCCGTTGCCGTCCATAATGATGGATACGTGGACGGGTATCTTATTGTCTTCCATAGAATTAAGCTAGTCCGTTGTTCCGTCGGTCTTCGCCCCAGAACAGGCGGCTCGTAAGGGCCGTGACGAATTCCGATTTGGCGAGTTTGACCCGTTTCAGCGAAAACTGTGCCATTTCGACGTGGATGTTCCAGCCCGGCTCGACCTCCACCGACTTGTTGTCGAGGGTCATCGTCGCCTTGCCGTCGCGGCTGCGGAAGCTCATATCGATCTGAGCGCCTTCGGGCACTACGAGCGGCCGGACGTTGAGGTTGTGCGGGGAAATCGGGGTGATGATGAGCACCTTCGTATCCGGGAGGCAGATCGGGCCGCCGACGCTCAGCGAATAGGCCGTCGAGCCCGAGCTCGTTGCGATGATCAGGCCGTCCGCCCAGTAAGTCGGAAGCGTCTCGCCGTTGACGGTTACATCGATGCCCAGTACGGCCGGACCGATGCGGTGCAGGGTCACCTCGTTGAGCGCATAGGGGAGGAAGCCGATGTCCCGGCGGGCGTTTTTCCCGCGCAGGGTGGCATTCAGAACGGTCCGGTATTCGATCCGGAATTCTCCCTGCATCAGGGCGTCGAGCACCTCGCCCGGCCGGTTTTCGCAGAGGAAACCGATCCGGCCGAAGTTCACGCCGAGAATCGGCAGGCCGACGTCGGCTACCACGTGCGCAGCGGATAGGAAGGTCCCGTCGCCGCCGACGCTCAGGACGAGGTCGGTCTCGGGACGGATATCCGCCTTCGATTCGATGGGGTACAGCTCATAGGAGGCATCTTCGAGCTGCTGGATCAGGCTCTTGTATTCGGGTTTCTCGCGCAGAATCTGTCGCTTGAGAAAAATGCCAATTTTCATATCTGACGGTACAATGCTTTCAATTCGGACCCCAAAAATAAGCATAATTTAACAATTATAACTAATTTTGTAGGCTAAAACGAACGCATATGACAAGGTTGAGCGTCAACATCAATAAATTTGCGACCCTGCGGAACGCCCGCGGCGGGAATCTGCCCGACGTGGTGAAGGCGGCCCTCGACTGCGAACGCTTCGGCGCCGAAGGCATCACCGTGCATCCGCGCCCCGACGAGCGGCACATCCGCTATGCCGACGTCCGCACCATCCGGCCCCTGCTTCACACCGAATTCAACATCGAGGGGAACCCCATCCCGTCGTCCTTCGTGGATCTTGTTCTCGAGGTGCTGCCGGACCAGGTGACCCTCGTTCCGGACGGCCACGATGCGCTGACCTCCAACGCCGGCTGGGATACCCTGGCGAACCGGGAATTCCTAACCGGAGTCGTCGCCCGCTTCCGCGAAAAGGGCATCCGCACCTCCATCTTCGTCGATCCCGATCCGCGGATGGTCGAAGGGGCCGCTGCCTGCGGCGCTGACCGCGTCGAACTCTATACGGCCGCCTATGCTGCCGGCTATGCGGAAGACCGCGAAGCGGCCATCGCGCCCTATGTCGTTGCGGCCGAAGCGGCCCGTCGCTGCGGCCTCGGCCTGAATGCCGGGCACGACCTGAGCCTCGAGAACCTCGCGTATTTCCACGAGCGGATTCCCTGGACCGACGAAGTGTCTATCGGCCACGCCCTGATCTGCGACGCCCTTTACCTCGGCCTCGAGAAAACTATTGGGGCCTATCTTTCGGAACTTAAATAAAATTCATTAACTTTGTCCTCTTGACGAAAAGTAAAACCAAACGATAAAAATGAAAAAAGCAATCATTCTCAGCGGGATCATCGCCCTTTTCGGCGCTGCACTCCTCGTTTTCTGCAATCAGGGTGCTTCCTCCAATGGTGAGGGAGAAACCCTTCCGGATTCCCTTCAGGTAGCTTCGCAGCCGATCACGGCTTCGGACATCGCGTATTTCAACGTGGACCTCGTCCTGCTCGGCTATGACAAGGCCGCGGACCTGAACGCCGAGTTCGAAAACAAGGCGCAGAAGATCTCCTCCGACCTCGAGCGCAAGAGCAAGCAGATCCAGAACGACTACCAGAAGCTGATGGAGAACTACCAGAAGGGTCTCATCCTCCAGTCTTCCGCCGAAAAGCAGGGACAGGACATCCAGGCCCGCCAGGAAAAGTTCAACCAGGAGTATGCGAAAAAGCAGGACGAGCTCGCTCAGGAGAACCAGGTGATGGTCAATAACCTGATGAACGACATCGCCGAGTTCGTCAAGCAGTATAACGAGACCCGTGGCTTCCGCCTCATCCTGGCGAACCAGACCGGTCTCCTCTCCAGCCCGGTCGTTCTCGCGGACGAAGCGATGGACATCACGCAGGATATCATCGACGGCCTGAACGCCGCATACCTCGAGAGCAAGTAAATTCCCGTGAAGATCGCCTTCCTGTCCGCATTCTACCCCTACCGGGGCGGAATTGCCCAGTTCAGTGCCGCGATGTACGGCGAGCTGGGCAAGCGCTGTGACGTGAAGGCGTTCGGTTTCAAGCGGCAGTATCCGGGGCTCCTCTTTCCGGGAAAGACGCAGTACGTCACCCCGGAGGACCGAGCGACGGTGATCGAATCGGACCGCTGTCTGGATACCCTCTGCCCGCTTTCCTGGGGCCGTACAGCCCGCAGGATCGCCGCCTGGGAGCCCGACGTGCTCGTGCTCCGCTACTGGATGTCCTGGTTCGCCCCGTCGCTGGGCTATGTGGCCCGCCGGGTGCGCAGGCGCTGCCGCCGGAAGGGCCATCCCGTGAAGATCATCGCGATCCTGGACAATGTCGTTCCGCACGAGCCGCATTTTTTCGACGCGCCCCTGACGCGCTACTTCCTGAAGGGCTGCGACGGTTTCGTCACGATGGCCGGCTCCGTCGCCGATGATCTGAAGCGGGTCCTTCGCCGCGACGATGCGCCGCAGATTTTCCTGCAGCATCCGATTTATGACCATTTCGGCGAGAAGCCTTCCCGGGAGGCCGCCTGTGCGGAGCTGGGGCTGGATCCCACCCGTCGGACGCTGCTCTTTTTCGGGCTGATCCGTACCTACAAGGGGCTGGATATCCTGATCGAAGCGTTCCGGGGGCTGGGTTCGGAGTACCAGTTGCTGATCGCCGGCGAGCCGTATGGTTCTTTTGACAGCTACCAGGCGCAGATCGATTCCCTGCCCGAAAAGGACCGGGTCCACACCGTCCTCCGCTACATTGACGATGCGGAGGTGGGGAAGTTCTTCGCCGCGTCGGATCTCGCCGTGCTCCCGTACCGGAGCGCAACCCAGAGCGGCATCTCCGCCGTGGCCTGCCATTTCGAGCTGCCGATGCTCGTCACCGACGTGGGCGGCCTGAAACAGACGGTGGGGGACTGCGGCACGGGCCTCGTGGTGGACCATCCGACCCCGACAGCGGTCCGCGCCGGCATCGAGCGCTGCTTTGAAGGCGACGGCGCGCTGCTCAGACAAATGGTGACAGCCATCCGGGCGGAAAAAGAGCGCCTGTCGTGGCGGAATTTTTGCAAGGAGTTCACCTCCTTTGCCGAAGCGTTAAACGTATGACTATGAGAAAACACCTCCTGCTCTCCCTTCTCCTGCTGACCCTGACGTGGCTTCCCGCCGTCGAGGCTTTTGCGCAGGATTACGTCGTGACTCCGGTCGCCATCTCGAAGGACAAAGTCAAGTACAAGGGCAAGACCTATTATTCGCACGTCGTGCTGGAAAAGCAGACGCTTTTCTCGATCGCCAAGGCTTACGGGGTGACCGTGCAGGAGATCTATGACGCGAATCCCGACCTGTCCGTTCTGAAAAAGAACGCGATCATCCTGATTCCGGATACGGGTGCAAAGGGCTACGAAAAGCCCGTTGAGGTTACGGATACGGATGAAGGGAAGACCGATCCGGGGGAGGATCTGCTCGGCGAAAACCCGCCGGAGGAGATCGGCAAGGAAACGTCCGGCAAGGAAGAAGCCCCCAAGGGCTATACCGAATACATCGTTAAATGGAACGATACGCTCTCCGGCATCGCCGAGAAATTCGGCGTCAGCGAGGACAGCATCCTGCGCTATAACGGCTTGACGGACAGCAAGCTCCGCAAGCGTCAGGTCCTGAAGATCCCGGATGCCGAACTGCCCCAGGAGACCGCTTCTCCGGAAAACACCGGAAACGAAACCCAGCAAGCTGTCCAGCCCGAGACCGATCAGCAGCAGACAACCGATACCCGCGAGGATGAGACGTCGCAATGGCTGCTTTTCCCGGATTTCACCGATGGGGAGACGGGGGATAAGCCGCAGGACGAGAATCCGGGCTATCTCGCACAGACGGATGTGAACCTCGCACTGGTGCTGCCGTTCAATGCCTCCGGCAGCGCCGTTCACGAAAACAGCATCGACTTTTACAGCGGCGTGCTCCTGGCCGTCCGTCAGCTGGCGGAGAAAGAGGGGATCAACATCAACCTGGACGTCTATGACGCGGCCGCTTCGAGTGAGCGCAAGGCGACGCCCGAGGATCTCGAGAACGCCGACTTCGTGATCGGACCGGTGGGCAGCGATGCCGTCCGGGCGACCCTCGCGCAGATTCCGGCGCGCAGTGCGGTCGTTTCTCCGCTCGATCAGCGGGTGGGCAACCTCCTGACGACCTCGAACGCCCTGATCCAGGTGCCGACTTCCTATCGCAGCCAGTATAAGGACCTCGCCGCCTGGCTCCGCGAGGATTATACCGTCGGGGAGAAGATCCTGCTGATCAGCGAGAAGGAGATGGATGCGGGCGATTACGGCCGCCGGATCAGCCAGCAACTCTCCCGCTCGGGCCTTCCCGTCAAGGAGTTCAGTTACGGCATCCTGCAGGGCCGCAGCGTTTCGGACAACATTGCTGCGCTGCTGAGCGCGGACCGCACGAGCCGCGTGGTCATCGCCTCCGAGCGCGAAGCCTTCGTCAACGACGTGATCCGGAACCTGAATCTGCTGCGCGTGGGCAAGAACTTCGACATCGTCCTCTATGGACCGGCCAAATACCGCAGCTTCGAGACCATCGAGCCCGAGGCCCTGCACAACCTCCATACGCACATCAGCACGGCCTATTACATTGACTACACGGATCCGGCCGTGAGCGAATTCCTGCTGGCCTACCGGGCCTTCTTTGGCACGGAGCCGACGCAGTTCTCCTTCCAGGGCCGGGACATCGCGATCTATCTGATCCACGCCGTGGCCCGCTACGGCGGTGACGACTGGAAAGAATACCTGTCCGGCCGCCCGGAGACCCTCCTGCAGCTGCGTTTTGACTTCGAGCCCACGGGCTTCGGCAGCTACGAGAACGTCGGTACCCGACGGATCGTCTATGATGATGATTTCAAGATCAGCGTCATCCGGTAGAGAATCCCGGTAAAGACTTTTTTTACAGTGTCCCTGCTTCCCTGAGCAGGGATGCTGCGTTTTCGAGGGCGGCGGAGCTGATCTCGGCGCCGCTCAGCAGGCGGGCCAGCTCCCGGGTACGCTCCTCCGCGGTTCCGAGCGGACGGATCGTCGTCGCGGGCGTGCTGCCCTCTGAATGCTGTTTTTCCACGAGATAATGCGATGCGGCGCGGGAAGCCACCTGCGGCAGGTGCGTAATCGCGAGCACCTGCATCGAACGGCCCATCTCCGAGAGCAGGGCTCCGACCCGGTCGGCTACGCTGCCGCTGACGCCGGTGTCGATCTCGTCGAAAATGAGGGTCGGCATTTTGGCATAGCGGGCAAGCAGCGCCTTGAGACAGAGCATAATACGGGAGAGCTCACCGCCGGAAGCGCAGCGCTCGAGGGGGAGCGGCGCACCGGCTCCGCTGGCGGAGAAAAGAAAGCGGACGCGATCCCGTCCGTCGGGGCCTTCCGTGGGAGCGGCTTCGAGGTCGGCCTCAAAGACGGCACGGCCGAGCTCCAGCGATCCGAGCAGGCGGCGCACTTCGGCCGCAAAGGGCCCGGCCGCTGCTTTTCGGGCCTGGGTGAGCGCTTCGGCTGCGCTGTCCAGGGCTTTTTCCGCCGCGGCCAGTTCCCGGCTCAGGCGGACTTCTTCTTCGGCCATCGCCTCCGATCCGCCGATCAGGCCGGCCAGGCGGTCCCGCTCGGCAATGAGTTCTTCCGTCGTTTTGACGGAGAAGCGGCGCATCAGTTCATAGAGGAAGCTGAGCCGCTCTTCGACGGCTTCGAGCCGCCCCGTCTCCGCCTCGGTCCGGGCGTTGAGGTCCGCGACTTCCGAGCGGATGTCATCGGCTTCAATACGCAGAGCCTCCGTTCTCTCGGAGAGGGTCTGCAGGGCAGGGAGGAAACGGGCCGTCTTGCTGAGCAGGCGTTCCGCCTCTTTCAGGGCGGGGCCGATGGGGAGGTTCCCCTCCGATTCAGCATCGCCGCCCAGAAGGGCTTCCACGCGGAAGAGGGCCTCCTTGACGGTCTCGGCGTTGGCGAGCAGCTGCTGCTCCTGTTCGAGCGCCTCCAGTTCGCCTTCGCTCAGGCGTGCTTCCTGCAGCCGGGCGAGGCGATCCTGCAGGTAATCCTGCTCCTGCGCCCGTTTCTCGATTTCTTCGCGCAGGGCTTTCAGGCGGGAGCGCAGCCCCCGGGCCTTTTCCCAGGCTGCTGCATAGGCCTCCAGCTGCGCCGTGTCGTCGGCGTAGTAGTCCAGCATCCGCAGCTGCGTCTTCGGATCGGTCAGCAGCAGGGTCTGGTGCTGGGCGTGGATGTCGACCAGATGGGCCGCCAGGGCGGAAAGGGTCGGCAGCGCCACGGGCTCGTCGTTGAGGAAGGCCCGGGAACGGCCGGTTGCGGAGATCACCCGGCGCAGCGTCAGGATGCCGTCGCCCCAGTCCAGGTCGTTTTCGGCGCAGAGGACCTCGATCGCCGCGTTGCCGCGGACGTCGAATACGCCCTCGATGATGCAGTTCGACGCACCCTCGGGGAGGATGGCCGCCGCATCGGCCTTGCCGCCGGTGAGCAGCGACAGGGCGCCGAGCAGAATGCTCTTTCCGGCGCCGGTCTGGCCCGTAATAGCGATGAAACCCTCCGGAAAACGAATTTCCAGAGAGTCTATCAATACGTAATGTTCAATGTGAAGGGAGCGGAGCATCCGGGCAGCGGCGCTACATCTCCGGGCTGTCCTTTGCGACGCTATACTCGATTTCGCCGTTCTGGAATTCTGCGATGGCGACCAGGTCCGGCTTCGGCTGGCGCTCGTAATACTTCGAGATTTCGATCTGCTCCTTGTTCTCGAAGACCTCTTCCATCGTGTCGCGGTCGTTCTTGAAATCCTCGAGCTTGCGCATCAGCTCGCGCTTTTCGGCGCTGGCGATCTGGTTGGCCCTCTTGTAGAGGATGACACAGCTCTTATAGATGTTACCGGTCGGTTCTGCGAGGTCTTTGATGTCCCGGGTAATGGTGTTGTTGGGGACTTTTACTTTGTTATCCATAGTTCGTTTTTGACTGTTCCTTTATATATACACGGGAAGCGCCGGGGAGGTTTCAATTATTTTTGATTCCGGGCGGCTTTTTTCCGGGCGCGCTCGAAGTCGCGTTCGCTCGCGTTCTCGTCGGCCTCGTCCCCTTGCGCATCCGCCGGGGCGACCTGCTTGCCGAGTGCGCGCTGCACCCTGCGGTAGAGGACGTCCAGTTCGCGGCGGTAGGGCGAGCTCTCGTATTCGCCGATGAAGTTGAGGTAGTCGTCGATGAAGACCAGGTAGCGTTCGCGCTGCTTCGCCTCGACGCTCATCTGCGCGTATTTATAGGAGGACATCGCCGTATAGTAGAGAATCTCTTCGCGATAGATGTTGTCGGCGTTGTTTTTCAGGATGTTCTTCAGATCGACGTGGGCCGATTTGTAATACTCCATCCGGTAGTAGAGCTTGCCTTCTTCGAGGGCCTTCCGGTCAAGGCGCTCCTGCAGGTCCGCGAGCATATCGCGGCAGGCCTCCTCGTAATCGCTGCCCGGATGCTCCTTGAGATAGACGTTGATCTGCTGGATGCAGTTGCGGGTCGGGGTCTGGTCGAGCTCATAGCGGTAGGTCGCCCGGTAGAGGCAGTCGAGGCGCAGAAACTGCGCGTGCTCGGAGAAGGGGCTGCTCGTGGGGAAGATCTCGAGAAACTTGGCGAAGTTCGTCTCGGCCGTGTAATAGTCGTGGTTGCGATAATTGGAAAGGCCCCAGTAGTAGCGGACGGTGTCTTCGCGTTCGGTGCCGCTCGTCAGAACCATCATCGATTCGAACATCGAGGCAGCGCGGCCATAGCGGCGGTTGTTGAAATACTCGAAGGCGGCCTCGTACTTCGCGTCGGCGTCGTTGCTGCTCAGCAGGGTATCGTACTGCGACTTGCAGGAGGGGAGCAGCAGGGAGGCCGCTGCGCCCAGCAGCACTGCCATCAAGGGGAAAAACCGTTTGTTCATACTCATTTGCTCGCGTTTTCAATCAGGAAATCCCTCACGTCGATCGCGGCGCGGCAGCCGGAAGCGGCGGCGGTAATCGCCTGCCGGTACAGCGGATCCTGTACGTCGCCGGCCGCAAAAACGCCGGGCACGCTCGTCCGGGAGCTCTTGCCGTCCGTAATGATGTAGCCGTTGGCGTCCGTCTCGACGGCGGGAGTAAAGATCTCCGCGTTGGGGTGGTGCCCGATGCCGAGGAAAAATCCGTCGACCGCTATATCAAAAACGGTACCATCCTTCCGGAGCAGGCGGGCGCCCGTGACTCCGCTGAGGGCATCGCCGAGCACTTCCTGCGTGTTGCAGTTCCAGAGGATTTCGATATTTGGGGTCGCAAAGACCTTCTCCTGCATCGCCTTCGAGGCGCGGAAAACGTCGCGACGTACAATCATATACACTTTCGCTGCGAGGCCGGCCAGATACACTGCCTCTTCGCAGGCCGTATCGCCGCCGCCGACGACAGCGACCGTCTTCTTCCGGTAGAAAAAGCCGTCGCAGGTCGCGCAGGCGGAGACGCCGTTGCCGCGAAGGGCCGTTTCGGAAGGAAGGCCCAGATACTTGGCCTTCGCACCGGTCGCGATGACCAGGGTCTCGGCGAACACCTCCGATCCGTCGTCGATCGTGATGCGGAACGGGCGGCTGCTCAGATCGGCTGCTATGGCGCTCCCGCGGCGCACTTCGGTGCCGAAACGGAGGGCCTGACCCTTCATCTGCGCCATCAGCGCGTTCGCGTCGACGCCGTTCTCGAAACCGGGATAGTTCTCCACGAGGGTTGTCGTCGTGAGCTGTCCGCCCGGCTCCATCCCTTCGTAAAGGACGGTCCGGATGCCGGCACGGGAGGCGTAGATGGCGGCGGTGAAACCGGCGGGTCCGGCGCCGAGAATCAGGCAGGGGATGGGTCTTTCCATAGTCGCACGAATTAATCGTGCAAAAATACGAAACTTTTTTGTATATTTGTAGGCTATTGTGCGTATTGATATTAATCAATTGAAAAAAACATATCTATGGACAAACTCCAGGAACTGACCCAAAGACTTTATAATGAGGGTCTCTCAAAAGGACAGGAAGAAGGGAAAGCCATCGTGGAAAAGGCGCAGGCCGAGGCGCAGGCCATCGTAGCCCAGGCGCAGCAGGAGGCCGAGGCGATTCTCGCCAAGGCGAAACGGGATGCCGAAGATCACAAGACGAAGGTTGAGGGCGACGTAAAAATGGCCGCCCAGCAGGCCCTCCAGGCTACGCGTCAGGAGATCGAAAACCTCATCGTCGCGAAGGCTGTCGACGCCCCTGTGGAGAAAGCGCTCGCCGAGCCCGCTTTCCTGAAAGAGGTCATCGCTGCCGTGGCGAAGAATTTCTCCGCTGCCGAGGCGCAGGACCTCGCCGTCGTGCTGCCTGAAAAGCTGCAGAAAGAGCTCGAGCCTTTCCTGAAGGCGGAACTGGCCAAGACGGTCGGCGCCGGGATCGAGGCTTCCTTCTCGAAGAAGATTGCCGGCGGTCTCCGGATCGGCCCCAAGGATGGCAGCTATTTCATCTCCCTGACCGACGAATCGTTCAAGGCGCTCATCGGAGCGTATATGCGTCCCGCGACGAAGGCATTGCTGTTCAATGAGTAATTACGAGTATATTATCGCCAGCCTGCCGTACCTGACGCTGGATTTCAAGTATGCGGAAGGGACCGGCTTCGGGAAGGTGATCGACGAGATCCGGCGCGACCTCTCCGAGGGGGACGCCGCGCAGCTCGACTACCTGCTGAAGGGCTTTGACGGCGAGGCGCTCAATGCGGATTTCTACGCGGAGGCCCTGCGGCATCGCAACCGCTTCCTGCGCGAGTACTTCCGCTTCGACCTGAACCTGCGCAATGCCAAGGTCCGTTTCCTCAATACGGCCCTCGACCGTCCCTGCGATCAGGATGTCCTGACGGGGGCGGGAAGCCTCGACGATACCGACCTGGACATCGACCTGAACCGCTTTTCCGGCGGAGAGTTCGAAGAGGCGGAGAAAGTCAGCCAGGCGCTGGACCGCTCGGATCTGATCGACCGCGAACGCGGCCTGGACGAGATTCTGTGGGCGAAGATCGATGCGCTCGGGATGTTCCATTATTTCGACTTGACTGCGGTTCTCGCCTATGTGGCGAAGCTGCACATCGTGGACCGTTGGCTTGCCCTCGACGAGGAGGCGGGCCGCGAGCTGTTCCGCAAGCTGGTCAAGGAAGTCAAGGGCACGTTCAAGGGTGTCCACTACGAAGGATAAACAAAATTAACGATACGATATGAAAACGAAAGGAATCGTAACGGGTATCGTCTCGAACCTGGTGACCGTCAAGGTGGACGGCCCGGTTGCCGAGAACGAAATCTGCTACATCGACCTCGCCGGGGTGAAACTGATGGCCGAAGTGATCAAGGTGAACGGCCAGCTGGCCCAGGTGCAGGTCTTCGAGAGCACCCGCGGCCTGCGCAACGGTGACAGCGTCGAGTTCGAGGGCCGGATGCTCGAAGTTACCCTCGGCCCCGGTCTGCTTTCCGGCGTCTATGACGGTCTGCAGAACGACCTGACGACGATGGAGGGCGTCTTCCTGAAGCGGGGCGAATACACCGACCCGCTCAACCGGGAGAAGAAATGGGACTTCGTGCCCCTCGCGAAGGCTGGCGACAAGGTCGTCGCCGCCGACTGGCTCGGCGAAGTCAAGGAAGGCTGGCTGCCGCACAAAATTATGGTGCCGTTCTCCTTCCAGGGCGAATTCACCGTAAAATCCGTCAAGGAAGCCGGGTCCTATACGGTCGATACCGAGATCGCGGTCCTGACCAACGCCGAGGGCGAGGACGTCCCCGTGACGATGACCCAGAAATGGCCCGTCAAGGTGGCGATCAAGGGATACAAAGAGAAACCGCGCCCGGACCGCATTATGGAAACGGGCGTTCGCGTCATCGATACGCTGAACCCGATCGCCGAGGGCGGCACCGGCTTCATCCCGGGCCCGTTCGGCTGCGGCAAGACCGTGCTTCAGCACGCGATCGCCAAGCAGGGTGACGCCGACGTCATCGTGATGGCGGCCTGCGGTGAGCGTGCCAACGAGGTCGTGGAGATCTTCACCGAGTTTCCGGAACTGATCGACCCGCACACGGGCCGTCATCTGATGGAGCGTACGACGATTATCTGCAACACCTCGAATATGCCGGTTGCGGCCCGCGAGGCTTCCGTCTATACGGCGATGACCATCTGCGAGTACTACCGGGCGATGGGCCTGAAGTGCCTCCTGCTCGCCGACTCGACTTCCCGCTGGGCGCAGGCGCTCCGCGAAATGTCGAACCGTATGGAGGAACTTCCGGGACAGGATGCTTTCCCTGTGGACCTTTCCGCGATCATCTCGACCTTCTACGCCCGCGCCGGAATGGTGGTCCTGAATAATGGACAGCGGGGCGCCGTCACCTTCATCGGTACGGTTTCCCCGGCCGGCGGTAACCTCAAGGAACCCGTTACCGAGTCCACCAAGAAGGCCGCGCGCTGCTTCTATGCCCTCGAGCAGAACCGCGCCGACCAGAAGCGCTATCCGGCTGTCGGACCGCTGGAGTCCTATTCCAAGTACCTCGACTATCCCGAGATTGCCGACTACCTCGACAAGACCGTCGAGCCCGGCTGGGTCGACAAGGTGCTGACCGCGAAGAACTACATCCGCCGCGGCAAGGAAGCCTCCGAGCAGATCAACATCCTCGGCGACGACGGCGTCCCGATGAGCTACCACGTCAATTTCTGGAAGAGCGAGCTGATCGACTTCGTTATCCTGCAGCAGGATGCCTTCGACGCGGTCGACTCCCTCTGCCCGCTGGAGCGCCAGCGCTTTATGCTTGACCTCGTGCTCGACATCTGCGCGAAGGAATACGACTTCGAAGACTTCGAAGCCTGCCGTTCCTTCTTCAAGGAGCTGATCAACGAGCTTCGCCAGATGAACTACGCCGTCTGGCAGAGCGAGGATTTCAACGCTTACCATCAGTCCGTCCTTCAGAAAGTAGCATAGCCTTATGAAAGCCTACCAAAGAATCTATACCCGCCTCGAAGGCATCACCAAGGCGACGGTGTCCCTCCGGGCCGCCGGCATCTCCAATGACGAGCTGGCCGTCGTGGCCGGCCGCCTTGCCCAGGTCGTCCGTACGAAGGGCGATCTCGTTACCCTGCAGGTCTTCTCCGGCACCGAAGGCATTCCGACCGATGCAGAGGTCACTTTCCTCGGCGTCCCTCCGACGCTGAAGGTCTCGGACCAGCTTTCCGGCCGCTTCTTCGATGCTTATGGCCATCCGATTGACGGCGGTCCCGAAATCGACGGTGAGGAGCGCTCCATCGGCGGTCCGTCCGTTAACCCTTACAAGCGCCGCCAGCCGTCGGAACTGATCCCGACCGGCATCGCGGGCATCGACCTGAACAACACCCTCGTCTCCGGACAGAAGATTCCTTTCTTCGCCGACCCGGACCAGCCGTACAACCAGGTGATGGCAGACGTGGCCCTTCGCGCCGACGTCGACAAGATCATCCTCGGCGGTATGGGTCTGTCGAATGACGACTACCTCTTCTTCCGGCACAGCTTTGAAGCGGCCGGCGCCCTGGACAAGATCATCTGCTTCATCAACACGACGGAGAACCCGCCGGTGGAGCGACTCCTGATCCCGGATATGGCCCTCGCCGCGGCTGAATACTTCGCCGTCGAGAAGAACGAGAAGGTGCTCGTGCTGCTGACCGATATGACCCTGTATGCCGACGCTCTGTCGATCGTGTCGAACCGTATGGACCAGATCCCGTCGAAGGACTCGATGCCGGGCTCCCTGTATTCCGACCTTGCGAAGATCTACGAGAAGGCCGTGCAGCTCCCGACGGAGGGCTCGATCACCATCATCGCGGTGACGACCCTGAACGACGGCGACATCACGCACGCCATCCCGGACAACACCGGTTACATCACGGAAGGCCAGCTCTTCCTCCGCGCGGACTCCGACTCCGGCAAGGTCATCATCGACCCGTTCCGCAGCCTGTCCCGTCTGAAACAGCTCGTGCAGGGGAAGAAGACCCGCGAGGACCACTCGCAGGTGATGAACGCCTCCGTGCGTCTGTATGCCGATGCGCAGAATGCGAAGACCAAGCTCGAGAATGGTTTCGACCTTTCCGACTATGACCTGCGCTGCCTGGCGTATGCGAAGGAATATGCGACGCGCCTGCTGGCTATCGATGTCAACATCAAGATCGAAGAGATGCTCGACACCGCCTGGGAACTCTTCGCCAAGCACTTCTCCCCGGCTGAAACCGGTATCAAGCAGGCCCTCATCGACAAATACTGGAAAAAATAGTCAATGGCAATCAAATTCCAATACAATAAAACCTCGCTCAACGACCTGAACAAGCAGCTCAAGGTCCGGCAGCGCGCCCTCCCGACGCTTCAGAACAAGGAGAGTGCCCTCCGGCTGGAGGTTCGCAAGGCCAAGGACACGAGCGACCGTCTTATTGCCGATCTGGAAGACGCCCTCAAGCGCTACGATTACCTGGCCGCCCTTTGGAACGAATTCGATCCGGGTCTGATCCGGATCACCGACGTGGATCTGTACACGAAGAAGATCGCGGGTGTGAAGACGCCGGCCCTCGGGGAGATCCACTATGAGCTGATGCCCTTCAACGCCTTCGTCAAGCCCGCGTGGTATGCCGACGGCGTGGCCATCCTCAAGGAACTGTCCCGTCTCGGGATCGAATCCGAAGTCTATAAGGAAGTCGCCCGCATCCTCGATTACCAGCGGAAGAAGACCACGCAGAAGGTGAACCTCTACGAAAAGGTCCAGATTCCGGGTTATCAGGAAGCGATCCGCAAGATCAAGCGCTATATGGAAGACGAGGAGAACCTCTCCAAGGCTTCTTCCAAGATCGTCAAAAGCCGCCACGCGGCGGAAGAAGAGGAGGTGGCCCTATGATCGCTCCGATGACAAGATACGGCTTCATCCTGCTGAACGGGCAGCAGACGGACCTGCTGGAGCAGCTCCAGACCCTCGGTCTCGTCGATATCACCCGTTCCGCCAAACCGATGGATGAGGAATCCCGCAGCCTGCTCGCCGACGTGGAACTTCTTGATGGCCTGATCAAGGGCCTGAAAGCCGCGCAGATTCCCGAAGAGACCGTTTCCGAGGCCGTTGATGGCGACATCGTCCGTCTCACCGGCGGTATGCTGGCGCGCTACGTTACGGATACGGAAGAGCTCCGCAGACTTGAGAAGGAGGCGGAGAGCCTCCGGGTCTGGGGCGAGTTCGATACCGCCCTCGTGGAGAAACTGAAGGCTGCGGGTATTCCGCTTCATTTCCATATCCTCCCCACCAAGCTCTTCAAGAGCGCCTGGGCAGGGGAGTATGCCCTGAGCGTGATCGGGACGGACAAGTCCTCCACGTATTTCATCGTGGCGGGCGAGGATGCGCTTCCCGGTGAGATCCCAGTGCCGCAGGGTGACATCCGGGCGAAGGAAAAGGAACTGCGGGATTGCCGGCAGCACTATGACGGCGTTCTCCGTCGCATCGCCGGCGCCAAGGAGCGCCTCGGCGAGCTGGAGGATCTCCGCAAGCAGGCGTATGAGCGCCTCGATCTCTATTTTGCCACCAGTGCTGCGGCCCCGGCCGCCGAGGATACCCTCGTTACGCTGGAGGGCTATGCGCCGAAGGATAAGGAAGCGGAAGTGGAGGCTGTCCTCGACGCTTCCGGTGTCTTCTATTTCAAGGAGGCAGCATCCGTGGAGCAGAATCCGCCGATCGCCTTCAAGAACAACCGCTTTGTCCGGATGTTCGAGCCCCTGACCGATATGTATGGCCGTCCGGCCTACAACGGCTTCGACCCGACCCCGTTCATCAGCGTATTCTTTATGCTCTTCTTCGCCTTCTGTATGGGCGACTGCGGCTATGGCCTCGTGCTGGTCGCGATCGGTTTGCTGATGGGCCGAAGCAAGGGAATGGCTTCGCTCGCCCCGCTCGTGACGACCCTCGGCTGCGCGACGGCGGTGATCGGATTCCTCTTCCATACCTTCTTCTCGATGGACATCTCAACCTGGTCGCTTTTCGAGCCGATCCAGCGCGTGTTCCTGCCCGGGAAGATTATGGGCTATGACGGAACGATGGTCCTGGCGTTGCTGGTCGGTGTGCTGCACATCTGCCTCGCGATGATCGTGAAGACCTGGAACGAGACGAAGAACAAGGGCTTCCTCGGGAGCCTCGGCACCTGGGGTTGGACCCTGCTGGTGGTCGGCGGCGTGATCGTCGGCGGCATTTCCTTCGCCGGCGTGATGGATGCGGCTCTGACGAAGTGGGTCGTGATCATCCTGGGCTCGGTGAGTGCTCTCGGCATCTTCCTGCTGAACGATCTGCACCGCAATCCGCTCCTGAACATCGGCAGCGGCCTCTGGGAGACCTACAATACGGTCACGGGTCTGCTCGGTGATGTGCTGAGCTACCTGCGTCTGTATGCGCTCGGTCTCGCCGGCAGTATGCTCGGCCTGGCTTTCAACAAGATCGGTATGATGGTGCTCGGTGACGGCTCCAGTTACCTGCTCTGGGTTCCCTTCGTGCTGATCGTGCTGGTCGGTCACGTGCTGAATATCGCAATGGCCGCCCTCGGCGCCTTTGTCCATCCGCTGCGACTCAATTTCCTCGAGTTCTTCAAGAATTCGGGCTATGAGGCCGCCGGTCGTAAATACAACCCTTTGAACAAACAATAAAAACTATATTCATTATGCTTAACACAGTACTTGGTTATCTCGGCCTCGGCCTTGTTCTCGCCCTCGCCGGTATCGGATCTTCGATTGGTACGACCATCGCCGGCAACGCCGCCGAAGGTGCCCTCAAACGCAAACCGGAGGCTTCCGGTAGCTTTATGGTCCTGTCCGCCCTTCCGGCTACGCAGGGTATCTATGGCTTCGTCGCCTTCTTTATGCTTCTCGGTCAGGTGGCTGAGAACGGTCTCGCGGTCTTCGGCATCGGCCTGAGCGTCGGTCTCGTCTGTATGCTTTCCGCGATCCGTCAGGGTCAGGTCTGCGCGAACGGTATTGTCGGTGTTTCCCAGGGTCACGACGTCTTCACGAACACCCTGATCTACGCCGCTCTCCCTGAGTTCTACGCCATCCTCGGCCTCGTCGGCGCGCTGATGATCTAATTCCTTTCTGCCACGGGTCTTTCCCGTGGTATCCTGATGAAACCGTTCGAGGGGGTCCAATGTCTGGACCCCCTCGTGCATTTTTGGGCTTTTTTGTCCGTGGGGGTACATCGTCTGGACCCCCTCGGACAGTGAACCGTTATATAGGATAGATTTCAGCCGCCGTTATCTCCATCAAATCTAAAGGAGAAATCCGCAGTTGCAGACCGCGAATCCCGGCACTGACGTAGACCGTGTCGTAAAGCAGGGCGGATTCGTGGATAAAAGTAGGAAGGGGCTTCTTCATTCCTATCGGGGAACATCCGCCACGGATGTAACCCGTCAGGGGAAGGAGTTCCTTTACGTGGATCATTGCGCAGCTTTTGTTTCCGGAGATGCGGGCAGCGACCTTCAGGTCCACTTCAAGCGATCCCGGCATTACGCAGACAAAGAGTCCGGTACGATCTCCGCGCAGGACGAGCGTCTTGAAGACCCGGTCAAGGTCTTCACCGAGCTCGGCGGCGACGTGCGAGGCCTCGAGATGCTCCTCGTCCACTTCGTAAGGGATGAGGTCGTAGGCGATTCCGGCGGCATCGAGCAGCCGTGCGGCATTGGTTTTCGGAAGACTGGCCATAAGCGTGCAGGTCGCAATTTAGCTTTTTTTGTGCAGAAGGGCAAATAGATTGTTGGGAAATCGCGCGAATTGGTTATATTTGTAAGCTATTATAACAGCATAACCCTAAAACTTTTATAACCCAATTATCCCTTTTTTCGTATGAAAACACAGGAAATTATGGCTCGCCTCCAGGCGAAGTATCCGCTTGAGAAGGAGTATCTGCAGGCTGTGCAGGAAGTGCTTGAGTCCATCGAGGATGTTTACAACCAGCATCCCGAGTTCGAGAAGGCCAAGATCGTCGAACGGATGGTCGAGCCGGACCGCATCTTCACTTTCCGTGTCACCTGGATCGACGACCGCGGTGAGGTCCAGACCAACCTCGGCTACCGTATCCAGTTCAACAGCGCGATCGGTCCCTACAAGGGCGGCCTCCGTTTCCACAAGGCAGTCACCCCGTCGATGCTGAAATTCCTGGGCTTCGAACAGACCTTCAAGAATGCCCTGACGACCCTCCCGATGGGCGGCGCCAAGGGTGGTTCCGACTTCGACCCGGTCGGCAAGTCCAACGACGAGATTATGCGTTTCTGCCAGGCTTTTATGCTCGAGCTCTGGAACTGCATCGGCCCGGATCAGGATATTCCTGCCGGCGACGTCGGTGTCGGCGGCCGTGAGATCGGTTTCCTCTATGGTATGTATAAGAAGCTGGCCCGCCAGTACAATACCGGCGTTCTGACCGGTAAGGGCGGCACCTGGGGCGGCTCCATCCTCCGTCCGGAGGCGACCGGCTTCGGTGCCCTCTATTTCACCCAGCACCTGCTCGAGAAGGCCGGCAAGGACATCAAGGGCAAGACGGTCGCCCTCTCCGGCTTCGGCAACGTAGCCTGGGGCGCTGCCACCAAGGCCCGCGAACTCGGTGCCAAGGTCGTCGCGATCTCCGGCCCGGACGGTGTCTGCCACATCCCGGACGGCATCACCCCGGAAATGATCGACTATATGCTCGAAATGCGCGCTTCGAACCGCAACAAGGTGGAAGATATGGCCACGAAGTTCCCGGGCAAGGCGGTCTTCACCGCTGGGAAGAAGGCCTGGAGCATCCCCGTGGACATCGCGCTCCCTTGCGCCTTCCAGAATGAGCTTTCCGAGGCCGACGCGAAGGAACTCGTCGCCAACGGCTGCTGGTGCTGCTGCGAGGTCTCCAATATGGGCTGCCAGCCTGAGGCCATCCACTTCTTCCAGCACAATGGCATCCTCTTCGCTCCGGGCAAGGCCGTGAACGCGGGCGGTGTCGCCACCTCGGGCCTCGAAATGACGCAGAACGCCGAGCACATCAGCTGGAGCGGCAAGGAGGTCGATGACAAGCTGCACTTCATTATGAAGTCCATCCACGAGCAGTGCGTCAAGTACGGCACGCAGCCGGACGGCACGGTCGACTACGTCAAGGGCGCGAACATCGCCGGCTTTATGAAAGTCGCTACCGCGATGCTCGAGCAGGGTACGATCTAATCCATCGCTGCATAAAAGAAGAACCCCGGCCGGATCGGCCGGGGTTTATTATTAGAACTTGCGTTCAGCGATGTAGGCCATTCGGCGGGCGAGCTCGTCTTTGCCGATGCGGGCGACGATGTCGGCGATGCCAAGACCCGAGGCGGCGCCGGTGAGGGCGAGACGGAGGCAGTTCATCACCTTCCCCATCGGCCATTCCTGCGCCTTGATGTAAGCCTCCAGCGCCTCGGAGAGGGCGGCGGGCTCCATCGGGCCGTCATACTCGCGGACGATCCAGTCTGCGGCTTTCAGCGCCAGGCTGTAGTTCTCCTCTTTCCAGAACTTATCCACATCCTTCGCAAGGAAGGGAGCGGTCAGCGTGTCATCATAGACTTTGGCGCGCGGATCGACCGGACGGTTCGGGTCGGCGGGTTTGGTCTGCAGGGCGGCACCGGCCTTGACGCCATATTTTTCAAACTCGCTCGGGGCGATGAAGAGATAGGAGGCGATGTCCCAGAAATCGGCGACAAAACTCGCGCGCTCCTTGACGAGCGAAACGACGCTCAGCACGTATTCGCGGGAGTAGCCCTTGACCCCGTGGCTTTCCAGAATCGGAATAAACAGATCGGTCAGCGCCTCGTCGCTCTTCATCCGGAGATATTCCTTGTTGAACCAGCGGGCCTTTTCCGGGTTGAACTTCGCACCGCTCTTGCCGACTTTGTCGAGGGAGAACGCCTGCACGAGCTCCTCCATCGAGAAGATCTCCTGCTCCGTACCGGGATTCCAGCCCAGCATCGCCAGCAGGTTGACGAAGGCCTCCGGGAAGTAGCCGTCCTCACGGTAGCCGCGGGAAGCCTCGCCCGTAACCGGATTCACCCAGCGGAGGGGAAACACCGGGAAGCCCATCTTGTCGCCGTCGCGCTTGGAGAGTTTGCCGTTTCCGATCGGCTTGAGCAGGAGCGGCAGGTGCGCAAAGCGCGGCATCGTATCCGTCCAGCCGAAGGCCTCGTACAGCAGGTAATGCAGCGGCAGCGAAGGAAGCCATTCCTCGCCACGGATCACCTCCGTGATCTCCATCAGGTGGTCATCCACGATGTTGGCCAGGTGGTAGGTCGGGAGCTCATCGGCGCGTTTCCAGAGCACCTTGTCGTCGAGCGTATCGGTATTGACCTCGACGTGGCCGCGGATCAGGTCGTCCATCTTCACGATGCGGTTCTCCGGCATCTTGAAGCGGATGGTCCAGTCAGTCGTGGTCTCAAGAAGTTGCTTCACCTCGTCCTCAGGAAGCGTCAGCGAGTTGCGCAGGGCTTTCCGGGTCGTCTGGTTGTAGATGAAGGTCTGTCCGGCGGCTTCGGCGGCGGCGCGGCGCGCATCCAACTCTTCAGCGGAGTCGAAGGCGTAATAGGCCCAGCCTGCAGCGATGAGCTGCTCGGCGTACTTCCGGTAGAGGGGCTTGCGCTGGCTCTGCCGGTAAGGGGCGTGCGGATGCTTCGGGGAAGCGGTCTCTACGACCTTGCCGTTTTCGACGCCTTCATCGGGGATGATGCCGCACCAGGCGAGGGACTCGAGGATGTAACCCTCGGCACCCGGAACGAAGCGGTTCGAATCGGTGTCCTCTATGCGAATGATGAAATCGCCGCCTTTCTGCTTGGCGAAGAGGTAATTATACAGGGCCGTACGGACGCCGCCCATATGGAGCGGTCCAGTCGGTGACGGGGCAAATCTTACGCGGGTTCTTCTTTCCATTTTGGGTCTTCTACAAAAACTTTCAAAGTTATGCATTTAATCCCGAAACTGCAAGGCAGGGAATCTGCGAAATAATCACTACCTTTATAGGCAATAATACTCCCTGCCTATGAAAGCCTATATCGCCGAGAACAAGGAACGCTTCTTCGAAGAACTCTTCTCCCTGCTGCGGATCCCCTCCGTCAGCGCAAAAGCCGAGCACCGGCCCGATATGTACCGCTGCGCCGAACGCCTCAAAGAACTGCTTCTCGAAGCTGGCGCCGAGCGGGCCGACGTCTTCGAAACGACAGGCCATCCCGTCGTTTTCGCCGAGCGCCGCACCCCGGGCGCAGAAAAGACCGTCCTCGTTTACGGGCACTACGACGTCCAGCCCCCGGAGCCGCTCGAAAAATGGCGCACCGATCCCTTCGAGCCCGTCATCGCTCCCGATCCGGCCACCGGCGAAGAAGCCATCTATGCCCGCGGGGCGAACGACGACAAGGGGCAGCTCTTTATGCACCTGAAGGCCTTCGAGTACCTGGTCCGCTCCGGGCAGCTGCGTCACAATGTCAAGTTCATCTTCGAAGGCGAAGAGGAAATCGGCAGCGGCGCCCTTCCGGGATGGGCAGCGGAGCACAAGGACCTCCTGGCGGCCGATGTCATCCTCGTTTCCGACACGACGATGATCTCCGACAAGGTCCCTTCGATGGGATGCGGAATGCGGGGTCTGGCCTATCTCGAGGTCAAGGTGACGGGGCCGAACAAGGACCTGCACTCCGGCCATTACGGCGGCGCCGTCGCGAATCCGATCCAGGTGCTATGCGAGATGATCTCCAGCCTGATTGATGATGAGGGCCGCGTGACGGTACCGGGATTCTACGACAAGGTCGTCGAGCTTTCACAGGCGGACCGCGCCGAACTGGCCCGGGCACCCTTCGATATGACCGAGTATAAGGAATTCCTCGATATCGACGAGGTTCGCGGCGAAAAGGGCTACACGACGCTCGAGCGGGTCGGTATCCGTCCCTGCCTCGATGTCTGCGGGATCTGGGGCGGCTATACGGGGGTCGGCGCTAAGACCGTCCTTCCCTCCACGGCGCACGCGAAGATTTCGATGCGCCTTGTTCCGAACCAGACAGGTGCAGAAATCTCGGCGCTCTTTGCCGAACACTTTAAAAAGATCGCTCCGCCGACGGTGAAGGTCGAAGTTACGCCCTTCGAAGGCGGCGATCCCTTCCTGATTCCGATCGGATCCCCCGCCTTCCAGGCCGGTTCCCGCGCCATCGAAGCGGTTTACGGGATCAAGCCCGTTCCTTCCCGCGGCGGCGGCAGCATCGCGGTCTTGGCCGACTTGCAGAAGATTCTCGGGATCGATCCGCTGCTGATGGGATTCGGACTGGAACGCGACACCATCCATTCCCCGAACGAAAGCTACCTTCTGCGGCAGCTCTTTGCCGGGATGGAATCCATCGCGCTGTTCTACAAGTATTTCTAAACCCTTATTTTTTCTCCGTGTGTGCCCGGCGGATGGCGGGGGTGTGCTCCAGTTCGGAGAAACTCTCGCCCGGGGAGACGCAGAGGGCGGGACGGCTCTCGAAGGAGAAGCTCGGACGGCGTCCCAGATCCGCGGTGTTGAAGCCAATCTTTTTCACCGGAGGCGGCTCGGGCAGGGTAATCTGGTCCCCGACCTTCGGGCGCTCATAGACGAAATCGCTCGGGATGATGATCAAGTTGCCGAGGTTGACGTCCGTGATGTCGCCGAGGCGGCCCATATCGAAGCCCGTCACGATGGCCGTGATCTTCACCTGATCGCCGAACTCGGGATCGTCCTCCCAGATGATACCCTTCTTGAAATGGTTGGCGTTGCCGGTGTATTTGGAGATCATCTGGTCGATCTTCTGCAGGTCGCTCATCTTCGCGCCCCGCTCGTTCTTTCCGGTGGTGATGTTCAGCAGGACGTTCTTGGCCGTCTTGAGGTCGAAATCGTTCAGCAGCGGGCTCTCGAAAGCACCCTTCACGGCCATATCGAGGCGGTTCGGGCCGGTGCCCGTCCCCATACCCATCAGGGCCATACCGCTGCCGCGCATCAGCTTGCATACATCCTCGAAGTCCACGTTGATGAAGCCGTGCTTGGTAATCACCTCGATGATGCCCTTGACGGCGGTCGCGAGCACCTCGTCCGCCTTCGGGAAGGCTTCCTGGATCAGCGTATCGCCGAAGAACTCGTAGAGCTTCTCGTTGTTGATCAGCAGCAGGGAATCGACGTTCTTCTCCAGTTCGCGGATGCCGTCGATTGCCTTCGACTGCGACTCGTTGCCCTCGTTCTTGAAGGGGATGGTGACAACCGCCACCGTCAGGATGCCGCGGTCCTTCGCCATCTTCGCGATGACCGGGGAAGCGCCCGTACCGGTTCCGCCGCCCATTCCGGCGGTGATGAAGAGCATCTTCGTGCCGTTGTCGATCACCTTCGCGGCAATCTCGTCCTGGCTCTCCAGCGCAGCGTTGCGGCCGGCTGCCGGATCGGTTCCGGCGCCGAGGCCCTTCTGCCCCATCTGGATCTTCGTCGGGACGGGCGAAGCGCTGAGCGCCTGGGCGTCCGTATTGCAGACGATGAAACTACAACCCTCAATGTGCTGGCTGTACATATAGTTGACGGCATTGCATCCGCCGCCGCCGACGCCGATGACCTTGATGATGGAATGGTCGGAAAGCCAGCCGACCGGAGTAACGGTATTGTTAAAAATCGAATCTTCCATAATGCGTGGGGGCTCTAGCGTGTTACGTTATCGTATATTTCTCCGAGTTTGTTCGAGAATTTGTCCCAGATGAGGGTAAACTGCGTAGGCTTGGCGTTCTGCTGCTCTTTCTTCTTCTCTTCTTCCTCGCGCTGGCGTTCAGCGCTGCGTCCGCCGCCGAAGCCGAAGCGTTTCCAGCGGGAGCTCTTTTCCTGCTTTTTCTCCTCCTTGACCGGTTCCATCGGCCTTTCTTCCTCTACCCCATTCACGGTCGGGGTAGGGGGTACGATGGGCTCCGGTATGGGCTCGTAGGAAACTTCTTCCTCCATCGGCTGCTCCGTCGTTTCGGCTGCCGCACCCTGCCAGAAACTCTCGTCCGGGGGCACGACCTCGATGCCGCTTCCGAGCAGCTGCGCCGGATCCAGTTCCGGCATATCGATGCAGTCCGGCAGGCGGTCGTTCTTCGCGGCGAGGATCATACCCATCGCCGCCGTCGCGCTCGTTTCGCCGCAACCCGCGCAACCTTCCGTCGAGAAGAGCGGACGCGGGAAGCCGAGCTTGACGCTGTAGCCGGAGCGCTCGCCGAAGAGGTAGCTTAGCCCCATCAGGTTCGCGCCGCCGCCCGTGAGCACCAGTCCGTTGCGGATCTTGTCGGCAAAGCCGCTCTGCTGAATCAGGTAGAGGACGGCATCCACGATTTCCTTCGTGCGCTCGCCGATGATCTCGGCGAGGTAGCTCACTCGCATCTCGATGTCCGGACGGTCGTCGTAGCGGATCTGCAGCGTCTTTTCGCTGAGGTTCTGCAGCTTGGACGGCATACAGGAACCGAAAGCCTTCTTGATGTTCTCGGCGAGCGTCTCGGAGATCGAGCACTCGGACTTGATGTCGGAAGTGATGACCTTGCCGCCGAAGGGGATGGCCCCATAGAAACGCATAATGCTGCCCTGGTAGATGCTGACAGAGGTGACGCCGCCGCCGATGTCCACCAGCGCCACGCCGCCCTCCATCTCCTCCTGCGTCAGGACGGCCTTCGCGATCGCATCCGGCAGGAAGTACATCCGGGCAATAGCGATGTTGAGCTGGTTGAACACCACCTCGATCGAATTGACCGCCGACTGCTTGCCGATGAATATCTTGAAGATACCCTCGAGCTTTTTCGAAATCGTGCCGACCACGTCCTGCTCGACGAGCTGGAAGTCCTCGTCCGTGGAGAAGGACTGGGCAACGGCCCCGTAGAGCTCATCGCTTTCCGGATCATTGAGCGGATAGGTTTCCAGCGCGAGGCTCTTGAGCATATCGACCTCTTCTTCCGTGATGCAGCTGTTCGGCTGCGTCCGTTCAAAACTGCCCTTGGCCATCTCCTGCGTGACCGGATAGCGCGGCAGGCCGACGCACACCTGCAGGATCTTGATGTTCAGCTCCTGCTCGGCATCGAGGATGGCGCTGCGGATCTTCGTCCGGGCCTTGAGGGGGTTGAATACGGTGCTGTTCCGGATACCGTCGGAGGGAAACTCCTTGTAGTAGACGATCTGGATGTCGTCCCCGCTGATGGCGGCGACCGTGACGCCGAATTTCGAGGATCCGAGATCGATGGCAGCTATGTGTCTCTCTTGCATAAATATGGATACTTACTGGTTTTTGCAAACAATCTGTCCCTTAAACTGGACATTGACGCTCTTGTAGGGCGCGTCGGCGGAATCCCGCAGGGGGAGAACGCCGGTGAAATAGTGACCCATCCGGGCGAACTTCGCCTCGTAGTGGTCGGGCTGGCCGAAGAGGAACTGCTCCGGGCGGCCGCGAAGCAGCAGCGTCAGGGCGCCGTCCGCTTCCACGTGGATCTGCGATACATTTTCCCGCCAGCGGCTGTCCGAACGCAGGTAACGGACCATTCCGACCAGCCGTCCGAGGTATTCCCGCGCCGCGCTGTCTTCGAGGAAGCCGCAGAAGTCCTTCTCGAGGCGGAAAGGCAGTTCGCCGTCCACAACCTGCAGGCGCACCACGTAGCGGGGGAGGACCGGCAGGAGGTAACCCTCGCCGTCGCAGTAGAAGGCGTCATTGCCGGTCTGGATCCGCAGGATGGGGGAGCGCTGCCGGATGTCGGCGTTCAGCCATCCGTCGGGGGTCCGGTAGACCTCCGATTTGAGCACGCCGCGGCCGGCGTTGAGATGCACCTCGACGTCCGCGAGGTCGATTTCCCCGAGGGGAATGTCCCGGAGGGATCCGTACTGGTTCCCGATCAGGTTGATCACGTCGTTTTCCGTGACAAAGCCGATCGAGACGCTGTCCGTCACGTTGATGCGGACGCCCCGGCATACCTGCCCCTTATCCTCTGACATACCGTAGAGGGTAACCAGGCAGAAAAGGGCGGCCATTGCGGCGAGCGTAGCCCAGGCGGCGGTGCGGCGGACGGAGTCTTTCATTACTGGATCCGGGATTGAAGAAGTGCGGTTATCGGTTCAATGAAGCGGTCGATGTTGCCGGCCCCGAAGGTTGCCAGCACGTCCAGCGGCTCCTTCGCGAGGTAGTCCATCAACTCTTCTTTTTTCAGGAGGACCTTTTCCGGGGCGGTGACCGCATCGAAGATCAGCGAGGCACTGACGCCGGGGATCGGTTCCTCCCGGGCGGGATAGATATCGAGCAGGATCAGCTTATCGACCCGGCTCAGCGATTCGGCAAACTCCGGCGCGAAATCCCGCGTCCGGGTATAGAGATGCGGCTGGAACACGGCCGTGAGCTTGCGACCCGGGAAAATGTCCCGCATCGAGGCGATCGCGGCGGCGAGTTCGGCCGGATGATGCGCATAGTCGTCAATGTAGGAGAGGGCAGGCGTGTTGAGGTGCACGTCCAGCCGGCGCCATACGCCGCTGAAAGTGCCGATCGCCGCCCGTACCGCGTCCGGATCGATCCCGTAGCTGAGGGCGATCGCTGCGGCCGCGACGCTGTTCTCTACGTTCAGCCGTCCCGGGACGCCGACGCGGATGCCTTTCACTACGCCGCCTGGATAGACCAGGTCGTAGGTGAAGTGCCCGCACGCGTCCGGCTTAGCCCCTGCGGCATAAAAGTCCGCGGAAGGGTCGCTGGCGTGATAGGTAAGCAGCCGGGCCGGGGTGTCCGCCGCTGTCAGGGGCAGACCCTTTTTCGCGATCAGCGTGCCGCTGACCTGGCTGGCAAAGGCGCGGAAGGCTTCGTGTACGTGTGCGAGGTCGCCGTAAATGTCCAGATGGTCGGCATCCATCGCCGTGATCACGGCAATCTCCGGAAACAGCTGCAGGAACGAACGGTCGAATTCGTCCGCCTCTGCGACGACCACCGGATTGTGGCTGACGATCAGATTGCTCTTGTAGTTCTTCGAGATGCCGCCGAGGAAGGCCGTGCAGCCCTCTTCGGGCACGCTCGCGAAGATGTGGGCCGTCAGGGTCGAAGTCGTCGTCTTGCCGTGCGTGCCGGCAACGGCCATACAGCGCTGCCCGCGGGCGATCTCCCCGAGCATTTGCGAACGCTTGACGACCCGGTAGCCCTTCTCGAACACGTACTGCAGCTCGCCGAGATCCTTCGGAATCGCCGGCGTATAGACCACGAGCGTGTTCTCGACATCCTTCGGGATCTGCGAAATGTCATCCGTATAGTGAACCGCCATCCCTTCGGCTTCGAGGGCGGCCGTCAGATCGGAGGGCGTACGGTCGTAGCCGCTCACCTCCAGTCCTTTGAACTTGTAGTAGCGGGCGATGGCGCTCATTCCGATGCCGCCGATCCCGAGAAAATATACTTTGCTGTATGCCATTATACCAGTTTATAAACTTCGTCGCAAATCACCTGCGCCGCATCGCGCAGCGCCATTTTTTCCGCATTCGCCCCGAGAGCGCGCAGCTGCTCCGCATTCCCGAGCAGTTCGAGTGCCGTCGGCAGGAGTTTCTCCACCGCCTCGGCGTCTTTCACCAACTGGGCCGCCTCACGCCGTACCAGCGCCATCGCATTGTGCGTCTGATGGTCTTCGGCGACATTGGGCGAGGGCACGAAGATGCAGGCTTTCCCCATCGCGCAGATTTCGGAGACCGTGCTCGCTCCGGAGCGCGAAATCACGAGGTCCGCCGCCGCATAGGCAAGGTCCATCCGTTCGATGAAGGCCTTGTGATGCACGCTGGGGCAGGGGTGCTCCGCCATAAAGGCATCGACGCCCTCCTTGTAGTATTTCCCGCACTGCCAGATGATCTCCACGCCTTCGCCGCCCGGGCAACCCGCTTCGATCCAGGCCCGCATCGCCTTGTTGAGGGTGCCGCTGCCGAGCGAGCCGCCGACGATGAAGAGATGGCGTTTCGCCGGGTCGAGACCGTAAAAGCGCATCGCTTCTTCGCGCATCGCAGCCGTCGGAGGCGTCGAGACTTCCTTGCGGATCGGATTGCCGCTGAGGATGATCTTGTCGGCGGGGAAGAAGCGTTCCATCCCTTCGTAGGCGACGCAGATCTTCTGCACCTTGCTGCCGAGGATCTTGTTCGTCATTCCGGCAAAGCCGTTCTGCTCCTGGATCAGCGCAGGAACGCCGAGCCGGGTCGCTGCCTTGAGCAGGGGCGCGCTGGCATATCCGCCGACCCCGATCGCGACGTCGGGCTTGAACTCCCGGATGATCCGCCGAGCCTTGCGCAAGCTCGAGAGCACTTTGAACGGGACCTGCACGTCGTTGATAAGGTTCCGCAGGTTGAGCTGCCGCTGCAGTCCGACAATCGGCAGGCCGATGATCTTGTAGCCGGCCGCGGGGACTTTCTCCATCTCCATCTTGCCAATGGCCCCGACAAAGAGGATCTCGCTTTCGGGGCAGAGCTCCTTGAGCTTGTTCGCGATCGACACCGCCGGGAAAATGTGCCCGCCCGTGCCGCCGCCGCTGATGATGATGCGTAAAGGTTTGTATTCCATAGGGCTACTCATTGTCTTCCGTGAGGGTTTCTCCATTTTTCTCGGCTTCAGCCGCGAGACGGTCGGCGTGGTTCTTCTTGGCCTCCCGGCTCAGCGACAGCATAATGCCGAAGACGATGCTGAAGGCGAGGAAGGAGGAGTTGCCGTGGCTGATCAACGGCAGGGTCTGGCCCGTCCGTGGGACGAGGTCGAGGTTGATCGCCATATGCATAAAGGCTTGTCCTACCGTCAGTACGACCAGACCCGCCACGGCGGTCTTGGCGAAATAGTCGTCCAGCCATCCCGCGATCATCGCCCCTCGCGCGAGCAGGCTCGAGAAGAGGATGATGATGAAGATACCGCCGACCAGGCCGTATTCCTCGAGGATGAAACTGTACATATAGTCGCTGTACATCACCGGGACGATGTCACGCTGCGTGCTCTCTCCGGGACCCTTCCCGAAGATGCCGCCCTGGCGAATCGCCAGCCGGGCGCTGTAGGACTGCCGCAGGTTGTCGAAGGCGTCCGTATAGGTCTTGGAGTTGTGGTTGATGTCCGGATCGGTCAGGATATCGACGAGGTCCTGGTCGGAGGAAGTCAGACGGGAGGCCGCCGTGCCGAGACGGTTCAGGGCCTTCCATCCGGTTGCCTTGTAGATGCCTACGGCCGCCAGCAGCAGGGCGACGGCGACGATGCCCGGATACACGACGTCCTTGATGCTGATCCCGCCGATCAGGATGGTCGCAAAGAGGATCATACCGATGAACAGGGCGCTGGAGACGCTACCGGTCAGGATCAGGATGGTCGTAATGAGAATGGGCAGATAGATATAAAAGATGCGCTGTCCGAGGTCCGTGTCAAGGAATTGCAGGTGCGGCCGCTTGGCCAGCCGCTTGCTCAGGGTGAAGCCGTCGAAGCGGTAGGCATCCACGGCCCAGGACAGGTACATCACCATCGCGACCTTGACGATCTCGAACACGTGCAGCTGGAAGCCGCCGATGACGAGGATACGCCAGGCGTGGTTGACTTCCTTCGGCGTGATGAAAGGGATAATCGGACGGCGGATCGCCATCAGGAAAAGGAGCACGAAGGAAACCGCGAACCCGTACTTGGACAGGGTCCGGAGCAGCTTGACGCTCTTGATGCTGTAGCAGAGAACGACCAGCCCGAGTCCGAGCAGGACGACGATGCCCTGCTCTTTCAGGATGCTGATCCGGTCGGTGTGCTGCACGCTCGCCAGGAGCGACGTCGAAGAGAAGATCGTAACGAGGGAGAACAGGATCAGCAGGATGAGAATCATCAGCACGATCTTGTCGCCCGCGAAGCGGTCCAGAAAACTACCCGGTTTCTTCTTGCCCATAAGTTTGATCTCCTAGAGGTTACGGACGGCCTCTTTGAACTTGGCGCCGCGGTCCTCGTAATTGTCGAACAAGTCAAAGCTCGCGCAGCAGGGGCTCAGCAGGACGACATCGCCCGGGGCGGCGAAATCGCGGGCGGCCTCGACGGCGTCCTTCGCCGAACGGGTGTCCCGGATCCGGTCCTTGCCGACGATGCCCTCGAAGGCCGCGTGGATCTTGCTGTTGTCCACACCGAGGCAGACGATGGCCTTGACCTTTTCGCGGACGAGTCCTTCGAGCACGCTGTAGTCGTTGCCCTTGTCCGTGCCGCCGACGATCCAGACGACGGGCTTTTTCTGGCACTCGAGTGCATACCAGGCCGAATCGACGTTGGTGGCCTTCGAGTCGTTGATATAGAGGACGTCCTTGATCGAGAGGACCGGTTCGAGCCGGTGTTCGATCGGCTGGAAGCTCATCAGCGAGTTACGGATGACCTCGTTGGAGATTCCGCTCGCCTTGGCCGCCAGGGCCGCCGCCATTGAGTTGTAAATGTTATGGCGTCCGCCGAGGGCGAGCTCCTTCAGATAGAGTTCGCTCTCATCCTCTTCATAGCGGACGATGATCTTGTCGTCACGCACGAAGGCACCGTTGCCGGCGATCTCCTGCTCCTGCGAGAAGGGGAGCATCTTCGCCCGGAGGATGATCTTGTCGAGGTGGCGGATGGTGATCTGGTCGTCGGAGTCGAAGATGAAGCAGTCATCCTTCGAGAGGTTCTTCGTGATCTTGAACTTCGCCTCGACGTAGTTCTCCATTTTGTGGTCGTAACGGTCGAGATGGTCCGGGGTAATGTTCGTGATGATCGCGATATCCGGCTTGAAATCGTAGATGTCGTCGAGCTGGAAACTACTGATTTCGAGCACGTAGTAGTCGAAGTGCTCGGTGGCGACCTGGTAGGCGTAGCTGCGGCCGATGTTGCCGCCGAGACCTACGTTCAGGCCGGCGTTCTGCAGCAGGTAGTAGATCAGCGAGGTGGTCGTGGTCTTGCCGTTCGAACCAGTGATGCAGATCTTCTTCGCGGAGTCATAGCGGCTCGCGAATTCGATCTCGGAGACGATGCGGGTACCCTGTTCCCGGAGCTTTTTCACCATCGGGACGGTCCCCGGGATGCCCGGGCTCTTGACGACCTCGTCCGCGTTCAGGATGAGGCTTTCGGTATGCTGCCCTTCCTCGAAGGGGATGTCCCACTGCCTGAGCGTTTCGATATACTTATCGGCGATCTTTCCCTTGTCCGAGAGAAAAACGTCAAATCCTTTCACTTTCGCGAGGACGGCGGCTCCGACACCGCTTTCTGCTCCTCCGAGTACAACAACACGGTTCATATTATATATATAATGTCTTTTATTATCTCAGTTTCAAAAGGGCCAGCGTGGAAACGGCGAGGATGATCCCGACGATCCAGAAGCGGGCGGTAATTTTCGCTTCGTGGTGCGGCGGAATGGGCTTGTGGATGAGGACCGCTCCGGGGATTTCCTTCTTGTCCTGGAAATGGTGGTGGAGCGGAGTCATACTCCAGATGCGCCGGCCTTCGCCGTATTTTTTCCGCGTGTGGCGGAAGTAAGCCCGCTGCATCAGCACGGACAGGCTCTCCACGAAGAAGATGCCGCACAGCAGGGGCAGGAGCAGTTCCTTTCGGATCAGCACGGCGCTCACGCCGATGATGCCGCCGATGGTGAGCGATCCCGTATCGCCCATAAAGACCTGCGCCGGATAGGAATTGTACCACAGGAAACCGATCAGCGCGCCGACAAAGGCCGACATAAAGATCGCGACTTCACCCGTGCCCGGGATGTACATAATGTTCAGGTAATCCGAGTTGATCAGGTTGCCGCCGAGCCAGGCGAGGATACCGATCACGATGCCCACGATCGCCGAGGTTCCCGCCGCCAGGCCGTCCAGGCCGTCGGTCAGGTTCGTTCCGTTCGAGCAGGCCGTGATCACGATCACGATCATCAGCACGTAGATGGCCCACTTGATGTACCAACCCCAGGCGCCGCCGACCGGGCTCAGGGAGCCGTAGTCGAATTCGTGGTTCTTGACGAAGGGGATGGTCGTCTTGGTGCTCTTGACGGCCTCGTCTTCATCGACGAAGTTGGCATCGCCGGGGGCGGCCGTTACTTCTTCGCTGAGGGCCCGCACCTTCGATTCGACGTCCTGCTTCTGGAAGACCTTGATGTCGGAATTCATCCAGACGGTCAGGCCGATCAGGAAACCGAGGGAGATCTGCCCGAGGAGTTTCGCCTTCTCGCTGAGGCCTTCCTTCCGTTTCTTGAACACCTTGATGTAATCGTCGGTAAAGCCCAGCGCACCGCACCACAGGGTGCTGACAATCAGCAGGATGACGTAGATGTTGGTCAGGTCGCAGAACAGGAGTGCGGAGAGCAGGATGCTCCCGATGATGATGACACCGCCCATCGTCGGCGTACCCTTCTTCTCGATCTGTCCCTGCAGGCCGAGGTCGCGGACCGTCTCGCCGATCTGCTTTTTCTGCAGCAGACGGATGATCTTCTTGCCGGCAATCAGGGCAAAGAGGACCGCAAAGACGCTCGCGAGCATAGCCCGGAAGGACATATACTGCATCAGGCGCATACCGGGAAAGTCCCAGCCGAGGTGCTCAAAGTATTGGAAAAGATGGTAAATCATAGCTTAGGTTCAGGCGGATTGAAATATTTCGGAGAGGACCTCACGCTCGTCAAAATGGCGCTTTTCGGTCCCGATGATCTGGTAGGTTTCGTGCCCCTTTCCGGCGAGCAGGAGGGTGGCTCCGTCCGCGGCCGTCACGACGGCGGTGCGGATCGCTTCCCGGCGGTCGGCGATGAACAGGCATTTTCCGAGCTGCCGGGTGGTAAAGCCGGCGCGGATGTCCTCGAGGATGTCTTCCGTGCGCTCGGTGCGGCTGTTGTCGGAGGTGACGATGATCCGGTCGGCGAGCTTGCCCGCCACGGCGGCCATCTCCGGTCGCTTGGTCCGGTCGCGGTCTCCGCCACAGCCGAAGAGGCAGATGAGCTGGCGCTCCGGGGCGATGGCCCGAAGGGTCGTGAGCACGTTTTCGAGGGCGTCCGGTGTATGGGCGTAGTCGATGACGGCCGTGATCCCGCGGGGGCCGGGGATGTTCTCGAGCCGGCCGGTCGCTCCTTCGAGGCGGCTCAGTCCGACGAGCACTTCCTCCGGTTCGAGACCGAGGACGATGGCCGTCGAATAGATGGCGAGAGCATTGTAGGCGTTGTGCGCGCCGATCAGCCGGACCCAGGTTTCGCGCCCGTCGATGCGCAGCAGCATCCCCTCGAAGCTCTGCTCCATCATCCGGCAGCTGTGGTCGGCCCCGCCCCTGCAGGAGTAGGTGACGACCTTCGCGGCGGTGTTCTGGACCATCACGCGGCCGTTACGGTCATCGATGTTGATGAGGGCCGTCGCGCCCTTGTCGAGGCGGTCGAAGAAGAGCTTCTTGCAGCGCAGGTATTCGGCGAAGGTGCCGTGGTAGTCGAGGTGGTCGTGGGTCAGGTTCGAGAAGATCGCGACCTTGAAACGCAGACCACTGACCCGCTCCTGCTCGACCCCGATGGAGGAAACCTCCATAAAGCAGTAGCCGCAGCCCGCCTCGACCATCTCGGCGAGGAGCCGGTTGATCGTGATCGGGTCGGCCGTCGTATTGAGGGTCTCGCTGCGACGATCGCCAACGTAGTTCGCGATGGTGGAAAGCAGGCCGCAGTTGTAGCCGAGGCCGCGGAAGAGATGGTACAGCAGGGTGACGGTCGTGGTCTTGCCGTTGGTGCCGGTGATGCCGACCAGCTCGAGCTTTTCCGACGGATGGCCGTAGAAGGCGGAGGCGACGAGGGCCAGGGCGTGGCGGCTGTCCGCGACCCGGATGCAGGCGACCCCTTCCGGGAGGGCCGTCTCCGGCTCCTGCTCGCAGAGAATCGCTGCCGCGCCTTTTTCCAGGGCGCTTCCGATGAAGCGGTGACCGTCGGCCGCTGCGCCGCGAACGGCGATAAAGAGCCCACCGGGAACGACGCTGCGGGAATCGCAGCTGATGCCCGCGATCTCCGTTTCCGGATTTCCGGTCACGCTCAGGCAGTCAATGCCTTCCAACAGGTATGCTAGGGTTCGTTTCATTTCAATGTCAGCGTTACGATACCGCCGGCGGCGAGGTTGCTCCCCGGGGCGGGTGATTGTTTGGCGACCTGTCCGATGCCGCTGTAGTTCACCTTGTAGCCGCGGCTTTCCATCTCGTAGAGGGCGTCCATCAGGCTCAATGTCCGTACGTCGGGCACTTTCCCGGCTTCGGCTTCAACCTCCGGCGCTTCGATCGTAGGGATGACGCCGCTGCTGCCCTGGGTTGCGGGCGCGCTGGCGTGAATCCGGGTGATGATGTCACGGGCCGCCGCGGCCGGGATGACGCCGCCGTAGAGGGGCTTCCGGGTCAGGGAGGAGTACATCGTGATCAGGAGCGTATACTGCGGATCGTCGGCCGGGAAGAAGCACACGACGGTACCCTGGTTCTTGCGGCGCCCGTCTGCGGATTCATAGGGGCTGGTAGAGCCGCCGCGCTCGCTCGGATGGATGTAGATACGGGAAGTGCCGGTCTTGGCGGCCACCTTGTAAGGGGCTTTGCCGAGGCGGGTCGCCGTACCGCCGGGTTCGGTGACCCGGGTCAGTCCGCGGGCGAGGTCGGCAGCGAGCTCTGGCGAACAGATCCGTCCGATTTCCTGCGGGCCGAACTGCTCGATCGGCTCACCGTCCTGCTCGACGTCCTCGATGAAGTAGGGACGCATAATCAGGCCGCCGTTCGCGATGCCGTTGTAGAAGGTTGCGATGTGCATCGGGGTGACACCGATCGAATAGCCGTAGCCGATCGCGCCGAGGTCGGTCGGGCTCCACGCCGGATCGCCCGGGGTCCGCAGCTGCGGGGTCAGGGTCTCGCCGATGTCGGTCTTGATCGCCGCGTCGAGGTTCCATTCGTGCAGACGTGTATAGTATTCCTGCGGCTTTCCGCCGAAGTATTTGAGGATCAGGTAGGTGAATACGTAGTTCGAGGAGATCTTCAGGCCTTCGCTCAGCGGGATCTCGGTCCGCAAAGAGTCGCGCTCGAACTTCGTGATGTGATCGTCCTGCCGGTAGACGCCGACGCGGCCGTGGTTGGTCGGAATCGTCTCTTCGACGGAGTTGACATAGCCATAGGACATCGCTGCCGCGGTCGCCACGCTCTTAAAGACGGATCCGGGCTCACCGGAGCGCTTGAAGAGGTTGTTGACGTTCTCACGGAAGGTGCCCTCGCTGTCGCGGGTCAGGTTGACCATCGCCCGCACGGCGCCGGTATGGACATCGAGCAGGATCGCGCTCGCCGCTTCGATGCGCCAGATCGTGTCGATGTGCATCCGCAGGGTCGTATCGACCATCAACTGGAGCTTCATATCGAGGGTGGTGCGGACGTCGAATCCGTCGACCACCTCCACCGAAGTGCTGTCGTAGTCGTGGATCTTGCGCCCACGGTCGGTGCGCTTGACGTATTCGTAGCCGGCGGTTCCGCTGAGGTAGCGGTCCATCTGGACCTCGATGTTGCTCACGTCCGTCGAGCCTTCGACCCCGAAGCGGCCGATGGTGCTACGCGCGATCGAACGGTAGGGATATTGCCGGACGCCGATCCGCTTGCAGATGACCCCGCTCTTGTTGGGGCCTTTCTGCACGAAGCTCTGCGTGCGGAAGATGCTGTAATCGTCGAAGCTGCTCTGCTTGCAGATCAGCAGGTACTTGTCGCCGCGGCCGTTGCGTTCGCGCTTGGCGATAATCTGCCGGTAGTACCAGTCGGCGTTTTTCGTTGCGTCGCCGTATAGGAGGGCGATCGTGTCGCACATCGCCCGGGCGCCTGCCCGCCAGGTGGCTTCCGCTTCGGCGCGTTCCGCCTCCTTCTTGCCCGCGAATTCTTCGAGCCGGACGGTCGGGTCCATATAGATTTCATAGGCCGGGGCGGTCACTGCCATCACGCAGCCGTCGTGCGAGAGAATCGATCCGCGCATCGGCACCGAAGGCACCCGCGTCGGGCGGGGGCTATAGAGGGCGACGAGCTCCCGCTCCGGCGTCCAGAAGAGCTGGATCCGGATGATTTTCGCGACGATGATGACCGACACGACGAGAATCACCGCATAGAGCGTGTAGAGCAGCATTCCGACGCGGTCGCGTCCGAGTGCATCTTTCGCCCGGATCTTCTCCTGCCCGTTTCCGGCAGGCTGTCCCTTTGTCTTTCTCGTTGCCATATCAGTCGATGCGGGTTGCAGGTTTCTCAGGATAATGGAGGGCCGAGCCGCCTGCGCGGAGGCGCTGCTCGATGAGGTTGCTGTTGTTGAGCTGCTCGAGGAGGAAATTCAGCTTGTTGTTTTCGGCCTTGAGCTCGCTGATCCGGTCCTTGTTCGCTTCGACCTGGATGAAAGTCTTTTCGATCTGGATACCGAGCCAGATCGACAGGATGAACAGCAGGAAGGTATAGATTACGTGTAGGATGTAGCGGTCCAGCCGCAGCATCAGCAGGAATTCGCCGGAGGCAAAGGAGGTGAAGATCTTCCAGAATCGGGTATCTTTGAATGCTTTCTTCTGTCCCATAGTCTAGTCCTCCTGTACTTTTTCTGCGACGCGAAGCTTGGCGCTCCGGGCCCGGGTGTTGCCTGCGATTTCTTCCTCCGAGGGAAGGATGGGTTTGCGGCCGACGGGGGAGAGGGGAGCGAGGACCTGTCCGCTGACGGGATCCTTCGCCTCCCGGCCTTCGATGTTGCCGCTCCGGATGAAGTTCTTGACCATCCGGTCTTCGAGGCTGTGGTAGGTGATGACGACGAGCCGGCCGCCGACACGAAGGCTGCGGGTTGCGCCTTCGAGCAGCTTTTCCAGCGCCCGCATTTCCTGGTTGACCTCGATGCGAAGGGCCTGGTAGACCTTCGCGAGGACCTTGTGCTCGGCGCCGCGGGGGAGCATCCGGGCGAGGGCCGCATCAAGCTGCCCCGTCGTACGGATTGCCTCCGCCTCGCGAGCCTGGACGATCAGCCGGGCCATCTTGCCGGCTCCGTCCACCTCGCCGTAGAGGCGCAGGATCTGCTCCAGTCGCTCAGGGGAGGCCGTGTTGATCAGGTCAGCCGCCGTTTCCGTTGCCGCTGCGTTCATCCGCATATCGAGCGGAGCGTCTTCGAAACGGAAAGAGAAGCCGCGCTCCGGCGTGTCGAACTGGTGCGAGGAGACGCCGAGGTCCGCCAGCACGCCGTCGAAGCGGACGCCCATCAGGGCGGCGTAGTTCTCAATGAAACGGAAATTGTTGCGGACCAGCTGCAGGCGCGGATCGCTGAGGCGCTGCTGACCCTCCGCTATGGCATCTTCGTCACGATCGAAGGCGATGACCTTTCCGCTCGCGTGTAAGCGTGAAAGAACGGCGGCGGTGTGACCACCGCCTCCGAATGTGGCGTCTGCGTATGTTCCTTTGGGATCGACGATAAGAGCGGAGACGCTCTCGTCAAGCAAAACGGGAGTATGATATTGTGACATCTGCGGCCCCTCCTACCTCTTCCGTGAGGCAGAAAGTTCCACAGCCGTGCGTTCATACTGGGCCTCGGAAATCAGACCGGCTTCGCGCCGCTCCTTCGCCCAGAGTTCGATTTTGTAACCGACACCTGCGAAAACTACCTCTTTGATGACACCTATCGCTTCCAGGAGTTCTTTCGGGATCGAGATCCGGCCGAGCTTCGCGTCGGGTTCGACGACGGCGCAGCCGCTCATATATTTCCTCCAGAACGCAGCGTGCTCTCTGTTGAACACGATGTCGAGGCTTCCGCGGATGGCTGCGGCCTGCGCTTCCCACTCCTCATAGGCATAAATCTCGAGGCAGTCCGCATAAATGTCCTTCCGCACGACCAGCCGCATATCGGCTTCACCCAGCGCAGCCTTGAAGACAACGGGGAAGACCACTCTTCCCTTGTCGTCCACTTTTGCCGAGCTGTTGCCGATAAAACTGACCATTTTCTACAGGTTGTTAAACTTAGTTCACGCTTCGGGTACAAAGGTAGTGAAAATTTTCCATTTTCTTCCACTAATTTCCAAATTTTTCCACAAAGTTTTCAACAGCGCAAAAAAAGCTCCGTATCGGCAAGGATACGGAGCAGGTAGTCAGGTTGAAGCTGCTGTAGCAGCGTCGCGATTTTTTACAGGCTACGCTTGATCTCGACGATCTGGAAGGCTTCGATGATGTCTCCCGGATGGATGTCGTTGAAGCGCTCGAGGGAACAGCCGCATTCGAAACCGGTCGCCACTTCCTTCGCGTCGTCCTTCCCGCGCTGCAGGGAGGCCAGCGCACCGGTGTAAACCACGATGCCGTCGCGGATGAGGCGGACCTGCGCCTTGGAGGTGAGCTTGCCTTCCTTGACCTGGCAGCCGGCGACGGTGCCGACCTTGGAGATCTTGAAGGTCTGCTTGACCTCTGCGGTAGCGGTGACTTCCTCCTTCTTTTCCGGCTCGAGGAGACCCTCGATACCTTCCTTGACTTCGTTGATACAGTCGTAGATGACGGAGTAGAGACGGATTTCGATGCCTTCCTTCTCCGCGGAGCGGCGGGCTTCGGCGGAAGGACGCACCTGGAAGCCGATGATAACGGCATCCGAGGCGGCGGCGAGGATCACGTCGGACTCGGAGATCGCACCGACGGCCTTGTGGATCACGTTGACCTTCACCTCTTCGGTGGAGAGCTTGATCAGGGAGTCGGACAGGGCCTCCACGGAACCGTCCACATCGCCCTTGACGATGACATTGAGTTCCTTGAAGTTGCCGATCGCGATGCGGCGGCCGATCTCGTCGAGGGTGAGGTGCTTCTGCGTCTTGATGCCCTGGATGCGGATCAGCTGCTCACGCTTCTGCGCAATCGCCTTGGCTTCCTTTTCGTCCGCCATCACGTTGAACTTCTCACCGGCGGCGGGAGCGCCGTTCAGACCGAGAATGCTCACCGGGGTCGAAGGACCGGCGGCGGTGACTTTCTGTCCGCGCTCGTTGAACATCGCCTTGACGCGGCCATAGTAGCTGCCGGAGATGATTACGTCGCCGACGCGCATCGTTCCGTCCTGGACGAGCACCGTCGCGAGATAGCCGCGGCCCTTGTCGAGGGAGGATTCGATGACGGCGCCGCTGCCGAGCTTGTTCGGATTGGCCTTGAGCTCGAGCAGGTCGGTCTCGAAGAGGACCTTGTCGAGGAGTTTGTCGACGTTGATGCCCTTCTTGGCCGAGATTTCCTGGCACTGGTACTTGCCGCCCCAGTCCTCGACGAGGATGTTCATTTCGGAGAGCTGACGGCGGATGGTATCCGGATTGGCGCCCGGCTTATCGATCTTGTTGATCGCGAAGACCATCGGGACACCGGCGGCCTGCGCGTGGGCGATGGCCTCCTTGGTCTGCGGCATCACGGCGTCGTCGGCCGCGACGATGATGATCGCGAGGTCGGTCATCTGGGCACCACGGGCACGCATAGCGGTAAAGGCTTCGTGGCCCGGGGTATCGAGGAAGGTGATGTGCCGGCCGCTGTCGAGGGTAACGCTGTAGGCACCGATGTGCTGCGTGATACCACCCGCCTCACCGGCGATGACGTTCGTATTGCGGATGTTGTCCAGGAGGGAGGTCTTACCGTGGTCGACGTGACCCATAACGGTAATCACCGGCGGCCGCTCGACGAGGTCTTCCTCACGGTCGGGTTCCTGGTCCTGGTTGATTTCTTCCGTCAGCTCGGCGGTGACGAACTCGACCTTGTAGCCGAATTCCTCGGCGACCAGCACGAGCGTCTCGGCATCGAGCCGCTGGTTGATCGACACCATCATACCGAGGGCCATACAGGCGCCGATGACCTTGACCACCGGCGTGTTGTTCATCAGGGTAGCGAGGTCGTTGACGGTTACGAACTCGGTGACTTTCAGCACCTTGTTCTCCGCTGCTGCGGCCTCCATCTCTTCCTGGTTGCGGAGGGCGGCGAGGTCGCGTTTTTCCTTGCGGTGCTTGGCGCCGAAGTTGTTCTTTGACTCGTTCATCCGGGCGTAAGTCTCCTTGACCTGCTTCTGGATTTCCTTCTGCATCGCCTCTTCCTCCTCGGCCGTCATTGCCGGCTTGAAGCGGTCCTTGCCCCGGCTGCGCTTGCCGGTTCCCGGCGCATTCTGCACAGGCTGCTGCCCGTTCTTTCCCCCTTTCTTGCCGGCGTCCTTGCCGTTGCCGGATACGGCAGCGACCTTCGTGACGTCCACCTTCTGGCTACCACCCTTGGCAATGCGCTCGCGCTTGCCTTTCTTCGGCGCATCAAACTGCGACAACTCGATCTTGCCGAGCACCTTCAGGCCACCGGCGGATGCGGCCGCAGGAGCGGCGGCTTCCTTTGTCGGGCTCGGATCGACCGGCTGCGGAGCGGGCTGCGGCTCCGGCTCGACGGCCGGCTGCGGCTCGGGCACCGGTTCCGGTTCGGGAACAGGCTCCGGCTGCGGCTCCGGTTCCGGCTGAGGCTCGGGAACGGGTTCCGGCTGAGGCTCGGGAACGGGTTCCGGCTGAGGCTCGGGAACGGGCTCCGGCTGCGGCTCGGGTTCCGGTTCGGGAACAGGCTCCGGTTCCGGCTGAGGGGCCGGTGCAGGAGCAGGCGCGGCTTTCGGGGCCTCCGGGATGAAACTGGTCTTCTTGATGATCATTTCCTGCTCCGGTTCCTCGTCGTCCTCGTCCTGCTGGGCACTGCTTCCCTTCTGCTTCCGGGAGGTTTTCTCCAGGATTTCCGTCAGCTTGATGTCCACCTTCTCGGACTCTTCCTTCATCGCGAGGTCCTTCCCGAACTTCTTCTGCAGCTCCGGCAGGAAACTGTCGGAAACCTTTGCATTCGGATTCTCCTCGACGCCGGCGCCGAGGCTGTTCAGGAAGTCGACCAGGGTCTGAAGGCCGATGTTGTATTGTTTGATGAGTTTGTTGAGTCTGATTTCTGCCATAAAGGGTATGTTGGGGGATTATTCTTCGTCTTCGAATTCCTTGCGGAGGATTTCCAGCACCTCGGCGACGGTCTCGTCCTCGAGGTCTGCGCGCTTGGCGATGTCCTCGGGAGAGAGCGCCAGGACGCTCTTCGCCGTGTCGCAGCCGATGGATTCGAGCTTGTCGATGATCCACTGGTCAATTTCGTTGGAGAACTCGCTCAGGAGCACGTCTTCCTCGCCGTCATCGACGCCGCCCTTCGGCATTTCGCGCCAGACTTCGATCTCGCGACCGACCAGCAGGCCCGCCAGTTTGATGTTGCAGCCACCCTTGCCGATGCCCTTCTTGACCTCCTCGGAATCCATATAGACCTTGATCTTGTCCTCCGGCGAGTTGCCGAGGTCGATCGAGGAAATGCGGGCCGGGGAAAGGGCGCGGGAAATCAGCAGCTGGACATTCGACGTCCACGGGATGACATCGATGTTCTCGTTGCGGAGCTCGCGGACGATACCGATGATGCGGGAGCCCTTGACACCGATGCAGGCGCCGATCGGGTCGATGCGGTCGTCATAGGACTCGACAGCCACCTTCGCGCGCTCGCCCGGGATGCGGACGACCTTCTTGATCGTGATCAGGCCGTCGTAGATTTCCGGAACTTCCTGCTCGAAGAGCTTCTCGAGGAACTCGTCGGTAACGCGGGACAGCACGATGTAAGGGGTCGTGTTGTTCTTCATCTCGACGCTCTTGATGATCGCACGGATCGAGTCGTTCTTCTTGAAGTGCTCGCCCGGGATCTGCTCGGACTTCGGGAGGCGGAGTTCGTTGCCGTCCTCGTCGAGGATGAGCACTTCCTTCGCCCAGGTCTGATAGACCTCGCCCTGGAAGAGCTGACCGATCCGCTCGCTGTACTTCTTGAAGACGTTCGCCTTCTCGATGTCCATAATGCGGCCCTGCAGGTTCTGACGGATGTTCAGGATGCCGCGGCGGCCGAAGCTCGCCAGGGAGAGCTTGCGCGTGTAGGTGTCGCCGATCTCGTAATCGTCGTCACCGGTCTCGGCCTTGATCTCGTCGAGGGTAATCTCACAGACGGGATCCTCCACCTCCTCGACCACGTCGAAGTTCTGATAGATCTCGCAGTCTCCCTTATCGACATTGATGATCACGTCGAAATTGTCGGAGGTACCGAAGGTCTTGGCGATCTGCGTCAGGAACACGTCCTTCAGAACGCCCATCATCACGGGGCGGTCGATGTTCTTCTCTTCCTTGAAATCCTTGAATGCATCGATCAGGGTGATGCCTTTTTCGTCTTTTCTTGCCATTTTTACGTTATGTTTTTTTAATCCAATTCGATGTAGGGCGTGATGCTGTTGATCTGATCCAGGGCAATGGGCTCGCAGTGCTCGACCTTCTCCTTCCGTTTCTTCCCTTCGACAGCCTCCAGCGCCGTGTAGGCGAGGGTGACGCTGTGCTCATCCGCCGCGGAGAGGGTCGCAATCAGCCGGCGTCCGCCGCGAAACCGCACGTCAACCTTCGAACCGAGGGCTTTTTGCAGCTGTCGGAGCGTTTTGAGCGGCCGGTCCAGCCCGGCGGATGAAACGGTGAGGGAATAATCCTCCTCGTCCTGCGAAAAACGCTCGTGTACCAGGCGGTCGACAGCGCTGCAATCGTCCCAGCTGATGCTCCCTTCGTCTTTTTCAATGACGATTTCGATGTCGTTGTCAGCCGAAATGCTGACCTCGACGAGAAAGGCGCCCAGGGCTTCGAGGGCGGGGATGACGGCTTCTTCGATGGCTTTTTTGTCCATAGGATCGCTTTATAAAAAAAGACAGGGGACGCGTGCCGTCCTCTATCTTTCTAACTTCACGGCCGCAAAGTTAATAAAAATATTTTATTATCCAAAAAGAAGTGCGTACCTTTGCCTTTAGAAACAGACCGTTTTTCGTTATGGAATTTACCGCCAAAGAACTGGCCGTCATCCTGAAAGGAAGCGTGGACGGCGATGAAACCGCCGTTGCGAAGCACTTTGCGAAGATCGAGCACGGCAAACCCGGCGACCTCTGCTTTTACGCTAATCCGAAATACGAGGATTACGTTTATACCTGCACCGCCAGCCTCCTGCTGGTAAACCGGGATTTTGTCCCCAAACAGAAGGTGACGCCGACCCTGATCCGCGTCGAGAATGCGTATACGGCGCTTGCAGAGCTGCTTAAGTATGTCGCCTCGCACCGCAACAAGGGCAAGATCCGCCGCTTCCGCGCCTGGTCCGCGACCTACTTCTTCTCCACGAAATTCGGCAAGAAAGTCTATGTCGGCGCGCACAGCCACGTCGGCCGCCGCGCGCAGATCGGCGACTGCACCCGCATAATGGAGAATGTCACCATCGGCGATGACTGCAAGATCGGCCGCAACTGCATCCTCTATCCGGGCGTCCGGATCTACCCCGGGATGGTCATCGGCGACAACGTGATCATCCATTCGAACGCGGTCATCGGCGCCGACGGTTTCGGCAATGCGCCGCAGCCGGATGGCAGCTGGGTCAAGATCGAGCACCTCGGCAACGTGGTCATCGGCAACGACGTCGAGATCGGCCCGAACACGACCATCGGCCGCTCCGAGATGGAGTCCACGATCATCGGCAATGGCGTCAAGATCGACAGCCTCTGCCTGGTCGGGCACAACGTGCAGATCGGCGACCATACGGTCCTGGCCGGGCAGACGGGCATCGCCGGCTCCGCCAAGATCGGCAAGTACTGCATCATCGCCGGACAGGTCGGCATCACCGGGCACATCACGATCGCGGACCATACCACGATCGGCGCCCAGGCGGGTGTCATCAGCTCCGTCGAACAGGAAGGCCGGGTACTGCTCGGATCCCCGGCGATCGACGCGAAGGGCTATTTCCGCTCTTATGCCGTTTTCCGCCGCCAGGGCAAATAGCCCCGCGCGTTTGGGAATCTCCAAATAATTGCGTATCTTTGCAAACCTTATGCAGTAACAAGGCTCGCAAGGGTCTCAAACGAAATGAATTTGGATACGCAGCATACGCTTAAAAAGGCCTGCACCTTCTCCGGGAAAGGCCTCCATACCGGTACCTATTCGACGATGACGGTGCTTCCCGCTCCCGCGGGCAGCGGCATCCGTTTTCACCGGACGGATCTCGGCCCTGACGCCGTGATCCCCGCCCTCGCGGAAAACGTTTCGAGCACGGCGCGCAGCACGACCCTGACTTCGGGTGAGGCTTCCGTCGCGACGGTCGAGCATCTGCTCTCCGCCCTGACGGGTATGGGCATCGACAACGCCCTCATCGAGATCAACAACATCGAAGTCCCGATCCTGGACGGTAGCGCCCGCTACTACGTCGAAGCCTTCCGGGCCGACGGTCTGGAGGACCAGGGCGTCCCGCGGAAGGTCCTGACCCTTCCCGAGGCTGTCGAGATCAAGGACAGCGAGACCGGCTCCTGGATCAAGATCGAGCCCGCGGAGCAACCCGAGATCCACATCACGGTGGATTTCCGCTCCAACGTCCTGGGCGTGCAGACTGCGGCTTTCACGCCGGAAACGGATTACGCCGCCGAGATCGGTCCCTGCCGGACCTTCGTCTTTTTCCACGAAATTGAATTCCTGTTCAAGAATGGCCTGATCAAGGGCGGTGACGTCGATAACGCGATCGTCATCGTCGAGCATCCCGTGTCCGACGAGCAGCTCGAAGCGCTCGCTTCGCTGATGAACCGTCCGATGCTCTCCGTCACGAAGGCCGGTTACCTGAACAATCTTGAGCTGCATTTCCCCAATGAATGCGGGCGGCACAAACTGCTCGACCTGATGGGCGACCTGCGGCTGGCGGGCGGTTGGCTCAATGCCCGCGTCACGGCCCTCAAGCCGGGCCATACCCTCAACACGAACGCCGCAAAGGCCGTCCGTGCCCTTCTCAAACAGCAATCATTATGACCAAAATCCATCCCCTCGCAACCGTCAGCCCGAAAGCCAAACTCGGTGACAATGTCGAAATCGGCCCCTATGCCGTGATTTACGACGAAGTCACCATCGGTGACGGCACGAAGATCCATCCCCACGCCGTGATTTATGACTACGTCACGATTGGAAAGGATTGCGAGATTTTCCCCGGTGCCTCAATCGGCGCCGTTCCTCAGGACCTCAAATTTGACGGAGAAGTGACCCACGTTGTCATCGGCGACCGCGTCACGATCCGTGAATACGTTACCGTCAACCGGGGCACCAAGGCTTCCGGCAAGGGCGTCACCAAGATCGGCGACGACACCCTCCTGATGTCTTATGTCCACGTCGCGCACGACTGCACGATCGGTCGCCACTGCATCCTCGTCGGTTATGTCGGCATCGCCGGCGAAACGGACGTCGACGATTGGGCGATCATCGGCGGCGGTACGAAATGCCACCAGTTCACCCGCATCGGGACGCACGCGATGGTCGGCGGCACCCTCGGTGTCAACAAGGACATTCCGCCGTACTGTATGTGCTCCCGCAGCCCGATCGCCTTTGTCGGCATCAACATCGTGGGCCTGCGTCGCCGCGGTTTCTCCACGGACCAGATCCGCAACATCAAGGATATCTACGACACGATCTACTTCCAGGGATACAACATCTCCGACGGCTGCTCGAAGGTCGAACAGGGCTTCCCGGCTTCCGAAGAGCGCGATACGATCCTGAACTTCATCCGCGGATCCAAGCGCGGTATCATCCGCGCCGTGATGCCGACCAAGGGCGAGAGTCTCGACTTCTAGTGCTGCTCGCTTCGGCATACTGTCCGCCCGTAGAATACTTTGCCCTCCTCGCGAGGGATTTTGTCCCCGGCACTCCCGCCGGGGATACTCCTATTATATATATCGAAGCCTGCGAGACCTATCAGAAGCAGAGTTGGCGTACCCGCTGCCGCATCCTCGGACCGAACGGCGTCGAAATGCTCCAGGTCCCGATCGTCCACGGCCCCGACCGGCTCATCTCGGAAATCCGGGTGGATTATTCCACGCCCTGGATCGTCCGCACGGAACGGGCGCTCGATGCCGCCTATTCCTCCAGTCCGTTTTATGCCTATTATCGGGACGAAATCCTGTCGGTTCTCGAGGTAAAACCGGACCGGCTGCTGGAGCTGAATATCGCCCTGACCCAACACTTGTTGGACCGCCTCGGAATCGCCGTTCAACTGCTTCAAACAAAGGATTTTGCGCTTCCGGGAAGTGCCCCTGACGACTACCGCGAAACTCTCCATCCGAAGCGTCCGAACACCGTCCTTCAGGAGCTCGGTCTCGACCGTCCCTACTATCAGGTATTTGCCCAAAAATTCGGCTTCACCCCGGGCCTTTCCGTCCTCGATCTCCTCTTCAACGAAGGCCCCGCCGCCCTGACATTTTTAAAGCGTTGACAGCAGCCTCAACCTGACTACCTGCTCCGTGTCCTTGCCGATACGGAGCTTTTCGTCAATGCGCCAGGGGAGAACGGCGCTGACGTGAGCACGGAAGCCCGTCGTACGGCTGGACTCCGCATAGCAGCCATCCTGTACAAGAATCGGCGTTTCGTGCTTCTGCTGCAGGGAGAGTTTCAGGTCCTGGAACAGGTCCTGCACCTTTTTCCGGCCGTGGAGGCCGAGCGGGAAGAGATAGTCGCCGGGATGCCATCCGCGAAGCGTGAAAGGGAAGGGGAGAGCGGATGCATCGGCGTAAAGGATGCCCTCTGCGGCGGCCTGCTGCAGGGTTTTCCGGTCGAGCCCTTCGGCCGGGACAAGGCTGACCTCAATGCGGCAAACCCCGATGGGATAGACGCCCGGACCGGGAACCGGCGTTTCCGGCAGTTCGCTTTCCCAGAAATCACGCGGCTCACTGATGACCAGCCGTCCGTAAGCGCCGTAGAGCACCTTGTCGCCGGATCCGATCATCGTTCCGCTGATCGCGCGGTTGCCTTTGAGCATATCTTCGGCGAGCTGGGCCTCGGATGGGGTGATGCCGTTGTCGGTCAGGATGCGGTAGAGCAGGTATTCCCAGTGCGGCTGCGCTTTGAGCTGGTCGATATCGATCGATTCCCCGTCCCAGATCGCATCGCGCCGGGACTGGTAGTAATCCTCTGCGATCGCATCGACTTCCCGCAGGCGCAGCATATCTTCGCCAAGGGTCGTGATGATCGACGGGTTCAGGCTTCTAAGTACGGGAATGACCTGGTTGCGGATGCGGTTGCGGCGGAAGCTGTTCTCGCCGTTGCTCCGGTCGGTGCGGAAGGGGACGCGGTAGCTCCGCACATAGTCCTTGATCGAGTCGCGTGTCGTGCTCAGCAGCGGTCGCAGCAGCGGTATCGCCTCGCCGTCCGGCACCGGCAGTGACGCCCGTCGGGCCATCCCGATCATCCCCTTGATGCCCGTGCCGCGGACCAGGTTCAGCAGCAGGGTCTCCGCCTGATCATTGGCGTGGTGGGCCGTGACGACGGCGGCAAAGCCTTCCTGCAAGCACAGGTCCCGCATCCATCCGTAGCGGAGCGTCCGGGCCGCCATCTCGGTGCTCAGGCGATGCTCCTGAGCGTATTCGGCCGTATCGAAATCGATGCAGTAGAGGGGAATCCCGCGTTTTTCAGCCCATTGCCTTACGAGGGCTTCATCCTTGTCGCTCTCCTCGCCGCGGAGGTGGAAGTTGCAGTGCGCAATCGCGAAATCGACTTCCTTGCAGCGGTTCAGCACGTGTGCGAGGCACATCGAATCGATCCCGCCGCTGACGGCTGCGAGAATACGCAGCGGAGCTTTCGGCTCCATCCCTTTTTCTTCCCGGATGGAATCCAAAAGCCCCGTCAGGATGAGTTCGGCCTGTCTGAACATTCGCCTGCGCTAGTCTTTCTTGCTTGCGATCGTGTAGGTGAAACCGAATTCAAGCACCTGTTTCCACTGGGCCGTCCGGTATCCGTTCGGATGCTTGTCGTTGGTAATCAGGATGGTATCGTCGTAGATCAGGTTCGTCGTCAGGGTCAGGGCGAAGTATTTCGCGAGCTTCCAGAAGAAGCGGTTGTCCCAGTTGACACGGAAGTTCTGCGGGTTCTTCAGGTAGTTCGAGAAGAGCACGACCTGTCCCGTGTATTCGAAATTGTCATTGATCGCGACCTTGCCGTCGAGTTTGAGCTGGGCACCGAGTTCGAACCGGGACGTGCGGTACATCGATGCTTCAGGTGTCTCTACGTCCTCATAGCGGGTGCGGAGTTCCATACCGTAGGTCTTGCGCAGCAGCGGATCGTCGACTACCACGAAACCGCCGGTGAGCGGAGCGAAATTGGCCGTGAGCCAGGAGGTCGGCGTCCACTTGATACCCAGACCGAGGTTGATGTACGCAGGGGAGAAGAAGCCGGATTTCAGGACACGGGCGGCCCTCCAGTCGCTGCGGCTCGGATTCTCCACCGACGGCGTACCATAGGTGTAGTTGTTCCCGAACTGGGTCTTGAAGCTGAAATCGGCCGAATAGAAGAGGTTCTTCACCGGCGTATCGTAAGCTGCGTTGCTCTGCAGGTAAATCTGGTCCTTGACCTTCTGCACGATCGGCTTGTCTTCGGAATAGAGGAAGCCGTAGTCGAGCTGCAGACGGTTGTTCCACTTGAACTTGTCCTTGGCGTAGTTGGCATTCGCATCGACATAGGCGCCGAGGCTGACGTTGTCAAAACCGCCGGCCGCCCAGTTGTTGAGGGACGTCTGCATAAAGTTGAGACTGGTCTTGACCGATTCGCTCCAGTAGCGCGGCTTCGGCGCCGGGGCGGTTGCGGTCGGGGCGTTGCCGAGGGCTTCGGCTGCGGCCGCAGCGGCCGCCTGAGCATCCTGTACGGAAGGATCCTGCGCCGAAGCAAGGACAGCGCCACCGGCGAGGACGATAAGGCTAAGGAATAACTTTCTCATAATCAATACGAACGTGCAAACAGAACGCGCTGGTGCGAAGGCTTGCCGGAATAGATGCAAGTGCCTTCTTCCATACATACGGCGCTGTCCACCGGGATGCAGCGGATCGTCGCCTTGGTCTCTTCCTGAATCTTAGCCTCGGTCTCGGCCGTGCCGTCCCAGTGGCAAAGAAGGAAGCCACCCTTTTCAATCTCGACCTTGAAGTCCTCCCAGCTGTCGATCTTGCGGATCGAACCGTCGCGGAAGGCGAGGGCGCGGTTGTAGATGCTCTTCTGGATGTCGTCGAGCAGGTCGATGATCCGGTCTTCGAGGCCGGCGAGCGGCTCGGAGATCTTCTCCATCGTATCGCGGCGGTGGACCTCCACCGTCCCGTTCTCGAGGTCGCGCGGACCCATCGCCAGCCGCACCGGGACGCCCTTGAGCTCCCATTCGGCGAACTTGAAGCCCGGGCGCAGCGTGTCGCGGTCGTCGATCTCGACGCTGTGTCCCTTCGCTTCGAGGGCCTTCTTCAACTCGTGCATCTTGTCAAGAACGGCATTGTGCTCCTCCTCGCTCTTATAGATCGGCACCATCACGACCTGGATCGGCGCCAGCGCCGGCGGCAGAACGAGACCGTTGTCGTCACCGTGGGCCATAATGAGCGCGCCCATCAGTCGCGTCGAAACGCCCCAGCTCGAAGCCCAGACGTAATCCTGCTTGCCGTCTTTTCCCGTAAACTGGACGTCGAAACTCTTCGCGAAGTTCTGTCCGAGGAAGTGCGAGGTACCGGCCTGCAGGGCCTTTCCGTCCTGCATCAGCGCCTCGATCGTCAGCGTATCCAGGGCGCCGGCAAAGCGCTCGCCCGGGCTCTTGTGGCCGACCACCACCGGCAGGGCCATCACCTCGCGGGCGAATTTCGCATATACGTGGACCATCTGCTCAGCCTCGGCGTAAGCCTCTTCGGCCGTCGCGTGGGCCGTATGGCCTTCCTGCCAGAGGAATTCAGCCGTGCGCAGGAACAGGCGGGTGCGCATTTCCCAACGCACGACGTTGCACCACTGGTTGCACAGGATCGGCAGGTCGCGCCAGGAGTGGATCCAGTTCTTGTAAGTATTCCAGATGATGGTTTCGGAAGTCGGACGGACGACGAGCTCTTCCTCCAGCTTGGCGGACGGATCCACCACGACGCCCGGGCCGTCCGGGTTCGTCATCAGCCGGTGGTGCGTCACGACGGCGCATTCCTTGGCGAAGCCCTCGACGTGTTCGGCCTCGCGGCTGAGGAAGGACTTCGGGATGAAGAGCGGGAAGTAGGCGTTCTTCACGCCGGTCTCCTTGAACATCCCGTCCAGAATATGCTGCATCTTTTCCCAGATGGCGTAGCCGTAGGGCTTGATGACCATACAGCCGCGCACAGCGCTCTGTTCGGCCAGGTCGGCCTTGACCACGAGGTCGTTGTACCATTGGGAGTAGTTTTCTTCGCGTTTGGTAACTTCTTTCGCCATAATCTAGCTTTGTAAAGTCGAAAAATGTTCTTAATATTGCATTGTAATTGCGCGGGGGTACGATACTTGCAAGTCCCCTTAGGGCGCTTTCGAGCGCAAAATTACAAAATATATTTAAATTATAGGAGATTCGGTTATGAAAACGACGCATCTGATCCTCTGTCTCGCCACGTTGGCCGCCTCGGTCTCGTGCGGAACGTCGGCGCAACTCTCATCATCCTCGAACGGCCAGAAGTTCCAGGACGGAATCTACTATAACAAGCCAGCAACTTCCAAGCAGATTCAGGCGGCCCGCGCGGCCAGCAATTCCGCCGTTACGGAACTGGTCTCACAGACCAAAACCTCTGCGCTATTCGTTTCTGAAAATACCGTTGTCGTTGCGGACACGCTGAACGTGCCCGCCTTTACCTTTGTCGATACGACCCCTTACACCGTGAACTTCTACTGGGGCGTAGTCGATCCCTGGTACACCTCGAACTGGTATTACCCTTCTTCGTATTGGTATTACAGCAGTTGGCGGAGCGCACCCTGGTGGCACTACGATCCCTGGACCTACGGCGGTACCTGGTACTATGATCCCTGGTACTGGCGGGCTTGGGATCCCTGGTACGGCTACGGTTACTATTACGGCAGCTGGCCTCACAGCTCCTGGTACTGGCGGCACCACGATCCCTGGTATGACCGGTATTACGGCTATTATCCTTATCACCATCATCACCATCCTTACGGCGGCGGTGGCGGCGGACACTACTCCGGCGGCTCCTTTAACTATGGTTCCGGCGTGACCTGGGGTTCCCGGGCGGCGCTTTCCGGCGGCAATCCCCGGGTCAGTCCGATGGGTTCCAGCCGCAGCAGCGCCTCGCGCGGATCCTCTTCGTCCTCTTCCCGTCGCGCTTCTTCCGGCTCGTCGGCCGCGTCCGGCAGTGGCGCCCTGACCAAGGTGGATCGCAGCAGCTCGGCTGTTCGCAGCGGCTCCAGCGCCCGCAGTGGCGGCTCCGGCTCCAGTGCTTCCCGCTCTTCCGGCAGCGCCGGTGCGGCCCGCTCCGCTTCTTCCGGCAGTAGTGCGGCTTCGTATGGCTCCGGCTCAGGCGCGTCCCGCTCTTCCGCCTCCAGCGGATCCAGCAGCGGCAGTGCCTCGCGTGGCGCCAGCAGCGCTTCCCGTGGCTCCAGCAGTAGCAGCAGTGCTTCCCGTGGATCGGGTAGCAGCAGTGCTTCCCGCAGCTCCGGCTCTAACGCTTCTTCTTCCCGAAGCAGCAGCTCCTCTGCCTACAGAAGCGGCGGAAGCAGTTCCTCTTCGTCTTCTTCGTACAGGGGATCGGGCAGTTCCTCCTCTTCGAGAAGCTCGTCTTCTTCCTCTTCCGGTAGCTCTTCTTATAGAAGCAGCTCTTCCTCATCCTCTTCTTCCTCCCGGAGCAGTTCCTCCTCGTCGTCCTCATCCGGCGGCAGCCACGGTGGCAGCAGCGGCGGTGGTGGTTCTTCCCGCGGTGGCGGTGGTGGTGGCGGCGGAGCCTCCCACAGCAGACGATAAGACCGGACTAAAATCGTGAAAGCTATGAAACTCAATAGAATCCTTATCGCTTCGGCGGCGTTCCTGGGTATGGCCCTTGCCGCCGATGCCCAAAGTATGTACGATGCGCTCACGCTCAGTGAGAACAACTACGGCGGCACGGCCCGTTCGATCGCCCTCGGCAACGCAATGACGGCCGTCGGCGGGGATCTGGGTTCCCTGACCCTCAATCCGGCCGGTTCCGCCGTCGCGGGCTGGTCGCAGATTGCCATCACTCCGAACATCAGCATCTCGTCCTACAACTCGCAGGGCGGAGTCGAAGGCTTCGGCGATTCGCGGGACAGCCGCCATACCCGCTTCAACCTCTATAACATCGGTACGGTGATCAATTTCGACACCGGCAACAGCTACGGCGTGCGGAATTTCTCCTTCGGCTTCATCGCGAATTCCACGGCGAACTACCTCTCGGATATGTATGCCAGCGGCATCCAGTCGCAGACGAGCTTCCTCGGGAATTATGCCGTGGCGGCCGACGGCTATGCCAGCTCGGTCCTCGGCGGAACGAATGCCTTCAACAGCACGGCGCCCTGGCGCGCGGTCCTCGGCTACCAGAGCGGGATGATCTCGACCTTCAACGGCCTGGACAACCAGTATGTCGGCGCTACGGAGCGGGTCTATGAGGACGGATCGATCGAGACGGCCGGTGATATCTTCCAGCGTTACGGTCGCGTAGTGACCGGCAGCAAGACGGATATGCTCCTGAATTTCGGTATGAACATCGACGGGAAGATCTTCCTCGGTGCGAATCTCGGTCTCGTTTCCGTGTCCTACAACAACGATTCCTACATCAAGGAGACGGCCGTCAATACGGATGATTTCATCTTCACCTACGCAGACGGTACGCAGAACGCCTTCCAGGAGGCCCGTACGCGGGAAACCCTGGCCTGGGACGCCAACGGTGTCTATGCCAAGATCGGTGCGATCTATACGCCGGGCTTCGGCCTGCGCCTCGGCGCCGCGATCCAGACCCCGACGGCGATGACCATCAACGAGAGCTACCAGATCGACGGCTACACGCATTTCGTGGAGAGCCGCGACAATGCGAAGAGCGCCTCGCCGGTGAATGAGTACACCTACCGCCTGACGGCGCCGTTCCGCTTCAATCTCGGTGCAGCCTGGACCTATGGCGGCATTCTGCTGGTGAGCGCAGACTATGAGATGGCGGATTACAGCGCGATGCGCTTCCGGACGAAGGGTCCCGACGCCGACCAGAGCGAATTCGACTGGACGAACGCCGATATCAAGGACTTTATGGGTGTCTCGCACCTGTTCCGTATCGGCGGCGAGGTCAAACCGATTCCGGAGCTGGCCCTCCGGGTGGGTTACAACCTGCAGACGAATCCGGAAAAGCTCGATGACGGCAGCTATGTTGGTTCGAACCGTCACAGCGTGGCGCTCGGTCTCGGCTACAGCTCCAAGGGCTCTTTCTTTGCGGACCTGGCCCTGCGCGGCAGTTTCCTGCCGGATGAGTACGTCCGTCCTTACGGGGATTACATTACTGACGATGCCGGCCACGTGACGGTGTGGTCACCCGAGATCCACAACACCGCCTCCCTTTGGGATATCGCCTGTACGATCGGTTGGCGGTTCTAGCCCCGGTCGTCCTGAATATAAGAAGCGCCAGCCTTTCCCGGGCTGGCGTTTTTGTTAGGCGATTTTCTCCAGAAACTGTCGGACCAGTTTGAAGGAGGCCGGACCGACTGCCTTCCAGAAGGATTCCCAGGTCCCGGCGTGGTCTTCGGCGGTGTCGGAGATCAGGCGGAAGCTGATGAAGGGGATACCGAAGCGGTGGCAGGTCTGCGCCAGGGCGCCGGATTCCATATCGACCGCGAGGGCTTCGGGGAAGTCGCGCACAATCCGGTCGTGGACCGCGTCCGTATCGACGAACCAGTCGCCGCTGCAGAAGAGGCCGGGCTGGGCGCCGAGGGCGCAGGCGACCGAAAGCAGGGCGGGATCACCCGCGAAGCGAGCCGGGAACTCTTGCACCTGTCCGAGGACGTTTCCCGGGCCGTACCAGGCATCGTGGTACACGATTTCCTGCGAGACGACGGCATCCAGCGCTTTCAGCGACGGCTGGAGGGCACCGGCTACACCGGTGGAAAGGATGCAGTCGGGATGGTGCTCGCTGATCAGGAGCGTTGCGCTGATCGCGGCGTTGACTTTGCCCATTCCGCTGCGGCGGAGATGGATGGTATGGGCGCCGAGCCGGCCGTCGGGCATTCCGCCGAGGGCATTGAGCATCAGCGCATATTCGCTTTCCATTGCGACGATGATACCGATATTCATAGGCGATTATTGAAGAAAAGCGAGAATGGCATCGAGATCGGCGGCGGGGAAGGAACGCTGCTCCCCGGTCGCGAGATTCTTCAGGTTGACGGTCCCGGCTGCGGCTTCCGTCGATCCGTTGATCGAGAGGAAGGGGATGGCCTTGCGCTCGGCGTAATCAAACTGCTTTTTCAGCTTGCCGGCATCGGGGTAGATCTCGCAGGAAACGCCTGCGTTGCGAAGGCGGGCGGCCAGCGGCAGGACATAGGCAACGCTCTCGGCGTCCATATTCGCAAACAGGAGCTTCGTGCTGCTGCCGAGGCCCTCGGGGAACTTGTCGAGGCCGGTGAGCACGTCATAGATCCGGTCGGCGCCGAAGGAGATGCCCACGCCCGACATATCCGGAAGACCGAAGATGCCGGTGAGGTTGTCGTAGCGGCCGCCGCCGCAGATGCTGCCGATCGGGAAATCTTTCGCTTTGACCTCGAAGATCGCGCCGGTGTAGTAGTTCAGGCCGCGGGCGAGGGAGAGGTCCATCTCGACCTCGGTCCGGATGCCGGCAGCGGCGATGTAGCCGAAGAGTTCTTCGAGCTCATCGAGACCCTTCAGGCCGGTTTCGGAGACGATGCCCGAGGCGCTGCCGCCCTGCATCAGGGCCCGCATCGCGGCGATCTTTTCGGCTGTGGAGCCCTGCAGGGCCAGGATCTGTTCGATGACGGCGATGGCTTCCGGGGTCAGCTCGCGGGCCGCCATTTCTTCCTTGACGGCATCGATGCCGATCTTGTCGAGCTTGTCGATCGCGACGGTGATGTCCACGACCTTATCCGGGAAACCGGCGATCTCTGCAAGGCCGGTCAGTACCTTCCGGTTGTTGATCTTCACGCTGACGGCAATCCCGAGCTGCGCGAAAACCTGGTCCACCATCTGTACGAGTTCCAGTTCGCACAGCTGCGAACGGGAACCGATGACATCGACGTCGCACTGGTAGAATTCGCGGTAACGGCCCTTCTGCGGACGGTCGGCCCGCCAGACGGGCTGGATCTGATAGCGCTTGAAGGGGAAGGAAATCTCATTCTGGTGCTGCACGACGTAGCGGGCAAAGGGCACAGTCAGGTCGTAGCGAAGGCCCTTTTCCGGAGCGAGAGCGGCCTTCTCGCCGCTATTCTGGATCCGGAAGAGGAGCTTGTCGCCCTCTTCGCCGTACTTGCCGAGGAGCGTGGAGAGGTTCTCCATCGCCGGTGTCTCGATCTGCCGGTAACCGAAGCAGTCGAAGGTCTGTCGGATCGTGTCGAAGATATGGTTTCTGCGGGCCATTTCGGCCTGGGAGAAGTCGCGGGTCCCTTTGGGGATAGAAGGTTTCTGTGCCATAAGCGCGTCGAAGCGGTTAAAAATCTTACAATATTAGTCATATTTCGGTCTTTTTCCAAATGGAATCCCTATCTTTGTAAGGATTGAACCTGCAAAACGCATTGAGATGAAACCTTTTTTGAGAAACTTGCTGGCCGTTGTCACCGGCATCGCCATTATGTGGGTGATCGGCCTGATCCTCTTCATCTTTTTCATCGGCGCCCTGGCCGCATCGGCGGATATCAAGCCGCCCATCCCGAAGGGGAGCGTCCTGGTCCTCGATTTTTCGACCTTCCATATCGATGAACAGTCTTCCGACATTCCGGTTGGCGGCATCAGCCTGTCGGCGGATTTCAGCACGGAGACAGTGGGCCTTTGGGATGCCGTAGATGCGATTACGACGGCCGCCTGCGATGACGCTGTCAAGGCGCTTTACATCAAGCCCGACGAGGGCGATGCAGGGATGGCCGGCTGGGAGGAACTCCGTGCGGCGCTGGGCCTTTTCCGACAGAGCGGAAAGCCGGTGATCGCGTATCTGCAGAACGGGACCCACGCGGGCCTGTATCTCGGCAGCGCTGCCGACAAGCTCTTTATGACTTCGGATCACGGCGGTACTTCCACCTTTATCGGTATCTCGGCGCAGCTGCTCTTCCTGAAAGACCTGCTCGATCGCCTCGGCGTCAACGTGCAGCTGATCCGCCACGGCAAGTACAAATCCGCGGGCGAAATGTTTGTCCGGAACGCCTCCAGCCCTGAAAACCGGGAGCAGTATCAGGCCTATGTCAGCTCGGTGTGGGACTCCGTCGCGGGCACGATCGCAGCGGCGCGGGGTATGGACCGCGAGACCCTCGATAGCCTCGTGGACGGCCTGGCGCTCAACCTGCCGGAGGATTTCCTCGCGGCTGGCCTGGTGGACGGCTTGATGGACAAGAATGCGATGACGGATTACCTCTGCAAGATCGCGGGGGTCAGTTCTTCGAAGGACCTTTCGCTGGTTGCCTTCACGGATTACATTGCTGCGACCCGCCTTTCCGACCTGCGTTCCGGCCATAAGGTCGCCATTCTCTTTGCGAACGGTGAGATTGCGGACGGCGCGGCGGAGGCCGGCCTCGTCACGGGCGACTTCTATGCGGACATGATTAACGAGATTCGCCTCGACGATTCGATCAAGGCCGTGGTGCTCCGGGTCAATTCTCCGGGCGGCAGCGTGCTCGCCTCGTCGAAGATTAAAGATGCGCTGGAGATGCTCTGCGCGACGAAACCGGTGGTCGCCTCTTACGGCGACTATGCGGCCTCCGGCGGCTACTGGATCTCCTGCGGCTGCGAGGAAATCTTCTCCGATGCGACGAGCCTGACCGGATCGATCGGCGTGTTCAGTATGATCCCGGAGTTCGGCGATACGGCCCGTGACCTGCTCCACGTCGGCGTCGAGACCGTTGGTTCGAACCGCCACAGCGATATGTTCTCGCTGATGCGCCCCTTTGATGCGGAAGAACTGGCCTTTATGCAGGCGGGCGTCGAGGATATCTATGAGCGCTTTGTCGGGCTGGTCGCTGAGGGCCGTGGCCTGGACAGCGTATTTGTCGATTCGATTGCGCAGGGCCGGGTCTGGACCGGTACGCAGGCAATCGACCTTGGCCTGGTGGACCATATCGGGACGCTGCAGGATGCCGTGTATCGCGCCGTCGCCCTTTCCGGAGGCCCCGATGACTTTATGCGCTGGCAGGTTGTCCAGTATCCCGCGAAGACGACGATGTCGGAGCTGATCCTGACCCTCCTCTCCGGTGAGCCGCTTCAGCAGCCTACGGTTAAGTTATTGGAAAACACACCGTTCGCCGGTCTTGAGTCGGCCTTTGATGCCTTGATGGTCAAGGATCCGACGAAGGTCTATGCCCGGCTGCCGTACGCGATAACCGTCAAATAAATTTGGCGGTTCATAAAATTCTGCTTACCTTTGCACTCCACATCGCGGGGTAGAGCAGTCGGTAGCTCGTCGGGCTCATAACCCGGAGGTCAGAGGTTCGAGTCCTCTCCCCGCTACTAAAAAGAGAAGCCATCGAAAAATCGATGGCTTCTCTTTTTCTGTATGTGGCTCTGTTAGAAGCTCTTGGCAATGCCGAGGAAGTCTTCCGCCTTGAGGGCTGCGCCGCCGATGAGGCCACCGTCGATGTCCTTCTCGGCGAAGAGTTCCTTCGCGTTGGACGGCTTGCAGGAACCGCCGTAGAGGATGGTCATATCGTCCGCGACCTGCGGGCCGAACTTCGCCTCGATGACGTTGCGGATGCAGGCGTGGATTTCTTCGGCCTGCGCAGCGGTAGCGGTCTTGCCGGTACCGATGGCCCAAACGGGCTCGTAGGCGATCACCACATTCTTCATATCTTCAGCGGTGAAGTGATAGAGGACGGCCTCGGTCTGCGCCTTGACAACGTCGAAGTGCTTGCCGGCCTCACGCTCGTCGAGGTTTTCACCGACGCAGAGGATCACCTTCAGCCCGGCCTCGAGGGCGAGTTTGGTCTTGACGACGAGTTTCTCATCGGTCTCGCCGTAGTACTGACGGCGCTCGGAGTGACCGAGAATGGTATATTGGCAGCCCAGCGAGCAGAGCATCGCGACGGAAACTTCGCCCGTGTAGGCACCCTTCTCGTGGTCGGCGCAGTTCTGCGCGGAGAGGGCGACCTTCGATCCTTTCAGGGCCTCGGCGACCAGGGCCAGATGCGTGAACGGGGGAGCGACGACGAGTTCGACGTTGGCGGGAAGATCTTTGGCCTGCTCGACGACGGCCTTGGCGAGGGCTACACCTTCGGGAACGGTGGTATTCATTTTCCAGTTCCCGGCTACAATGAATTTTCTCATTTTATAGATAGTTGTTAGGTTGTTCTTAGCTTACAAATATACGCATTTCTTGCGAATAATGGAAAATGCGTTTCAGGGATTTAGGATTTGGACCGTCAGGGCGATGTTCTCTTTCGCGCTGAAAAGCCAGATGTGGCCGTCATCGGAGATCTGCTTGACGGTGAAACTGACTCCGCTTTTCCGCTTGACCAGTCCATTGATGCTCCATTCCAGATCCGCCTTGACCCGCTGCCCGCTATGATCGGGAAGGGTGTTGCAGCGGAGCGTGTAGTAGCTGGAAAGGTCGTCGTAGAAGACCCGGAATTCCTTCCGACCAGCGTTATAGCCCAGCTGCCAGGTCAGGGGATCGCTGGTGAGGACCGTCTTCCCCTTGATCTGCAGCCGCATCCCGTCGCTTTCCAGAAAGGCGGGATCGAGCTCCGCCGAGCGGGAGCAGGCAGCTGGCAGCAGCAGAAGCGCCGTAAACAGCAGGAGAAGAAGGCGTCTATTCGGGTTCATCGCAGGCTGATCGTTTTTTGCAGGAGGGTTTCGCTGCCGTCGCTTTCGTGGAGGATGGCGGTCAGACGGCCGCTTTTTGTCGGGGTGAAATAGCCGTCGGCGCCCGGGACAATCGCTTCGCCGTTAAAACGCCAGCTGACGCTGACCCCGTCCGGTACGTTGTAAACCCGCAGGGGCAGGTGCGTTCCGGTGGGGAAGCTGCCGTCGGAATTCCGGCCCTTCACGGAGAGCCAGATGTAGGGCTGGGCCCCGTCGGTGCGCGATTTGGTCGTGAAGTTGAAAGTCTGGATGCCGACCGGACTGCCGCCGGCCTTGAAATAGACCTTTGCGGAGTAGGCCTTTCGCGGGGTCAGGCCCTCGATGACGAAGCCGTAGCGGCCGGCCGAATGGGGTAGGATCTCCGCTTCGCTGCTTTCCTTGCCGGGCTCGCCCCAGCTGATCCAGGAGGGACCCTGGTAGGCCGGATTGTCGGCGCTCCAGCTGAGGATGGCGGCATCCTGAAAGACTTCGCCGGAAACCTCCTTGACGGCAGGGATTCGCTCGGCGGCGGCGTCCGTGACGTTGAAACGGACCGCGTCCCCGTCGAGGCGGATGTCGCTCAGGGAGAGTCCCGATGCCGTGCCGCTCCAGAAGAAAAAGCCGGGGTTGGTATCGGGCGTGAAGGAAACCTGCCGGTCGTAGGGGAAGAATATCCGCGGGATGCAGTCGTACAGGTTCCCGCTTTCCCGGGCGGTGAGGAAAAGGGCCGCCACGGACGGGTCGGCTTCGATCAGGTCAATGCACTGGTGCTCGGGCACGCAGTTGACCTGGTTGCGGTTCCAGCGGGACTTCGCGGTGATGTTGCCTGCGTAGTTGTCGGATCGGTCGATGTGGTAGATCAGCAGGCCTTTTCCGCCAACGGCGCGATCCCATCCCTTGTCGGAGCGGCATTCGAAGAGGAAGAATTCGCCCTCCTTGTCAGTCTCCATAATAAAGCAGTCGCCGTTTTCGCTAACGGGCGGAAGGACCTGTTCGCCGAGGCTTAGCGCCTTCGGCTCGCACAGGCCGAGCATATAGCGGTCCAGGGCGTTGTAGGCCGGCGGGCAGAGGCCGTTGTCGTTCCAATTGCCGCCGTCCATCAGGGCCGTAGCCCGCCAGAGCGCCTCGCTCTCGCCGCCGCTGTCTTCATAGTCGGTGTCGTAGTAGTCGATCAGGCCGAGGCTGTGGCTGTATTCGTGGCAGAAGGTGCCGATTCCGGCCATCCGGGCCCCGTCCTCGGTCGGGGTGATCTCGGCGCTACAGGCGTAACTGTTGATCCAGACATTGTCGAGCAGTAGGTTGATGCCCGCTCCGTCTTTGAGGAACCACTGGTGCGACCAGACGTGGTCGTCGCCCGCTCCGGCCGCCTCGTCGCCGCCGGCAAAAAAGACGAAGACATTGTCCGCCGTGCCGTCACCGTCATCATCGTAGCGGCTGAAATCGATCTGCGGATCCGCTGCCTGGCAGGCCTCCAGGATCATCAGGTGCGGCCGGATGTCCTTACCGTCATCGCCGTTCTGCCCATAATAGGCGTATTTGCCGGAGAGGGTGATGATCTCGGAGACATCGATGTGGAACCGGGTCCCGGCGGCGGCGAACTGGTCCTGGAAGTAACTCGTTGCGCTTTCCGGTTGGTCAGAGGAAAGGCGGGCGGCGAAATCGTCCCGCGTAAATTGGAAACTCAGGTCGGAGAACTGTACGAGGAGGACGAGCAGGTGCCGCTCACGGATGTCGGCCGCTGCCTTGCTCCGGGTTTCGGCGCGAAGACCGTTGACCCGGGCGCGGGAAAGCCGGGCTTCCTGAGCGATTTCGCTCCGGGGAATTTGCCGGCTGGCCTGAAGGATCTCCGGCGGCGTTGCCGGATCAAGGACGCGCCAGGCGGTCAGCTCGCGCTTTCCCTCCGGGGTGAAGCGCAGGTAGTGATAGTTGCCGGTGAGGGAGGAGAGGGCGATGGCACAGCCGTCAGGGGTCGTCAGCAGGTGCGCGTGTTCGTCTCCATAGAGCCGGGCCTCGAAGCGGGTCCCATCCCGGCCGGTCAGGAAAATGCGCGTCTGCTTCGCGGGAACTGCCGCAGCCCGCGGAATAGAAAGCATCAGGATCAGTTGAAGGGCAAGAAAGAGTCGCCCGGCCTTGTGTGCGTATTTCTCTAATCGAATCGCCATCGCCGGGCACGAAGGTACTCCAAAAAGGGGTAAAAAGCAAGAAGCCGGCCCTGAAAATCAGAAACCGGCTTCTAAACGTGTACTAAAACCTAAACCTGTCCTATAGATGCAATCCCAAAGGTGAACGTTGCACCGGGAATGAATTTTTTTTTAAAAAAGTGAAAAGGTTTGGTTTTAGTTCGTTGGCTTGCAGAAGCTTACTTCGCAGCCTCGACGGAAACCTTGCGGAATTCCTTGAGGTCCTTCATCAGGACGAGGGCGGCCTTACGGGCGCGGGCACCAGCGGCCTTGTTACCCTTAACTACCTGTGCTTCAGCGTTCTTTGCGAAGTCTGCATACTCGGCAACGATTTTTTCAACAAGCTCTTTCATTGTTTTGTCAATTATTTAGTTAAACGTAAAATGTGCAAAGTTTTGTGCAAGATAGTTAAAAAAATTGAAAAACAAGCGTTTTTGAAGAAAATTATTGTGTTTTTTGCTTGCAGTTCAGCACATTCATCGCTCTTTCCGGCCCAAGGAAAGCAAAAGTCTGAATGCCTTCCACGATTCGCGGGGCCAATTCGGTGGTGAGGGTCTCCCGTTCGGCAGGCGTTAACGCGCCGAGTACAAAGTCGATCTGACCGCCTTTCTGGAAATCATTGCCGATACCGATCCGGATACGGGCCCAGTCGTCTGAATCCAACTCAAACGAGATGTTCTCGAGACCGTTGTGTCCGCCCGAAGAGCCGCTCTTGCGCATCCGGATGGTTCCGAAGGGCAGGTTTAGGTCGTCCGATATGACGATCAGCCGCTCGAGGGGCAGTTTCAGCTTCTCCATCCAATAGCGGACGGCATTCCCGCTCAGGTTCATATAGGTCGAAGGCTTGAGCAGGGTGAACTTACGTCCCTTGAACGGGATTTCAGCGACGGCGCCGTAGCGTTTGGACGAAAAAACAGCATTGGATGCCTGAGCCCAGGCATCCAATACCATAAATCCTGCGTTGTGTCTCGTATCGGCATACTCGCTGCCGATATTGCCGAGACCTACGACGAGATAGCCTTCTCCAGCCACGTTCGGTGGGGGGATTAGGCCTCAGCCTTCGCGGCGGCGAGCATCTGACGGGTCGACTTGACGCGGCAGATAACGGTCGTCTTCGGGGAGAGAATGGTCACACCCTCGAAGTGGAGTTCGCCGGCGGAGATGCTCTTGTCGAGACCGAGGTTCGTGATGTCGACGGGCAGCTCGTCCGGGAGGTTCTCCATCTTGGCGCTGACGCGCAGCTTGCGGGAAACCTGGGTGAACTTACCACCGGCCTGAACACCGGCTGCGTGGCCCGTGATCGTGATCGGAACATCGATGGCGATCGGCTTGTCGGCGGAAACGGCGAGGAAGTCGATGTGCAGGCAGTTGTCGTCCACCGGGTGGAACTGCAGCTCGTGCAGAATCGCAGTATAGGTCTTGCCGTTGCTCAGCTTGAGGTCAACGATGAAGGAAGCGGGGGTGAAAAGAAGACCCTTGAGATCCTTCTCGGTAACGGTGAAAAGAATGTTGTCAACGCCCTTGCCATAGAGATTGCAAGGGACGAGACCCTGGCGGCGGAAAGCCTTGATGACTGCCTTGTTTCCGACTTCGCGGATCTGGCCGTTCAGCTCAAAATGTTTCATTGTACAATAATAATTAAAATGTGTTACTCAGCCCTTCGGGAGGGCCCCATTGCACCAAAAACCCTGACGGGCTTTTATTTGCGGCCGCAAAGATAGGAAGAAAAAAATTAATGGACAAGTCCGGTGGCCGTATTCCAGGCGATATTCTCCTTATAATAATTACGGAGGAAGTCGCTGCTGCTCTGCGGGCTGGGCAGGAACATCGATAGGCCGCAGTAGCGTTCGATCGGAATCGACAGGAAGACGGGGGTCGCCGCGCGGTAGGGGAGCGCTCGTTCCAGCGCCGCTTCGAGCTCCGCTTTTTCGGCGTCCGTCATCCCGGCCTGGGTCAGGATGTCCTCGAGATCGTAGAACCAATGCTTGTCGTAGCGGAAATAGGGCTGGACCGTCCGGCCGCTGAGGCTGTGGATGGCATCGTAGTGCCGCTCAAACAGGGGGGCACAGGCCTGCGCGAGCGCCTCCATCTGATGGCAGTCGACCACGGAAATCGTTGCGCTGCGATCGCGGCCGCTCCGCTGGTTGTACTGCTCGAAATAGTCGCGGCAGACGCCGAGGGCGCCGCTGCCTTCGTCGCTCAAAAGGTTCCAGGCCATCCGCGTATAGTCAAAGCCTTCGGCGAGGATTTCCGTCTGCGAGAAGCCGATCGTGTCCGCTTTCTCCCGCAGTTCGTAGGCCACTTCGACCGTCCCCATCAGGCAGGCGTCGAAAAGTAGGTAGTCCAGGTGCATCGGCAGGGCGTCCCGGAATTCTCCAAGGGACATCTCGATGCTCGCATCAACGCCGACATCCTGTCCGATGCTGCGCCGTCCGACGTTCCAGATCCCGCCGCCTTCGCCGTCATAGCTCTCCGGGTTGGAGAAGTAACCCGGCGGCAGCCAGCCGCTGGCGTGCGAGGAAAAGACCATACCGTAGCGGCTGCCGGGATAGCGGTCCCGGACAAAACTGAGGACGCGATTCAGGGTCTCGCCCGAACTGGCAACCGTGTTTTCCGTCAGGCCGGGAACGTGGAGGGTGTCCCGGATGACTTCCCCGTAGATGTCGCGGTAGATCCGGAAAAGGGCCGGGGCCGTAGGGGTCCCATACTGGCCCGAAGCGACGGGCTGCCGGCTGAAGACCAGCAGGACAGGCGCGCTGACCCGGTTCCCGGGGATGAAACTTCCCTCGCAGAGGTCCTGAATGTCCTCGCGCAGGTAACCGCTCAGGCTGTTGAAGCCGGCCGAATAGACGAGCAGCACCTTCCGCGTGATCGGATCCGAGCGGCGCGGCCGCAGCGGATTCTCATCGTACGCGGAGTCGTGCCCGGTACGGTAATCCTCGTCCTTGCGGCAGGAAACCACCAGGAGGGCCAGCAGCATCAGGGCGGCTGCGGCGTTACGAAGGATATGAGCTTTCATCGCAGACATAGCGGCGCGTTTCGGGGTTGCAAAGTTACCAAATTATTTCCAAATTTGCATTCCACATTATGAATCGAACCGACCGACTATGAAAAAACGCATTCTTGGCTTTATGCTCGCTCTTTCTTCCCTTCTGACGCATTCCTGTGGCCCGGACAACCGGCCGAAAAACCCCGATCCGGATTTCAAATACCAGATCGATGAATTTGCGGACCTGAAGATCATCCGCTACAAGATTCCCGGCTGGGAGGACCTTTCTCTCCGGCAGAAGGCCTATGCCTACCACCTCGCCGAGGCGGCCAAGTACGGCCGCGATATCCTCTGGGATCAGAACTGCAAGGAGAACCTGCGGGTGCGCCACGCGGTGGAGGGTATCCTCGATCGCTATACCGGCGATAGGGAATGTGCTGAGTTCGAGGCTTTTCTGGTTTATGCGAAACGCCTCTTCTTCTCCAACGGCATCCACCATCACTATGCGGAGGACAAGTTCTTCCCCGGCTGTGATGCTGATTATTTCCGGCAGCTGCTTTCGGATGCCGGCGTCGAGGATCCGGATCCGGAGGATCTGCTCGATGTGATCTATAATCCGGAGCGCTATCCGCAGCGCCGCTCGACGGCCACTTCCGGTGACATCGTCGCCCTTTCCGCCGTCAATTTCTATGAAGGCGTGACCCGCGACGAGGTCGAGCGATTCTATGCGAAGATGGCCGACCCGTCCGATCCGGAGCCGATTTCCTATGGCCTCAATTCGAAGGTCGTCAAGGGCGCAGACGGGGTCATCCGCGAACTGCCCTGGAAGATCGGTGGCCTCTATTCGCCGGCCATCGAAAAGATCTGCGAAGAACTCGCCCTGGCCCGCGACTTCGCCGAGAATTCGGTTCAGGAGGAGGCGCTCGGTCTGCTGATCGATTACTACCGGACGGGCGATCTGCGCAAATGGGACGAATTCAACATCGTCTGGGTCCGCGATACGCTCGGCACGGTCGATTTCATCAACGGCTTCATCGAAGATTACAACGACCCGCTCGGCCGCAAGGCTTCCTGGGAGGGATACGTCAACATCAAGGACGCCGAGGCGTCGAAGCGCTCCGAAATCCTGAGCGCGAATGCGCAGTGGTTCGAGGACCATTCGCCGGTCGATCCGCGCTTCCGCAAGGCTCAGGTCAAGGGCATCTCGGCGAAGGTGATCAACGCTGTCTGCCTCGCGGGTGACAGCTATCCTTCCACGCCGATCGGCATCAACCTCCCGAACGCGGACTGGATCCGCAAGGAGCACGGCTCGAAGAGCGTTACGATTGCGAACATCACGCATTCCTACGATTATGCTGCGCAGGAGGCTCCGAACAGCACCCTGACGGAATTTGCCTGGAGCGAGGAGGAGATCGACCGCTACAAGCAGTGGGGGAGCGTTGCCGACGAGATCCATACCGACCTGCACGAATGCCTGGGCCACGGCTCCGGCCAGCTCCTGCCCGGGGTATCCGCGACGGCGATGGGCGAATACGCATCGACCCTGGAGGAGGCGCGGGCAGACCTGTTCGGACTCTACTATACGGCCGATCCGAAGATGGTCGAGCTCGGGATTATGCCCGACCCGGAGGCGTACAAGGCCGAATATGACAACTACATCCGCAACGGCCTGATGGTCCAGTTCACGCGCATCGAACTCGGCCGTCAGAATACGGAGGCGCATATGCAGAACCGCAAGCTGATTGCGCAGTGGTGCTTCGAAAAAGGCGCCGAGGACAAGGTGATCGAAAAGCGGGTGCGGGACGGTAAGACCTACTTTGTCGTCAACGATTACGTCAAGCTCCGGGCGCTCTTTGCCGAGCTGCTCGGCGAAATCCAGCGGATCAAGTCCGAGGGGGACTATGAGGCCGGAAAGGCCCTCGTCGAGACCTATGCGGTCCATATCGATCCGGACCTGCACCGCGAGGTGCTGGAGCGCTACGCGGCGCTCGGGCTGAAGCCCTATGGCGGCTTTATCAATCCGGAGATCGTTCCGGAGGAGGATGCCGACGGGAATATCGTCGACTACAAGGTTGTCTATACCGACGATTATCTCGGCCAGATGCTGCATTACGGCAGGAAATACGGAACCCTATAGAATCATAAAGGACTACGCCGCCTTCCTGCGGCTCGAGCGCGGGATGTCGCCGAATACGGTGGCATCCTACGTTGCCGATGTGGAGGCGTTCCGGGATTTTCTGCCCGAAGGCGCCCGCCCGTCCGGGGTGACGCCGGACGACATCCTTTCCTATGTCCGTTACCGGGCGGAGACCCTGGGCGGCGCCGGAAAGGGGCACGACCTGGACGAGGGACTCTCCAAGCGCTCCCAGGCCCGTCTGCTGAGCGCCCTGCGCTCCTTCTTCGGTTGGTGCGTGCTGGAAGGGGAACGGAAGGACAATCCCTGCGACGGGATCGACGCGCCGAAGATCGGCCGCTACCTGCCGGAGGTTTTGTCTGTAGAAGAGGTCGGTTCGATCCTCGATGCCGTCGATCTGACGACCGAAAACGGGCTCCGCGACCGGGCCATCCTTGAGGTGCTCTACGGCTGCGGCCTACGGGTCAGCGAACTGACGAGCCTGCGGATCAGCCAGGTCTATTTCGACGAGCAGTTCGTCCGCGTAATCGGCAAGGGAGACAAGCAGCGGATCGTGCCGCTCGGGGAAATGGCCGCGGAGGCCGTGCAGGCCTATCTGGCGGTGCGCCCTGCGCCGGCGACGGGTTGCTCGGACATCCTTTTCCTCGGCCGCAGCGGACGGCCGCTCAGCCGCGTCTCCGTATTTAACATCGTGAAGAATGCGGCCCTGGCCGCCGGTATCCGGAAGGAGGTTTCGCCCCATACCTTCCGCCACAGCTTCGCGACGCATCTGGTCGAGGGCGGAGCCGATTTGCGCACCGTACAGGAGATGCTGGGCCACGCCTCCATCCTGACGACGGAAATCTATACGCACATCGAAGCGGCCACCTGGCAGGCCGACATTCTGCGTCACCATCCGTCGCGGAGCTAAGGCTCCGCTATGCGGCAACGTGCGAGCTTTTCGCCATCTGCGGGATCGAGGACACCGGCGACGACCAGGGCGTCAACGGTGCAGGCCTCGGGCGGATTGTGTTCCCGGAAAAAGACGATACCGCGGGCGGCGTAGGCGCGGATATAAGGGTGCTGCTTCAACTCCTCTTCCGGCAGCGTCCAAAGCGGATATGGATCAACGGGTGTTACGCTGATCAGATCCTTCAGCCCCTCATATTTTTCCTGATCAAAGCGCGGAAGATCCAGCAGTTGCTCCGGGTAGGAATAGCCCCGGAGCACTTCGCGGTGCTCCAGGATCCGCTGGGCGAACCAAGGACCGATTCCGGGGAGGGAGGTCAGCGCAGCGGAATCCGCCCGGTTGAGGTCGACCTTCGGGATGTCGATCCAGGGCTCCAGCCGGCGGTATACCGAATCATCCACCACATAACTCCGGGCGAAATCTTCCTTGCGGGAGAAATGCCCGCCCTTCTGCCGGTAGCGGTCGATCGCTTCGGCCTGCTTTTGCGAAAAACCGAGACGCACGAGATCCTCAATGCTGACCGTATTGGGATTGAACGGGAAGGATTCGACCTTTCGGCGTCGATCATCCTTTTTCGGGGCCTCCCTGCGGATGGAAACGTAGGGGGTTGATTCAGAACTGGTTGCCGCAGCGCCACTTGCCACAGCACGTATCTCCGGCTCGGAAAGCCGGGCTAGATAGGCTTCCACCTCGTCCGGAGACAGCAGATAGACCGTATCGGTCAGGGTAACGGGATCCTCGGCGCGCATACGGCCGATCCGCGCGAACATCAGCGCGGTCTGGTAGCCGATAATCAGGAATACGAAGGCGATGATTCCGGTCCGGATCGAACCGGTAGGGCGTTGATTCTCAGTCTTGTTCTGCGGCGGATTCGTGTTCTTCCCCATAGTAAGCGCGTTTTTTCTTTTTGTCGCTTTCCTTGGGTGAAACGGGATCCGCGCCGCCGACGATCAGGACGATCTCGCCCTTGGGCTCGTGCTCACGGAACCACGCGGCCACTTCAGCGAGCGTGCCCCGCCGGTGTTCCTCGTGGATTTTTGAAATTTCCCGCGCTACCGAGCAGGGACGGTCAGGACCGAAGAACTGTCCGAGTTGTTCCAGGGTCTTGACCAGCCGGTAGGGAGATTCATAGAATACCATCGTCCGGGTCTCTGAGGAGAGGGCCTGAAGGAGGGTCTGACGGCCCTTCTTGACCGGCAGGAAGCCCTCGAAGCAAAAGCGGTCGCAGGGAAGGCCCGATGATACGAGGGCCGGAATGCAAGCCGTCGCCCCGGGCAGGGTCTGGACTTCGATGCCCTCCTCAGCGCAGCAGCGGACGAGCAGGAAGCCCGGGTCCGAGATTCCGGGGGTTCCCGCGTCGCTGATCAGCGCAACGTCGGCCCCGGCGAGAATCTTCTCGCGGATCAGGCCGACGGTCTGGTGTTCGTTGAATTTGTGATGGGCCCGCAGCGGTGTGTGGATGTCATAGCGGCTGAACAGGAGGGAACTCGTGCGCGTGTCCTCTGCAAGGACGAGATCAACGCTTTTGAGCACCTCCACTGCGCGGAAGGTCATATCCGCGAGGTTCCCGACCGGGGTCGGTACGATATACAACCGTCCAGCCATCTCTTTTGCGGGTTTTATCTGAGTTTACGCCTGACCGCCATCATAAAGCGATAGACGATGTCCGATTCGTAATTCCACTGCGGGAAGTTGGCCCTCAGGTAGCGCTCTGCATCGGAGAACTGCTCCATTCCGTTCAGCGCGTTGATCGTATCCTGGAAGCGAAGGGCATCCTGCTGGAAAAGACCGTTGATCAGCAGGACGCGGTCGTTGAGGGCGATCGCACTGCGGATGTCGCGAACCTGCGAGCCCGGCATATCCTTACGCCAGGCAAAGTTACCGACGGGCGCAGGTGCAGGCTTCGGCGCCGATGCGGGCTCAGGTTCCGGTTCCGGTTCCAGGACGGGTTCCGGTACAGGCTCCGGTGCAGGTGCAGGTGCGGGCGCGGGCTCCGGCTCGGGCTCCGGCTCGGGCTCCGGCTCGGGCGTCGGAAGGCTAACCGCCTCCTCCGGAAGCGCTTCGAAGGACACGTCGCTCAGGTCTACGGCGTCAGTCACCGCTTCGCGGTCTTCCCGCCGCAGGCTTTCCTGTAACTGATTGACATAGGATTCCAGTATGCTGGCCCGGTCCTTGAGAACCGCAATTTCCTCCCTGAGCTGATCCAACAGGCTAAGGCTGTCTTTGTTCATAACTACGCGCAGAATGTTGATAAAAAAAATTGACGCTCCGCGGGGGAATCCCTATCTTTGCCTTGATGGAAAGGTTGGGATATGTTTCCCGGCCGAGCAAGCACAAAAATAATGATGTTTACTGAAAATTCAAAAAAATCGGGCTGCATCGAGGTCATCTGCGGCTCGATGTTTTCGGGAAAGACCGAAGAACTGATCCGTCGTCTGAAAAGAGCGCAATTCGCCAAGCAGAAAATCGCGACCTTTAAACCGACTATTGACAAGCGTTATTCCGATTTGGACGTGGTTTCGCACGACTCGCACAGCATCTCCTGTACGCCGATCAAATCCCCGGCGCGGATGCTACAGATTGAGCCCGACGTGCAGGTCGTAGGAATCGACGAAGCGCAGTTCTTCGATGAGAGCATCATTGAAGTGGTTCAGGAACTCGCCAACCGGGGCGTCCGCGTGATCGTCGCGGGCCTCGACACCGACTATCTCGGCAAACCTTTCGGCCCTATTCCGGGGCTGCTTGCCATTGCCGAGGACGTTCAGAAGGTACACGCCATCTGCGTCCGCTGCGGTGCGCTGGCGAATCATTCGCACCGCCTCTCCGAGAGCAAGAAACTCGTCGTTCTCGGTGAAAAAGACATCTACGAACCGCTTTGTCGCGACTGTTACAACAAAGCCCTCGCGGAAGAATAACGAAAAACCCGGCGGTCAGCCGGGTTTTTTAATGTCTTTTCGGGTCCAGAAAAGGATCAGTCGTTCACCTGCTTCAGGGCTTCGCGGATCTTGCCTTCGATCTCTTCGCAGAGCTCGGCGTTGTCGGCCAGGAGCTGCTTTGTTGCCTCACGACCCTGCGCGAGGCGGGAATCGTTGTAGCTGAACCAGGAACCGCTCTTGCCGATGATCCCGAACTCGACGCCGAGGTCCACGATCTCGCCGACCTTCGAGATGCCGACGCCGAAAACGATGTCGAATTCGGCCTTGCGGAACGGCGGGGCCATCTTGTTCTTGACGACCTTGACCCGGGTGCGGTTGCCGAGCGCCTCCTCGCCATCCTTGATCTGCGTCGTGCGGCGCACGTCGAGGCGGACGGAAGCATAGAACTTAAGGGCGTTACCGCCGGTAGTGGTCTCCGGATTGCCGAACATAATGCCGATCTTCTCGCGGAGCTGGTTGATGAAGATGCAGCAGGTATTCGTCTTCGAGATGTTCGCGGTCAGCTTGCGCAGCGCCTGCGACATCAGGCGGGCCTGCAGGCCGACCTTGTTGTCACCCATCTCGCCTTCGATCTCGGCTTTCGGGGTCAGGGCCGCGACCGAGTCGATCACGACGATGTCGATCGCGCCGCTGCGGATCAGGTTGTCGGCGATTTCAAGCGCCTGCTCGCCGTTGTCCGGCTGCGAGATCAGCAGGGTCTCGAGATCGACGCCTAGCGCCTTCGCGTAAGTGCGGTCGAAAGCGTGCTCGGCATCGATCATTGCCGCAATGCCGCCCTTCTTCTGCGCCTCGGCGATTGCGTGGATCGCCAGGGTCGTCTTACCGCTGGACTCCGGTCCGTAGATTTCGATGATCCTTCCGCGCGGGTAACCGCCGATGCCAAGGGCGTGGTCGAGGGCGACGGAGCCGCTCGGAATCACCTGGGAGGCGTCCCATTGCGGCTGATCTCCCAGCTTCATAATCGTTCCCTTACCATAATCTTTCTCAATCTTGTCGAGGGTAGCCTGCAACGCTTTCAGTTTCGCTGCATTGATTTCGGCTGCACTCTTTTCTTCAACTGCTTTAGCCATAATGTTGGTCTCCTTATATATAATCTGTCAAAATGTCGCCGCGGCGTTGCGGCGTGGACAAAGTTAGTAAAAAACTTCTTTCTCCATCCCAAATTTTTGCGTATTTTTGTGCTCGGAACAAAAGTTTTTTTTCGATGAAGCGTCCGCTCCTTGGAGCTACGAAAGACGAGCTGAAAGCCATCGCGCTCGAATGTGGCCTTCCTGCCTTCGCAGGAGGGCAAATGGCCGATTGGCTTTACCGAAAACGGGTGCGTTCGATCGATCAGATGACGAACCTTTCCAAGGCCGGACGCGAGCGTGTCAACGCGCGCTTTGACATCGGAATGACCCTCCCTTTGGAAAGTCGGACCTCCCGCGACGGGACCCGGAAGTACCTCTTCCCCTTCCGGCGCGAAGGCGTCGCGACCGGGCTGGATGCCATCGAAGCCGTCGTCATCCCGGACGGGGACCGCAGGACCGTCTGCGTCTCCTCGCAGGCCGGCTGCAAGATGGGCTGCCGCTTCTGTATGACGGGCCGTCAGGGTTTCCACGGCAACCTCACCGCCGCGGAGATTCTTTCGCAACTGCTCGCCATAGATGAAGCCGAGCAGCTGACCAACGTCGTCTTTATGGGAATGGGCGAGCCGCTGGACAACTGGAGCGAGGTGCGCCGTGCGATCGACGTGCTGACCGCTCCCTGGGGTCTGGCTTGGAGCCCGAAGCGCATCACCCTCTCCTCGATCGGCGTCCTGCCGAAGCTGAAGGAGTATCTGGACACGTCGCGCTGCCATCTGGCGATCAGTCTCCACGATCCCTTCCCCGAAGAGCGCGCCAGCCTGATGCCCGTGGAAAAGGCCTATCCGATTGCGGAGGTCCTCGACCTGATCCGGCAGTATGATTTCACCGGACAGCGGCGCGTTAGTTTCGAATACACGATGTTCTCAGGCCTGAACGACAGCCTCCGGCATGCCGATGAGCTCGCCCGGATGCTGCGCGGCCTGGAGTGCCGGGTCAACCTGATCCGTTTCCATCAAATCCCTGATTTCCCGTACAGCACCTCCGACGCGGCGGCGATGGAGCGTTTCAAGGAGCGCCTCGAGCGGCGTGGCATCACCACGACCCTCCGCGCTTCCCGTGGCGAGGATATCCTGGCCGCCTGCGGATTGCTGGCTGGAATGCACGCAGCAGAGGAGGATCCAAAAGAATGAAAAAGAGGTTTAAGGAAGGGCTGCTTGCCCTGATGCTTTTGTGCGGCCTGTCCGTTCCCGGACGGGCGCAGGATGTTTCCTCGTCCGGCTTTGGCCTGGAAGGGGAGCGGGATGCCGAAGCGGTCCGCTACCTGCGGAATTACCTCGAAGGCATCCGGCAGCGGGAAGGGCGTCCGACCGTTGCGCTCGTGCTGAGCGGCGGCGGAGCGAAGGGCGCTTCGCACGTCGGCGTACTCCGTTATATGGAAAGCCTCGACATCCCCGTGGACGTGATCTTTGGCACGAGTATGGGCGGCCTGATCGGCGGCCTGTACGCGATGGGTTACACCCCGGGACAGATGGACACCCTGCTGCGGGAAGCCGACTGGTCCTTGCTCCTTTCCGACAAGATCGACCGCCGCTACATCACCTACGCTGATGCGCAGCGCAAGCGGCACTATCACCTCTCCGTTCCCTTTTATTACACCACCCAGCAGCTGCAGCAGCAGGCGGGCCTGACCCATGAGAACCACGATCCGGCCGGGCGCCTCGACCTTTCTTCCCAGGGCGATGCCGAACAGGGGAACGCCCTTCGCCGCAACATCCTCAACAGCCTGCCTTCCGGTTTTGTCACCGGCTACAACGTTACGAACCTGATCACCTCGCTGAGTGTAGGCTATCACGCTGATAACCTGGACTTTACGAAGGACCTCCCGATTCCGTTCCTCTGCGTCGCGACGGATATCGTCAGCGCGAAGGCGAAGGTCTGGCACGACGGGGACCTGGTCACCGCAATGCGCTCGACGATGTCGATCCCCGGCCTGTTCAAGCCCGTTCGTACCGATGGACACATCCTCGTGGACGGCGGTATGCGTAATAACTATCCGACCGACCTCGCCCGGCAGATCGGGGCCGACATCATCATCGGCGTCGAACTCTCGGATGCCGTCAAGGGTGTCGATGAAATCTACAACCTCGGCGACATCATCTATAAGGGCATCGATATGCTGAGCAACGACTCCTTTGAGCGCAACCTCGCGATCCCCGACCTGACGATCAAGCCCGACCTCCACGAATTCGATATGCTGAGTTTCGATGCCGTCTCCATCGATACGATCATCCACCGCGGGTATGCGGCCGCCCAAAGCAAGGGCGACTCCCTCGCCCTGATCAAGCAGCGGGTCGGCGCGGACCACGGCCTGGTCCTGAAGCACCGTCCGGCCATCGACCTGTCCAAGACGGCGATCGTGATCGATACCATCACGGTCTCGGGCGTTTCCCGCGCCGATGCGAACTACATCCTGCGCCGCGTGGAATACCTGAAGGGCCGCCATTGCGACAAGGCCATCATCGAAGACGCCATTACCTATATTTATAGAACAAAGGCCTTCGAGTACGTCGGATATGAACTGCTCGGCGATCCGTCTGCCTACGAGCTTAGGATCAACTGCCGGAAGGGCCCTGTCCACTCCCTGGCCTTCGGTTTTCGCATCGATTCCGAGGAGCTCGTGACGGCGCTTCTCGACGTCGGCATCGGGGTCAACCGGCTCAGCGGACACAAGCTGGACTTTACCACGGCGATTGGTGCCAATCCGGAGGTATCCCTTCTCTACTCCTTCGACGGACCGTCCCTGCCGACCCTGAATTTCAAGACCGACTATCAGGTCCGGACGCGGGCGCCGCTCTATTTGGACGCGGACGAATTCTCGCTGTCGAGCTGGCGCTGGACGCAGCAGTTCTTCATTTCGAACCTCAGCTGGTCGAGCATCGACCTGAACCTCGGCATCCGGAACGAACTGATGCGGGCCCGGAAACTGACCCCGGACGGGAACGCTCCGCTGCCTTTTGAGCTGAATACCCGCCTGGACGACAACGTGGCGGCCTTCTTCCGCTTCCGTATCGACACCTTCGACAAGAGTTATTTCCCGAAGCAGGGCTATACCCTCGGCTTTGACTTCGAGCACGTGCTGACCGTCAGCGACGGCTCCCAGCCGAATTTCTCGACCTTCAGCATCTTCTGGGAGGAAGTCTTTTCGATGGGTAGCCGCTGGGCGCTGACGCCTTCGCTGCGGGCCCGTGCCCTGCTGGGCGAGGAGTTCCCGCTCCTGTACCGCAACTTTATCGGCGGCGCCTTCTCCGGCCGTTATCTCGACCAGCAGATGCCCTTTGCAGGCCTCGGCAATATGGCCCTCTGCGGCAATTACCTGGGGCTGGCCCGTGCGGATCTTCGCTACCGCTTTGCGGGGAACCACTACATTACGGGCGCCTGTAGCTTTGCCTACGATTTTGATGAGCCGGACGATATCATTCACGGGGGGAAGACCTGGGGTGCGAGCATAGGCTATGCCTACGACTCGATCGTCGGCCCGCTGAAACTGGACCTGATGTGGAATTCCCGCACCGGCGGTCCCGGCTTCTACCTGTCCCTCGGTTATGAATTCTGATCCATCCGAAAAGAAGTTGCTGGAGCGCTACGAGCGGGCCTGCGCCCGGGCGGAGCACTGCTCCGGGGACATCCGGCGCAAGGCGCTGAAAGCCCTGAATGGGGATGAAGAGGCGGCGGGACGGATCGTGGCGAAACTGATCGCGGACGGATTCATCGACGACCGTCGCTATGCCGGCGCTTTCGTCCGGGAGAAATCCGCGCTGCAGGGATGGGGCGAGGCGAAACTCCGCTATATGCTGGCGGGGAAGGGCATCGCCCGGGAAGTCATCACGGACGCGCTGACGGAGATCGATCCCGACAAGGCGGATGCCCGGCTCCGGAAACTCCTGCAAACCAAGGCCCGCAGCCTGAAAGGCGACCCGCAGATCCGCCTCAAGCTGCTCAAGTTCGCGCTCTCCCGCGGCTACGACTACGAGACGGTCGATGCCGCTGTCCGGTCCTTGCCCTCGGATGCCGGCGAAAAGTGCTGAAAGAGAGAAAAAAAGATTTGCAGATCAGGGAAAAATTACTACCTTTGCAGTCCCAAATTTTGAGATGACCGCTAAGCTCGTTCAAGACCGATCCCCGAAGGGACGGCGCTTACGGTTCGAAACTTTAAGAGTTTTGTTTAAATGTACGCAATTGTAGACATTGCAAGCCAGCAATTCAAGGTTGAAGCTGGAATGGAAATCTTTGTCAACCGTCTTAAGGCTGCCAAGGATGAGACTGTCGAGTTCGACAAGGTGCTCCTTATCGATGATAACGGCGCCGTGAAGGTCGGTACTCCGTATGTGAAAGGTGCTGCTGTCAAGGCTACCGTCATCGATGACGACGCCAAGGCGAAGAAAGTGCTTGTTTTCAAGAAGATCCGTCGTAAGGGCTTCCAGACCCTCAACGGTCACCGTCAGAAACTGACCAAGATCCGTATCGACGCTATCGCTTAATTTTAGGAGGACAACATTATGGCACATAAAAAAGGTCAATCCAGTTCCAAGAACGGTCGTGAATCGCAAAGCAAACGTCTTGGTATCAAGAAGTTCGGTGAAGAAGCCGTAAAGGCCGGTAACATCATCGTCCGTCAGCGTGGCACTGTCCACAACCCGGGCCGCAACGTCGGTATGGGTAAGGACCACACCCTGTACGCACTCGTAGACGGTACCGTCAAGTTCACCCGCAAGAAAGAGGACAAGTCCTTCGTCTCCGTCGTTCCTTTCGAGAACTAGGCGGAGGGGATCCCTCAAAAGAATGAAAGAGAGGACCTGCGCTCCACCGGAACGCAAGTCCTTTTTTGTTTAAAGAAAAAGAAATTTATGCTAACGCTGAAACTGCTGCACGATGATCCGGAGTATGTGATCCGGAAACTCGCTGTCAAGAATTTTGATGCCCGCGCGATCGTCGAGAACGTCATCGCGCTGGACGATAAGAGAAAAGCCCTCCAGACGGAGAGCGATGCCCTGCTCGCCGAGCAGAAGAAGGCGGCCGCCGCGATCGGCTCCCTGATGAAGGAAGGCAAGAAGGCCGAGGCGGAAGCCGCGAAGGCCGAAGTCGCCGCCCTCAAGACCCGTTCGGCCGAACTGCTCGCCGAAGCCGACCGCAACAACGCCGAGCTCCAGGCGCAGCTCGTTCTCTTGCCGAACCTGCCCTGCGACCTCGTTCCGGAAGGAAAGAGCGCCGAGGACAACCTCGTCGTCAAGATGGGGGGTGAGGATCCGCAGCTCCCGGAGGGTGCCCTCCCGCACTGGGAACTCGCCCGCAAGTTCGACATCATCGATTTCGATCTCGGCGTCAAGATTACCGGCGCCGGCTTCCCGGTTTACAAGGGAAAGGGTGCCAAACTGCAGCGCGCCCTGATCAATTACTTCCTCGACCGCAATACGGCGGCCGGCTATCAGGAGGTCGAGCCTCCGGTGATGGTCAACGCCGCATCCGGCTTCGGTACCGGCCAGCTTCCCGACAAGGAAGGGCAGATGTACCACGCCAACCTCGATGACTTCTATATGGTCCCGACCGCTGAGGTCCCGGTGACGAACATCTTCCGCGATGTCATTCTCCCTACTGACGCCTTCCCGCAGAAGCTGACGGCCTACACGCCCTGCTTCCGCCGCGAGGCCGGCAGCTACGGAAAGGATGTGCGCGGTCTGAACCGCCTGCACCAGTTCGACAAGGTCGAGATCGTCCGCGTCGAGAAGCCGGAAAACAGCTATGCCGCCCTCGACGAGATGGTCGCCCACGTGGAAAGCCTCGTCCGCGAGCTCGGTCTCCGCTACCGGATCCTCCGGCTCTGCGGCGGCGATATGAGCTTCACCTCCGCGATCACCTACGACTTCGAACTCTGGAGCGCTGCGCAGGGCCGCTGGCTCGAGATCAGCTCCGTTTCGAACTTCGAGAGCTACCAGGCCAACCGCCTGAAACTCCGCTACAAGGATGAGAACGGCAAGATGCAGCTCGCCCATACGCTGAACGGCAGCTCGCTCGCGCTTCCGCGCGTGGTGGCCGCTCTGCTTGAGGACAATCAGAAGGCGGAAGGCTACATCGAGATTCCAGAGTGCCTGCGGCCGTACACCGGCTTCGACCGGATCGGTTAGTATGAGCTCCGAACGCATCATTCTCGGCATTGACCCCGGAACCCAGCTGCTGGGTTTCGGGGTCATCCGCGCCGAGGGGAAGAAGGCCAGCTACGTGGATATGGGGGTGCTGGATCTCCGCAAGGAGAAGGACGCCTATACCAAGCTGCAGGCGATCTTTGACTGCATTTCGGAGGTTTGCAAATCCTATCATCCGACGGAGATCGCCGTCGAATCGCCCTTCTACGCGAAGAACGCGCAGGTCGTGCTGAAGCTCGGCCGGGCGCAGGGGGCCGCCATCATCGCCGCCCTCGAATACGGGGTCGCAACGGTGACCGAATATGCGCCCCGAAAGGCCAAGGAGGCTATCGTCGGCAACGGCGCCGCCTCTAAGGAGCAGGTGCAGATGATGCTCGAAAAGGAGCTCGGCGTGCGTCTGGAATCCCGCCACCTGGATGCCACGGATGCCCTTGCTATTGCGCTCTGCCATTTCTATGAAAGTGGTAAGCCCGTGTCCTCCGCGAAAGGCAAGGGCGGATGGGCCGCTTTTTTGAAAGAAAATCCCGACCGAATCAAGTAGTCTGGCTTGATTTTTGCTAAATAGTCGCGATTTTTTATTTTTGTACAAAACCTTACAGATGAACCTGTTCACCCTTCCGAAAGCGCTGGTCGTTACGCTCGCATCAGCCTTTCTGTTTCTCTTTACTCAAAATGCCCTTTTCGCGCAGAGTGGTGACGTTTCCGTAACCCTGCAGGATGCCCAGACCGGCGAAGCCGTCGGCTTTGCGACGGTGTCCCTTGCCAAGGAAGGCTCCAACGATGCGCATAAGTATGCCCTGACCAACAAGGACGGCGTCGGCAAGATCGAGCGTGTCCGCTACGGGACCTATATCTTCAAGGCGGAGATGATGGGCTATCAGGCCTATACGCAAAAGATCACGCTCGAGGGGAAGACCCTCGACCTCGGCGTCGTCAAGATGGAGGTGGACAACAAGATGCTCGATGCGGCGGTCGCGACGGCAGCCGGCAATCCGGTCATTATCAAGAAGGATACGATCGAGTACAACGCCTCTTCGTTCAAGATCAGCGAGGACAACGTCCTGGAGGACCTCCTGAAAAAGCTTCCGGGCATCGAGGTCGATGAGAACGGAACGATTACCTCCGGGGGAGAGGAGATCAAGAAAATCACCATCGACGGCAAGACCTTCTTCCTCGACGATCCGCAGCTGGCCTCGAAGAACATCCCGGCCAAGCTCGTCGAAAAGGTCAAGGTCGTGAAGAAAAAATCCGAGCAGGCAGAATTTACCGGCATCGACGACGGCGAAGATGAGACCGTCATCGACCTCTCCGTCAAGCCGGGTATGATGCACGGCGTTTTTGGCAACGCGATGCTCGGCGGCGGCCACGATGTCCCGAAGGACGCCAACGGCAACAACGACTGGCGCTACCAGGGCGCCTTTATGGGCGGCCGCTTCACGGACAAGAGCCAGATTAGCGTCATTCTCAACGGCAACAACACGAACAACCGCGGCTTCAATGATTTGGCGGGCAATATGATGAGTGCGATGGGCGGCGGCGGAATGGGCCGTGGCGGCGGTGGCGGCGGATGGGGCCGGACCAACGGCATCCTGACAAGCTGGATGGGCGGCGTCAACGGCAACTGGGACCTCTTTGACGACAAGATGGAGCTCGGCGCCAATTACCTCTACAGCGGCACGGACACCGACGTTCGCGAAGACACCTACAAGGAGACCTATCTCGAAGACGGCAGCACGCTGCTTTCCTTCAACGACGGCTTCAGCAACAACCATACGGACGGCCATCGTTTCGGCGTCCGTCTCGAGCACAAGTTCTCGGAGAATACCTCCATCCTTTTCCAGCCGCAGGTCAATTTCGGCACCGGCAATTACAGCCAGCTTTCCCAGTTCTCTACGGAGACCCTGGATCCGGATGATATCCGCTCGAAGACCAACGAAGGCTTCACGCTCAACAGCGGCGACAGCCGTTCCGTGCAGACCAACGGCTTCTTCCTGTTCCGCCAGCGCCTCGGCATTCCGGGCCGTACGATTTCGGCGAACGTGAACTGGAACTTCTCCCGCAATGAGCTGGATTCCTGGAACCAGTCCGTTACCAACAAGTACGACGGTGACCCCAGCCTGATTAACCAGCGCATCGACCAGACGGCGATCCAGCGTTCCCTCGGCGGCCGCCTCGTCTATACCGAGCCCCTCGGCTGGAACCTCTATGCGGAGGCCAGCTACCAGTACCGCTGGAACCAGAACAATACCGACAAGGCTGCCTTCAACAGCGGCGATATGACCCAGTACGACATCGAACAGGCCTGGATGAAATACGTCCGCGATGGCGAGACCCCGGACTTGGACTACAGCAACGAGATTATGAACCGCTACGTCAACCAGAGTGCCGGTCTCGCGCTGATGTATCAGGAAGGCAAGACCCGTGCGCAGCTCGGCGTCTCGGCCAATCCGACCAAGACCCACAACGAGACCAACGGACAGTCCTATGACGACAACCGCGTCAACTGGGCTCCGCGGGCGATGTTCTTCTACGATTTCAACGACAACAGCAACGTCCGTCTCTTCTATTTCGGCCGCAGCGCGCAGCCTTCGACGAGCCAGTTGATGCCGGTTCTCGACAATTCGAATCCGCTCTCGATGGCCCTCGGTAACCCGTACCTGACCCCGTATTTCAACCACAACCTGCGCAGCGACCTCGAGTACTCGAACAAGCAGACCTTCTTCACGATGCGTCTCCACGTCGAGGGCGGCTACGTCAACGATCCGATCGTCAGCGCCCTGTGGTACGACAACGGCGTCCAGTACTCGATGCCGGTCAACGGCCGGGATTCCTACAATGCGAACGCCCGCTTGATGATCAACGCCCCGATCGCCCGCTCGAACTTCTCCATTTCGAATATGAGCCGCGTCAGCTTCTCCTCCTCCGGCAGCTATGTCGGATCGGCTGCGGCAACGGGCGTCGTGGACAACTATTTCAACGAGGACCGCACGGACTTCGACTATACCCGTTTCCACAACGAGGTCAATCTCGACGACTTCTTTACGGAGAACCTGACCCGGAACCTGTCGATCGTGGAGCGCCTGCGCGGTACCTACCGGAGCGACAATCTCGAGCTCATCCTCAGCGGCCGCGTCCGCGTCAGCAAGCCCTGGTACACGCTCACGACCGCAACGGAAAACACGACCTGGGCGAACCAGATTTCGGGATCGATCAACTGGACGGTAGGGGATACCGGACTCGAACTCAAGACGGATGCTGACTACAACTGGTACCGGGGTTATACGACGGATCAGCCTTCGGAGCTGGTTTGGAACGCACAGATTTCCAAGACCGTGTTCAAAAAGCAGGCGACCATCGCCCTCCGGGCCTACGACATCCTCGACAAGGCGAAGAACCTGACGGTGACCGATGCCTCCAACTACCACAGCGAGGTGCGCAACAATACGCTCGGCCGCTACATTATGCTTTCCTTCACCTGGCGCTTCGGCAATTTCGGCCAGGCCGGACAGCAGATGCGATCCCGTATGGGTGGCGGTCCCGGCGGTGGCGGTCCCCGTCCGTTCTAGAATGAAAAAACACGGCTTGAAAGGCCGTGTTTTTTATTTGGCTACGTAATTACGCCACTTTTCGATCAGCGCCCGCATATCCTCCGGCAGGGGAGCGGAGAAGCGGATGGTCTCGCCGGTTCTTGGGTGCACGAAGCCGAGGGTCGCGGCGTGCAGGGCCTGGCGTGGGCAGAGGTCGAAGCAGTTCTGGATGAACTGCCGGTACTTGGCGTAGATGGTGCCCTGGCGGATTTCGGAGCCGCCGTAGCGCTCGTCGTTGAACAGCGGATGACCCGTCATCGACATATGGACGCGGATCTGGTGCGTCCGGCCCGTTTCGAGGCGGCATTCCACGACCGTGATGTAGCCGTAGCGCTCCAGGACGCGGTAGTGCGTGACGGCCCATTTCCCCTTCTCCGGATCATCGTAGTTGCGGAAGCGCAGGCGGTCGTTCGGGTCGCGGCCGATGTAGCCCTGCAGGGTGCCCTCGTCGTCGGGGAGATTGCCCCAGACCACGGCGATGTACTTGCGCTCGATGCTGTGGCGGAAGAACTGGTCGGCCAGGTGCAACTGCGCCTCGTCGTTCTTCGCGACCACCAGCAGCCCGCTCGTGTCCTTGTCGATCCGGTGCACCAGCATCCCCATCCGTTCGTCGCCGCCCGGAGTGTCCGCCGCCTGGCTCCGTCCCAGATGGAAGGCCAACGCATTGACGAGCGTGCCGTTGTAGTTCCCGTGTCCGGGATGGACGACCATTCCTGCGGCCTTGTTCACCACGAGCAGGTCCTCGTCCTCATAGACGATCTCCAGGGGGATGTCCTCCGGCAGGATCTCGACCCCGCGCCGCTCATAGGGCATTACGAACTGGATCAGGTCTTCGGGGCGGATGATCGTGTTGGCCTTCGCCACGGCGCCGTTCACGCGGACGTAGCCCGCCTTGATCGCGAGTTGCACGCGGTGCCGCGAGGTGTCTTCCGAATGGGTGGTGATGTATTTGTCGACGCGGATCGGCGCCTGCCCCTTATCGGCGACCAGGCGGAAATGCTCGAACAGGAGATCTTCTTCCGGGGTCTCCATTACGACTCGTCGGGGGCTTCAGCCACGGGGGCGGGTTCGAGGTAGATGGTGACGGATTCGCCGCGCTTGACGGCGTCGCTGTTCTGCGTCGGCTCGGGGCGCATCTTGTACACGACGGCCTTCAGGGAGTCTTCATAGGTCTGGACGCTGCGGTCAAAGCGGGCCGAAACGTTGAGGGAATTGTCGTGCAGGATGTTGACGGCGTCACGGTAGCGCTTGCCGTTGACATCGGGAATGTGCGTGGTCTGGTCGTCGCTCTTGAGGCTGAGCACGAGGTCGATCGTCGCGCCGCTTTCCACCAGCTGCCCCGGTGCGACCTTGCGGCCCCGGCAGCGCTGCTCGAGCACGAAGTTCGTGCCTTCGGATGAGGCAACGTACTGCAGGCGGCCCAGATTCAGGCCCTTGAAGGCGAGATTCGCCATCGCCTGCCGCAGGGAGATGTCGAGCAGGCTCGGCATCACGACCTTGCGCGGAACCGTCGAATTAATGACGACGCTGATGTGGCGGCCTTTCTTGACGAAGCTGCTGTCCTTCGGCGTCTGCGAATAGATCGTCCCGGGCTCCATCCGGCTGTTGTACACGGAATCCGTGACGACGATTTCCATCCCGAGCTCCTGGGCCACACGGGAGGCGCTCTCGACGCTCATTCCGAAGAAATCCGGCACCCGGATCTTCTCCCCGTGGCGGGTATAGAGGTTGAGGAAGAGGCTGACGGCTAGCATCACGACGGCGACAATCGCCGCGGCGATCCCCAGATGGAAGGCGACGCGAAGGCCGAAGGGCCGGTCTTTTTTCTTATCGGTGGCTTTCTTTGCAGCTGCCATATCAGATGACGTATTTGAACAGGCTGCCTGCGAACAAGCCGAGTCCGGCGATGATCAGCAGGATGCCGAAGACGCGGTTGATCCAGATGACGGCCTGGACCTTGATCCGCTTGCGGAAAATGCCGAAGAGGGCGGAGAATCCCAGCCACCAGAGGACGCAGCCGCCGCTGACGGACAGCAGGATCGGGACAATCTGCGGATTGGTGGGGTTGATATCAATGCTGAATACCTGGAAGAGCGAGAAGATCAGGGCGATGGCGCCCGGATTGGAGATGCAGATCACGATGGACTGGAAGAATCCGGACATCGAGAAAGGCTGGCCCGCCGATTCGGGGGATTCGGGGTTGAGCTTGCGGAAAGGGTTTTTCAGCGCCATACCGACGCCGAGGGCAGCCACGATGACGCCGCCAAAGAGCAGGATGATGTTTTCGTGCGCGTCGAGGAACTCCTGCGTAATCGCGAGGAAGAAGACGGCGATGATTGAATAGATCGTGTCGGTAAAGGCGGCACCGAGGCCGGTGACAAACCCCGTTTTCTGTCCGTGGACGATGCTCTTCTGAAGGACCAGGATGCCGACCGGCCCGAGCGGGGCGGAGGCGCAGATGCCAATGGCGAGTCCTTTGAGGATGGTTATTCCGAGCGGGGTCATCGTTTACGGGTTAATACAAGGAACAAATATAATGAATTATTTTTTATGCGCGGTATTTTTTGTAGTTTTGCGGCAATGAAACCGAAGATGGAAAGAAAACGGGTACTGCGCGATATGGCCATCCTGTCGGGACTGACGGTCCTGCTGATGTCCCTGCCCTTCCTCGTTCCGGGCTGCGGCGCCCTGGCCCTGATCGGCTTGCTGCCGCTGCTGGTGATGGAGCGGATCGCCGATGAGGCGAAGGTCCGCAGGCTGTGGATTTGGCACTACGGCACGTTTCTGCTGTGGAATACGGTGACGACCTGGTGGGTAGCGGAAGCGACCCTGGGCGGCGCCGTTTTCGCCATTACGGCCAATGCCCTGCAGATGTCCCTGATCTTCGGTCTTTTCCGGGCGGTGAAAAAACGCATCGGGCGGGGCGTCCCGGCCTATCTTTTCCTGGCCGTCGCCTGGATTGCCTGGGAACGCTACTATCTTTGTTGGGCGGATATTTCCTGGCCCTGGCTGGTGCTGGGCAACGCTTTCGCCGGCGACCTGCCCCTCGTACAATGGTACGAATGGACGGGGACCCTCGGTGGCTCGCTCTGGGTCTGGGCGTCGAATCTCTCGCTCTTTGCGCTGCTGCTCCGGCTGGTCGGCTCCGGCTGGCGCTCCCTGCTGCCCAAGGCCCGTATCGCGGCCGTCGCGGCGTTGGTGCTGCTCTACGCCGGTCCGCTGACCCTCTCGCTGAGCCGCTGGTACGGCTTCGATGAGGCGGAGGGCGTGGATGGCGAGCTGCCTTTCCTGATCGTTCAGCCCAATATCGATCCCTATGCGAAGTTCCAGACCGCTACACAGGAGGGCTACGACCGGCAGCTCATCGATACCGCGGACGCTTTCCTCGCCGACCGGGGAGAAGGCGGGACCCTTTTGGTCGTTGCGCCCGAAACCTTTACCTGGGGGATGCTGGAAGGCTGGCTGGACGGGCATTCTTCACAACGGCGTTTCCGGGAAGACCTGTTGCAGGCCCATCCCGAAACGGCGGTCAATCTCCTGTACGGCGCATCGACCCACGAAATCTTCGAAGGGGAGACGGCTCCGTCCCGGACGGCCCGGCGCATCGATGGAGACTGGTATGAAGATCACAATTCCGCTCTGATGACCGATGCGAGCGGCCGGATTGACATCTATCACAAGTCGAAACTCGTTGTCGGCGTCGAATCCACGCCCTACCCGGTCGTTTTCGTCCCGATCGACGAATGGCTCGGCGGGGTGATGGGCCGCAATATCGGACAGCCCTGTCGCACGGCTCTGCCGGTGGTTACCGCCGAAGGGGAGCGCATCGGGGTCGGCTGCGCGATCTGCTATGAATCGGTGTATGGGGAATTCTGCACGGAGTATGTGCGGGACGGCGGAGCACGGCTGCTTTCCGTGATCACCAACGACGGCTGGTGGGGCGATACGCCCGGTTACCGGCAGCATCTGCGCTACAGTTCGCTCCGGGCCATCGAAACCCGCCGGGAAATCCTCCGCTGCGGCAATACCGGCATCAGCGCGCACATCGACCGCCGCGGCCGGATCCTCGCCGAAACGCCCTGGTGGCAGCCCGCAACCCTTTCCGGCGTCGCGCGCCTGAGCTCCGAGCAGACCTTCTTCGTACGTAACGGCGACATCGTAGGGCGCGTCTGCGTCCTGCTGTTCATTCTGCTGTTGGGGCTTGCGGTAGTGGGGAAGTTGAGATATCAGGACTCGAACCTGAACTGAGGGAACCAAAATCCCTAGTGCTAGCCATTACACCATATCTCAATACGGGGTTGCAAAGGTACGCTTTTTCGGAAAATTATCAAAGATTTCCGTCAAATACCTGTTGCAGAAGTTCCTGCAGGGCGGCGGGGTCCAGCCTTCGGCCCAGGATGAGGCCCTCGGGCGTGATCAGGAAAAGCTGCGGGGTCTGCAGCACGCCGTAATCCCGCGGGAAATCGCCTTCCGCTTCCGGATCCCAGAGCTGCTCGGCCGCTTCGGCGAAGTCCGGATGGCTCTCCAGATAGGCATTCCACGGTTCCCGTTCGGTATCGACATTGACCGCATAGCAGTCGAGGCGCCCGGCATAGGGCTTCAGGACCCGGACGAGGCCCGGGGTCGTCAGCCGGCAAGTGCTGCAAGTGGGGGAGTAGAAGTAGAGGACGGCATAGCGGCCTGGATTCTCGTTGCAACAGCAATCTCCTTGATCCTTCGCGGCTTTTTCCCCGAAATCCAGCACCACGGGATTCCCCTTCCGGTCCTGCAGCTGCAGCGGCCGCGCCTCGGCCCCGATCAGGGAGAGGCGGTTGAACTCGGCAAAAGCGAAAATGCGGTAGAAATTGACATCGTCAATGGAAACCTTCTTGTTTAGGATCCATTCGTCCGCGATGTGAACGGCGACGTTCTCCGCGCCCATCCACTTTGCTTCTGTATAGTGCTGATACAGATGCAGCGCGACAAAGCTCCGGTCGCTCTCGAGGCGGCAGGCATCAATCAGGAAATCGCATTCCTCGGCGTGCGTCGCGAGCGGCTGTCCGACGAGCGCTTCGACGTAGCTGTCGAGCTTCTCGGTAAGGAGGACGCGTCGCAGCGAATCCATCGCAGGCGTCTGCGACAGGGCCGTCATCGCGCTCAGCGACAGGGCGAGAAAAAGGGACAGGAGGCAGCGCATCTTCTTATAGGACAATGCCTTCCGGGATAAAGGCGGAATAATCGCCGCCGTGGCGAAGGATGTCACGGACGGCCGACGAAGAGATGTGCGCGAATTCCTGCGCCGTCGGGATGATGATCGTCTCGATCTCGGGGGCAAGGCGCCGGTTTGCATCGGCGATCGACCGTTCGGTCTCGAAGTCGATCATATTGCGGACCCCGCGCACGATGTGTCGGATGCCCATCTCCCGGCAGCACTCGAAGGTCAGGCCGTCATACTGGACGACCGATACGCCGGCGAGCCCCGCCGTTGCGGCCCGGATGATCTCGACGCGCTTATCCATATCGAAGAAGCCGCGCTTGTCCTGGTTGACGCCGACGGCGACGACGACCTCGTCGAACATCGTCAGGGCGCGCTTCAGGATATTCAGGTGTCCGGCCGTAAAGGGATCGAAGGAGCCGGGAAAGAGTGCGATTCGCTTTGTCATAACTGCCATTGGATCGGGGTTTTGCCTTCCCCGACAAGGATCTGGTTCGTTTTTGAAAAGTGCCGGCAACCGAAGAAGGCTCCGCCTGCGAGAGGGGAGGGATGGGCTGCCGTCAGGATATGGTGCCGCGAGGCATCGATCAGGGGAAGCTTCGACTGCGCAAAGCGGCCCCAGAGGAGAAAGACCACCCCGTCGCAGCGCTCGGAAACCGTGCGGATGACCGCATCGGTGAAGGGCTGCCAGCCGAGACGACTGTGCGAGGCCGCCTCGCCGCCGCGGACGGTCAGGATGGCGTTCAACAGGAGCACGCCCTGCCGGGCCCAGGCCTCGAGGTTCGGCCGCCCGCTCATCGGGACGCCGAGGTCGGTGCTGATCTCGCGGAAGATGTTTTTCAGCGAAGGGGGAGCCGGAACGCCGTCCGGAACCGAGAAGGACAGGCCCATCGCCTGGCCGGGACCGTGGTAGGGATCCTGACCGAGGATGACGACCTTGACCTCCGACAGCGGGGTCAGCTCGAAGGCGCGGAAAATCTGCCCGCCCGGGGGATAGATGGTCGCTCCGGAGGCCTTCTCCGCGTGGAGGGCCCGGACGAGCTCCGCGAAATAGGGTTTGTCGAATTCGGGGGCGAGGGCCTCCTTCCAGCTCGCTTCGATGCGTACGTCCATAAGGCGGGGCTAGATCTTGCTGGGGAATACGAAGGCGATGACCTCGTCGATCGTCTCGACATAGTGGAATTCCAGCCCGTCGACATAAACGGCCGGGATGTCCTCGACGTCCTTGCGGTTTTCGGCGCTGATGACGATCGTATGGACACCGGCGCGCTTGGCGGCCAGGATCTTCTCCTTGATGCCGCCGACGGGGAGGACGCGGCCGCGGAGGGTCATCTCACCCGTCATCGCGATGCCGTGGCGGAGTCCCTCGCCGCGCAGGGCGGAGATCATCGAGCAGACCATCGTGATGCCGGCGGAGGGTCCGTCCTTCGGGACGGCGCCTTCGGGTACGTGGACGTGGAGGTCCTTCTCCGCATACTGCTCGGCGGTCAGGCGGGCGAGCTGCGGATGGGCCTTGATATACTGGTAGGCGATCTGCGCCGATTCCTTCATCACGTCGCCGAGGTTGCCGGTCAGGGAAAGGACGCCCTTGCCCTTGGCGACCGAAGTCTCGACGAAGAGGATCTCGCCGCCGAGTTCGGTCCAGGCGAGTCCGGTTACGATGCCGGGGCCCTCATTGCCCTTCTGCCGGTCGTGGAAGGAGATGGGCAAGCCCAGGTAGGCCTTCAGGTCCTCGGGCTTCAGGGCGGGATCGTAGTCCTCCCCGAGGGCGATTTTCTTCGCGGTGACGCGGGCGATCTTCGCAATCTGCTTTTCGAGGCCGCGGACGCCGGATTCGTGCGTATAGGACTCCACGATGGCGGCCAGGGTCTTCTTTCCGAGGACGACCTGGCCCTTTTTCAGGCCGTGCTCCTTGAGCTGTTTCGGGATCAGGTAGCGGCGCGCGATCTCGTATTTCTCCTCGGCGAGGTAGCCGGAGATTTCGATCATCTCCATCCGGTCGCGGAGGGCCGGTTGGATCGGCTGCGTCGAGTTGGCCGTCGTGATGAAAAGTACGCGGGAGAGATCGTAGTCGATGTCGAGGTAATTGTCGTGGAAGGTGCTGTTCTGCTCGGGGTCGAGCACTTCGAGCAGGGCCGAAGCCGGGTCGCCCTTGAAATCGCTCGAGAGCTTGTCCACCTCGTCGAGAACGAGTACGGGGTTCGAGGTGCCGGCCCGCTGGATGCCGCTCAGGATGCGGCCCGGGAGGGCGCCGACATAGGTCTTGCGGTGTCCGCGGATCTCAGCCTCGTCGTGCATACCGCCGAGGGAGATGCGGACGTACTGGCGGCCGAGGGCGCGTGCGATGCTCTTGCCGAGCGAGGTCTTGCCGACCCCCGGAGGGCCGTAGAGGCAGAGAATCGGCGAACGCATATTGCCCTTCAGCTTGAGGACGGCGAGGTATTCGAGGATGCGCTCCTTGACCTTCTCGAGGCCGAAATGGTCCTCGTCGAGCACCTTCTGCGCGTGCCGGAGGTCCAGGTTGTCCTTCGAGGTTTCCTCCCAGGGGAGGTCGAGGATGAACTGCAGGAAGTTCAGCTGGATGGCGTATTCCGGGCTGTTCGTATTGTAGTGCTGCAGGCGCTGCAGCTCGCGGCCGAAGGTCTTTTTCACGGCATCGGACCATTTCTTCTTTTCCGCCTTCTTGCGGAGCTGGTCGATGTCTTCGCCCTCGTCGAGACCGAGCTCTTCCTGGATGGTCTTGAGCTGGTTGTTGAGGTAGTATTCGCGCTGCTGCTGGTCGATTTCGTGCTGGACCTTGCGGTTGATTTCCTGCTTGATGTCGAGCAGCTGCATCTGCGTTTCAAGCAGGCGCAGCAGGCGCATCGCTCGCGTCGTCAGGTCTGTAATCGACAGAAGCTCAGCCTTTTCGGAGAAATTCTCTACCTCGACCGTCGTCGCGATGAAATTCACCAGGAAGTGGAAGTTGTCGATCTGGTCGAGCATATCCGGCGCTTCGCGCGGGGCGTAAGAGGAAAGGCGGATGACCCGGGAGGCCCGTTCGCGGAGGGACTGGGCGAGCACGCGGGTGCTGTCGTCCTTTCCGTCCGGGGCCTGCTCGCTCAGGTGTTGCACGCGGGCGGTCATATACGGCTCCATCGAGACCATCTCGCCGAGGCGGATCAGGCCGAAGGCGTGGATGACGGCGGTCAGGGAACCGTCGGGCATCTCGAGGGTCTTCAGGATGCGGGCAATGGCTCCGCAGGGATAGAGGTCTTTCAGGAAGGGCTCCTCGACAGAGGCGTCCAACTGCGGGACGGCGGCGATAAAAAAGTCTTCCTTTTCCGCCCGGGTAACGAGCAGACGGGATTTTTCACGGCCGATCGTGATCGGGAAGATCGTGCCCGGGAACACGGCGACCCCGCGCAGGGCCAGGACCGGGAGAATATCGGGAAGGGGCTCTTCACTCTCGCGGCCGCTGCCGAACAGGGCGTCTCCCTGCATCGGGATAATGCCCATTTCGATGCCGGCGGGGGAGAAGAGGATCGGGTTTCTTTCTTTGGTCATATACCTTTTATAAGATAAGGGACTGCGAAAATAGAAGTTTTCCGCCAAAAATCAAAGCGGGACGGCGTCGGGCTTAAAAAAATGCACTTACAATTTTGATTTCTAAAATAATAAGCGTAATTTTGCGGTCCATTTCGAACGAAATAGACCAATTAATACATATTATTAACCATGACTAAAGCAGACATTGTAAACGAAGTTGCAAAAGCGACCGGAATTGAGAAAGTGACCGTACAGACCGTCGTTGAATCTTTTATGGAAAGCGTGAAGGCTTCCCTGACCAAGGGTGAGCCCGTTTACCTCCGCGGATTCGGCAGCTTCATTATCAAGCACCGTGCAGAGAAGGCGGCCCGCAATATCACCAAGCATACCACGCTGACCATCCCGGCCCACGATATTCCGGCCTTCAAGCCCGCCAAGGTGTTCAATATTGCTGTCAAGGACAACAAGTAAATCGAACTTAATATTCTTAAAATCAACTAACTATGCCTAGCGGAAAGAAAAGAAAAAGGCATAAAATGGCAACGCACAAACGTAAAAAACGTTTGCGCAAGAATCGGCACAAGAAGAAATAATTGATTTCCTCTTACGTGTCTCCATTTTAGCACACAGCTGAAAGAAATGGGCTGGACGGGGGATCCGGACAGCCCGTTTTATTTATCCGGGGCGCAGCGCCCCACGTAATCCTACTACCCGTTCTACTGAAATGATGGAGTCTGAAAAAGCGGACAAAGATCTGATTGTCGACGTAACGCCGAAAGAAGTTCACATCGCCCTGATGGAAAACCACAGGTTGATTGAACTGAACAAGGAGTCGAGTCAGGGGAACAACTTCACGGTCGGAGACGTGTATCTCGGCCGGGTGAAGAAGTTGCTTCCGTCCCTGAATGCAGCCTTCGTCGATATCGGTGACCAGAAAGAGGCTTTCATCCACTATCTTGATCTGGGACTGTACTTTACGGCTTTTGACGAATTCGTCCGCCGCTGCAATCCCAACACCGACGCCCCGGCCCTGTATCAGGAGCTGCCCCTCGGTCCGATCCTCCCCAAGGAGGGCCGCATCGAGGACCACCTCAAGCCCGGGCAGATGATCGTGGTTCAGATCGTCAAGGAACCGATTTCGACCAAGGGCTCCCGACTGACTGCAGAGATTTCACTGGCAGGACGGAATATTGTACTCCTCCCCTTCGCCGAGAAGGTGAGCGTCTCGCAAAAAATCGAATCCAAGGAGGAAAAACGCCGCTTGGAAACCCTCGTCAAGAGCATTCTCCCGAAAAATTACGGTGCGATCATCCGGACCGCCTCGGAAGGCAAAAAGGCCGCCGTGCTGGTTGCGGAGCTCAAGTCGCTCCTCGAAAAATGGGAGAGTTCCTGGACGAAGATCGCCCATCGGAAAGGTTCCCCGCAGCTGCTGTTCACCGAATACAGCAAAACCACCACCATCCTCAGAGACCTGCTGAACGATTCGTTCTCCAACATCTACATCAACGATGAGAAGATCTATGAGGAAACCCGGAAATATATCTCGCTGATCTCTCCCGAGCAGGAGAAGATCGTGAAGCTCTACCACGAATCCAAGCCGATCTTCGAGACCTTCGAAGTGAACCGGCAGATCAAGAGCGCCTTTGGCAGGGTGGTTCCGATGCGACAGGGTGCCTATCTGGTCATCGAATCCACGGAGGCCCTGAACGTCGTGGACGTCAACAGCGGCATCCGCTCCAAGAGCACCGACCACGAGCAGACGGCCTTCGAGGTCAACTGCCTGGCGGCCGAAGAGATCGCGCGTCAGCTTCGGCTGCGCGATATGGGCGGGATCGTGATCGTCGACTTCATCGATATGCACGACAACGATCACCGCAACGAGCTCTTCAAGCTGATGCAGACCCTGATGGAAAGCGACCGCGCCAAGCACAACATCCTCCCGCTTACCAAGCTCGGCCTGATGCAGATTTCCCGCCAGCGGATCCGCCCGGCGACCGAAATCGCGACCGAAGAGAAGTGCCCCGTGTGCCACGGCACCGGCAAGATCACTTCGAGCGCCGTCATCGACGAAGAGATTGAGCGCCAGCTCGGCTACTACTGCTCGAAGGGACGCCGTTTGTTCAAGCTGAAGACCAGCCCGATTCTCGGCGCCTACCTGAGCCGCGGTCTTTTCGGGACCAGCTACATCGCCCGATGGAAGAAAAAGTACAAATGCAAGGTGGACCTGTCGGAAGACAACGATTTCACCGTCCTGCAGTTCGAATTCTATGATGAAAAAGGAGGCAAGCTCGAGTAGAGCCTGCCTCTTTTTTTTGCGTCCGGATGCGCCTAATTAATTCCGCCGCTGCGCGATCGAGATGTAGTAGAGGAGCGTCGCGAGCGAGCTGAGCGCGGCGATGACGTAGGTGTAGGCGGCCCAGCGGAGGGCGTCGGTAGCCATCGGACGGGTCTCGTAGGTCGTCAACCCCGTGCGTTCGAGCCATTTGACGGCCCGGCGGCTCGCATTGATTTCCACCGGCAGGGTGACGAAGCTGAAGAAGGTCGTCAGGGCGAAAAGGCCGATGCCGATCCAGATCAGCTGCGGGAAGGATTCGATCATCAGAACGCCCAGCAGGAGGATCCACATCACGAAATTGTTCGCGAAAGTCACCACCGGGACCAGGGCCGTACGCAGCTTGAGCGGGAGATAGCCGCTGGCGTGCTGGACGACGTGGCCGCATTCGTGGGCTGCCACGGCCGCCGCAGCGATGCTGTTGCTGCGATAGACCCCATCGCTGAGGTTGACGGTCTTGGTGGCCGGATTGTAATGGTCGGTCAGCGTGCCGCGGATGCAGGTAACCTTCACGTCGTGGATGTTATGGTCCATCAGCATACGCTCGGCAACCTGCGCGCCGGTCATATTCATCCCGTTGTTAATCTTTCCGTATTTGTTGAAGCGGCTCTGAAGAACCTTCTGAACGATGAAACTCAGTAGCATCAGACCCAGGAGGAGGATCCAGATGGCGGTAGAACTTAAAGATATGGAATACATAGTGAAAAAATGTCTTTTGATCCGGGCAAAGGTAAAAACAAATTGCGGACCTGCCGAGAAATTAGCCGATTTTATGAAAGAATGTCAGCCGAAAATCGTACATTTGTCCTTTGAATCTGACAAAGCGTCACCCGCCCGATGAGAGAAGATGATTTTTCAAGGTTGGAGCTGCGTTTCCCGGCCGCCCTTGAGAATTACAAATACTTCCGCTCCCTGCTGGACCCCGCCACGCGCCTGCTGGTGCTCGTGAAGGCGAATGCGTACGGGCACGGTGCCGTCGAATTCGCTGCGATGATGCAGCGCTCCGGGGCCGACTACCTCGCCGTCGCCTATCCGGTCGAGGGCGTGGAGCTTCGCAAGGCGGGTATCAGCCTGCCGGTCATCGTCCTGACCGCCGGCACTGACTTCTTCGAAGAAATCCTGCGCTACCGGCTCGAGCCCGGCATTCCGAACCTCTATACCCTGAAGGCTTTCGCCGATTTCCTGCGGGAGCGGGGCGTCCGGAACTATCCGGTCCACATCAAGTTCGACACCGGGATGCACCGCCTCGGCTTTATGTCCTCCGAGCTGGAGCCGCTCGCCGACGCGCTCTCCGCTATGCCGGAAGTCAAGGTGGCCTCCCTCTATTCGCACCTTTGCGTCGCCGAAGATCCGGAGGAGGATGCCTTCACGCTCGGACAGATTGCCCTCTTCGAGAAGAATACCGGCTACCTGATCGGGCGGCTGGGCTACCGTCCGCTCCGCCACATCCTCAACTCCGCCGGCATCGAGCGTTTCCCGCAATATCAGTTCGATATGGTCCGGCTCGGCATCGGCATCTACGGGATCAGCGCCGTGCCCGGGCGAAAGCTTTCTCCCGTTGCTTCCCTGAAGTGCAAGGTGCTGCAGGTGAAAGAACTCGGCGAAGGCGACACGGTCGGCTACGGCCGCTATGGGCACGCGAAGACGGGCACTGTCATCGCTACGGTTCCGGTCGGTTACGCCGACGGTATCGATCGCCATCTGGGCCGCGGCAACGCGTCCTTCTCGCTCAACGGACACCGCGTCCCGACGATCGGCAACATCTGTATGGATATGTGTATGCTCGATGTCACCGGCGTCCCTTGCAAGCCCGGCGACACGGTCACCATCTTCGGAGAGGACCCGACCGCCGAAGAGATCGCCGGCATCCTCGGCACCATTCCCTATGAAATCCTGACCAGCGTTCCGCGCCGCATCGAACGCGTCATCATCCGATAGACCACTATGAAAGGAGTTTACGTTTTCCTCGCCGACGGTTTCGAAGACATCGAAGCCCTCGCCACCGTCGATGTCCTCCGCCGCGGCGGAGTCGATGTCACGACCGTTTCCGTTACCGACGACCTGGTCGTCACCTCCTCCCACGGCATCCCCGTCTGCGCCGACATTGCGGCAGCGGAGTTTCTCGATGGGGAATCGGAGGCCGATTTCCTCGTCTTCCCCGGCGGAATGCCCGGCACGAAGAACCTCGCCGCGACGCCCTGGCTCATCGAGCTGATGAATGCCCATTACGCCGCCGGCGGATCCGTTGCCGCGATCTGTGCTGCGCCGGGCTTTGTGCTGTCGCAGCTCGACGGCATCGCCGGGACCCGTTTCACGGCCTTTGAGGGCTGTCAGGGACCGTCCGTCGAAGCGGGCGGAATCTATGTGCCCGAAGGCGTCGTCCGGGACGGACGCGTGATTACGGGACGCGGCGCCGGATGGGCCATTCCTTTCGGCCTCGAGATTCTCGCCGCAATCCAGGGACCTGAAAAAGCCGCCGCCGTCAAGGCCGGCCTGATGCTCTGACCGATGGCCCGGAGCAAACGCATACCCGGAGTCGATCCCGACTACTACCGCCGGCAGCGGGATGCCCTGCTGCGTAAACACCGGCAGGTTATCCTTCTGAACGATAAAGAGTTGGAGGCGATCGAGGAGTACCGCCGCCGCTTTAACATCAAGAGTTCCAAGGCGGAGCTCCTCCGCGAGACGATTATGGACCGCATCCTTTTCGAACTCGGCGAAAGCCATCCGACCCTCTTCTAGTGTATGGACGCCGCTGACGAAAGATGGATGAAGGAGGCGCTCGCCGAAGCCCGCGCCGCACTCGCCGAAGGGGAGATCCCGATCGGGGCCGTCATCGTATGCCGCGGCCGCCTCGTCGGTAAGGGACACAATATGACCGAACGGCTGCACGATCCGACCGCGCACGCCGAGATGATCGCCATCACGGCCGCCACCGAAGCCCTCGGCGGGAAGTATCTGGAAGACTGCACCCTGTATGTCACCGTCGAGCCTTGCCCGATGTGCGCCGGGGCGCTGAACTGGGCGCAGATCCCGCGCATCGTCTACGGCGCGCCCGACCCGAAGCGCGGGAGTACGCTCTTCAGCCCCTCGCTTTTCCATCCCAGAACCACGCTGGAAGGCGGGCTCCTGGCCGATCCCTGCCGCGATTTGATGCTCACCTTCTTCCGCGAAAAAAGGTAGTGGAAAAAATATTTGTCTCTTTCGAGAAAAAAAACTACCTTTGCAGTCCTTTTCGAAAAAAATATAAAAATAGTATACTATGAAGAGAACATTCCAACCCTCGCGCCGCAAACGCGTCAACAAGCACGGCTTCCGTGAGAGAATGGCTACCGCCAACGGTCGTCGCGTGCTCGCCGCCCGTCGCCGTCATTGCCGCAAGAAACTGACGGTTTCCGACGAAGACCGCTGGTAGTCATCGGACAGGCGTCAAGAAAGTGAATGCGATCCGCAAGGTTCGCATTTTTTTTGTCTCAATTATTTCTTATCTTTGCGTGTTTATGAGTTCTGTTATGGAAGCCAACGAAAACAGCATCAAATTATACTATAATACCGAGGTCGAGAAGCTCGCTATGCCCGAGTACGGGAGGAACGTGCTGAAGATGGTGGAGCAGCTGCCGCTGATCGAGGACAAGGCGAAACGCAGCGAGCAGGCTGCGGCTGTGGTCCGCACGATGGAACTGCTCAACCCGCAGGTACATCAACAGGAAGACTGGCAGCACAAGCTCTGGGACCACCTCTATATGATCGCCGGCTACGACCTGGACATCGACGCGCCCTTCGCTCCGCCGCTGAAGGCGGATGCCGCTTCGAAGCCGCAGCCGATTCCCCTGAAGACCACGCGGGTGCGTTTCCGTCACTATGGCCGCAACATCGAGAGCATCGTCGAGTTGATCGCCGGTGAGCCCGAGGGCGAAGTCAAGACCGCGATGATCCGTTCGCTGGCTATCTATATGCGTCAGCAGTACCTGATCTGGAACAAGGACAGCGTCGCTGACGAAACGATCTTCAAAGATATCGAACGCCTCTCCGAAGGCCGGGTGACGGTGCCCGAAGGAATGCAGCTGAGCCGCATCGCCGAGGATACGACCTTCGCCCGTCCGACGATGAATCTCGGGTACAAGGGCTTCGGCGGCAAGAAAGGTTACGGTAAAAGGGGAAAACGCAAATGAGCCGGATCTGGGACAGCATCGCTTTCTGGCGCCGTATGGACGGGCGCCGCGCCCGGGACCTGCGGGTCCTGACGGGCCTGTTGATTCTGATCGCGGGCCTGCTCTCGCTTCTGGCCGTCGTTTCGTATTTCTTTACCTGGCGTCTCGACGAGGCGATTCCCGACGGGGAGATCATCCACAACCTCGGCGGCAGCCTGGGCCTTCGCTGGGCCCGCTTCCTGGTCGGTACCGGCTTCGGCTGGGCGGCCCTGTTGCTGGTGGCGGCCCTGATCGCCATAGGCTTCCGGATGGTATTCCACAAATGGGCTTTCAACCTGCGTAAGACCCTGTTTTTCCTGCTGACGGGGACCTTTGTCTTCTCCGTCGCGCTGGGTTATGTCGGCACGCTGCTCGACTGGGAAGGCGGGCTGAACCGCGTCATCGGCGGCGGCTTCGGTATGAACGCCGTGGCCCTGCTCAACTACGGTCTGGGCCGCATCGTTACGATCGCTCTGGTGGTCACCCTGACCGTCTTCTGGTGCTACTTCTTCTCCGAAGAGGTGATCCTGCCGCTTCGGGACCGCATCCGTGGCGGCGCTCCTGCCGTGCAGCAGCCCGAGGAGGCCGATACGACCGAAGAAGAAGCGGACGAGTGGGAGGAGCCGGAGATCCCTCAGGAGCCGGAATACATCCCTCCGGTCCCGCAGGAGATGTTCCCCGAACCCGTGCCTGCCGCCCCGGAGATTCCGACGGAAGTCGAGCTTCCGCCGATGACCCCGGGCGCTCCGGAAATCGATCCCGTGACCGGGCTTCCGATCGGCCTCGAGGTCGTTCAGGGCGAAGGTCTCGATACCGAAATCAAGAAGGAACTCCCGCGGATCAACAACCGCGACGAGCTCCCTGCCTACAAGTTCCCTTCGCTGGAGCTTCTGGATGATTACGCTTCGGCCCGGCAGGAAGTCTCGACCGAGGAGCTGACGCGTAACAACAACAAGATTCGCGCGACGCTCAAGAACTACAAGATCGATGTCCTCGAGGTCCAGGCTGTGGTCGGTTCGACCGTGACTCTCTACAAGGTCTATCCCGCCCCGGGCGTCAAGATCTCAGCGATCCGTAACCTGCAGGAAGACATCGCGATGTCGCTCAACGCAAGGGGCGTCCGTGTCGTGACCCTCTCCGACTCGGTCGGTATCGAGGTGGCAAACGACACGCCTTCGATCGTGCCGCTGCGGGCCTTGTTCAACGACAAGTCCTTCCGGCAGAGCAAGGCGGAACTTCCCGTCGCGATCGGCTACACGATTACGCAGAAGGTCAAGATCTTCGACCTCGCCGATGCGCCGCACCTGCTGGTTGCCGGTGCGACGAAGCAGGGTAAGTCCGTGGGTCTGAACGTCATCGTCTCCTCGCTGCTCTACGCAAAGCACCCGTCCGAGCTGAAATTCGTCTTCATCGACCCGAAGATGGTCGAATTCTCCTCCTACGCCCGGCTGCTCTATCACTACCTCGCCGTCCTGCCGAACGCCGCGAACGAGAAAGAGCAGTACGACCAGGCCATCGTCAAGAACCCGAAATCCGCCGCCGAGATCCTCCGTTCCCTCTGCACGGAAATGGATGATCGCTACGAGCTCCTGAGCAAGGCGATGGTCAACAACATTAAGCTATACAACGAGAAGTACAAGGACCGCCACCTGCTCCCGACGGAGGGACACCGCTTCCTCCCGTACCTGGTGTGCGTCATCGACGAATACGCGGACCTGACGATGTCGGTCGGTGCCGGCGGCGAAGCGAAGGCAATGGCCAAGAGCATCACGACCTCCGTCATCCGCCTCGCGCAGAAGGGCCGTGCCGCGGGTATCCACGTCATCCTCGCGACGCAGCGTCCGACGGTCGATGTGGTGACCGGTCTGATCAAGACCAACTTCCCGATGCGTATCGCCTTCCGCGTGACTTCCCGCGTGGATTCGCAGACCATCCTCGACGTCCCCGGCGCCGAGAAGCTCATCGGCAAGGGCGATATGCTCCTGTACAACGGCATCGAGATGGAGCGCGTGCAGTGCGCCTTCATCAGCAACGACGAGATCCTGACGCTGACCGACTATGTCGGCAACCAGCACGGCTATAAAAAGAGCTACAACAATCCGTACTACCTCCCGGAACCGCCTTCCGAGGAAGGGGAGGGTGGCGAGCCCGGATCGGTCGATATCCATAACCTCGACGAGCGTTTCGAAGAGGCCGCCCGCTATGTCGTCATCAACCAGCGGGGCTCGACTTCGGACCTTCAGCGCCGTCTTGGTATGGGTTATGCAAAGGCAGGCCGGGTAATGGACCAGTTGGAGGCCGCCGGCATCGTCGGACCGCAGAACGGATCCAAGCCTCGTGAGGTGATGGTCAAGGATCTGAATGAACTGCAGCCCATCCTGTCGGCCTTCCTCAACAGCGAAGAATAGCACGCCTATGAAAAGGATGATTTTATTGCTTGGCCTGACCCTGTCCCTCGGCTTTGCCGCGAGGGCGCAGGAGGTGACGATCGCGTCCCTGGACCGGATCGCCGCAGGCGAATGCGTCAGCTTTGACTACACGTATTGGGTCGGCAGCTCGGACGCCGAGCTCCGGCAGACCTCGGAAGGGGCGGTGACCGCCCAGCGCGAAGCCTACTGTGTGACGGGCCTCGGACTCGAGGTCCGCTGTGACGGGAAGACCCGCTGGAGCATCGATCCGGCCGCCCGGGAAGTGCTCATTGAAACGGTCGCCGGTGCCTCCGCCGAGGACCTCTTCCTGACCCCGACCCTTGCCGTCTGCCATTATCAGGACTTCTTCTCGCCCAGCTTCTCGGGCCGCAAGTTCGTCAGCGACGGCTATGTGGACCGCTTCGACCTGACGCTGAAAGGGAGCGGGGCCGAGGAGTATTCCGAGGTATTTCTCCTTGTGATGGTCGATGACGGGAGCGAGCCGGAAAAGGTACGGCTCTGCTTCGGCTTCAAGGGCAGCGATGCGACCTGGGTAGAAATCCGCACGGGCGAGTTGCACTTCCGCCCTGAAAAAGCGATCGGGGATTACCGGCCGGCATCCGATGCCTTCGCCGGAAAGCAGTGGGTCGTGACGGACCTGCGCTAACGGCTCCTCAAAGAGAATCCGGGGGACGGGAAGATCGACATCTTTCCGTCCCCTTGGTCATAGATCAGGTAGCAGGCGTAGTCTGCACCGAGGGAGGCGATCAGCCTCTCGGCTTCTTCCCGACCGATCACCATACACCAGGTAGCGAGGGCATCGGCTGCTGCGGCATCCGGGGCGACGACGGTGGCGCTCAAAAGATCGCTGCGTACGGCCCGGCCGCTGCGGGGATCGATCGTATGCGAAAAATGCCGCCCCTCCGCGTCCACGAAGAATTTGCGGTAGTTGCCGGAGGTGACGATGCCGCAGGCTTTCCCTTCGGAAGACCAGATTCCTTCGAGGGTCTCGCCGGGGCTGTAATTGCCTTCATAGGGGGAGTCGATACCGACCGTCCAGCCTTCGCCGGCGGGGTTGAGGCCTTCGCAGTAGATCTCCCCGATGTTCACCATCATCTGCGTAACGCCGTGGCTGCGGAGCCATCCGGCGACCCGGTCGCAGGACCAGCCCTGCGCGATGGCGTTGTAGTTGAGGCGGGGGAGGGCCTCCTCCGATTCCCCGGGGAGCAGCAGGTCGCCGGCGCGGAGGGTTCCGTCGGGGGTGATGGCGCTGCGGATATCCTTCCGGAGGCGTTTCATTCCGCTGACGGAAAGGGCGCGGGCGATGGCCTCCTCGGAGGGTGCCTTATCCTCTTCACCGCTGAAGCCGAAACCCCAGAGGTCGAAAAGCGGCCCGGCGGCAAAGTCGAGGGCCCCATCCGAGCGGAGGAAGAAGTCGTAGGCGAGGTCGTACATCTCGAGGAACAGGTCGTTCGGGACAATCGCTTCGCCGGCATTGAAGCGCGAGAGCTGCGATGCCGGATTGTAGCCCGAAAGGGTCGTGTCGATGCGGGTCAGGATCGAATCGATCCCCGTTTTTGCCGCCTCGGCCGTGGGGAAGTCCACGCCCGGATCCATCCGGAGCTTGACGCTGTACGCTCCGCCCTGCGCGTAGCCATTGATCTCGTAATAGCGGGACTCCCGGCGGGGACCGCCGCAGGAGACGAGAACGAAAACGAAGACGAGAACGAAAAGGGAGGGGCGAAGGCGCATCGCGGGCAAAATTTTGTTCACAAAGATAGCGTTTCCTATGGAAATCCGGCCAAAAATTTCGATATTTGCAGTCTATGACAAAACGCATTCTGATCCTTTCGGCCGTCGCGGCCCTTGTCGCCGGCCTTTCGATATCCTGCAGCAAGGACAGTTCCTCGTCCAGTTACGGTTACCTCGACGGGACCGTTTCCTATTCGATCCCGGCCTTTGTCGCCGCGGGCGATGTGATGGAGGTGAGCCCCCGGGGCATTTCGCATCCGGAAGACGAGCCCTTCGGCTACTACTGGACGGTGACTACGCTCAAGGAGAAAAAGGATACCTGCCAATACCTGAGCGATCCGGACGGCAAGGCGCATTTCTCCTTCACGGTTCCCGATACCGTCGGCTTTTTCACGATGAGCGTCGTTGCCTTTGCGCCGGATTACTACACGTCCTCCACGGCGAAAACCTTCACGATCGTTCATCCGACCGAGACCCTCCAGGGGACCGGGATTGCGGCTACTGACCCCAGTTTCGCGGATACGCGGGACGGCCAGCGCTATGCCTATGCAACGGCCGGCGGCCTCCGCTGGATGCGGCGCAACCTCTGCTGGAAGGGCGCGGGCGTGAGCTACGACCTCTGCGCGGCGGCGGATCCCGCCTTCGGCCGCTTCTACAGCTGGACCGAGGCGCAGACGGCCTGTCCGGAAGGATGGCGCCTGCCGACGGACGCCGATTGGTGCGCCCTCGTCGCGGCCGCTTCCGGCGCGGAGGACCTGGCCCCGGGCGAGACCTTCCCTGCGGGTGCCGCGGCCCTAATGTCGGGAACGGCGACCTTCAACGAGAAGCAGCTCTGGGAATGGTGGCCGGAGGTGGACGCCGGCGATGCGGTCGGCTTCTGCGCCCTGCCCTTCGGTTATGGCAACCTTTCGAATACCGGCCGCGGCAAGTTTACGGGCCTGCTGAGCTATGCGGCCTTCTGGACCGCCGACGAGGCCGACGGGATGGGCTGCTACCGCTACCTGACCGTCCGCCGTCCGGAGGTTTATGCCGGTTCGGCCGACAAGTCCCTCTTCGTCGCCTCGGTGCGCTGCGTCGCCAACTAAGCGCCCCCATTACATACCGCTGATCACCGTCAGCACCCATACAAGGCTATGGACCAGCGTGTCCGTAGCCTTGATCAGTATGTCGGGGCAGCATCCGGCGGCGAAAAGCCCCAGGGTCAGCAGGGTCGAGACCATCAGCAGAGTCGTCAGCGGCAGGGCGAGCAGGTTCGTCAGGAGGAAGTAGCGGGGGAACTGATGGAAGCGCCACGCGACGAGCGGGGCGGTAAACGCCTGGCAGGCAATTGACAGGGACGCGCCGTTCCAGATGTAGCGCATCGGGGAGGGCGGTCCCGGTGGATAGAGGCGTCGCAGCGGGGGATAGAGCAGGGCGATGCCAGCAACGGCGAGGTAAGACAGTTGGAAGCCCACGGAGCGGAGCGCCCCGGGATGGAAGGCCAGCTGCAGCACCAGGGCCCCGCAGAGGCAACTCGTCAGGGAAGCTTTCCGGCCGGTGAGCCGGGCTGTCTCGGCGAGAAGGATGAAGAGGAAAGCCCGCACGAGCGAGGGCGATGCCCCGGTCAGGAGGCAGTAGGCGCCGCTCCCTCCCGTCAGGACGAGAAAGCGGAAGATGCGCCCCCAGCGGCGGCCGCGGCCCGGGATTCCGGTAAGCAGCTGCAGGATCGCATAGAGAATCCCGAGGTGCAGGCCGGAAAGGGCCAGCAGGTGCGAGGCACCGCTTTCCCGAAAGACGCGGCGGGTTTCCCGGCTGAGCCCGCTCCGGTCTCCGGCGACGAGGGCCCGGATGAGGCCCGGGGTCTGCGGATCGCTGAAGGGGATGGCTTCTACTCGGCGGCCAAAGCCTTCGCGGAAGCCTTCGGAGAGGCGCTCCACGGCGGAGGGCCCCGGATCTGCCTCCTCCCGGATCCCCTCGTTGACACTGACCCAGATCCCGAGCTGAACGATCATCAGCAGGGGCAGCAGCCGCCCGATCCGCTCCCCGGCCTGGCGGCCATACACCGCGCTCAGCAGCAGTGTCACGGGAAGGACGGCGCAGAGTGCGGCGGCGCCCCCCGTTCCCTGCAGGAGGAGCCCCGCCCCGACGGACAGGGTAAAGAAAAGGGGGATTCCCGCCATCGTTCGTACCGCCGCCATTTCAAGACCTTTTTTGTTGGGCGAATCTAGCAAATTTTTGTATATTTGCGGACCAACGTGCGCGATAGTAAATAATAACTGCATAATTATGATCATTCTGGTTATCAACTGTGGCAGCTCCTCGATCAAGTATCAGCTGCTCGACATGAAAGACGACAATGTCTATGACCTCATTGCAAAGGGTATCGTTGAAAAGATCGGTCTTCCGACCGCGCTGATCCAGTACGCGCCGAAGGGCGGGGAAAAGGAAGTCACCGAATGCCCCATCCCGGACCACAAGGAGGGTATGCGTCTCGTCCTGAAGGCGCTGACGAACCCGAAGACCGGCGTGCTGAAATCCCTCGAGGACCTCGAGGCGGTCGGCCACCGCATCGTCCAGGGCGGCGAGTTCTTCTCCTCGAGCGCGATCGTGGACAAGGACGTGATCGACAAGATCCGTTTCTGCTGCGACTTTGCCCCGCTGCACAATCCGGCGCACCTGCTCGGCATCGAGGCCATCACGGCCGTCCTGCCCGAGGTTCCGCAGGTGGTTACCTTCGATACCGCCTTCCATCAGACGATTCCGGCCTACTCCTATATGTACGCCCTGCCGTACGAGTATTATGACAAATTCCGCGTCCGCCGCTACGGCGCGCACGGCACCTCGCACCAGTTCGTTGCGAACAAGGGCGCGAAGATGGCCGGTCTGGACATCAACAATTCCAAGATCATCACCTGCCACATCGGCGCCGGCAGCTCGATCTGCGCGGTCCTGAACGGCAAGTCCTTCGAGACCTCGATGGGCTTCACCCCGCTCGAGGGTATGATTATGGGCACCCGCGTCGGCAACATCGACGCGAATGCGGTGCTCTATCTGCAGAAGAAGCTCGGCGCGACGCCCGATGAGATGACGACCATTCTCAACCGGCAGAGCGGCTTCCTCGGCCTTTCCGGCGGAAAGACCTCCGATGCCCGCGAGATGGATGCGCTCGCCGAGGGTGGCGACCAGAAGGCCAAACTCGTGTTCAAGAAGCTCACGCACGATATGATCAAGATTATCGGCTCCTATATCGCCGAGATGAACGGTGTCGATCTGATCATCTTCACGGGCGGTATCGGCGAGCACAACAGCCGCCTGCGCCGCCGCGTGCTGCAGAACTTTACCTATCTGGGTGTCGAACTCGACGCCGAGGCGAACACGGCCTTCGGCGAGGATGCGATCATTACGACGCCGGCCTCGAAGGTCAAGGCGGCCCTCGTTACGACGAACGAGGAACTCGTGATCGCCCGCGATACGATGCACCTCGTACAGGATGCACAGGAATAATTTAATACCCCTAGAAATATGATTCGCAATTTTGACGAACTCTTCGTTCAGCTGAAAGAAAAAAGCATCTGCAAGCGGATGATCGCCGCCTGGGGTGTCGATAGCCATACGATCGAGGCCGCTGCGATCGCGCAGGAAAAGGGCTTCGTAAAGGTGACCCTGGTCGGTGACCGGGACCTGATCGCCAAGGTCTGTGACGAGGCCGGGCTCGATATCGCGAAGTTCGCGATCGTGGATATCAAGGACGAGCTCAAGGCGGTCGCCGAGGCGGTTCGGATGGTCCAAGACGGCGAGGGCGACATCCTGATGAAGGGCCTTTGCTCGACGGACAAGTTCCTCCGCGCCATCCTCAACAAGGAAACGGGCCTTCTGCCGCCGAAGGGCGTCCTGAGCCACGTCGGCGTGATCTCGAACCCGAACTATCCGAAGCTCCTGTTCATCTCCGATATGGCGGTGATCCCGGCACCGGATTTCCGGCAGAAGGTCAAGCTCGCCGGCTATCTCGTCGCTACGGCCCGCTCCTTCGGCATCGACAAGCCGAAGATCGCCTTCATCGCCGCGTCCGAGCAGATGATGGATACGATGCCCGCCTGCGTCGAGGGAGCGATGCTCGCGAAGATGTGCGACCGCGGACAGATCAAGAGCTGTATCGGTGACGGCCCGCTGGCCCTCGATGTGGCGATCGATCCGGAGAGCGTTGCGATCAAGAAGCTCGTCAGCCCCGTGGCCGGCGATGCGGACTGCCTCCTCTTCCCGAACATCGAGTCCGCGAACGTATTCTGGAAGACGAACTCGAAGCTCTGCACCGAGGTCGGCCAAGCCGGCTTCCTCGTCGGCACGAAGGTCCCGTGCGTGCTCGCTTCCCGCGCCGACTCCGTCGAAGTAAAACTCAACTCCATCGCCTCCGCCGCGATGTCCGTGAAGTAGTTCCCTACGCAAGTAATGACCGATTTCAAATCCATATTCGAATCCCGCTACACCTGGCTGGAAGGGTTCCGCCGCAACGTGTTCCGCTACGGCAACCGTACGGCGATGATCGACCCCGACAACGGGAAGGCGTGGACCTACCGGGAGCTCGACGGCGAAGCCAACCGCCTCGCCCGGGCCCTCGCCGCCGACGGCGTCCGCCCCGCTGCGGCCGTGATGCTCGATCTGATCAACTGCCCCGAATTCGTCTTCGCGTACGTCGCTGCGCAGAAACTCCGCGGGGTATGCTGCCCCGTCAGCTTCCGTCTCAGCGCCGGTGAACTGGCCTGGCAGATCGATGACTCCCGCCCCGCCGTATTGCTGTTCTGCACGATGACGGCGCCCGTGGTGGCCGAGGCCCTGCGCCTGAGCCACTTCCGGCCCGCCCGGCTCGTGAATGTCGAGGCAGAAGCCTCCGAAGGCGATGTCCTGTCTTATGCCGACTACATCAGTGGCTTTGACGGCGAGACCGAGCCCGCCCACGAAGGCGAGTACAGCATCTACGACGAGACCTCCCGCCTCTACACCTCCGGCACGACCGGCCATCCGAAAGGCGTTAGCCTGACGAGCATCAACGAAGTCCTGTCCGCTCACGACGTGATGATCCACTTCCCGATGAGCTACAAGGACGTGACGATGAACACCACCCCCTGGTTCCACCGCGGCGGCCTGCACTGCGCGGGTCCCTGCCCGGCCCTGTACGCGGGTGCCTGCATCGTCATTATGCGGAAGTTCGACGCCGAGACGGCCCTCCGCCTGGTCTCCGGCCACGGGATTACCTTCCTCATTGGCGTTCCGACGGTGCTCGAAAGCCTGGCCGACGCGCAGGAGCGGAAGGCCTATGACCTGAGCTCGCTCCGGGGCATCGTCACGATGGGAAGCCCGCTCGAGCGCTCCGCCTGCATCCGGTACCAGCACGTGCTGACCCCGAACATCTACAACGGCTACGGCACGACCGAGACCTTCTGGAACACCTTCCTCCGTCCGTTTGACCTGCCGGAGAATGCCGGTACTGCCGGCGCCTCCTGCGTGGATGACGACGTGCGCGTGGTGCGCCTGTACGACGACCGCCGGGCCGAACCCGAAGACCTCGTCCCGCAGGACGGGGAGACCGTCGGCGAGGTGATCATCTCTTCGCCCGCGAAATCGCCCTTCCTTTATTATAATAACGAGACGGAGACCGAGCGGAAGTACTACAAGGGCTTCATCTACACGAACGACCTCGCGACCTGGGACGGCAAGCAGTTCATCACCATCGTCGGCCGCAAGGACGATATGATCATCTCCTCCGGCGAGAACATCTACCCGACCGAAGTCGAGGCCGTGCTGAACAAGCATCCGAAGGTGAAGGACTGTATCGTGACCTCCGTTCCGGACAAGGTCCGGGGACAGGTCGTCACCGCCTACATCGTACGGGCGGAGGGCGGCGAATCCCTCACGCCGGAAGAACTCGATGCCTTCTGCAAGGAAAGCCCCGACATCGCGAATTTCAAGCGCCCGCGCTACTACCGCTTCGTCGCGCAGATCCCCTTCAACGCCACGGGAAAGAAACTACACGTCAAGATCCGGGAGATTGCCTGGGATGATTACAAGAACGGACTGCTCGTCCGTGTATAAGAAAACGGCCCGGAAATGATTCCGGGCCGTTCTTTTTCGCTGTGCTCCTGTCTCTTATTCGGCGGAAATCGCACCGCTCGGGCAAACGCCGGCGCAGGTGCCGCAGTCGAGGCAGAGGTTCGGGTCAATCTTGTAAACGTCACCTTCGATGATCGCGCCCACCGGGCATTCACCGGCGCAGGTGCCGCAAGCGACGCAGAGGTCTTCGGAAATCTTGTGTGCCATAATCTTTTATTGTTGTTTGTTGTTGTGAATTGTCCTTTCGAAGCACAAAAGTAGCGAAATTCATTTGAAAATCAAAGTCGGCGACGTAACTTTGCAGGGATAATTGCAAATGGCTATGACACGAAGGACTATGCTCACCACCCTCGCCGGAATCAGCGCCCTGACGCTACTTCTTGCCTGTGGCACTCCGAAGGTGAAACCCGCCGAGACCGAAGTCGCTCCCGCGCAGCCCACCGATCTCCAGGCCGTGACCGAGCCCGTCCAGGCGGCGCCGGTTCCGCAGGAGCCCGAGCGCTTCGGCGACGTGGTCTTTGATCACCGTTTCCACGATTTCGGGGAGATCCTGACCTCGGACGGCCCACAGAGCTGCACCTTTGTCGTGACCAACCTCGGCGAAAAGCCGATCGCCATCTATGAGGTATCGCCCTCCTGCGGCTGCACGAACGTCACCTGGACGCAGCAGCCGATCAAACTCGGGGAGTCGGGGGAGATTCACGCTACTTACGAAAACGCCGACGGCCCCTATGCCTTCGACAAGACCCTGACCGTGTACGTGTCGGGTATCTCAAAACCCGTCGTCCTCCATCTGAAGGGCGTCGTCAAGGAAGATCTTTCCGTAGAAAACGAGATTATTTAAAGAAGGTGAAGTGCACCTTTCCGTACACCTTCTCCTTGCAGAAGCGGGGGTGGGCGGAAAAGTCGTAGCTGCCCGGGTGCTCTAAGATGAAATAGCAGTCCGGATGCAGCAGGTCGCGGGCAAAGACTTTGTCCGGTAAAGTGTCCAGGCCCTCCAGGGCGTAGGGCGGATCCGCAAAGATCAGATCGAACTTTTCGTGGCAGATCTCGAGGAAATCGAAGGCGTTGTCCCGCACCATCGTCACCCGCCCGTCCAGGCCCAGCCGGGCGGCCTCGCGCTTGATAAAGCTCGCATTCTCGCGGGCCATCTCCACGCAATACACCCTTGCGGCGCCGCGGGATGCGAACTCATAGGCGATCGCGCCCGTGCCGCCGAAGAGATCGAGCACCTGCAGGTCCTCGAACTCGTATTCGTTGTTCAGTACATTAAACAAACCCTCCCGGGCGAAGTCCGTCGTGGGACGGGCTTTGTACCCGGGAGGTGGGAGAATGGGTCTGCCGGCGTGGCTTCCGCCGATAATGCGCATAGGATTACTTCCAGTTACCTGCGCCGTTGTTGAACTGATAGTCACCGCCGATCTGCATACCGGTACGCTGGTCCGGGCTGTGCAGGGTGTCGATGCCGACGGGCTTGTGCTTCGGAACGTCGTGGTCGAATTTGAGACGGTCCTTGCAGAAGGTCGCGACCTCTTTCGGATCCAGACCGGTCAGCAGGTCCTCATACGGGATCTTGACCTCATAGACGGCGAGGCTCAGACCGGTTTCGTCGATTTCTTCGTTCGCCCAGTAAACGATCTTCTTGCCACCGGAGAACGGAACGAACTCAAGCGAGTCGATGCAGAAATCCGGACGGTCGGTGAAGAGGTGATCGCGGACCGGACGGTCGATGCGGACGGTGAAGAGAAGGTTACCGAACTCGACGGTGTCCTTCAGATAATAGTCGCGGTAGAGGACCGTGTTGAGGGAATCCTCGCGGCGGATCGCATCCTGCTTGCCGAAGGTAATGCGGCGCTTTGCGAAATCCTTCAGGATATCCTCTTTGATCTTGTCGGTACGGAGAGCGGCGAGGGTGTCGGTCGCGGAACCGTTCTGGAAGCTGATGCTCATTTTGCCTTCCAGATAGAAGTTACGCAGCACCTCGAAGGTGTCCTGATAGACGCCGAACTGGTTGTAATACTCTTTTTCGAGGGTCTGGATGTCGGTCAGACGGACCTTGGCCACTTCTTCGCGGGAGAGACGCTCCGCATCGAAATCCATCGTGCCCTTGATGTTGAGGTAAATCTGCGCGCCGATAAAGACGGCGACGGCGACAAGGGCGATCTCGATGGCGATGATTAACGATTTTTTCATTTGGGTTATGTAGTTTAATTATAATCGGGTTACAGTACCTGAAAATACAATGGACAAAGATAAAAAATTGATTTCGTATATGCAATATTATTTGTAAATTTGCCAGCGAAAAGTCGCAGGGAATGCCCTATACGGATGCTCGGAAAATAACCCTCCTGGAAGAGATGCTCGACGCGGCCGGCGTGATTACGCTGACCGTGCACGGCTTTCCTGACGGCGACGCCCTCGGCTCTTCTACGGCCCTTTGCCGTTACCTGCGCGAATGCCGGGGGAAGGATGCCGCGATCGTCCTCCCGACCCCCGTTCCCGAGGCGATGGACTTTATCTGTAAGGACGTTCCGCTGACGGTCCATACGCAGGAGCCCGAAGCGGCCCTGGCGCGGATCGCGGCTTCGGACCTGCTCATCGGCCTCGATTTCAACGCCTTCAACCGCACGGAAGGGCTGAAGGATGCCCTCACGGCTTCGAAGGCCCCGAAGATTCTGATTGACCATCACCTGCAGCCCGACACGGCGGCCTTCGACCTCGTCTTTTCGACCCCGGATATCTCCTCGGCGAGCGAGCTGCTCTTCTGGATCCTGCTGCGCCTTCGCGATGTCGCGGGGGATGCGCGGCGGCTGCCCTCCGCGGCGGCGGTTTCCCTGCTGACCGGGATGACGACCGATACGAACAACTTTGCGAATTCGGTCTGGCCTTCGACCTTCCGGATGGCCTCGGCCCTGCTCGAGGCCGGAGTGGACCGCGACGCCGTGATCGACAAGATCTACAACTGCGGGCGGGAAAGCCGCCTCCGCCTGATTGGAAAGATGCTTCACGAGCGCCTCGTCGTAACCCCGGAGGGGCTCGCCGTGATGGTGCTCACCGAGCAGATCCGGCAGGAATTCGACCTCAGGGAAGGGGAGAGCGAGGGACTGGTCAATATGCCGCTGACGATCGGATCCGTCCGGCTCAGCATCCTCCTGAAGCAGTATCCGGAGGAGGGTGATTTCCACGTTTCCCTGCGTTCCAAGCGCGGCGTTTCGGCTTCGCGCCTCGCCCGGGAAGTGTTCCACGGCGGCGGACACGAGCTTGCCTCCGGCGGCCGCGTCTATTATCCCGGCGACATCGAAAAGCCCGAAGACGCGCTCGACTTCGTCCTCTCGGCCGGTACCCGTTTTTTGAAAGAATCCCGATGAAACGACGCCCTGCATATCTCCTGACGGTGCTTGCCGCCCTGACCCTTCTGCCCGCCTGCTCGAAGCAGACGGACCAGCAGATCTATGACGCGCAGGAAAAGCGGATTGACACCTTCGTCGCTTCGGCCCTGAAAAAGGACGGCAGCTACGCCGTGTACAACCGCGGATCCATCCGCGTCGTGCTCACGCCCGTCGAATCCGGCGATTCGCTTCGCACCGATGGGGTCGTGTCCTTCTATTACGCTTTGTATCAGCTCAGTAGCACCTCGATCTCCGCTTCGAACCTGATCGCGACGAACAACCGCGATGTGGCGGGCTCCTCCTGGGCCCTCTCCGATGAATCCGTCTTCGACATCGAGACCGTCAAGCTCGACGAATCCGGCTTTGTGGAGGGCCTGAAAAACGGCCTGGTCGGGGTCAAGACCGGGATGGAGTGCTACATCGTCTTTTCCGGCGAGCACGGTTTCGGCGACCGGGTCCTCGGGCAGATTCCGGGCAATTCGGCTCTGGTCTATCACGTATGGGTTAACAGTATTTCGAACGAATGAGAATGAAAATGCGATATCTTCCCCTGGTCTTTACGGCCCTTTCCGCCCTGCTGTGCGCCTCCTGCGCCCGTGAGGCGGATGCCGACGCTACGCAGGCAGCGCTCCAGCGCCGGGTCTCTTCCTGGATTGAAGTCCATTATCCCGATGCGGTCCCGAGCGGCAACGGCATCTACATTCTTGAGGATACCCCCGGAACGGGTGCCGAGTGGGATCCGGAGGCTTCTCTGATCGCCTATGTGATCGAGACCCGCCGCACGACCGACGGCAGCGTCTCCACGACCGGCGACGAGGCCCTGGCCAAGCAGATGGGCAGCTGGACGCAGACGGGCTACTACGGCCCGACCTATTGGTACGTCGAGCAGGGGAGCTGTTACGAAGGCGTCATCGAGTCCCTCGAGGGGATGCGGGTTGGCGGTCGCCGCAAGGTCCTGATCCCGTCCTGGCTGCTTACCTATAAGCACTATGCTTCGACGCAGGGCTACCTCGACCACGCTTCTTCCGACGCATCCGATATGCTGCTGGAATTCAGCCTCGAGGATCAGCGGGAGAACCTCATTGACCGGCAGATCGATCTGCTGACCGACTTCTCGGCCCGTTGGATGGGCGGGGTCGATTCGACCTACTACAACGGAAAGGACGGCGACCGTTTCGGCTTCTATTTCAGCCGTTTACGTACCAATCCGCTCGAAGATGCGGCGATGCCCTCCGACACGACCGTCTATATCAACTACACCGGCCGCCGCCTCGACGGCACCGTCTTCGACACGAACGTCGCCGACACGGCGAAAGTGTACGGCATCTACAGCGCCTCCAAGACCTACGAGCCCGTCCTGATCAACTGGGCGGCCGATTATGGGGACATCACGATGACCACCTCCAAGAACACGCCGGTCAGCGGCTTCCAGATGGCCCTCTGGCAGATGGCCCCGGGCGAAAAGGCGATCACCGCCTTCTATTCCGCCCTCGGCTACGGCTCCTCCGGCAGCGGCGCTTCGATTCCTTCCTACCAGCCGATCAGTTTCATCATCGACCTCGTGGAGCAGCCGTAAGATGCAGCCGAAAGGATCCTCATCAGCCCCCAGCAGCAACGGCGCCCCTACAGAACTTGCGACGCGCAGCATCAGCAGCCTGATTGCGCGTTTTGCCATCCCGGCCATCATCGCGATGACGGCCTCTTCGCTCTACAATATGATCGACAGCGCCTTCCTCGGCCATATGCCGGGAACGGGCGGGCTGGCGATCGCGGGCGTGACGATCTGCTTCCCGCTGATGAACATCTCGACGGCGCTGGGGACCCTGGTCGGGGTCGGCGCCTCGACGATGATCTCGGTCCTGCTCGGACAGAAAAACTATGCGGCGGCCAATCGCGTCCTCGCCAATGAGCTGAGCCTCAATGTGATCGTGGGCCTGGCCTTCACGGTCTTCACCCTCCTTTTTATGGATCCCGTCCTCCGCCTCTTCGGCGCGAGCGAGGCGATCCTGCCCTACGCGCGCGACTATATGGTCGTCATCGCCCTGGGTAACATCATCACGCACCTGTACTTCGGCCTGAACAGCGTCATCCGGGCCGAAGGCAACCCCAGGCTGGCGATGCGCCTGACCCTTTTCACCGTCAGTTCGAACGCCGTGCTCGACTACGTGTTCATCTATCCGCTCGGGATGGGAATCCGGGGCGCGGCCCTCGCGACCGTGCTCTGTCAGGGGATGGCCCTTGCCTACGTGATGCGCCATTTCTTCAACCAGAACAAGCTCCTGCATTTCCCGAAGGACAAGCCCTTCCAGCTCGAGCGGCGGATCGCGGCGGACTCCCTGGCCGTCGGTATGGGCCCCTTCCTGATGAACCTCGCGAGCTGTATCGTCGTCATCCTGATCAACAAGCAGCTCGGCAAATGGGGCTCCGACGAGGCAATCGCCGCCTATGGCATCGTCAACCGAATCAGCTTCCTCTTCGTGATGATCGTGATGGGCTTCAACCAGGGGATGCAGCCGATCGCGGGCTATAACTATGGCGCGCGGCTCTATTCCCGGGTGCGGAAGGTGTACCTGCGCACCTGCGCCTGGGCGACGCTCGTGACGACGCTGGGCTTCCTCGTCTCGGAGTTCCTGCCCTGGCAGGCGACGGGGATCTTTACCTCGAACCCCTCCCTGCACGAAATGGCTTCCGACGGGCTCCGGATGATGAACTGCCTCCTCCCGATCATCGGCTTCCAGATGGTGACGACCAACCTCTTCCAATGCCTTGGGATGGTCGGCAAGTCGATCTTCCTTTCCCTGTCGCGACAGCTGCTCTTCCTGCTGCCCTGCATCTATTTCCTGCCGGAATGGCTCGGCGGATCGGTCACGGGCGTGTGGTACAGCTTCCCGATTTCGGACGCCATCGCGGCGGTCTGCACGGCCGTGCTCGCCGTTTCCCTGCTTCGTAAACTCAGCGCCTTGAAAGACGGGGATTCGCCCGCCTCGCTCGGCAGCAAAATCCAATAAGCGCTATGTCCCATCCCATCCTCACCATCAGCCGGAGCTTCGGCAGCGGCGGCGGCCTGATCGCCAAGGAGATCGGTCGCAGGCTCGGGATTCCGGTCTATGACAACGAGTTGATCTCCCAGGCCGCTGAGGAGAGCGGTCTCTCCCGCGAGCTCTTTACCCGGAGCGACGAGCGGCGGAGCCTTTTTTCGCTCTCCGGCTTTTTCGCATCCTGGCGCAGCGTGGCGGCCCAGGGGAGCCACGATGCCGGCGCTTTCCTGAGCGACGACGCCCTGTTCAAGATCCAGAGCGACGTGATCCGCCGCCTGGCGGAAAAGGCGGTCGAGGACGGTCCCGGTCTCATCCTGATCGGCCGTTGTGCGAACTACATCCTCCGGGACCTGCCCGGCGGGACGCTGGATGTGTTCATCCACGCGCCGGAGGACTTCCGCATCGCGCGGATCTGCGAGCGGGAGGGACTCGGCGAAAAAGAAGCGGCTGCGCTGATCGCCCGCAAGGACCGGACGCGGCAGACGTATTATAATTATTACACGCTCGGCAACTGGGGTGAAGCGTCGGAGTATGATCTCTGCGTCGACAGCTCCCTGCTGGGCATAGAAGGCACGGCGGAGGCCATCATCTCCTTCGCACGGGCCGCTGGGAGGATTGCCTGATGCAGATACAGGGAAGAGACATCCCCCGCTGGGGTTGGTATGCGGCCGTCGCCCTCGTGCTGACGCTGCTGCTGGCCATCTTTACCGGACCGAGCGAAGAGACCGCCGGGGATGATGAGGACGGTGCGACGCGCAGCGAGACCGTTCGCAAAATTCAGCGCAACCGCTATTTCAGCCTGCCTTCGTTCAGCGACGGGATCACCAACGAAATGTCGGAGTTCGACGGCATCGAGAAATGGGACCGCGATATGCGGCAGTTTATGGCCTACTGGCATCTGAGAGGAGTATCGCTCGCGGTGATGCGGAACGATTCGCTCCTCTTCGCCCGCGGCTATGGCTACGCCGATTCGACGACGATGACCCCGATGGCCCCGAGCCATATCCTTCGCGTCGCGTCGGTGTCCAAGCTGATCACGGCCGCCGGCATTATGGTCCTGAAGGACCAGAAGAAACTCCGCCTCTCCGACAAGGTCTTCGACCCCCGGGAAGGCATCCTGCGCGATGAGCCGTACTGTCAGAAGATTACGGACCGGCGCTATTACAACATCACCGTCGAGCACCTGCTCCGCCACGAAGGCGGCTTCTCGGAGGCCTTCGGCGACCCGATGTTCACGACCCTGTCGCTGATGCGGCGCAACGGCCTGACCGAGCCCCCGACCCCGGCGCAGCTGATGGAAACGCAGCTGGAGAACCGGCTCCGTACCGTCCCCGGCTCGACGAAGAGCTATTCGAACTACGGCTATTTCATCCTCTCGCTCATCATCGAGAAGGTCAGCGGCGTCTCCTACGAGGATTTCATCCAGACCGAACTCCTGCAGCCCGCCGGTTGCTATGGCTTCCGTCTCGCAGAGAATTACTATGAGGACCGCTATCCGAACGAGGTGCAGTACTACCTGACCAAGGACGACACCCTCCTGTTCGAGTACAACGGCTCGGGCCGCAAGGTGCCCCGCTGCTACGGCGGCAACAATATCCGGGGCCTGCTCGGGGCCGGCGCCTGGGTCGCATCCCCGTCGGATCTGGCCCGTTTTGTCGCCGCCATTGACGGCCGTCCTGGCATTCCGGACGTTCTGTCGAAGGAGAGCGTGAAGGAGATGACCCGCCACATCGAGGGCCACTACTCGCTCGGCTGGAACGAGACCGACCCGAAGATCGGCTGGATGCGCAGCGGCACCCTGTCGGGAACGAGCGCCCTGGTCAAGTATTTCCCGGACGGGGAGTGCTGGGTGATGGTGACGAACACGAGCACCTGGATCGGCCCGCGCTTTTCCAAGCAGATCGCTGCGAAGTTCTCGGAGTGGCGGCGCAACTGGTCCCGGAAACTGCCTCGGCAAAACCTCTTTACCACGGGCGGCAATTGACATTTCGCGCGTAAATGACTATATTTGCAGGCTAAAACCCAAGCTATGGCAGCGGAGAAGAAGAATCCCATTTCGTACAACGACGACAGCATCCAGACCCTGGCGTGGAACGAGCACATCCGCCGCAGGGTGGGTATGTACATCGGCCGCCTGGGCAGCGGAGACGATCCTTCGGACGGCATCTACGTCCTCCTGAAGGAGATCATCGACAACTCGATCGACGAGTTCTCGATGGGCTTCGGCAACCGGATCCTGATTGATATCGCTGAGGACGGCGAGGTGAAGGTGCGCGACTTCGGACGCGGCATCCCGCTCACCAAGGTCGTCGATGCGACCTCGAAACTCAACACCGGCGGCAAGTTCGACGACACGAACTTCAAGAAGTCCGTGGGTATGAACGGCGTCGGTACGAAGGCGGTCAACGCCCTCTCTTCCGCCTTCGAGGTCCGCTCCTATCGCGAAGGACAGTGCTCCTACGCGCTCTTCTCCCGTGGCGAGCTGAAGGAACAGCGCATCGATCCTTCCAACGAGAAGGACGGTACCTTTATCCGCTTCCGCCCCGACAACCAGATGTTCGGCGACTTCCATTTCCGTCCTGAGTACGTCGAATCGATGGTCAAGAACTATTCTTATCTGAAGAAGGGTCTGACCTTGATCCTGAACGGAATGCCCTACAAGAGCGAAAACGGCCTGCTCGACCTCGTCCGTGAGAATATGTCCGAGACGCCGCTCTATCCGCTGATCCACCTCGAGGGTGAGGACATCGAGATTGTCCTGACGCACGGCAACGCCTACGGCGAGAACGTCGCCTCCTTCGTCAACGGCCAGAATACCCGCGACGGCGGTACGCACCTGGCCGCATACCGCGAGGCCATCGCGAAGACCCTCAAGGATTTCTTCAAGAAGGACTACAAACCCGAGGACGTACGGCAGGGCATCGTCGGTGCGATCGCCGTACAGATCCAGGAACCGATCTTCGAGTCGCAGGCGAAAATTAAGCTCGGCTCGACCTATATGTGGGAAAAGCAGGTCAAGGATGCGGACGGCAGCGTCCGCCGCGCCGAAGACGGATCCGCCGTCATCGAACGGGGACCGACCGTGCGCAGCTTCATCAACGACTTTGTCGCGAAGAACCTAGACAACTACCTCCATATGCATATGGACATCGTCCCGCTCATCGAGGAGAAGATCAAGGCTTCGCAGGCTGAGCGCGAGGAGATTTCCGGCATCCAGAAAAAGACCCGCGAGCGCAACAAGCGGGCGAACGTCTATAACCGCAAGCTCCGCGACTGCCGCTACCACTACAACGACCGCTTCCCGAAAGACCGCGAGGACGACCGCTACCTGACGAGCATCTTCATCACCGAGGGTGACTCCGCGAGCGGTACGATCACGAAAGTGCGCGATGCCAATACGCAGGCGGTCTTTTCCCTCCGCGGCAAGCCGATCAACTGCTACAAGGAGAGCCGCCGCAAGGTCGCCGAGAACGAGGAGCTGAACCTGCTCGTGTCGGCCCTCGGCGTCGAGGAGGACCTTGATGACCTCCGCTACAACCGGATCATCGTCGCGACCGATGCCGATGACGACGGAATGCACATCCGGATGCTCGTGCTGACCTTCATTATGAAATATTACCCCGACCTGATCCGCCGGGGCCACGTCCATATCCTCCAGACCCCGCTTTTCCGCGTCCGCAACAAGAAGGAGACCCGCTACTGCTACAGCATCGAAGAGAAGGAAAAAGCCCTCGCGGAGCTTTCCGGCAAGGCGGAGATCACCCGCTTCAAAGGTCTCGGCGAGATTTCCTCGAACGAGTTCGTCGCCTTTATCGGCGATCAGATGCGCCTCGACCCCGTGTCCCTTTCCGACGAGGAGTCGATCGCGCAGATTATGGAGTTCTATATGGGCGACAACACGGTCGAACGGCAGACCTTCATCCGGGAGAACCTCCGCAGCGAAGCGGAACTGGAAGACGTTGATTTTTAACCCCTGACGCGATATGGCTGAGAAAAAATTGTCCTGCTGGGCCCGTTTCTGCGGCTGGTTGCTGCGAAAAAAAGGCTGGACCCGCGATTCGGATATGATGCCCGAGAAACGTGCGATAGTCCTCGGCGTCCCGCACACTTCGTTCAAGGACTTCATCATCTCTTACCTCTTTGCCGCCTCGTGTGGAAAGAAGGCCCACGTAATGATCAAGAAGGAGTTCTTCTTCTTCCCGGTCGGATGGTTCCTGCGCCGGGTGGGCTGCATCCCGGTGGACCGCTCGAATCCGACGGCGATGATCCGCAGCCTGATCGAGGAGATGAACAAGGTCGAGGAGTTCCACCTCGCGATCGCACCGGAAGGCACCCGCAAGGCCGTCAAGCGCTGGAAGGCCGGCTTCCACCTCATCGCGAAGGAAACCGGCGTACCCGTGTATGCCGGCTATTTCGACTGGGGGACCCGCCACGTCGGTATCGGCGAGCGCTTCGAGATCACGGACGATCCGAAGGCCGACCTGAAACGCCTGCAGGAGCACTATGAGAGCCTGCACCTGAAGGGCCGTCATCCCGAAGGCTACGTTACGCATTAGAACATCCTATGAAGAGTCCGTACAAATCAGCCGGCAGCTACCGTCGCCGCGACAGTTATGTCACGACCCTGCAGCGCCTCTATGAATACGGGACGAGCCGCTTCTACAACCGCCCGATGAGTCGTTTCTCGGACGGAAAGGACGGCGGCTACAGCTATAAGACCTTCAAGGAGGCCGTCGACCGGCTGTCGGTGCGCCTCTCCCGTTTCGGCATCAGCGCCGGAGACAAGGTCGCCATCCTGTCGCAGAATATGCCGAACTGGACGGTCGCCTTCTTCGCCGCTACGGCCTTCGGTCGCGTCGCGATCCCGATCCTTCCGGATTCGTCCGAAAGCGAGATTACGAACATCCTGGCCCATTCCGAGAGCAAGGTCATCTTCGTGTCGAAGCGTCTGGCCTCGAAAGTGAGCGAGCAGGCCCGGGCGAAACTCCGTCTGGTGGTCGATATCGATTCGCTCGAGTTCATCCAGAAGGATCCGCGGGCTTTCCGCTGCGACGGCTGGACGAAGGAACCGGCCCCCGATGACCTCGCGACGATCATCTACACCTCCGGCACGACCGGCGCCGCGAAGGGTGTGATGCTGAGCCACCGCAACCTCGCCGCGAACGTCATCGCCGCCTTCTATGCGCAGCCTGCCGACAAGAATGACCGCTGGCTGTCGATCCTGCCGATGGCGCACACCTACGAGATGGCCTTGGGCTGCCTGTATCCGATCCTGGTGGGCGGCTGCGTGACCTACATCAAGCGTCCGCCGACCGTGAGCGTGCTGCTCGCCGTGATGAAGGAGCTCCGGCCGACGATTATGTGCACGGTGCCGCTGATCATCGAAAAGGTCTATAAGAATTCAATCGTACCGACCGTTTCCGGCAGCCGCATCCTCAGCTGGATGAAGGACCATACGCCTTGGCTGCTCTATTACCTGGTCGGCAAGCGCCTCCGCCGTACTTTCGGCGGTCATCTGAAGTTCTTCGGCATTGGCGGCTCGAAGCTCGATCCCGTCGTGGAGGCTTTCCTGAAGAAGGCCCGTTTCCCCTATGCGATAGGCTACGGCCTGACCGAATGCGCCCCGCTCGTTTGCAACGCCGTCGTCGGACGGACCCGGGTCGGCTCGATCGGTATCCCTTCTTACGGGGTTGAGGTCAAGCTCGGCAATCCGGACCCGAAGACCGGGGAAGGGGAGATCCTCGCCCGTGGCGCGAACGTGATGATCGGCTACTACCTCGATCCGGAGCGGACGCTGAAGGTGCTCGACGACGAGGGCTGGTTCCATACCAGTGACGTCGCCTCCGTCGATAAGGACGGTTACTACTCGATCCGCGGCCGCCTGAACAACACGATCATCGGCGCGAGCGGCGAGAACATCTATCCGGAAGAGATCGAGAAGGTGCTCAACAACTACGACGGCGTCAGCGAATCGCTCGTGATGGAACGCGACGGAAAGCTCGTCGCCCTCGTCAAGTTCGACGACAACCTCATCGACTGGGATCACGCCTCGGAGGACCGCTTCTTCGAAAGGCTCGACGCGGCGAAGGCTTCCCTGATGGACTTTGTCAACAAGCGCGTCAGCAAGGGCTCCAAGATTCAGGAAGTCGATGCGATGAAGGATCCCTTCGAAAAGACGGCGACGCAGAAAATCCGCCGGTACAAATACCGCGACTCCCACGGCGACGAGCCGACCGATACGACGAAAAAAGAATCCTGACAGTTTCCTGCCAGGATTCTTTTTAGCGTTTGGCTCGCGTTGTCTTATTCGGCGACGACGGTAAGGGCGACGGTAGCCTTGACGGCCTTGTACACCTTCACAGTAGCGCTGTAGGAGCCGAGCTCCTTGATGTCCTCTGCGAGGGTGATGTCCTTCTTGTCGACCTCGAGACCGGCGGCGACGAGCGCTTCGGCGATCTGGGCGGTCGTGACGCTGCCATAGATCTTACCGCTCTCGCTGACCTTCACGGCAACCGTGACGGGCGTAGCGTTGATCTTCGCGGCAAGGGCCTCGGCGTCGGCGACGAGCTTGGCCTCTTTGTGCGCGCGCTGGCGGACAGTCTCCGCGTGCTGCTTCTTAACGGACTCGGTAGCGACTACGGCAAATCCCTGAGGGACGAGGTAGTTGAGCGCATAACCTGCCTTAACATTGGCGAGTTCACCGGCCTGGCCGAGATTCTCGACGTCTTTCTTAAGCAAAATTTCCATAAAGCAGATTATTTAAGAAGGTCAGTAACATACGGAAGAAGAGCGAGGGAACGGGCCCGCTTGATGGCCTGGGAGACCTTGCGCTGGAACTTCAGGGAAGTACCGGTGATGCGGCGCGGGAGGATCTTACCCTGCTCGTTGAGGAACTTCTTGAGGAACTCGGGATCCTTGTAATCAACATACTTGATACCGGCCTTTTTGAAACGGCAGTATTTCTTCTTTCTGACTTCCACGGTCGGCGGATTCAGGTAACGGATTTCGCTGTTTTCGTTTGCCATAATGTGTTTCCTCCTTATTCTTCGTTAGCGGGTTTCTCAGCCTCTTCGGCCTTCGGAGCGGCCTTGGCAGCCTTGTTGGCGCGGCGCTTTTCAGCGTAAGCAACGGCGTCCTTGTCCAGAGCGACGGTGAGGAAGCGGAGGATCCGCTCGTCACGGCGATACTGGATCTCAAGGGTGTCGACAAACTGAGGATCAGCCTTGAATTCAATCAGATAATAAAAACCGGTGGTTTTGTGCTCGATCGGGTAAGCAAGCTGGCGCAGGCCCCAATCTTCTTCGTACACGATCTCGCCGCCGTTGGAACGGATCAGCTCGGTGTACTTGGCAACCGCTTCCTTCATCTGGGCATCAGACAAAACGGGAGTTGCAATGAAAACGGTCTCGTACTGTTTTACCATTTTGTTAGTAATTTGTTAATAATAAATAATTTAGCTCCTTTATAGCGCGCGTTGACGCGCAAAAGGACTGCAAAGATAGGGAATAATTCTCAGAATTCCAAGTTTTATAATCCGTTGAGTTTTATTAATTTCGCAGGGAAAAATTGGCGCCGGCCCTGTGTCCTGGATAGAAATCATAGAATGGGTTTCGCTGCTGAGCGGCATCGCCTACGTCCTGCTCGAGATCGGGCAGTTGCGGGCGATGTGGTGGGTCGGCATCCTGACGGGCGTCTCCTGCGCCCTTTCTTTCGGCTTCCAGGGGGCCTGGGCTTCGATGGGGCTGAACGTTTACTACGCTGCGATTTCGGTCTGGGGCCTGCGGCAATGGGGCCGGGACAAGACGGAGCAGGGGAGTGCCCCCGGGGATATCCTCATCCGGCGGCCTTCGCGGGGGGTGCTGTTTCTGTCGGCGGCGCTGCTGCTGATCGGGACTCCGCTCCTGGCCTTCGGCATTGCTGCGGCCGGCGATCCGGCGCCCTGGCTCGATGGGCTCGCCTTTACCCTGAGCGCGATCGCGACCTGGTGGCTCGGCCGCTCCTACCCGCAGCAGTGGCTGCTCTGGATCGTCGCGGATACGATCTCGACGGTGCTCTCCGTGGCGCTCGGCGCCCCGCTGCTGGCGCTGCTGTATGGCGTCTATACGCTCTCGGCCGTCTATGGCTGGTGGCATTGGAAAACAAAAGGTAATTACATACAATGATCTCTTTTCTGCTTGCCCTTGCGGCCCTCGTGCTGGGTTACCTGCTTTACGGCCGCTTCGTTGACCGGGTCTTCGGGCCGGATCCGAACCGGAAAACCCCGGCGCTGACCCGCTCTGACGGGGTCGATTTCATCCCGATGCCGGCCTGGAAGGTCTATATGATCCAGTTCCTCAATATTGCGGGGACGGGTCCGATTTTCGGCGCGATTATGGGCGCGATGTTCGGCCCGGCGTCCTTCCTCTGGATCGTTTTCGGCTGCATTTTCGCGGGGGCGGTGCACGATTATTTCACGGGGATGCTGTCCGTGCGGCACGGCGGGGCCGGCGTGCCGGAGATCGTGGGGACCTATCTCGGCGGCGGAGCGAAAAAGCTCCTGCTCGTCTTTTCGATCCTGCTCCTGCTGCTGGTCGGGACGGTATTCGTCTATAGCCCGGCGCAGATTCTCGGGCCGATGACGGATCCGGCCGGATGGTTCGGGATCACGGGCGAAGGCGCGGCGGCCTTTTCGAAGATGTTCTGGGTCGGTATCATCCTTATATATTATATAGTAGCGACGCTGCTGCCGGTGGATAAGGTGATCGGGCGTTTCTATCCGCTCTTTGCCGTTTCGCTGCTGTTTATGGCGGTGGCGCTCGGGGTGTGTCTGCTCGTGAAATGGCCTTCGATTCCGGAGGTCTGGGAGGCCGGAGGGCAGTACCTGAACGGGGCCGATGCGCCGATCTTCCCTTGCTTGTTCATCACGATCGCCTGCGGGGCGGTGAGCGGTTTCCACGCGACGCAGAGCCCGCTGATGGCCCGCTGCATTAAGGATGAGCGGCTCGGTCGGCCGATTTTCTACGGGGCGATGATTACAGAGGGGATCGTGGCGCTGATCTGGGCGGCGGTCGCTTCCTGGTTCTTCTTCGACGGGGGGAAGGAACTGCTCGGGGCGAGCTCTGATGCGGCGCCCTCGGTCGTGACGGCAGTGTCGAAGGGATGGCTCGGCGTCTTCGGGGGCATCCTCGCGATCCTCGGGGTCGTCGCGGCGCCGATCACTTCCGGCGATACGGCGTTCCGGAGTGCGCGCCTGATTATTGCGGATTTCGTGCATTTGGATCAGAAGCCGATCCGGAGCCGGTTGCTCGTGAGCGTGCCGCTGTTTTTGGTGTGCGCGCTGCTGCTGTGGTATAATATCGCGGATGAAAAGGGCTTTGGGACGATCTGGAGCTACTTCGGCTGGTCGAACCAGACGCTGGCCGTGTTCACGCTCTGGACTGCGGCGGTGTACCTGGTGGTCTCCAAGCCGCGGGGAAGTTGGGTGTTTTTGATTGCCCTTGTCCCGGCGGTGTTTATGACCGCGGTGTGCACGAGTTTTATCAGCATTTCTTCTTTGGGGCTTCATCTTCCGGCTTCTTTTGCCGGTCCAATCGGTCTCTGTGCCGGGGCGGTTTCCCTGCTGCTGTTCTTCCTGTGGTGGGGGAGGAGGAAGTAGGGGCTTCGCGACCGGTCCGGTGTTCGAGGGGGTCCACAGTCTGTACCCCCTCAATCAAAAACGGCCTTTTTTGTCGGAGGCGGTCCATCGCTTGTACCCCCTCGAGCGGCATTCCGAGCGCAGCGCTCGTCATTGCCGGCCCCGACCGGCAATCTCCTGTCTCGTCCTAAAAAAAGTTTACCGTCTCCCCTCGCTGCCTGCTTGAAAGCAACCGGCGGACGCGAGGAGAGCCCTTTCACGGAGCTCACCCGCAGCGTCCGCCCGGTAGCCGACGAGCCTGCTTCTGCGAGTCGGCGGTGCGTTTCCGTCAGGAGAATGTCACCTAATGTCAAAAGAGACAGGGGAAATTTGTTTTTTAGTAATGAAAACACTATATTTGCAGCTTGTATGAGTAGATAAAGGCCCCTTTGCCGCCCTTATGTGCGGACTAAAAGCG